>VYLG01000005.1_pt1 | contig 208917 bp, 224 predicted proteins | sample 5114351 | NCBI WGS metagenome assembly VYLG01 (sample SAMN12291798, study PRJNA351875) | freshwater metagenome | isolation source: freshwater lake | place: USA: Michigan, Kent Lake | collected 2013-08-15
TGGCTTTTGTTGGCGGGCTCTGTGTCTTGGCGTATGCGATTCCTGGTTTCTTGTCGGACGCGGGGGAGGGGGACCGGCTGGTGTTTCAGGTTCCACGTGGAGTGGTCTTGGTGATTGGGATTCTGGCGGGGACGGTGTTTTGCGCGGAGGGGTCGGTGACGGACTGGAGCGCTTTGTTGCTGACTCGCGAGTATCTGCTTTCGGCAGGAGCGGCGGGGTTTGGATATGTGGCGTTTGCGTTTTGCATGACACTGGGTCGGTTGACGGGGGACAGGATTGTGGCTTCGTTGGGGCCGTTGAGGGTGCTACTTGTTGGTGGGTTGATTTGCGTGTTGGGGTTCTGGATGGCGGGGCTTGGGCGACTTCCCTTTCTTGGGTTGCTCGGGTTCGGGCTCGTGGGGTTGGGAGCTTCTAACATTGTTCCGGTTCTGTTTTCGGCGGTCGGCCGTCAGCGAGCAATGCCGGCTCCGGTGGCGTTATCGATCGTCACGATCATGGGTTATGCAGGGTTTTTGCTTGGTCCGGCGGCGATTGGATCGGCGTCGCAGCACTTGGGGATTCGGGTTGCGATGGGGCTGATTGGAGTGGCGGTATTGCTTGTTCCGCTGTTTTCTAAGTGGATAGTTGGGCAGACTTCAGATTCCGGTATGGTATCATCTTAGTCCGCGCCCGGACGTAGCTCAATGGATAGAGCATCAGTCTTCGGAACTGAGGGTTGGGGGTTCGAATCCCTTCGTCCGGGCCAATTCTTTTGGTAGCCTCCAGGCGTCCGCTGTCATCCATCAGCTCACTTCTAAGCGGAATTGTCCCAGTACTTGGTCATTCCAGACCATGTCGAAGCGGTAGGTGCCGCGTTTCTCGATTTCCTTTCTGACCTCGATGGTCTCGGCCATGTAGAGGTAGCTGGGGGAGAGGTCGGGGCGGCGTTTGAACTGGCCGATGAGGTGGTCTTCGAAGAAGATGTTGCCGTCTTCGTCGACGAATCTGAGGGAGAAGTGGTGCTCACCGGCTTCGTGAGGTTCGGCTTCGATTTCGAGGGCGAGCCAGAATGGGGCAAGGCGGGCGGGGAGGGTTTCGGTGGTGATTCCTCGGAAGATTCCGCAGAGGATTGGCGAGCCGTTGGCTTGTTGCGTGGCGTATTCGCACATCACCATGAAGTTGACTTTCATGCTTGGGATACCTCGTGTCCGGCTTCTTTCAGAGACTGAACTGCTTTGGAGAGAAGTTTTGAATTGATGAAGACGTAGTCCGTTTTGTAGGTTGAGTAGGCCATGACGGGAATTTGGGAAGCGGCAAGAGGCTGGAGGAGTTGGAGGAGAATTCCTATTTCATCGAGCCCGAACTCCTGCTCGATTTGGATCGCGTTCCATTCACCGGCTGGGCTGGGCTGGATCAGGGTCCAGCCGTCATGATCGTGGATTGTTGCCCATCGGTCGGCTTCGGCTGGTGTTTCTTCAGTAAAAGCGATCCTGAAGAGATCATCGAGAACTTTAAGCTTTAGCGGCATAGGAACTCTGCGATCAGCTTTGCTTGGTGATCGCCATCGAGGAGGAAGGCGTCGTGACCGTAGGGGAGGTCGATTTCGTGTCTGGTGACGTTCTTTTTCGCGGCCTTGAGCTGCGCTTCGAGGGCGATGGATTGGGAGGTTGGGTAGATCCAGTCGCTGGTATAGGAAACAACGAGGTAGTGGGCTTCGGCTCGATCGGCGTTTTGGAACTCGTAGTAGTCGATGGCCCGGGTGAGGTGCAAGAGCGAGTTGGCATCGAAACGCTTGGTGAACTTATCACCTTGATAGTTAAGATAGCTTTCGACCTCGAACTCGATGCCGAAGTTCATGTCGGGCTTTTCTTTGCTTTGGAGCCTTCTCCCGAATTTGGCTTCGAAAGCTTCTTGGCTGAGGAAGCTCAGGTGGCCGAGCATTCGGGCGACGCTGAGGCCGTTGTCTGGCGGCTGTGATTCGTAGTAGTCACCACCGTTAAAGTTCGGATCCCGAATGATTGCTTGCCGTCCTGCCTCGTTGAAGCCGATCTGCATTGCACTGTGGGCACCGCAAGTTGCGGTGAGGATGCATTTGCGGACTCGGTTCGGAAACCGAACTGTCCACTCAAGCGCTTGCATTCCACCCATCGACCCCCCTGCTACTGCATGGAGCTGTTGAATTCCCAAGTGGTCTAGAAGACGCCCCTGAGCTTCGACCATGTCGCCGACCGTGATCATGGGGAAGGATGAGCCATAGAAGTAGTTATCTGGTCCGGTCGAAGATGGTCCGGTGGTTCCTTGACAACCTCCGAGCGCGTTGGAGCAGATGACGAAGTAGCGATCAGTATCGATAGCTTTTCCCGGGCCGACGAGGCGATCCCACCAACCGATGGCGTGAGCATCGCCGCTGAGCGCGTGAAACAAGAGAATCGCGTTGGACCTATCTTCGTTTAAGGCGCCCCAAGTTTCGTAGGCAACCGTCACCGATTCTAGTCGTTTACCGCACTCACAGTCGAGTGCACCAACTTCGACATATTGACGCTCGTCAACCACGGACGCAGTGCGTTCGTTCTCTTGAAACAGGGCGGGGTCGATCATTTCGACTGGTATCCGGGTCTAAATTGTGCCCCACGGATAGGAGGAGTCGGGGGTGCTGCCGGGGTTGCCGGAGGCGTTTGGGTGGACTCGGCCGAAGTTGTTTGAATCGGCGTGACAGCTGGTGCAGACTGGACCGGATTCGGGGTGCTTGGCGAGGCACTTTTTCCGAGATTGACCAGTCGTTCAAACTCACCAGGGTCTTTGGCGCGAGCTTTAGCGTCTTCGTGGGCAACAACACCCATATCAACGAGCCTAGCCATGCATTGATCCAGAGATTGCATCTTAGCGCGACTTCCGGTTTGGATCAGCGAGCTGATTTGGAAAGTCTTGTTTTCGCGGATGAGGTTGCGTACGGCTCCGGTGGCGACGAGGGTTTCGTATGCTGCAACCCGTCCGCGACCGTCTTTTCGTCTGAGGAGCGTTTGGGAAATGACGCCTACCAGGTTGACGGAGAGCTGCATTCTCACCTGTTGCTGTTGGTGAGTCGGGAAGACATCGACGATTCGGTCAACGGTTTGGACGGCATCGACGGTGTGGAGCGTTCCAAAAACGAGGTGGCCAGTTTCGGCTGCGGTGATCGCGAGGTGAATCGTTTCTAGGTCTCGCATTTCGCCGACGAGGATGACGTCAGGGTCTTGGCGAAGGACGTACTTGAGGGCGTTTGCAAATGAATCGGTATCGACGCCAAGCTCACGCTGGTTAATCAAAGCGTGCTGGTCGGAGTGGACGAACTCGATCGGGTCCTCAACCGTCATGATATGGACGGGCTGTGTCCGATTGACGCGGTCAATCATCGCGGCTAGCGACGTGGACTTTCCGGAGCCCGCAGGGCCGGTTACCAACACGAGACCGCGAGGGCGATTGATAAAGTCGTAACACGCTGCGGGAAGCTGGAGATCCTCCATTGTCTGGATCTCGTAGGGGATGACGCGAAAAGCGGCCTGGGTGAACCCGCGCTGCTGGTACACGTTGCCTCTGAAACGGGAAACACCTTTGATTTCTACTGCAAAGTCGAGTTCAAGCTCTTCTTCGTAGTAGGTCACTTGATCTTCGCGGAGCATTTTGAATAGCTCGACACGGAACTCGCGATTGTGAAAAGGATCCGCTTCAACGAGTTGCAGGTCGCCATTCACGCGGATGTAGACGTGACCGGAGTCGGTTTTGAAGTGGACGTCGGAGCCACCGACCTCGACACAGCGTCTTAGGTAGAACTCGATGGACTGCATTAAGCGGGCACCCCTCCGATTAGGCCGTGGGTGGCTGCGCGGTGTTGGAACTCGTTGACGTTCGAGGATTTAGCAAGAGCATCCTCATACTCAATCTCGCCTTGCTCGACAAGTTTGAGCAAGTGACCGTCAAGCGATTGCATTCCGAAGGACTGACCGGTCTGAATGTCGGTGGGAATCTGGTGCGTCTTTCCGTCGCGGATGAGGTTGCGGATCGCCGGAGTTGCGAGCATAACTTCAAAGGCGGCGACTCGGCCCGGCTTCCCTTTGCGCGGGATGAGAGTTTGAGAAATGACGGCTTGAAGGGTGACTGAGAGCTGAGTGCGCACCTGGGCTTGCTGTTCAGGGTCAAAGACGTCGACGATTCGGTCAATGGTTTGGGCCGCATCCACGGTGTGGAGCGTGCTAAAGACCAGGTGGCCAGTTTCGGCGGCGGTGATGGCGAGTTGGATCGTTTCCAGATCTCGCATCTCACCGACCAGGATGACGTCGGGATTCTGTCGCAGAACGTGCTTCAGAGCATGCGAGAACGAGTGAGTGTCAGTAGCCAGCTCGCGCTGGTTGATGATCGAGGTCTGATCTTTATGAACGTACTCGATCGGATCCTCGATCGTCATGATGTGGCATCGACGTTCGTGGTTGATGTGGTTGATGATCGCGGCGAGCGAAGTTGATTTTCCGGAGCCAGTTGGCCCAGTAACTAAAACTAGCCCTCGAGCAAGTCCGGCAATCTTTTTGCTAACCTGCGGGAGATTAAGCTCGTCGATGGTGCGTATCTGGAAAGGAATGACTCGGAAGACGGCACCAATGTTGCCCCTTTGCCAAAACATGTTGACTCGGAAGCGCGCCAGTCCCGGCACGTTATAGCTTAGATCGACCTCCTTAAAGGTCTCAAGCTTGTGACGACGTTCGTCGTTCAGAATGCTGAAAAGTCGCTCGTTATGGGCATCGGTGCCTAGGGCAGGAACATCTAGCCGAACAAGGTCGCCTCGGATCCTCATGCACGGCGCAACGCCGGCCTTCAGGTGAAGGTCAGAAGCATCGCGCTCGACGAGCAGGCGCAAAAGATCGTCAATCGGTAACGACAATTACTCCCCTCATATCCATTTCGAGACGCCTCTCATACCTTCCTTGTTCCAGGTTTGACCTGTTTAGCGGCGAAGCATTTGCTTCAACTCTGAAGCAACTCCAGCATATTGAATCGCGACTTGCTCAGAGATGAGTCCGGCGCGTACATACTTCAGCAGACTCTGGTTCATGGTTTGCATACCCCAGTAGGTGCCGTCGTTCATGTGCTGGTAAAGATCGCTAAAGTGTCCATCCTCAATCGCCTTGGTGACGGTTGGGGTGCAGATGAGGATTTCGGACGCGCAGACGCGGCCCTTGCCGTCCACGGTTGGAACAAGCTTCTGGGCAACGATTGCTCGAAGCGAGTTGGCCATTCGCTGGCAGAGATACATCTTCTCGTGAGGCGGGAACATGTTCATGATACGGTCCATAGTCTCGTAGGCCGAGGAAGTGTGAACCGTGGAGAAGACTAGGTGACCGGTTTCACCAGCCTGGAGCGATGCACCCATGGTGGTGACGTCGCGCATTTCACCAACTAGGATGACGTCTGGAGCTTCTCGGAGAGCGGCACGGAGAGCAGGTTGGAAGTCGAGGGTATCGATTCCGACTTCACGTTGGCTAACGTAAGCAGTCTTGTCTGGGTGGACGTACTCGAGTGGGTCTTCGATAGTGACAAGGTGGCAGGCTCGCTCGCGGTTAATGATGTCTAGCATCGCCGCAAGGGTCGTGGTTTTTCCGGAACCGGTTGGTCCGGTGACCAGGATTAGACCGGTTTTGTGCTTGGTGAGTTCACCGAGAACCGACGGCATTCCAAGCTCTTCAAGGGTTCGAATTTTGAAAGGGATCGTTCGAGCGACGATTGCGCACTCGCCTTTGGCTCGGTAAATGTTGGCGCGGACACGGCACTTGCCGGGAACTTCGAAGGCAAGGTCCATTTCGAAGGTTTCATCGAAGATGCGCTTCATCCGATCGTTCATCAGACCGGTAATCATCCGCTCGGCGTTAGCAGAATCGATGAACGGAAGTGACTCGTCGATTTCGTGAACTGCGCTGTGGATTTTCATCTTCGGGCGGCAATTGCCTTTAATCATGACGTCGGAAGACCCACGGTCAAAAGCCATCTCACAAACCTGCGCCATCGTCAATGTGTTGACATCGATCATATCTGCTTAGTCCCTCTCTCGAAATCGCCCGTCATTTCGACTTGCGTTGACCCCGAATAAAGGCGGAGTATACCAACACGCCAATCGAAATCGCGGCTACTGCAATCGCCCCAATGAGGACAATATCAGGCTTTTTTTGATCTTCCCGAGTTTCTTTGTTTTTCTTCTCGGTTGAAGGTCCGGGCAAAACGACTTCGGATGGATTTTTCGTGTTGACCTTTACTCGGTATTCAATGCAGAGCGGAGACTTCATTCCGACTCCTTCCATCATCCAGGCATCGTTGGGAGCGAACCAGTAGGCAGGCGTTTTGGCGTCCGGCACCATATCCATAAACATCACGCTGAGTTGCGTCAGTGGCTCGTCTCCGAAAGCAAAGGCTCTTGCGATGGCGGGCAGGTTAAACTTTGGCTCCTTGTTCTGAATGAGACCCGGTACTGCGAAAGTGGCTTTGACAAAAGCGTCCCCCACGACACCGATGCTGAGACCTCGGGGATCCATTCCAACTTCTTTGCCGAGAGCTTCCACGTGCTTCTTCAGAGCTTCTTGGGGATACTTTGCTCCTAGCACAGTGACTTCTACTAAGTCTGCACCCATCGGGTGCTGTTTGATCACCAAAGAAGCTTGCGGAGTTACTGAAGAAAAGAACTTGGTTTGCCCTAGCGAGAGCGCGGTCAAAAGACCCACGAGAAGCAACCAGAAACCTTTCATTGCTTGTTATTGTCCTTCATTCAGTGATCCTGCGGTACGAAAACTCTCTTTTGTTGGGAAATGTTGCCGATTATGAACGTCTAAGACAGATAGATCGTATATCTACCGGAGGATCAGCTATAATGCTCCCTCGCACCAAGGATTTGACCCGTGAATCAACCCGAAATCGCAATGGAACATGGCACGCTGACTCCGCTTACACCGGACGGTCACGCTGCGCTTACCGCTGAGTTGCAGCGGTTAACAATTGAGGTTCGGGCAGACATCGCCGAACGCATCCGAGAGAGCCAACAGCATGGCGAGTTTAGCGAGGATAATAGCGAACTCGATCAGGTGAAAACTGAGCAAGCATTTGTCGAAAATCGAATTGCCGAGCTCCGCTCAACCCTGAGCCACTGCTATATCTTAGAGATGGATGCCATTTCGACAGATACGGTTGGCATTGGTGCACTCGTTCTGATTGAGGACATCGAGTTCGCGGACAAGTTTGAGGTTCGAATTGTTTCCTCTGCAGAAGCTAATCCAGACCGAGACTATATTTCGGCGGAATCTCCAATGGGCTCTGCGATCTACGGGCAGTCAAAAGGTGAGGTTGTCTCCTTCGAAGCACCGGATGGTCCAAAGAAGATCAAAATCCACGCAATCGGACGTTAAGATTCGGCGTCATTAACGGTACACTTTGGCTTCCCCCTCAAAAGTGAGCCGGGCAAAACTGTCTATGTCTGAAAAGCAGCCTTCAACAATTGCGCTTCCAAATGTTAAGCGCGGCATCAAGCCGTTCTTCGCTGGCGTCAAGCGAGAACTGAAAAAGGTCTCCTGGCCGACCTACAAGGAAACGAACCGATTGTTCGGAGTTGTTGTTTCCGTTTGCGTTTTGCTCATCGTGGTCATGGGAGTTCTTGGATTCACATTCGAGACCCTCATTAACCTCCTCACTCGAACAGGGACTGGAGCGTAAGAGATGCCAAAAGCCTGGTACGCAGTACATACAATTTCGGGTCATGAAAACAAGGTTCGTGACGTTCTCACTCGCCGCGCCCAAGTCGAAGGGCTTTGGGACTACGACATCTTCGAAATCCTGATTCCAACTGAGAAAGAACTTCAGACTCGAAACGGCAAGCGTGTGGAGAAAGACAAGAAGGTGTTCCCCGGATACATCCTCGTCAACATGATGTTGAGCGACGATTCGTTCAAGCTAGTGAAGTCCACCTCTGGCGTCACCGGTTTCGTGCAGTCGGGCAACAAACCAATTCCTCTTGAGGAATATGAAGTTCGCCGCATCATGACGAATCTCGAGGCGAGCCAAGAAGCTCCGAAAGTGCTGTGGAACAAGGGCGAAGCGATTCGCGTTGTTGCCGGACCGTTCAGCGACTTCAGCGGAAAGATCGAAGAAGTCATGGTTGAAAAGGAGATGCTCAAGGTCCTTATCAACATCTTTGGTCGCGACACTCCAGTCGAGCTCGAATTCGATCAAGTCGAAAAAATGTAATTTTCCCCGGCGTTTTTGCCGGGGCATCGTTTTCCCGGCGGAAGCCGGGTTTGTTTTATGTCAACTCTTCAGCTATCGCTTACCGGAAAAAGATGGCTGGTTTCGGCTCCAGATCCGGAGGCGGCTGCTCGCCTCTCTGCAGAGCTAGGAGTTTCAGCATCGACCGCAGAGGTCTTGATTCAACGGGGCTACTCGTCCCCTGAGGAGGCCGAGAAATTTCTCCATCCGTCCTTTGATGATCTGGGGGACCCTTCCCTTCTGCCGGACTTCTCGGCGGCTCGCGACGAGATTCTTGGGGCAAAGGAACGCGGCGAACAGATCTATGTTCATGGCGACTACGATGTAGATGGAGTCACCTCGGCAGCGATTTTTGATCGTTATCTGAAAAAGATTGGGTGCAACGTTCACACCCACGTTCCACACCGAATCAACGAAGGCTACGGCATCAACCTTTCGGCGGTTGATGCGGCGCACGACCGCGGAGCCAAGCTCTTCTTGACATGCGACTGCGGAATCTCGGCTCATGCTCAGGTTCTACGGGCTCGCGAACTCGGCATGAGGGTAGTCGTGACTGATCACCACGAGCTAAAGGACACCCTTCCAGAGGCGCAGGCGGTTGTGAACCCACACCGCAAGGACTCGGAGTACCCATTCTCGCATCTTTCCGGAGCGGGGGTCGTTTATCGTTTGTGCGAAGGGTTGACTCGGGCACTCGATGGAAAGGGAGTTGACTCATATCGTCGAAACTTCGTCGACCTTGCTGCGCTCGGTACGATCGCGGACGTGATGCCGCTCAGTAGCGACAACCGAATCATCGCTCGATTCGGCCTAGAGAAGCTGACTGACACCAAGAAGAAGGGGCTGGTCGCCCTCAAAGAAGTTTCGGAGATTCAAGGCAAGGTGATGTCGTATGATGTCGGCTTTAAGCTTGGGCCACGATTGAACGCGGCCGGCCGCATTGATGATGCGGCACTTTCCTTGCGCCTACTTCTGACGGAGGATGCCGCCGAGGCGAGAGAGGTTGCGCTTGAGTTGGATCGGCACAATCGAGACCGTCGCGAGATGCAGGATCAGATGTTTGAGGAAGCCTTTGCTCAGGCAGAAGCCCTGGGCGGAAAGGACCAACACATGATCATGGTGTTCAATCCCTCCTGGCACCCTGGGATTGTGGGGTTACTTGCGGGCAAGCTGAAGGAGCACTATGCGAGGCCGGTTTTTGCGGGGACGATTGATCCCGAGACAGGTAAAGGCAAGGCAAGCGGACGCTCAATCCCTGGCCTTAGCTTGGCAGAACTCATTTCTGCGCATCCGGCTTTGGTGCAAGGCGGAGGGCATGCCATGGCGGCGGGGATTGGATTCCCCGAGGCGCATCTCGATGAGATTCGGGCCACGTTCAACGCGTATGCTTTGGCTACGTTGAGTCCAGAAGACTTATTTCCAGCGATTGAAATCGCTGCGTTTGTTGATCCAGCCAAGGTGGACCGGAGTTCTATTGACGAGTTCTCCTCGTTGGAGCCGTTTGGGATGATGAATCCTAAGCCCATCTTCGGAGCCCAGAACATGGAAGTGCTTTACATCAAGTCAATGGGGCAAGAGCGGCAGCATATCGCGTTGACACTCAAGCACTCTGGAGGCACTGTTCGGTGCGTGGGCTGGGGAATGTTTGCGGCTTTGGCTGACCTGCGAGCTGGTGACCGGGTTGATGTGGCGTTTGAGCCTCAGCTTAATACCTATCAGGGCCAAGAGTCGCTTCAATGGAAGTTGGCCGATGTTCGGCGAGCTGTGTAGTTTGCGCGCCCAGAATCGCCTCAAGCGTGAGTTTTTGGTTGCCCCGTTGGAGTTGAACCGCGACTTTGTCGCCGGGTCGGAAGTCGTATGTCATGCGGGCGAAGTCGATTTGGTCGCGAATCTTCTTCCCGCCAATATCCGAGATCACATCGCCAACAAGGATTCCGGCGTTTGCTGCGGGTGAATCCACGTCTACTTGTTGGACGCTTACGCCGCCGAGAGAGTTGACGATGAGGACGCCGAGCAGAGCGGTTGGAGCTTTGTGTCCTGGGGTTAAGAACCCGGCAAGCGCTCGCTTGGTAACTTCCCAAGTTGGGGTGTAGCCGACAATGAGGCCCGCTGGTCCTGGAGCGGTGGCGGAACGAACACCGAGGTTGCCTGAACCGCTGTTGTTTTGGAGTCCCGCTTGACGGTTGTTCTCTTGGGCGACAACTCCCTGAGTAACCGCAAGGGTGGCGGCGATTGAACCGATGAGGCGACCTTTACCGCTGAAGAGCAACGCTCCGCCGATTGCGGCAGGGGTTTGCTCGATGCGAACTTCGTTCATCGGCACTGCTCGGCGGCTACGGTCATCAACTCCGATACGTTCGGACGATGTGATTTCGGCGCGGACGGTTCCGGTGGGGAGGACGGCGAGGATCATTCCGCGACCTCCATCGGTGTCGTCTGCCCAGGTCACGGTATCGACCTTGTTCGGCGCCTTGGTGGTCTTAATGAGCACTAGTTGCGAGGGGGTGTCCTTGTGAACGGTGGTGAAGCTGAGCTTCTCGCCATTACCAGTGACGAGTTCCTTAGCGCCCGAGCCGAGGCTGAGCTGGTGGGTGATGGCGTAGCCATCTTTGGTGATAAAAGCGGCGGCACCCGAGTTGAGGGCTCCTAGCTTGATGTAAGCCAAAGCTGGCCTTAGGTTGTTGATTGTGACAACTTCGGGTCCTGTGAACTGCGTACGCACTCCGAGTGCGAACGCCAGATTAGCCGCCGATAGCAACATTAGTTGGGTTGCTGACCTCCGTCGCGGTTGGTGCGCCAACACCGGAATCTGTGTTAGCGTCGATGAGGATGATTGGCGCGGCTTCGGTGCTCGCGAGGGCTATGGCAGCGGGTTGAGCTACTGTCGCCGAATCTGAAGCTTTCAGTGCGGCGCTCGACCCTGGGTTGACATCGCGAAGATCCGGTTTCGTATCTTCCCTGCGCGCAACCAGAATTGCCGAGTTAACTCGGGTTCGGATGCGCTTTTTGGCTACTACCTTACTTCGCACTGACGCTCGGGGAGCTTGACCACTGTAAACCACACCGTTCTTTTCCCACGCCCACTGCGTATCGGCAACGTCTGGGAAAGCGCCTTTCGATTGATCGGTGTTTGTCGCGATACGATCTTGCGTTAATCCAACTGGAGCCTTGATTTCAACATCAGGCAGAACCTTTTCGACCGCAGGCTTCGTGTTGCTTGCAACAAAAACGGTCTCCTTCGGTCCGGAGCCCTTAGTCATCACGAACGCCAATGCCGCAACGCTGGCCAGTGCTGCCGGACCAAGAACCCAGTTCAGCCACGGGAAAGCAGGGCGAGCAGGTTTGCCTGACGCCATAATCGCATCGCGCAGCCGCTCTTTGCTGAACTGCATCTCCGGAATGTCATCACGAATCGCAGTCAAATCGGAACGAAGAGTTCGGAGAAGATCGAGTTCCTTCTGAGCCGAAGCATCTCCCAAAAGCCGAGCTTCGAAGGCTTGAGAGTCACGGTCGCTCAGCTCGCCAAAGGCGAGATTCAGCAGTTCGTCGTCGTTCTTCCAGTTCTTCATAGCTCTCCTAACATGGGGGCAACCCGGTCCCGAAGTGCGCGTCGGGCTCGCAACACGCGGAGCTTGGCCCCGCCTACACTACAATTACAAACTTCGGCGATTTCGTCGTATTCCTTCTCTTCCAAATCGCGCATGATGATCATTTGGCGGTGATGGTCTGGCAACGCCAGGATCGCTTTTCTGAGAATGTTTTGCCGCGATTCTTGCTCCAAGTTCGCGATTGGATTTTCAAAGTTTCCAACCGTCATCCAGTCCAAGGCGCCTTGGGCCTCTTTCTGTTCGAGGTTGTTGCGCCGCGTGCTCATTCGGGCTTGGTCGGTTCCGAGGTTGCTGACGATGCGAAGGAGCCAGGTGGTGAACTTCGCTTCGTCGCGATAGCGGTGCAAATTTTGATATGCCCGAACAAAGGCTTCTTGAACCAGATCCTCGGCGTCGTCGCGCTTGTGGGTCATCTGATACGAGAACCGATAGACCATGAGGCGGTGCCGCTCGAAAAGCTGCTCGAAAGCGGCGTAATCTCCGTCACGAGCACGTTTGACAAGCGCCTCGTCGGAGTCGCTGTCGATCTTCGTGCTGATCGCGGTTCTAAGGCTCATTGCTAGGGTTCGTGCCATCTTCGGTCCGTCCTTGTTTTGTATAGGAATGGACGTACAGAGTTGGCTGGCGTTTCGGTTTTATGCGGCGTCTACATCTAGGATAACCGTAACCGGGCCGTCATTGATGAGCGATACCTGCATATCTGCTCCAAAAATGCCGGTTTGGGTGGGGATCCCCTGGTTTCTTAGTTCGCCGACGAAGCTGTCGAAGAGTTCTAGTCCCTTTGCATATGGGGCAGAGTTGGTGAAACTTGGACGGTTTGACTTCTTGGCGTCGCCGTACACTGTAAAGTTGCTGACAGCGAGGACCTCGTAGGGTTCATCCTTGAAATCCTGGAGACTGAGGTTCATTTTGCCTTCATGATCGTTAAAGATTCTCAGCCTATTGACCTTTTCGGCGAGCTTCTTTGCTTCCTTATCCGTATCGCTTGTGTGGACTCCGACGAGGAGCAATAGTCCGCGACCGCAACGCCCGACTTCCCTGCCGTCGACTTGGACGGTTGCGGCGGAGACGCGTTGGACGACGGCTCTCAAAGTGCCGCCTCAATCGATCTAGCCGCTTTAAGCAACTCCTCAGTCTGATTCTCGACAATGTCGACGATGTAAGAATCCTTTATCCCAAAGTAGACATGAACAACAATATCACGAAGTTTTGCGATGCTTCGCCAAGGAATGTGTGGTTCCTTTGCCAGCACTTGCGGATCGATATTCTTCACAGCTTCGCCAATGATTGTTAGTTGCATCAGAACCGCATCGTGAAGCATTGGATCTGACTTGAGACGCAGAGCAAAATCTGGTGTTCTCCAAGAGATCAGCAACTCGCAGCGCTTGATGATATCCTGAGCAAACAACTTGGGTTCACGCGACACGGATTGCCCCCTCCACAACTCTGTCCCTGATAAGCGGATGCAGAGTTTCGGAAAAAGCTAGGTCAACCTTTCGGTTGAGCTTGTCTTCAAGCAGGAACAAGACATCGAAGTAGCGACCGACCGTGTCTTCCTCAAGCTCAACCAAAAAGTCCACATCCGAATCCGGTCGCAACTCAGACCGAGATGCCGAGCCGAATACACTAAGAGACTTCACCCCTAGCTCACGGAGCTGGGGAAGGAGTTCCAGGATTACGGTTCTGACTTGCTCGTCCACAGGTCTATTCTAGCAAATCGGCGAATCAGTCTCCCCTCGGTGTGCGTCAGTAACCCAGATGATTCTCGCGCTTCTTCTGCAACAGCCCACTATTCTTCATGACAAGGTCGAAAACAAGTGGGAGGTGACGGCGACGATTCCGGCGTTTGCTGGGAAAGATCGGTTGTCTCTGCTTGCCAAGAAATCGATTACCGCGAAGATGACCAAGGACTTCAACGACTTCTTGAAGGAGACCAAGAAGGATTGGGTGAAGGGTTACGAGAGTGCACCTTACGGCCTGGATTCAAGTGCCACCCGCCAGCTTGGAGACACTCAAGCGCAATCCTACACGGTTTCAACCTACCGGTTTCTCGGCGGAGCTCATGGAGTCGGAGTGACGGAGTGCTTGAACTTTGCTTTGGTGAATGGCCGGGCGAAGCAGCTCGGAATCTGGGATGTGTTTAGGCGGGACAAGCGCGTCGCGCTCGAGAAGATGATTCTTGCCAAAGCGAAAAAGGACCCAATGACGGACTGGTTGCAGGACCCAGAGATGCATAAGAAACTGGAGCCGACCGAGCTTGCCAATTTTTGGGTGAAGGGCAAGGCGGGTTGCACCTGGGAGTTTGACCCGTACGTTTTGGGGAGCTACGCTTCCGGGCCATTCAGCTTTTCGTACAGTTGGGCAGAACTTAAGCCGTTCCTGCGGAGCCCGAATCCGCTCAAAAAGTTTATCGCCCCTTGATTCTGAGCGTCATACCCGCTAATATACGGGGAGATGGAAACTCCTCCAATGTCAAATTATCCCCGAGGCGGCGGCTCCGGGGGCGGTGGGAACTACGCGACTCCGCTTCGGACCCCAGGAATCTACTTCGACGATATCGGACGAGCCTGGAAGATGATCACAAAGAATCCGTCGGTTTACATTGTCGGAGGAATCGTCATCCTTCTGGCTGTGGCCGCGGTGACCGGCCCGCTATCTCTGTTGGGCAATATCCTGATGTACGGAACCGCGATTCCGGCTCAAGACGCAAAGCCCAACCTTGGCACCATGCCGTTGCAATTTGCCATCAATATGTTGGCAGGCGCATTCAACGCGGCTCTCATGTCTGGGATCGCACTTGCGGCAATCGAAGAAGCGGACACTGGATCAACTCGATTTGAAACTCTGTTTTCGGGTTTTCGAAATTTCGGAAATTTGATGATCGGCTCCATCGCTTATTCGTGCGCAGTCACACTCGGAGCGCTTCTCTGTATCGTGCCCGGTATCTACCTCGCTGGCGCACTGGCATTCACAAACTTGATCGTCATCGTCATGGGATTGCCTGGCCTCGAAGGGCTCAAGAAGTCTTATGAGATGCTCAAACCCTATGCCTGGTCTATGTTTGGCCTACTGCTCGTCTCAGGCTGCGTCTCGGGGCTCGGCTTTCTTCTCTGTTGTGTCGGGATTCTGGTCACTTGGCCAATTCAGCAAGTTGTTCTCGGACTCCACTTCCGAGATTTTCGCGGTTAATCTCAATCGACTCGTCCCCTCATTTTCGAGGGGATTTTTCTTGCATTAGGTTGACAATAGCGCACATACGTCTACTATATAGTGACCATGATCGCAAACGACACAACGGTCGCCAACGCGCGACTTGACCTCTTGCGGCGGGCTGCCCTTGCGGGTCCGGGATACCAAGGAACTAGGAACGAAGTCAGCGAGGCGACCCGCCTCGCAATGGTGGCTGAGTTTCGAGACCAAGGACTCCAGGCTCCGGCGTACCTCACTCACCCAACAAGTTGGGTAGAGAGACGCGCCAAGCTCTTTGAGGCCGGTGACTACCCCGATAAGGGAGTTTCTGTCTCCACAGAGAACCTGCAAGCTATCGCCGCCAACTTCGACCTCCCTGTCCCGGTGCTCATTGAGCACGGCGACTCGCCGCTCCACCTCGGCTTCCTCATCGCAGTCGACGCAGAAGGAGCCAATCTCACGGGCCTCATCGCCCTTACCAAAGAAGCCGACCAGCTACTCATCAAGTGTGGTGCTCAAAGCCTTTCAGTAGGGCTTGAGCGAGATCTTGAGCATATTCGCGAAGTCAGCGTCGTCCGAAACCCTCGGGTGGAGAGTGCACGGCTGTTCGACACACGTCCGCTGTTTAGCAGCGGGTTTGCGGATGTTGACTACGCGGAGCTCGCTTACCGGGCGCAAGCAGAGAGTCGTCGGGCTCGAGCGACGAGTCGGGTCGAGGCTCTGGTGAACAAAGGGCAGCTTGCACCTCGTCAGGCAAAGGTAGCAACACTGCTGTTTGCCTGCGGTGCAGAAGTCGACGGACAACCCGTCGCTGATCTTGTGGACCAGTTGCTCGAAGATTTCCCGAAAGCGAACATCTTCAGCCAGCAGGCTCCGGCCGCCGCCGATCATGAATCGGCACTTAACCTTCTTCTCCCTGAAGAGTCGGCGTTTTACCGCCGCCACTTTCCCGGAGTTGACCTCAGCGAAATCGCCAAACGGCGCTAACCAACCATGCCAGCACTTACCAAACCTTACGAAACATACGAAAAGCCGGGAATCGTTGTCAGCTACATTGTCGGCACGAACACCACCATCTACAAAGGCGCCCTCGTCGGCATCAATGGATCGGGCAACATCGTCTCTATGACCCACGCGACGGCCAATCTCAAGTTCGTCGGAGTGGCGAATGAGACTATCGTGACCGGATCGGAGACCAAGCGAATCACCGTGACCAAGTCGGGAACATTTGTCTTTCCAACTTCCTCGCCAAACACGAACAAGACCGGGGGCGACGCATGGGCGAAGTTCGACGGCGAAGTCCAAGACGTCGCAACCGGCCTGACCAACGCCTACATCATCGGCACCATCGTCGGAGTTGAATCGACCTCCGAAAGTCTTGGCGGCTACCGAGTCCGAATCGACAACCATACCAAATAACCATGGCACTTACCAAATCAGACATCCCAGATCTTCTTCTCCCTGGCCTCAAGGCCGAATTCGCGCTTGCTTATCGCAATGAGCAGCAAGCCGATGTCGTTTCCCAACTAGCGACGGTCATTCAGACCACTCAGCCTATTCAGCGGTATCCGCTGCTCGACAACGCTCCCGCTATGCGAGAGTTCGTTGATGAGCGGCGCGCTTCTGGGCTCAAGGCTCAGGCGATCAGCATCGAAGACAAGGTCTTTGAATCAACGATCGCGGTTGACCGCAAGGCGCTTGAAGACGATCAACTCGACCTGATCCGCTTGCGAATCCGCGACCTTGCCAACCGAGTTGTTCATCACCGACATGAGTTGGTGGTCAATACCCTCACCGGCGGCACCGATGTCATTGGCTACGATGGCTCGGCTCTGCTCTCGGCAAACCACCCGGAGGCGGGCGGGACGGCATCCAACGTCAGCTCCGACGTTCTTGGAGCGGCGGGGCTCCGAGCAGCTTGCTCAGCGATGATCTCGCGACGCGACAACGAGGGCGTTCCGCTTGGCATTAGCCCAAACGTCCTGCTCGTCGGGCCGCAGAACATGTGGACGGCGATCGAGCTGGTGGAGAGCAAAGGTACATCCCAGTCATCGGGTGTCGTAAACGTGTTTAACGGCCTTCTAAAGGTCGTTGTCTCGCCGTTTGTGACCGATGAGTCTTGGTATCTGCTCGATACCACCCGACCAATGCGAGGGGTGATTCTTCAGCAGAGAAGCGATGTGCCGGTTGAGTTTGCCGCTTTGGAATCCGCCAAAGGGTCGGATTCGGCGTTCTTTAGCGACCGGTTCTACTACGGAGTTCGGGCTCGCTACAACGCGGGACCGGGAATGTGGCAGACCGTCTACGGCGGAGGACTCGCACTCTGATGGATTGGCTCCAGATCGCTTCGAGTCTGGGGCTGGGAGGAGCGGTGGGCGCTATTATCGGCGTCCTCGCTGCTACCCAGAACGCCAAGCAGAAGTTCGATGAGCTTAACCAGGCGATCATCAAAGTCGCTCCGGAGGCTCGGTCGAAGATCCAGACGCAGTTCGATGAATTCAAAGTGGCGTTTGATCGACTTAAGGTCACCCTCGACCTTTTAAGGAGGGCAATGAAACGAAACACATGATGGAAACACAGAGTTTAGGCGTCATCGGCCTGTTCATCGTTGCGATGGCGGGCCTTCTTCGTTTTGGAATGATGCAGCATCGGCGGTTGGCGGACCAGTTTGTCCAGTTCCTCGAGCGCTCTTTTGAGCAGCGCGAGGGACTCACGAACCGGATGATGACAACGCTTGAGTCGCTATCGGCAAATGTCGGAGAGAACTCGAACCTGCTGCACCGAATCATGAACCAGTTGAGGGTGGCGTAGTGCCGATTTCTCTGCCGACCGACCGCATCCTGGAACGATGTGGTCTGTCGGGGACGGGAACCGTTTACTCGTCGCGAGTCTCTAACTTGGCCGGGGAGTTTGCGGCGGCGTTTAACGCCATGCTGCTTCCTTCCGCGATTGAAGACGAATCGCTGACCTGGGCGTTGTCTCAGGGCGTAATCGACTTGGTTGCGGCGGACTTCGTTGAGATTCTGCGGCGCGAACCCGGCGCGACGGATGTGATTACGATTGGGGACCTCCGCATTGAGCCCTCGCCTTACAGCACCGCCGAGCAGATGCGTCAGCGCGGCTGGGCTCGACTCATGCCGTTTATGAAGCGCGACATGATTCCGGAGGACCCGCGGGTGTTTGGCTCGGGAGATCGAGGATGAGCTTGCATTTGGAACGGATTTCCAGGGCAATCCAACGCTTTGGATCGGTGGTGACGGTAGACGGGGTTAGTCTGCTGGCCGCACTCAGACCCATTGCGACCGGGCAGCTCCAAACATACGTGAGCAGCGGCGGCTTTGCCAGTTGGGAGCGACCGGTTTACGTTGGTCTTTTCCTGCCGTCAGCATCACTAACCGACGAGGACGACTTCGTCGGACCGGACTTCGAGGGCAAGATCCAGCAGGTAACCCCCATCCGGATCAGGGGAGAGTTGGTAGCCAAACAGGCGATCATCCAGGTGATCACGCCTTCGGGGGCTCCTTAAAACAAGAGCACCCCATTGCCCGTGGCAATGGGGTGCTCGAAAGGACATTTCTGAGCTTAGTTGCCGCCGCTCTTCTTTTCGTCTTTCTTCTCGCCTGTCTTTGGCTTGGTGTCCTTCTTTGACTTGCTGGACTTCTTAGTGTCGTCCTTCTTCTCGTCGGTCTTCTTATCTTCGTCCTTTTTCGACTTAGTGGACTTCGATGACTTGGTGTCCTTCTTCTCGTCGTCCTTCTTCGACTTGGTTGACTTCGAATCCTTCTTTTCGTCGACCTTTTTATCGTCATCCTTCTTGGACTTCGATGACTTGGTGGACTTGCTGTCCTTCTTTTCGTCGGTCTTGGATTCTTCTTCCTTCTTCGACTTAGTAGATCGGGTGGTCTTTGTGTCCTTCTTCTCGTCTACTTTTGTTTCTTCGTCCTTCTTCGACTTGGTAGAGCGAGTCGTCTTTGTGTCTTTCTTCTCTTCTACTTTCGTGCCTTCATCCTTCTTGGACTTCGTTGAATTTGTTGACTTGGTGTCCTTCTTGGCATCGACTTTTTTTTCGTCATCCTTCTTCGACTTCGTAGAACCTGTTGACTTTGAAACCTTCTTCTCTTCGTCTTCCTTCTTCGTAGTTCGACCGCCGGTGACCGGAGCGGACTCGGACTTCTTTGTGCTCTTGGCCTTTGGTTCTTCTTTCTTTGCCGCACCTTCGCCTCGGGCGTAGGTGACCAAAACTTGCGATGCCTTGATCGTCTTGCCGGAGAGCTTTCCGGTAACCGAAACCATTGTTCCGCCAACGATCTTGGAGATTTCGAATCGCCGCCCATCGTAACTGACCTTTGCACTGCTACAGTCGATGATGAACTCACCCTTGCGTGATCCGAGCGTGAACTTGGTAGCAGAAGGAGTTCCCTTGGCAATTCCCGACACGCTAAACGTTTCGTCTTGCTTTGCGTTTACGGTCCCTACAGCGAGGGCAAAAACTAGAGTTGATAAGATTTTTTTCAGCATGAATGCTATTCTCCTTTGGAGACTCCGCCTAATTGTACAACCAAACTCCAAATCGGGGTCAGTATTTCTACCAGGTAGAACTTAGCCGTATAGATTCATGGATAAAACCCTTCAACACTATCGGATCTATTGTTACTTGAACTTGGCTTGGTATGCATTCCTGTGCTTCGTTGGGTTCACAGGGCTATTATTTGCCCGAGCAGCCGAACCGGACGTACTACCACCAGAGAGCCGAGGGGTATTCCAGCTCGCATGCTTTGGTTTGGTTGTGATGGGCGTCGTATTTGGACTTGCAAATCTTTCGTTGATGCGCCAGCCCAAAAGCCCCAAGGCGCACATGGCTCATTTCGTCAATATTTGTTTGGGCATCTCGACGTGCCTCCTCGCCCCCTATTGCATCTGGCTTGCCATTCGCTGGCAGAAGCCAGAGTTAAAGGCGCTCTTCGATCAACAAGACTTTAAGCTCTGAGCCAGGCGTTCAGGTCGTCGATTTCTTCTTGGCAAACCGAGTGCCCCATTTCGTACGCGTGGAACTGGTGCCGGTCACCCATGACAGTGAGATCGGATCGAAGCTGGTCGCCCTCACGAAAAGAAACAACATCGTCGAGCAAGCCGTGAGCTTGGAAAGCCCGACCTGGGAAACTCCCTGAAGCGGGATCAACCGCTCGTCCACTCATCAGCACTGCGGTCGAGAATAGCTGCGGGTGGCGGGCCATCAGGCCAGCCGTCATCATCGACCCCTGGCTAAATCCGCCGACGACGGTGGTCTTTGGATCCTCCATTGCAACAAGCTCGGCGAGCCTATCGACCGACGCCCAAAGTTGGTCTAAATCCGCCTCGATGCCCATCAAAGAAAACGATATCTCGAACCAAGCGAATCCAGGACCGTACTCCCAGGGAGCCCTAAGGCAGACGATCTCGTAGGCTGGGTCGAGGACTTGCGCTAGTCCGAACATATCCTGCTCGTCACTGCCGAGACCGTGCATAAGGAAGAATTTCCCTTTGCTTGGCTGGGTCGAAGGGCGAGAAACTGAAATCAGCGACACGTTATTCAGTATAGAATCTAGACGTGGTCGCACTGGTCGCTCTTATGGCAATGACTCCTCAATCGGGCATCCCAACGGTGATGGAAGACATCGCGCGCCGCGCTCAAGCTACCTTCCCAGGCCTGAAGCCGACTGACTTTTCGATGAGCTGGAGGAACCTGGAGACTGGCGCGGAGATGAACTTTAACGGCGGGCTAGCGATGTACCCTGCCAGCGTTGTGAAGATGTTCTACATGGCGTACGCAGAAGAGCTCATTGCCAAGAAAAAGCTGGTTAGGAATCCCGAGTTCGATCGGGCGCTGTCGGACATGATCAAGGAGTCGAACAACGATGCCACTGGGTTGATCTTGGACACGATTACTGGGACCACTGGTGGGCCATCGCTTCCGGATGCCGAACTCAAGAAGTGGGTTGAGAAGCGACAGGTCGTTAATCGCTGGCTTTCGACGCTGGGGATCAAAGGAATCAACGCAAGCCAGAAAACTTGGAATGAGGGTCCTTATGGGCGTGAGCGGCAGGGCTACGGCCCAAACTTTGAGTTTAGGAACTCCCTGACGGCCAATTCGTGCGTAAAACTCATGTCTATGATCGTTCAGAAAAAGCTGGCGGGCTCAGACGAAATGCTCAGCCTGCTGAGCAGAAAAGCTGGAAGCAAAGATGGGCAAGTCGAAGGTTTCTTTGGTGAACTGCTTCCCAGCGAAGCAAAGCTTTGGTCCAAAGCGGGATGGACGTCGACGACCCGGCATGATGTGGCATGTGTGGAACTGAGTGGACAGAAGAAGGTCTACGCTGTCTTCACCCGGTTCCAGGTTCAGGAGCCGAAATTGCTCCAGTGGCTCGCGGCAGAGATGCTAAAGCTTTAGGTTTGCAAACCACTCTCCAGCCGCTTCGTCGCCCGTTGGAACGTGTCCATCTGTGACGAACCAGTCTTCGGTGTGCACGGCCGAGGAGGCTCCGGCGGGGACACTTTGAAGGACCCCTAGGCTCTCGACCTCCAGCATCCCCTCTTTCGTGTAGCTCTCAAAGTTGCAGCCCATATCGATGTGGCTCGCACTTGCAGGTTGAACCGAGAATCGCTTAACGAAGGTCTCGCCCTGGTTGGAATAAGCCGCCAGACCTTGAGGAACGTAGGTTCCGAACTTTGTGGGATTCGGATCTCCGGTCGATCTCAGCCGCGCGACTTGGGACCCCCAAGTGTAGCGCGGATCATCCATTCGAGCGTAGGCCCAAAGGACAACAGGTTGAACCGGAAGGAGTCCGTCACTCTGGGGCCGAACCGGGTGCATCGGCACGACGCACTCTCCTCCGGGAGCCATCACGGTGATCGCCCAAGGGCAGAGGTCCGCGCTGTACGCTCCCTGGTTCAGAAGTTGGTGTTCGATCCGGAAGCCGTTTGGAATCATCGACACTCGGAACATTTTTTGGACATGAAACTCATCTACGTTGGACAAGAACCGCACGGCCGTGGCTTCTTCCTGAATCTGAACGGGAAACGAATCGGAGGTGTATGTCTTTGGTCTTTGCTCAGGACCAGTCCAGAGCCGGTGCCCGCCGTAGGAGCGATACTCGCCACCAACTAGCCCTCGGTGTTCCTCACGGACGAGGAGATGATTCGGACCGTCTTCCTTGCCGAAATACAGGATTCTTGGACCTATCGCGGTGGTGACGATAAGCTTGAGCCCATCATTCCGGAACACGGCGCAGTCAGCAAAGCCGGCGAAGTCTTCGTACTCGAACAACACCAGTCAAGCTTACTTAAAGCGCCACTGATAGTTGAGTCGTCCAACCCAATCGTTTTGGTTTGCAAGGCTCGAATTAGCGTTGTTGAGCCAGCCTTGGTTCGTGACCGCCAAGCTAAATACCTGGTTCGCAGACGCCTTTTGCTCGAAGTTGAGTCCGAAGCGAACATAGTCTTGTCGGTTACCAGCCAGGTCACTCTGTTCCATACCGTAGAAGAAACTGATTGGCGAACCGGAGCGCTGGTTCAGAGTTAGGTTGAAGCCTGCGGTGCGGCGAATGCTTCTGACCGCATCATCAATAAGCTCGTCAAACTGGCCACCAAGGGTGAAATCTTTGTTCGCCGTGTAGTCCATTCGCCAGGTGTTGCGTCGTTGAGCGAGCGGCTGGGTTCCCAGGACGATGTTTGGATTTACCGGACCCTCTGGATTCGTTTGAATCTGATTCGAAAGGGTGAATCCTTTGATTCCCTTGAAGTCCACCTTGTAGTCGCGAATCGCGAACTCTTGGTTGGTCGGCAAAACTCGTTGCTTGTAACTCATCGACGCGGCAAGCGGAGCTTTGCCAGTAGTGTCGGTGTTGAACTTATAGGTGCGATCGATGGCGCGGCTACCCGTCTGGTCGACTTGACCTCGGTAGTTCATCCCAACGCCGTACTTGCCAATTTTGGACTCAAATGACGACATAATGTCCTCGCGCAGCCAGCGCGAGTTGTCAGAAGCCATGTAGCTGTTGAGACTGAACTTCGACTCTTTGAGGAATCCAAGCGAGAATGGCTTGGTTGTTTGAAGTGTCGCACTGCTAAAAGCTTGGGCTCGACCGTTTTGCTCGTCCCAGGTATTGGTTCCGTTTTGGAATCCGAGCATCGTTCCGTTGACGTTTGCACCACCTACTCCACCAAGAGCCTGGTTCGGTGCGATGCGATTTGCATCCTGTCCGAACGACAGCGAGGAGGAACCGAACCCAGCCGCATCTCCGTTCAGATGCCGAACGTGACCGTAGGAAGCGCGGACGCCCTTGCCAAAGTCGAACCAAACACCGTAGTCACGTTTGACTTCGTTGCGATCTGTAGAGCCACGGTCAATGTTAGTGTCGGTAACGCTGACACCGACATTCTTGGCGATCTTGGTTGAGATCGAGTTGCTATTGACATCCTCTTTACCGCCATCGGTGAAGGCGGTGCGCGTCTGCTCGGTGCGGAAACTGGTGTTACCTGAGAGTTTTGTTTCTACCGCGACGGTGGTGCGGTTAGAATCCGGTGCTCCGTTATTGGAACCTTCGTTCTGGATCTTCTCGTTCGTGATGCTCAGGTTCTGGTTTCCGAAGCGCTTGCTCAGGCTGACTCGCTCCATGTTGGCCGCAAACAGCGTGCTCGTCGATTGCTTGTTCAACTGGCTCGCTTTGGCGTAGTCGACTTGCAGCGTCGGATCAAGAGCCATGGAGAACATTAGTGCGTCGCTGGCTCTTAGCTCTTCAGTCGCATCGCGGTATGCACTCGAAGCGGAATATTCGAACTGGATGTTCTTGAGCGCGCTGAATTTGACTCGGCTGTCCTTTTGCGAGAAACCGGTGAGCGAGTTCATCAGATCTCGTTGAGTATCAACCAGACCCATGACGTTGAATCCGGTGTCAACTCGGCGCTGGTTGTAATCGACTTCGAGTCCTTGACCCCGATATGCCAGGTTAGTGCGTCCGGCACCAGTTCCATTGACATCAGCCGCCATTGACGAATACGTGAAGGTCTGCCCCTTGCTCATTTGCATAGCAAGGTTCAGGTCAGTCCGGCTAATTCCGCTGATGAGTCCAATCTGCTGCTGTTCATACGGCATCAGCCGCGAAATCTCGGTGAAGGCAGTGCCGGTGTTCAGCTTTCGCATACTGAACTGGAGATTCTTACCAGCGATATTTGCTGTATGGATGCTTGCGCCATCCTTTTCCCCAGCGATTTTGACCTGATTAACATTCAGGGTTCCACCTTTAATGTTCGACTTGAAGTTCGCACCATCGCGCTGAATTCCAGCGGAGCCGATGAACGCTTGCCTATCTGCTGGCTGAAGAGCAGCATTGGGGCCGTACATTCCGGCGACTGAGCGCATGTGGCTGTCGATTTCGCTGGGTTGCATGGAGCCTAGTCGATTGAACTTCTTGTCGGATCCTCTCGATCCCATGTTCAATGCCCAGGTCTTGCCTGAGACAGCGACATCGCTCGCATCAAATGCGCCGACTCCGTTATCCACGGAGCTCTTCGAGAAAGTCAGATTCAGCCCTTTACCGATGACACCCTTTGTGAGGGCAGCCGACTGTCGCTTCAGTCCGGCTTCGAGACCGAACACTCCACGCTCTGCTTCAAAACGGTTGAAGCCAGCGTCAACGGATTGCGAGCCCATTTCAAAAGCCCAGTTCTTGGAATCGAGACTGACTTTTTGCTTCTGGATGCCTTTGTTTCGTTCGAAGTCTTGGACTCGTGAACTCTCATAGCCCAACGAGAGGAACTTTGACTTAAAGCCTGCGGTTTCGGCGGTCTTGTTGATCCCTTGCGAGACCTGCAGCCTCTGCCAATCGGCGACCCCGAGATCTTTGAACCGGTTGAAGCCCCGCTCTACGTTTTCCTTGTTCTGAGAGTAAGAGAATCCGCCAGTTCCTACAGCATACGAGCTGACGGAGATGCCTTTATCCTCGTCTTTAACGAGCTTTTGACTTCCGCTGAAATTCAGAGAGCCGAATTTGAGAGCCTCAGCTCCGAAGCCGGTTCGCTTTAGGCCGCGCTCTCTCGCAAACGCTGCGACTTGCTGATCGGAGTAGCCAGAGTCTTTGACTGCGTTGAATCCGGTGAAGTTTTTGCTGACATCCTGCAGGTCTGCGGTGAGCGATCCTCCGGCCAGGCTAGATCTGAACGACTGAACCAGGAATGAAGACTTACCTGTTTCGGATGAAAGGTTTCCGCCTTTTGCGCCGTCGAATGAGAAGCCTGCACCGACACCTTCTTCCGACCTCGATCCAGCAAAGTAGGCTCCGGACAGGCCGAGCCCACCACCCGTGAATGAGTTCTTGGTGCCGTAGATGTTGGTTCGGAGGACCTTTCCGTCAGCAGTTCGCTCGAGTTGACCGAGGCCAAGCCGTAGCGGCATGGAGTTCCCGAGAAGATTGAACTTCATGGGTGCGATGCCCATTGCCGAAGAACCCGAATCGACTTTCTTCTTGCCGTCGTAGCGATAGGACACAGTGAGAGAGTCGCCTTCTCTCACTGCGCGGCTAACGTAGACGACGCCAACTGAGTAATCAAACGAGTAGTCTGCGCCGGGCCTCAATCGAACCCCGTTCAGGGTGACAACTTCGGTGCCTTTCAGGACAGATCCGAATCGCAGCGGCGCGCCGAGACCGCCATTGTCGAGTCTAATGATATCGACCGCTGGGGTACCGCCAACTTCGGAGGTGGAATTAGTGACATTCGCCTTTTCGTTGAAAGTGAGAGGCGCGACCACTTGACCTACCGTGGTAAGCGGAATCGCCATCGTGGCGAGTGCAATTGTCCTCCGTGCGTTTTTCATCTGGACGTCTCCAAGATGAGTCTCCTCTGCGGCGAGTTTCCTCTCTCTAAATTATAGCGAGTTTCACCTGACTCGTTAGTCTAAACGTCCATACAATTAACAGGTTTCACTGGTTTTTGTCTGATTTTGCTGAACTTGGCACGTGGTTGTGGAAAAAGCTAGCCGGAGGGAGGTTTTGGGCGCAAGTTCACACCACTGAAAAATGGCGGCAAGCGGCACAGTTCAATTGGTTTTAACGCACGACGAGGCGACGGATTTGTTTTTCCGATGTCTTCGGTCGCCCGATGAAGACAACCCCTTATCCGAGCTTGTTTTGAGCAAGCTGGCTCGCGCCATTGCCGAGTCGTCTGAGGACGATCTGCGCATGTCGGCCTAATCTTAGAACAGAGCTCCAGACTCATCTTTGGGGTCAACGACTGGTAGTGCCGATGGACGGATTACCGCGTTCAAAATCTCGGGTTCGTCTAGTTCCTTGGTTCCCTTTGCGCCTAGTTCGCGCATTTTTCGAGCTTTGCTGAGCACATTTCGCTCGACTGAGCCGACCATCTGGTTGTAACTGTTGGCGGCTTGGCCGATGTTTTTGCCTACCTTCACAAAGTGCTCTGTCATCACTCCGACGGCATCGTGAAGTTCGCCGCCAAGCTTGGCGATTTGAAGCGCATTTTCATACGCTTTTTGTTGCTGCATGCCGCTTGCGACGGTTCTTAGCAGAGCAACTAGCGTCATTGGATTTGCCAAAATGACCTTTTTATTGAAAGCCTCTTCCAGCAGGCTCGGGTCTTGCTCAATGGCTCCTTGGTAAAGCGCTTCGCTCGGCACGAACATCACCACGAAGTCGGCTGAATCCGCATACAGCCCCTGATACTTCTTGCTCGAAAGCTGCTGAATGTGGGTTCGCACCTGAGCTGCATGCTCTTTGAGTTTTGCGCTCTTCTCGATTGGGTCCTCGGCATGAATCGCCGCCAAGTAGGCGTCCAACGGGGCCTTTGAATCGACAACAATCGTCTTTCCGTTCGGAAGCCTAACGACCATGTCTGGGCGCAGGCGTCCGTCATCCGTGTTTGTTGTCACCTGCATCTCGAAGTCAGTCCCCTCCACAAGGCCTGCGGCTTCCGCGGCGCGCTTTAGCGTCAATTCGCCCCAAGAGCCCCGGACTTCGGGACGACGAAGCGCATTCGAGAGCTGGTTGGTTGAGGACAAAAGGCTTCGCACTTGCTGGGATAGCTCGGCGTAGGAGTGCGTTCGCTTCTCTTCCAGTTCCCGCGTATGCTCTCTGAGTTGACCCAAGGTCTCTTTCATCGGAGAGAGAAGCTGGTCGATCTCCTTCTGCGAGACCTGACGAGCATCTTTGAACTTGCTCTCAGCGACTTCTAGGAAACTCTGCTGAGCCTGAGCGAGTGCCTGCTTCGAGAGAGAAGCGAACGAGTCTTCCAGTTGCTTCTTATCCTCCGCAAACTGCTTTCGCTGACGCTCTAGTGCGTCCTCGCGCTCGCGGATCAGTGCTTCCTGGCTCTGGCTCTTGAGTTCAAATCCCTGGATTTCCAGATTCGCTTGTTCGTGCGCTTCTCGCAGCGTATTCAGCTCGGTCTCGAGGTTGTTGATTGTGGACTTCACGCCCGCTAGAGATTCGCGCAAGGTAGAAACCTCGCCTTCCAGCGGAAGCACTTCATTCAGCCTAGACTGGAGGGATTCTCGATCAGAAAGTGCCCTATCGAGGCTGGTTTTCGCGTCAGCGAGGCGATCTGCCGATGAAGATATGACGCCATCAAGGCGTGATTTCGACAAGAAAAAGGCCGCCGCGAATCCGACGATCGCCGCGAAAAACGCAACAACTAACAGCATCAAAGACCCATCTTTTGGCATAGAACACGTTTACGGACGTCTAGTAATCTCCAAAAGGTGCGCCTCAAGTCGATCCGTCGCCGCCGCAAGCCCCCATTGTGCTTTGATTCCGGGGATATTTGCCAGGGCTTTCTCCTTGGCCTCCGTCGGATTAGCCAGAACCCGGCAAATCTGCTGGGCTATGGACTCAGGTGTGGGGTCCGCTAAGAACCCAATCTCTGTCATTGTCTCTCTTAGACCACCCTCGCGGACCGTCACCACGGAGGCTCCGCATGCCGCGGCTTCCAGCGGGACATAACCGAATGGCTCGAGTCGAGGGACATAGAGTACGCAGGACGCTCGTTGCATTAACCCCACCAATTCCGTATCAGAGATTAAGAATTTCCACTCGAGCTCCACTCCTTGCTGGTTAGCGAGAGCATCCAGCGATGCCTTATAAGTTTCGTCGGTATAGTTGCCTACCCACACGAGCTTTGGTCGGGGACCAGGCATCGCACCGACGCTGCGAATCGCCAATTCTAGGCGCTTCGGTGTCGCTATCGCTCCAACTCCAAGAACAAACGACTCTCTCTGCGTTGGACTTGGCGTGAACTTGTCGAGGTTGATCCCAAGATAACAAACTTGCGAATTCAGCCCGTATACCTTTGCAACGGACTCAGCTGAGAAGTAGCTATTCACCAGAATTCGGTCGAACGACTTGGCATTTTCCAGTTCGGCAATGGCCTGCCGACGTAGCGCTACCATATCAAAAACTCCCCTCAAACGACGCCGCCAAGAAACGCCGCCTTCGGGCCCAAGCCAAGCTAGGCGAGGCAAGGCCTCGTAGAGAAATCGATTCGGCTCTTGCAAGTACAAGAGCTTTGGGCCCTTGAAGTATTGACCGATGAACGGCGAGTGGTACTGACAACAGGTGTTGGCAAACAAGACGTCAAACCCCTGCATCTGCTCTGCGCAAATCTGGGAGTGTCGCTCCATCGCCTGCATGGCCAGGGTCGGGCGCGCGACGTGTTTGATCACCCGCTTGAAGTAGGAAGTCTCATCGCCGATGATTCCGGCGGGTACTTCATACTCATCGCAAGGGAGCTTCATCCACTCGGGGTTCGGCACTGGAGGCCGCCAATGCTCAACGTGGTGGCCCTTACTCGTCAATCCTGTAACATGGTCGTGCAAGGCCCTGCGTGCTCCGCCGGTTGGAAGGTTCGACCACACAGCAATCTTCATTTTGTGTGCCAACATTACCCCGTGGAAACGTTTCGAGTTGGCATCGACTTTCGCGGAGCTCAGAGCGGCGGGGGGAGCGGGCAACGTGGAATTGGCAGGTACACAACGGACTTAGTTCTTGGCTTATTGGAGCACGGGCGACCAATTGTGCTTGAGGAGCAAGGGAAGCTCCTTGAAGTCGTACTTTTTCACGCTCAAGGAGTTCCAGTTCCAGCAGAAATCAATGGGTTAGTCTCGCTCGCACCGGTAAGAGCTCCGAGCTGGAGCGACGAAAAGAAGCCACTCTGGCTCAGACTACCAAAGATCAGGTCGATAAAGCGTTTTCACGAACTTCGCTTTAACAGGGCACTCCGCTCTCAGCGCCGGGCTATAGAACGACAAGTCAGGCTTGCCGAGCTTGATATTCTGCACATCCCATCTGCGCTCGATGTCGGTAGCTATCCAATCTTCGACTACCCGTGTCCAGTCGTAATGACATTGCTCGACACGATTGTGATTTCCCTCAAAGAAATCACTTACGACCGCTTCCCTTGGTTCCTACAAACTTATTACCACGAGCAAGCCGACAATTTGAAGCGAGCTGATCGAATCGTCGCAATCTCGCAAGCGAGCAAGGCAGATGGAGTTCGAGAGTTCGGCCTGGACCCGAGCAAAATAGATGTGATCTATCCAGCAGTTTCCTCCCGTTATGGGGTTCCGGCACATCGACCGACGAGAGTCGAGTCTTTCGACTATTTCTTGTTCTGTAGCGTTCCAGACCCACACAAGAACCCCCGCATCGTGATGGAGGCATTCGCTCAACTAGACTGCGAACATCATCTAGTGTTCGTATCGCCGGAGTCGCATCACGAGACTATTGGGATTCGCCAATTCGCCGAGGAGCTTGGAATTGCCGAGCGCTTTCACATCACCGGATTCGTAAGCGAGGAAGAGCTGATCGGCTTGTTTCACCATGCCACGGCCCTTGTAAGCCCGTCGCAGATGGAAGGTTTTGGTCTCCCTGTTGCGCAAGCAATGCGTGCAGGGGTGCCGGTGATTACAAGCAACACTTCGGCCCAAGCCGAAATCGCTGCAGGTGTTGGCATTCTGGTTTCACCTAACTCGATAGCTGAAGTGCTCTCAGCGATGAAGCTTTGTACTTCCAGTCCGATGTCGCGCCCAATGCTCCCCGCTCAAGAACGAGCAAAATGGTTCGACAGCGAACGTGTAACGAGACAGCTGATAGAAGCGTATTTGAAAACAAAAAAAGTCTCCTAGGAAAAATCCTAAGAGACTTGGGTGCGGGGACAGGATTTGAACCTATGACCTCCGGGTTATGAGCCCGACGAGCTACCAGACTGCTCCACCCCGCGGTGACAGTCTATAATTGTGACAGATAAACAACTAGAAGTCAACTGTCTACGCTCATAACTGAAAATCTTCCCGTCACTCGGAGACACTTAAACCAGCTCAGCGACCGGATTTGTTGAAGAGTCACCACATCACCGAAGAACAATCATCTGAGGACCCGATAGAGAACAAACTTAATCGCGCCTTCGGGGAAGTCCTTTATCTTGGTAAGAGGCAGCGGGACCCTCGAGAAAAACTCTGCTCTAGGCTTACCCAACAGAACACGATCTTTGGAGTCTAATGCTTCCCAGTCAAAGACGTAGTCGATACCTAGCTCAGCGAAGCACTTCTCGTAATTTTTGTTTTGATAGTATTTCTGAATTGAATGATTCACGAGTCCGTCTAGGTTGACAACTCTATTCTTAGAGTAAACACCGAATATCCCGCTGTTCCAAGCTCCGATTACCGATCCTGGCGGAATCATAGCATCCACTTCTTGGATTCGATCAATGTATGAAGCCTGATTATTGTAGCGAGGAGCAGAACGGGCAGACGCCACGAAGGTTATCAAGAGAGCAGACATTGGTAGCAGAGCTAACAGTGATTTGGAGTACACAGGAGAAAACTTGCCACTGAAAGCCGTCGCTAGAATAGTTAAGATATACAGGAGCGCCACGTAACCGGGAGTCATGTACCACCAGAATTGGTCTGCCGATAGATATCTCGAACCAACGGACTGGACGGCCGCGGCAATCGCCGTGACTACGCCGAAGGTTAACTTGCTTTTGGATACATCCGACAAACGGAGGTTCTTTGAACCTCCGATCCAGGATAGGCAGGCCAAAGCCCCTAACCATACGCCCGGGCTGAGAAAGACTCGCTTGGCCGGTTCGATGATGCCAATGAGCAAACCCCACTTAAAATTCCTGAGTCGAAGCATTCCGAACTGAGATTTTTCTTGCTCGATCCAAATCCGCTTTACCGTCGAAGAGTCGTGGCTGATGTAACCAATCTCGACAAAGCAAAAGAGAAACCATACGCCCACACCAATAACTAAGGGAATTAGAACTACTGCAAGTTGTTTCCAGTTCAGTAACAACCGCTTTTTCCAGATGGATCCGCAAACAAAAAGCGACAAAGTGAACAAGAGGCAGTCTAGACGAGCCAGCGTCGCCGCTGCGAAAAAGCAACCCAAAGTTAGCAGACTGGCAATGGGCAGTTCGGAACAATCCCAAGCATCTTGAAGCTTCAAGAAGAAAGCACTCAAAAACGCAGCGTACAATCCGACTTCCAGCGTCTGAACTCCTATAAATCTTGTTGCGGGGAGGCTTAAGAAGGTCCCTACAAGAACGCCCTGGACAAGTGGCGACAATCCCAGAGATCGATTGCGGACTAGAATCACAGGAACCATCGCGACACAAGCTGAAGAAACCAGAAGCGCTACTCGTAGAAGCTGCTCTGGAGATTCACAAAACTTGGCAAGCAGACTGCAAACCCAAAACCAGAGCGGGTGAACACCGTTAGTAGGGTTGACCCCATCAAAACTCATGTTTCCGGTTTTTGCAAAATTGAACGCAGTTTTAATATAGTAGTAGGCGTCGTCGGGAATAGCGTTCGCGAGAACTCTGGAATCTGAACTAGCGAGTGTCCAGGATTGGTATCCAAAGATGAAAAAGCCGGCAATAGCAAAGCAGATTCCGACAGTTTTAGAAGACAGTTTCATCCCTACGGTCCGTAGTATAGACTCAAACCCGTCCAGTAATCTCTGAGAAGGTGTTTTCCAGGTGAATGTACTTAAAGAGACGTCGAAGGATACGTGCTGAGGAGCTTCGTCGGGTGCAAAGAATAGGCGGTTTATCTTGAGCGATTTAACAAAGGCTCGCGCCACTTGCCAGCGAGGCTGTATTTGGTGGGGTTGTACTCAGTTTGTGCATCTTCAGATTTTAAGACGATTAGCCCTCGGTTGAGCGAGATGGCGTGGCAAAAGAAGCCGTGGCGTCCGTCGGCCTGCGTAAAGTTCCCTTTCGATGTCTTCCTAAAGGCGAGTCTTGTCATAGCGACCGTCGCTTCATTGGGAGCTTCATTTCCGTTGTCCCAACCGATCAAGAATCCGTCTTGTTTCCCACCAAACGGGTTGGGATTGTAGGTCTCCATCGCTCCAGCGTTTGCGGTTTCCGCTACGAGTACGATCGAGTCTCCACCTTCGATATCCTTTGTTCCACTACTTGAATAGGCGGTGTAAAGACCGTAGGTAGACGGGATCGGACTTCCGCCGGTGGGGCTTGCGGAGTAGGCGTATTCTGTGTGATCCGCGCTGGGGCAGACGAAAGACGCTCTCGGGTTCAGCAAAGGTTGAATGTCGCTGATCCATGTGTAGGGATATCCATCGGGTCCGCTCGCCGGTTCCCCTCCTGCTCCTACTTCGTACGCCGGAGGGAGTCGATCGTCATGTTGATCGGCGTAGAGTTGCAATGCCTGACCGATTTGACTCAGGTTTTTCTTGCAAGTGGTGACGTAGGCCTTGTCGCGCATCGAAATGTAAACGGGGATGAGTCCGACCACGATCAGAGCCGTTGCAAGCAAAATCCATTTGACATCCTTTCGGCTCATATATTGCGCGCCAGGAGATTTTGCTCCCTCTGGTGCGTCGACGTCGTAGGCTGAATTCTCGCTCATTGGTTTACGTCCTCATCGATTTCGGGCTTAGCAGAGATGAAGCCGTATTGCTTGAACATCTTAGTTGCTGCTGGTCGGTCAATCTCTTCGAACGTTCCCCGTCCTGGTTTGGTCGGCATTCGAAGCATCTTCACGTTTTTCTGTCCGACCTTCTTTTGGAATGTAGCGAGAGACGCAATTTCTTTAGTGGTCAAAGCTCCGCCGAGAACCGCGACACCCTTCTCTACAATCTCGGGGAGTGCGGTGATGTGCTTCAGAACTGCGCCTTGGAAGGCTAGCAGGAGTTGGCGCTGACGCTCGGTACGCACGAAATCGCCTTCGGCTTTTGGATCACCTTCTCCGCCCTTGGGATAAAGAGTGCTCTTCGGCGTCGTCTTGCGATACCGGACATAACACATCGCGTCGTAGCCGTCCAGCAACTTCTTTCCTGGTCGGAAGTCAACGAAAAGCCCCCCCGCCTTGTCCACATAGTCCATGCGATGTTTGATCATCACTTCGACTCCACCGACTGAATCGATCAATTCCTGGAAGGCGGTGTAGTCGATTTGAATCGTTCGGTCTACTTTGACACCGGTCAGAACTTCGACAGCCTTCTGCTGAAACTCGTTGGCTTTCTCCCGTCTTGCGAGGTTGTGATAAGCGTTTACCTTGTGATCTGGCCCGCCCTTTAGACGAACTCGCGTGTCACGAGGAACTGATATTCCGGTGATCGTTTGGTTCTTGAAGTCCAGTCTCGCCAACATGATCATGTCGGCACGACCGGCAGATTTGAGGACTTGTTGACCGCCTGGAGCCAGATCTTCATCGCATCCAAGGAGGAGAAGGTTCACGGCGTCTCGCCGGAACGTTTCTTTGGGGTCCGCGGTCAAGCCTTGGATACTGTCGACCATGACCTTACTTCGACCAAGCCAGCCGGCAACTGTTCCGCCAAAGAGGAAAAGTGCTATCCAGAGCACCCAAAGGATGTTGCCCCAGATCGGCTTGCGCTTGCGCATGGCAGCCCGCTGACGCACAGGTACTCGTGCGTCTTTTGTTTCACTTGGTTCGATGATCGGTTTCAACGATGGTTGCCCTTCCCTAGTTCCCTTCCGCCGCAACTGGGCAGTGAGGAAAACGAACTCTAAAGGTGCTTCCGTGCCCCGGTTCGCTTTCTATTTCTACTTTACCGTCGTGGCTATTTGCTAGTTCCAAGACGATTTTGGTCCCCCAGCCACTACCGCCCGCTTTGGACCACTGGCTACGCGCATTTCCGCTCAGGATTCTTCGTGCAACTTCGGGCGGCATCCCGGGTCCTGAGTCGACGACTTCGAACCAGTGCTCGTTCTCCTTGAAGGTATATCGAACTGTCACTGAACCCAGAAACTCTTCCTCCTCGGCAGCCGCCAGCGCTTCTTCTTCGATCGTTTCAAAAACGGCCTTGATCGAGTTTCCAACCAGGTTTTGGACGATCCGGAAAACATACAGGTCGTCGAACGCCGTCTCTGGCGCAGTAGTCTCGATGTCGTAGATCATCTGGACGTGCTTCGACCTGGCTTCTGATTCCAAGTAGGATGCACCGTTTTCGATGGTTCGTGCCATGCTACTCACCTGGAAGTTGGGGCGCAACGATCGACCAGCCGACATGTCGCTGATCAATCGAGAGTATCCGACGATTCGATCAACGGATTGTCGAAGGTCGCCGACAAGGGGATCGAGTGACTCAAGATTCTCTTGCGCCTCTTCTGGTACGGTAGCTGGCTCAAGAGTTCGTTTTAGCTCGCCAATCGCCATTTCGCCAAAACTCAACGAGGCGTACAACGAAGCGGCCAGGTTTCCAATGTCGTGTGAAACCTTGCCCATTCCAAGCAAAGTTGAGGCTCGCGTCGACTCTTCTTGAAGTCGAAAGTTGAGGTATGCCATTGTGGCGACCGAGGCGATAGTATCCAGGACCGCACCGTCTGTATCGTTGAACGGCTCGTCTTGCTTATTGAGAAGTTGAACGACACCAATCGGTTGCTCGTCCTCCATCATAAGCGGAGTGGCCACCATGCTCCGAACAATAATTCCGGTCGCCCTTTCAAAGGGATTCAACTCGCTTTCGGGTTTCTCTGGAATCTCTTTGAGAAGGGTTTTTTGGCTCTGGAAGGCCGCCCCGGCCATACCGAAGTCATCGGCAATATCTTTCATCGGAAGAAGGGGTTCGACTTCTGCCGGAAGAACGTGCTGGAACACGAGGCGGTTTGTCGCGGGATCGTGGAGGTAGATCGTTCCTCCTTTTGCCCCGACCGCTTCAACACAGATCTTCAAGACGTCACGCAAAAGCGTGTCAAACTCGCCGTGCGAGGACAGCTTATGCGTCGCCGACTGTACCGCTCGTATCAGCCGACCGTTGACATCCATTCCAACTAGTTTACTTGACCGCCCCAGCTGGAAGAACTTGGAATTTGAACACAGCTGGACTCGACGGCGAGCTCATTACAGTGTTTTTCTGCTTGAAGATTTTCGTTGCTGTAGCAATCGGTTCCAATCCACCGAGATTCCTAGCCGCCGCCGGAAAGTTCTCGCTCTTCAGCCGAAACACTAATCGGTGTCCCTTTTTGACCAGGTGCGCGGCATCCCACATCATTAACTTCGCCCGGTAAGTCTTCCCCGCCACCAGAGCCCGCGGCTGATCCATGCCGCTGACATACGCCGCACGAAGTTTTCCGCCTCGAAACGCCGGATACGCCTTATTGTTGGAGTCCATATCCCACACCTCGGCAAAAAAGTCGGTGTCCTTTGCCTCGCTCTTGAAGTCAAACTCGACGGACATTGGCCCGGTGATGGTTATGTCCTGCTTCATCGGTTCTGACTCGAGATAGATCGGAGCCTTGGCAAGATCCTTTTTAGCTGTAAACATTGATCCAGCTTGCGATGCGATATCAAGGGTATCGATCTCGAACTTCGTCTTTGCCGGATCGTAGATATACGTCTTACTCGAAATTTTGGAAACCTTGTTGACCAACTTCCCGGAAGCGAAATCGAACTGGAGAGATTGGGCCGTGCTATTCGGCATCGGCCAGTCGCTGGTTTCGATCCACTGGTTTTTGCCAGTGACAAAGAACTTCGCCTTGGGCACGTTTTCGATTCCAACCTGCTTTTCCTTGAGCCAGGTGTCAAACCATCGAAGATAAAGCGAGTCCAGCTCAAGTATCGCATGGTCTCCAAAGTTAACGTCTTGAAGAGACGAAGTTGTGTTGAAGAAGTGATTCCAGGGCCCGTAAATCAGCCACTGGTTTGTTTTTCCTGCTGCCCGACCGAGCATCCAGTTACGCTGCGTTCCGATTTCATCGCCATCGAACCAGCCGCTGATGTGCAAGACCGGAATCTCGACTTTGCCGATCAGATTCTCAAAGTCAAATGTTGGCCAGCTCTTAGATCCTTCTTTGGTCAGCCAGCGGTCGTAAATCCTGCTGTTGAATCCAAACATCTTGTTATCGACTGTTGAAAGGGGAAGCGCGTTGAGTGCCTTCAGGTTCTTCATCGTCGCCATCGCATCCATCGCTCCGTTGCCTTTGGGATCGTCAACGATCCGCATCCACCAAAGGTCGCTCATGAGAAGCAGAGTCCCAGCATCGTACGGGAGATTCCACATGGCGCTCGCAGGCGGAGAAACCTGGGGGATGATGCACTTCAAGGACGGATGCTGCTCGACTGAAGCAGCCCACTGTACAAAGCCGCCATAAGAAGCACCAATCATCCCGATCCTGCCATTGCTCCAAGGCTGATTATCAATCCAGTCCAATGTGTCGTAACCATCCGTTCGCTCGGACTCGAGGGGTAAGAATTGACCTTTCGACTCGCCAGTGCCCCGAACGTCTTGGAGCACGACGACGTATCCACGACTCGCGAAAAAGTTTGCATTGGTGGCCGAGCCCTTTCGACCGTATGGCGTTCGAGAAAGGATGACGGGGTACCGGCCTTTGGATTTTGGTCGGTAGACCGTAGCCCTGGTCATCACCCCATCGCGAAGCTTTATGTCGGAGTCCTCAACAACCGTTTCCATGGTTGATTGGCTCAATTCGGGAAACTTTGCCATCGGATCCACGAACAGGCTGTCTGTGCCTTTGAGCTCAAAACTGATCTTTTGCGACGGGACATCCCATCCCAGAAAGTTCCCTTGCTCATCCGTTGCAAACGTTCCGGTGACGGTAGCGATCTTGAGCGGAAAGATCTTCGCATTGAGGGTCTTTCCGTTCAAGGAGATTGGCCGGATCACCGGTTTTTCGAATTCAAAATCAAACGGGCTTAGACCTTCAACCATGAAGGTCTTTACCTTGGTCGGACCGTCGACTTTTGACAATTCAAGTCCTTGGACAAATCCTGGATGGAAACTCGCAAACGCGGGAAGCCTGGGAGCTAATGGCATTTTTTTCGGCGTCCCGCCAACTCCACTCACATATGTAGCCTCGCCGTTAGCAAACTTGATCGAAGACCCGCGAACGACCTTCGCCCCTTGAAGCATTTTTTCGTCGAACTCCATCGACGTGACTTTGCCGTTCTTCGACTCAAACTTCAGTTTTGAAGTGATATGGAGTCCTTGCAGGTCCAGCTCACTGGCCGATTCTTGAACCCCATTTCCGAGATCTCGAAACACACTCGTGCCCGACTCCTTTCCATCGAACCGAAAAACAAACTCCTTTGTTGAAACTTGAAGAGAAAGCGCGAATAGGAGAGGCGACATCTTGCCTCAATGTTACGCGATCCTCACGCTTTAAGTTTCGATGATGATCTAAATAAATCGAATTGGGATTCGATTGGGTTCAGAGTCACCTGGCTGAGGGTCTTTGGGTTTCAGAATGAGGGGTGGATTTAGCTCGTTTTCTGGGATGACTTCTCCATTAAGGATTCGGCGCATACGATCAAGCGGCGTGTCGTCGGGAAAGTGCCCGAGCCCTTCAAGCACAACTTTGCGCTCTTCCTCGAATTTCCCAAGCTCCCGAAGAGTGACCGCAAGTCGTCGATAATTCGTCTGAGTCGCTGTAATCTCCTCGTCCGAGAGTCGACCCCAGTTCTCATGACCGATTTCGCTAGCTCGCTGCAAGAACGGAAGCGCCATCGCGAAGTCTCGCTTTCCTTCAAACTCCTTCAGGTGGCAGAAGGCAATCTGCGAGAGAATATCGATACTTTTTGGGTTGTGCTGTAGTCCCTCGTTGAGATAAACAAGCGCTTTTCGGAATCCCTCTCGGTCCTTTTCCCAAAGCATGATGTTGGCTCCGGTCGTCCAACCGGGAACAAACTGAGGATCCAAAAAGGTCATCAAGCGAAAAAGGGGGAGTGAGTCCTTGGGTGTGTTATGACTGTGACCAGTCATATCTTTGTAGCTCGTTGTCGCCCGTTCCACGTCCCCAAAGATTCCTCGGAAGTCTATTTTTTCGGACGGAATGACGGTGACGATCTTGGAGTCGTCGTGAATCTTTGCTTCATTGGGATTGCTTCCAACCCCCTTCTGACCGTTTTTGATTTCGGCTTCCGTGAGCGGACGCATTTCGACGCCATTATGCAGATAGAGGTCTGCGTGAAGAAACAACCACGATGACGCGCTTGTTCTGAACTGGCCAAGCAATGATGCCGCAGCGTTAGAATCATGAGCTTCGAGACCGACCGGCTTGATCGCCGGGTTAACGCTTTCTTTGATTGAGCCAGTGTTTGCACCCACGAGAGCTGCGACGAGCACAGAACTTCCGACAACGACAGAGGCAACTTTCATGGGTTAGACTGCCTGCCTTCGGAACTTAGCCCAGCTAAGAGCAAGTGTTGCTCCCGAGTATGCAAACCCATAGGCAAACAAGAAGCCCATCACCCAGAGAGGCACCATGGTCCATCCGATGTACACGGCTCGTCCACCAAGGTCGAACAGACCGGTTTGGGGAAGAAGGCTATTGATGACCGCGCAGACCGGCTTGACGGCCGGATTCTCGGCGGAAGCCATCACTAGGCCACGAGCGATCATTGGCGAACCGAAAGCAAAGATGAACGACATCGTTGCTGCGGCGCTCGGAGTCATGTATGTGCTGAGCATCATAGCGAACGAACACACTACGACCAAGCCGAGCATCTTCGCAACCAGATACTGAACCATGATTAGCTCAAACTTGACGTGAAAGATCAGTAGAGCAACAGCGGTGAGCGCGGCAAGCAGAATGAATGAAATCCAAGTCACAATCACCGCACCGACCAGCTTTCCAACAAGCAGATCGAGACGAGAAATTGGTCTAGCCAGAAGCGGGTAGAGTGTTCGGTTTTTGATCTCATCAGGGATCAGTCGCGACGAGGTTAGAACGGCGATGATCGTTGAGAACATTCCGAGCACGGTAACCGCCATGTCCTTTGCGAAGATCTCGAGGCCGCTAAATCCGAAGAACCCAAGCGTGCTACTTGCGAGAAGGATCACGAAGCCAAGGATGGCGACCACCCAAAGGTCTTTTCGCCGAAGCGACTCTAAAACAACACAGCGCGCCAGGGCGCGATAGGCGGAAAAGTTCATGCTGCTGCCTCCACGGTATCGATGAAATAGTCTTCTAGGGAGCCTTCTTGGCTCACGACGTCGAGAATCTGACCACCTTTGTCCTGCAATCGAGTAATCGCTTGAACCAGGCCGTCTTTGGCTTCAAAGCGAGCGGTTTTGCTACCGTCGGCGTTTTCGTTCCAAGCTTCGGTCAGCCCGAGCATGGATACATCGCCTCGATAGGTGACATAGAAGTTACGGAGGGTCGCCTTGAGTTCGCTCATATCACGCTCCTCGACAAACTTGCCTTTGTGAATCAGGAGGATTCGGTCGCAGAGCATGTCGACTTCGGCGAGCTCGTGGCTGCTGAAGAAGAGGGTTGTGCCCTGTTCCTGTCGGCTCTTCAGAAGGTTCCTAAGTTCTTTTCTGCCAACGGGGTCGAGGCCGCTGGTCACTTCGTCTAGCACCAGCAATTCTGGGTTACCGAGTAGAGACTGTGCGATACCGACACGTTGAAGCATTCCTTTACTCATGCTTCGATTCAGTTTGTTCTTAGCCTGAGCGATACCGACGACTTCGAGCAAGTCTTCAATCTCGTTTCGCAAGAGCTTGCCATTCATCCCTTGGAGTTCGCCGTACATTGTCAGCGTTTCCATCGGTGTTAGGAACGGGTAGTACATTGCGACTTCGGGAAGGTATCCAATTCTCTTCCGCGCCGCTGGTGTGCCAGCGGTTTCGCCAAACACCTTAGCCTCTCCAGACTTGGCTTCGACAAAGCCCATCAAGGATTTGAGGGTCGAAGATTTCCCGGCACCATTGGGTCCAAGGAATCCCACAATTTCGCCTTGTTTAACGTCAAAAGTCAATCCTTGGACGGCGTCCAGTTTCTCTCCTCTTTTCGTTTTATATTGAACGTAAAGGTCGTTCACCTCGATCGCAAAACTCATAGCTCAATTCCTATCTCGGTTTGTTAGCTTTTTTCGACAGGCTTTTCAGAACTTTTTTTGTTAAAAGTCACGTCATCGGAACCGTTTTGCTATATCCTTACGTTTTGTAATACGCCATGAATCGTCTCAGCTTTTTCCCCGCAACGTTACTCGTGCTCGGTCTCGCTTCGGTGGGGCTCGGCCAGACTGCCAAGACTGCTCCGAATGAGATCATCGTTCGAACTCGTGGAGGCCAGGCACCTTCGATTCTAAAATTGGCACTTGGTGCGAAGGAAACCATCATTGATCGCCGTCTGGGACTATCAAAACTAACAATTTCCAAATCGAGTGTTCGAGACGGTATCTCCCTCCTTGCTCGCTCGCGCGACGTCGTTTACGCTGAACCAAGGTACATCCCTGAACTCGACCACGTGCCAAACGACCCTCAGTATCCGAACCAATACGGGCACAAGATGGTGAAGTCGGAAGCGGCCTGGGATCTTTTCAAAGGTCGATCAACAATGATCGTTGCGGTACTCGACACAGGTCTTCGAACTACGCACGAAGACATCGTTGGCAGAATCGCTCCGGGTGGCTTCGATTTTGGCGATAACGATGCTGATGTTACGGATACTGACGGGCACGGAAGCCACTGCATCGGAATCGTTGGGGCGAACACAAACAACGGAAAAGGTGTTGCGAGCGTCGCCTACAACACAAGAATCCTTCCGATAAAGGTGTTTGGTAGTAGCCCGAGCGGCGATCCGGTTGTCCAAGGCATTATGGCTGCAGCTGACCGAGGCGCGAAGGTTATCTCCATGTCGTTTGGAACCTACACCTTCCCCCAAGCGTGGCAAGACGCTGTCAACTACGCCTGGGGCAAGGGATGCCTTCTCTTTGCAACCGCAGGAAACGACAACATCAATATGAAGCGCTATCCCGGCGCTTGCGACAATGTCATCACGATGGGCTCTACCGATCAGAATGATCAGAAGTCCGGCTTCTCAAACTGGGGAGACTGGGTCAAGCTCGCTGCGCCTGGCACCCAAATTCGGTCCTTCGGGATTGCTTCAGACTCGAGCTATGTTGATCTCAGCGGCACATCGATGGCGTGCCCATTTGCTGCGAGCGTTGGGGCCCTGGTCTGGGGTCGAAATCCGTTCCTTACGAACGCGCAGGTTCGAGACATTCTGCTCACAACAGCTGACCCAGTTGGATCGTGGCTGAAAGGTGGACGGGTCAACGCCCTGAAAGCGGTGAATGCAGCCGCTCCACTTGTCGACTTCAATTCAACGACGCTGATGAACCAAGTTGGCGTGGTAGGTACGGTCACCGAAGGAACTATTGTCAACGGATTCGGTTCGATCGGAGCGGCAGCAGCATCTACCAATGTCACAGACGCGGGCCGTTTCATTCTTCGGTCAAGAGACGCCAGCTCGGTCGGTTCAGTCGCCAGTATCGAATCCATCGTGCGGATCTCCGCTCCGCTTTCAGCGATTCGCTCAGCGAAGGTTGAAATTGTCAGCAATGCACCGCTACCGGTGACGTCGTTCACCTACGTCTTCAACTACTCAACTGGCAAATTTGAGTTGATGGGATCCACAGGAAACGCTGGGACCGAGAAAACGCAGAGTGTATCCCTTGACCTAACCCGGCTCGGTCAATTCGTGAACAGCTCCGGGCATGTAAGGATCCTCGTTCGATCCGTCAGTCCGCAACGAATCGGAACGAGATCCTGGAACATTGAGTTCAACAGAATCTCGGTGACCGGCGGTTTCGATCCAAACTTGGCCCCCTAACATCACCCGAAGCCCGCAGTAGCAGATCAGTCAATACTGCGGGCACTTCGTCCTTCTCCCTAATTCATTGCAGAGCCTAACGGATTTTGTTGTATAGTTCATTTTGATGAATTTCAAAGTTGCTATCTCAGCAAGTCTTGCTGGATTCCTTTGCGCGGGTGCATTTGCTCAGGCATACGCCCCCAACAGGATCATCGTTCGAACACGCAATGGCGTGATCCCACCGCTGGCCAGAATGGCGATGAAGGCCACGGAGACAAGGTTTATGCCTGACCTTGGAATTTCGATTCTTACGATCGGTGCTGGCACGGTCGAAGATGGAATCGCAATTCTCAGACGTTCGCACAACGTAATCTATGCCGAAAAGGATCAAAAAGCGGAGCTGTTCCACGTTCCGAATGATCCTCTCTACACTCAACAGTACGGTCACCAGCAAGTCAAAGGTGAGGCAGCCTGGGACATCTTCAAAGGTAACCCGAAAATGGTGGTCGCCGTTTTGGACACCGGTCTGATCATGAATCACGAGGACATCGTCGGTCGGATCGCTCCGGGTGGCTTTGATTACTCCGACAATGACTCTGATCCCAGCGACTCCGATGGTCACGGATCTCACTGCGGCGGTATCGTAGCTGCAAACACCAACAACGCAATCGGTGTTGCAAGTTCTGCATACAATGCGAGACTCCTCCCGCTAAAGGTTTTCCCGAACTCATTTGCGACAACGGTCGCGGCAGGAATCCGAGGCGCTGCTGATAAGGGAGCAAAGATCCTATCGCTCTCGCTCGGATTTCCTTCCGAAAGCCAGGTGATGCAAGACGCTATCAACTATGCATGGGGCAAGGGGTGCCTGGTCATCGCCGCTGCTGGTAACGCTGGCAACACCGTCAAGAACTACCCTGCGGCCGCGCAGAATGTCATCGCAGTCGCGGCAACGAATTCTTCTGACACCCGGGCAGGATTCTCCACATTCGGTGACTGGGTTCACGTGGCTGCTCCGGGAGAAGACATCATGTCCTTCGGAATAAGCTCGAATTCGTCCTACGTGAAGAACAGCGGAACCTCGATGGCCTGTCCGTTTGTCGCGAGCGTTGCTGCACTTGTGTGGGGTCGAAACCCTGCATTGACTAACGCGCAAGTGAGAGACATCATCTTCAGCACCTGTGACAACGTTGGTCCTTTTGTTATCAAGGGACGGGTCAATGCTCACAAGGCCGTCCTCAAGGCCGTTCCGCTCACGGAATACTCTTCGACTTCGTTGCTCTCCAAGCTCGGCGTAGTTGGAGGGGTTACTGAAGGCACAAATGTGAACCAATTCAGCTCGGACTTTGCGGCAGCGGCATCCACAAATGCGACTGACGCGGGACGATATACAATTCGCTCTAAGTTCATTAACCGATTAGGAGGAGTTGCCTCACTCGATACGATTGTGCGAGTGACAACGCCACTGTCGGCAATCAAGAGTGCGCGCGTTGAGCTGGTTAGCAACGCACCGGCTCCGGCGAGTACCTTCATCTACGCTTATAACTACTCGACTGCATCGTTCGATCAAGTTGGTTTAGTTGGTAACTCTGGGGTGGAGAAAACTTCTTCGGTGGCAATGGATGTGACGACGCTTGGTCGGTACATGAATAGTTCGGGTCACATTCGATTCCTTGTACGATCCATTAGTCCAGTCAGAGCGGGCCAGAACCCTTGGAATATCTCGTTCAACCGAATCTCGGTCACTGGCGGATACGACTCAACATTGATCCCTTAACGATCGCGGATCAAAGGAACAGCATAAAGGGCACTCCGACATGGAGTGCCCTTTGTTTTTCCCGGTAAACTTGCGGTTCAAATGAAGCTCCACGAGTATCAGTCGAAGGACTTGTTGGCAAAGTACGGAGTCCCCGTTGCCGCCGGAGATGTCACCTCCGATCCCGCCGAAGTGAAGGCCATCGCCGAAAAGCTTGGCGGAAATGTCGTTGTCAAGGCGCAGGTCTTAATGGGGGGTCGCGGTAAGGCTGGAGGCGTCAAGCTGTTCACTGATGCAACCGAAGCTTCGGTGTTTGCCAAGGAACTGATCGGCAAGCGACTGATCAGCATCCAAAACCCAGACGGCATGGTGGTCGAAAAGGTTTTGGTCACTGAGACCATCGATATCGCTCAGGAGTACTACCTCTCTGTTCTTCTCGACCGCTCGCTACAGCGCAACGTGGTCATGATCTCCAAAGAAGGCGGAATGGAGATCGAAGAAGTTGCCGAGCACAATCCAGATGCAATCGTCAAGCTCGTGGTAGATCCAGCCTGGGGTCTCTCGGACTTCGAGGTCCGAGCAGCCGTCAAGAAAGCCAACATTCCGAAAGAGGCCGCTGGACAGATGGTTCAGATGATCAAGAAGCTCGTAAAGGTTTACGAAGAGAACGATGCGGACATGATCGAGATTAACCCTTGCGCTCTCGACGCCAATGGCAAACTCATTGCGGCCGATGCCAAGGTTTCTATCGACGACAACGCGCTGTTCAAACACCCTGGCTACAACGAAACTTCTTCTGATTCCGCTGACCACCCAATTGAGGCCGAAGCCATGCGACGAGGTATCGCCTACGTTAACCTTGGCGGCGAGATTGGAATCATGGCAAATGGTGCTGGACTGACGATGCAGTCACTCGACGAAATCAACGCCGCTGGCGGTCGCCCTGCGAACTTCCTTGACGTTGGAGGCGGAGCGAACGCCGAACGTGTCAAGACTTGTGTCGAGCTCATCATGATGGACCCGAACGTCAAAGGCCTGTTGATCAACATCTTCGGCGGAATCACCAAGGTTGATGAAGTCGCAAAGGGCGTTCTTACAGCGTTTGGCGAGATGAATGTGACGATCCCGGTTGTGGCTCGAATCGAAGGCACTAACGTCGAAGAGGGACGAAAGATTCTCGAAGGTTCACAGGTCATTCCAGCGGCGACCGTACAGGAAGCGGCGAAGATGATCGTCGAATTGGCTCACGCCTGACATACCCAATTTAAAAAGGCCCCGACCATCTTGGTCGGGGCTTTTTTACTCTCTCCGGTTACTTTGCAGTGACTCGAACGTCAATCCGCCGGTTTTTCTCTCGTCCCTCTTTCGTTGCGTTATCTGCAACCGGATGGGCCTTACCATAGCCCTCGTAAGCAAGACGGTCTGATGCGACACCCATTCCAACCAGTTTGTCGTACGTCGCCTTTGCCCGATCGGTAGATAACTTCATGTTGAAGTCATCTGCCCCCTGGTTGTCTGTGTAGCCGCCAATCTTGAGCTTGACCTTTGGAAACGCTTTCATCACTTCGACGATGTTCTGCAGTTGCTTCTGAGACTCGGGTTTGAGCGACGCTTTGGCGGTGTCGAAATACAGCCTATCGAAGCTGAACCAGGTTTCTTTGTCGACGGGTTTGTCCGACTTGATAAACTCGACGAGTTTGTACTCAATTCCGTCGGCCGCCGCGTCGAGCTGTACTCCGCCATCTAGTTCGACTTTGATGTCGCCGCCCTTTGGAGCTTCCGCACCCGGAGCCGTTGGCATAGCGGGTTCTTCAATTGTTGGCTCGGAGACCTTCACTTCCGGTGCCGCAGCGCTTGAGTGAGTTTCTTCAACAACCGGAGGTACTCCGGCGGGGACCGCATCACATCCCTTCATGAGGAGTACGGTTCCAATCAGACCGAATCCGAGGATTGTAGCCACCCCAAACATGCTTCCTTTAGCGGCTGGGGCAGTTACAACTGGGACTTGCCCTGCAACGGCGGCAATCTTATGTTCAGCTTCCGGAGTCACTTCCACCACCGGGGCCTTAGGAGTCGGAGCTATGATTGCCGCAGTCTCTACGACAGGAGCCGGAGAGACTGCATTCGGAGCAACGACCGCTTCCTTTACTTGTTCTGTATCGCCGACCGTAATGCGCTTAGGTGTTTTTTTGACTTGAGGAGCCGGTGCCTCCACATCTGGAGTCTGTACCGAAGGTGCTACCGATGCACCGACAAGGCCGGCAAGACCCGCTATTCCCGCCTTCACGTCGAACGGCAAGCCCAGGGCGCCTGCCTTTTCTGCAATCGCGTCTTTGTTGGCATCCAACAAGCCCGCTAATCCGGCAGTGGTTACGCCCGCTCCGAGCGAGGAAGCCAGTGTTCCGAGCAGGCCAGGTGCTGTGAGGTTCAGTGCCTTTCGCGCTTCGTGGTCTGTCGTCCCAGCTGCCTTTGCAACCGCGCTGACGGACTCTTTCACATTATCGCCAAACAAGCTACTAACAATGGGATGCCCCTTCTCGGCAAGGCCGACGAGTCCGCCGGCAGGGCTCCAGACCTTTCCGAAGTCAAATCCGTTCTCCACGAACGACTTGATGAGTTCCAAAACTCCGCCGTCGCCCGCCTTCAGGGTTACCGCACCTAACAGTGCCGGAATGACAGAATCGGCGATCTTCTGCGCCTTCTCGGCATCAACTCCCAAAAAAGGCACCATTCGCGCGACGAGTTCATCCGTGAAGTGCCCTTTGACCAAATCAATCAAATTTGCCATTGCTCGGTAAGCATATCACCCAACCAGCAGAGTTAACAGGAGCAGGCTACAACCACTCGTCGCGTTTGACCAACAGGAACGTGAATGCGCTGCCCTCTAGGAGGCTTAGGACCAAAACTCCGGTTGCAAGCGAAGGGTGGTACACAACGCGGATGAGCTGGTAGCTGAGGAGCCCAACGATATCGAACACAAGACCGAACCCTGCGAACCAAACGATGTTGTCTCGGATGAACTGGTTACGAGTGGTCATGAAGTAGGCGAAAACTACCCACCCAATCCCAAGAGTCAGTGTTCCCCAGCTTGGTGAGCTTCCGAGGCCAGTGCCAACCACAATCCGGAGCACGCCCATGATCATCACCACGGCCGAACAAGCGAGGAAAACCATTTCGTTGGTATTCATGGGTTTTCCGTCATCGGAAATCGCCTGTGGAAGCCGAACGGTTGGATCCACAAGTGCCTGGCAGAACTGACAGCGGACTGCCGAGGCAAACACAACCTGGCTGCACTTTGGACATTGCCGAGTTGGCGGGACGTCGGTCTTCACTTTCGGTCCGTTTCGCCGATCAGATAGATCATCATTGCGTTGGTAATCAGATCAAAAAGGACTCCAATGAAACCCATGAATCCCCAGAATCCTGTGGCGGTGAGTGCCAAAGCTGGCAAAAGATTCATCAGACCGAAAATGATTCGAACTCCGCATACGTAGGTGGTGAGATCCCTAACCCATTGCGCCTTCGTGAGAAGTGCGATTCCGAAGAGGACTTGCAGGGAGTAGATTCCGACTCCTATCCAAGTGAGAGCACCGGCGATATCGCCTTCCTTGATCTTGCTGACCGCGACCAGTACTTGGACGATGTTGATTAACCCCATCACGATGAAGTAAATGCACACAACGTTGTAGGCCGGATCGACCCACTTGGGTTTGCCAAAGTACGTTTGAGTATGTCCATCTTCATAGGCAAACATTCCCTTCTTGTCTTGCATTGGTCTCGCGACTCCTGACAAGGATGCCTGACAAAATTGACACTGACCAAAACCGGCGGGTACTTGCGCTTTACAACCGGGGCATATGATAAATCCGTCCATCGTTCTCCGTGAGTTACCCATTTTAGGGGAAACACGTTTCAAATGGCAATAAAAAAGTCCCCTCAAAAGGGGACTCTTAACATTTTTTCTCGCCCGAGACTACATCTTGATTTCGATATCAACGCCGCTCGGAAGGTCGAGCCGCATTAGGGCGTCGATCGTCTTGTTGTTCGGCTCGATGATATCGATGAGGCGGTTGTGGGTGCGAAGCTCGAAGTGCTCCATCGACTCCTTGTCGATGTGCGGTCCTCGGATGACGCAGAAGCGTCGGAGGTGAGTCGGGAGAGGCACTGGACCCTTGACTCGTGCGCCAGTGCGCTTCGCGGTTTCTACAATTTTCTCTGCGCTGGTGTCGATCGACCGGTGGTCGTACGAACGCAGTCTGATTCGGACTCGAATTCCTGCCATTTGATAGTTCCTTCACCCACCGTGAAAACATGCATGGCGGCAAAACCAGCACCAACCTCTCGGGGGTAGGCAAAGTATACCCGTGCCTGAGTTGGAAGCTAGAGGTTGAAAGTCTATCGGATCTTCCAACTTCCAGCTTCCGACCCTAAACAGCAGCCGCAATCGCGTCGCCGAGCTTGCTGGTGCTTACCAATTGGCAACCAGGCTCGAAGATATCCGCCGTTCGCAATCCACTCTCCAGCACCTTGTTGCAGGCGTCTTCGATGCGCTTCGCTGCTTCAAGATTTTTAAACGTGTACTGCAGCATCATCGCCGCCGACAAAATCGTCGCGACCGGATTTGCCCTACCCTGTCCAGCAATGTCGGGTGCTGAGCCGTGGACGGGCTCGTACAGGCCGAACGGCAGATCGCCTTTCGCATCGCTCAAAGAGGCCGATGGGAGCAATCCGAGTGAGCCGGTGATCATAGATGCCTCATCCGAGAGGATATCGCCGAACATGTTTTCGGTGAGAATCACATCGAACTGTCGAGGATCGCGGATCAGCTGCATGGCGCAGTTGTCGACAAGCATGTGCGTGACCTTAACGTCTGGATTCTTCGCAGCGAGATCGGTGACGACTTCTCGCCACAAGCGAGACGTCTCCAAGACGTTCGCTTTGTCCACGCTGACAACTTCCCTTCTGCGTGCTCTCGCAACGTCAAATGCGTTGAGTGTAATGCGCTCAATTTCAGCTCGGGAATAAGTGCAGGTGTCAACCGCGACGGTTCCGTTTTCGCGTCTCTCGCGAGGCTGGCCAAAGTAGATTCCCCCCGTCAACTCGCGCACAACACACAGGTCGATCATCCCGTGGTCGCCTTTCAGCGGAGATGCGGTGAGCAGAGCCTTCATCGTCTTTGCGGGGCGCACGTTGGCGTAAAGGTTCAGCTCCGAGCGCAGGGCTAATAGAGCCCCAACCTCAGGTCGAAGCGAAGTTGGCTGAATGTTGTCCCACTTAGGACCGCCAACGGCACCCATCAGAGCAGCATCGGCTTCGTGGCAAAGATCAAGCGTCTTCGCAGGCAACGGATGACCCGTCTGATCGTATGCAATTCCCCCGATCAGAGCCTCTTCGAACTCGTAGTCCGACGAAACCGCGCGGATCACCTTGACCGCTTCAGCAACCACTTCCGGTCCGATTCCATCACCAGGCAAAACCGCAACTTTGAACGCCATTGTGCCTGTGATTATGAACGAAAAAGCCGCCCCGAGGTTCTCGGGGCGGCTTTTGCGGGGCGGTTAGTTGTTGTTTCGGAACTCAGCCTTACCAGCGTTGAACACGCCATCACGGAAGATTCCTTCTACTTTGACGCTTCTACTTCCACCCGCCAGTGTTTCAAAGAAACTGGGCAGGTTGATTTCAGCTCCAGCCGCGGTTCGGAACCGAGTTCCTGGCGAGACCTTAACAGTAATGATTCCGCCTCCCGGAAGGTCGAAACCTTCATGCTCCGAAACGGTGATCTTGAACGTTTTCCCTTCGAGGTTAGGTTCAGACGAGCTACCCTTTGCCTCGTCCTCGCCTAAGTCTGCTTCATTCTCGATATGCACACTCTTTGCCGTCAACGTATTGTTGGTCGACGAGTAAGTGCCCTCAACTTCAACAATGGCATTCGCACCAGCGGCGAGAAGAGCGTCATAGAACTGCGTGGAAGTTAGTGTCGCCCCCTGACGTCCTCGGAATCGAGTTGTCGTCGGGTTCGTGACAACCGAAATCTTCTCTCCCTGCGGAGCGAATCCTCGCGTGAACTTAGGTTTCAGATCGAATGTGTTAGGGACGGTGGCGATGTTCGAAGCCGGGCCAATCGCCTTAGCCTCATCCTCAAAGTCACTTTCCAGCTTGATCACTCGGGCGGCGACAGTGCGGGTGACTGGGTTGAAATCACCGTACACCTCGGCCTTCAGACCATTTGCAAGAGCGGCAGGTCCGTCGCTGACGATTGAGGTGTTGGCGTCGGTCGATACGGTAATCGCACCCCCAGCGCGAAGACCTAGAATGAACGACTGCGTCGGAGCGGTTCCGCTCAGGTCTCGTACGAGCCCTTTGAATTCGAATCGCTCGTGGCGAGCAGGGTCATCAAGCCCAGTTCCTGGGTGGACACCGAGCACGGGAGTTACTATTCCTCCAGAGAACGTCCAGTTACGTAGATCGAAGTCGATCGCGACCCGAGTCGCCCCAGGGATCACAATTGCTGGTGAAAGGTTGATTTCCAACTTGCTTCGCCCTGCAGTAGAGTCGTCCATCCTTGCCGGGAAATTGCCGGTAGAAGTGGTTCCCGAAGGAGTAGCTACCAGCGTCACCGACTTATCCAAAACAAACTCGATCTTGTTGTAAGTGCCGTCCGGCAACACGCCGGGAGCGAGCAAAAGGAAGCGAGAAGCTCCGTCGTTGAGTTGCCGCAAGTTAACAGTCGTGCCTTCGGCGCTGTCAAAAAGCGTCGTGGATGCGCCAGCGGCATTCTTGACTTGGGCTTTGTAAACCTTCACCCAGACCCCACTGTAGCCAGCGTGGAGATCATCGGTGATGAACAGCTGGAAATTGCCCGTACCGGAAGAAGCGCTACCTCCACCGCAACCTTGGGTAGCAAACAGCATCCCAACGATTGCGACCAGAGCTAGGATGGTTTGAATGAATCTTGTTTTCATAGGTCTCTATCTGTGCATTGTACGCCAGGCAATTCTATTCCCCGCCTCGGTCCGTAGTTCTCACCACACGGCTTTTGTGCCATTAGGGATAAATGCCCACTTCTGGCAAACTTGCCAGCTTCGTCAATTGGATAAAACAAAGATTTCCTCCAAGTTGTCTCTGAACTCCGCTCGTTTACTCGGAACACCACTCGGGGAAGAAAGAATATAATGCCCTTATGCTCTCCGCCGCAGTAGTGGCCGCATCTGCGGCGGTGATGGTGTTCGCCGATGCCCCTCGACCGATATGGTCTGGAACTGGGGTCAATATTCAGTTCACCAGCGCGCAAAGAGGTGAGATTGAGCTCCTTGCGAAAGGCGGATTTAGATATACGCGTTCAGTCTTGGCCTGGGGAGAAACTGAAACCGCTCCCGGAAAGTACGACTTCTCGAAGTACGAGGGGCTTCTGCGCGACCTGAAGGTCAAGGGAATTCGACCCATCTTCTGCCTATCCGGCTCGAACTCTGGCTACCAAGTGGGGGCGCCCACAATGCCGGAGGCAAGGGCCGCGTTTGCCCGCTGGGCAGGCGAAGCCGCGATGCGATTTAAAGGAGAAGAGATCGTCTGGGAGATTTGGAATGAACCAAATACAGAACAGTCTTGGAAGCCGAGCCCATCCCCAACCGATTACTCCCTCCTCGCCGTTGAAACCGCCAAGGCGATGCGGTTCATGGATCCCGGCTGCCGAATCATCGCCCCAGCCGTAGCCGGTGTCGATATTCAGTTCCTCAACTCATCACTCACCGAAGAGCTCCTTGGGCTAATCGACGGAGTCTCGATCCACCCAAACCGGAACGGAGGACCAGAGAGTCTGGCTGGTGAAATTCAGCCTATCCGAGACCTGATTTCCCGCCGAGCACCTGCCGGGAGAAAGGAACTCCCGATCATTTGCACCGGATGGGGCTACAGCACAGCCCGAGGAAAGAACACGGAAGGCCGACAGGCAATGTACGCCACTCGGATGTGGCTCCTGAATTCGGCATTGGGCATCTCGATAACCGTGTACGACTCTTGGCAGGACAACGGACCCGATCCCGATAATCCGGCTCATCGACTGGGGCTGGTTAGAGAAAATCTCGATCTCAAACCATCGTTCATCGCCGTCAAAGAAGTTCAAGAGAAATTCCGTGGCTGCACGACCTTCCGTTGGCTTCCACAGAAAGACCCGCTTGATTGGGTCATCGTCGGGGCAGGTGGCGGCAAGCTTGTCCAAGCGCGTTGGTATCAAAAGGAAGCTGGGGTCAAGTTTACGAATCTCTCCATGAAAGAGAAGCGATTCAAGACGCTCTACGCAAGTTTGACCGGAGGGCAAACCGTCGCGATTCCGAAACCGGTTGTTACCTTGACAACTCCGAATAAGCCGATCACGAAGTCGCTCGACGGAATGGAGTTTGCGTTCGCTCCGCCGATCGACGAAGACGGGTGGTGCGTTCTGGTCCAGAAATCGACAAATGAGACGGCAAAGCTCGAGTTCAAATACCAGAGATCGAACGGTGCGAATGTCACTTGCTACGCAAAGATTGACGTTCCTCGCATTGTCGAACCGATTGCGACGACCGAGGATTCGCCAACGGTTTCCGTGGGTGTCAATGGCACTGTCGGCGCGTCGTTCAAGCTACAAAAGACGACTTTTGATCCAATGCAGTGGGAGATGCGCAGAGAGGGCAAACTCACTGGCGAGCTTTTGGCTGGGCAACGAGGGATTTTGTTGAATTACGACGGTGGCGGTAGAGCAATTGTCGTCCCGAAAAGTCGATCCGTCATCCCCGAAGGCGCAAAGGCCCTCGTCGTCTGGGTTCGTCCTGACGGTTCTGGCAACCGATTGAGGTCTGACTATAGAGACTCATCGGGCGAAGTCGTCTCGATTGATTTGGGTTCCATGGAAGGTCCGACCGACCGAGCCGGGTGGCGCGTGGTGAAGATTCCCCTTGGCGGGAAAGGGGTCGAGTGGGTTTCACTACTCTCGGTCGAAGCCGAGCGAGAGCGGACCGGAAGTATTGAAATTGGACCGGCTGCCTACATGTTCTGACACAATAGAGGTTGATGGCAACAGCATCGACTTCTGAACTCAAGGGGCTCTCGGCGTTTCGGGCGTTCCTTGAGATGATCAAGTTCGAGCATTCGATTTTCGCGTTGCCATATGCCCTGATTGGAATGATGTGGGCGACCTCGGGCTTTCCAGGGTGGCGAATTTTCTTGCTGATTCTGCTGGCGATGGTGAGTTGCCGAACTGCAGCGATGACATATAACCGGATCGCTGATCGCGACATCGATGCAAAAAACGAGCGTACAGCGAGACGAGCAATCCCCGCTGGGCTACTCAGCCTTCGAACAACCAATCTCTACTTTTTCGGTTCGATCGCGTTGTTCTTCCTTGCCGCCGGATTGCTGAATACCGTCACTTTGCTTCTCGCTCCACTCGCGATCTTTATCACGGTGTTCTATTCTCGAACGAAACGCTTCACATGGCTCTGCCACTTCTGGCTGGGAATGTCGCTTGGTATCGCACCCGCCGCTGCCTGGATCGCCGTCACCGGAAAACTCGCCGTCGTCCCGATCTTGCTATTCCTTACCGTGACGTTTTGGACGGCAGGATTCGACATCATCTATGCCCTCCAGGATGAGGAGTTCGACAAGAAGAATGGTCTTCACTCGGTCCCGGCCAAGTTTGGCAAAGTGAAGGCCCTTCAAATTTCGCGTGGCTCGCACTGTGCCAGTCTGTTCTTTCTCGGCTTAGCCCTGAGCATCTATGGAGTCGGGTTAGTCGGTGTCCTGGCGGGAGTCTTTGCCGCTGGCATGCTGATTTATGAGCAGAGTCTGGTCAAACCGAACGACCTCAGTAAGGTCAATCTGGCGTTTTTCACGCTCAACGGGTGCATTTCGGTAGGCGTCTTCTTGCTTCTACTCGTAGATCATTTGGTTAAACGATGAACAAGAATCTTCTCGGTCGAACGAACTTAGAGTTCCCTTCGCGGTGGCTGGCCCTTGCTGCTCCCGATGGGGGATTTTCCGAAGAATCACCTTCCGACTTCGTGGCCGCAGCGCGTGACTCTGGTCTGCCGATTGACTTCTCCTCTCAGCCCGCTCTTTGGGGCGGCTGCATGCGTGGAGCGGATGAAGTCGTTTTGATTCAGCAAGGAACCTATCAGATTGAGCGAGCGACCAGCGAGGACCATGCGACCGATCTGGTTCAGGCCCACCTCATCGAGACCCTCTCGGCAATCGGTCGTGATTGCCTTGATTTCTACTTCCTTCGCATCCGTCGGACGCTTGAGGAGTATCAAGTCAACGGAGCCTTAGCTGCTCTCGAAGCCGCTCGAGGTGAGGGCCACTTGCGATTCATGGGCTTGCACTCTACCGGTCACCCGCTGGCGGCTCTTGGGCTCTGGCAGTTTCACGATGCGTTTGAAGTTGTGATGATTCCAGACAATGACGATGCCCGGACAACGCTGGAACCGCTGGCTGGGCAGCGGCGAGTTGGGATTGTTGGGATCGGGTACGGCGAGCCTCGCTTGGTCACAGTGCGATCGAGTGATGAAACTCGCCAGGTGTTGGGGTGATTCTGTTTAAGACCGCGTTCGCGATTGCGGCGTTGGTCGTATTATTCGGCGGAGGATTTGTGGCGGTTCATAAGCCGTTTCGGGCGGGTCCGGCGATTGCGATTCTTGGTGCTGGAGCTCTGCTTCTAGGGGTCGCTTTTACAACAGGGTGGATTCGATTCGCGTGCCTTGGTACGCTTTTGGTGATGTTGATTGCTTTGCCGTTTTTTGGGAGGCGAAAATGAAGGTCGGAGTCGTCGGAGCGGGAGTTTCTGGTCTTCGAGTAGCTCAACTGCTTGAGGAGCAAGGTCACCAGGTTTCAGTCTTTGAGGCTCGGGACCGCATCGGCGGTCGGGTTTATACAACTGACCTCGGTAATGGCGCGCTCTACGAGGCGGGCGGCGAATGGCTGGATTCGGATCATCACCGTTGCCGTGCGCTGGTCGAGAAACACTGCGGGGAGTTGGAAGCCGCCGATCAAGAACCGGCTCTTGCCTGTTACAAGGGCGAAATGCGCGAAACCAGCGATCTTTGGCCCGAGGCAGCTGAGGACGAGGAGCGGTTCGAGCACTCGGCTCGTGCCTTGGCGCGACAGTTAGAGTTGCCGGTTTGGAAGAATGTCGAGTTTGCGAAGTACGACAGCTTGAACTTGGACTCTTTCCTTCGTCAGAACTGCCAGTCGGAGCAGGGGCAGTGGTGGCTTCGGGCGAACCTTCGGAGCGACGAAGGGGACGATATTGAGCGCATCGGTCTACTTGGTTGGCTGGGCGGTTATGTTCACTACATCAACCGTGAGAATTTGAATCGCGGCGAGAGCGAGATGTCAGCGTTCCGGGTTCCGGGCGGGTTCTCGCGTCTGCTGGGCCAGATGCGAGACAGCTTGCAGGGGCAGGTCTATCTCGGTTGTCCTTTGGAGAAGGTCATTCAGGATGCGGATGGCGTCGAGCTGCAATTTGCGGATTCGGCTGAGCGGTTTGATCGGGTGGTTCTCACATTGCCGCCGCCTTGCGCGGAGCGAGTGATTTTTGAACCCGCGTTGCCGGTGGCGAAGCGGTGCGCTCTGGAGGCGTGCGGGATGAGCCGGGCGATCAAGATTGTATGGCGGTTCTCGCAGGCCTGGTGGCGAGACCGCGGGTTTTGCGGACGTTTGCACTGCGATGGACCGCTACACCAGCTTTGGGAAGGAACTCGGGGCACGGAGCCGATTTTGACGGCTTACATCTGCGGAGATCGGGCGGTGGAATGGACGCGGCTGGGCGATCCAGTGAGCGCGGGGCTATACGAGATCGCACAGATGTTTCCGGAGGCGCCAGCGTTTTTTGTTCACGGAGAGATCCATGATTGGATCAACGATCCTTATTCGCTGGGGGCGTTTAGTCACCATGCGCCTGGATTCGCCTTGGATCACGCGGGGAATATCGGAACCGCCGAGGGACGGATTCATTTTGCCGGTGAGCATACGGCGACTTGGGTGGGGTTCATCGAGGGTGCGCTTGAGAGCGCGGAGCGGGTTGCGGCGGAGATTGGTCACTAACTCGTCGAGAAAAGCTCTGTTCAACCGAAAGCGGTAACAAGTTGCCGCAGTCCATAATTCTGTTCATGGCAACGCTTTTGACGAACTTCCTCTGGTGGGCGGATATTTCGCCTCGGTCGATGTTGATTGACGGAGGGCGGGTGGTGGTGGCGCCAACCAGTGAGCCGCTGAGCGGGGGCGAGGTTTTGGACTGTGGTGGGCAAGTTTTGTTGCCGAAGTTCATCGACGCGCACTGCCACATTTTGCCTACCGGGCTAGATCTTTTGAAGTTGGATCTTTCGGGGTGCGCGACTCAGGAGGAGGTTTTGGATGCGGTTCGAGATCGGGTTGCTACTACCGAAGGGTGGGTCATGGCGGTGCAGTACGACCAGACCAAGTATCCGGGCGGGAGACACATCACTCGGGCTGAGTTGGATGCGATTTCTGGTTCTCGTCCGATTCTGCTTAGGCACTACAACGGTCATGCAAGCGTCGCGAACTCGGCGGCACTTGCGGCGGCAGGAGTGAACGAGCAGACTCCAGACCCGGCAGGTGGGGAGTTTGGCCGGGGGGCGGATGGGCTTTTGAACGGGCTCCTTTTGGAGACCGCGCACGAGTACGTTTGGGAGCGGACTCCAAAGGTGAGCCGGGAGGAGATGGTGACGGCGATTCTTGCGGCGGGCGAGAAGATGGCGGACCTGGGGATAGGGATGGCGGCGGACATGATGACTGGCCGCTTTAACCTTGAAGACGAGGTGTGGGCTTACCGCGAGGCGGCTCGACGGGGATGCCGGATTCGGACCCGGCTGTATGTTCAGTGGCGCGAGGTGTTTGGTCCGAAGGGCGTTGGGTTAGCGCGGTTAAGGGAGTTGGAAGCATCGTTGGATGATCCGGACCAGACGAGGATTTGTGGGATCAAGCTGTTTGCGGACGGGGCAATTGGCTCGGCGACGGCGGCGATTTACGGATCATATACCGGTCGGGAAGCGAATGGGCCAAAGGTTTCTCGTCATGGGAGAAGGACCGAGGCAGAGGGGACGAGCGGGCAGTTGATCTACTCGCCAGAGAAGCTCATCGAGATGACGAGAACCGCTTCTGATGCGGGTTATCAGGTTGCGATTCATGCAATCGGTGATTACGCGACGGACCTGGTTTTGGACGCTTTTGAGGCGACAGGATGCCCAGAGCGGCACCGGCTGGAGCATGCGATGATTCTGAGCGATGCACAGATAGAGCGGATTCAGCGGTTGAACCCGTTTGTGACGTTCCAGCCAGAGTTCTTGATGCGGTTTGGGCACGCATATCGGTTGCAATTGGGCGAAGAGAGAACTTCCCGTCTCAAGCGTTCGAGAAGTGTTTTGGATGCGGGGATTCGGCTGAGCTACAACTCAGATCGTCCGATTGTGCCGGGTAATCCGATGGATGGGATTCGGACTGCGGTCAGACGACCGGAAGGGTTTGACCAATCAGAAAATGTGACATTCCAAGAAGCCATTCGCTCCTACACTTCTGCAGGAGCTGAGGTTTGTGGCGACACAAACCTGGGTTCCCTCGCCGAGGGTGAGCTTGCCGACTGGCAGCTCGTCAGCCGTGATCGCCTGTCCGAACGGCTTTGAGTTCTTGGTAGCGACGGTCGTCCTCTAGGCATTCGGGCGACCACTTCACCTCATCGTAGAAGCTCGTGATGAGACCCTTGATTACGGGCCGCATTTCCTGATTCATCTCGTACGACAGCCAACGACCGTCCTGGCGGGGCTTGAGGATTGCGGCTTCGCGGAGCTTAAGGAGGCGAAGGTCAACCGTGTGACGGTCAAGTTCTAGGATTGTTTGGAGGTCCTGGATCGTCGAGGGAGTTCGGTAAGTGATTCGCATGATCCGAATGGCAATAGGGTCGGCGAAGCACTTTCCAAAAGTGAGGATACGATCCATTGAATCGTTATACGATATTCGACGTTCGTTTGTCGTTAGTCGTCGAATTCAGGATATTTGGTTCAGGTTTTTGGCTGATGCATTGAGTAACGAGGCTGTAGACTAGAAAAGTGGAAACCAAACCTGACGCTCGTGGCCGCTTTGGCGCGTTTGGTGGGCGATTTGTACCGGAGACATTGATGCCTGCCCTCGAACAGCTTGATGCTGAGTTCGAGCGGGCATGGCAGGATACGGCGTTTCGGACGGAGTTTAATGATTTGCTCCGCGAATATGTGGGGCGTCCGAACCCTCTGACGGAGGCGAAACGGCTTTCGGAAGATACTGGTTTGCACGTTTGCATCAAGCGCGAGGACCTGAACCACACCGGAGCGCACAAGATCAACAACGCTTTGGGGCAGGCTCTCCTTGCGGTTCGAATGGGTAAGAAGCGGATCATCGCCGAGACTGGCGCGGGCCAGCACGGAGTGGCGACGGCAACGGTTTGCGCGCTGCTTGGGCTGGAGTGCGAGGTTTACATGGGCGAAGACGATATTGAGCGGCAGATGCTCAACGTCTTCCGAATGAAACTGCTTGGCGCCAAGGTGAACCCAGTTTCGTCCGGAACCAAGACCTTAAAGGATGCGCTGAACGAGGCGATGCGAGATTGGGTAACCAATGTAGATTCGACCCACTACATCATTGGCACTGCCGCAGGACCGCACCCTTATCCCTACATGGTCCGCGAGTTTCAGCGGGTGATCGGAGATGAGGCACGTTCGCAATATTTCGAGCGCTACGGCTTGACGCCAGATGCCGTCGTCGCTTGCGTTGGCGGCGGAAGCAATGCGATTGGCTTCTTTGCGGGCTTTTATGGGGACGATTCGACTCGAATGGTGGGCGTTGAGGCCGGCGGGCGCGGATTGTCCTCGGGTGCCCACGCGGCTCCGCTCACGGCAGGCTCGCCGGGAGTTCTACACGGGTCTTACAGCTATCTGATGCAGGATGACGATGGGCAAGTGATTGGAACGCACTCGGTTTCGGCGGGGCTGGACTACCCTGGCGTCGGTGCGGAGCACTCTTATCTCAAAGACTTGGGACGGGCAGAATACGTTGCGGTCACAGATGATGAGGCGCTCGATGCGCTTCAGTGGGTGGCGCATCGTGAGGGGCTCATTTGTGCTTTGGAGACGGCGCACGCGTTTGCGGCGCTGCGGATTCCGGGGCTGTTTAAGCCGGGCGAGAGGGTGATCGTGAACATGTCGGGTCGTGGTGACAAGGACATGGTGACGGTCGCTGGATTGCTGAAACTGTAGTTCCAAATAAGTTCCAAACACGATCTCACCGGAATGTCCGTAAGATATCGCTTATGCGATGGTTCACCACGGAAGAGCTTGACATACAGAAGCAGAAGCAGCTGGGCTGGGTGATTGTGGGCGGACTATGCTTCAGCGTTTTGTCGGGCTTCGGGATTTATGCATTAGAGGCCGGACGGTTGGTGTTTACTGGTGATTCGAGTAACCCAAGCTACTTGCGGGTGCAGAGTCTTACCACGCAGGTGCTTGTGTGGCTAGCGATGGCTGGAATCGTTTTTGGGGTCTGCGTTACACTGGTGGGCTTCCTTTACGGGATCATGGAGGACAAGAAGAAGAACCTCGGGGTTCCTCGGGTGCTGGAGCGAGCACGGATCATTGCGCGGTACGGCGTTGATTCGCAAGGCAGCTATATCGTTGACGAACGACTATTTGATAGCCACGATGACCTTCGGTTCTTCGTCCGCATGCGGACTCCGGGCGAAGGGTCACTCGAGTACGAGTGTTCGCGGCGGGTGTTTGAGACTTGCGGCGAGGGGTCGATTGGGGACGCGGAGATTCAGGGGCAGTGGATTCGAGCATATATCGCTTATCAGGACATGGTGCATACTCCGGTGGGGCAGATTGTTTAGGTTTGATCACTCCTCAGTCATGCTGGGGAATGATCATATTCACTTCCAGGTGCGGCTTTTGAGTTGCTCGCACATTTCGCCTTTTATGTAGTAGCCGACGGGAATTTCCTCGCCGTTTTCTCCCTTTGCGTGATGGCTACCCTTTTCGATGATGTAAAACTCGTTGCTTTTTGGCTTGACGATGTAGACGGCGTTGCCATCGTCATAGATGCCACCTTGGTCAGCGGTGAATGTGATTCCTGGTCTAGGTGTTGCGCCGCCTTGTTGGGCGATTGAATTTGCCCCGGCGAGGAGTGCGAAGGAGGTAGACGCCCCGAGGGCGAGGGTGAAAAGCGTTCTGGCCTTCATGCGGATATTGTATCAAAAGTCCGAGCCACTGTCTTGTATAAAGTATTGTAGAACGTGATGACCCGGGACAAAAAAAACTCCCCATCTTCCAGTGAGAAGAGAGGGAGTTAACTTTTCAGCCCTTAGAGGCCTGGCTTGTTGCCGCCTTTGCCTTTTCCGGCACCAGCAGCACCGGGACCACCTGGGCGTCCACCGCCGAAGCCGCCTTTCTCGCGCATTTTATCCATGGCTTCCTTCATCAGCTTCTGATACTCAGCGAACTTCTTGTCGCCCATGGCTTTCTTCATGCCAGCTTGGTAACCGTCCATAAGACCCTTGAACTTATCGCGCATGCCTGGATCCATCTTTGGTCGCTCGCCGTCTTTTGGCTTTGGCATGGAGGCTCGCAGAGCGTCCATCTTCTTCTTTGTGTCTTCTTTAACCTTTTTGACAGCATCCATCTGAGGCTTCGTGAGCTTGAGCTTAGCGAGAATCTCGCTGTCCATTCCCATCATCATTCCAGGGCCGCGTCGCATTCCGCCACCGGGACCACCCTGACCGCCTTGACCCGGGCGTCCGCCGCCGGCTTGACCCTTACCTGCACCAGGGCCTGCACCTTGGGCAAATACGGAGACGGTTAGGGCCGACATCACGGCCAGAGCGACAAAGTTTCGGATTACGTTTTTCATTTTTTCCTTCTATCTCCCCTGTTGGAAATTTCCCCTTCTGGAAATTGGATCGATGTACGCTTGAACGCTACAACAGATTGTTAGTTCAGTCGGGGCGATTCTACTTGGAATCTTTGGGTCTTTTTGACTAAAGGGACGGCTCGGGCACAAAAAAAGCCCCCGCGACGGCATTCATGTCGCAGGGGCAAAGGGTGACGGTTAGTTTCCGCCGTCCTTCTTATCTTTGGCCTTTTTTGCCAAAGCCTTCATACCCTTTTCGTAATCTCCGAACTGAACTGGAGTGAGAATCTCTTGAAGGCCCTTCTTGTAGCCCTCAACGACTTCCTTGACTTTGCCTCGGAGTGCTGCCTTGTCGTCTCCCTTGGTCTTTCCTTTCATAAGCTCCTTGAGCTTGGCCTCGGTTTCACTCTTGAGCTTCTTGACTGCGTCCTTCTGTTCAGAGGTCAAATTCAGTTTTTCGAGGACTTCGACGTCTCGCTTGAGAAGCAGCAATGGATCGGCTTTTCCGGCTTTGCCTTGCTTACCTTGCTTGGCTCCGCCTTGCGTCGGAGGGTTGCCTTGGCTTCCTGCGGTTCCTGCTGCCTGGGCGTAAGCGGTTACGGTTGCGCCAGCAAACAGGGCGGCGACGATGAGTGTTTTGATCGACTTGTTCATGTTGTTCACGTTCCCGTTTTGGCCGGGCGATGGTGAGGTGAACGGCTCTCGGTCGCGAAGGTTTAGTGAAGTTGAGCGGCTTGGGTCTTTGTGACCAATTCTTCGATCGCCGGATGGTCAGAGGCCAGGAATTGATCGGGGGTTCCTAGAAAGACCAGTTCGCCTTTGTGAAGGAATGCAACACGGTCGCTGACTCTTCGTACACTCATCAGATCGTGGCTCACCAAGAGGCTCGTCACTCCGAGCTCTTTTCTGAGTTGCGAAATCAGTTCGTCAATTTGGTAAGTCGTAATCGGATCGAGACCGGTGGTTGGCTCGTCGTAGAGCATGATCGACGGAGAAAGGGCGATGGCGCGCGCCATACCCACCCGCTTTCGCATTCCTCCGCTCAGCTCGCTAGGCAGCAGATGCTCGTTACCATCGAGCCCAACTCGAGCAAGCGAATCCTTCAGGAGGGCTCTTTCGTCCTTAGAATTCAGCTTCAGGTGGCGGCCAACTCCGAAGAGGATGTTCTGCTCCACGTTAAGGTAGTCGAAGAGCGCGGCACTCTGAAAAACCATACCCATTTTGCGACGAGCCGCCTCCGGATCAGTGCGAACTTCGATCGAATCGACCCGAACCGAGCCCGAAGTCGGCTGAATCAGTCCCGCAATGCACCTCAGAAGGGTCGTCTTACCGCCACCGCTGCTGCCCATAACCGAAACGATCTCCCCCTGGCCAACAGTGAACGAGATGTTCTTCAGCACTTGCTTGTTGCCAAATGACTTGGTGAGTTCGGTGACGTCGATCATAGACCGCGCACCTTTTTGAAGTCGCTAGGAGACATTCCGAACCGTTGGGCAAAAGCTCGCGAAAACGTAGCCAAGCTGGAGAATCCGACGGCAACGCCAATCTCTGACACTGACCCCTGTCCCTGCTCCAGCATCATCCTTGCTTTCTCTAGGCGGGTTGCGACGAGGTACTTGTGAAACGGCTGGCCGACGGATTGCTTGAACAGATATCGGAAATGCGAGGTGCTCATTCCCACCTTTCCGGCGATGTAATCATCGGTGATCTCTTTCGCGTAATTGCGATCCACCAAACTGAGTGCACGGTCAATGATTTGGGGCTGGACTTCGTCGCTATAGAGCCATGAGCCGACCACTTTGTCAACCATTTCCTTGGCAGAGGCCTTGAGCGCATCCGCACTGGAAACTTGATCGAATCTTCGAGCGGCTTCTAATTGGACACGGTGCAGCGACCGATCGCCGCCAGCTTCCAACATCCCCGCCGTTACAATCGCCAAAAAAGTGAGTGCTTCGCTACGGGCCTCTTCCAGGTCCGGCGACCGGTCAAGCGCGTCGGTGAGTTGATCCACCGCTTGGGTGAAGCGAACACGATCTCGCATTCGGACGATGCCTCCGAGCTCAGCGAGCGAAACTCCGCCGGAGCCAGTGTGGAAGGGGCACTTTCCTTTCGTAGCGGCGACCTCGAAAACGACATCGAAGATGACGAAGTTCGCCTGCTCACTAGAAGCCTGAAAAATTAGCCGTTCGGCCCCGGCGGGCAGCTGAAGCTCGATAACATCGAGCCGAACTCGGGTTCCGCCCAACAGCGCACAGCCAATGGTGGCCAGGCGACAGTCGGGAGCCATTTCGAACTCGAGTAGTTCGGTAGCGTAGGCATCACGGTAGTGGCGACCAGCGATAAGATTCTCCCTCCGGAGTTCACCGTTGGAACCCAGAACCACAAGCGAAGCGCCAGCGGAGCCTTTGCGGTCAGAGCCGAGCGCAAAGATTCCGACCACACTGACAGATCGGGCACCTAGTGGAACCGGCACAGCCAAGGTCGCAGGTGAAGAACCCGACTCCCAGCCTGAGTCACGGCTGAGTTCCGCCGCGAGCGGGCGCAAATGCAGATCGCGAAGCACCCCGGAACGGGGGAACTTCGCGATCTCGTACTCGGCGCCGCTGTCGACGTCCAGCATTATTTGACTGCCGTCGTCGTGTGCGGAAGGTGGCCAAATGCCGACTCTCGCATGCCGCTCACTCGTGAGCTGATCAACTCAGCATCCTTTTGGAAGTAGATTGGGATGAACGGGGCATCTTGGAGAACAATGTCTTCGGCTTTGCCATACAATTCTTTACGTTTTGCTTCATCAAGAATTCCGTCGGCTTCGGCGCAGAGCTTGTCATATTCGGCGTTTTTGTAGTTCACCTTGTTCTCGTTTCCGTAACTGGCCAGGAGCTGGGAGAGAAAGTTCTCAGCGTCCAGATAGTCTGCGGCCCATCGCATATGGAATGCCGGGAGCTTTCGGCTGTTGTGCTCCTTCAAGTAGGCACCCCATTCGACTTTGCGTGGCTGGAACTCGATTCCGAGGTTCTGCTTTAGCTGTTGTTGAACGGCTTGAGCGACGAGCTCGACATCTGGCCGCCCGTCGCGGTAGCTGAACTGAACGGCTGGGAAGCCCTTTCCTTCGGGAAATCCGGCTTCGGCGAGAAGGGCCTTGGCTTTGGCGAGGTCGAACTTGAGATAGTTTGTGGTCTCTCGGAATCCGAATACGCTCGGCGGAAGGATCGAGTCGGCGCGTCGATTGACTCCGCCGAGGATGTCGTTGACAATCTTGTCTCGATCGAGTGCCATACCAATGGCTTGGCGAACTCTACGGTCTTTGAGCGCGGGAACGACGTCAACGTTTAGCCCAACGTAGTACATTGAGGGACGATCAAAGGTCTTGAGTTGAGCCTTAAGAGCAGGATCCTTCTCGATAGCGGCAAGGTCGGCGCGCTCAAGCGTAACAAGGTCGGTTTCACCAGTTTTGAACTTGTTCAGACGGCTTTGGGCGTCTTTGATGACCGGCCGCTCAATCTTTTCGAGGGCAGGTGCTCCTCCGTGGTAGTCCTTATTCGCAGCGAGGACGACGATTTCTTCGGGCTTGAAGCTTTCAAACTTGAACGGTCCGGTACCGATCATTTGCTCGATCGTCGCCATCTCTTTGGCTCCGTCGGGGAGGGATTCCTTCGCGTAGACGTAGGCGCAGGCGTAGGTTAGTTTGCCGAGGAAGTATGGTCTCGGCTTGTCGATGGTGACTTGGAAGGTGTAATCGTCGATCACCTTAGCCCCAGAGATTTCTTTGGCAGTTCCGGCGAGCTTTTCCTTTATGCCAACGATATCGGACATATAAGTTTCGGCAGTTGTAGAGCCAAATTCTCGCGTACCAACCCGCTCCCAACACCACTTAAAGTCGGCAGCTTTCATCTCCCTGCCGTTGTGGAATTTCACACCTTTCTTCAGACTGAAGACGTACGTCTTTCCTCCGTCCTTGATCTCCCATTTCTCGGCCAAGTTCGGCTGAACGGTGTTATCTTCGCCCCACTTCACCAGGCCTTCAAAGACCTGTTGGCACACATCGATCGTATCGCCGTCTTGGACTTTGCCGGGATCGAGGGAAGTCGGGTTTGTCGGGAGTGGATAGCGGAAAACTCCCGCCTTCCCTTCTCCGCCGCGCGAGCTAAATCCACCGCCACCCGAACCAGAGCCCGAACCACAACCGATGAAGGCAATCGAAATTGCGCCAATGACCAAGAGACCGAATGCTCGCATCTTAACGAGCATTTTACTTGAACTTAGGTGCCGCTGGTTCCGAATGCCAGAGACTCCATGAGATGGCTCCTCGCTTTGAGAGGAGCTTCACAGATATTGAGCCAGAACGGCTGAAGGGCATTCAGCGTTTCGTCGACAAACTTGAGTCCAGGAGGAGGCTCATCCAGTCCGACAAGCGCATTGAGGCCATAGAGAACTTCCGCCCGGACAATGAAACGGTCTGAGTATTCACCTGCTTCGTCGCGGCAGATATAGCCGCCCGCCTGGGGCGACACCATCGCCTCGGCTTCCTTCACCTCCACCCCGCTTAAGACGCAGGAGCCGAAGCTTGGAAGGAATCCGGTTTCGGCAAGGAGGGCAACTTCCGCCCAAGCCAAAGCGACTTTGGGTTTGGTGTGCTTCTCGATGGCACCAAGAGCCTTGAAGCACAGCTCGTAGACTTCCTCGATCGGGTCTTCGTAAGGTGCAACATACGAAACAATCTCTGCCCATGCTAACGCGAGCGTGAGCCGCTCGTAGTCCTGCCGCAATCCGCGAAACGCGGCAATTGGCTGGGCTTGCTGGATGAACTTCTGGTGTCGGCCGTCGGCAAACGTGAGCTGTGCCACCGAGAGAGGCTCGCTCACCGACCGGAGCCGTGACGTCGGCTTACGGGCGCCCTTAGCTACCAAGTCGATCTTGCCGAGCTCCCGCGTAAAGCAAACGAGACGCCGGTCAGATTCACCGGCGTCTCGTCGTCTCAGCACAATGGCTTCGACCGTGTGTTCCATTACATTCCGATATGCAAGATTCGCTTCATCAAGAACTCGTCCCAGATGAAGTACATCCGGTCGATAACCAGCGAGAAGCGCATCATGACCGTACTTCCGAAGATTGCGCCGAAGCCGATCATCAGCAAGTAACGACCCGCAACGTTAAAGTTCTTCAGGGCCTTGTTCTTCACTTCAAAGCTGAACAAGAAGTAGCTAAGAACCGAGAGGAGGGTGAATACGAACAACGCGTTCGAGATCGCCTGTGACCAAGTAATGGTCACCGCCGCGAGCTCGGGAGGAGCATCGGAGCGAACGATGAACTTATCGAACGAGGTGGGAATGATTGGAAGCATTCCTTGTCGCATCTGGGGGCCATAAACCGTCCAGAACGATTGGATTTGCAGGCCAGACCAGATTCCGAGGAGGATTCCCATTGGAATCTTAGCCATCCAGTTGTGCTTCTTGCTGAAGACCATGTATCCCATGGCTCCGATTGGCACGAGCAAGATGTACGCCCAGCGACCGGGCTCGGTAACCGCTCCAGTTGTCTCAACGACACCAGTGAGCTTGTCCCACCAGATTTCGCGGAGTGACTCCGTCCACACGGCGACGGCCGACCAGCCAGCCGCAAGGCCAAGGAAGATATGCTCGAAGACGCGGTAGAACTTGTTCTCCTTGTAGAGAACACTGAGGAGACCGATGGTCGCCAGAACGCCGGCTCCGGCGGCGATTGTCCTATAGATTTCTAACTGCTCTGGCTTCATGCGTTCCCCTTTTGCTTCTTTCGAGCCGAGATCATTTCGTAGTTACCAATTCCAATCATGATGATCATGAGCAGAAGCGCAACGTGGAGGGTTGGATAGTACTTGGTGCCTTGCCCGACGCTGACGCCGGGTAGCGGGGCGATTTCACCGCTGACCTTATCGGATTGAACGGCAACGACGCCGTTGGCATCTTTGACGTTGACTCCCTTCTCCATCATCTGCTCCATATCGAAGACTCCTTTGAGTCCGCCGATGAAGCCTTTGATTTGCTTGGAGTTGTAGAAGACCTGGGTTTCGGGGACCATGACTCCGGTGACCGCGAACATGAGCGGGACGTTTTTCGCGCTGATGAACTGGACGTGGAAGTCAGTGGTCTTGGAGGCGGTGCAGTCGATGACGAGATCGAAGTCGCTTACGCTCTTGATCTTCTCCAGCACTGGGCTCTTGAAGACTTGCTGTTGAACTCCCTGGGTATCGTTTTCCCTGCGCGAGCCGAAGGCGGTTCGCACGTCTTGAGCAACGGCGTTGATCGCAACGTCGGCGTTGGGATAGTAGCCTGCGCTCACCCATTGCGTCCAGCGTTGGTACTTCTCTTCTTTGTTAGCAACTCGTTCGGCGTTAACCTCGGCGATGACGTCGAGTGCAGCGCGAGGGGCTTGCGGGTCTGCGGAGCTCCAGATGACGAACTTGACGTTCTTTCTCATCAGTGTTCGCAGGATCGCCTTCATGTGCCCCTTGCTTTCGCCTCGAGTCGAGCCAGTCCAGTCGCTTCCCAGGAGGACAACGTCGCCTTCTTTCAGGGCAGACAGGGTCTTGTAGAAGTCAACCGAAGGGTCGCTTGGTTTGTTCGGGATCGGAATCTTGAAGAACAAAGGAATCGAGCAGCATGCGATGAGCAATGCATAGATGACGAACTTAGGAATGCCGCCTTTTTTCATGCCTTACCTCCCTTTTCGAGGCCGAGCCAGATTCGGAGGGCCATCGAGATGGTTCCGAGTCCGATTCCAAACTTGATGCCAGTGATCGCTGGAGTTTGGAAGGTGTTTTTGAGCCACCCTGCAACCTCTGTGATCTTGAAGTTCATTAGGAAGTCTGCCGACGCAGTCTTTTCAGTACCTGCCATTGCCACAACCTTGTCATCCCAAGCTCCTGCCACGACCCCCATGAGAGAGAGGATAACCAGAAGCGCAGTTCCGAGAAGGATGGTTGCTTCAACCGAACGAGCCCGGAAGGCTCTGTAGGCCGCCGAGAGGATGAAGAACGCGATGATCGAGAACATCGCGGCGTCCATCTGCTGGAGCAATCCATCGAACAAAAAGTCGCGGATCATGTTGACGGTTTGCCAGTTGGCCGGGTCGTCAAAATCGATCGCCTTATCTTTCTGCCGAACCATGAAGTCGGCATAGCCGAAGGTGATCATGCTGAACATTGCGACCAGAAGGATAACGCTGAACGCCCAATCCTTCTTCTTCCGAGCAATGTTCATGGTGTGGATTCTCAGCAAACTGAAGATTCCAAGACCCAACAGGAACGCGGCGATGATTTGAACGAAGCTCGAGACAACTCCAAATGATTGCTGGAGGAACGAGCCGACGGATTCAACTCCGTTTGCCGGAAGCTCCGTCTTGGGGTCGAAGTTGATTGGCTTTGGCCAGTAGGTGTAGGCAACCATGAAGCCGCCGCTGAGGAAGGTGACCAACCAGACCAGCGGCCGACGAGCCTGAATCGGGGTCTGCATCACCGCGAGGAAGAGGATGATCCCGAGGATCAGTCCGCCTCCGATGAACATTTTCAGGTCGCCCTGGGGGTTACGTGCCCATATAGTGTCGTTCATTTCGTCTCGGCCTCCTTCCCTGGTTCGGGCGGAGCTTTCTCTCGTTTCAAGTCGAGGTCTTTGGGTGGCTTGTCAGCCTTGATCAGCCGCGAGATTGAAAAGGTTGCCTTTTGCTCATCAGCGAGTGCGCCGAGTTGTTTGGCGAGCTCTTCCGGGTTGCTCTTCTGCGCATTATAGATCTCTTCAGTTTTGGCGGCTAGTGATCGTTGTTGGAAAGAAGCGTTGAGGCATCCCAGGGCGATGAAGCCGATGGCGACCATCTTCGACCAGTCTTGGCCGACGAGTGAGCCGACCATGATCGGATCGCGAGTGAGATAAGCCGATGCAGCGTAGAACTCGTCGCCAATGAGAACGTAGTCGCAAGCCGCGATGAAAAAGGGAGTCTGGGTGGCTTCCGTTGATGAAGCAACCTGAATCGCCCCAATCGAGTTTGCGGTCTCGGCAAAGATCAGAGACTCAGCGTAGAACTCGCCGAGGAAGAAAGCGGCGGCGGTCTGCTCGCGGTGAATGATTCCTGAGACACCGGCGGCGAAGGCGAATTGGCGGTCGGAAATGAACCGAACAGAGTCCGGATCGAACCGTTCGGGGTAGCCCTCGGATTGGTAAGTATCTCGGATGACTTCTTGCGCCAGAGTGAACATCGACGCCGAGTAGGCGCACATGATGATCGGGTTGCTGAACCGGGCGGCGGTTTTGGCGACGTGCGCGCAGATATTGATTGCCTGAACCGCAGTTGCATTAACTGGGTCCGAAAGGCCGGGAACCATGAGAACCGGGCGACCCATCTCAGTGGCGCGTCCAACGGCTTCGTCGATCGCATTGAGACCTGAGATGCGGCGGATGAAAAGGCTTTGTCCTTTCCCGGCTCGCTTCACGTTGAACACGATGAACACGATAATCATCAGGGTGAAGAGCAGTCCAAACCACCCTACGTCCCAATAATTTGCACCCAGTAGCTGGCTATCCAGCGACCAGGCTCCTAACTTTTTATCTGGCATGAAGTCTCCAATAACTGCGGCTCACTATCCGGAATTTCTTCCAGGATACAGATGAGACGTTCGACATTATCCCGCTTTCTCAGCAAATTACTATATTGATTCACGAAATCGAAGCCTAAAAATGGAACCAACATCGGTGCGCTCACCATCGTCAGGTGGGCCATAACGTTGGAAATTGGCTTGTGCATCTCGAAAAAGAGGATCGCGGGGGCTTCGAGTTTGCGCTTACGAATCTCTCCTGCAGCTTTCTGCAGAAGTTCTTCGGTTTGCTCCTCGCTGAGCTCATCCTCCCAAAAATCGAACATCTTTGCCTGTGTGGGTACGGATGATTTCCATCACCTGTTCCCTATCGACAGCTTCGTCGAAGACCAACCGGACTCCGCGCGTAGCGTCGAGCCTAGATTCTGACTCAAACGGGGACAGTTGTACCGCGTTTTCTTCAATTTTCACGCTTTTCACCTTATCCCAGGTGATGGTGCTGAATCCGGCGGTCGCTCCGACCTCGGAGACCTCGCACTTTTTGCCCGCGAAGTACTCGAAGAGGATGGGGGAGAAGAAGCCGAGGGCAAGAAAGGCGAGGAGAGGGATTCGAAGGAGGAATCCGGCGCACGTACAAGTGAGGATTACAGCGACGATCACTCCGGTACGCAACGGAGTTACCTGGATGGTTCGGGTTTTCCAGCTTTGCTGCACTTTGGTGAAGTTTAACAGTTCTTTGTCGAGAAAGGAGTGTCGTGTGCTCGTGAGACTACTTTCGCTTATGTGTACATTTGGTTTTGCCTCGATAGGCTTTAGTTAAACGGCCCTTCCGAAGCGGTGAAGATTCACATCACGGCAATAAACAAAACATATTCTCGGTGGCAGCCAAGAGGTGAGTTACTTACACGACGACGTCGAGCGCAAAGCATTCCAGATGGCAAAGGGCGTTCGGCACCGTTGGAATATCCTTGGCAAAAAGTGAGCGAGCAAACACATTTCAAACAACTCTGAAACCCGAAGGGCGTTTAATGTCAGCATGGACAACGACGACGCAACCATTGGACGCATATATTCTCGACGCGAAATCCTCGCCATGACGGGCTCAACCGGGTTATTGCTCGCGTTCGGAACGGTTCCGACCGTGTTTGGACAGACAAAACAGAAGCTTATCGCTAGCCCTGCTCTTACCGAGGGGCCGTTCTTTGTCGACGAGAAGCTGAACCGGGCTAACATTCTCGGGAATACGACTCGGAAGGCGGTCACAGGCGGTCTTCCGCTCAAGATTAAAGTTCAGGTTTTGAAGCTGGTCGGGGACGAATACAAGCCCTTCACGGAAGCCCAAGTCGATCTCTGGCACTGCGATATCCAAGGTGTGTACTCAGACGTTTCTCATCCGATGAACCACGAGAACACGAGTGGGCAAAACTGGCTTCGAGGCTACCAAGTCACTGATGCAAAGGGCGGAGCTGTATTCGAGACGATCATACCGGGGTGGTATCCGAGCCGTGCGCCACACATTCACTTCAAAGTCCGCAAGCACGACACCGCCTCGAACAAGACCGCCGAACTGACTTCCCAAATGTTCTTCACTGACAGCGATGCTCGCAAGATTTATGCTGAGAAACCCTACTTGGGAGCGATGGACACCTCCAATTCGCGGGACGGGATCTACAACGAGAGAACCGCGGATGGTTCGGTGGCTGGCGAACATCTGATTCTGAAACTGACCAAGACCGCAGCCGGCTACGAAGCCCTGTTCACGATAGTTCTGACAGATCAGAATTTCAATACGAACGTGCGGCGTGGTCGAGGGGGTCCGGGCGGCCCTCCACGGGGTGGCGGAGAATCCGTAATCGACTGGGCTAACTTCTAGGAGTCGGTCTCGGCAAGTGGAGCATCGTACAATGAAAGTTCGATGCTCTGCGCCGCGCTTCTACTCGTTCCTGCGAAAACCCTTTTTAGGGATGACTTTAACAGTTACGCCGAACGTCAGTGGGCTTATGCAGACTGGAAATTGGGTCGCACGCAGTTTGGGTTGAAACCTGAGTGCAAGAGCGGGGTGATGGTTTTGCGTCATGAAACCTACAACCCAAAAGCTCCAGGCGAGACGTTTTTAGGGAGCGAGCTCTATACAAAACCTAGTTTCACACTTGAGTCGGGGCTTCAGATCACGGCGAAGGTGAGGATATCAAATCCGCCGCCCGGGATGGTTGCATCGATTTTCACCTACTCCACCGACAAGCTCGGTTCGGATGAAATCGACTTCGAGTTTCTATCGACCCAGACAAACAAGGCAAACGGCGATCATCCGGTGCTAGCAACAAACTGGAACGACTGGGACGAGAAAAAGGAGCTCTACGGCAACAAAGTCAACCACTCGCCAGAGACGATCATCGTCAAGGGACTCAACACGAAGAACTGGAACGTCTACACGATACGCTGGTATCCCGATCACACAGACTGGCTAGTGAACGGCACCTTAATCAGGACGAGCAAAGATGCCGTCCCCAACGCCCCAACCCCGATCCGGTTCAACTTCTGGGCGGCGGCGAAGTCTTGGACGGAGGCCTTTTCGGCTGATTATCAGCCTACGGCGGACCCGTCCAAGAACCAGGTTTCGACCTACGAGATCGACTACGTCGAGGTTAAGCGGCTTCCTTAACGAGCACCTTTGACTCAAGCAACCACGCGAGAACCATTCCCACTGGCGGACCGATCAGGTAGACCCAAACCGTTGCGAGAGCTTGTGAGCCGCCTACGATGTTCGGTCCTAAGGAGCGCGCCGGGTTCATCGATCCGCCCGTGAAGTTTCCGCCCATCATGACAAGCAGAACAACCGTAAGGCCAATGACCAACGGAGCGAAAGGAGTTTCCTTTCGGATAACCGCAAAGATCACCGCCATGAGAATCGCGGACAGAACAATCTCGGTTCCAAGATTTCTAATTGCCATTTCCGGCGCAGCAGGAATGTGAGTTCCGAATGCGGCACCGTACAGAAGGAGACCCAACAGAGCTGCCGCCAGTCCACCTAAAAACTGCGACACGATGTACGGAATGACCTCTCGCTTCTCCTGCTTCCCACTGAGCGCAAGTGCGATCGTAACCGCCGGATTAAATTGCGCCCCGGAAGTTGGCCCGAAGATGTAGATCATCGCCGTCACCGCAAGACCGGAGACCCACGCGGCGATTGCCAAGTCGGTCTTGGCCGCCGATGCCATCACCGGCGCGAACACAATGCCGAAAGTTCCCAAGAACTCGGCGACGAGCTTCTTGGTCAAGCCATCTCCTCGAGGAGTTTCACCACATGTCCTCGAATCTGGTCTCGAATCACGCGAACGGTTTCAATTCCCTGCCCGGCGGGGTCATCGAGACCCCAGTCTTCGGTGAGGATAAACTTGGCAGGGCAAGCCGCCGCATCCACGCCGCAACCCATGGAGATGATCTTGTCCGCGCCATCGACCATTTCTTGGGTCATCAGCTTCGGATGCTGCCCTTCCATACTTATTCCGAGTTCCGCCATGGCTTCGACGGCCATTGGGTTGAGCTGCTTTCCGCCAACGGTGCCGGCGGATTCGCCCTTGATATCCAGTCCACGGGCTTTGGCTTCGTGATTCACGAAGGCTTCGGCCATCTGGGATCGCCCAGCGTTGTGGACGCAGAGGAAGATCACGGTTTTCATTTGCAGCACTCCGTTCCGCAGCATGCGCCTTCTTTTGGCTTCGTCGCCCGAATAAATGCACCCATGATTCGGCCGTCGAGGTTTGCCTTCTCTTCAGCCGATAGAGCACTGACTTCGGGCGATGTGCAAGTTGTCGCTTCTAAATCGGCAAAGGTATATCGTCGAGTGGGCTCAATCGAGCCATCCACAAAGCCTGCGTTGGCAAGCTTGCCGAGGTACTCGCTGTATTCCATGGCGCCTGCCACGCAGCCAACGTAAGCCTCCATATCCGCCCTAACGGCCGAGGGAATCTCGCCTTCGACCACGACGTCGCTAACAGCAAATCGTCCGCCCGGCTTCAGAACCCGAAACGCCTCTCGCAGGACGGCGTCTTTGTCGCTCGAAAGGTTGATCACACAGTTGGAGATCACAACATCAACCGAGTTGTTCGGCAGCGGAATCGACTCAATGTGCCCTTTCAGGAAGGACACGTTAGTGGCTCCGCTTTCTGCTTTGTTACGCTCCGCAAGTGCGAGCATTTCGTCGGTCATATCGAGTCCAAAAGCGAATCCGGTGGGTCCAACGCGTCGAGCGGAGAGGAGCACATCGATCCCGCCTCCGGAGCCTAGGTCGAGAACTGTCTCGCCTTCATTAAGCGCGGCTAGTGCGGTCGGATTTCCACATCCAAGCGAGGCTAGCAAAGCGGCCTCTGGAATGTCGCCGGCTTCAGACTCGCTGTAGAGATTTCCGGTGATCACGTCGCCACCGCAACAGCTGTCGTTTCCGCCGCCGGTGTTGCCACCGCAGCAAGCCGCGCCCTGACCGTTCAAAACGGTGAGGGCCGCCGCGCCGTACTTCTCGCGAACGAATTCGCGAACATCTTCTCGGTCGATGAGTTTGGTGTTGTTTTCCATGGTGTTAGCAGCAGTTGGTTTGGTCGTTTGATTTGGCAAGGGATTGCAAATAGGTTGCGAGCTCGAGCAAGGCTTCGGGTTTAAGGGTGCAGAGCATTCGCTTCCCGCGTCGCTCGATTTGGATGAGGCCCGCGCCTTCGAGCTCGTGGAGGTGGTGGGAGATCGTCGAACTGATCTTCTCTTCGCCGGTGATGTGGCAACAGATTTCGCCGGCGGTCGGCCCTTCTACTCCGCCATCGTCGTCTACGGACGCCCTTCCGCAGCACATTGCGGCGAGGAATTGCACGATGTGAAGCCGCGTTGGGTCGCCAAGGGCCCTTAACGCCAGCCTTTTCGTTTCGATCTCCATCGAAATGATTCTACGCCATTATTTCGACACAATGCGAAATGTTTTCAATTCAGTGCTTCTGCTTGACTCAAAAACTCTTCAACTTCTCCGGCGACCAGGATGGGCAGAACCGGAGTTAGCTTCTCAATCGGCCAATCCCACCAGGCAACGGCTTGGAGCCGCAGAACCTGTTCGCGGCTAAAACGCTCACGAATCAGTTTGGCCGGATTTCCGCCGTAGACCGTGTAAGGCGGAACATCAGCAGTTACAACCGCGCGAGATGCGATGATTGCTCCGTCCCCGATTTTCACTCCTGGCATGATAAGCGCTTCATATCCAATCCAGACATCGTTGCCGATCACCGTATCGCCTTTGGTTGGAAAGACAGCCCTTTCTGACAAGGCAGGCTCCCAGCCGTCGCCGAAGATGTAGAACGGGTAAGTCGAGGTGCCGGTCATGATGTGGTTTGCGCCATTCATGATGAACTTCACTCCCCGCGCGAGAGCGCAAAACTTACCAATGATGAGCTTGTCGCCGATGAATGGGAAGTGATAGAGAATGTTCTTCTCGAAATCGGTTGCGCCATCCGGATCGTCGTAATACGTGTAGTCACCGATGATCACATTCGGATTCGAGATGGCGTTTTTTATGAAGCAAACCTGCTCATAACCCGGTACAGGGTGAAGCTCGGTCGGGTCAGGTCCGTTCATTCGGTGGGACTAGGATACTTCAGTTGGAGCTTTGAAGCTCTAGAGGATTCTCTTGCTCACCGACTCTCCACAGCCAAACCGGAGTAGGTAAACTCCCCCGCAGAAATGTCAGTCCTCGTCGACAAGAACACTAAGGTCATCGTTTGCGGAATCACTGGGAAGGAAGGTGGATTCCACACCGAGCAGATGATCAACTACGGAACCAACATCGTCGGCGGAGTCACCCCCGGAAAGGGCGGTCAGGAGTTCCTCGGCAAGCCCGTCTTCAACACCGTTGAAGAGGCAGTGAAGGCGACCGGCGCCGATGCATCGATCATTTTTGTTCCACCTCCCTTCGCCGCTGACTCCGTACTGGAGTGCGAAGCCGCAGGAATGCCGTTCGTTACTCTTATCACTGAAGGAATCCCCATCGCCGATATGACGATGGTGGTCAATCGACTCAAGGCAAACGGTGTTACTCGGTTGCTCGGCGGAAACTGCGCGGGAATCATTACTCCGGGCGAATGCAAGATGGGCATCATGCCAGGGCACATCTTTATGCCGGGCAACGTCGGCATGGTCAGCCGCTCCGGAACGCTTACCTACGAAATCGTCTGGGAAATGACCCGAGCCGGATTTGGCCAGACCACCTGCGTCGGAATCGGCGGGGACCCACTTCCCGGAACTCGATTTATTGAGGTCATGGAGATGTTCCACAACGATCCGAAGACGGAAGCGGTTGTTTTCGTCGGAGAAATCGGTGGATCTGATGAAGAAATGGCTTGCGAATGGGTGAAGGCTAACATGAAGAAGCCCGTCGTCGGATTCATTTCAGGACGAACCGCACCTCCAGGAAAGCGAATGGGCCACGCCGGTGCGATCATTAGCGGAAAAACAGGAACGCCTCAGTCGAAGGTTGACGCGTTGCTGGATTGCGGAGCATTGGTTGCGGATCGGACGAGCGACGTTCCGGCGTTGCTGAAGCAAGCGATGGGCGGCTAAAATCTCCGATTTTTGACAGATCTGGGACAGCCCCAATCTACTTAGATTGGGGCTGTTTTTGTTTATTTGTAGCCTGAACGCAAATCACAATTTGGGACATGGTTTTGACAACCGCGCTGTTCCTTTCCGCATTACGCCCTGCCGACGAGTTTCCGAAATATCGGTTCGAAGCCAAGAAGCCGATTGGCTACGACATCAAAATGGAGATTGATGGCAAGCCCGACGTCACTATCGGAGGGCAATTCGCGATTCTTCCGAATACCTGGCGGACGAAGGATTGGGACCTCGACCTCATCTATCAGAGCGACCTCAAGATGGGCAATCAGAAGGAATCAAAGCGATACCGACTCAACCTCATCGTTGACGAGCGGCTCTGGCCGACCGCAATCGCGGGTGGCGAGCTCATCTTCGTCGAGCAATTCCTCGCTTGCTTAATGCTCCCAACCGGGCCATCCCAGACCGTATCTAACGCTGGGAAGAAGACCGTCCGTACAAGCACGAGCAAGGCCGATGGAGACACGATTACGCTCACGACGAAGATCGACTCACCGGATCAGAAGAGCGAAATTGTTCAGGTTTACTCATCTAAACTTGGATATGTCCTTAGCGCCAAGAGTAAGGTGAACCTCAAAGGGACGACTTACAACACCGAAATGACTCCGATCAAGGAGTAGTTACTTCCCTGCCCGCTTGACGTGATAAGTCAAATGTGCGTGGGTGATGGCCATCGTCTCATCGAAGTTGAGCGGACCGGCGACCGGGTGGTTCATTACCATCTGGTCGGTGGGTACTCCTTCCGCTGCACGGTTCTCCAGTTTCTCCTGAAGCTTTCGAAGATCGCCCGCCATTGCCTCGAAATCCGCATCCGTGGCGACGGTTGGGTAACCGCCTTTGGCGGGAACCGGAATGGCGTTTCGTAAAACGAAACCGACCATTCGCCGCCGAATTGCGTAGTACGGTGCCCGTTTGGGCAATGGAGCCTTAGCCCTCAGACCTAGGACAACACCCCTATGAACTTGAACGAGATGATCGAGAGTTTGAACGGGCGACCAAGCGCTTTTTTTTGACGGCTGACCAGCCGCCGCCAGGGCAGAAATCACCCGCTCAACCGCCTCACCAACCTGTTGTACGGTAGCCACTTAGCGGTTCCGCCGCACGTAGTTGCTTACCATATTGTCTGGCTTCGGCAAAAATGCTTCTTGCATCTGAAGAGCCGAGAACGAGCCGGGAGTGTTTCCGGTTTTTGCGTACTGGAAAACCGCAGCCGTGTAAATTCCTTGGAGACAACTACTCAAGATCGCAATTCCCAACCAAACCAGAACCGCAAGCCCGATGGCGAGCAAAATGACCCATGCAGTTTGGGTGAAAAACGATGCAATGATCATCGGAATCGGCAGGAGCGATAAGAAGCCCATGGCGTAAGAGATTCCCACGTTGCCGATGAGCGTTTCGCCCCACGCCTTTTTGATGGTTTCAAAGGAGGATTTGACCGCGGCGATCGGGCCGATGCCCTCGAGGGCCAGCGAAGGAACAACGAAGAACGTGACAATGTTCCAGGCGCCTCCGATGATAGCGATGACGACTTGACCAACCAACGGAACGCGCTCCGAAATGGCCTTGAGAATTGTGCCAATCGTTGCCGAAAGAAGGCTCCATCCGAGAATTGGCCCAAGACGGCTTTTTGCGACGCCGATTCCTTCGCCGACGGACGTTTCCTCGCCGCGCAATGCTTTTGATGCGCAGTGAATCAGCGCAACATTGAAGAAGACCACGACGAAATAGCTTGCTAAGTAGTAGCAGAACGAGACGAGGTAGTACCAGATCGGAATCTGTTCTTTGGCTCTCGAACCTGACTCAAACATCCCTGACTGGTAGGCGCTGAAGGCAATCGGAGCTAAGAAGCTCAGCGATACAAACAGTGTGGCGATTCCGGAAATGACTGGGAACAGGGCCAGCGTCGGCTGACTCCGCATCACGCCGAACGTTTGCTTGGCAAGCGCCCAGCTTCGATTGAACCTCTCGAACATACGCGCATTATACGCTCACTCACTGGGTAGAGGTTTCAGTACACTTCAGCTTATGCACGAGCGGTATTTTGATAACGCTGCCACAACTCCCGTGGACCCTCGTGTCGTTGAGGCGATGCTGCCCTGGTTCAGCGAGTTTCCGGGGAATGCGAGTTCGTTGCATCAGTACGGTGCGAAGGCGATGGACGCGGTCGAGAAAGCTAGGGCTCAGGTTGCACGGCTGATCGGGGCCGAAGATCCTTCGCAGATTACGTTTACGAGCGGAGCGACTGAGGCGAATAACTGGGTGTTGCATGCACTGAAAGATCAGATTGAGGTGAGTCCGTTCGAGCATAGTTCAATTCGCGAGACGGCGGAGATTCTGGGGATACCAACGTTTCGGTCTCATGCTGTTCCGGTCGATATCCACGGCAGCGTCTCTCCAAGAACCGCAACTCCCTCGATTTGGGCGCAGATTCTCGTCAATAACGAGACTGGCTTCATCTTCGACCAGTCGAATCGCCCTCCGGGTCAGTATTTTGTTGATGCGACCCAGGCTCTGGGAAAAGTCGAGATTCAGCTTGAAAATGTTTCCTACGCTTCGGCCTCCGCGCACAAACTTTACGGTCCTAAAGGAGTCGGAATGCTCTACCAGGAGGATCCGCATTCTCTATCCGCCTTCCTTACCGGCGGCGGGCAGGAGTCAGGTCAGCGCTCTGGAACGCTTAACGTTCCCGGGATTGTGGGCTTCGGGAAAGCAGCGGAGATTGCTGTACATGAATCGAAGGCACACGGCAATCACGTTGCCTGGCTCAGCAACCTGTTTTTCGAGTCCATCGAATCTATCCCAGACTTATTGGTCAACGGTGGCGACCATCGCTCTCCATACATCCTATCTCTCTCATTCGCCGGAATCGAAGGTGAAACCCTGCTCATCGAGCTCGACCAAGCCGGGTTCTGTTGTTCCGCCGGAGCTGCGTGCAGCAGCCAAAACACCGAACCTTCACCAGTATTGAAAGCCTTCGGGGTACCCGATGAATACATCCGTGGGACGATTCGCGTCAGCTTCTCGCATCACAACACCGAAGAGTCCACATACCAGCTTGCATGTGAGATTCGGAGAATTGTGACAAAGTTGCGCGAGCTTCGCTAGATTCATCGTAGAAATGGTTTGAAGCTGAAACCTTTTATGCCCAACACGGCGTCTAAGTTTTTTGCTGTCCCTCGTTTCAGCGTGTTACTGTACAGGTTTCCCGGTAAACTCTAAAGGTTTTCCAGAACGTTGACAACTGGCACGCGTCTCGCTTGACAAAATATCGGTAGCGTGATACACCTAGTGGGTTCACGAAACCAAAAGACCAACCATGCAAGGTTCGACGAGCCGGAGCATACCAAAAAGGTCAAACACGGAGTAACTAACAGATAAATGGCTATTGAAAACGGCATCCCAACCCAACCGAAGCGCGGACGAGCAATAACCGTCCGAACCCCCGGTCGGACCAACGGCTTCATGGAACCAAACATGACGTCGCTGGAGGATCCGTCCGCCGAGATCGAAGACGATGACGCTTCTGATGAGGAGCTTGAAGAGCTTGAGGCGGAGGCTGCCGCTGTACCCGACGATTCCGAAGAGCTTGAAATGTGGATGCGACAAACCCGTCGCGCACAACTTCTGACCCCTGAGCAGGAAGTTCACCTTGCTGTGCTTGTTATGGCTAAGGAGCTCCTTGAGAAGGGCAAAGAGAAAGAGCTTCTCAAACTTCTTCAGCGAAAGGACATCACGCACCCAGTTGGCAAGCCAACCGAGTTGAACCAGTTCATCAAGACCCGCGTTATCAATGAGGGAATTGAGGCCAAGCGACACCTCATCGAGTCGAACCTTCGACTTGTTGTGTCCATCGCCAAGAAGTACAACGCTCGAGGGATTCCCTTGGCTGACCTCATCCAAGAGGGCAACCTTGGTCTGATCCGTGCGGTTGAAAAGTTTGACTGGTCCAAAGGCTTCCGATTCTCGACTTACGCTACTTGGTGGATTCGCCGAGCAATCGCTCGCGCCATCATCAACCAAGGTCGAACCATCCGAATCCCGGTTTACGTCGCTGAGTTGATCAACAAGGTCGTCAAGACCGCTTCACGATTGCAGCAAGAGCTTCAGCGCGAAGCAACCGAAGAGGAGATCAGCCGCGAGGTTGGACTCTCCGTTGACCGTGTTCGAGAGATGATGCGCGTGGCAGTTGAGCCAATCTCGCTCGAAACTCCAGTTGGTGAAAAGGACAACTCCTCAATCGGCGACTTCGTTCAGAGCACGAACATGCCGACCCCAGGCGATGTCACATGGTCGCTCATCCGACGTGAAGAGATTGACGGAATTCTTGGACGACTCACCTCGCGAGAGCGAGACGTGGTTCGACTCCGATTCGGACTTGACGATGGCCGTGCCCGAACCCTTGAGGAAGTCGGAACCGAGCTCAACGTCACCCGAGAGCGAGTGCGACAGATCGAGCTTCGAGCGATGAAAAAGCTCCGCCACATCGGTGCCGAGCTAACTTCGCAAGGCTTCACCATCACGCCTTCTCCGCACCACAACTAAGGTTGGACCGAGAAGGTTAGAGACCCCGAACCCTGTTCGGGGTCTTTTCTTTTGAATCCATACATTGTTTGCAGTCCCTACTAGGCTTCTAACAACCGCAGGCGCAGTTTTTCAATCATAACTTCCGCATGGCAGTCTCGCCACAAGTCATCTTCGGCTGACCGGATTAGCTCGCTGGCCGGCATCGCGGGTCGGCGGATCGGAATTGAAGCTTGAAGTAATGCGGCTTCCCTCTTTACGCGAAGTGCGCACCCACACAGCTTCTGACCTGTGGACACCGACACAATATCGTTTTCGGACTTTCCGAGGAAGCAGTACGGACCGGTCGAGCGATCGGCAAAACCTGCATCTTCGCCGAGAGCTGCGTCGAAGCCCAAGTCTCGGAGGGCGAGGACCAAAGGGTAAACCATGTTCCGGTAGACAGCCCTGACTCCAATAGCGCTAGTTAGAGGAATCGACACTCCGACCGTCACGTCGTGACCGTGCAAAACGGCGGCACCTCCCGTTTCCCGAATCGTCCAGTTCGGGATCGAGGGATCAATAAGCGTCTCTTCCTGCTTCTGGAAACGACCAAGGGTCACCCACGTTTGGTCCCAATCATAGATTCTCGCTGAAGGCTCGCCGCGCAAAGCGCCCTCAAATAGCTCATGGTCCCGAGCCATTTGGGTTGAGGCGGTTCGGTCCGGATCGACGTAGACGTTCACGGCAGCAAATCGGGGCGCCTCTCGCGAGTCCGCTTTTCTCCTTCGACCCGCCGCCACTCATCGATCTTCTTGTGATCTCCGCTCCGGAGCACATCTGGGACTTCCCTTCCTCGCCAGACGGGTGGTTTCGTGTAATTGGGGGCGCTGAGACCTTGGCCTGAGAAGGAGTCTTCTTCAAGGGATTCGGCGGCTCCGAGGACGCCAGGGAGGAGGCGGGTGATGGCGTCGGCCATGACCAGTGCGGGGAGTTCGCCGTTGGTAAGGACGTAGTCACCGATGGAGAAAACATGAGTTGCGTAAGTCTCTTCTGCCCGATGATCGATGCCTTCGTAGTGTCCGCAGACGAATACGATTTGTTCGTATTGTGCAAGTTCTGAGGCATTTTCTTGCTTAAATGGAATTCCGGAAGGTTCGGTGAAGATGATTGCCGTCGACGAGGGACACTCCCAAGCTGAACGTCGCGTTCCTAAGCTACCGTCTTCGTGTTTCACGATGATAAATTGTGCTCCGCCATCCTCGTTCACCGAAGGTACGAGCCCCTCAATCGCCAACGCCACCGGCTCCGCCTTGATGAGCATCCCTGGATGTCCACCATACGGCGTGTCGTCCACCTTTTTATGCTGATCGTAGCAATAATCCCGCGGCGAAACCGCCCGAAACTCGACGAGCCCTGCCGATGCCGCACGGCCCAAAATCGAATGCTCCAATGCTCCTCGAACCATGTCGGGGAAGAGGGTGACAAAGTCGATTCGAGGCACGAAATCAAGCGTACCAGTCCGGTATTCTCATACCACTTATGTCGAACATCCCGGCAGATCTGAAATACACCGAATCGCACGAATGGGTCCGCGTCGAAGGCGACGTTGCCACTATCGGAATCACCGACCACGCCCAGTCCGAACTCGGCGATGTCGTGTACGTCGATCTCCCGACCGTTGGCAAAACCCTGGCTATCGGCGAGACCTTCGGTAGCGTAGAAAGTGTCAAGACGGTTTCCGATCTGTACGCCCCGGTGGCTGGCGAAGTCATCGAGGTCAACGGCGAATTGGCAAGTGCTTCTGAGCTTGTGAACTCCGATCCATACGGACAAGGGTTCATGATCAAAATTCGCCTTTCGGGCGATGTTCCAGGCACGCTGCTGGACGCCGCTGGGTATGGAGCCGTCGCTCACTAATCCCTAATGCCATATATTCCGCACACCGAAGCTGATGTCGCCGAAATGCTCGCCGTCATCGGCGTTTCTTCGATTGACGACTTGTTCTGTGAAGTTCCTCAGAACCTAAGGCTTCAGCCTGGTTCTTTGGATATTCCGAAAGCACTGGATGAGCCGAAGCTGTATGCCCACTTGCTTGAGCTGGCTTCAAAAAATGTTGATCTTAGCAAAGTCACCTGCTTCCTGGGTGCAGGAATCTATGATCGTTACATCCCCGCTTCGGTCGGTGCGGTGATCTCAAGAGGCGAATTCTTGACGGCGTACACGCCGTACCAACCGGAAGCCTCTCAAGGGTATCTCCAGGCAATCTACGAGTTCCAGACGATGGTCGCGGAGCTCTACGGTTGCGACATCGCTAACGCTTCGATGTACGACGGAGCGACTTCGATGGCAGAAGCCGCCATTATGTCGACCAGCCTCAACAAACGACAGAAAGTTGTCGTCAGTGCTGGCGTCCACCCTCATTACCGGCAAGTCCTCGATACCTACTGCTGGTCGATGGACATCGAAGTTGTCACACAGCCCACCAACCACGGCCTCACCGAGACCTTCACTGAAGAAGAAGCCGCCTGCTACATCGTCCAATATCCTAACTTCTTTGGCTCAATCGAAGATCTCGCCGCCGTCCGCGCCGCATGCGACAAAAACGGTGCTGCAATGATCGTCGTCGCAGACCCCGTCGCTTGTGCCCTTCTCAAGCCACCTGGGCACTTCGGAGCCGACGTCGTTGTCGGCGAAGGCCAGCCAATGGGCGTCCCGATGGGACTCGGCGGTCCGGGAGTCGGACTTTTTGCTTGCAAAAAAGAACTCATCCGCTTCATCCCAGGCCGCATCGTCGGAAAAACCAAAGAAGTCCACGGCGACAAACCGGGCTACGTCATGACGCTCCGAACCCGAGAGCAGGATATTCGGCGCGAAAAAGCAACCTCTAACATCTGCACCAACGAGGCTCTGATGGCGCTGGCAAACACGGTCTACATGATCGCCCTCGGTAAAAACGGCATGCGTTCAGTGGCGGAATCGAGCGTCCGAAACGCCCAGTACATGATCTCTGAACTCGAGAAAATCGGTATTGGAGCCATGACTAACAAGGTCTTCTGTGAGTTCGTGGTCACCCTGCCAAAGGACGCCGAATGGGTCTGCTCGGCCATGCTCGGGAAAGGCATCCTTGCCGGACTCCCGCTCGGCAAGTACTACGAAGGTCCGCCCAACACCCTTCTGATCTGCACCACCGAACTCCGAACCAAAGACCAGATCGACGCCTACGTCTCCGCCCTCAAAGAGGTGCTCGCCTAATGCGACAAACCACCGTTCCCGAACCAAAACTCATCTTCGAAAAGTCTCGCGCTGGACGTGTCGGATGCAACTTGCCGAAGTGCGATACGCCATCGGTTGACCTCAACAGCATTCTCGGTGAAACGAGAGAGGAACTCCACCTTCCCGAGGTTGCCGAGCTCGACATGCTCCGCCACTTCACCAATCTGAGCCATATCAACTACGGCATCGAAACCGGTTTTTACCCGCTGGGTAGCTGCACGATGAAGTACAACCCGAAGATCAACGAGATGACCGCTCGGATGACTGGGTTTGCCAACCTTCACCCCCTTCAACCCGTCGAAACGATTCCCGGAGCTTTGGAGATTCTCCACGGAGTCCAGAGCATCCTCTGCCAAGTCACTGGCTTTGACTACATCACGCTCCAGCCGCTCGCTGGAGCGCATGGCGAGATGACCTGTCTCATGCTCGTTCGCGCATACTTCGAATCGCGTGGCGAGGGTCAAAAGCGCAAGATCGTCCTCGTCCCTGACTCGGCCCACGGTACCAACCCGGCGTCTGCCGCTCGTTGTGGTTACGACGTTAAGTCAATCCCAACCGACGCCGAAGGCAACACTAACCTCGCCGTGCTGGAACAAACTCTGAGCGAAATCGGTGATCAAGTCGCGGCGTTGATGCTTACGAACCCTTCGACCCTAGGCTTGTTTGAGCCGAACATCGAGAAGATTTGTAAGATGATCCACGATGCGGGCGGACAGGTCTTCTGCGACGGCGCGAACATGAACGCGATGGTCGGCACCACCCGACCGGGCGATCACGGCTTCGACTGCATGCACCTTAATCTGCACAAGACCTTTAGCACGCCACACGGCGGCGGTGGTCCTGGTTGCGGAGCAATCGGCCTTCAAAAGCACCTCGAACCGTTCCTTCCCAAACCGGTGATCCGAACCGAAAACGGCAAAATCATCGCCGACGAGGATCGACCGAAGTCTATCGGCCGAGTCGCTGGCTTCTACGGTCAGTTCCTGATGGAAGTCCGGGCCTACACCTACCTCATGGCGTACGGCAAGGAGAACATGCACCGGATCTCGAAGTACGCAGTCCTAAATGCTAACTACGTTCGCGCTCGCCTCAAGGAGGTTCTTCCTCCGGCTCACGAACGCCCATGCATGCACGAGTGCATCCTCACGGCTGAGCGGTACAAGAAGGAAAAAGGCGTCCGGGCGCTGGATATCAGTAAGCGCCTCATTGACTACGGCTTCCACCCCGCCACCAACTACTTCCCTCTCATAGTCCCTGAGTGCTTCATGATCGAGCCGACCGAGACCGAGAACAAGGAAACTTTGGACGAGTTCTGCGACGCGCTGATCGCAATCTGTCACGAAGCCGAGACCGAACCCGACCTCCTGCACAACGCCCCGTCGACGAAGATCGTTGGCCGTCTGGACGAGACTCTGGCCGTCAAACAGCTAGACGTCCGCTGGATTCCGGGTGCTGAGAACAAGGAATACACTCGACTTCGACAGGCGATCAGCTAAGTCGTAGAGATTCCCAGGAAAGACCCCTTGACCAGGACTTCCGCAAACAGATTGCTCCTCACAACAGGAGCAATCTTGATTGTGTTGGGAGGAATCATCGGAGTGGCAAGTACCAGTGGGCTGATTTCCATGGGTCCTTCAATTCACACCCCATCGATTTACCGAACGCCTCTTCCGAGTGCCAAATCCGTCCCCCCGAATTCGCTAACCGCAGTTACGACCGTTCCCTTATTTCTTTCCGGAGTTGGATGCCTTTTAGCGGGTCTGCCAAAGGACTTGGACGAAGTCTTCTAGCCGCCTCGCTAGTCGAAGGCGAATACCTAGGCGAATGCCCTTTCTGAGGAATTAAAAAAGCCCTCGCTCATTTGAGCGGGGCTTTTCGTTTTTTCCTGAAGCTTTAGCTTCGAGTTGCTTTGCGGCGTCGAGCGAATCCGAGGATTCCGAGCCCGAGAGCGGCCATGGAGGCTGGTTCTGGAACTGCCTGGACCGAGAGGTTCACCGGAGTCGAGTCGTAAAAGTGCTGGTCAAGGCCCTTTCCAACTTGAATGTCAAGCGTGTCGCCTGCGGTGAGTGAGACAGACGAACTGCTGAAGCTCTGTCCGACTAGCGTGTTTGCTACTGAGAACAAAGATGAGTTGTTCAACAGGAGTTCCGTGCTAACCGCACCTCTTGTTCCGTTTGCCAATCCGTCACCTGCACCCCAGAGTGCCGAGATGTCGTAGAGGCCAGTTGCCGCAACGGTGTAGCGGATGACCGCGATTTCGTTGCCAGCACCTGGGTGAAGGCTAATGTCTCCAATGGAGAGTCCGCCGTTTCCGCCGTTAAATCCGTTAAGCGTTCCAGCGGTGAGCTTGAAGGCAGAAGGAACGTTGAAAACCGCACTGTTCCCCCAGAAGTCGACGGTGGTTGGTCCAGAGATGATTCCTGACCCAGCGTTAGTGAACGCAGTGAAGACACCGGTTGGGCTGGTCTTGGTTCCATAGCTCCAAGCGCCGTTCGGATTACCGTTCGAGACCGAGAATTCGGAGGTCAGATCCGCGAAAGCGGAAGAGACTGCGAGAGTGGCAAGCGCCAATGAAAGCGAATATCGCAAATGCATACAATAAGCATGGCACCCTGGGAAGAACAATAGGCTGGTAAATTTACCTGCTTAAGTTCAAAACTCACAGTTCTTAACAGATTTCGAGGGTAAATCCCTCAGAAAGCTCTTAAAGTTAGCAGTTCCAACTCAAGTCGGACCTGCTCTCTTGTACCCACAGCCACATAGTGCAAAAACCGGAATCGACCGCCCTTTTCCGGGTTTTTTACTCGGAAGACACAGTTCCACTTCACGACCTTTTCCGGCCCAAATCGCCACCGTCCGTATCCCTTCTTCGCCCTCTCCGGTGAGAAGATTCCCATGGCGAATGCCCCGTCTGGTGTCGAAAGAACGACGGGATCGGCCTGTTCTCCGGGGCCATCGGAAAGCGGTTCGAGCCGAGCGGTTGAGGCGTTGAAACGCCAGAAACTCGAAAACTCTGCAGGCATGTATCCGGTGAGTGATTCGAACACAGCTTGATTGTTGCGACCGTGAAACGGGGCCGAGAACGAGACCTGATACTCGATGAGATGCGGTCGGTTCAGAGCACCAATGGTGACTTCCTTCGAAAGGTTCCACTCCGACAAAACTGTGGTGTTCTTCGCAAGGTTCTTCCCTGATCGCTCGCCGGGGGCGAGCCAGTTCGCCATTTGGGTTTGAGTCTTCAGCTTATTCCCAGCCGCTTCGATCGATATGAGTCGCGACGAAGAAGTCGGTCCCACCCCATCTCGCCGCGAACCTGCCTCGGTAGGGTTGTAGGTCTCATCCGAGATTTCCGTTCCGTCATCAAAATTCGCTGCTGACTGCAACTGCCGACCGTGGTCAGTTGAGTCGATGAACTCCTTCCCACGCCACTTGAGAGAGTGAATAGCTCCGGCGACTCTGGAGGTCGTCGTGATGACGATCTCCGAGTCAGCCGTCTTGCCCCGTATCACCGCATCACCAGAGATTTGGTTTTGCAGCAGAAGAGCGAGGATCATTTTGTCACGCGAATCTCGCTCTGCTCGGGAATTGGCGAGTTGGCCTTTAGGAAGTCAACGAATGCATCTAAGTCGATCAATCCGGTGTCGATTTTCTTCAATTCTTTCAAGACTTGAAGACCGTCTCCGCCACCCGCCATGAAGTTGTTGACGGTGACTTTATAGGTCTTCGCCATAACAATTGCCTCGCCGCTGATTTTGATGTCTCTCACTCCACCACCCGCCAGGGTAAAGCTCATTCCTCGTGAAGGAATCAGGTTCCCTTTCGAGTCGTTTAGGAGTTGACTGATCTGCTCTCCGGTCATGTCGGCGATGACAAGCGTGTTCCGAAAGGGACAGATGGCGTTGGCTGCTCCGTACGTGATTTTGCCCGCCTCGAGGTTCGCCCGAACTCCACCGGGGTTCATCAGTGCGGCAACCGCGCCAAGCTTCTCGGTTGCCATCAGGTAGGAATCGGCAATGAGATAGCCGACCTTTGTTCGATCCGTAAGGGCGGCCGAAGAGGTTCCAACTTGGGTGTTGCCCATTGCTTCAATCGGCTTTCGGAAGGCGTCGACCAATGATGCGATCTCAGGATCTTCCGGGATGGTGTCGTCAACCACAAGCGGAACAGCCTCAATCACCTTGACCAGCTTTCCGGACGCGTCGAATTGGAGCTTCATCTTGCCCATGACCTTGCCCCACTCCCAAGCCTGAAAGATCGGGACCCCGGCACCGGTCGCGTCAGAAACGACCGTTGGGAAAGGACCAATCGCAGGTCGCCACCCGTCGATGGCCGGTGTACCAAGCGGAGTGTGGCTGTGACCGCCAATGATGAGGTCGACATTGCGGAGACCCTTTGCCATCAGCTTGTCGAAGTCGTAGCCGATGTGAGACATGACGATAATCTTGTTGATGCCTTGCTTCGTGAGCTCATCAACAGCCTTTTGAGTGCTTTCGATGTGGGGACCCGCTGTCAGAGCGTTTCCGAGTGTAGTGAGGTTCGGCAGATCATCGGTAATGACTCCGACAACACCAACCTTTTGGCCGCCAACATTGATGATCGTCGAGGGTTTGATCCAGGGCCTAAGGCTAGGATAGGCGGTCATATCGAGATTGCATCCAATGAGAGGGAACTTCGCTCGTTTGGCGTACTCGACGAGCGCCGCATCACCTTTGTCAAACTCGTGATTGCCGATGGTCTGCGCCTGGTAGCCAAGAGCGTTCATGATCGTCAGGTCGGCCAGACCGTCGTACATGTTGAAGTAGAGTGTGCCTTGGAAAACGTCTCCGGCGTTGAGCAACAGAACGTTCTTCTCAGCTTGCCGCGTCCGTTTGATAATGGTTGCGTGACGAGCATATCCGCCGTAGGTTTTGCCCTTGATCGCCGTTGGCTCAATGTGAGCGTGGAGGTCGTTCGTGTGCAATATCGTTACGGTGAGTGGCTTTTGGGCTTGAGCACCTGAAGCGGCTAGAAGTCCGAGCAAAAATACGGTCTGTCGCATAGTCTTAGTGTATCCGAGGGGGTAGAACCTTGGGGTGATGCGGCGACTTTGTGGGCTAGGCGTTTTGCTTTTTGCGGGATCTGCAGTGGGGCAGGTTCAGGGTTGGTCAGGGCAACTCAACTTCAACTTTACAGCCGCGCAGTCGGTCCTGAATTCCTCTTCGGTGTTTGTCAACCTTCGAGCAGTGAACAAACTGAAGATGGGGAATCAGCTGGAGTATTCGCTGTTTTATGGTTTGAGTCGGCAGACGAATGCCACGACCGGCTTGAACGACACGACGGAGGATCGCTGGAGCGTCGGCGCGCACTACGACACTCCTTCGAGCCGTCGCAAGTTTGGATTTGTCGACCAGCGGTTCGACCGCAACGCTGTTGTCCAACTTGGCTCGCGTTCGGTTACCACAATTGGTTACGGCTACTTCGCGGTGCGAACCGAGAACCCTTTCAAAACCGGTCGGGTCGATACAGTAGGAGACGCTGAATGGAAGATAACGGCAGGTTTGAGTTACCTAACTGAAACATATTTGAATGACCTAGGCTCGCGCAACGCGCCGGGTTTGCAGTTTGCCTCGTCGTTCCGAAAGGTCTTCAAGAAGGGCGTTTCGGTCAACCATTACGCCGAGTTCTATCCGGCGTTTGATCGCTTCGATGACTACTTTTTAACGAGCAACTTGAACGTGGGGATTCCGATTTCACAGCGGATATCGCTGGCGGTCGCGTGGATCGCGGACTACGATGCGACACCGGCTCCGGGAGCGAGGAAGGATAACTCGCGATATGCGCTTACCTTGGGCTACAGGTTTTAGTCATGGCTATCCGCTACTTCGTGTCCGACCTCGCTCAGTCGCTCCCGTTTTATACCGACATCCTCGGATTTGAAGTGCAAGAGCAGTGGGGACCGGCTTTTGCGATTGTGAGCAAGGACGGCCAGGATCTTTGGTTGTCTGGTCCCGGAACTTCGGCGGCTTCCGTAACCGTGGACGGAGAATCTCCAAAGGCGGGCGGATGGAGCAGGATCGTCGTTGGAGTCGACGACTTGGAGTCCTTCGCCGCGTATCTCGGCGAAGAGGCCATTCTCTCTCCTTTGATTTCAGGGCCAGGCGGCAAGCAACTCATAATCGCCGATCCCGACGGGAACCACATCGAGCTATTTGAGAGTCGTTAGACTTTACTAAGGGCGTCATCTTCGACTTCAAATGTGCCGTAGTAGTAGGGCGTATTAGACTCAAATTCGCCTGCGCAGGTATCAACCATTTTGAAGACCGGTTGAACCTTTTGCTTTTCTATCTCGGCAGCTGCAAACTCGGCGAACTCTCCTGAGCCACCGAGGAGCGAGCGGATAGAAGGCGATGAGAAGCCAATCAGGAACGCCTCAGAAATCAAAGTTGCGAGGTCCTCGCCGGACGACGAAGCTAAAACGAGCCGCTGCTCAACCTCGACCAGCTTCTGCAACTTCCGCAAAAACCACTTGTCGACCTTACAAATCTTGTTCACCCGATCCAGCGACCAGCCCCGGCGGATCGCTTCGATGATCGCCCACATGCGATCATCCGTCGGCTGCTTCACGCTTGCCTCAAGCGTGACGTCGTCCTGAGCCTGATACTTCTCGTGCCGAAGGTCCTTCTGCTTCACCTCAAGCCCGCGAATCGCCTTCATCATGGCGGCCTCAAAAGTTCGGTCAATCGCCATGACTTCGCCGGTGGCCTTCATCTGGGTGAACAGAGTTCGGTCGCCGGTAGCGAACTTATCGAACGGGAAGCGCGGCAGCTTCACCACGCAGTAGTCCAAAGCCGGCTCAAAAGCTGCCTTGGTCGTTCCTGTGACTTGGTTATCAATCTCATCCAAAGTGCGACCAACCGCAATCTTCGCTGCAACCCTTGCAATCGGATACCCAGTTGCCTTGGAAGCCAATGCCGAAGACCGCGACACCCGCGGGTTGACTTCGATGATGTAGTAGTCGAAGGAGTGCGGATTCACCGCGAGCTGGACGTTACATCCGCCCTCAATCCCCAAAGCCGAGATGATCTTTAATGACGCCGTTCGGAGCATGTGGTACTCCAAGTCACTAAGCGTCTGCGACGGAGCGACAACAATAGAATCGCCCGTGTGGACACCCATCGGGTCGAAATTTTCCATGTTGCAGACCGTGATGACGGTTCCGATCGAGTCTCGCATCACCTCGTACTCGACTTCCTTCCACCCGAGCAAGGAGCGTTCGACCATGATCTGGCTCCGCATAGAAAGCTTCAGACCCTTCCGACCAGTCTCCATCAGCTCTTCTCGTGTGTTCGCGATTCCGCCTCCGGTTCCGCCGAGCGTATAGGCAGGCCGAATAATGGAGGGGTAAGGAACGACATCGAGAATGGCTTCGAGTTCTGCCTCGGTACCAACGATCCACGACTCGGGAACTGGTTCCTTGATCTCGCGCATGAGCGTACGGAAGGACTCGCGGTCTTCGGCTTGTTTGATCGCGCTAAGCGGAGTTCCAAGAACGCGGACGTTGTACTTTTCTAACACTCCTGCGTCCTCAAGTTGGGTGGCGAGGTTCAATCCCGTTTGGCCGCCGAGAGTTGGCAGCAGCGCGTCCGGCCGCTCACGCTCGATGATGCGAGTGCAGAAGTCGAGCGTCATCGGCTCGATGTACAGGGCGTCTGCAACGCCCGGATCCGTCATGATCGTGGCGGGATTGGAGTTGAGGAGGACAACCGAGTGGCCTTCTTCTCGAAGGCTCTTGCAAGCCTGAGTGCCTGCATAATCGAACTCCGCTGCTTGACCGATGACGATGGGTCCGGAGCCGATTACAAGGACTTTCATTAAAAGAAGAGTTTACCGGGATTGAAACTTGATCTCTCATCCAGATGACTGATTCGACTCATCTGTCCTCCATCTCAGCGGGACGATGCCGTTCTGCTCCAAAATTTCGAAGATCTCCCGCATGATCCACTCGTGGTACTCAACCCACTCGCTCGGAGTCCTTTTCTGGAGCTCTTCGAGCGTAGTCTGATCCAGTTCTATTGTAAAGGACTCAGATAGGTCGCTGACGGGCTCAATTTCCAAACTCAATATCGCAAGGCTTCCCGAAGTAAACTGTCTGGAATGCTCCTGTCAGTCTCAAATGTCAAAAAAGCGTTTGGGCCCGACCAAATTCTTTTAGGGGTCACCTTCAGACTCGACCCGAAGGAACGGGTTGCAATGGTGGGGCGAAACGGAGCCGGCAAATCGACGCTCCTTAAAATTTTAACCGAGCGCGATACGCCAGATTCGGGCTCCTTTAACGTCAATCGCGGCGCCAAGATCGGCTACCTCCGCCAAGAACAGCCGGTCACTTTTGGGCGTTCCGTCATCGAAGAAGCCCAAGCAGGAGCGGCGGATCGCCTGGCAATTCAGGTTCGCCTTCGCGAGTTAGAGGAACTCATCGAAGCCGATAAAGCGACCGCTGAGAACCTTGACGAGTACGCGCTGGTTCACGAGCACTTTTTAGACGCTGAAGGCTATTCCGCTGAGCGAGACGTGAGAACGGTTCTCACGAAGATGGGTTTTGAAGAAGATGAGTTCGACAAGCCTACCGACGCACTGAGTGGTGGTGAGAAAACTAGACTTGCCATCGCAAGAATTCTGCTGGAAGAACCGGATCTGCTGATCCTGGACGAGCCCACCAACCACCTCGACCTCCAAGCGACTGAGTGGCTTGAAAACTGGATCACTCAGTACCACGGCGCGGTTTTGCTAGTCAGCCACGACCGAACCTTTCTTGAGGCAACAGCCCAGCGGGTTCTGGAGCTTCGTGACGGTCAAGTTAAGGCGTATCCAGGGCCGTTTGGCAAGTATCTTGAGCTCAAGCAAGCCGACGAAGAGAGGCAAGCCGAGGTTGCCAAACGACAGTCTATCGAGCTTGCGAAGATGGACGAATACGTCCGTCGATTCATGAACAGCCAGCGCACCGCCCAAGCCCGTGGTCGACTGAAGCAGATGGAAAAACTGGAAGCCGTCCGTGTTCATGCGCCGAAGAGCGACAAGCAAATGGCGGGCGGATTCGGAAAGGCTGCGCGCTCAGGAGAAATCGTTGTAGAGACCAAGAAACTCGGCGTCGGCTTCCCAGATTTGACTCTGATCAGAGATTTGAACTGGGTGGTTCGCATCGGCGAGCGGTGGGGAATCATAGGTGAGAATGGAGCCGGCAAATCCACTCTCATAAAGACCGTAATGGGTGCTCTACCACCGCTCGGCGGTGTAGCCAAAATTGGCTCAAGCGTCGTCGCCGGCTACTTTACCCAGGACGCCAGCGACCTCGATCCTGAGATGTCTCCTCTGGACGTTCTGTGCTACGAGGACGGGCTGACGCCACCCGAAGCTCGAACACTGCTGGGCCGTTTCCTGCTCACTGGAGACGACGTCTATCGCCCTGTTCGAACGCTCAGTGGCGGCGAAAAAAACAAGCTTTCGCTCGCCCGCCTCACAAACCTCAACCCAAATCTTCTCGTTCTCGATGAGCCAACGAACCACCTCGACATGGCCTCGCGTGAGGCTTTGGCAGATGTTCTAAAGGACTATGATGGAACGCTGATTCTTATCTCTCACGACCGTTGGCTTCTTAGCCAGGTAACTGATAACACTCTCGATGTTCGGCGGAATGAAGTGATCCAGTTCCCAGGGTCGTACACGGATTACCGAAATCGAAAGACCTCTGGAACGACAAATGTCTCAGCGGTTTCTTCGACGGCGAAGCCCGAGGACAACACTCCTAAGTTATCCCCCAGAGAACTTGGCAAGGCGATTGAACGGCTGAACAAAGAGATCTCCCAGATCGAAGACAAGATCACTTCACAGGAGAACGAGATGGCGGTTCTCGAGATGAAGCTTGCTGGAGTTCGACCAGGAGACGACGTTTTGGCTCTCTCGACCCAACACGGCGAACTCCAGCAGACAATTGCCAGTACGATGAAGGAATGGGAGCGACTGAATACTGAAGTCGCCGAGATGGAGGCACAGAGAGGATGAAAGCTGAGATTCTGATCGCGGGCGGAGGAACCGGCGGTGTAGCTGCCGCGATGATGGCTTGCGAGCTGGGTCACAAAGTGATCATGACCGAAGAAACCGATTGGATAGGCGGACAGCTCACGGCCCAAATCGTGCCGCCAGACGAGCACCCTTGGATCGAGCAGTTTGGGTGCACTCGGCGTTACAGGGACTTTCGCGACCGAGTTCGGCAAGCATACTTTGCGAACTCAAGCCTGTCGGAATCGGCAAGGAAGAACCCGCAGCTAAACCCAGGGACCGGGTGGGTTAGTCGCCTTTGTTTCGAGCCCGAAGTAGGGCTGAAAGTGCTGGAAGAAATGTTGGCTCCCTACGTTGCCAAAGGTTCGCTCACAATCCTGCTCAAGCACAAACCGCACTCCGCCCAGGTCAATAATGACCGAGTTGAAGCAATCCGGTTTCTGAATCTAGAGACCGGAAAGTTTTTGGCCGTTGAGGCCGACGTTGTTCTAGATGCAACTGAGCTTGGCGACCTCCTACCGATGACCGGAACGGAGTACGTCGTTGGAGCCGAGTCAAAGGCGGACACGAAAGAGCCAAATGCGGTGGACGGGCCGGCCGAATGGGACAATGTCCAAGGAATCACTTGGTGCTTTGCGCTAGCGAACGACCCGACGGGTGAACACCGGATTGAGGAGCCAGAGCAGTACGAGAAGTGGAAAGCCTGGAAGCCAGAGTTCTGGCCAGGTCCGATTCTGGGATTCGACGTTTTGCACGCTCACACCGGTGAGACTCGTGAGCTACCGCTGTACGGACGCAAGCCTGGCGATTGGTATGCGCTATTCCCCTACCGCCAAATCGTGAGTCCTTCAGTGATGCCCGGAAAGCATCCGGCGACGGTTGTTAACTGGCCGCAGAATGACTACTTTGAAGCCACTATCATGGATGTAGATCCGCTTCCTCGAGGAGACGAAATTCCTGAGTGGTTCGATATTCCGGGGGCCATGGGACCGGTTTCGGCCGTTCGACTTCATGACGCGAAGCAGCTTAGCTTGAGTCTGTTGTACTGGTTGCAGAACGATGCACCGCGCCATGACGACCAGCCGGGAGCCTATCCAAATCTCTACATGAGCCCCTTGTTGGCTGGCACGGACGATGGCTTTGCCAAGTACCCTTACATCCGAGAAGCACGGCGTATTCAAGCTGAATACGTGGTGAAAGAACAAGACGTCGCCGCGTATACGAACGAAGGAGCAGACCGCGCGCCATCATTTGATGACTCGGTTGGAATTGGCGCCTACCGAATCGATCTTCACCCGAGTACGAACGGGGCGAATACAATCGACACTTCAACCCTGCCGTTTGAGATTCCGCTAAGATCGCTCGTTCCAGTTCGGATGACGAACCTCATTCCCGCCTGCAAAAATCTTGGCGTAACCCATATCACGAACGGCTGCTACCGACTGCATCCTGTTGAATGGAATATCGGAGAATCCGCGGCGGCACTGGCGTCGCGCACGCTACGAGTAGGTTCGGCGCAAGCCGTTTCTGGATCTATCGAAGAAGTCGGTGGATTACAACGACTTCTAGCTAACCAAGGAGTCGAACTCCGCTGGCCGAAGCTAAGGGCTCTGTAGTTGTTTCAGCTGACCGAAACACCGTGTAGCATCTTAGATCGAAGAGCAGTCCGTCCGTCATGAAAAAGCCCAACTGATTCCTCAGTTGGGCTCTTTGTTCAAGAACTACTCAGCGACCTTCGCTGCGATTCATTCTCTCGGGATTGTTTGAGGGCGCCACCTCTGGCGGCGGCCCTTTGGGTGTCGGGGATTCATCAGCACCACCGCTACCGCAGCCAGCCAGAAGAATTCCGGCAACCATCGCACCTAGGCCTGTTAGAACTGTAAGTCTTTTCATAGCCTTAATACAGTGCCGCCGGATCCCAGTTGGCGAAGTCGAAGTCGGGCCGGAAAAGGTAAGCATGGCAACCCCATCTGTCGTACCAACCGCGAGTTGTTCCCCGGTAGAAGCTCAAAGGGTCGGTCCGAGGATCGGTTTGGGTATTCGTCAAAGAACCGTTTCGTCTGAACTTTGCCGAAGAGTCGGCAAAGCTATAGTTAGCTCCACCGCCGTGCAAGTCCCAGCCGTTCGCATTATTGGGATTCGTCCCGCTCCATTGACCATTGACGCCCGAGCTACAACTCGCGGTCGGTGGAACATAAGTGCATGGAGCATTCACGTTAACACAGAACAAGTATGGACTCACATACGCAATTCCACCGATTGCTCGTTTTCCAAACATTGTCCAGAACGCTGGCAAACTACTGGGAGCTGCAACAGCAGTGCTGCTCCACGCATTGAGAAGGCCATTCATGGAATAGGAGATGCCGGGAATTCTTGCCGGAGCTTGCTGGCCAAGAGACAGGGTACCTCTGCTTGCAATTCGTGTCGCACCAGGGCTGAACAACATATCAATGTTCTTCATGTAAGGCTGAGTGTTATTTGCCCAGAAAGTCGCAACCACGTTTTGATCGTCGACTGTGAGACCTGTCACCCAGTTTCCAACAGGTACAAACATGTCGTAGCTGTACTCATTGAACCGGTTCGTGGGAGCGTAAGTCGTCGGGAAAACGTCGTCGGCGTCCGCTAGATAAATCTGGGTCGCGGTGCCCATCTGTTTGATGTTAGAAAGACAGGCTGTTTTCTTTGCCGCCGCTTTGGCCTGCGCGAAAACCGGAAACAGAATTGCTGCGAGGATCGCAATAATTGCGATGACCACCAGCAATTCAATGAGAGTGAATGCTTTTTGTTTCATAGGGATACCTTTCCAGGTGACACGGGCCTAAAGGTCCGACGGGACCTACCGGAGCAGTATCCCAGTCTGAGAATACATGCTTCTCAAACGACATCGTTACCCGAGAATCAAGATTCCCGAGAAAACTTTAACGTTATCGAACGAAGTGGATCTCAACAATGCGACTTCCATCCCACAACAGCAAGGAGTCCAGCACTGGCTTCCCTTTCGCAATCTCCCGTGCATCTTCGAATGAGACCCGTTTTGTGTCACCTTTCAGCATTCCCGGCTGAGCCATGTAGCCGATCGCATCATCCACCGAAGGAAAACAGGAGAGCCCATTGACGGTCATTCCGTCGGGGGTGGTTGCGTTGTTACAGGCGTACTTCCCTTCTTCAACCGAGATCAGATAGATCTCGTTGGGAAAGTTGCTGATCGACTCCCACATCCCCTCATCGAAAGAAGAGATCAGGGGATTCTCTAAAATTTCAATTGCCATTCTTAATCTTCTCTACAAACTGTGCGAAGTAAGGCCTGGAATCCCACGGGCCCGGAGCCGCCTCCGGGTGGTACTGAATACTCCAAGCGTCCGCATCTCGAACAGATATTCCCTCAACGGTTCCATCATTAACGTTGATCTGAGTCACTTTCGCTCGTGTTCCTTCCAAGCTACCTGGATCAACAGCGTAGCCATGATTCTGACTCGTTATCGTAACTTTGCCCGTTTCAAGGTCTTTCACTGCGTGATTTGACCCTCTGTGTCCATACTTCAGCTTAAAAGTTTGACCGCCCACTGCATGACACAGCATTTGATTGCCAAGGCATATTCCAAACATCGGTCGTTTGCCAAGGAGTGCTTTCACAGTACCAACAACACCTTCTAATCGCTGAGGATCGCCAGGGCCAGGGCTGAGGAAGATGCCGTCGGGCTTCCAGCTCATCACTTCATCCGCGGTAGCCGTCGCCGGCAGGACAATCGGGCGACATCCGGCTCGCCAAAATCGGCGAAGGATGTTGTACTTGAGTCCACAATCGAGGACAACCAACCTGGGTCGACCGGCGGGATCAGGTTCAGAGACGGCTTCTTTCCCTTCCGGGCCCCACTTGTAGGCACTCTTGGTTGTGACGGACATCACATAGTCTTGCTCGTCGTAACCTGCGGCTTCGGCAAGTCTTGCCTTCCCTTCCAGCGGATCATCGCAGATAACGCCCATCGTGACCCCGGCGCTTCGGATGTGCTTTGTGATCATGCGAGTGTCGAGGCCCTGAATGCCCGCAACGCCACGCTCTTTCAGCAGGGCGTTCACGGTTCGATTTGAACGCCAGTTCGACGGTTCCTCGCAAGCTTCTCTGACGATCAGCCCACTCGGTTGAATCTTGTCCGATTCAAAATCATCATCGTTGATCCCGTAGTTCCCGATCATCGGGTAGGTGAGCATCACCATCTGACCAGCGTAGCTTGGGTCAGTGAGGATTTCTTGGTAGCCGGTCATTCCGGTGTTGAAGACCACTTCTCCTACGCCGGAAACATCGGCACCAAGGGCCCGACCTTCGTATTGGGAACCATCGCTAAGGAGCAGGAAACGCTTCAACCTAGACGAGTAGGATACCCTCTAGGAGCCGGCTGCAGGTTGGATATTCACCTTCTCCGGCGTTATCTCGACTGAAAACTTTTGTCCGTCGATGATCATGGGACTGATCGTCAAGCTCTTCCACTTTGGCGGCAAACAAGGCTTGCAGCTTAGCCACCAGCCCGATTTGAGCTGCTTCTTCCAGGGTGCGCCTTCGAGAGGCTTCTCGTCGAGCCTGAACCCTGCGAAGCCGTAGAGGACCGTGTTCAAGCAGCCCGCAGCTCCGGTGTAAAAGTATGTTCGCTCCGAAGATCGTTTCTCGCTGAACATCATTTGGGGGCCTTTCACAAACGGCTCCCAGGCGCGCTTCCAGGCGTCGTACGCTTTCTGCTTCTCTCCAAGTCGCGCCCAAATCGTGGCATGAATGGCATCGCTCATCGCCGGTCCGTTCTTGCTGACCTTGCTTTCGAACCGTTCCATCATGGCCCTCGCTTGCTTCTCCGCCTCGGGATATTGGAGCGGGAAGATGGAGAGGACCGCAGCGGCCTGTTTGTAGCTACGTAGCTTATCGTTGTCGTAGGTCAGGAAGGAAGTTTCGTCTTTCGGAAGCTTGAACTTAGCGGGTCCTTCCCACTTACGCCCATTCATTGCCCACTGGGCGAGTAAGTTCGTGTAGAGATCGTTGTCACCAATGTGGTTCTCATCGGGCGACATGACATCGTTGATTTCTCGACCTGCGGGGCCCACGTTGGAACGGTTTTCAAAGAACTTGCCGACTCCTATGGTCACTTTTCCGACTGCGGCTGGCGAGGCAACTCCGGCTTTCTCGCTCATGTTGAGACCCCACAGGACGGAGCCGCTGATGTGGTGCTCTTTGACACTGGAGGCTCGCACGGTTTCCTTTCCGGTCACCGATGATTCCCAAGGGAACATCATTCCGGTGTTCGGCTTCTTGAAAAACTCGGCGGCGTTCTTTTCCGCCTGAGCAGCCCGATCCAATCGGTACTTGTTCATCTGCCGCACTGCCTCCGGCTGGAGGAAAAGCATCGATGGCAACACCCAAACATCCATATCCCAGAATGTGTGGCCGAAGTAGAGATCGTTGTTGAGACCGAAAGGAGCGAAGCCCTGATCAGCGACTTGGAGGTAAGGACGACTCGTTGCAAATGATAGATTCGTGACGGTCGATTCGACAAACTTCTGATCCTCGACGGGACCAGTTACTTGAACGCCGGGAACCCGTGGGATCGATTGGGCGGGAGCCCAATATCCATGATCTGGAGCGGTCGCGCGGGGCGGCAGAGCAATTCTGCCAACCCAGGTGCGGGTAATCATCCCTCCCCTCTCTTGCTCGGCGAGAAACACCCACTCAATTTCACCAGGTGACTTTACGGTTCGCGGAGTTATTTTAAACTCTTTTGGAGTAGTCAAAGTGAACCGGACTACGTTGAACGGCTCCTTTTGGCCAGGAAGTGGTTTCCAGTCGAACCTGATCTCAGTATTTCCCGAGCGAAAACGATCAGTGTGAATTTCAGTCACTCTGTCCCAAGAGGTGAATTCCGGTATCTCCAACGGCCACTCCACATGGACCCTGTTCAACAACAGCTTTTCCTCACCATCAATCTCAAAGCGGTTAGCGAGCAAAATATCGAATCCGGTATCAGTGACTCCGCTAATTTTTGCATCAATAATTGGTACTAGGCGTTCGAAAACTTCCTGTTTCTGCACTGAAGTGACCGGAGGTGTAGCCTTTGAACAGCCAAGCACGAAGAGTCCGAGAACCGAAAACCGAAAACCGAAAACCGAAGGCTTCCCTCTCACTGCCGCCCCAAGTCCACGCCTTTCGCCACCATCGAAACCAACGCGTTCTGGTCGTTGATCAGTTCCAGAACCCGCTGCCGATAACCGTTAGGAACTCGACCGTTCAGCGTATGGAGAGCCTTGATGCGCACGGCGGTCAAGTTGGAATTCAGCCCCGACCCCGCCATTTGCAGCGCCTCAGGCGTTCCGACCAGGCCCATCAGCTCCACACCCAGAAGCAACGACCTTTCGTCGGAACGCGACAAAAGCGATTGGCCCAGAGCCATCCGCCTCGACGACTTCGCCAAGAACCCCAGCGCGGCACGACGAATCACCAAGTTCTGATTTGTGAGCAATGCCTCCATCGTCGGAGCCATGGAATCGTCAGCGAGGGCCGCTAGCGCGATCATCGCATCCTCCGCCGTGATTGCGTCTCCACTCAGCACGATTCCGGAAATTTGATCGACCGCGTCCTTGGCTCCGGCGACAGCTGCATACCGTACCGCTGCTCGGCGTGTCACATCGTTTTTGAGCCCTTCTGAGACAGTTCCTTTCAGCTCGATCACCTTTGCCAAAGTCGCAATTTGGTAAAGTGACGCGCGGGCGAAGGGATTAACCTTTGAGAACTGCTCGATGAGCGTCGCCTTTGCTGCGGGCTCGTTCAGAACCAATGCCGCCGCGACTTTGATCATAGATGTTGGAGCAGTGCCGGCAAACTGCGTGCAGAAGCGTTCCAGAGCGGGTTCGCCGATCTCGGCGAGTTTGCGTGCCGATGGGGCAGACCGGGCTCCGCCTGAGCGCACTTGCTCCCAAAGCGAGTCAATCTCCTCCGATTTGGCAGAAACTGAGCCCGGTTTGATTGGCGCAGGATCCTTCACTACGCCATCGTCAGCCGCAAAGCTGATTCCCTGAGAACCCGATGAACCCGCGGTTCCTGGCAAGGGGCCATCGGCAAAAGCATCGTCCCCGCCCAGGTTGACGAACAGGGCGATTCCGGGACGTCCGTTAACCAGGACTCCGATTCCAACCGGACCGGCGTACCGATCCGATCCTGCCTCGTCGAGGAAGATCGAAACCGAACCCTCTTGCGCTAATGCTGGCCGGCTGTCCCTAGCGGCATATAAGTCGTCCCCTTCGCGATCGACGAGGATTGCGACGGATCGGTCGGTTGCATGAGAGTGACAGGAACCTTTCCGAACCACATACGTGTCATCGCCGTCAAGATCGAACTGTGCCGCGACTCCCTCAGCCGTCGCCGAGGCCTGGGATTGAGTCAGGGCCAAGTACGTGTCATTTCCTCCCGCATCGTATATCGAGCCAATCCCGAACGCACGAGCCGAACCTTGAGAGTCGGTACCCGCTTCGTAAAGATCGTCTCCACCGAGATCGGTGATGAGCCCCAATCCTCCCGGCATTAGCCCGGCGTACCCCTGAGCGCGGCAAATGAACCCACCTGGGTTCGTGCTGTCAGGGATCAACCCGCCAGCGCGGTAGCGGTCATTTCCGCCGTGGTTGACCAACCAACCCATTCCGCCCAGCATCCCCGCGCCCTGGCCCAAGTAACCGATCTTCAATGTATCAGAGCCTTTGCCCAAGACCAACGCTCCAACTCCAGCGATTCCAAATCCTTGCCCCAAAGAACGGCTCTCGATACGGCATTGCTGCTCTACGACCGCAATCCCAACCCCGCCAACACCAGCGCCGTAAGAGAGTGCTTTACCGTAAAGGTCTGGCCGAACTCCCAAGAAATGCGCGATGCCGATACCGAGCACTCCGGCTCCGCCTGCAGCATCGACGAAGTCAGCCTTCGTATCGTTCCCCAGATCGATCAGAACCGAAGCGTAGCCAATTCCGGCACCGTAGCGGCCCTTGTACCGGTTGCGCCCCCCGAGGTCGATACAAAGTCCCGAGGCGAGCGCTTTGTGTTCATCGTCGCCCGAGCCGCAAATCTCGACCGGAATTCCGCTGACGGCAAAAGACACCGAGCCTTTCCATCCGTCTTTTGCGGCTTGGCGTAGATTCGGAACGGCGGCTTCAGTTGCCGCCGAAAGCTCTTGCGCGGCTTCTCTGATCGTGCCAAGCTCAATTTTTGCGAGGGCACTCTCCAGCGCCGTGGAAGTCATTCTTGACTTGCTTATGAACTCAAATTTTATGTCCGTTCCTTGGGCTGCCCATGTCGGCAGCGACTCGATCAGCCCTCTCTTCTCCTCCGGCGTGAGTTTGGAGAGGGCTTGCCGAATTTTGGCGTTCGCGCTGGCGATGGAACTGAGAAGATCGGCCACTGGTCCACGCAACTTCTCTGGAAGCTCGACGGTCGGTGGAATCAGAACCTGCTCGGTGGCGACTAGTGTCGATGCCGGATCTCCATAAACCGCAGTGAAGGCTTGCTTCAAGAAAAGCTTGAGGCTGGGATCTGATTTCTCATGCAGACCCAAAAGCGTCTCGATTGCGGCGACCGGACGTGAAAGACAAGTGCCGACAATCGGCGGCGAAACTGGATACGCCCGGCTCTGGCGAGCAAAACTGAGATCGTCTTCGGAAAGCACCGCGATCTGAAGTGCCTGTCCAATCGCAGTCTTCTCCCCTGGTGTCATTTGCCCAAAGGCAGACCCGCAGAGCGCCAAACCGAGAAGCCAAAAACGTTTCACTACCCAGCATTTTAGCGAGTAGCAAACCCCTGGTGACGTTTGGCGGCGAGGTTTCGTCAGAATCTTATGATGGAGGTCGCGGCAAAGTATCGAGCCATTGCTTGCCTGTGTCTTATCATTGGAGCACTTTCGGCTCTCGGTCGATGGCAACTAGAGGCTGCTCCCTTGCCTCCGCAAAATGCGCCTGAAACACAGCCGCCCATCGGAACCAATCGATCGCTCACGCCTCCAAAGCTTGCGGCCCCCGATTTCCTGCGCTTCGAAACGGTGCCCTTAGATCCGTATGGAAACGTAGATCTTGCAGACAATGGGTCGGTCCTCACCGTCGAAGTGAATCCTGAAACTCAGAAAAGGATCTATCGGTACCTACCATTTGAAGGTTCAATCAAGGAGTACCGGTCAGACAACTCTACAAGGCGATATGCGCTTTCACGAGGAGGCCGACTCTTTCAGTTTGAGTCAAACCCGATGGGTTTCGGAGCGTCTCGCCGTGGAGATTTCCGCGTCTCGTTGGATCAGCTCCTGACCACTACAGCCAACCTGATGGGGACTCCAAAGCGCTTTTTGGACAATGGTCTCTCGATCAATTACCGAATGAGCCAGCATGACGGAACTTCACTGCAACTCGTGCGACAAGGTCAGCCGCCTAAAACTGTGTTCCGGTCTTACAACCAATTTGGAATCGCTGAGATCGATGATCTTGGGCGAATATGGATCTGGGAGGTCAAGGCTGAGGGCCGTAAGCGAAGCTACTTCCTAAATTTTCTCGATAAAGATATCGTCAAGTCGATGCCTCTCCCCAGCGTCCAAGGCACCCCGAAGCTCGTCACGTCAAACAAGGAGACGACGATCATTACAGTGAGAGCGGACTTACCCAGTCCCCATCATCGGGCGTTCCGCCGAGTCGCGGGGAATTGGGAAGAGATATTTCCGCCAACAGGTTTCGAGAGTGTCTTGGTTCAGAAAGTGACAAACGATGGTTTGATGTTTGGGGCACTTCAAACCGACACGACGAACTTTGTTCCAGTCGTTTGGAAGGATGGAGTGGCATATGACCTCCGAAGGCACGCAAAGTGGCCGCTCGGAGGCGTACGTTCGTTCGTTGAACTGGCCAGTCGTCGAGGCGATGTGATCTCAACATCCCTCGGGACTCTTGGGGAGACCGACATGAGCACGACTCTTCTGCGCCGACTACCCACCAAGTAAGCCCATCGCCGAGCGAACGTCCGCCATCGTTTGACCGGCGACTTCTCGGGCTTTCTTCGCGCCTTCTTTAAGGATATCTTGGACGTCGTCGTTGCTCAACGCATTCCGGCGTTCCCTAATCGGACGGAAGTATTCGTTGATCGCCTCGATGCAAGCACTCTTGTTCTGCATGCAACCGCGCTCGCCTTTACGATCTTCGTCCCACAAGGTCTCCCAATCCGGTGAGTAAATCTTGAGATACTGACAAACGGCACATCCCTCAGGGATGCCTGGGTCGGTCTTCTTGATCTTGCTGGGCGTAGTGTAGGCGCTTTTCACCTTTGCCGCCGTTTCGTCTTCGGTCTCGCTGAGGAAGATGCAGTTGTCGTAGCTCTTACTCATCTTCCGCATATCGAGTCCAGGTAGCTTCGCCCTGGTCTCATCTTCGGGGATGAGGTATTTGTAGGTCTGGAAGACCTCCTGGTTAAACAGGCGGTTAAAGCGGATTCCGATGTCGTTTCCGATTTCGAGGTGGGGCGCCTGGTCTCGTCCGACCGGAACTCCGTACGGACGGTAAAGCAGAATATCGGCGGTCTGGAGAACTGGGTAGCCGAGGAGGCCGTAGGGTTCCCTCTCGACGCCATCCATCTCGTCCTTCTTTTCTTTATAGGTCGGTGTTCGCTCCAGCCAACCTAAAGGAGTCACCATGCTGAACAGGACGTGGAGCTCGGCGTGCTCCTTCACGTGACTCTGGACGAAGATCGCAGATTTCGAGGGATCGATCCCAGCGGCAACGTAGTCCTTCGTAATCTCAATTGTGTTCTGAGCAAGGCTCTCCGTATCGTCGAGAGTCGTCAGCGCATGCCAGTCGGCCACCATGCAGAACATGTCGTACCCCTCGTTCTGCATGTTCACCCAGTTCCGAAGCGCGCCTTCATAATTGCCCAAATGCCCGCCCTTTGGATTGGTGGGGCGCATTCCGCTGAGGATTCGCTTCGATGTACTCACCCGAAGGTTATACCTTTGCGACTCAGCTTTGGGAGTAGGCAAGCTTGATCTGCTCGGGAGCTCCGTTGAGTTCATCAAATGGCGTTTTGACTTCAAGCGACATACGGCCTTGGTAGTCCATTGCCTTGAGACGTCGGAAGAATCCTGCCAGCATTGGGTCATCCGCGGCGGGTGCAGCTCGCCTTGGAAGATCGGCAAGGTGAACGTGAGCGGGAGCAAAAGGAAGCTGCTCCTCCCAGAATGCATCGCTGGGGACGGTCAAACCACCTTCCCTTCCGTCGGCATCCCATTCGTAGAGGATGTGATAAACATCCGCCGTGTACGGAATTCCGTAATAGTGCATCGTGTTCGCAAATTTTCCGCAGTCATTCCCGAGGTTCGTCTCCGATCGATTTAGCGCCTCTGGAGCGATAAGGGGTGACATCCAGGAGCGGACTGCAGTTCGGAGTCTTTCGTGGAATTCATCCGGAGTCGGAGGCGGGTCGGAGACACCATCGATGAAGGCACCAAGGAAGTCGTCGTGCTCCACTGCATACTGTTCGCTCAGCGCGAAGTAGAGGAGTTTGCCGAATGCGGACTCGGGTGTCGAGCAAGCCCTAAAAAGTGTAGGTCTGTGCTCCCATAGCTCAGGGCTGAATGGGTGATTTCGTTGCCCACCACCTCCTATAACGGCGACTTCGACTCCAACCTCCTTTGCCCGATCCATAAACTTTTGAAGTTGCAGGGTCACGACTGAGGGTGGCAGAGTCCAGACCGAGACTCCGCTAGGAAGGAATAGATTAGTTGCCTTGACGTTCAGTCCCTCGTAAACCGACGGGTCCCAAGGCTCCATCGCCGCCATCTCGCTTGCAGAAACCTCGACGTAGTCGAAACCACGTTCTTTCGCGCGAGGCGCGTTGCCCAGAGAACAACAGATTCCGACTTCCATTCGAGCATTCTAGCCCGGTTTCGCATTCCAAACTACTTCCTGAACATCTGCTTCAAGATGAAAAACGCATTCGCCGGTCGCTCAGCGAGTCTCCGCGTGAAGTAGGGATACCACTGGTCTCCAAAGGGGACGTAGACTCGCACGTTGTAGCCTTCTTTCACCAAAGAATTCTGAAGGTCGCGGCGGATTCCGAGAAGCATTTGGAACTCGAACGACTGCTTATCGATTCCTTCCGCCTCAACATATCGCTTCAGCTCGGTGATAATCGCCTCATCCTGCGAGGCGATCGCCGGGTAAAAGCCCTTCTTGAGAAGCCGCTTGGCTTGTTCGACGTACTTCTCATCAACCTTCGACTTCTCGGGATAAGCGACGGACGCTGGCTCCAGGTAGGCGCCTTTCACGATCCGGGTTCGAATCTGCTTCTCGATCATCAGGTCAACATCGTCGTCGTTGCGATGCAGATAGGACTGCAGAACGGTCCCCGTGTTCTTGTACTCCTGAAAAACCGAGGTCACGATATCAATCGTGCGCTGCGTGTACTCACTGGCTTCCATGTCGATGCGCACAAAGTTGTTCAGCTCGGCCGCCCGAGCGACGACCTTGCGGTAATTCTCAGTAGCAAACTCGGTGCCTTGGTCGAGACCGCACTGGGTGAGCTTGATCGAAATATTGAGCGGCTCGGTTCCGACCGGATTTGCCTTCCATTCACCGACTTTGGATACCGTATCGATGCGGTTAAGCATCTTGTGATAAGTTTCGCAAGCCGCAAGCGCCTCGGCTTCAGAGTGCGTGTTTTCTCCCAAGTAGTCGAGAGATATTCGCTGTCCACCTGGAAAGATTCCTTCAGAAGCCTTCAGCGCATCCTCAAGCGAATCACCAGCGATGAACCGAGTCACCAGCGGCTTAAACAAAAACGATTTGCGAACAATGGACTCGACCGGCTTAAGCGCAGAAGTCTTGAGAATAAAAGAGCGGGCAAGCGACATTGCTCCCCTTATTGTACTTCCCGCCAAGCTTGAAGCTGAGCCAGATACCGCTGGACCAGTGAATCATAGTCAAAGTTCTGCTCTGCGTAACTTCTAATCTGAGCCGCCATTTCATCCCGCTGAGCAATCGCTTTATTCACCGCAGGAATCAGTTGTTCATCGCTCTCGACAACATGGATAAAGGGCTGGCTGAGGTCAAGATTCCCGGTGCAGGCGGGCGAAATGACAACTGGCAAGCCTGCCGCGAGGGCTTCCACAACCACAAGTGGTTGGCCCTCGGAAGTCGAAAGCAGAATCAGACACGAGTATTCACACAGCCGCTGGTGAACCGTGTCCCGATCCCACGAACCAATCATCCGCTCACGAAGCTCGGGCGAAGGCTCGATCTCGCCATAGTCTGGGCCGATGATGTCGCAAATAATTTCGCTCGGAGCAAGAATCTTCGCGACATCATCTTGTCGCTTCCGAGCTTGAATCCGTCCGATACAGACCGCTTTTCCGTTACCGTTCGCCGTCGTGTTGAACTCACGGACTTCCACTCCGTTCGGTAGAACTTCGCAGATCGCAGACGGGTTTCGCTCCTTTATCAAGGGGGCAACATCGGCCCGAAGGATCAAGTGAAATGGGGCATGGTTGCAACGGCGCAACGCCTTCAGTTCGGATTTATCCAGGCTCTCTGCATTGAGCGGGTGATGGATAGTCGAAACCAAAAGCGGCCGCCTAACGAAGTGCGACAGAACTTGAATCGGCTTCTCTGCATGGCAATGAACTACATCAACTCGCTTGTTCACGCAGTGCCAAAGCGTTGTAAAAATCGCCCCCCAGCGCTTCTTGTTCACCAAGATCACTTCGTGCCCCAGACCCCGAAGGCGGATCGTGTATTGCCAAATCACCTGCTCCACAGCTCCCCAGCCGTTCGGCGGAATGGGTTCGTTTCCATGGGCAACAAAGATGATCTTCATCCTAAGCTTCCAATTTTAGCCTCTGGTATCATCAACCGATTCTACGATAACCCATATTCGCGTAGCCGATCATACGCAGTCGACTGCGAGTTTCCGGAAAGAAAAAGCGATGAACCCCAAGGAGATGCAGGTCGTAAGTGCTGTTTTCAGCGGTTATCGCCCAGACCGCGATGTTTCGCGTTATTATGCGGATCTGCTTAACCGGCTCGCAGATACCCTCAACATTAACCTCCTGGTGTTTACGAACGAGCCCTCGCTGTTCTCTGGGAGAGTCCAAACGATTACACTTGACAATCTGGAGCGATATCGGCAGCTGGTTTGGAACGCCCCGGACTGGGCAAGTGTCTACCACACGAATTTGGGATGGCACCCCAAGAACAAACACCTCGCACAGTACCGTTTTGATCGGCTGGTTGAGGTGTATCTCTCCAAACTTGGACTCAAAGTAGAAGCCCATCGCATTGTTGGCGACTTTTTATGGCTCGACGCCGGGCTACTCAACAGTGTCCTGGGGCTTGATAGCGGGCGATTCTACTCCCTACAAGGTTTCGAACGACTTCGCGAATTGTGGCTTGACGATCACGGTGAATTTACCGCGTTGATTGACCGAAAATCCCGGCTTCTGAAAAACCACCGGCCATCCTTCCATGGTCTTTCCTTTAACGACATGTCAAAGCTAGCTCGAGCTTGCGGCGCTACACCTGATGAATACTACGTTGTCGGCGGCACTGCAAGGGTCACCCAGGTTATGGTCGAGCAGATTGAAAAAGAGGCTTCATCGGTATGGGCAGAGGTACTCAAGCTCGGAAGAGCGGGCACCGAGGAGAACATCCTTTCCGTCTTGCGATGGAAGCACAAATGGAACGGCGAACCACTTGAAAAGCTAGTTGATGTGATCACTTCATGAGCGCGCTAAGAGCCTGCTCAACGTCGGCGACTGTGTTTGCCTGATACAACTCCGCCCGAATCTGGGCCGCTCCGGGGACGCCTTTGATGTACATCGGCATCTGACCTCGAAGCGAGCGAATTGCCCACCCTTCATTCTGATCATGGTCAGGATGATCCAAGGCCTCTTCGTACGAACTCAGTTCTAGCTGGTAGGCAACCTGAAGTCGCGCATGCAACAACGCGGTTTCGATCCGCTCTTCAATGGTCGGCTCCTCTGGGATCGGCTCTCCTCTTAGTGCCGCTGCGATTCGAGCGAGCCCCCAAGGGTTTGAGATCGCGGCCCGACCCACCATGACCCCATCGCAACCCGTCTCAGTCAGCATTTTGATCGCGTCTTCCGGAGTCTTGACGTCGCCGTTTCCGAGGAGCGGAACCGTCACCGACTCGCGAAGCCGCTTGATCAAATCCCAATCCGCCTCGCCTTCAAAGCCCTGCTTGGCGAACCTGGCGTGCAGAGTCAACATTTTAATGCCGGCGTCCTGGAACCTGCTCGCCAGGTCTGGAGCGGCAAACAGCGAGTAATCCCAGCCAGCCCGAACCTTGACTGTTACCGGAATTTTGACTGCTTTGACGACCGAGGAAACGATCTTTTCGGCCAAAAGTGGATCCTTCAACAGAGCAGCGCCCGAGCCCGTCTTGCAGACCTTCGGCACCCAACAACCCATGTTGATGTCGACGATATCGGCCCCCATCTCCTCGCAAAGACGAGCAGTTTCCGCCATCACGTCGGGCTCTGAGCCAAAGATTTGGATTGCAAGCGGACGCTCTTCGGGGTGAATCTGCATCTTTTTGAGCGTCTTCACAGCCCCGTGATGAATCGCCATCGCCGAGACAAACTCGGTGACGAGTAATCCAGGGTTGGCGATGCGCTTGCAGATAAGCCGCATGGGAAGCGAAGTCACATCTTCCATGGGGGCAAGAACCAACGGGGTTTCCACTTTCACGCCGCCCACCTCAAACCCCGGAAACTGCATCAACCTAGCAGTTTACTTTAGGTTCGGATTATGCTAAAACTTGGTTATGCGTTGCGTTGCCGGGTTTTTCGCCCTTGGTTTTTCGGCTTTCTCCTTTTCGGTTGCCCCCGGATTGCCCACGGACATCAACACCTCTGATTTCGCCTTCGTCGGTCAAGTCAACGGAGCGTCAGGGGTCCTTGTTGGGGCGAATACTGTCTTGACGGCCCGCCACGTAGGGGCAGGAATATTTACTCTCCCCGGAATCGGCACGTTTAACGTTGTCGCTGGTAGCGTCAAGAATCATCCCACCGACGATCTCACTTTGTTCCAGATTGACACCGGAGCAACAACGCTCACCAACTATGCCCAGATCAATGTCAACAAAGTCGCCGCAAACACCGCGATAACCATGGTCGGTTTTGGAGCCTCTGGAGTTCTGAATGGGCTAGGAAATGGCTACGACATCACAATTGCCGCAGGTACCCGACGTAAGGCCAACGGCATCGTTGAGGGATCCGTCTTGGTTGATGAACCGGGTCTCAGACTCAAATCCATTTATTCACCACTCCGATCCAATGGGCAAGGTGCACTTGTCGGCGGGGACTCCGGCGGAGGTTGGTTCCTGCAGGACGGATCAGCACAACCCCAACTCGTTGGAATCAACTCGTGGATCGGCACGTTTGGCACATTCTCCTCGAACTTTGCTTTCAGCAACCATCCGACCAACTTTTTTGCCTCAGGTGCAGCAGACCTCAGCGAGTACAACGGCTGGCTCGTGCAGAATGGCGCAAGCGTCGTTCCGGAGCCAGCTAGTTTAGTTGCGATCGGATTTGGTCTATCCCTACTCGCTCGGAGACGGCGTGTTAAGCCGCTTCGCTAGACGAGTCAGCAAAGTAGCGCTTCCAGAGCTCTTGCTCTGTCATCGGGCGGTCGAAATAGTAGCCTTGCAGACGTTGGCAGCCCATTGAACCTAAGATGTTGGCTTGGTCTTGGGACTCAATTCCCTCGCAAGTGACAGAGAGCTGGAGCGCCTGTGCCATGTTGATGATCGCTAGAACAATGGCCTGATCTTCAGAGCTATCGTGCAATCGTCTTACGAACTCTCGATCAATCTTCAGTGTATCGATCGGCATCTGCTTGAGCTGTGCCATCGACGAGTAGCCAGTCCCAAAGTCATCCATCGCCAATTTGATTCCCAAGACCTTTAAGTGGCGCAGCTTCTCGATCCCTTGGGCTGGGTCTTCCATAATCATGCTCTCTGTTATTTCGAGTTTTAAGCAACGAGATGGCAGTCCGGTATCGCCAAGAACACTTGCGACAAACGAGACTATGTTTGGATCCAAGAGCTGGCTCGCTGAGAGGTTCACTCCGACAACGATCTCGGTGCCACTTGCCAGACACTTGGCACCGAACTGGCAAGCTCTTCTTAGAACATATGCCCCCAATTCGTTGATAAGACCAGACTCTTCGGCGATTGGGATAAAGCGAGTTGGAGGAATCATTCCCCGCTCAGCGGAGTTCCAACGACAAAGCGCTTCGACCTCAAGCAAATTCGAATTGACGCTGTCCACGATTGGCTGGAAGTAAACATCTAATAGCCCCTCTTCCAAAGCGATTCGGAGTTCTCGCTCGAGTTCAAGTCGATCTTCGGCAAGCTTGCGCATGCTTTCGTCAAATACAACGTGTCGGTGCTTGCCCAGCGCCTTTGCCTGGTACATCGCGATGTCCGCAAATCTCAAAAGCTCACCAGCATCATTTGACACATCCGAGGAGTAAGCGACGCCAAGCGACCCTCCGATCGCAACCTCTTGATCTCCGATTTTGATTGGACTGCCGAAGAACTTTTGAATTCTTCCCAGAACCATCTGGACTTCATCCTCACTCGAAAGGCGCTCAAGAAGAATCGTAAACTCGTCACCGCCAAGGCGGGCCACCGTATCTCCCCCGCGCACGCATTGTTGAAGCCGCTGCGCAACGACATTGAGTAAAACGTCGCCTGCAGCATGACCGAGACTATCGTTGACGACCTTAAAGTTATCAAGGTCAATGAAGATAATCGCAAACTTCAACTTGCCGTATTCATGTCGAACGATCGCTTGCGAAACCCGATCAGTGAACAGCGCCCGGTTAGGCAGACCCGTCAGGGCATCATGCAACGCCTGGTGTCGCAACTGATCCTCAAACATCTTGCGCTCGGTAATGTCGAGCATCGCGCAAATGCACCCATCTACGCCGCCATCATAGCCCTCGAGTGGACTCAGCATGAACTCAGCATGGAAGCGAGCTCGAGCCGTAGTGACCTCCGCCTCGATGCTTCTGGAAGGTGCAAAGTCACCAGACTGGTGGGAGTGAGTGTGTTGAAACCAAACACCGGCTCCGAGTACTTCATCCAACGGCCGGCCCGAAATCTCGCCCTCGGAGGCCGAGAGCATGGTGAGGAATTTGCGATTGGCAAACTGGATATTGCCTTCTAAGTCTATGATCACAAGACCCTCTCCCAAACCTTCAATCATCGAACGGAATCTCTGCTCGGACTTCTGAACTCGATGGCTCGCCGCTTCCACCTCAGTCTGGGCACTGATAAACGATCCCATTGCAGACTCAGTTTGAGCTGCCAACTTATTTAGACTTCTTGCAATAAAGCCAAGCTCATCATTCTTTCTGGCTTCCTCGAAAAGCACATGCCTCGAGATGTTTGGTTCGAGTGGATAGCTCGTATCCCCCTCGCCCAGCTTTCGAATTGCCAACCCGAGTTCCGCAATATCTTGCTCCTGCAACTGGTCCAAATGATGTGCCATCTCGGAAGTGCGGCGCACCAGTTTTCGACTGAAGTAAGTGCAGAACAGTAGCGACAAAATCCATGCAGTAAGGCTGATCGCAATCGCCCCCGTTCGCTCTTTTTTGAACCGGTCAATCCTTTTTTGAAGTAAATCTTTAAGCAAGCTTGCCGATGCGTCCGACGCGCGATGCAGCGACTGGTGTAACTTGTTTAGGTCCGTACTCTCGCCGGCCAAGAATCTAGCGAGGTGGGCATCGTACTCCTGAATGGTCTTTATTTGAGCAAAGCCCTCCAGCGAGTTATTGGTCCGAATGACCGTACGTAAGCTTGATCGAAGCTCGGCGGACGTTTTCGTCAGTAAGGCAAGCGACTCTCGCTCGGGCGTTATTCGAAACGCATTGATAACGGTCTGTTGCTCAGGAAGAGTTTGAATGAGCAGAGACATCGCGTAATACGAATCTAAATCCGGGTCCAAGATTAAGTTGCTGCGGTCGCCAACTTCCTTGAAGAGCTCGCTAACCAGGAGATGAGCTTCCGAGACGACGCGATTTCGACTCGCGGAGCTCAGCCCTGGAGTTTGAAGCGACTTTGTCAAAGCGGGAAGTTCACTCACTGCCCCGACATTAGCCATTTCCGCTGAATGCAAAAATGGATCGGATCGGTATAGTTGCAACGCGTCCGAGGCAGCCTTTAAACTTGATTCGGAGATCTCTCCCGTGCGCGAAGTATCAATAACTCGATCAAGCCCGGCGATTGCTTTGATCGATGCGACGCCCGACATCTCCTTCGTGGCAAAATCGATTGCGGTCGACTTCTCTCGGTATAGCATGCTCAGAAGAGCGAGCACGCTGAGGGAAAGTACAGTGCAGAGCAGCCCCAATTGGGCACCGAGTCGAGTGAACCAACGTATCCCCTGCCTTGCGCCCATAGAATGACCTGCTACTAATACTTGGCAGGTCAACCGGGGAAACTTATGCTTTCGGAGTTTCCTTGTAAGAAAATGCGAGTTCTACGAGAGTGCTAACTGCGATGCCGAGCACGGCCCCGGCGACGACATCGCTTGGCCAGTGAACTCCCCTATAAATCCGGCTCCAGCCAACCATCGCCGCCCAAGGAAACAGCGCCCCAACATACTTGTCCCCTCGCCTCCTCGCCACCCAAAACGCCGACGTTGCCGTGCAAAAGGCAAGCGTTGTGTGCCCGCTGGGAAAACTTGACTGTCGATGCTCCTCCATCGGCTGAGCAAAGCCCAAATTACTAGGACGCTGCCGAGGCATTGCGTCCTTGATCGCATGAACAATGATCAGCCCCCCAAACAGCGAGGACAGAAGAATCGGCGCGGTGTAAGCCTTAGTCTTCGGGTGCAAAAGCAACAGCAAAGCAACCAGGGGCGGAAACCAGCCAAGAGCCGACCAACTGAAAAGCAACGAAACCGCATCGAGAAACGAGCTTTTGGCACCGAGGTGGATCGACCGGAAAAGCTCAATCTCGGGCTGCATTTACTTCTCCAGATAAGGCAACAACTCGGAAAGGTGGTTCACAATCAGGTCTGGCAACGGCCCTTCAGTCGGAATCGGCTCCGGCTTCCCGGTCTTAGAACTTGGTGGAACATCGGACTCACGATAAGTCCAAGCCGTCGCCCAGCCGAACTGGATCGCCGGAATGATGTCGTGATGCAACGAGTTGCCGACCATCAAAAGCTCGTCCGGAGTGCAACCCATCGCCGCCTCGGCTCGATCAAACACAATTTTCTCTGGCTTCCCTACCCGCTGTTCGCCTTCAATAAAGATCGCCTGCAGATACTTTCGAATTCCCGTCGTGTTGATCTCCTGGTTCTGGATGTCAGCTGGGCCGTTGGTGATGAGGCCGATTTTGTAGTTCTTCGAGAGCTTCTCAAGCACTTCCAAGGCGTCAGGAAAGAGCTTCAGATTCGCATCACGTCGCTCCATATAGGCTTGACTCAAACGGGCCGCGAGTTCGTCATCTTCGATATCAAGCGCAGCCAAGGTCAGCTGCATCTGGTGAGTTCGCGTTCGCTCGCCCGATGTTAGATACGCATCGTAAAGCTCGTCAATGCTCTTGAGCTGCCCACTGAACGCCTGAAAAACCGCGCTCCATGCATCAATCGCATGATCGGTAGTCACGCCAGGGATCGGAACTTGTTCGAAAGCCTCGCGAAGCCCAATCTTGCAAGCATCCCAGTAGCCACAAAGTGTGTCGTCGAGGTCGAAGTAGATCGCTTTGACCTTGGACAGGCGTTCTTTTGCGGCGGCATTCACTCCCTTCATTATGGCGTGCTATTCCGTTTCCGTCAGCGTTTGGTTGCGCTGGTATCCGGCCACAAGCCAGTATCCGTCGGGGTGCAGGGCCTGATTGGTCTGCTCAAATCCCGCCCGTTGAATCTCCTCCGATTCTGACTTTTCGACGATCCAAGTTTTGTTGGTATGTCCTCGGGAATGGATTCTCTGCAGTACTTCCTGACCCGTATAGCAGCCCTTGTTGTAGTTGATGTGCTTTGCCGCGAACTCGTCTCCCAGTTCCGGCGGAAGGGTCTTTTCGCGAATATCAAAGATCCAGTTCGGCTTGTTCTTCTCCAGCCAGAAGAGTCGCCAGGCCAAAAGATTCATCGGTTTGCATTGCAAGCCGGGCTCCATGCCCTGCGAACTCCACGAGACCGGCAAGTCGAGAGTCCGTCCTTCACAATCCTCAAGGATGACTGCGCTCTCGACCCGCAGCAAGATCGCCGACACGGTGGCGTTAGGAACCGTGAGCCACCCCTTGCCGTCGCGTTCAAAAAGCTCACCGAAACTGAGAATCTGACCGGTTGGCTTAGTCATGCAGAACCCAATCGAGTGGGTCGGAGTCAACTGACGAACATCTCCAGTAATCTGACCCTGTAACCACTCTCGCCAATCCTCTCCAGAAATCTCGATGATTGACCAATCGGGCAGGACGAAAGCCTCGTCCCCTGCCGTAAGGCGCCTATAATCGTCGAATGAGTCGCTCATCTGTCAAAGAGTCTACGCCACGGGAGACGCAATGAATCCTTGGCTGATCGGCGGATTCTTCCTCCTCACCGGGGCAACCCTCAAGGGCTTCGAGCGCGACGCCGCCCGAGAAATCGCCGCGAAACTGGAAGGTGACCAGAAACAAGTTTCCATCAACGTGACCTACCCCGGACTGCTCAGCCCCGCAATCGGAGAGATTGGCGTCGCAACAATCTCCGCCTCAAAATTCCGCACCGAAGGGCTCCCATTCTTCACCGAACCCAAACGAAGCCAAAAGGGAACTGTCAAAGAATTAAGGCTCAAACTTACCGATTTCTATCTGCGAGACCTGCACTGCGACTTGTTCACCGCCAGCATCCCCAACTGCCGATTCGACTTCGCCCTCGCCCGATCCAAGCGAAAAATCCGCCTCAGCCGTAGCGGCACCGGCCCCGGCGAAGTCCGAATCCTGATCAAAGACCTCGCCCCATTCATCCTCAAGAAGTACCCGGAAATCCAAGCCGTCACCGTGGAGCCCGAAGGAGACCGAGTCCGAGTCAAAGGCCGTGGCCAGTTCCTGATCTTAAACGCTTCCTTCGACATCCTCGCGAGAGTCGGCACCGACGGAACCACCCTCCGCCTCGAAGACTGCCGCATCAAAATGAACGACGAAACCCCCGACAAAGCAAGCGAGCAAGCCCTCATCAACACCCTCAACCCCGTCATCGACTTCGCAAAAGACCTCGATCTCCTCGACGCCGTTCGGGCTGAGAGAGTGCAAGTGATCAAAAACGCCGTCATCGTCACCGGCCAGGTGAAGATCCCCGAGTTGCCTAACTGAGCCATCGCTGAATCAATAGCTCCTTCTGCTTACACCGCCCACGCAAGTGGCTCGCCCGTTTATACTAACTCGGCTTCGTTTGTACGAGGAGCTGGCGAGTCCTTCACGAAATGCGGAATGCTGATGATTGCGTTTCAGGTGAGGTTGGCGCCATATATTATGGATATTGATATTGAATGAAACTCATAGCATTCTTAGTGGCCCTAATAGCTATCCTTTGGGGTGAGTTTAGCGCAAGCCGCCTGGTTGAGAGGGGAAAACAAGGGCATCGGGTAATGTCAGAGATCGCGAATAGCTCGGACAGGACCTCCGCGAACGCAAGGTTTAAAGATGAGGAAACGCGGCTACGATTCCGGAAAATTGATGACCAGCTGAGTTCTGCGATGCACTGGGGTGTGGATATGATTCCAGTTGAGCACCGCTTTTATGCAAACGTGGTTAGATTCGGTTCTTGGTCATTTGGGATTCTGGTAGTTTGTTTTGCATTTTTCTGGGATTGGCTCCGGAAGGCAAAACGGTTTCGTGCTCAGGGCGGCTCGGCATCGCGAGGTCGGTGAAATAGAGGCTTGGTGCTCGGGAGATTGATACTGTGAGCCGCACGACGAGCTCAGGCAACACCGTCTCGTAGCCTCTGTACGACGCTCATGGCTTTGATGCCTCGGGATCCTCGATCCCGACGGCTAAATCAGCAACCTGCTACCTGTACTTCCACGGCACAAACAAGTGGCTTGCCGTTAGGGCCGAGAGAGTTGCAGTCAAAGGTGACAGTGTCGTCGTGACAGAAAGCGTCAAGATTCCGGATTTGCCGACCGAATAGAGTGATCGTCCGGTTCAAGAATCACGGCGGTCTCACCCGTGACTTCGCACCATTTGCGATACACGTTCCGAACATTTTCCCGCACTCCGCTAAGTGGAATTTTGAGGAAGCCCTGCTTCTTCGCTGCTTCGAACAAAGCTCGCTCGCGTACCGTGAGCCTGTGCCCTACTCCTCGGTTTCCGGCTTTTGACCGAGTAGCACAGCCTCGGCTCAGCTTTTCTATATCATCTTTGCTGAGCCGAGGAGAGGGTTTCATCGAGATTGGAGGGCTGCGATTCGATCTTCGAGTGGCGGGTGAGACGACAGAAGCTTGAACAGAGCCGAACCGCCAGAAATCTTCGCAGTCTGCAAACCGTTCGGAGCATCCAGAGGCTCATAGCGAACCTTCAGAGTGTTGAGCGCGGCGGCCATTGGTCGTGCACCAACAAGATCTGCGGCTCCGGCGTCAGCCCGAAACTCCCGTGCTCGCGAGAAAGCCATTGTGATGAACGATCCGAGGAACGTGAAGAGGAACTGGAGGGCAATGTTCACGACGATGTAGACAATGCCGGAGAGCTTCGAATCAACCACGTTTGAAGCCGCCCAGGCAATGATCCTGGCGAGGAAGATCGCAAACGAGTTGATGACGCCCTGAAGCAAGGTCATGGTGACCATGTCGCCATTTTTAATATGCGCAATCTCATGGGCCAAAACTGCCCGAACTTCTTCGGGTGGCATGTTCGCCAGGAGTCCAGTTGAAACTGCAACAAGTGACCGTCGTTGAGTTGGTCCGGTGGCGAAAGCGTTAAGCTCATCGCTTTCATAGACCCCAACCTCAGGCATCGCCGGAAGTCCAGCCTTCTCCGCAAGCATCTGAACATCTCGAGCAACTTGGCCAAATGGACCGTACTCCGTTGGTGAAACGAGCTTGATGCCCATCATCCACTTTGCGATGACTCTCGACATGCCAAGCGAAATGAACGCTCCAGCAAAACCATAGAGGATCGAGCTGACCATCAGCATCGTGTAGTTGATGCCACGGGAATCAACCCATCCGCGAAGACCCAGTGCGGAGGTAACCGCAAACAGCAACACTCCGACCAAAAGGTTCGTTGCCAAGAAAAGTACAACTCGTTTCATCGTCACTACTGTAATACGCTTGAAAAGCGGCAACTAGTTCGCCTTTATGTCTGAGAACACAATAGGGCGATCAGCATCCACTCTGTAGGTCAACTGTTTCTGAGCTTCTTCCCATGGTCCACCATTCATCCTCCTCTGCGATTCGGTCGGAAGTATCACTCCGCCGAACCGTGAGAACGAGGCATAACGAATTTCAACTTTCGTGAGGGGGCCGCCAACATGGTCGATGTAAGAAATGCCAGAGATAAGATCGCCCTCAATCTTGGCTGTTATCACACGGTTCCCAACCTTGATAGTGATGGTATCAGACGTCATTTCGATGGGCTTGGCGTATCCAAGAACGAAACCCGCAAGATTCGAGCAGAGGAATTCGGTGAGTTCAACCTTCTCGTCTGGGTGGACGTCAAAGAATTCACCAGGCCTGCCCTCTGCAAAGAAGTTGCCGTCTCTCAAGAAAAAGGAACGGCCTGCATCCCATTCCTCCCACATGGCAAGCCTGAAGTCTTTTCCAACGAACCGGTGGGACTTCCAAATTTTATCATTTCCCTTCTCCATGTAGGGAGTTATGTTTGTCCAGGCGATGTTCTGTGGACGGATTCCAGGATTGTGCTTTGCAAGAACCTTTGCCCACGCCTTCTCAGCTTGAGATGTGCTTTCGAAAGGACTGGGATCCTTTGTTGGTGCGGGCTTTGTGAAAGTTTCTGGGGACTTTAGGAATGTGGTTCGACAGCTGTCGGACGCGAAGAAATAGAGCTTGCCACTATCTACCACATACCGAGCCGGATTCCCTTTGCCCGATAAGGCGCCCATTCTGCCGCAAGCTCCGCCGTTTTGGGCGGCAAATCTGGTCGGGTCCTTCTTGAACGTCGCCATATTCCGGGCGTTAGCGAAGTGATACTCGTGGCGCAGATAGGTCACGGAGAAAGCTGATTGGCCAAGCACCTTCGTGCCATTACAAAGATAAATCGGGTCTAAACCCTCCACAGCGAGTATTGCTGGAGCCATTAACCCCAATACTGACAAGATCATTAGGACTTACTATAACGCATCAAGCCCAACCACAGCTAATCTCGCTACTGATCGCCAGTTTGAACACGCCACAGTGCGGCATAAAGTCCGTTGTTCTGCAGAAGATCTTCATGACGCCCAGATTCAGTCACCTGCCCTGCTTCGAGGACCCAGATCTTGTCGGCATCGCGAACGGTCGAGAGTCGGTGGGCGATGACGACAGAAGTTCTGCCTTTGGTGACATGAGCCAGCGACCGTTGGATCGCGGCCTCCGTTTCGTTGTCGACTGCTGAAGTTGCTTCGTCTAGGACTAGGATTGCCGGATTCCTCAGGATCGCGCGAGCAAGAGAAATGCGCTGCCTCTGCCCTCCGCTCAGTTTCTGACCGCGTTCGCCGACAACCGTGCCATAGCCATCTGGCAATGCAAGAATAAAATCATGGGCTTCAGCTTGTCTGGCTGCCTCTTCGATCTCAGTATCCGTCGCAGATTCCCTACCATATCGAATGTTTTCGCGAACGGTGCCGTGGAACAAAAATACGTCTTGAGCAACGTATCCACAGGCTCCCCTTAAACTGGCGTAGCTGGCGTCCTTGATGTCCATCCCGTCAACGGTGACTCGTCCCGAAACAGTGTCGTAAAACCTCAAAAGAAGGCGAATCACTGTCGATTTACCCGCGCCCGTTGCGCCGATAATCGCATGAGTTTCGCCCGCAGGGACATGCAAGTTGATTCCCTTGAGAATCGGGAGTTCGGATGTGTAGCCAAATGTGACGTTCTCGAATCGAATCTCTCCCCGAACCGGCGATTCGAGTTTGGCGGAGCCCTCAACCATCTTGGGTTGAGTGTTCAGCAGAGCGAAAATCCGATTCGTCGAGGCCATAGCTCGTTGGTACTGATCCAGCGTATCGCCCAAACCGGTCATCGGCCACAGGAGACGCTGGGTCATGAAGACGAGTACCGAGTAGATTCCGACCTCCATGCGGCCATTCAGGACGAGCCATCCGCCAAAGATGAGGGTGCATGTGAATCCCGTAAGGATTACCATGCGAATCAGCGGCACAAAACCCGCCGAGTACTTGATCGCCTCGCGGTTGGCTTCCCGATAGTTCGACGATGCCAACATTACACGCTTTGATTCCATTGGCTCGGAGGTGAACGCCTTGATCGTGCTGATACCGCCAAGGTTTGTTCCCAGCACCGAACCCATTTCGGAGACTGCCTCCCGGACCTTGGCGTAGCGGGGCTTTAAGCTGTTTTGATACTTGACCGATCCCAGAATGATGATGGGAATTGGCAAGAACGCCAGCAAAGTCAACAATGGCGAGCTAAGGAAGAACACCGCTCCGACAAGGACGACGTTCCAGAACACCGTGATGATTGATGCAGCTCCCCCGTCAAGAAATCGTTCCAATTGGTTGATGTCGTCGTTCATCACGCTCATCAGCCCCCCACTTGTTGTGTCCTCGAACCACGCGAGTTCCAGTTTTTGAACATGGTCATAGAGGCCGATCCGCATCTCGTGTTCGATCGTCTGGGATAGATTCCTCCACGTCACCGCACTCAGGTATCCGAACAAAGATTCGAAAATCCAGCAGAGAGCGTTTGCGATCGTGAGAACCACGAGCTGATGCCATCGATCTTCGACCCCGAACTGGACGGCTAAAAAGGAACCTTTCCCGCGAACGATCACGTCGATGACCGCCCCGATAAGGACCTCAGGGACGACGTCCATGACCTTGCCCAGAGTGGTGTATGTTGACGCAAGCCAAACCTGGGTCCGATGAGGTCCGGAGTATTGCCAAAGTCTTCGCAACCCAGATTGTGGTTCGGTCATGGCTCAGAGTTTATCTTTGCAACACCGTAGGTATCCGCGCATGAGAGAGTTCCTTTCAAAAATGATTGAAAATTGGTAACTTTCGGGCTCGTCACGCCATAATATTATTTAGCCGAGGGGCGTTGCAGTCACTTTAGGGTGGCGAGGCTCGGCGAATAAACGGCGCTCATGATCGATGTTGGTCATGGGCTTTTTTGTTGCCAGACCGACTAACAAAGGAAAGGAAAACAAATGAACACAGCCCCTGCTGACCTCAAAATTGACTTCCACGTTGCCGATCTGGGCCTTGCTGCGTTTGGCCGCAAGGAGATCGCGATTGCCGAGACCGAGATGCCCGGCCTCATGGAGATTCGGAAAGAGTACGCCGGATCCAAGCCGCTCAAGGGCGCAAAGATCGCCGGATCGCTCCACATGACCATCCAGACTGCGGTCCTCATCGAGACGCTTGTTGACCTCGGAGCCGAAGTGCGTTGGGCGAGCTGCAACATTTTCAGCACCCAAGACCACGCCGCTGCTGCGATTGCCGCCGCGAACATCCCCGTTTTTGCTTACAAAGGCGAGACCCTTGAAGAGTACTGGCAGTACACCCACCGCATCATGGAGTGGGCCGACGGCACCACCCCAAACATGATCTTGGACGACGGCGGCGACGCCACCATGCTCGTTCTCATCGGAGCTGAAGCCGAGAAGGACCTATCCGTGCTTGACAACCCTGGCTCCGAAGAAGAAGTGATCTTCTACGCTTCGATCCGAGAGAAGCTCAAGACCGACCCAACTTTCTACTCGCGCATCAAAGCCGAGATCAAGGGCGTTTCGGAAGAGACGACAACCGGCGTCAAGCGACTTTACAAGCTCCACGAAGAAGGCAAATTGCCGTTTGCATGCTTCAACGTCAACGATTCGGTCACGAAGTCGAAGTTCGACAACCTTTATGGTTGCCGAGAGTCGCTAGTGGACGGAATCAAGAGAGCAACCGACGTCATGATCGCCGGAAAGGTCGCGGTCGTCTGCGGTTACGGAGACGTTGGCAAAGGTTCCGCCCAGGCACTTCGCGCCCTGAGTGCCCAAGTCTGGGTCACCGAGTGCGACCCAATCTGCGCATTGCAGGCTGCTATGGAAGGCTACCGAGTTGTGACCATGGAGTACGCCGCCGACAAGGCCGACATCTTCGTTTCCGCCACCGGAAACAAGGACATCATCCGCCACGAGCACATGATCAAGATGAAGGATCAGGCGATCGTCTGCAACATCGGTCACTTCGACAACGAAATCGACGTTGCGGGCTTGAAGCAGTACACCTGGGAGAACATCAAGCCGCAGGTCGACCACATCATCTTCCCAGATGGCAAGCGAATCATTCTATTGGCCGAGGGCCGCCTGATCAACCTGGGCTGCGGAACCGGACACCCGTCCTACGTCATGTCTTCGTCGTTCGCCAACCAGGTGCTCGCTCAAATCGAGCTCTTCGCCGAGTTCGGCAAGTACGCGCCGGGCGTTTACGTGCTTCCGAAGCACCTCGACGAAAAAGTTGCTCGCCTCCAGCTCGCCAAGCTTGGCGCCCAGCTCACTGAGCTGACTCCGTCGCAGGCAAGCTACATTGGCGTGACGCCGGAAGGTCCTTACAAGACTGACTCCTATCGGTATTGAGCTAGGTACCCTTTAATGGTGCCAGACTCCAGATTCCGACTCTCCGCTGATTGTGCAAACGACTTAGCGGAGAGGTTTGGCACCCCTCTTTACGTCGTTGAAGAAGACGCACTTCGGGAGAGGATTCGCCGCTACCGAGGAGCGCTGGCCGCCCTTTGGCCGCGATTTGAAGTGAGTTTTGCCAGCAAAGCGAACTCAACTCTCGCTCTGCTGAAAATCGCACACGGGGCAGGTGCAACCATCGACGTCGCCAGCCGAGGCGAGCTCGAAGCCGCGCTTCGAGCCGGAGTTCCGGCAAACCATTGTCACTTGCACGGAAACAACAAAAGCCTGTCCGAGCTCACCTTTGCTCTTGAAAAAGGCGTGAGTCATGTGATGATCGATCATCTTGGCGAGATCGACATGATCACTTCGCTTCCTAAGGGTGAGACGAAGTTCGTGCTCCGAGTTGCGCCGGGGGTTGATCCTAAGACGCACGCAAAGATTTCAACCGGGCAGGCGGACACCAAGTTTGGATTCAACCTTGCCAACGGTTCCGCCGAGGAGGCGTTGCTGTATGCTCAGTCGAAGGGGATTGAGATCGTTGGTATTCACTGCCACGTCGGCTCCCAGTTGATGGACGGCGAAGCTCAGGAAAACGCCGGAGAGCTGCTGGGAAACTGGCTTGTTCAAATGCGTGAGCAGCACGGTTTTGAACTGGACTACCTCAACGTCGGCGGCGGCCTCGGAGTGAAGTATCTTGACGAGGACGAGCCAGAGTCTATCGAGGAGTACGTGTTCCGGGTGATGTCGCGCCTTCGCCCGATTCTCGACGAAGCCGGGATTCAGCCGCTGATCGGCATGGAACCAGGTCGGAGCCTCATCGCCGAGTGCGGCGTTACTCTCTACCGAGTCGGAGTCGTGAAGTCGGTTGGCTCGAAGACCTACGTTGCCGTGGACGGCGGCTTGGCGGATAACCCGCGGCCCGTCATGTATGGAGCAGCGTATCAGGTTGAGTTGCTCCAGGAGTCAACCTGGGAATACCATACCGACGGCCCCGGCGCGATGGCCTTCACCAAGGAAGTCAGCGAGGGTGCAACGGTGACCATATCGGGTCGGCATTGCGAGACTGACACGCTGTTTCCAGACGTTGAGCTCACCCGAATGCCAAGGGAGGGCGACCTGCTGCAGGTCCTTACCACCGGTGCGTACAACAGCAGCATGGCCAGCAACTACAACCGCTACCAACGGCCCGCGACGGTTTTGCGGCGAAGCAACGGCGAATTTGCACTGATTCAGCGGCCTGAAACGTATGATGAGATGTTCGCCCGCGAGATCGTTCCGGAGGGGTTATAGATGTTTCAGGATTTTGATTTCGTTGGCGCGTTGTTGAGGTTGCTGGTCTTCATTCCAGCGGTTGGGCTTCACGAGTACTGCCACGCCAAGTTTGCCGATATGGCGGGTGATATGACGCCCCGCTCCCAGGGCCGAGTCACGTTGAATCCGCTTGCTCACCTCGACCCGATTGGCACCATCATGATGGTGCTCTCGTCCGCTTCCGGAGTCGGAATCGGCTGGGGAAAGCCGGTCATGGTGAACGTTGGGCAAATGCGGAATCCCCGCTTCGACCACTTTGTCAGCGTCATCATGGGGCCCCTGTCTAACCTCGGGCAGGCGATTATCTACGCGATCATTCTTCGTACGGGGCTTGTCGCGTTTAGCCTCAACAGCATTTACGAACCGGTTGCGTTCTTGCAAGGCGGAGGCTCGTTCCTCACCTTCTGGGTCAGTTCGTCGCTCATTTACAACCTCGGAATGTTCTTCTTCAACATGATCCCGCTCGGCCCGCTGGACGGCCACTGGATCGTCGGAGCCATGATGCTCCCGCCTCAGCGCAACGCTTGGTACAAGTTCTGCCACGGGCCAGGGATGTACATTTTCTTGGCTCTGGTTTTACTGCCTCGGGGAATCGGTTTCAACCCTATCGGCTGGTACATGGAGCACACCCTTTTCCCTACTCTGAAGTTCCTTTTGGGGCTTTAGAGTTCTTACTTTGATGACGTCTTCTTAGGGAAGCTGAGTCCATTTCGGTTCATTTGGACGCCCCTCGCATGACCATCGGCAAACAACAGATTGAACTTGAGTCCGTGCCCGCTTTTGATGAGGAGTGTCCCTTCATCATCTTCGATTGACTTGATGGGATCGCGGAGATAGGGAAGGTTGGCGGGGTCAGGTATGAATGACATTCCAAAGGATCCGACCCGTAGACGGTGCCTTCTATACTCCTCTGCGTGAACGTAGGTCGTTGCACCGGTTCCCTCAAGACCCGTGAATCGACCTCCTCTCAGAGACTTTGGAACGTCCGGGCAAAACCAACCGGGGCGCCCGATGTCCTCAGTTAACGCTCGTACAAAAAGCTCCTGCTCTTTGCCGCTTGGATCGGTTGTGTCGAATGGTGGCAGGTATCCGTCGTTATCGCTTGCGTAGATTTCCAGATTGAGTCCAACACTTTTCAGCTGCGACAAACAGGCTGCTCTTCGGGAGATGGGACCGTGATCGTGGCGTTCCGGCAAGAAAAAGACCGCTAGCAAGAACAGCACAAACGCGCCGAAGATGAATAGCGCAAACAAATCTCTGGTCGTCAAAGGGCGATCGTTGACTTCGGCCTTGAGGAAATTTTTCAATTGAGTGACCCTCTTGCCGGAGCTGGAATGGTCTGAAAGTTCGATCCGTAGAAAACCAACTTCCTAATCGAACCGTCCAGGTTCGTGCTCATGAACCGGTCGCCATGAGGAGAATGAAGGTGAGGACCAGAATTGTGAGTTGTGATCTCTCGAACCGGATCTCGGAAGAATGTCGCTTCCGTGGGCTTGCCGACTTGATCCAAGTTAATCAGCTTCTTCCTCGAGCTGTTTGCGTCATACAAGGCGGCTAACGAGATGTCATGGGCATAGCCGAGGACGCCCGTGCCCTCAATCTCGTGCGAATAGTATTTTCTAAACTCTAATGCGTCACTTGGGCAACGCTTACTCTCACCGCCGAGGTAGCCCTGTAGCGCGTCGAGGAGACTCTCATCACCACCCGTAGTCGGATCGTAAGTGTAGATCGGCGGAAGGTAGCGATCAAAGTCATCGGCATACAGCAAACTCGCACGGGAGACATCCATAAGGTTCGAAGTGCATGACGACTCTCTTGCCATGCGGAAGCCCTCAAGAACTCCCGGAGCAAAAAACAGACCGATGGCCATCACCAAGCCAAAGACCAATAAGTCGACCTTATGAGTGCGGCAACCCCTCGGATCAGCATAGTTCAGATTGACATAACCTGAGCCGGGAGTCGGTGTGGGATCAGTCCCCGTCGTTTCCGCCGAAGGGGCTGCTGTAGTTGGGTGGTTCCTTCGTGATCTGAACATCGTGTGGGTGGCTCTCGCGCAGAGCGGCGTTGGTGATTTTCTGGAACTCGGCTTTGTCTCTTAGTTCTAACAGATTTTCTGCTCCGACGTATCCCATTCCCGACCGAAGCCCGCCGATGAGCTGAGCCATCGTGTCTTTGAGCGGACCCTTGAAGGGCACTCGACCTTCGACTCCTTCGGGAACAATGACGGCTCCTGAATCCTTGATCTGCATGTAGCGATCACTGGAACCAGACTTCATTGCTCCGACTGAGCCCATGCCTCGATAGACCTTGTAGGCACGGTTTCGGAAGATTTCGACTTCACCCGGGCTCTCTTCGCAACCGGCGAACATATTGCCCATCATGACGCAACTTGCACCGGCGGCAAGGCACTTTACGATATCACCTGAGGAGCGGATTCCGCCGTCGGCAATTGTAGGAATACCGAGCTTGTTCGCTTCTTCAGCGCACTCAAGGACGGCAGTGAATTGTGGAACACCGATGCCGGCTACAACCCGAGTTGTACAGATCGAACCTGCTCCGATTCCGACTCGAAGACCGTCGGCGCCTAGCTCGGCGAGCGCTCGGACACCTTGGGGAGTTGCAACACTTCCGGCGATGACCTTTAGATCTGGAAGCTTGTCTTTCAGCATCTTAAGACAGCTCATCACGCCCTTGCTGTGGCCATGAGCGGCATCGATGACGACAAAATCGACTCCTGCGTCGTGCAGAGCTTTGGCTCTCTCATAGGGCTCCCGAAGCGCCCCAATTGCCGCACCGACTATCAAGCGACCTTTGTCGTCCTTGGTCGAAAGCGGGTGCTGCTGAACCTTGAGAATGTCTTTGATCGTGATAAGGCCCTTCAGGATCCCCTGGGCGTCAACGATTGGCAGCTTTTCGATGCGATGCTCAGCGAGAATCTTTTGAGCTTCGTCGAGTGAGGTGCCAACGGTGGTCGTGACCAGATTCTTGCTGGTCATTCGCGACGAGATTTTCTGTTTGTAGTCTGTCTCGAAGCGAATATCTCGGTTTGTCAGGATTCCTACCAGGTGCCCGTCGGCATCTACTACGGGAACGCCAGAGATATGGTAACGCTCCATCAAATCCACGGCGTCCTGAATCAGGGCATCAGCGGTGAGTTTGAATGGCTTGGTAATGACTCCACTTTCGGAGCGCTTCACTCGGTCAACCGCCGCGCACTGGGCGTCGATCGACATCGTTCGGTGAAGGACTCCAACGCCGCCTTGGCGAGCCATGGCAATGGCCATTCTGGCGTCGGTGACTGTGTCCATCGGTGAGGACACGATGGGAACTCGAAGCCGAATTCCCGGCAAAAATTGGGTTGAGAGATCGACTTCGGATGGGAGAACTTCGGTGTGCTGGGGAACCAGGAGTACGTCGTCGAAGCTCAATCCTTCCTTAAATGAAGCCATATAAGATTATGACATCCGGACGGTTTGTCATGCGCGGGGCAGGCGGCTCTTTCGCCCTGAATCTGACAGCCCTACCGGGTTAAGGACCCAACTTCCGACCGATACTCTTCAAGGTAAGGTTTTCCTATTCTTATGTCTCATTCAGTTCTGGTCGTCGGAGGTGCGGGTTACATTGGGAGCCACACGTGCAAGGCTCTCAAACAAGCGGGGTTTGTGCCGGTCGTGGTCGACAATCTGAGCGAAGGTCACGAGTGGGCGGTCAAGTTCGGTCCACTCGAACGTGGTGATGCGGGCGATACCGAGTTCATGACGGCGACGATTCGCAAGCATCAACCGGTTGGCGTGATTCACTTTGCGGCAAATGCCTATGTGGGCGAGTCCGTCAGCAACCCTAGAAAGTACATCCAGAACAACGTGGTCGCGATGCACAACCTACTCTCGGTTTGCATCGACGAGAATGTTAACAATGTGATTTTTTCTTCATCCTGCGCGACCTACGGAGTTCCGACTCAGGTTCCGCTTGATGAGGAGCACACCCAACTCCCGATTTCGCCCTATGGCGATAGCAAGCTTATCGGCGAAAAGATGCTCCACTGGTACTCCAATGCTCATCCACTTCGCTACGTGGCTCTACGCTACTTCAATGCAAGCGGCGCGGACGCAGAAGGTGAAGTTGGCGAGGTTCACGATCCCGAGACTCACCTGATTCCTCTCGTGCTTCAGGCGGCAATGGGAACTCGCCCCGCAATTAACGTCTTCGGAACCGACTATCCGACTCCTGATGGCACTTGCCAGCGCGACTATATCCACGTCACCGACCTCGGTACCGCCCACGTTGCAGCTCTGAAATACTTGATTGCCGGCGGGGAGAGCACGAAGATCAACCTCGGTAGTGGGGTTCCGTTCTCGGTGCGCCAAGTGATTGACACTGCGGCCAAGGTGACCGGCCTAGAAGTTCCGACTGTTTTCGGCCCTCGCCGGGAGGGCGATCCTCCTGGGTTGTATGCCAGTCCGGATAAGGCGAAACGGGTGCTGGGATGGCAAGCCGAGCATAGCTCGCTTGAGAACATTCTGACCACGGCTTACAACTGGGAGCTGAAGCGAAAGGAACTCGGAATCTGATGCGGATCATCATCGTCAACGACAACGCCGTGATTTCGGGAGGAGCAACCAAATGCGCGCTTTTGAGCGCGGAGCACCTGGCGATGGCGGGGCACGAAGTTCACTACGTCTCCGGACTCGAGGGTGTTGATCCTTACTTCGAGGGACTCGGGACCATCAAGTTCCACACGCTCGGCAGACCAGATACACCGATGACGATGAGGAAGCTCGTGGAGCTTTCTTACTTGGACGACATGTACAAGTTGGTTCGGGATCTAATCGCCCAGGGCGATCCGAAGCAGACGATCGTCCATTCGCACCTTTGGAAAACCGGGGCGTCGCCGAGCTTTGTGAATGCGGCAATAGACGGAGGAGCGCATCTGCTTTGCTCATTCCACGACTATCACGTCGCGTGTCCGGCAGGTCAGTTCTTCAACAATCAGACTTACGAGATTTGCACACTAGAACCTGGCTCGGCCAAGTGCGTGATGACCCATTGCACCCGAACTAGAACCATCATTCCAAAGTGGGTTGAAGTGTATCGATGGAGCGTTCAACGAGGGCGAGCCGGGCTGCCAACGAAAGTAAAGCACTTTGGCGTGTTCAGCCAGAAAAGCGTGGATGCATTTGGCAAGTACTTACCAGCGGACGCCAAGTTGCACATGATGCACTATCCGATTCAGGCCGAGATTGCACCTCGAGTGGACGTTACAAAGAACCGGCGTTTCGTGTTTTCTGGGCGCTTGTCGCAGGAAAAGGACCCGGCGATATTGATCAAGGCGGCGGCAAAGATTGACGCCGAAGTCCGGTTTCTTGGCGATGGCCCTCTGATGGACGAACTCAAAGCCCTGAACTATCCCAAAGCCAGCTTCTCGGGTTGGATCAAGGGGGACGAGATTTTGAAGGAGATGGAGCTGGCGAGGGTGATGGCGATTACCTCGATCTGGTACGAAGTGAACCCGCTTGCCCCGCTGGAAGCCCTCGGAAAAGGAATCCCCGTGATCGCAAGTGATTGCACTTCGACGCTGTATGAGATTGAAGATGGAGTGACCGGGCTTGGGTTTAAGCACCAGAACGAGGCTGATCTTGCGGAAAAGATGGCTCGAATGCTCGATGACGATACGGTCGACCGAATGAGCAAAGCCGCCTATGAGCGGTTCTGGGCAAAGCCTCCCACGGCGGAGAATCACTGCAAGCGGTTGCTTGAAGTGTATGAAGAAATCATGCGCGACTAACCCACCCGTCGAGACTTCTCATCGGGCTAAAATGCAGTTACCATGCTCGCATCGCTGATCGCTCTTTCATTGCAATCCGGCTTAACTCGGGGTGATTACGGAGTCCCGATCATCCGTGCGGCAAACACCGCCGAGGCGATGGAACTTCAGGGATATGCCACGGCGCAAGACCGGCTCTGGCAGATGGAGATGAGCCGGCGCGGTGCCCGGTCTCGTCTCGCAGAGGTTCTTGGCCCAGGCTCTCTGAGCGCCGATATTGAGCAGGCGAAGCAGTTTTACACCGAAGCTGAGCTTCGGGCGCAGTTGGTCAGGTTGCCAGCTTCGATGCAGGGGTGGTTTAAAGCTTATTCGCGAGGGGTGAATCGGTTCATCGACGAGGGAAATCTGCCGGAGGAGTACGCAAAGAACGGGTTCAAACCCGAGCCTTGGAGCGAAGTTGATTCGGCGGCGATTACGATCAAGCTGCTTCAAACCTTTGGGCGCGGTGGTGCTGGCGAGCTAAGAAATCTGGCGCTTTACAAGTTCCTTGAGGCGCAGTCGAAAATCAAGGACAAGGCGACGGATGTGTTTGGGGATTTTGCTTGGCAGAACGATCCGAACTCGGTTCCAACCTGCCCGCCGGAGGACGATCTGGTGAAGACCAAGCCAAGCTTCCCTGAGGTCACCCCGGAGATCACTAAAGCTCACCTTGCTTCCCTTCCCTCGTTGGGAGTTTTCGAGTTGCTTCCTGGAGTACGCGTCGTCAGCTTGGATGAATCCAAACGTCGAGCTGAGGCATTGAAAACTCCGTTCAAGAGCGGGTCGTACTGCGTGGTTGTCGGCAAAAAGAAATCGACTACCGGTGGTTCACTCCTACTCAGTGGACCCCAGATGGGTTTCACGGTGCCTTCGATCATTCACGAAGTCTCCCTCCACGCTCCCGGTTTGGATGTGGCAGGAATGGCGGTTCCGGGCGTTCCGGGGGTGATGGTCGGCGCAACGCCGAACGCGGCATGGGGACTTACAACGGGAGTTGCCGATACCGAGGACATCTACCTTTTGAACCTAAAGGATAAAGATAACTGGTCGGACGGAGCGATCCGAAACGTTGGCTTCACGATTCCCGTCAAAGGAGCTGAGCCGAAAGTGATTGAGCGGCGAGACACCGACTATGGTCAAATCGTCTTTGAAGTTGGGGCAAAGAAGGTAGGATTTGCCCGCAAACGTGCCTACGAAGGGCGCGAATTACAGTCTTACGAAGCGGTTGTGGGGCTTTGGCAGGTGAAGGATCGGAAGGGCTTTGATGCTTCGGCGGCACGAGCAACGATGAATTTCAACTGCTTCGTTGCTTTGAAGAACGGGGATATCGGGTGGCGATATCTGGGCGACGTTCCCCGTCGGACGAGCGGATTTGATCCGCGTTTTCCTTTGCCCCCTGTTCGGCGAGCCGAGTGGGACGGCATGATTCCGTTTGATCAGATGCCGCACTCTTGGAATCCGAAGCGTGGTTACCTGGCGAATTGGAACAACAAGCCGGCAGCTTGGTGGCCGAATCTGGACACCCCGGCTTGGGGTGAGGCGTTCCGGAACCGGCTACTGCTAGCGCAGTTAGAGGCAAAGAAGCTCTCGCCAGAGTCTCTGCAAAAGGCGGTCGAAGGCATGGCGACCTGCGCCGAGACTTACCCAGCGTTTGCTTCGATGCTGAAGAGCACAATTCTAGAAAACTGGAAGGGCTCTTACCGGGACGATCCCAAGCTCGGACTGGTTTATGCAAGGTTCATCGCCACGCTACGCGATGAGCTATTTCTGAATGTGACCGGCAATCTCGGCTCGCCCGAAAACTTTTCTCTGGTTGCTCAGCCCGACGTGATGCTACGCGCTCTGCGAGCAGAGACTAAGTACAACTATCTCCAGGGTCGAACGGCTAGGGAGGTTATCCAAGCTGCTCTGGATAAGGCGGTTGCGGCCAGTGGTGAGAATATCTTCCAGCCCTCCACGATTCCGGTCCCACCAGAGACCAAGCCAATTCCATGGCGCAACCGGGGGACGTATATTCAGCTTGTCGAAGTCGGCAAGTCAGGACAGAACGTCGTGACGCCGGGCGTGGCGACAACGGGGCGATATTCGAACGATCAAGCTGATTTGGCACGGGTTTTTGGCTTCAAACCGATGGTGATAAAGTAGCTCGTGCGTCTTTGCTGACCACGTTGAGTGGATCGGTGCCTGTCATCAAGTTCGTGGCCTCTCGCACCAAATACCATGTGCTCAACGAGGCCCATTCATTGCCGCTGGGATCAGATATGACAACCCCTAGCGCACCACCCGCTTCACAAAACTGCGCCGGGTATACTCTCTTCTTCCTGTGCTCCGGTCGTCTAGCGGTTCAGGACATCGCCCTCTCACGGCGAAGATCGCGGGTTCGAATCCCGTTCGGAGTACCACCTCAATTTTAACCTGAAGACTCCGTAGCACCCGACCGGATTCGAACTCTCAGGTTCCAAGCATGCCAACGGTGACCCATGATCGGTAGCATGAGCATAAAAATTGCCCAGGAGTTTTGCTGCCTCGCGAGGATCAGTTTGTTCGCTAACGACAAGCAATGAACTTACTATCGGGGCTAGGTCACTGTGATGACCCGCAGGCGCTTGTCGGAAGACAGATACTCTAGCGACACAGTTAGCTTCACGTTCTCCTTCGTGTCAGGCGCCTCAATGTCCAAAAGAATGTTGAACTTGACAGTATCGTGCTCCGCAAGATAGGTCAGATTGTAAATGTAATTGCTTTGCATGCGAGCGGAGATCATTTCTTCAATCATCTCCCTAGGGAAGCGCGCCAATCCCGCTTTCTTGAGCAGTCCGCTCTTGTTGGTAATCAGATAATCATATTTTGCCGGTTCTAAATAGACATCGAAGAGCTTCAAATCCATTGGCATCGGACTTACGGCATTGAGCGAGTGCATCGTGTCTGATTCGAACCCCTTTAACACCTCCCGCTCGATCTTATAAGAGAGTAGGGGGCCATAAAACATGGACTGGATGCTCACCAGTGAATAGCCATTTTCCGCGAATGGGTAACCGGGCATGTTCACGTTTTCATCTAACGGATATTCCTCTTCGCCATGGTCCACCACAATGTGTCGCTTTGCCTTTATAAACGCGTTGCACAATATCATAGACAGGTAGGTCTTGATGGTCGACGGAACAGTGATATTCATTGAGCCCAGATAAGGCTCGAAATCATCCAGCTCTGACTTGAAGCGAGAAACCATCTCGTCGGAAAGGTTGTTTACGTAGACGAGAAAAAACTGACTGCTATGCCTCCAGTCACAGTGGGCCTGCAGTTCGACGTGCTGCTCGAAAAGCCTGTAGAGCATATCCTGCAGGTGGTCGTCGCCAATGTAGTCCCCGGCGAGTATGCTATGCGTGCTCCTCCTGTCAAAGCAAGGAATCAACCGCTCGAAGATTGGGTAGCCATACCACGAGCTTTCCACCTTAGTCGAATCGAACACAAATACTGCCTCCTTCTTGCCGGGTTGCGGAATGAGTGCGGGCTTTAACGACTCGTAAGGGACGCCCTTTGCAACGAGTGTCTCCCTGAGCGTAGTCACAAGCCAGTTGATTTCGCGATACATCTGCTCATCATCGACGCGACCGTCACTCCGCAGTAAATCGAACATGATGTTCCCGCGGCCATCCAGCGTAAAAATCGTTTGATCCGCCATGTCACCAGATTTTGCCCTATCGCCGCTGGAACTCGGACATCGGTGGATCCATTCCGAGCCTAGAGAATGACTGGAGACTCTTGCGAGCGAGCCACTAACTTCTGCGGATGATCGCATCATCATGGAGGTAAGAGCAGTCGCGATCCGGATGTAGCACGGGGTTCCTGCAGTCACAATAGACTTAAAACAGTTCTAGGCGCCTAAACTTCGTAGCACCGACATCAAATAAACTGCGCAGCGAAACTAGGTTAGCGAGAGAACGGGAATCGTTCGCTGAGGAGTGCTGAGCCACTCGACGCCAGCTTTGCCAACCCGAACCATTTCTTCGAGCCCTAGGTAGCCTCGACCGGGGACGGTCACCCCAAGTTCAAGCGTGTACACCTGCCCTTCCTCAACTGGCTCTTCTGGCAACCGGCCGTAGCGCTCCCATCGGGGACCGAGGAGGCTTCCTCCGTCGTGAGCGACGCGCCCCACTTGGTGTCCGAGAGCGTGCATGTACTCCTGATAGCCAGCACACACTAAAAAGTCCCGCGCAAGAGCGTCCACTTCGTAGCCTTTTACACCCGGCCTCAGTCCATCCGCACCCGCTTGAATCGCGCCGGTAACCGCCGCGAGAGCCTGTGCGAGATCGGCACTGAGCGTCGTCTCGCCCGGTTCGGCCACATACCAGCAGCGCTGGATATCCGAGGAGTAGCCATCCACGATAACTCCGAGATCGATGTGAACCAGATGGCCGGGTCGAAGGCGAACTTCGGCAGAAGGTACGCCGTGTCCGATCATCGAATCGGGGCCAAAATTGACGATTGGATTGCCGGAGCGTGACCAGCCGTAGCCCCACCGATTCGCGTCAATATCGGCTTGAATCATGTTATAGAGCGTTCGTTCGTCCAGGTCAAGTTGCAGACGCTCTGGAACGGTGGCGAAAATGCCGTCAGTGGCGGCAATGGCCTCGCGAAGACGGCGGATTTCTTCGCTCGTCTTAAGACCACGCAAACGAGAAACGATCGGATGGGCTGATTCGAGCGACCCTGCGAATCGAGTGCCCGCGAGGTGAGAGGTCAAAAGGCGGAAGAGACCGTGCGTTAGCCCGTCTGCCTTGTCATCGTCTTCACTGAAGTTGACGGCAATGCGAGGTTGCTCGTCTTTAGGAATCCATGACTCCAATATCTCTAGCAGAGGCGCACGAATTCCTTGCACATAAGGAATCACTTCATCCCAATCTCCAGAGTGCTTCAGGGGATCTGCATCGTAGTTGCCGACCACTGCGACCTTCCGCTCGTCACGACCTACGAGCAATGCCGAAATCCAGACCAGTCCGGTTTCGCAGATGAAGGGTAATGCCGGATCCGACCCTTCGCCCGTCTCCCGGACGAAGGTCAACCAGACATGCGCGCCAGATTCTCGGACCAAAGTGGCCGCTTGCGCGAGTTTCTCTCGCGTGAGCGCGCTCAACGGATGGCTCCTTCGCGTAAGTTGTCAACGGTGCTGGATTGAGAGATGGGCATCGGAACTCCAATTATACGTACGACTTCTTGGGGCGTTAGAGTTTATCTCTGAGTGCCAGCTATTCAGAAAAGTGGTCTAACTCGATTTGGTGTAGAAGAGAGGCCAGACGTGCAAAGGACTCCTTCTTGAATTCGAGCCTGCCGCGCAACCACTCTCGCTCAAAGAGATCGTGCTTGGCCAGTATTTCAATCGCCCTCAAGTCAGTGTCGAAGGCACCGGAGTTCGTGGTGACGAGCAGGGTTAGCTGGTCTACGCACTTCAAAACCGACTCACGAGACCAATGAGGGAGCACCCAGCCGAGAATCATATAGTGCTGATACTCCAACCGGCTGTTGCCTAAAACTTCCGCCACCTGTTCAGCAAATGCCTCGCCATTCTCAGCAAAAAACTGCGCGTAGATCATTGCAACCGCCGATCTCTGGTCTTTCAGTTGACGTAACATCTCAGTGACGACGGGAGCGAGTACGTCTGGCGGGAGTGAGACAAACTCTTCCGCAGTCGAAGAATCGTTCTGGTCTTGCGGCATCAACCTCCGAAGGTCTTTCGCAGTCATGTGATTCTAAGTATAGTGACGCAGATATCTGCTTTGTTCTTAGATTTGCAAGTTCGTACTGACAATGCCGGGTGACTCCATGAGGAGCCGCCACTCATCTGATTCCGGGCGGTGCTAAACTGCTGTACAGTGATCAGCCCCTACGAAAAGGTGCTTGGAGAAGATTGGTATGGCTTGGCTCCCGGAGTTCGACAGGCTCATTCGGTGCCGTTGATCGCCTCTGGTTCATTGCGAATCATCCACTCCTCGAGCTGGCTCCCGCGGTTGCTTTGCAAGCTGATCAAGTTGCCGCCCGAAGGCGCCGCCGTCGCTACAACGATCGCTCTTTCTGAAGAAGGTAACCGCGTTCAATGGGTTCGGACGTTCGATGGGATGAGAGCCGTCAGTCTTCAGAAAGTGACCAGCGATGGTTTCATCGAAGAAGCCGGGCCATTTCGGCTCGTCATGCAGATCCTGCGAGACGGCGATTCCGTGGTTCATCAGCAAAAGGGGCTGCGGTTGTTCGGTGTGAGAGTGCCTCGCTTTTTCGGACCGAGTGTCGCGGGCAGACTCCGAGCCGGTTCTAGCGATGCGAGTTGGCACCTAAACGTGACCATAAGCCACCCCATCTTCGGGCTAATCTGTAGCTACGAAGGAGAAATCACCGCCGAGTGAATACCGCGATCTGGATTCTGATGGTACAAGCGTCGATGGGGGCGTTTGACACGCTTTACTACCATGAGTACAAGCTGAAACTTGCCCACGGCGACCACACCAAGAGCGAGCTTCGCCTGCACGCACTACGCGACTTTCTCTACACAATCATCATCGGCTCGTTGGCATGGTTCACTTGGCACGGATTCTTTGCTATCCTGCTTGCGCTCTTCCTGCTGTCCGAAATCCTGATTACGCTTGCCGACTTTGTCGAAGAAGATCGGGTGCGTGTTTTGCCGCCAGGCGAACGGGTCATGCACTCGGTCATGGCAATTGTTTATGGTGCTTTCCTCGCCACACTCATCCCCCAAATGCTCCTCTGGTGGCAACTCCCGAGCGGCTTCGGCACCGCCTACCACGGCTTCCCAGGCTGGGTCCTCACGCTCATCGCCGGTGGCGTTTTTATCAGCGGAGTGAGGGATTTGCTCGCGAGTATGGGCTCTCGAACCTAGCCTCCACCCTTCACAAACGGGTTGGGCTTCATCTCGAGTTTCTTGATCGACTGCAGGTATTCGAGCATCTTGTCTGCCTCCTTTCCGGCGAGTTGGGCGTGAAAATGGAGCGTGAATCCGTGCGGGCCGCGCGCATCAATGAGCTTTGGTTGCAGAGTCAAAAATGCCTTGACCGCGTCCAACTGCCCCATCATCGTTGCACAGAAGATGTCAATTCGGGCACCACGTTCTAGCAGAAGGCTCACGATGTCGTGTCGGCCCATGTGAGATGCACCCCCGAGCGCCGATTCCCAGTCGCCGGCACCCCAATCCATGAATCCGTTGATCAGCATGGGCTCACGGTCGAGCAGTTTCTTCGTCATCTCAAGGTCTGAGTGAGCATAGATCACAAAGTCTTCGAGCATTGTTCGGTTCAGCTGCGGCTTCTTCCAACCTGGCCGAAACCCTGGTGCCGGATAGTCGCGTGTAAACGGCACTTCCGTTGGTCCCTGAGTTTTAGTTTCGTCCTGCCCAAATCCAAAACCGGCGACAGCGGAGACAGCAGTTCCGCTGACCAAACGAGCGAATGTACGACGCGAATAGGTGTTATCCATAACCGGAGTATGACGCGCTCATTCACGAAATGGTCGCCATAATGTGGAGCTAGGATGGGTGTTGAAGAGCAGATTCAGGAGCTGTTTGCGAGCCAAAGTGAGGGGAAGCGGCGGGATATGGAAACTCTGCATCGGTTGATCCTAGAAGAGTTCCCTTCGTGCCAACTTCGGTACCTCGACGGTCGTGACGACTCTGGAAAGACTGTCACGAACCCGAACATCGGCTACGGCTCGTGCCAAATGAACTACAAAGACGGTTCCTCGCGCGAGTTCTATCGGGTTGGGATCAGTGCAAACACAGGAGGAATCTCGGTTTACATCATGGGTCTCGAAGACAAGGCTTATCTTGCCAGAACCTACTCCGCAACGATTGGCAAAGCGAAAGTCACTGGCTATTGCATCAAGTTCAAGGGCCTGAAGGACATCGATTTGGATGTCCTTCGGGCGGCGATCAGGGGTGCTTTCGAGGCTTAGAGATGCTCCCGCAAAACTGCGACAATATCCGCCCGCTTGCCCGCCTGCTCAACCATTGATGTTCCCCCAGCGTTCGCCGATGCTTTCGGATCGGCTCCCGCTCGCAGGAGCTCTTCGACGACTGCCAAATAGTCACCCTTCGGATTGCGGCAATAGTTCGCGCCGTGGCAAGCCCAGCCGAGCGGTGGGCTCTTATGGTTGGCATCAGGAAGTTCCAACGGAACCTTCGAAACGAGGAGTCGGACTACATCGATGTAACCAAACCAGCACGCCACGTGGAGAGCGCTTCCAGAGTCCATTCCGGGTGTCGTCGGGTCGAATCCCGCGAGCAACAGTAGCCGAACCGTCTCTGTCTTTCCGGCTTGCGCGGCTTCGGTGATCATCCGAGCAGCTGACCCAATTTCAAAGTCAGGATTCTCTTCGATCAAGCGAAAAACGAGCGATTCATCCTCAGCCCAGGCGGCGGCGACAAGCCGATCCACCGGACGTGCACCAAGTTGCAACTCGGCTGCGACCGCCGCGCTCCCGCGTTCGATCGCTACCTGAAGCGGAGTCTTGGTTGACCCTAGCTGGTAGGCGTAGATATGCCCTCCGTCGGACTTGACTGTCCGAAACGGGGACTCACCGACGTGGATGAATCCTGCATTCGGTTCAGCCTTCAGGATCGTTCGGAGCAGCTCTACGTCATCCAGTACTGCGGCGACAAAAACATCCGGCTTGGCTCCGTGCCGTAACAGTTCACGAACTACGTCTAAGTTATTGATCTGATACTGAATTGGGGTGGCCTCATGGTCAACATCTTTCATCTCCAGATCCGCGCCTCGCTCGACGAGTAACTTGACAATTTCAACGTTTGCAGCTACATGCAAAGGCCGCTGCCCATCTCCACCGGGTGCGTTTACGCTTTCACGATCAGCGTCTAGCAGTTCACGCAGAACATCCGCCCGCCCTTGGGTCGCAGCCGACCAGACGTCGAAACGAGCGCCGAGACTCAACAAGACCTCAACCGTCGAGCCACGAGCGAAATCCAGAGCACTAAATCCACCCGCCCACCACTTGGTCCGTACGTTCGGATCAGCTCCGTATCGCACTAGGATCGGCAAGAGTCGATCCGCCTCACGGTGCCGAACAATTTGCACCAGCGGCGGAGTGTCAAAGATGAATAGCGGCTCGTTGATCCGTCTTCTCAAGGAGGGCTTTGCTTTCAGCAATTGCTCTAAAGCAACGGGGTCACCCTCATCAAGGACACGCCGGAACTGCTCCAGTAGAACCGGAGTCTCGACTTCGGCGATGAGCTTCGGCCAACTGTCAAAGCCGTAGTTTCTCGCGATTTGAAGCTGGGCGTCCGCCAATTTTGAACCAGCGGGAAGAGTGCGGAGGAGTTCTTTCGCACGGGTGCGAAGTTGCCGTAGGTCGGCATTTTCAGGGAGTTTTTCTGACATCGATAACCTGTGTTGTGTGGCTTGTGGTCCGCGAACAAGCAACAACATAGGTCGACGTAACAAGCGACGAACTACTTCAGATGGACTCAGTCCTTCCCGCGGACCCGGAGGCGCTCCTTGCGCCTCATGAATTCTATCACAAGAAGGACCTTGCTATTTTTGCGATGCGTCTATGGGCCGTCCAGTCACCGATGTTCTAGCCAAACATCTTTGAACTCGACCGTCATGTCCATTCCGCCGTGCAGTTGCAGGGCGACCCGGCCTTCCAGACGACCTTTGGGGTCGTCGATGTCGGTGATGGTTTTGCCGTTCAGCTTGACCGTGTAGTGGGTACCGATTGCGCTGACATCCAGCCGCGACCACTCGCCTGGCTTGAATTTCGCGGTCGCGTGCAACGCAGCATCTGGCTTGAACACCCAGCCTCGGCCCGCAGTTTCCCAGATTCCGGCGACATCTTCGATGGCGTCAATCTCGGCTTGCATTCCTTTCACGAGTGGCTGTTCAGCGATCTTTTCGGCGCGGAAATAGAATCCGCTGTTTCCGCCCGAAATCCGGAACTGGAGGCGGGCGCTGAAGTCCTTCACTGGCTTCTCGTAAAGCAAGATTCCCTGGTCGTCTGATTTAGTACATTCGCCCTTGAGGACGCCACGCTCCACCGTCCACTTCCCGCCACCAACGACCTCCCAACCTTTCAGGGTTTTGCCGTCGAAGATTTTCGTGGAGCCGAGGAAGACGAGCGTTGCCGTAATCATCTGCCCAGTTTGTCCTATACTCACCCAAAACTGATTCGTATTTGAACACGAACCAAGTCGCCAACGGCAACTTTTTCGGTCTTCTGTACCAACATCTTCACCGGCACCATGAACCGACCGTCTTTTGGCATCATCGAGGTTGTGAACTCTGTAGCGCCAATCTTTGCTTTAACGGGAATGCATCCCCATCCATAGGAAGCCTTTTTGGCAAAAGCCTTCACAATCTCCGAATCGTCCTCGGACATCGGCGCAAACACAAACGGTGCGGGGCCGCGCCATTCGATCAAAACGGATTCAAACTCGAATTCCATTGCTACTCGTAACGATACAACTTGAACCGCTGCATTGACCATCGATCTGCAGGCAAGTGGATGTGCCGGCCCTGGTGGGTCTGGTCGCCGTTCAACCATCGACGCCCTTGCCAGACGCCGTTCGCGTATGTCCCGTCTTGGCAAGATTCGATTCCGACGCGTTCTTGACCAGATGCCGGGCCGAAGGTCAAAACCGTTCCCTTGCCGAGAGCAACAAACTCGTTTTCGTCCAGCTGAATGATCATCACTCCGCCTAGAGGCGTTCCGGGTGGGGCCTCCCAACGTCCGTTTCCGTGAGTCGGAAGCGCTGTAATCGCCTCGCTGCCTTCTCGCTCGGCCCGATCAAACCTCGCGGTGAAGCAAGTCTCGGCAAGAGTTCCTGACTCGGACGGCGAGGCCAGATTCCAGTCGAAATCGAGGCTCGGTGTCAAACCGAGCCGGGGCTTTTCCCAAAGTTGACCCAATTGCGCCAGCAGTCCATAAAGTTGTCCCAAGTCGGCTGACTTGTCCTCCGAAAGCGACTCGACCGAAAACGGGCATGTGCCGATTGAATGCAACGCGGCGATGGCGTGGAGTGCGTTTGCTGACATTCGACTCGATGGAGCCATTTCCGGGACAAACATAGTGTTTCCTTCGACGCGATACCTTTCTGCCCACTCGACAAAGTTGGGGAAGTAAATGTCTGGAGCTAGGAAGTCGACTGAAGGCGCATGTTTCTTCCAGATGTCCAGTAGGTGCGGCAGTGGGCCACCGCTCGGGTACTGCCCTGGCTGATACCCCGGGCGAATAAGTGCGGCGTTTACGAACGTGGGAAGTGGATAGACTTCCTTGCCGGCAGCGGAGAGTTTTTCGACATACGTCGCGAACTGCCACGCGGAAAACGCTTCTTCACTTTCCCACTGCCCGCTCTGCCAAAGCGCCTCGGAAGGCAGTGAATAGTCGCGTGGCTCCGGGATCATACCGATCTCATTTTCGATCTGAATCATCAGGACTGTCTGATGTTCTCGGTCAAACTCCGCAAGCCAGTTGATCAGCTCCCGATAGGCTCGTTGATCTGATTTCAAAGTCTCGGGACATGCCGGCGAGAGAATCTCCTGCGCCACACCATCGCGAGTTCTGACTCGCTGGAATCTCTCTGAGTCCCGTTTTACCCAGGCTGGAGCGTAGCAAGACATCGAGTTCTTCCATGCTCCAAACCAGAGCAAAACCAGTCTGAGGTTGCTTGCTCTTGCAGCCTCGATCGCAGCCGCTGCAAGCGAGAAGTCGAAACGATCTTCTTCGGGTTCGCAGAGATCCCAGTACACAGGGATCAACACTGCGTTCAGGTTCATCGCCCTTAGGCGCGCAAACATTTCGTTGAGCTCTGATGCGTCGGACGCAGAGGAGTTTCCGATTTCTCCACCGAGGATGAGGAAAGGCTGATCGTCCACGATCAGTTGAAGTCTCCCATCTAGGGAATCAAGTTTCGGAAGTTGACTCATTCTCATCAACAGTTTAGCGGTTCGCGATACAATGCGCTCACCGATGAAACACCTCGGCGACATCAAATCCGCTCGGCTCATCCATCTCAAAGGCTGGTTGTTCTTGTTGTTGTGCATCATTGCGGTGCTTGGGTTACTTCTTCCAGCCTTTTCATGGTCAAACCTCGCCCTGATCACCATCGCCATTTGGGCCAGCTGCCGGTGGTACTACTATCTGTTCTATGTGATCGAGAATTATGTAGACAGCGAGTTCCGCTTCGCCAGCGCGAGCGACGCGATTCGGTACCTTTTCCGTCGTTCAGCGAAGTAGAATCGGCAAGATGATCGCCCAAATGCTCCTCGACTCCTGGGATCGACAGTGCTCGATTCTGGATTCGGTCGCCTCACTCGTTACAGAAGAGAACCGACACTTCAGACCCTCCCCCGATGGGTGGTCAATTGATCGGCACTTAGCTCATTGCCATAACGTGCGGACCTTCTTCGTTTCGCAGGTCGCGCCTGACACGCCTGAGGTTGAGCGGTTCGGGGTTGATGATGCGGGAGAGGTTACAGCGAGTCTTGAGTCGGTTCGATCTGCCCTGAGCCAGAGCGCGCGTTTGATCCGAGACGGTGTAGAGAAGGGGCTAGTAACCGGTGAGCCTCTGGCAGGTGAGAATGTCACCTATGACAACGCGATTCTGCTGATGCAGCATATGGTGTGGCATGAGGGTTGGCACGTTGGGCTCATCTTCTTGGCGCTACGACTCAATGGACAGGAGCCTCCTGAAGAGTGGGAGGAGCCAAATGTCTGGGGTCGGTGGAGAACGGAAAGCTGGGAGTAGAATGAGCCGATGAAAGCTATTTTGGCCGGGATTGCCTGTCTAGGACTCATTGCTGCACCTGCAAGCAACGAGTCACCTAGCGTTACTGCAGCAAGTAGGTTCTTGGCCACACTGACCGCGAAGCAGCGCGAGGCGGTTCTCGTTCCGTTTTCTTCAGAACAGAGATTTCAGTGGGCATACGTTCCGTTGAATAGAAAGGGAATCTCATGGGCGGAGATGAGTGAGGAGCAACGGCAGGCCGCCGAACGACTACTTGCCTCTGTGTTGAGCAAAGAAGGCATGGTTAAGGTCGATGGAATTCGGCAACTGGAATTGGTTCTTAGGCAGATTGAGAACAACAACATGAACCGCGATCCGGAGAAGTATTGGTTCGCAGTCTATGGCGAGCCTTCCGCTTCGCAAAAATGGGGATGGCGTTATGAGGGCCATCACACTTCGTTGACGTTCGCATTCGATAAGGGAGTCTCCATCGCAAGCACCCCACAGTTTCTAGGTACAAATCCCGGTGAAGTACGGGCCGGAGCCAAAGCGGGAACGAAGATTCTGCACAAAGAGCAGGATCTCGGCTACGCGCTACTCAATTCACTGTCGCCTCACCAGAGGGAGCATGCGATCATCTCTGTCGAGGCGCCCGCAGACATCCTAACGATGAACTCGATTCGAGCACGGATTGACCATAAAGGCGGAACGCCAGCGAACGAGTTCACAAAAGAGCAGCACAAACTACTCAGATCGCTCTTAATGGCTCACTCCGAGATTCAGGTTCCGAAGGAGCGGGATCGCAGGGTGAACAGGGCAATGAAAGACAAAGGACTTCGCTTCGTCTGGATGGGGTCGACTAAGCCGGGCGAGAAGCACTATTACCGAGTTCAGGGCGACGGTTTCGTAGTTGAGTATGACAACACCCAGAACGATGCGAATCATATCCATGCGGTTTGGCGAGACTTCAACGAGGACTTCGGAGGTGATTCGTTAACCGAACATCTTGAACATTCGCATGGGCACTCACACTCTCGATAACCCAATGTACAACGCGCTCCTTACGGAGCATGCATCAATCGCAGTGGGAACAGGGCATGCTCGGCGATTCCCATCCCGTGTTGCCCCCTTTGGGGGTCTTGCTCCAGGCGGTGAGGCTGACCTGTTGCCGTTGTTTCAACTCGGTGAGCAAGCAGTTTTTGTGGGAGAGTCGCCAGTTGGTCCAGGAGGTTGGACGATCATCAAGATGTTCAATGTTATTCAGATGACAATGGGAGCAACTCAATCGGTTTCCGAATTATCTTCGATTCGCTTGCTCACCGTATCTGACGTTCCTGCGATGCTGAAGCTCACCTCACTTGTGTATCCAAGCTACTTCCGCGCCGAGACAGCGAGGCTCGGTGAGTACTGCGGAATCTTCGAAGGGGAAGAACTGATTGCCATGGCGGGAATCCGAATGAAACTTCCTGGCTACGAGGAGGTCAGCGCGATCTGTACACACCTCGATCATCGGGGCAAGGGTCTCGGTTCGGCGGTGACCCAGTTCATGGTTCAGAGAATCATCCAAAGGGGCAATACTCCGTTCCTTCATACCGAATCAGACAACCCGGCGCAACAAATGTACAAGAAGCTCGGCTTCGAACCTCGGGCCCTTCTGCCCGTCAATGTGATGGAACGGACTACTCTTCCGCACTAGACACTTCAGCAGCGCCCGAGGAATCCACCATAAACGTTACCCTAGGCTTCTGTCCCGTAGACAGTATGCGTAGCTCTAGCAACTTAGGATTTTCTCGAACCAGCCGCGCTGTATTCAGAAGGCTCCTCATTGTCGCCGCCTCATGGCGTGCCCTTGCCAAAGCGACTTGGCCCTCAAGGTCCACCTTCAGTAATTCCGCCATTGCGGCCTTCAGCCCGCCGGTCGGAGTCATGTCCATCAAGTAAGTTTCAACTAGCGAGTATCCCACCGATGCCAACTTCACCTGAATACCCTCGGCAATATCGGTATGGAGCGATTGACGCTTCTCGAATGCTTCTGAAAATGTTTTGGAGGTCACCCACTCCCTTATGCCCAGCTGCGTGGGAATGTGCGAGACGTTCTCAGTTGTCAGACTGCCGTAAGAAAGCGACAAGACACCCTGCCGGTACGCGAGGAGGGGATCAACCAATTGGAAGACGACACCAACCGTCACCCGGAAATATCCGCCATCCGACGTGCTGACATCTTGCCCGCCAATGACCGAGTACTTGGGATACACCGACACATCAAACACCTCATTTCCAGCACCCCAAAACTTGTGTTCTCCAGGTTGCAACAACCCTTCGAGTTTGCCCTTCTTGAAGTGCAAACCCTGGCTACCTTCATAAACCGTGTGCTTTGTGAATAACATGATGCCTTTTACGGGTCTGGGGCGAAGCGGTGAGGCGGAGGTTTTTCACCTGCATAGCCTTTCCAGTCCTACTCTTTCGAGTTGCCCCTTCCCCGCGAGATTTAGCGTGACAGGCTAATGGACCACGGCAAGCCATGCTGATTGAGAGTTTCCGCGTACGCTTCCGTCCCCAGCTTAGTCCGCTTGAAATGACCAGGGGTATTGTATCACGCCTTGCAGACCTCTATAAGTTTTTCCACCGTGTTGTAGTTGCGTGTCGTCGTTGACTTCTTGTACCTCGCTTTTGCAAACAGCTTCGAAAGGTCAGTGCCCAGGGTGTCCCCTTTCGGAACGACCCAATAGATGCACTTCGTACCCCTCGCGAGGCGCTCGGTAGGTGAAGGTTGACCAACCTCAACTATCTCATCCAGGAGCTCGGCTGCGTCTCCAAACACCACATATCGGTGGCTCGTTTCTGGCACATCTACCCAAGGGAACTCAGAAGCGCACCTTTCCAGCTCATTCGGTAAGAGGCTAAGCACTTTGGCTGGGTATCCAAAGGCAGCCGATAAGGCGGCTTCGCTCAGCTCAACCGGGTCTCCAGGCGGCGGCGTACAAACAACGTTCCCGGTGTTCAAAACCGTTCGGACGTCCTGAAATCCTGCTTCTTCGAGGCAGGTCTTCAGCTCCGCCATCGGAACTTTTACCCCGCCGACGTTGATCCCTCGAAGAAGCAGAACGACTCTGGACATGGAGGGGAGCTTACTTCTCTGCCATTACTTCTCGAACCCACTTGAGCATCATATTGCTGAAGTTCATGCTGAACTTCCCTTTTGTCCAGTTGGTAATCGAAGCTTTCTCGGTTGGCCAGTTATGGAACAAGTGGTCCGAGTCTGGGCAGACTTCAAACTTGCCCCAACCTGGGTGCACGGCATTGACCGAATCTGCGATCACCTTATGGTCGATGTCGTAGGTTACGTAGTCACTGAATCCTCTCACGGCCAATACTCTACAGTTCGCTTTCACCCAGTAGCTTGGGAAGTTTATGTCGTTGAGTTGACGCCAGAACTCAAGAGTCTTCTGGTTGAAGAGGCCACCGGGGAAATAGGCGTCGACGTAGGGCGCCAGCTTTGGGTGCGACTTTTTGACTTGAGCAGCACTTTTTCGCTCCAGAATGACCTGAGAGAAGATCCGCGCGGCGATTCGCATTTCGTCGTCTGCTGCCGGCAGGGTCTGTCCTGCCAGTACGCCTTGATATCGAATGATGTCAAGAAGATATTCAAACCAAGTTCGCGCAGCTGTGCCGTAGGTGGCAACTCCTCTGACCTGGCTCTCAGCTGCAATCATCGGTCCGAAGGCGCCGCCCATCGAGTGTCCGAAGATGAAGATGTTGTTCTTGTCGACTCCTCCGTGTTCCTTTAGTTGCTTCAAAGTTTGGCGATAAATGTCAAGTTCGGTCGTGTAGTCCAGTTCAGCAAATGGACCGCCTTCGCTATCCCCCACGCCTGGCTTCTCTACGCGAATGGTGACAAATCCTTCGGAGGCAAACTGGTGCAGCAGTGGTCCGTCAATCGTTTTCACATCGCCGGTCGAGGTCGACAACGTGAAGTCGTACGAGTTTGGCGAGAATCCTTGGATGAAGAAGAATCCGGGATACTTACCCGGCTTCTTCGGGGTCGTGATGATCGTCCGCATTCGCTTGCCGTTACTCACAACGTGCGAGTAGCTCACGTCATAGAGATCGGTCCCGGGGTCGCGCGGCTTCTCGACCATATCGGTTCGATGGTTGAGAGTGTTCTCGCCTCGCCGAATCTCAAAAAGAACTGCTTTCCCGCTTGGAAGTTTCCGAGCGATTTCGCCAAGGGTTTGGGGAGATACCGCCATACCGTTGATCTTCGCTATCACGTCGCCCTTCTGCAGCTTGGCGTTGTCCGCCGTGAGTCCGGGCACAACGTCCATCACCGTGAGACCGGTGCCTTCGTCCAGCTTCAGTTTTGTCGCTTGCTCCTTTGGTACGGGTCCACTAGCGAGTCCGAGAGCTCCTCGCCGTGGCAATGCATCGGACTGAAGAAGAGTGGCGAAGATGAGAGTTGATACGGCAACCATATTACAATCCGTAATACACTATACACGTGGTCGGGAGTTTCTTGGGTTTACTAATTGCGTAAAGAAACTTTGAAAAATGCGAAAATCGCGAAAACTCTCAACCATCGAGCTGATGCTGCTCGGCCTCTCCCACGAAAACGGGCCGGGCTCCACGTATCAGCTGATGAAAATGATGTCGATGTCCGGGTCGACATATTACAAATCGCGAGCGGGCACCGCGTATTCGGTGACGAAGCGCCTGGTCAGCGGAGGGTACTTCGAGCAGGTTCCCCAGGAATCTGGCGAGCCGCATATTCGCATCACTGCCAAGGGGATTGAAGCCCTTCGCGAATGGGTCACTCCTCCGATTTCTCCACAGGACATCGCTCATTCGGCAGACCTGATTAGGCTCCGTTTCTACTTTCTTAATGTCGTGGACGCCGAGGCCCGTGTTGCCTTCATCGACGACTCTCTGAAGGGGCTCGAAGCGCGAATGGAGTTTGTGCAATCGACCATGCGCCTCAACGCCGCCGACGGGCACTACTTCTCCACCGTTGCGACGCTATCCTCGCTGATGGAAACCAAAGCCCGCATCGAGTGGCTCCGCCACGCCCGCAATCTGGTCACCGATCCGCCGGCGGACAAGGCGAAGTGGGTTGAGATGATTCTGAAGGACGCTCCGATATAACCACGTCGACTTAGAGTTACATCGCGCTGTTGGCAACGAAGCAAGCCATAACGAAGGCCAGACGCTCGTACTACAAGTCATTCGCCCCAATTCGGAAACCTGTCGAGGGGCTCGCCTGTCTCGGCCGAAAAGTAGTAAGAGGTTCCTCCTCCACGGATACTACGTCCGATGTCGTGCATCCACATCACTTTTACCTTCCAAGCAGGGAGCAGTTTCCCTGTCTGAAAAAACCATCCTCGTTCTATTGGCTTGACTTCTGCCCAATCTCGGTTGCTCGGAATCTTTACCGGAATGGCCTCAGCTGCCTTCTTGACGATAACGGCAACTTGGTCGGCGCTGAGAAATCTGCGAGATACAACTTGTGCCCCCCTTGCATCTTGGCCGCGTCGAAACATCAAAAACTGCTCTGAGTTGTTTATAATAGCCGCCGCCATGCTGACGTTCAGGACGGGCAAATCAAAGAACTGCTGACGAACTTGAATCGCAGAACCCTCGCGCACAATTCTCGAATTGTTAGGGACCGGAACCAAGCTTTTCAGGACTCGACCAATGCGGCTGGATCGCTCGATCTCCTGCTCGGTTTGTCCTGTCACCCAATCGGGCATCGAAAGCGGACCAAACTCGAGCAATCTGCCTTTTGAATCAATCTTCATCAGCTCTGAACTCCGAGACATCAGCTTCAATCCTCCATCGGGATCCAGCTCGAAACTCATCGGTCGAAGGTCGGATTGACCAAGAATTTCCAAGTAGTGCTGAGCAAGTTTAAAAGGAAGCTCGTGAAAGTGCTTAACCTTCTCTGGGGCTGGGGGCTTTTCAGCCAAGGGTCTCCACGAAGGCGGATTTACCAGGTTTACTTCGTGAACTGTTCCGGTGACGGCATTCACAAAGTAGCGATAGCTAACTGCATGTCCGGGTTTCGAAGTCACGGCGTTCACGCTCCAGAATGGAATCGATCTTTTTTGAACAGGATCGATCGTCCAAGCTCGACCGACCTTGACGTCATACGGAAGATTCTCGCCAATCCCACGTTTCAAGAACTCTTTCCAACTGTTGGCTTTGGCCTGCGCTTGGCTTATTCTCGGGGCTGCTTTCGGATATCTGGGGATGATGACAGGAGAACTATAATATCTAACCTTTCCTGGACTCCCAGTCAAGCCAAACCCTGAATCACTGGGCAGAATAACTTCGTCTCCGTCGAGGGCCGGCACCATTTGTCCAAACACGCCCACAGTCACATCATCTTTCCAGGCAAGCCGAGCCAGCCATTCTCGATTGCGTTTGGCCCACTCAGCTTCGGTGTGCATCTCATTGGATTGTGGGACTTGTGGATTGTGCCAAGAAAACAACCGCCCAGTTCGAACTGAAACTTGGCTAAAGACATTCGGAACACCCACGTTGGCCACGCGAAATGCATGATCGTCACCCCAACCGTAGTAGAGCACTTTCCACTTCTGGCTGGTGATTGTAGGCGCAAGTTTTTGAGTGAGTTCATGGGTCGCCCGTATCGCTTCAGAAGGAGTAACTACTGATTCAAACCAAGCAGGTCCGGGGCCAAGCATCCAAGCAAGCGACATTCCAATCATGCCTAATGCTAGCACGACTCAATTCAGTAATCAAGCGCCTTCCCAAAGTACCGTGTGAATGAACCAGCGGGTTCCGTCAAAGTAAAGCTGGAGTGAGTTGGTTCCTTTATCGAAAGGCTTCTTGTCTTCGGCGAGCTTCCGTGACTCGTAGTCGCTCATGACGTTCACCAAGTTCGCAGCCTTCTGGGATCTTCGCTTGGTCTCTTTCTCGAAGAAGCCATTCTTCTCGAGCCAGGGACCGCTTCGGGTGATGTAGTCCTCTGGAGTCATGATGACGCAGACTTTTTTTCCATCCTTGTTCTTAACCATCGCGGACAGGGTTGCCTTGGGACCAAAGAGCCTCCGGAAACGATCCCAATCTCGCTTCGCTTCTGCAGGGCCCGAGATCACTTGGTAGAGCGCCTTTATGATCGAATCCTCGGATTTTCCATCAGGATTCGGATCGGACGGCGTTTGCAGCGCGAGAGCGAAAACGAAACTGGAGAGCAACATGACAACTACTTTAGCGCGTTGGCCAAGGTTTGTCGCCAGTTCCAAACCGAGTTCCGGCGGGAAAATCGAGTCCGAATTCATGGCGGAGCACCTCCAAGAGCTCTTCCGCCGAGCTAATCGTTCGACTCTCCAGTACGACTCCACCTCGGCGACGTGTGAGTGTATCGTTGAGCAACCCCATTCGCTCGCCGTTGGGCAGAGCGCGGCTTGCCATCAGATTTTTTGCAAACTTGGCGTTTGGCGATGTGCTTGTCCACCAGTTCCCGACTTCGCGATCAATCTCAGGCATTTCCTCCCCGGTGAACTCATAAACATCCATCCAACGCCCCTCTGAGTTCATCTGGTGGAAGAACCGCCCATCCTCATTCACGATGCGGCGGGTCTCGTGTCGGGTCGGTTGCTCGGCTTCAGAGTTTCGCCTGATGATGCTTGTAAGAGAACCGCCCCCGACTCCCGCGTCGAAAAACCAATCCTCGCCGTCGAGGCGAACGCTCAAGGTTAAGTGGGTTCGGGGCGGGGTGAAGTCTCTCTCCTGACCTAGTCGGACTCTCCCTGAAAGCGGGGTTACATGGAACCCAATCTGCCTCAGAACACCGAGCATCAAACCGTTTTGTTGGAAGCAGTACCCACCTCGGCAACGGAAAACTAGCTGCTCTTCAAGGCTGGCTGCATCGAGCCTGATTGGGAGTGCACGCAGGATGTCCAGGTTCTCGAACGGGATCGATGAAACATGAAGAAACGCGATCTCGTCAAGAACCTCGCGCGTTGGCTCCAACACGCCGTTGAACCCAATCCGTTGGGCATAGGCTTCCAGATCGAAGATGTGTCCTTCCATATCTGAAAGCCATTATGACAAGCACGAACTAGTTCTTACGAATGCTCCACATGTTATCGGTAGCCGACTTGTAAGTAGCAGCAAACGGAAGCGCCTTAACGTGGCTATCCGCGAAGGCGAAAAGCTGGATATGGCCGTAACGGGTGTGATCTCCGCGGTGCCTCGGTAAACCATGAATGTTCACGTTCCACTCTCCGTCCAACTGTCCATTCCAATCCACGCAGTCAGGATCTGTAGGTAGCAACGAGCAGGGCGGTGCTGCTTTCTCTTTGCTGAAATGATACGGATGCGCGAAGTTGTTTCGATCCTCGGCCCAGGGATCAAAGCAGATGTCAAAGAATTCTGAACTCCAGAACGGGTCGTTTGCGTTGCTGACAGGCAGCGGCGCAGGGACCGTAACGCCGACCGCCCGAGCCCAGTTTCCGGCTCGCAGGGCAGAGTAAATTGTGCCGGCTGGGTCCTCGATAGACGTTCCGTTTCGGCTCATTCCGGTCATGAATCCGTTGTTGGCGTACGATCCCCACATGATGGGGATGTCTTTGTCCGGATCGGCCGGATCGAACCAAACGCTGGACTTAGCGGGAGCCAAACCGTTAGCGTTGATTCCGCCCTTGCCGTTCTTGATGTACGGATTCAGCGCCTCTTGGTAGCTATGGATTGCCCACCAACTAATCGTCTCCGGAATTCCTGTCGATGTATCCATTGTTCGCGGAAAGACATCATCATTGTCCCCCGCATACATCGTGACTCCAGTATTGATCTGCTTCAAATTGCTTAGACTCTGAGTCTTTTTGGCAGCGAGCTTCGCCTGCGCGAAGACCGGGAACAGAATCGCGGCAAGGATGGCAATAATCGCAATCACCACCAGAAGTTCGATCAGTGTAAAGGCTGAAGTTTTCATAGCTAGTGCTATTATAGCCAGAGCAATAAAGCTACATTAGGGTGAATCAGCGTTCGAACGAAACTTTGCTAAACTGTTTTCAGCCTTGAGACTCAACGCATTTGAAAAAACTCGACGAGACCACTCGGACGAGACTCTTGAAGACGTAACGGAACTGATCTTCCGCCTCTCAGGTGCGTCCGCGGACTCGCCGGCAGAAGAGGTTCAGGTTCGCACAGCAAAGCTGGTCGAGGCTCTTGGGGTCTCGCAGCCTACGGTCACCAAAATGCTGAACCGGCTCGAGCGCGAAGGTGTTGTTCACATCCACCGCCGCCAGTTTGTTCATCTTACGGACGAGGGCCTTGATATCGCGCGTCGATCAGCCGAGCGCCATTCCTTGGTGGTTGCGTTTTTGCGTAATCTTGGGGTCAGCGACGTCACCGCAGAACTTGATGCCGAAGGCATTGAGCATCACCTCAGCCCAGAAACGATGGACTGCATTCGTGGCTATCTCGCGATTTCTGGAGACCGTGAATGACTCCGCTACCCAAGCTTTCGGCTCCAGCCCAACGAGCGCTTGTCTCTGTGGGAATCGGCTCACTGGAAGATGTCACAAAGTTTTCAAAAGAGGAGATTCTGGGACTCCACGGAGTCGGCAAGAACACGATTCTCCCTCTTGAAAATGCACTATACGAGGCAGGCTTGGGCTTTAAACATTGAAGATCGACCGACTTATTGCGCTCACCGCAGCTGCCGTGTTTGGTGGCCTTCTTCTTCGCGCTCAGTACGCGGGATCCTGGTTGGAGTTCGCTGGATTTGTGACAGGGATCATCGGTGTCTACCTCGTCTCCCAAGAGAGCATCTACAACTGGCCGGTGGGGATTATCAACGTGTCCATTTACGCCATTTTTTTCTACCAGGGCCAGTTCCCGGCTGACGCGGGGCTGCAAGTGTTCTTCTTGATCCTCAGCATTCTCGGCTGGTACAGCTGGCTCAAAGGCGGAGCAGAAAAAACCGAACTCGAGATATCGACCCTTGAAACGAAGCACTGGTTTCTGATCGGCGGTATCTGGGTGATTGGAACCGCCCTGTGCTATCCGGTCGCCAGAGGGCTCGAGGGAAAATGGCCCTTTTGGGATTCCTTCCTGACCGTAGGGTCTGTGATCGCTCAGGTTCTGGTCAACAAAAAGAAAATAGAAAACTGGCTTATCTGGATCACCGTCAACACCTGCTACGTCCCGATCTTCTTTTACCGAGGCTGGTACATGTCCGCCATTCTCTATTTCATCTTCTGGTGTATCGCAATAACAGGGTTCGTCAATTGGCGACGAACCCTGCGACAGAAAACCTTACTTACCTGAACCAGGCATTGGCATCACTTTGCCATCCTGCTTCATTTCCATGGTCTTCCATTCCATGACCGACATCTTCCAGGTTTTGCCTTCCTTAACATAGGTCTCGATGGTGTTTCCGCCAAAGCTCATCGTGTGCTTCTTCTTGTCCGGCCCGATCATGGTGCCTTCCATGAGGTTGCTCACGGTTGCGGTTGCCTTGTTGCCCTGGACCTGCGCCTCAATCATCCGAGATTTGAACTTGGTCACCTTTTGGAAAGTTGCAACGGACGTCTTCATCATGTCCAGCATTTGCTTTCGGGTCATGCTCTGACCGTTCTCCTTGTAGGCGAAGTTCTTGGTGGTGTACATCTCCAAGAGCTTCCCGAACTGCTTGATGTCCTTCTTCAGCATCGCAGCTTCGTACTTCTTTGCGTGGGCGTTAACCTGAGATCGGAACTCGTCCTCTGGACCCGCCACGCAGAGAGCGACGGACAAGACGATTGCTCCGGAAGTTAAGAGTTTCTTCATCGAAGTGAATTATATCAGTCGCAATCTCAAAATGTAGACACTTGATGCTTTTTTCGCAACCAGGATCGAACTTCGGCAGTATGATTAGATGATCGTCTAAATATCATGTCCGAGGTTCTGAAAGCACTGAGCGACCCTACCCGCCGAGAAATCCTCTTCGCACTGCGCGAAAAAGATCTTACTGCGGGCGAGATCGCCTCGCGATTCGAGCAAACCGGAGCAACGATCAGCCACCACCTTTCCGTCTTGCGCGAAGCCGACTTGGTGCGTTCCCGCAAAAACGGAACCCAACTCATCTACTCAGCCAGCGCGAGTGTGCTCGAAGACGCCGTTGCCTCACTCCTGGCCCTTCTTCCGGTGAAGAAAAATGAAACAGAATCGAACTCTTAGTATCGGAGGCGCAGTCGTCCTCGTCACCGCTGCCTACTCAGCTTGGAAGTACGCCACTTTGCCTGAGCGCATGCCGATGCACTTCAACGCTAAAGGCGAAGTTGACCGCTACGGCTCCAAGCTAGAGGCTGTCCTTTTCTGCCCCGTCATGATGATTGTGCTCCTCGCTGTCTTCGTGATCCTTCCTAAAATGCTCCCCGAAGGCAAAAAGATCGATCCGTTCCAAAAGGCATGGGACACTGTTGTGATCACCGTGATGGGATTCATGGCATGCGTCCAATTCATGATTCTCAACCCAGGCCTACTTGGCACCGGTCAGGGCCAAGTCAAGTTTATGATGGCGGCGATGAGCGTTCTTTTCATCATCCTCGGAAACCTGATGGGCAAAACCGAACGAAACTACGTGATGGGAATTCGGACCCCCTGGACCCTCGAAGACGACGAAGTCTGGCACCGCACCCATCACCTCGGCGGACGTCTGATGGTGGGAGCGGGGCTCGTTTGCTTGCCACTGGCTCTGATGGGAGTCAACGTGCTTTTCATCACCGGAATCATATTGGTCGCCGCTCTCTATCCAGTTTGGTACTCCTACTTGCTTTACAAGAAATTGCACCCTACTGAGAGTCGCTAGTAAAGCAGGTACTTCGCCCGTCTGGTCCGAAAGCCAGCCGCTCCAGAATTCCACTTCTGCCAGATCGCCGAAGACGACTGCCCCGAGTTAAACATAGACCGCACCGAACCCGTCCCACAGACCTTGTCGAACATGTTCGCCGTCGAAGGTTTGAAGAAATCGAAGCCCGGTTTCAGCTTCCTAAGCGCGTCCATCAGTTCAAAATTGATTTGTGAAAGTTCTACTTTTCGCTCATCGGTGAAGAAGATGTTCACGCCGCCACACGACTGTCCCTTACACGCCGCATAGAACGGAGTCCAAGTCATCGGTCGAAACGTCACGCCCGCCAGTCCCCGCCGATTCATCTCGTTCGCTAACGACTCAGCGCCAATCCCCGGAGCCCCAGCAAGCTCGAACGGCAAGGTGTAACCTACTCCTATCGACACTGAATCCAGCTCCCCAAAAATCCCCGTCGCCGCATAGTACGCCGACGAAGTCGACCGAGGAACATGCGGCGAGGTCAGTACCCACGGCAGCCCCGTCTCATCCCAAGTCATCGACCGCCGCCACCCTTTCATAGGAATCACCTTCAGGTCGCATTTCTTACCTTTCAGCCACCCTTCGCCGTTCGCCATACGCGCGAATTCGCCGATGGTCAGGCCGTGGCAGTAAGGCAGCGGATAAGCCGAAACGAACGACTTGAATCCATCCTCGGTGATGTTCCCTTCCACCCGATCCCCGCCAATCGGGTTCGGTCGATCTAGGACGTAAATCGGCAGATTATTCTCCGCCGCCGCTTCCATGCAGACCCCAAGAGTGCTGATGTAGGTATAGCTGCGCGACCCAATATCTTGAATATCAAACACCAGTGCGTCCACCCCACGTAGCATTTCCGCGGTCGGCTTTCGAGTCTTGCCATACAGCGAAAATTCCGGAACCCCGGTCTTCGGATCGCGCCCGTTCTCAACATAAACACCCGCGGGTACCGAACCCCGAACCCCGTGCTCCGGCCCGTAAAGGGCGACTAGCTTCACCCCAGCGCCGACCATTAAATCGATGTTCGATTTGAGCGTCCGATCCACCCCTGTCGGATTCGTGATGAGTCCAATTTTCTTGCCCTTAAACTGCACAAATCCGCTACTCCTCAGGACATCCAATCCTGATTCGACCGGCGGAGCAACCACAGTAGAGGCCAGTAGAAACGTAGCAGGAGCAAAGATCATCACGCTACAGAATAACTGATTCTGATAATCTCTCCAATGCCATGCGTCCGGACTTTGACAAAGCCCAGGAGTTCACCCGCCACCTCGCTGTCTGCTTCGAGGATATGAACAGCCCCGATCCTGCGGCTCGGGACAATTTTGACGCTGCATTCATAAACTCCCTGTTTCATCACAACTGGAAGCAGCCTTACATCAGAACCGAACTTGGAGATTTGAGCTACCAGTTCATCTGGCCCGAAGTGGGAGAGATTGAACCCACGATCCCATCAATGGCTCTTGATGAGATTGTCTTCTATCATTCTGGGGCGCAAGTGGTCAAAAATGATGGCAAAGTTATGACTTCGCTAACCCCTGGCGACATGCTGGGGCTAAAGCTGTTCAACCGCCGCAGCCTCGACTGGCGAGGAGGCTGGGCCGACCCCGTTGACGTCGATTGTTACAGAGAAGGCGGCCCGGTTGAGATAGGCGTTCCCAACGACGTCATGCTGCCACCACTTGTGGCGCGAAGTCTGCACTACGCAATGTCTCTTTTCGGCAGCACGTCCACGTTCGAACCACGCATATCCCTGGTACGGCCCAAAGGTCGAACAAAGGCGTCGGATCCGTCGGACCTGATCATCAATTGTCCCGCCTTTCCGCCGCAGGAACTCGAAACTCAGGTGACAAGGTACGTCCACGTTGTGTGTCGTCATGCGCCCGATCACATCGCACGACGGATATTCGCGAGCCCTAGTTTGGTGATCGATGATCAAGATCTCGTCCCGTTGAACTCCTTGCTCCAGGAACCTAAACTTGTCGAGGGTAGGCTCATACTGTAGGTCATGCCCACCCTTCGAATCACTCTCGTCGATCCGCCCGAAGAGTTCCTTGGTTACGGCAAGATCCGGCACCAGCTTCAGCTCAAAAAGGGCTACCTCCAGCCGATCCAGCCCCACGTCTACGAAACCGAGTTCGAGTTGGTTGAGGGCGTCCCAAAAGGGCAAATCGTCCACTACCATGGCGACAAGCGCCGGTTCATTTACATCCAATGGGTCGGTGCACATGGACAGATGTTTCGACGGATCAAGCTCTATTTCGAGCACTTCCTGGAGGATGACAAGGAAAACTACGATCTGCGGATTGCGGGCACCATGAAGGACGGCTCGCCCGCCTGTTCAACCGCACGACTAATCCCGTAAACTATCCCTATGCGTCTTGATGAGATTGAGGAGAGTTCTAATGTCGAGGATCGGCGGGGGTCGATCCCGCGCGGGGGAATGGTCGCGGGCGGCGGAATCGGTATCGTTGTCCTCGCGATCATCGTCAGCCTCTTGGGCGGCGACCCGCAGCAGGTTCTGGACGCATCCAAGACGATGCAAGGCGGGGCCCCGCAATCTCGGGGAGACGGACAGCCCATCGATGACGAAGCAAAACGGTTCGTCTCCAAGGTCCTGAAAGAGACCGAGGACGTTTGGGTGGACATCTTCCGCGAAAACGGGATGACCTACCAAAAGCCGAAACTCGTCGTCTTTGGCGGGCGGGTTGACACCGGGTGCGGTATCGCAGATTCCGGCGTCGGCCCGTTCTATTGCCCCGCCGACAACCAGGTCTACATCGACCCAACTTTTTATGAGACGATGGAAAAGCAGCTTGGAGCCGGAGGCGATTTTGCCCAGGCTTACGTCGTCGCCCACGAAGTTGGACACCACGTCCAGAACCTGCTCGGTACTTCCGACAAAGTCAATGCCGCACGCCGCCGTCTGTCTGAGACCGAGTTCAACAAGCTCTCGGTTCGCATGGAACTCCAGGCCGACTTCTACGCCGGAGTCTGGGCGAAGCGGGCCGGCAAGCTAAAGATTGATCGACAAGATATCGAGGAAGCCATGAATGCCGCAACACAGATTGGCGACGACACGCTCCAGAAGCGCGGCCAAGGCTACGTCGAGCCTGAGAAGTTCACGCACGGAACCTCGGCTCAGCGGGTCAACTGGTTCATGAAAGGCTTCCGATCCGGCGACATCCGCGACGGTGATACCTTCAATGCCCGAGACCTTTGAAGGAACCATTGAACGATTCCGGCGGTTAGTGGCACTAAGTTAAAGAGATCGTTATGAAAATTTGGTTGCCCCTCATCGTCATTTGTTTTCTGCTCGCTGGCTGCGGAAGTGGCGGGGCTGACGGAATGAGCAGCGCTCCCAGATCGAAGAACGTGGTGACCGAGCTTTCGGCCGCCTCGCCCGCCGACGCCGAAGGCGGAGCTGCCCCCGCAGCCGTTCCCGCACTCCCCCGGAAGATCATCTACACCGGTTCGGTTGCCCTGCGAACCGACGACCTTGACGCTGCCGAGAAGAAGCTCGACGCGATGGTCAAGCAGTTCAACGGCTACCTCGGCTCGGCTAGCCGATCCGGAACCAAGGGCTCTCAGCGCTCCGGCTCGTGGACGATCCGAATTCCAAGCACTGGCTACGGCTCGTTCGTCAAAGCGATTTCCACCATCGGCGAGCTCGAATCCAGCTCACAAGAAGCCCAAGACGTCAGCGAGGAATTCTACGACGTCCAGGCTCGGCTGAAAAACAAGAAAGTCGAAGAAGCCCGCCTCGTCGAACTTCTCCAGAAGGCCACCGGCAAGCTGACCGAAGTTCTACAGGTCGAGAAAGAACTCTCACGAATCCGCGAGGAGATCGAGCAAATCGAGGGACGCCTCCGATTCCTCACCAACCAAACCGACCTCTCGACCATCACGGTCACCATCAACGAAGTCAAAGAGTTCCGCCCCGCCGGACCGCCGTCGCTCTCAAACGACATCAGCCGCGCATTCTCCGAGTCGGTCGCACAGCTAGGTGATGTCGCCCGAGGAATTCTGATTGGCATCGTCGCCATTCTCCCTTGGGCCGTCCTACCCGGACTGTTTGTTGGCTACCTACTCCTTCGAGCGCGCAAGTCGAAATCGGCGGTAACCGTAGATTCCCCCGAATCCGACCAAAGTCCACGCCCCCGCATCTAGCCACAAGGGACGCGGAGGGCTAAATGTCAGATAGGCGTCATCCGTTGCCTTGGTCGGAAACGGAAGTGACTCCCAGCTGGTTAAATGTGTGGCGACCGCAGCGTCGTCAGCGCTAACTTGCAGCGTGGATGCGAGCCGAGAGCGCATGTCTTCGGGCACCGGAACGTTCCAGTCGTTGGAACCTATTGGGGCACCATTCGCCTCGGCAGACGCCACACCTGCAGCCAGGACGTAGACCCGCAGTCGGCTACTTTCACCCGATTGATTGGAGCTGGGAACGAAGTAGGGGAAAAACGGCTTCTCTGTTTTGAAGGACATTTTGATGGGAGCAAGAGCGGCGGATTTCTCGACCGCTTTGAGCCGAAACGCTGTAAGGTACCACTTCTTTTTCAAGTACATCCCGGCCCACTCTTCGATGTCTTTAGACGCCTTGTAGCCGTGCTTCTGAAGATAGCTGACCAGAGCCGAAGGATCAGTCGAACGCAACGTCGTTGCCTCGTACTGCCCAAGATCGACGACTTGTGCGACCTCGACGGAGGCCGCAGAGGCCGGAGCGGCATCCGCCGAAGCACTTGCACCACAACTGATGCTTAGGTCAATTGGCTTCGGCTTCATCTGTTCGAGATCATAAAAGGCGCTAACGTCGGCAAGAGACAATACCGGCACGCTTGGACTTGGGGCGATGAAGCCCATCTCTTTGCCTTCAACTTTGAAGTTTGCTTTACGAATGAAGTGCTCAGTCCTCGTCTTGTGGTTCCAGACAACAATGTCCTGCTGATCTAAAAACTCAACGCCTCCGATTCCTACCCCGCAACAAGCCCAACTTTGGTAGGCAGCGAAGAGGGCGAAAGTTGCTAGGAACCGCTTCATGGTCGCAAGTTTAGCAGGCTTGGTAAGCTGAGTCAATGCGATTTTGGTTGCTCGTTTGTGTGTTGCTGGCGGGCTGTGGGAAAGGGTTTAGCGAACGTGGGGACCGGACGGCGGGGGAGTATCGGTGGTTATTGCGGTACGACGTCAAGACTCTCGATCCAGCGGCGATCAACGACTGGACGACTGGCGAGGTTCTTCACTATCTGTATCCGACGATCGGCGAAGTGTGCGAGATCGACACTTCGGACAACCAGCAGTTCACCCTCAAACCGAAGGACTTCAAGTTCAGCAACGGCGATCCGCTGACGCCAGAGGACGTGATCCACACCATCAATCGTTGCCTCGCTCCCGAAGTCCAGAGTGGACTCGCTTCCCTTTTCGTCGAGCAAATCGAAGGCAAGCCATCGAGTAATCAAGGCACTATTTCCTTCAAGCTCAAAGCTCCCGACGTCGCGTACAAGGACAAACTCGCGAACCGCTCGCTAGGAGTCGTAAACTCCCGACTGGTCAAACTGAACGCTCCAATCAAAGACTGGAAGCCAGGCTACGGGCTGAGTAAATGGTCGCTCAAGTCAAACGAGCCGGGCCGCGAGTGGGTTTTGGCAAACGGCGCGCAGACTATCAAGTTCCAATTCGTCGGCGACTCGGCCTCTCGAAAGACGCAGTTCGATGTCGACAAAGCCGACCAGGCGATGTTTGCCGCCCACGAGATTCCGGTTGTGAAGGGGCACTCGATGCTCACCAAGGGCGGACCAACGACCCTGGTCTATCTCCAGTTCAACCAGAAAATCGCTCCGTTCAATGATCGAGCGAACCGACTGGCGATCATTTCGAATCTTGAGACCGGCGGTCTCGGAGCGATCCTCGACAACAAAGTTGATCCTCCAGCAGGGTTCGGGACTCTCAGCAGTCTTGGCAAAAGTGTCACTGGCTTCAAAGCTACTCCGCCGAAGCCCTTCGAATTTGAACTGGTCTACGCGGACATCGGTCATTCAAACCCAGTGGTCGAGGTATTGATTACCCAGATGCGAAAGTTCGGAATCAAGGCAAGCGCTAAGCCGATGACCTCTGGTGGCTTGATTGCCGCGAATAACCGAGGCGAGCTGGCATGCTTGTTCACCGGCTGGCAACCCGACTTTCCGGGGCCGCTCAACACGGTTCCCTATCTTTTCCATAGCAAGTCACCGGAGAACCACTCGGGGTTTTCTGATCCACAGGCAGATAAGTATATCGAGCTCGCGCAGGCTGGGAATGATCCCGAAAGGAACATCGCCCGGGCTCTGGATCTCATTCATCAGAACATCCCTGGTGTCCCGCTGTACGTTCAGCGCGACCTGGTTCTCAAACGTCGAGAACCACCGGTGGCTCTCTAGGTGCTAGTCGCAGGAAGCGGTTTTGACGAAGCCGTTTCAATTCTGACGAAGACGCGTCTAGTTCAAGAGTTAACGCTAAGCATCGTCATTTTTGACAAATGATGCTTTCGGCAGCCACGTCAGCATCATTGTCATGCGACGAGCATTTACTCTGATCGAACTTCTTGTAGTCATCGCGATTATCGCTATCCTCGCCGCCATCCTCTTTCCCGTCTTTGCCCAAGCCAAGCTTGCAGCCAAGAAGACAGCGAGCATCAGCAACATGAAGCAGGTCGCGCTCGGAACCCAGATTTACATCGGGGACTTCGACGATGTGATGCCCCCCTTGCGCTGGTACAACCCAGCCGACCTATCGATTCCAAGCACCTATGGCTTCTACTTCTATCCGGTGCTGCTGCAACCTTATACGAAGAACACCGAGCTCTTCCTGGACCCTAACGACCGAGGAGACGATCCGGCGATGCGGTACACCGGGTGCCCGAATGCGGCACGGTTCGATAAGTCAGGGTGCGCGTATTGGTATCTCACCGGAGCGTTCCCAAGCTACGGTTACAACCGCCGCTACATGAACACGACAACGGCAGGAGCTTTCGGCGCTTTGACCTACTTCGGCGTGTCAGCCACATCGCTTGGCTCACCGGCTCAGACCGTTGTTTTTGCTGAAGCGACCGGGAAAGACTTGGTCTCACCAGGTCAACCAATTGTGCGCCAGCCAGTTGGCTATCACCGAGTCGATGCCCCTTCCTTCTGGCTTCCTGCTGCGTCCGCAGACCCGGCGGCGGTGGGATTGGATGCTCGAACACAAGGTCAGCTCTGGGGTCGGTATGACGCCAAGAAGGTCATCGTGAACTGGCTCGACGGACATACCAAATACGTGCCGATTGCTTCCCTTGTTGGGCAAGGTACGACCGTGCAAGAGCGAGACAGATTCTGGAACGGGCTGGGAGAATAGTCTAGCCCGATTCGCTTCCGCTCGGGTGAGGCGAAGTGTCATAGCATGATGGATGAGTGAAACCTGATAAAGATCGGATCCGTACCTCTTCTCCGTGGTTAATCTCCCCGCTCTCATTGCAACGACACTTTGCTTCTCCAATGGTAGCCCCACCTTTGTCCCAAGTGAGACTAAGGTGCTGATCTTGCCGAGTCAAAACATCTCGGGGGATAAGCATCTTGCTCTCAAAGCGGAGCAGGTGAAAGAGTCAGATTCGACTCTTGAGCGGATCTTTTCTGAGCGTGGATTCCGTGTCGAAAGCCCAGATCGGGCCAAGGAACTGGTTAACTCCCAAGGGATCGACTTCACGGATGAGGAGAACTATCGCAAAGATATTCTCTACAAACTCGGCGAGGATGCAAAGGTTGATATTGTCGTATTCAACGTCATCACCCGCACAATGCAGAAACGTCGAAACGACATTTTTGAGAACCTAGAAGGATTCGCAACCATGCGAACTTGGACTCTGGATGTCAAGGCTCGCAAGCCGATTCTGAAAGGTGATAGCTACGACGGGACGTCGGCTAAGAACAATAGTGTTGGATTCGGACGTCAGGTGCGTGCGGTACGTCTTGGCTTAGACCAAGCTTTCAAAGAGTTCGTCAAGCCCTATCCAGTCATCAAAAAGTAAATGAAAATTGGCCCAAGAAGATTCTTCTTGGGCCTCTGGAGCCTATGAGGAGTGGCCAGAACTACTTGCTGAGAATCTTGAGCTTAGGAGCTTCGCCTTTCTTGCCACCGACCGTGACTTGATTCTTAACCGAGAAGTTGTCGTTGATCTTGTGCTCCTTCTCGAACTTCCCTTCGACCTCGACTTTATCGCCGTCTTTCGGCGCTTTGTCCAGCTTGCCCCGGCCATAAACCGCGATCTTTTCCTTGCCGTCTTTGAGATCAAAAACGTAGTAGTCGTTCCCAGCTTTGCTTGTCTTGGCTTTGAACTTATCGACAGTCCCACTGACCTTGACGGTCTTTTTGTCGAACGAGTCAGCTTTTTTGATGAGGTCAGCAACTTTGGCGACGTCTGCGGCGACAGCCACGACGACGAGTCCGGCGAGGATGAGAGAAAGGGTGCGTTTCATATGTTTAGAATTCCAATAGTGCGTGGACTGATTTGCCGCATAATGCGTTCCTTCCGTCCAAAAACGTCAAATCAATCATAAATCCGAAGCCAGCAACTTCGCCTCCCAGACGCTCGACAAGTCGTTGTGCAGCGGCGGCAGTTCCACCAGTGGCGAGCAAGTCATCGATGATGTACGCCTTTTGGCCAGGCTGAATGGCATCGGTGTGCATCTCGACTGTGTTGGTGCCGTACTCCAGCGCATATTCTTCGGTAATGCGCTCGTAAGGGAGCTTCCCAAGCTTGCGAACCATCGCGAACGGGAGCTTTGCTTGAAGGGCAATCGGAGTGCCGAAAACAAAGCCTCGACTTTCGATTCCGACGATGACATCCGCCCCGCTTTCGAGCGCTTTCGCGGTCATCAGGTCAATGACTTCCTGGAAAGCCGCCGGGTCCTCGAGAACCGGAGTAATGTCTTTGAAGAGGATTCCGGGTTTCGGAAAATCGGGTACGTCGCGAATCAGCGACGCGGCGAGGAGCTCTGCCATTTCTAGGCTAGAATACCTGGTAGCCCGATGTGCTCGGTGTACTATGCAAACCTGACTGCCGAAAAGCTCCAACGCGAGCTGCCGTATGAGGTGCTCGATGGATACACCCCAAGGTTAGATCGAGGAATCGTTCGTCCGACGGATTGGGTCGATGCGATTTGTCAACAAGGAGTCCTTCAGCCGATGCGCTGGGGTTTCTCACCTTCTTGGAGCCAAGAAGACTGGAAGGCGAAGCTCATCAATATTCGCTCCGAGTCAGTAGAAGAAAAGCCGATGTTCAAAGCGGCGTTTCGGGGCCGAAGGGCGGTGCTGCCAGTGAGCGGCTACTTCGAGTGGGTCGATGAGGAAGTTGAAGTCCCTTCACACCAAGGAAACTTGTTCGGCGAACGGCCAAAAACGAAATGCGAACAACGCAAATACGCAATGGTGGTTAGGGGTCACGATCCTTTCTTCTTCCCCGCTTTATTCGAGGACTACCTCGACCCCAACGGCTCGGAAATACGCACCGTTGGACTTATGACCTGCGAGCCCAATGGGTTCACTCGGAAGTTTCATACCCGCATGCCCGTCGTACTGACTGGCAAGCAGGCGGCCGAATGGCTCCGGTTCGGCGGAACTCAGCTCCTGGGCCCACCCCCCTATTCCGCAATGGATGCCATCAGGGTGTAGGAGTTTCAGCAGTCATCGCCTTGATCGAGGCTTGCTGAGCGAGCCTTCCTGCAATCTGCTTGAGCGCGTCGGCCTGCGCCGATTGAGGGTAGGCGACAACGGCGGGAATGCCCTGATCGCCGGCTTGAGAGACTTGGGGATCGAACGGGACGGAGCCCAGATAAGGCACTTTGAGCTGAGTGGCGAGGTCTTCGCCGGAAAGGCCCGAGAACATCCTGGTTTCGGCACCGGTCACGGGGTCGATCAGAACTCCCATGTTCTCAACCACGCCCAGAATAGGCGAATTTAGGCGCTTGAAAAGCTGAACCGCTTTTCCGGCGATGTTTGCCGCGACGTTGTGAGGGGTAGAAACAATCACGACTCCAGTGAGAGGCACGAGTTGGGCGAGGGACATCGGGGCATCGCCCGTTCCAGGAGGAAGGTCGACCAGCAGATAGTCAAGAGTTCCCCAGTTAACATCGGCAAGCAACTGTCTGACCGTTCCAGCAACCATCGGCCCGCGCCAAAGGACGGCTTGATCATCATCCAGCAGGTATCCGATTGACATCGTGTGAACGCCGAATCGGAACACGGGCACGATTTTCTGTCCTTCTGTGAAAGGTTTCTCGTTTTGGGCGCCTAGCAATAGGGGAACCGATGGCCCATAAACGTCGGCATCCAGAATTCCAACCCGGGCTCCCTTCTGGGCGAGAGCAACCGCAAGGTTGACCGTCACCGTGCTCTTACCAACCCCACCCTTACCAGAAGCAATGGCGATGACATTGGCAACTTCTGGAAGCAAATCCTGAGCTTCTCCTGGTTTTGCTCGGACCGTGGCCGTCATTTCAATTTCGACGTCTGAGACGCCCTCCAGGCCTCGGACCGCCTCATCCGCCTGCGCCTTGAGTTCTTCTTTCACCGGGCAAGCAGGAGTCGTGAGGTTGATGGTGAATGAGACCTTGCTACCTTCGATCACAACGTTTTTGACAAAGCCGAGCGTGACGATATCTCGGTGAAGGTCGGGATCCATCACGACTTTAAGGGCGTCAAGAACTACGGACTCAGAGAGGGGCATTGGATAAAGGGTACCAGCCGAGCCCTGCCTTGGTCGCTTGGATCTCATAATCCACTCAGGCATCCACAGTCGCGACGCGTGGGGTACACATAAAGGGTGCCAAGCCACATTGCGATAGTCGGAGCGACGGGTGCCGTCGGAGCCGAGTTCCTTAACCTTTTCCAATCTCGAAACTTTCCCGTCGCCTCTTTGAAACTTTTAGCTTCCGCCCGATCGGTGGGAAGGAAGCTGAGCTTTGGGACTCAAGAGATCGCGATTGAAGAGGCAACTACGAACTCTTTCAGCGGCATCGATATTGCGTTTTTCTCCGCTGGCGCGACACGGTCCAAAGAACTGATTCCCGCCGCCTTGGCCGCGGGTGCGCTTGTCATCGACAATTCAAGTGCATTTCGAATGGATCCAGAAGTTCCCCTGTTGGTGCCCGAAGTGAACCCGTCGGCAATGCTCCCTTCGAGCCGCCTGATCAGTGTCCCTAACTGCACTGCAATCCTACTCTGCGTCGCAATCAACTCCCTACGCTCTCTGGGAAAGATGGAGAGACTGATCGTCAGCACTTACCAAAGCGCGAGCGGAGGCGGTGCCGCGATGATGCACCAACTTGAGCAAGAGACTCGCGCCCTGTTGGCGGACGAGGAGCTACCGGCCAGCAAGCTGAACCACCGTTACGCATTCAACCTATTCAGCCACAATACCGCGATCGGAGATGACGGCTATAACGAAGAAGAATCGAAGGTGATCGAGGAGACTCGGAAGATCCTGGGGATGCCTTCACTCAATATAAATGTGACTTGCGTTCGAGTTCCGGTGCTTCGGGCGCATACCGAGACGGTCACCATCGAGTTCGATGGGCCTGCTCCGTCGGTCGACTCTGCGAGAGGGGCCTTAGCAAGCGCACCAGGAGTCAGACTGGTGGATGACCGCCAGAAGAATGTCTTCCCTACTCCTTTGGACGCCAGCGGTCAAGGGGACGTCTTAGTGGGACGAGTGCGGCAAGATTTGTCAAATCCGAATGCCCTTTCACTCATGCTTTCTGGCGACCAGCTCCTGAAGGGTGCCGCATTGAATGCGGTCCAGATCGCCGAACTCGCTCTCGGCTTGTAGCGCCCGGAAAAACAAAAAGGGGCAACCAATGGTTGCCCCTTTTTGTTTGCCAGCTTAATGCTTATCGTCGGTTGCGTCGGCTTCCGAAGGAGAAGTGGAACGGTTGCCCGCCGATTGAGCGGCCTTGCGAGTTCGTGAAGTAAGTGGTGAAACCGACATTGGTTCCAGCCACGAGCAAAGTGGACGAGGTACCATCGGCGTTCATAACATACAATCCGCTGTCGGCTGAGTTACCCGTAAAGTTGATGAACGACACTTTGCTCTCGGTTTCGTTCACGCCGAAACCGCTCTCAAACACGGGGTCGGTCGAGGTGACGCGAGTCGCAGTTCCGGACGGATAGGTGACAGTGAAGAGGTCAGTTTGCGAGCCAGCTCCACCGGCGGTCGGTTGCTGGCTTGCAAAATAAATTTTCGTTCCGGCACGGTTCCAACTGGGCGTGTAGGCCTCAGTGTTTTCAGTCGTCAATCGGGTAATCCCTGCGCCCGTCGTGTAATCAATCGTGTACAGATCGGAACTAGTGCCAGTGGCGTTTGTCTTACTGTAGACCACCACTCGCTTGGAAGCATCTGGACAGACCGCAAAATCGCCCCCTTCGTCGAGTAATGTAGCGGTCCCGCCAGACGCAGGCACAACATATAGCTTGTAAGGATTGATGCCTTGGGCAGCACTGAACAAAACATATTGCCCATCAGGGCTAAATTGAACGTCAAGGAAGTCATCAAAGACAGTGGTTGTCAGAAGTGTCGAAGTCGCAGGATCAAGAGCAGAGTTGCCCTTATACAGCCGCATCTCCGTCGTTGTGGCGTTGACAATGTTCACGAATGCGAACTGGTTTGTCGTGTTCGGGTTTGCTGCAACCGCCTTTGTAGTATCTCCGCTAAAGGATGCAAGGACGGTCTCGTTGGTGCCGTCTTCCTTAATTGATTTCAGGAAGACGCCGGTGCCATCGACTTGCGTGAAGAGGATCGCATTTGTTGGGAGCGAACCAGCCGTGCCGCCTGCGGTGGAGGAAGTGGTTGCCGTCGTTGCCGTCGTTGCAGTTGTTGCGGTTGTGGCAGTGGTCGCGGTAGTCGCTGTTGTAGCAGTCGTGGCTGTAGTCGCAGTGGTGGCCGTAGTTGCCGTGGTTGCGGTCGTGGCTGTCGTAGCTGTTGTAGCGGTGGTTCCGGTAGTTGTCCCGCCGCCGCCGCCGCCGCAGGCGATCAATACTATCGAGCCGGCGACTGCCGAAATTGCTACCAAATTAGATTTGCGTTTCATCACAAAGAAAGCCCCTAAAAGCCGTAGGGCTACTTTACAGCATTTCCGCCGTTTTTTGCCTACTTCGGAGCGATAATCTGCCCGTAAAGTTCGGGGCGACGAGATTCTAGGATCGTCGTTTCATGCTTTCCGGGAACAGTAATGTTTCGCTTGTTCCTTGCCAACTCGAGATCGAAGTCAGCAACTAAGACTTTCGCCTCATTTCCCACGGATTGATCGAGTAACTGCCCGCCGGGGGCGATCAGTTTGCTTTTCCCGATAAATGCGTAGCCATTCTCGGTTCCGATACGATTAGAGGTGATCACGAACACTTTGTTCTCCACTGCGCGAGCGATGCACAAGTTGTCCGCCGAGATGTCGGCACCGGTGGGCCAGTTTGTAGGAATCGCGATGATGTCGGCTCCCTTGAGGCCCAGGGTTCGCGAGGCCTCAGGGTGACGGACATCGAAACAGATTAAGATTCCGATCCTACCAACGCTGGTGTCAAAGACATCTAGAGCATCGCCGGGGCAAACAAAGTTATCGTAGCCCAGCTCCGGCAAGTGAGTCTTTCGGTAGTAAACAGGATCTCGGTCGGAATCAAAAAGTGCGGCTGTATTGCGAAGACCATTCTCGGCAAAGCCAACGACCACGACCATCTTTGCCTCTGCGACGGCGCTCTGAATCGGAGCGAGCATGCTCAACTCAATTCCGATCTTCTCGGCTTCTTCTCGAGTCGAGACGCAGTAGCCCGTGAGTGCACACTCCGGAAAAACTGCGAGCTGAACGCCCTGTTTGGAAAGTGAGTGAACGTATTCAACAACCCGAGCGATGTTTTCGCTCGGGTTGTTGAATACTACGTCCATCTGGACGCTTGCGACGCGAACGGTCATTTAGACTGCCGCGACTGCGATGATGTTACTGATGCAAAGAAACAAGGTCTCGGAATCCTTTTTCACTTTCAAAAACTGGGCATCCGCTGCTTCCAGCACTCCTCTGTGCTGGGCAACATTTGCTCCGGTCTCCACGTGAACCACGACCTTTTTGCCAACCAATTCTTGAACGATCATTGCTCTGATTATCCCCTACTTTCCGTACAGTGTGACGCCCAAGCTCTTTAGCTCTGTCGCAGCTTGAATTACGCGAGCCTTCATGCCTGCTTCCGCCTTCTTCATGTACGATCTCGGATCGTAAACCTTTTTATCTCCCATCTCACCGTCAATTCGGAGGAGACCATCGTAGTTCTTCATTACATGGTCGACCACCGGACGTGAGTAGTGGTATTGGCAGTCGGTATCAACATTCATCTTGACCACACCATATTCAAGTGTTGCGTGGATGTCGCTTAACTCCGAGCCGCTTCCACCATGGAAAACGAGGTCAGCAATGGCGTTGTACTTCGCCCGAATTGCATCGTTTCCGTTCTTGAGAATCATCGGATCAAGCTTGACGTTGCCTGGCTTGTAGACGCCATGGACGTTTCCAAACGTCGCTGCCAAGGTGAACTTTCCGAGCGCGTGAAGATGCTCATAAACCATGACCATATCCTCGGGCGTTGTGTAAAGCTTGCTATGATCGGCGCTCGAGTTATCGATTCCGTCCTCTTCTCCACCAACCAGTCCTGCTTCAACTTCTAGAACGATGCCCATCGGACCCATGAGCTTCAGGAGCTCAACTGAAGTCTTCATGTTCTCGACCATCGAAAGTTCCGAACCGTCAAACATGTGACCGTTAAACAGAGGGACCAATCCAGCATCGACTCGCCGCTGGCTCTCCGCGATCAGCGGTCGAACAAACTTGTCTACTTTGTCGGGGACGCAGTGGTCGGTAGTGAGCGCAACATAACAAGGCAGGTCCGCTGCCACCCGGTGCGTGTACTCGGCAAGCGCGATTGCGCCAGTGGACATCGACTTGATCGGACCACTCGCAAACTCCGACCCGCCGGTGCTGAACTGGATGATGCCGTCCGTCTTTGTCTCGGCAAATGCGGCCAAAGCCGCGTTCAGCGTGGAGCTCGAAGTGACATTGATTGAAGCCAATGCATAGTTCCCTTTCTGAGCTTCGTCGAGCATTCGGTGAAATGTTGGCGCGTCTGGTACCGGCATAATATCTATGTTATCCGATGAAGCGACTTGTTCCCCTGATTGCACTAGTCCCGCTCATCGTTTCCATCCCTGTCTCGGGTCACTTCGTTTATCCAATCTTGGCGATGTTCACCCTGCTGGCAATCAGATTTGGGCTGGGAATGCTCCTGCGGGCGGAGACGCTCTTCACACCCCTCGGATTGTTCTTTTTGGCTCCTACCGCTCTCATTTGGGCTATCAGCGAGCGGAAGGAAGGTCGGGAGTTCTGGATTCCCCTCCTTTGGGTCGAACTCGGTCTTGCGACTATCGGGACGCTCTGGCTGTTGAATTCAGGAAAGCTCGAGAAGCGGCACATCTCGTTTATCATTGTTTCGTTGCTGATTTGGTCGCTCACCTACTTCGGCGGGGCCTCTGGCGGGGCTGAAAACATGCGACCCTACTACTCAAAATTTGGCCTTAGCCCGGAAGTGACCTTTTTCCTGATCGCTTGCACGCGAAAGGTGATCCATGCCGTTTTCTATTCCACCGTGGCTACCCAGGTGTACCTCTACTACAAAGCCACAACCGATCGCGATATCAGTCTCTGGAAGACTGACAAAGTTCACGCATACCTGCCTGGAGGTTCGCTGGTCACCGACACGAAGCTAGCAGTTCAGTTCGCAATCGAAACCGCGCTCATCATCGCCGTCTGCGACGAATGGCGGCAAAACATGATGCCTAACCGAGAGGGCTCGTACCGAGACGTATTCCTCGACATCGGTGCCGCTACCTTTTGGCTCTGGTGGCGATATCTCAGAACGAGTTCAGCCAAGCAAGAAGCTCCGAATTCTGATTCTCATACATAAATCCGAGTGGATCCTCTTCCTGATTAATCCATCTTAACGCTTGAAACTTATACTTATCAAACTGGATGTCGACGCCTGAATCCAGTCGAAAGGTCGGCACCAGCATGCCCATGTCAACGTCACCTAACTGTCGGCCACAAACGATAACGGCATCCGCTTTGTCCAAAACCAAAGCCCGCTCAAGTTTGAACACTGGGTACTTCAGCTCGCGCTCTTTGAGAAAGAAGCGAAGCACCCGGCACATGACGTCGCACGCCTCCTGATTCTCATCCCAACATCGGATTTCGATCGGGCGGTCTGCGAAGAAGTTTGCCAGCGTTGCAGAAATCTTCGGAGCGACCTCAACGTCGCCAAATCCTAAAATCGCTAACCTCTGAATCACCGCGAGAATTCTACAGTAAGATTAAGCTCGTGGACGATTTCGATTTCGGGTTTGAGCCAACGGAGCTTTCAACATCCGCAATCAGCTTCAATTTTCTCCCTTCAGGGCGCATCAACAGCCTCTGGCTGAACGAATCAAACGGCCCATTTTCTTCCGATGTTCAGTTCGTTACCGGCCCCGTTGTGATGGCCGACGAAACCACGGATGATTACCTCCCCGGGACGATCTTGCTTGGAGCCCGTACTAGCCCAGATGAGCCGTGGATGGTCAGCCGAAATGCCACCGCCACGGTGAGAAGCGAAGAAAATAATGTGGAAGTCGACTACGACTTTCCTTTGCTTCCCGAACTGGCCGTTACCGGCAATTTCTACGAATCCGACGAACAACCAGGAGTAGTGATTTGGGATATCGTCATCAAGAACAAGAGCCGAAAGAGCATCGAAATCGGAGAACTCGGTTTCCCGTTTGCCTTTCTCAACACTCTCGACGGTTTCCCGCTGAACGACGAGGGGATGAACTCGCTGCTTACCGAGAGAATGGTTCTCCAGCACCATATCGGCGGAGCTGGTAGCTATCTCGCCGCTCGCCGTATGTGCGGCGATTCTCCAGGTTTGCTCGTCTTTCCCGGAATCGGCACCTCGTGGGAGTTTCACCATTCCGCTCCGATGTCCCTCCGAGTCAGCCCGGGTTGGTCGGGTGTACCAATCGTTTACATCCACAGCCGAGCCACGGCGGACCGGGAGGATTGGGCCGATTGGTTCTACGGGCACAGCAGCCTCGTACTGGAACCCAAAGAGGAGAAGCGCTACCAGATTTGTTTTGCCCCAATCATGGGTCGGCATGGTTTTGAAATCCCTCTTGCATTAGCGGAGTATAAAATCCCAACGTTCCGCCTGAGCCAAGGCGCAATTGCCCCGATTGACACCCAAAACTACATTGAAATTGCCGGGACTCGCCCGGCTCAATTCGTTCCCGAAGCCGACGACGCCGAGATCGAATCAGAAAGCGATGAACACGGGGGAATTTTTGCGGTATCGCGGCGGCAGTCCGGTCCTCTCCGAGTCCTGGTGGAGGACATGGATGGTCGTGAGTCCTGGTGTCACTTGTTCTTCGTCAAGCCCCTGGCAGAGTTGATCGAGGCCCGGGCGCAATGGATTTTTGATAATCAGCTGATTCGAAATGGCACGTTTGAGCACGGCATTCTTCCTGCAAACAACAAGGAAAACGCTCCAGAACTTGACTGCTTCCAAACCCCCTGGGGAATTATTGGCTCATTGGCCGATGCGACGTTCTTGGTGGAGAAGAACATCGTCTACATGGACCCAGAACAAGTGATCGCGATTGACAGATATGTAGAGGATTTCTTGCTCAAAGTTTTCCATAAACCTCTACAAAACACGTTTGCCTCAGTCTGTCCACCTGCAGCCGGAGCAATTGCTTACGATGCGTCGCGAGCCCAGAACTATATTCATGCGATCCGGTTTTATGAGGCGGTCTCGCGGCTCGCTCGCCACGCAAAGCTGACCCGAGATGAGCAAGGATACATGGATCTGGCGAACGGCTTGATTGAGGGTTTGCTCAAGTTCGCAGATCGAGAAGGACTGTATTCCACGGCCCTGTTCGGTGCTTCCGATCTGATTGATAATCCGGCCTGGAAGCAACTCCGAGAAAAGTATCTTGAGCAGTACCGCTTGCCGTTCTGGGTTGGGCGTCACTTCTCGTTGACGACCTTAGACGAGGTCGCCGCGATTGCTGATCAGACTCACGCCATCTCCGCAACTGGTTCCGTCGAACAACTTCTATTGACACACCGATCAACTGCTCCAAACTGGTGGTCCTACGGCACGGAGGCGCGGCCCCTGGTTGACTACGAGTTGCACCCCGAGCTATCAGACTACGGCGCGATGTATCCGTCTTACACCACAACGTCTCTCTCTCATACTTTGCTGAGCTGGCTGAACCGCGACTACACGCGCCTGGACGAGCCGTCTCTGAGACTGGCTTTTGGTGGTCTCATGGCACCGTGGGCCATGGTTCGAGAGGATGGCGCCGCAAGCATGGGCTTCTGCCCTGATATGGCTTCCTCGCAGCGCGGTCTCTCGACAAGAACCGGCGACATCGGGTTCGCCTTGGCCGAGTTCATTCGGCGCGCAACGGTCTGGGTGCTACCTTCCGCCGAGCGAGGTTTTATCACCTTCGGCGGAAACGTCGAGGCGTACCCCCGCGAAGGCAAACCATGTCTGCGAATCGTCCCCTGGGACGGCGTTGGTCGCCGAGTCGTGATCCGGCACATGAATGTTGAGGTTACGGTTGAAGGAGCCAAAATCGATTCGCTCGAAATCAATGCGGACCTTCGGTGGATGTTGATCACCCTTGATAACCCTAACGAGGCAGTCCGGCGCGAAGCAACAATTCGCATCGAAGGACTGTGGGGAACCTCGTTTAGTTGTTCAGATGGAGCCGCTACGATGGAGGGAGCAGCGCTCGTGATTCGGATGCCGATCGAAGGGGCACGGCTTCGAGAAATTGAGATTGCTCCCCTTTAGAGCAGAATAGCCATGCGTTGGCATCCCCAGTTTTTTTTAAGTACTCGCTAGGCGAAGATCATTTCCGCCTCGCGAATTCCGTGGTCGAGCCGCGAATTGCGCAGTTGAATCCCGTCGTTCACAAAAACTAGCAAATCTCTCGAAGTTTTGAGTTGGAATCTCTAGTAGAACCGTTCAAAATTGGATCGTGAAGTATTTTTATCTGAGCGCTCTTGCTTTATCGCTTGCTTCTTCATCGTTTAGCCAAACTCTGCCCTTTGGCCCCCGGGCCCCGAAGCCAGAAACCCGCGGCTTCGTAGTTCCTGGAACAGTAAACGGTGAGGGATCTGGAGTTGGCCATATTGTCAGCAGCTCATCGTCCCTTGGCGGCCCTTTCAACGGTCTCAGCATCGGCCAAGTCGTCGGAGCGAATCGATTTTATAGCCTCGGCTACACGGGCTCACGAGCCATCGCCGCCAATATTGAAGCTGGGGAAGTTTGGAAGTCTCACGAAACCCTGACTCACTCAACCGTGTCACTTAGTTCGACACATCCTTCACTTGTCGGAACCCGAATTGGTGAGGCTGATCGGCATGCAACTTGGGTTGGACACAATCTGGCGGGCCGGGGAGCTAACGAGTACCAGCGCGGAATTGCCTACGGGGCAACCCTGTGGTCAGGCGGAATTGCTTCGAGCTACGTCGGAGCGCCTTGGTCGAACTCGTTTAACTGGGCCAATGGACACGCATTCATCGACCCGTATCGAACAGCAATGCTTACCGGAGTAAGTGGACAAACCGCGGACGTCATCAACTCAAGCTGGGGCGGCAGTGGAAGTGCCTTCAATGCCCCGGCCAATGCGCTGGATGCCATGATCCGCCAAAGTGGAAAAACCTTCGTTGCTTCGGCTGGTAATTCTGGCCCCGGAGCCAATACGATTGGATGGCCAGGATCAGGCCACAATGCAATCACTGTCGGCGCTCTCGGACCTGATACCGGGAACTACCAGACGATCACCAGCTTCTCATCGCGCGGCCCCTCAAACTATAATGGTCCGGACGGCTCAGTTACATTAGCACGGGCCCGAGTCGATATCACTGCTCCAGGGCAGAACATGACGTTAGCGTTCTACGGTGGAGTCACCGGAGGTAACTTTGGCGGGACAGCTTCTGGCGCACCAGACTTCTACTCTCCCAACGTCGCTGGGACCAGCTTCGCAGCCCCGACGGTCGCCGGGGGAGCAGCGCTGATCGTTGATGCAGGCAAGGACCGATTTGGTGGTGGAGATTCGATCGATGGTCGCCTGGTCAAGTCGATTCTTCTGACCTCGGCCGCAAAGCCAATCGGTTGGAACAACGGTCAAGCCCTCTCGGGCTCTACAATTTCGACAACTCAAGCGTTGGATTTCACCTATGGAGCTGGTCGTCTTGACCTCAACCAGGCTTTTGACGTCTACACCGGTGGAACAACGAACGTCGCAGGCAACGGAGGCGGCAATGTGCTGGAGCAAGGTTGGGATGTTGGGGAGATCACCCAGGGCGGGTCGGTCGACTATATGATTTCTCCCGAGCTCCTAGTCGGTTCGACCTTTACAACAACTTTGAACTGGTTTGTCAACGCTGGCTTCCAAGGCACGACGGCAGCTGGAGGAATAAACACGACAGCGGACAGCTTTACTAATCTTGGTTTAGAGATCTGGCGAACCAACGCGGGTTCTCCAACCACCTTGGTTGCAGAGTCGAGAGCGCTCTTTATTTCCACCCAACACCTGAACTTCAACCTCGATTCAACCGGAACCTATATGATGCGCGTCAAATGGCTCGGAGAGCGATACGACTTCGTAGGTAACTCTTCGGAGCGATTCGCTCTCAGTTGGCGCGGCACCGCCGCCCCGGTTCCTGAGCCAGCCACAATGGCTACCTTGGCACTTGGGATCGGCGTCCTCGCTCGCCGACGCCGCCAAACGAAGTGAGATAAAGCAGTTGCACCACATCTTGTGCCTGGTGTGGTGCAACTGAATTCTCCGTCATCTATTCACGGCCAATCGTGCAACACGATTTTCTGCTCCGTGTTCCTGGCGAACTCCCATTCAATGCTTGCTTGCATAAAGCAAAAACCCTGCTCATCTTAGGATGAGCAGGGCTAAAGAACGCTCTCTTGCGCTTCTTACTTCTCGCGAATCGGAAGGCCCATGGCCTTTAGGAACACGTGAGCTTCTTCGTCGGTCTTGGCGGTCGTGCAGAACACGATGTCCATTCCTCGGATTCGGTCAAACGTATCGTAGGGGATCTCAGGGAAAACCAGCTGCTCTTTAAGTCCGATGGCGTAGTTTCCGCGACCGTCGAAAGACTTGGCCGAGAGGCCTTGGAAGTCTCGAATTCGAGGAAGAACGACGGTAGCAAGTCGGTCGAAGAAGTTGTACATTTGGTCGCCGCGCAGGGTGACCTTACAGCCAACCTTCATGCCTTCTCGGAGTTTGAAGTTCGAAATCGCTTTCTTGGCGTGGGTGGTAATTGGCTTCTGACCAGCAATAAGGGTAAGGTCGCGGATCGAGTTCTCGATGTGCTTGCTGTCCTTATCGGTCGAGCCGGTGCCCATGTTGATGACGATCTTGTCCAACTTAGGGATCTGCATCGAGGACTTGTACTTAAACTGCTCTTGCAGCTTCGGCATCACTTCGGTCTTGTACTTCGCGCGCAGGCGAGGTGTAGGGAGCGCGCCGCTTGGTGCGTTCACTTTTGGTTCTTCTTTCTTCTTAGCCATTTCGTTTTTCCTGTTTTGCCTAATTTCTGACTAGGCCTCGGAAGCTGTCAGCGGTCCGCCTTGAGCTGTCAGCTAAAGTGCTGATGGCTGAAGGCTGACAGCTGACGGCTCATCAGTCTGCGTTCTTAATCGTCGTTCCGCTCTTCTTAGCGTAGCGGACAAGCTTGTCGCCTTCTTTCCGTCGACCAACTCTAGTTGGTTCGCCCGTCTTCGGGTCAAGGACCATGACGTTCGAGACGTTGAGAGGGGCTGGGAGCTGGATTCGAGCACTTCGCTCGCCCTGCTGCTTTGCCTTGCGGTGCTTGATCACTGCGTTCAACGGCAGTGGCTGCTCAGCGTTCTCTGGATTCTCGGCCAGAACGATAACCTTGTTCTCCTTCGGGGACACGGCGGCGATGAAGCCCTTCTTGCCTTTGTCCTTTCCGGCGATGATCATCACCTTATCTCCGCGTCGAACCTTGAGCTTAACGGGGTTTGCGAGTCTTTTAAGATCAGCTTTTGTTGGCATTACAGCACCTCCGGTGCGAGCGAGACAATCTTCATGTAGTTGGCGTCGCGAAGTTCGCGAGCAACTGGACCAAAGATACGGGTGCCTCGTGGCTCACCGTTGTTCGGGTTGATGACGACGCAAGCGTTCTCATCAAATCGCAGAGTTGAACCATCAGCACGTCGGACGGGCTTCTTGGTTCGAACGATGACGGCTCGGACGACATCGCCCTTCTTGACCGGCATGTTCGGTGTGGCAGCCTTCACTGCGCAGACGATCACGTCGCCGATTCCGCCGTATCGGGGCTGTGAACCCTTAAGGACGCGAATACACATGACGTCTCGTGCGCCGCTGTTATCGGCAACCTTGAGTCTTGTAAATTGTTGGATCATTTCAGTTTTCCTTTCTCAGAGGCCGCCCCCGAAACAACATTTCGGGGGTGGGCGTGATCGAATTTTTGTTGCCCCATACGGAGCAGAAGTTATTTGACCTTTTCAAGAATCTGGGTGACTCGCCATCGCTTATCTTTCGATATTGGGCGGGTCTCCATGATCTCAACGCGGTCGCCCTCGTCGCAATTGTGCAGGTCGTGTGCCTTGAACTTCTCAGTTCGAATAACAACCTTTCCGTACAGCGGGTGCTGGACGCGTCGCTCGACCTTAACAACAACCGTCAGTTCCATCTTGTTGGAAACAACGATTCCTTGTCGGGTTTTACGACGATTGCGTGGTTCTTGAGCGTCTGCCATTAAGCGTTACCTCTTTGCTTTTCGCCGATCACGGTGAGGATTCGAGCGATGTTGTGTCGTCGAACCTTCACGCTTGCTGTGTCTGTCAATTGGCGGAAAACGATGTCGCGTCGTGCCTTATAAAGGGCAGCTTGCTCGTCGTTAACCATTGCCTGCAGATCAGCAACTGATTTGTCTCTTAATTCCTTTGCTTTCAAGCTTTTCATTGTGCAGCAGCCTCCCGCTTTGCGGCGGCTTTCTCTTGGTAACCAGCTTCAAGCGCAGCTTGCTCGGCTTCCAGTTCGGCCTTGGTGTAGAACTTACAGCGCATTGGCATCTTGTAGATGGCAAGTCGCATAGCTTCTCGTGCCAGTTCGACCGATACGCCGTCCATCTCGAACAGCACTCGGCCTGGCTTAACAACCGCTACCCAGCCTTCAACGCCAGCCTTACCCTTACCCATACGGGTTTCGAGTGGCTTCTTGGTGTACGACTTTTGAGGGAAGATCCGGATCCAGACCTTACCGCCTCTCTTGACGTGTCGGGTCATGGCGATACGAGCGGACTCGATCTGCCGGCTGGTAACCCATGCTGGCTCCAAAGCGACGATGGCGTAGTCGCCAAAGTCGATATGGTTACCCTGGGTTGCCTTCCCTTTCATTCGGCCACGGAACATTTTCCGTCGGCCTTCTTTAACTCGTTTTGGCAATAGCATTAGGCTTGTCCTCCTTCAATAGGAGCAGGTGCAACCTCGGCTGCCGGAGCATCCTCGGTCTTGGTTGCAGCAAATGCCTTCTTAGGTGCGCGATCTTCTCGCTCCTTTCGTCGGTTCTCTTGCTGAGTTTGCATAATGGCATCGAGCTCTCGAAGTCGCTTCTCAGGAAGAACCTCGCCCTTGTAGATCCAGACTTTGCAGCCTACGATTCCGTAGACGGTGTGTGCTTCGGCGAATCCGTAGTCGATGTCCGCTCGCAGGGTGTGAAGAGGAACCTTTCCGGTCTTATCCTTTTCACTTCGAGCGATTTCCGAACCACCAAGTCGTCCAGAAACCTGGATCTTGATGCCTCGTCCGTTCAATCGAACAACGCGGGTCATTGCTTGTCGCATGGCGCGTCGGTGGCTGATTCGCTTTTCGAGCTGAGCACAGATGTTCTCGGCAACGATTTGTGCGTCGAGCTCTGGCTGTCGAACTTCGGTGACGTTGACTTGAACGCCAAGGGTGTTGTCGAACTCACGCACCATTCGGTTCAGAATGTCGGTCAGTTCGTCGATGCCCTTTCCGCCTCGTCCGATGATTGCGCCTGGTCGCGCCGTGAAGATGTTGACCTTCAGACGGTTTGCGGCTCGCTCGATCTCGACTCGGCTAACGTTTCCAAGTCCAACGCGGCCCTTAACGACAAGTCGAATCTCGTGATCCATCTTGACGGCGGCGGCGTAGCCTTGCTTTTTGTAGAACCAGTGACTGTCGTGGCCTCGGATGACGCCAATTCGAAAGCCTACTGGATGAATTTTCTGGCCCATTAGTTTTCTTGTGTCTCCTCAGAGGCCTTGACCTCTTCCTGAACCGGCGCCTCGGCAACTACTTCATCAGTAGCAACCTCGACTGGCTCTTGAATCTCTTCTGCGGCTTTCTCAGCCTTCTTTGCCTTTGGAGCGGCAGGTGCTGCGAACTTCGGTCGCGGCTTAGCCTTGGTTCCGTGTGGCTTGACTGCTACCTTCGGTTCGGCGTCTTCCACAACCACGGTAATGTGGCTGGTCTTCTTGACGATCCGGTTCGCACGACCCATAGCGCGAGCTTGGATTCGCTTAATGCGTGGTCCTTCGTTCACTTCAATGGTAGCGATGCGCAGAGTCTCAGGCGAGAGCTGATTGTTCTCGACTGCGTTTGCCATAGCGTTGATCAAAACCTTTCGGAGCAGCTTTGCACTCTTGCTCGTGTGATAGCGAAGCTTGTGAGCTGCCATCGTGGCGTCCATCCCTCGGATTTCGTCAGCGATGATGCGAACCTTTCGTGGCTGCACGCGGAGATATTTAGCGGTTGCGCGTACTTCCATTATCGAATCTTCACTCCTCGCTCAGGGATACCGCCTTGGTGACCCTTATACGTTCGGGTAGGAGCAAACTCTCCCAGCTTGTGACCGATCATGTTTTCGGTAACGAAGACTGGAACGTGCTTGCGTCCGTCGTGAACCGCGAACGTGTGTCCGATCATGTCTGGGATGATCGTCGATCGTCGGCTCCATGTTTTGATGAGTTTCTTTTCATCCGCAGCGTTCATCTTATCGACCTTCTCGATAAGATGATCGTCCACGAAATATCCTTTCTTTAAGCTTCTTGCCATTTAGATTTTCCTGTGTTGACCTTCGCCCTTAGCCCTAGCTAAAAGCGGGCAGTGCACGAGGAGCTTCCCTCTCAGCCGAAGCCGAGAGGAGAACTCGAATTGACGATCACTTCCCGTAACGTCGGCGAACAATGAGCTTGTCCGTCTTCTTGTTACTTCGAGTGCGCTCACCGAGCGACTTATTGCCCCATCGGTCGACTGGACCTTTCTTGCGTCCAACCGGCGACTTCGCTTCACCACCACCATGTGGGTGGTCGCGTGGGCTCTTGACGACACCGCGAACGTGAGGCTTGCGGCCAAGGTTTCGGCTCTTTCCAGCCTTACCTAGCGACTCGTTCTCATGCTCTGCGTTTCCGACTTCTCCGACCGTAGCGCGGCAGGTATTGTGCACCATTCGCATTTCGCCCGAGGGAAGCCTAAGCGTGACGTAATTTCCTTCCTTTGCCATAACCTGCGCGGAGGTTCCGGCGGATCGAACCATCTGTCCGCCCTTACCAGGGTGGAACTCGATGTTGTGGACAAGGGTACCAAGCGGGATGTTCTTCAACGGCAAGCAGTTGCCAGGAAGAATGTCGGAATCGACACCGCTCGAAACTTTCGCACCCACTACGAGATTGCGAGGAGCAAGGATATAAGCCTTGGTTCCGTCGTTGTAGTGGAGAAGAGCGATGCGGCAGGTGCGGTTTGGATCGTATTCGATCGCCGCAACGGTTGCCTCAATGCCATCCTTAATGCGCTTGAAGTCGATGATTCGGTAGCGTCGCTTGTTTCCGCCACCAACGTTAACGCTGGTAACACGGCCATAGCTGTTGCGTCCACCGGACTTTCGCAGACCAACGGTCAGCGACTTCTCCGGGCGAATCTTGGTAACTTCCGCGTAGGTCGAAACTGCCTGATGGCGTCGTCCTGGCGATGTTGGTTTAAGCTTTCGTACTGGCATGGTTAGACTCCGTAATCCTCCAGCATCTGACCCTTTGCCAGGGTGATGACTGCCTTCTTGCGATTCGGCTCATAGCCGCTGTGCTGACCACGTCGTCGCTTCTTACCCAGAACCTTGATGGTGCGAACCGAAGTAACCTCGATCCCCTCACCCTTCTTCTTTCCGGAGTTGTAAAGCGCTTCAAGAGCAGCCTTGATTTCAATCTTGTTCGCGTCGCGGGCAACGATGAACGTGTACTTTCGCACCAGCTCAGAATCTTCCTTAATGCGCAGGTCGCCGAAGCTCAGAGCCACCGACTTTTCGGTCAGGTGGGGAGCAACGATCACTTCGTAGGGACTTCTCACTTGGACCAAACCTCCTCAATTCGCGCCAAAGCTTCTTTGGCAATCACTAGCTTGTGAGCAACGAGTACGTCTCGTGCACTGAAAGCTTGCGTCTTAGGACCCTCTTCACCCTTCTTCACCGAAGCCGGAGCGGTTCGCACCACAACGTTCTTCAGGTTAGCGAAGGACTTGAGAACGACTTCGTCGTACTCAGGAAGGATCAAAAGGACTCGGCGAGTATCTTGCAACCCGAGAGCCGTCAACAATGCGATTGCATCCTTAGTCTTCGGTGCCGCGAAAGCGACCGTATCGACCACGCTGACATGGCCAGCTTCGAAGTGCATCGCAAGCGCGCTGACGATGGACGCCCGTCGCTCTTGCTTGTTGATCTTCTTATCGTAGTTACGTGGCTTGATCGCCAGAGCCATACCACCGTGCGCATAGTGCGGTCCACGGATAGAACCCTGTCGAGCGTTACCAGTCTTCTTCTGCTTGTACGGCTTTCGTCCACCACCACGAACCTCAGCTCGGGTCTTGGCGCTTTGCGTACCTTGGCGAGAGTTGGACTCTTCAGCAACGACGGTTCGGTGAATAGACGTGTGGCTAGCAGAGATGGTGGTTAGGAATCCACTGAGATCGTGGCTACCAACCTTCTTGCCGGCTTTATCCTTAATTTCGATAGCAGCCATTATTTGCTCACCTTGTTAACCGTAACGTTTGCGCCGTTAGGGCCGGGGACGGAACCGTCGATGAGCAAGAGATTTCGCTCAGCGTCGATCTTAACGATCTTGAGACCTTTCTGAGTCACCGTATCGGTACCCATTCGACCCGGACCGCGCTTACCTTTGAAAACCCTCTGAGGGCCGGTAGCACCGTTCGAGAGCGGACGTCGGTGAGTCATGAAACCGTGAGTCATGTGCTGACCTTTGAAGTGGTACCGCTTGACACCACCGGCAAAGCCGCGACCTTTACTGACTCCGGTCACCGTCACACTCTCGCCTTCCGCAAACAAAGAAACGTCGAACTCTTGACCGAGCTCGACGCCATCAGTTTTTGCTACACGGAATTCGCGGAGGGTGCGAAGGTTCTTCGTGAGGCCCGCCTTTTTGAGGTGGCCAAATTTGGGGAAAGTGAGCTTGCGCTCTGGCGCGTCTCCGAAACCGACCTGGATTGCGGTGTAACCGTCCGACTCTTGGTTTTTCAACTGAGTGACGTAAACGGGACCCGCTTCCACGACGGTAACGGGCACCATTTTGCCCGCATCGTTAAAGATGTGGGTCATGCCTATTTTTCGTCCTAAAATGCCTGGAAGCATAGATTTTTCCTCGCTTCAATGCATCGTTCGACCTGTCGGATTCGTCATGAATCACTGACGTTGCCCATCGTTATTGGCGTTGAAACCAACCGGGGTCGCCCAGTCAAGCGAGCTTGGAAGCTGCGTGACGCCAGACACAGTCCGGCGCAAAGAGAAGTTATACCCTACGTTTGGGCGGGTTTGCAACCTTCGGACGACACGCCGACGAGGAAAGCAACCTTACGATCTGCTTCAGCTAGTCCAGGGCGGTAAACCGAAAACGATCAGAGCCACGAAAAGAATGTGAACCACAAGCAGCACACCTAAAAGACTCTTCGGACCACCTTCCTGTTTTGCAGTTATGAACTTAACTGCAGTGATGACCGCAATCGGGGAAAAGCAGCAGCCTGCCGCAAATTGGATGGGAAAGGCTTGCCCCCCCCATTGATACCCAGTCAAAATCCCAACAGCAGGCACAAGCAGTTGGAGCGCACACGCAATGAGGAAACCGATCGACGCTCTGGATTTTACTTCAGGCATGGCCCTACAGCAGTTGTACCAACCCGTTTAGCTTAGATGCCTTGCCTTAGGAAGCGCCATCCCAAAGTTTCAGAACTCCTTAGCAAAACACTCGTCTGTCCACTCTGTGAAATGGGTCGTTTCGCTGATTGTGTTCACAGCCTGTGTTGCCATAGTTGCCGGTGTGCTGATGCCGCGGTTTCGCCCACAACGAACTGACGCGATGGCAGATCTCGAGGGGCAATACTTTCCGACATTTCCGGGCGCCAACAAATACGACGAGCGACCGATTAGTCTGTCAATCTCAAGCGACGGATCGCTGGGATACTCGCCGTCCGATCAAGTGCACTTAAAGGGAACAGCATCTATCTCATCGGGCTACTTACAGGTCAACATTCCAGGTGTCTATTTGGGCGATGTTCAATGGGACCGTGCTAAGCACGTGATCGAATTTGAGTATCCCACCGGCCAGCGAAACACCTTCTACCGACACCCCTTATGAAATGGGACGGTTTCTGAGTCTCAAAGATTCGATGACCTCTGAGCGAGCTTCCACCCGCCGTGGGGCGCGGGTCCCGGAGTGGCGGTGGGGATTGAGCGACAGCAACGCCCCCGGCGACACTTCGGGTGGGGAGTGGCATCGGGCCGGCGGGTGCGAGCTCGATATTCTTCCCCAAATCTGACTTCCAAGCCGGACGCTCTTACCGATAGCTACAAGTAGCCCAACTGCTGCTCCCAGCGATCTCCGCTGGGCATCTTCTTCTGCTCAACCGCCGAAATCCAACTATCAATCCCCGACTCCTTCGCAAACGACCACCCTTCCTTACACCGCAAGAAGTAGCGCCGAACCGCCTCAAACTCACCCTTCTGTAAAAGCTCATCCGCCAAGCGCATCCTTGGCCCAAACGAACCGGTCACCGGCGAAAAAGAATCCAGCGAGCGAATCAAGTGCTCACCGGCTCCCTTCAGGTCACCTCGCCGAACCGCTACGAGTCCTGCGAACTGGTGGCCTGCGTGAAGCGAATCACCATCAACCCCAGTCGGAAACCGGTAACCAGAGTGGCGCAAGTAGTCCTTCGAAATCGCCTCCGGATAACTCAACTCGCCCGCCTCCAAAAACACATAGGACGCCGTCTTTGCTGCATCGCTAAAGTCGAAAGGGCTTCCCTTTTTCTCCGCCACTGTCAGCAAGCCTTCCTTAACGATTCCCAAAGCAGCCTTGCAAGCCACCTCTCGATTCTCCTCCATCCAGACTAACTCGCGCATCCAGTCCTCAAAAGGCTCAGCCTCCAGACTTTTCAGATCCGGGATGGTCAGATCGAGTTGTTTGAGCTTCTTGACGTCTGCCGTCACGTTGATCGACTTTAGCGCCGCGCGCACGATCTCCGGACTCGGGTTCGACCCAATCAAACCCCCTGGAACCATGCCAACAGCACCAAATCCTACCGCCGCGCCAACCACAACCAACAGCAACTCTTTTCGCACGCCAGAAGTAATGTAACACAAAATCCTGCTCACTCGTAAGTGACGTACCCGTCATTGTCCTAATTGTCTGAACTGTTCCCGGCAAACCTCTTACTCGGGACTGCCTCATATTTGAATCAAAAGATTCTCAAAGCGGTTGACAAACCCGTGATTTCGACGCCTATAAGTGATGATCAAGATTTCCAGACTTGCGTGTCGAAGATCCCGACTGGGATCGCGGGCGTCTCGCCTGCTTCCGCCGATGTTCGAGTCAAAGATCCCGAGGAAATCGGGGCAAAGTGATGAACAAGGCTCCAACTCCCAACACAGAAGCGTGTCCCTACTTGTCCCCACCAAAACCAAGAAGTGAGCACCCATTTGAACCCAATGTCCCCACCAAAACGCGTCGCAGTTCTCTCCGACCGCAGAGAACCGAGAACCGAAACCGCCTACCCACCCCTACCCACCTTTCTCGCAAAATCCGCAATCCGTTGAACCTGACTACCCCACAAAACGCGTCGCAGTTCTCCGCCCGACTTTGGGACTCTGCAACTACGAAACTGCGAAACTACAGATTCTTTGAACACTCCGATGTCGAACCGTCACCAACCTCTGTATGATGCTTCTTGTGAACGAGGCCGTGGCCCCAAAGGCAAAGCTGGAGATTGGTCAGTTGGTGACAAGCCACTACGACCAGGTCTTCCGCTTCTGCTCGGTGCGGGTGGGATTCCACCACGCCGGGGATGCGGCTCAGGAGACCTTTATCACCGCCCAGAGGGCCCTTTCTAAGTTCCGAGGCGATAGCAAGCCGCTCACCTGGCTGATGGGAATCGCGCTCAATGAATGCCGGCGGATCAACCGCTCGCGTCGAGATGGCGAACCAATGGTTGAATTCGGCGCACCGACCCCGGAGGGCCAAATCATCGACCGGGAGGCCCTCCGAGTCGCCCTCGCCAAACTCTCGCCCGAGCACCGCGAAGTGGTGCTCCTCCACGAAGTCGACGGCTTCACCTACGAAGAGATTGCCGACATCGCCGGAATCCCGGTCGGGACGGTCAAGAGCCGACTCTACCACGCATTTTTGAACTTACGACAGACCCTGGCGCCCTCGGAGGTGGCCTAAACAAATGGAAAACCTAAAGAGCTTTTTAGACGGAGAACTAGACCTGGCCGGTAGCGCCGAGGTCGAGACCCACCTGCGACAGGACGCCGAGCTGGCAAAGATGTCCGCCGACTTCTCCGCCCTCTCTGGCGCGCTGAAGGCCGTTGACCCCGGTCAGCCCTACGGCCGCGAACAGCTAGAATCCCGCCTCGCGGCAGGAACTGTAGCCGAGTCAAGAAAGATCTGGCGGTTTGCCGGATGGTCTTCGGTAATGGGATTACTTCTTGTCATCGCAATGATTCCGGGGCTGAAGGGTGGAGGTGGTTCTGCAGAAACAGCTTCTATCGGCGTGGCGAAGAGCGCTAGCGCAGAGATGTCAACTTCGTCCCCAGCAGTGGCAGACGCAACCGCTCCAGCAGCACCGAAGACGGGCGAAATTGCCGCCGCTGGATCAGCCGCCGTCGATCAAACGGAGCAATTTCAGCAGATGGAGTACGCGAAAAAGGCTCCTGCGGGGGATGCAACCAAGAACCGGGCGGCCTATGATCTACTCTCTGAGGAAGAACGAGCCGGAGCTTCAATGCCTGCGTCCGGCGCAGCACCAGCTGACGCAACCCTTCAAAAGGCGAAGAGCGTCCTCTCATCCGAGGACAGAGCAAAACTCGACTTGAGCATCGGCAAGAACTCGCCCGGCGCGCCCTACGGCGTCTACCTTGAGAAGTCTGGAAACGTGACCGTCGAGGTCGAAGACCTCATGCGCTCGGTTGACGAAGCCACCGGAATGGTCACCAGCCTCAAAGGCTTCGTGGTCACCAGCGATATGCAGAACACTGCCGACGGTGGCAAAGCCCAGATGACCCTCCGCATCCCCTCCGACAACTTCCCTGCCGCCATGAATAAGCTTCAGGCGATGGGCGAAGTGAAGCAGGTGAACTCGGCGAGCCAGGACATCACCGGCGAAACCGTGACCTCCGCGGCAAAGACCCGCTCGTGGGCTGACCAAGAGAAGCAACTGATCGACGAGCTTGCCAAAAGCAAGAACCGCGACGAAAAGTGGCGGATCCGAGGCGAACTCAGCAACGTCCGCGCCAACCTAGAAGCCGAGAAATGGCAGCTGAACAACCTCAAAGAACGAGGCAACTTTTCCACCATCCAAGTCACCTTCACCCGAGGAGCCAGCGGCGGAGGCTGGGCAAAAGGCGCCTTCGGCGACGCCAAATCCGGCCTCGGCTCAGTAGGCCAAGTCCTCGGAACCCTAGGCATCTACCTCCTAGTCTTCATCCCCGTCTGGTTGCCGCTTGCGGTGGCAGGGTGGATGGTGAATCGACGACGACGATGACCAGAAGGAGTCTCCGAACGGTATTGGTCACTTGAGCAATACCGTTCCGCTCACGGCAGAGTGCGCCTACCGCCGCCGAGAGCTTTTCCCCCGGTGCCTCGGTAGATCAGGTAGACCACTCCGCCAACAATGGCAAGCGGCAGAAGTAACTTGGCAATGAACAGAATGGGTGCAACCACGATCTTCCAGACCAGGATTGCGGCAATGATCATTCCGACGATCTTGAGCAGATTCTTGTTTGAATCAGACATACCATTCAATACGGCGATCCACTGAAAAGGATTCAAGCGGGGCAGAAGTCCCTAGATCAGTTCTCGGTTCACTGCTCCTCGATATGCTAACCTATTGACTCCGAATGAAGCTGTTTCAGCCCTGGTTTTGTCGTGTTTTGAGCTACGAGTTTTGCGTAATGCAAAGTCAGGGCGCGGCTTGCACCGCTCACTTTCGAGGTGAATCAGCATGACAATCGGCATCGTCGGAACCGGGCTCATCGGAGCCTCAATCGGGATGGGGCTGAAGGCTAAGGGCCACCGCGTCATCGGGTTCGATCTGTCGACAGAGAATACGGATATCGCGGTTCGGCGCTACGCTATCGATGAAGCAGTCTCTCTTGAAGAAGCGAGCCAAGCGGACGTCGTCTTCGTAGCGGTTCCGCCAGCAGCGACGGTTGCCGTCTTAGACGCAGTCTACATCGCTCGGGGGCCAGAAACCTTGGTGACGGATACCGCAAGCATCAAAGCCGACGTCGTCGCCTGGGGGGCAGAAAAGGAGTGGTTCGTAGCTAGCCATCCCATGGCAGGACACGAGAAGGGCGGCCCCAAGTTTGCGTCGAATTGGCTCTTCCGAGGTGCAAAGTGGATCATCTGCCCGGGTGCAGCTCCGGCTTCACAGATGTCCCGTCTCGAATCAGTAGTGAAGGAGCTGGACGCCATTCCGGTTCGACTCAGTGCCGCTGAGCATGACCGGACTGCCGCGATCCTCTCGCACTTGCCCCATGTTTTGGCGGGTCTACTTCTGGAGACCGGTGCCCAGCTTGAATCAACAGAAGCGAGCGGTGGTTCATGGAAAGACTTGACCCGTGTCGGAGGTGTTGATCCCGATCTCTGGACACAAATCTTGCTCGGCAACCGAACAGAAGTCTCTACTGTGCTGAGCGGCTATGTCGCCCGGCTTGGCGAGTTGACGAGCATGATCGAGCGCAGCGACAAGAAGGGGATTGAGAAGTGGCTGAAGGAGATGGCGAAGCTTAAGGGGAAGCAGAAGTGAGGCTGACGATTAACCCAGTTGGCTCGATCAACGGTTCGATGAGACCGCCAAGCGACAAATCGCTCACACACCGAGCTTACATGTTCGCAGCGTTCGCTTCGTCCGAGTGCATCGTTCGGAATCCGTTGCGAGGCGAAGACTGCGAAAACACTCTTCGAGCGATGATCCACCTTGGCTTGCGACACGAGATGTTGGGGCCGGAGGAGCTGAGATTGATCCCGACTCAGGAGTGGATGCAACCGAGCGGCCCGATTGATTGTGGCAATAGCGGGACCACAATGCGTCTCCTTTCCGGCCTTGTGGCTTCTCGGCCACTGCAAGTGACTTTCATTGGCGATGCAAGTCTTTCTAAGCGCCCAATGGGTCGGATCAGAGTTCCTCTCGAACTGATGGGAGCTGAAATCGAGGGAGATCGACCCCCGCTGACGATAAGAGGCGGCTCCCTGAAAGGTATCGACTACATCAGCCCCGTCGCAAGCGCGCAAGTCAAGAGCTGCACCCTTCTCGCTGGTTTGAGGGCTGAAGGAACCACTTCGGTTTCCGAACCTTCACTGTCACGTGACCATACGGAAAGGATGCTTAAGGCTATGGGCTACGAACTCCTTACCGAGGGGTTAAAAGTGAGCATCGACGGTGGCCAAGAGGGACACGGCTTTGAGTTCGCCGTCCCAGGTGATATTAGCTCGGCGGCATTCTTCGTCGTGGCCACGGCCCTCCTTTCAAACAGCCGCCTAGAGGTGACAGAGTTAAGTGTCAACCCCACACGCACTGGCTTGCTTGATGTGCTCACCCAGTGTCAGATTCCTTTTGCGCTGTACGATGTACAGGAGCAACTGGGTGAACCCGTTGGATCACTAGTAGTTGAGACTGCTAAAAGCCTTCAGCCTTTCACAATAGAAGGCGAACTGGTACCGAGACTCATCGATGAAATTCCTGTTCTAGCGATCCTCGCCACTCAATGCGAGGGAACATCAATCATTCGTAATGCGAAGGAGCTAAGAGTCAAAGAAAGTGATCGAATAGAACTGGTCGCCAATGGCCTTCGTGAAATGGGCGCGGAGGTCGAAACATTCGAAGACGGTATGGCGATCACCGGCCCGACTAAGCTGAAGGCGATCAAGGTTGATGCTCACGGCGACCACCGGATCGCGATGGCGTTCGCCATCGCCGGACTCATTGCCGAGGGAACAACTGAGATCGACGGGGCCGACTCGATCGCAACCAGCTTCCCCGGATTTGAAGCCGAGTTGGCTCGACTCTGTCAAACAGTAAACTCCAAGCCATGAAACCAGTCATCGCCATCGATGGTCCCGCCGGGGCAGGGAAAAGCACTGTGAGCAAGCTCATTGCCAAGGAGCTTGAGCTTAGCTACCTCGATACCGGTGCGATGTACCGCTGCTTGGCTTTCAAAGCCCTAGAAGCTGGACTTACCGTTCAAGACGGAAACAAGGCCGCCGAGCTGATGACCGACATCCATATCACGTTTGGGATTGGCGAGCCGCAGCCGGTGTTCATTAATGGCGAAGACGTGACCGCCAGTATCCGAACCCCTGAGATTGGTGAGGCCGCTAGTGCGCTTAGTCAGTTCACTCCGGTGAGGCAAAAGATGGTCGCTCTCCAGCAGGAGCTGGTTCGGGGAGGCGGGGTGATTCTTGAGGGCCGAGATGTCACGACCGTTGTTGCTCCAGATGCGACTCTTAAGATCTATCTCACCGCCAGTTTGGAAGAGCGGGCGAAGAGGCGGCAGCGGGAGTTTATTGAGAAGGGGATGGAGGCTGGGTTTCAGGATGTTCGAAACCAGATCGAGCTGAGGGATCACCGGGATATCAATCGGGACGATTCTCCGTTGAAGGTCGCTGATGATGCGATTATTGTTGAGTCGGCGGACCGGTCTCCGGAAGAGGTTGCGGCGAAAATCATCTCTCACCTGAAAGCCAAGTTGCAGTAAACTCGGCAGGTTCCCGACTCGCAAGGCACGGGACACCTGTGTAACAAAAATGGCTGCAAACGTCCAATCATTTGGGGGACCCCGCGACTGGGGCAGACTTCTTACGGCGATGGTGACCCCGTTCGACTCGGACGGCGGAGTGAATTTTAAGGAAGCTCGGCGACTTGCGGCTTACCTGGTGGATGTTCAAAAAAACGACGGGCTCGTTGTGAACGGGACCACCGGAGAGTCGCCGACTCTTTCGGAAGATGAGAAGTTTCGGCTTCTGACCGAGGTCTTGGAAGAAGTTGGCGACCGGGCGGCGATTGTCTTTGGCGCGGGTTCCAACGATACGGCGGATTCGGTTTTTTGCACCAAGAAGGCGACCGAGCTGGGGGCTCACGGGATCATGATCGTGAACCCGTATTACAACAAGCCGGGTCAACGTGGGCTTTTCGCTCACTTTAAGGCTTGCGCTGAGGCGACGACTTTGCCTGTTCTGGTTTACAACATCATTCCTCGCTCGGCGATTAACCTTGAGACGCCTTACCTGCTTGAGCTGGCGAAGATTCCGAACATTGTCGGAGTTAAGGAGGCCAGCGGTTCGGTTCCTCAGATCAGCGATGTTTGCGGATCGGCGCCGGAGGGTTTCAGGGTTTATTGCGGTGACGATGCTCTGACGCTCTCGACCTTGGCGCTTGGGGCGCATGGCGTGGTTAGCGTTGCTGGGCACGTTGTTGGCGCGCAGATTAAGCAGATGATCGAGCTGTTTCCGACCGACCCGGCGGGGGCGGCGAAGATTCACCATGAAATCATGCCGGTCATCAAGGCTTGCTTTGTTGCTCCGAATCCGGTTCCGGTGAAGTGGATGCTTTCGCAACGTGGCTTCGATTGCGCTTCGGTTCGACTTCCGCTGGTTCCGCTTGATGAATCGGAACTGAATTCGATCAAATCTGCGTTCAAAGGGTAAAACCCGATGATGTTTCGCCGCCTCCTTTCCGCCATCTGTTTCTGCCTGGTGGCGGGGGCTTGTCAGGCTTATCCGGCGTTTTATGATGTGCTGGTGAAGCAGTACGCTTTCAAGCCGGAGTCGGCGGCGGCGAAGGCGAAGTGCCAGGTTTGTCACGACGGCAAGCCGCCGAAGTTGAACATCTTTGGCAAACAGGTCAAGCCGGTTTTGCCACCGGACTACACTTTGACTCCGGCCACTCTTGAAAAGGTTGTCGCTTCAGACGCTGACGGCGATGGTGTCTCCAACGGAGACGAGCTGAAAGCCGGCGAGAACCCGGCGGTTGCGGCTCCTAAGGCCGACGTGCCCGCTGCTCCGGCTACGAGCGAGCTGATTCCTAAGCACTCGATGCACCCGGCGCTGGCTCACTTCCCTCTGGCGCTTTGGGCGGTGGCGGCTTTCTTCGAGCTTTTTGGACGCTACAAAAAGCAGAAGCTTTATCACGATGTTGCGGTTGCGAACCTCGGGCTGGGCCTCATTAGTTCCATCGTTACGATTGCCACCGGGATTGCGGCGATGCTGCGGCTTGGTTACTGGCCACTGACGGCGAATCCGATGATTCTTCACCTGGTTCTTGCTTCGGCGAGCACTTTGATCGCGCTGGCGGCTTGGGCTCAGCGGAAGAAAGAGGGGTTGGAGTTTCCGTTCTTCCTTTGTCTCAGCGCGGGTTCGGTGTTGCTTGCTGGGCATTTTGGCGGAGACATGGTTTTTGGTCAATAATTTGGAACAGAAACACCCAGTTCTGAGTTAATATTGATATGCAGGCTGTGTAGCCAGCGCCGAGTTCCGCCTTTCAAAAAGCGGGAACGGGGGACCCATAACTTGGGGTGAATTCTTGGGAAACCGAGAAAGGGACGCTCTTGGCCCTAACCCGTCAGCTAACCCCGTAGGCGAACGAGAGATGTAGCGCGAGCCATCATCCCCCGGTTCACAGTTTGGGTCGCCATCGTGCGCCCCTTGCACCTCCTGGTCGGGGCTCTGGACGTTCACGTTCGGGGCCTCGGTAGTTTTTAGCTTGACCCTAGTCCATCGGTCGGTCTGTGTAGTTCCTCGAATAAATAGGTTAAAATCGCGGAGTCTATGGTGAACTCTGTTCTCATTCTTGCTAGCGTGCTTTGGACGCAGGCTCCTTCTCACTTGGCCGCGACTGCTCCCTCGGTTTTGCTTTCTAAACCCGCGGTTGTCCAGACGCAGGGTTTAAAGGCGCTGGATCACTCGGTTTATGATCAGTGGAAGTCGATTCGGGGAACGATGATTTCGGATGATGGGAACTGGATTGCTTATGCGATTGCCGCTCAGGAAGGGGACATGGTTTTGGAGGTTCAGAACACTTCGACGGGTGCGAAGTTCAGCACGGCGTTGGGGCAGTCATTGACGCTTCCACAGGGGACGCCGATGAACCCTCGGATCACGATTTCGGGCGATTCGAAGTTTTTGATTGCGACCGTGAATCCGAGTTGGGAAGCTTATAAGAAGGCGCGAAAGGACAAAGTGAAGCCCGCTGACGTTCCGAAAGCGGGGATGGTGATTGTTGATTTGACTAAGTCTGCTGGGACAAACATGGAGAAAATCTCTAGTTGGCAGATGGCTCCGGAGGACAAGGGATACCTGCTTTACAAACCAGAAGTAGCACCGGCGGCGCCAGCGAGTGGGACTCCGGCGGCTGGGGCTCCGGCGAAAGAGGAGGCAGGAAAGGACGACGCCAAGAAGGAGACGGTCAAAAAGAAGGCCGACCATAAGGCGGGGGAAACCTACACGCTTCGAGAACTATCGTCCGGGAAGGAGACCAAGTGGGAGAACGTTGCTTCGGCGGCGTTTAGCAAGAACGGCGAGAAGCTGGCTTTGGCGATTAGCACGAAAGACGGAGCCGAGGACGGCATTGTCGTGGTTGACCTGAAATCCGGTGCGAAGACCGAGGTTGCCAAGGGACTCGGGCGGTATCTGCGGATGGCGTTTGACGAAGACGCTGGGCAACTCGCTTTTGTGACGGATAAGGATGACTACTCGGCGAAGCAGCCTACGAACGCCCTTTACGTTGCGACTATTGGTAAGCCTGCGAAGCTCGTGGCAAAGCTGGGGACCAAGGAGCTTCCGAAGGACACGATGCCAGCGGCGGGGACGCTGAGCTTTAGCAAGTCGGGTAAGCGGCTGCGATTTGGCGTGACGGGCAAGCCGACTCCGGAGCCGGAAGTGAATCCCGATGAAGCGGTTTCGCTGGACGTTTGGCACTACAATGACGAGCGGTTGCAGACCGTGCAAGTGAACCAGATCGCTGCTGATCGTGCGCGGAGTTTTGACTTCCTTTATCACGTTGGCAGCGACAAGCTGGTGGAGCTTGAGACGGACGCATTTTCGGGGTCGTCGGTTTCTTCCGAGTTTGACAATGACCTGGGCCTGTCGATCTCGAATAAGGCGTATCGGAAGCAGTCTTCTTGGTCGGTTGGGGCTCAGGACATTTATACGATTAACTTGAAGACGGGCGAGCGGAAGGAGCTTGTTAAGGGGACGGATGCTTCGCTGGTTCTTTCGCCGAAGGGTCGGTTTGGAGTTGGGTACGAGGAGTCGAGCAAGAAGCTGGTTTCTTATGAACTGGCGACGAGTCGCAAAGTCGTTTTGAACAATGATTTGCCGCCGATTTGGGATGAATTGAACGACGTTCCGGCTCCGGCAGGGCAGCTCGGGTTTGCCGGATGGACGAAGGACGAGGCGCGGATTCTGGTTTACGATGCCTTTGACATTTGGGCGGTTGACCCTTCGGGCAAGGCTAAGCCGGAGTGCGTGACGGGTGGGTATGGGCGGATGCGGTCGCTCCGGTTCCGCCGTTTGGGGCTTGATCCGGATGAAGTTTATGTGGACCTTTCGAAGCCGATGCTTCTGAGTGCGGTGGATACGGAGTCGATGGATTCTGGTTACTACAAGCTTGAGGCGGGCAAGGCTCCGGAGAAGATTTTGATGGAAGCGGCTCAGTTCGGCGGGGCGGCGGGGCTTCGCGGAGTTGTTCAGACTTCGGTTTCGAAGGCGAAGAATGCGGAGAAGGTGTTCTTTACTCGGCAGACGTTCCGGGAGTTTCCGGACTTGATGGTTGCGGATTCGGCTTGGACGTTTGCGAATCGGAAGCGGATCACGGACGCGAACCCTCAGCAGAAACAGTACTCGTGGGGAACGGCGGAGCACATCACTTACCGGTCGAACGATGGAGACGAGCTGCGGGGGATTTTGTATTCGCCGGATAAGGTGGATTACGTAAAGAAGCATCCGATGATCGTTTACTTCTATGAGCGGGATTCGGAGTTGTTGCATACTTATCGCGCTCCGGCGCCGAGTGCTTCGACGATCAACATTCCGCTGTTCGTTAGCCAGGGATATGCGGTTCTGGTTCCGGATATTAAGTACAAGACGGGCTATCCGGGCGAGAGTGCGGTGAATTGCATTCTTCCGGCGACGCAGGAGGCTTTGCGACGTGGGTTTATCGACCCGAAACGGGTTGGAATTCAGGGCCAGAGCTGGGGCGGGTATCAGGTTGCTTACTTGGTGACGGAGACCGATATGTTTGCGGCGGGCTGTGCGGGGGCTCCGGTGAGCAACATGCTTTCGGCGTACGGCGGGATTCGGGGCGAATCTGGCGTGGTTCGGCAGGGGCAGTATGAGTTTGGTCAGAGCCGGATTGGGGAGTCGATTTGGGAATCGCCGTTGCGCTACCTGGAGAATTCGCCGTTGGTGCATGCCGATAAGGTGAAGACTCCGCTGCTGATGATGGCTAACGACAAGGACGGGGCGGTGCCTTGGCAGCAGGGAATTGAGTATTTCACGGCGCTTCGGCGGCTGGATAAACGGGTTTGGATGCTGAACTACAACGGCGAGGCGCACAACTTGGTGGAGCGTCGGAATCGGAAGGACTTCAGCGTCCGGCTGTCGCAGTTCTTTGACTACTACTTGAAGGATGGTCCGTTGCCCACTTGGATGGCGGAGGGGATTCCGGCAGTGAAGAAGGGGCGGACGATGGGGACCGAGCCGGTGGGCGAGAAGAAGTCGGGCGGATAGGTATTCTAATTTGATGCACAAAATCTCCGCCGTTGGCTTCGACGAAATCTCTTGTGAAGAGGGGACCAAGTTGGTTCTTGCTTTGGAAAATGGCGGAGTTGATGTTTCGCACCGTTGCGGCGGAAATGCTCGCTGTACGACCTGCCGCGTCAAGTTCCTGAGCGAGGAGCCGCCGATGGGGGATGCGGAGAAAGATTGCCTGGAAGAGGATGGCGTACTGGGCGAGTTCCGGCTTTCGTGCCAGATTCGGGTTGATCGAGATATGTCGGTCGAGGTTCTTCAGCCGGTCAGCACCGCCGCTTGGGATAATCCTGGCGGCGATGTTGAGGCCTGAGTTCAGTTCGGGTACAGGTGGATTCCTTTGAACGTTACCCACTCGTACGGGCGGGCGATGAACTCCAACTTCGAGAAAGATTTCAGGTCCACCTTGGTCCCTTGATTGTGCTCGAACGTGAAAGAACTCTTCAGTCCACCCGCCATTTCGTCGGGACTCATTGGCGTGTAGTTAGTGAGCTGATAGGGCTTTCCGGACTTGTCAAAAGCTCGCATTTGAACGTCACTGTTCGACCATCTCTTGTCGAGCATAACGTGGAAAGTGATCGAGTTGTTTCCACCCTCCAAGTGCGAGATACGGACATCATTATTCGTATTTGTCAGGGTGCCAAATCCGCCCGACGCAATCACCTGCCATGCCCCTGTTGCCACCCCAAACTTCATGTCTGTTTGCCGCAACGTCTTGTTCGCATTAAAGGTCGTCATGTTGATCGACCGGTCGTCGTTTTGCACTCCGTATGACTGATAAACATTCCATGACGACGCCTGCGGTACCTGGACTATTGAGGTGGGAAACTCGTTGAGATTCTTGTCAAAGCTGATGTACCCCAGAATTCTTCGAACATCCCCCTCTCTGGAATTGAAACCGAGTGGGAGTGCCGTTTTTCGGTGAATCGCGGTGGGAGGGGAGCCGTCGGGCTGCCAGATTCGGTGACTTGGATCACCCATCTCCTGCATGAATTCCAGCTTAATTGTCACCCCACTCTTGAGCTTCACCGGGCCATAGAATGGCTTGCCTGGACCAAAGGACATAACGGCGGGGGTCGGTTTTCTCTCCTGCTCTTCGATCTTCTCGCGATCTTTCATCTCCTTCAGTTCTGCCTCGCTCGGTTGCCGACCGACGACGACTTCCTCCTGCTTCTTTCGCTTCGTAACGAAGTTCACAACAGTGGGCTTGCCTAAGACGGTTTCTACCTGCTTCGAACTCAAATCCCATTCGCCATTGGCGACGTAGAGCCGATGTTTGCCACTCGGAACGTAGAAAGTGAACCGTCCTTCATCGTCGGTGATGGCCGATTGAATCATCGCGCTCGACTCGGGGCGCGAGGGTCCGTAGATGCCCATGGGGACTCCTGCGAGGGCTTGACCTTGGTCATCATGCAGCATCCCCTGGATGATTGTCGGTGGCTCGAAGTTCAGTGTTATCCCATCAACAATCCCTGCGGCTGGCACATTGACGCCTTCGAGCGCGCGGACCACTATCTCTTTGCCGCGCTCGGGAGTGAGCATCGCGGTCACGTTGTATTTGCCCTTCGAGAGTTGAGGAATCGTAAAGTTGCCTTCCGAGTCGGAGATCGTTTCGCCCCATGAGCAAGTATCGACCCCCTGGCCAGGATTTTGTATCTGCGCCACGATCTTGACTCCCTCAACACCCCGACCATTGTGCACGGCTCGGCCAGAAACACTAGACGCAGGAAGGATTCGGATTGCCTCGGGCTCGCTCCGAACATTGTTAACCTCAAGCTGTCGGTTTCGATCCCCAATCGTGTATCGGCGATCTCGCATGGATAAAAAGGCACTTGTGTTCGCTGGTAGCCCCGTCAGTTGCACGTACCCCTTGTCCGATGAGACAGCACTAAACCGGCTTTCTAAACTCTCCGGAACGTTCCCGTATTCACCTTGATCGGGCCCCGGTGCACTCTTGAAGAAGCGATCAACTCCGATAGCAACTCCGGCTGCGGGCAGTTCCGCCCCAACGAGCTTGATGGAGACCGTTTTGGTCGGCAGAGCCATCACTTTCTGGAGCACCTCCTCGCGTGGCCAGAGATTGGCAAAAGCAATGTCACCGTTAGTCATGAAAACCCACAGACCGCCAACAACCTCTCTGCGCCCAATTCCCTTAACGATGACTCGGTCGCCCTTCCACTCGAGTTCCTCGCTTGTGGTCGGAAGTGCTCCGTCGGGGTCGCTACAGACGATCCATGCGTCTTTGATGGCTGAATCTTTCCGATGTTTCACGGTAACCTCGGTATCGTATCCAGTCTGGTACCACCCGTTAAGTTTTTCTGGGCGAAACGCCTTCGTTTGTGGCTTTCCAAACACAACAGCAGTAACGCAACTCACGAGCAAAACCGAGCAGATGATCACGAGTCGAGTTCGAGCCGGCAGAACCAAGCTCAGCCGTGGACGAGCGGCGACAATGGTTTCTATCCGCCGAGAAAGGGACGACTCTCTTCCTACAGTCGAGAACGCGATGCTCGGTGCGTGCTTTCGCGCGCGCTGATGGTGGTTAAGGAGGCACGCGGCGTACGCCCTTGGGTCGGCTCCGTCGGCAAGGACGGATTCGTCGGAGAGAGTTTCGCTGACTGTGCGGAGCCGTGCGGCGACCAGCCAGAACAGAGGATTTGGCCAGCAGAGAGCGATCATGAGGCGGGACAGGTAGAGCCAGGGAAGGTCGCGGTTGGAGAGGTGTGCCCTTTCGTGCTGAAGCACAAATTCCCGCTCTTCGAGCGAGGTCGTTGCCTCCCAATCACTCGGAATGAACAGAGTAGGGCGGAAGAGACCTGCGACGAACGGCGTCGAGACGGACGGCTCCGATACAATTCTCAAGCTCCCTTCGGAAGTTAGAGGCGCACCGCGACGGACAATCTGGCGGATTTTCAGCGTTCCCAAAAGGGTCCAAAGCAGGATCGCACAGCTGCCGATCGCCCATAAATTGAACGCTCTAAGTTCGAAGCTTGCCTCAGTCGCCGTTATCACTCTTTCGGTTGGCTCAAAGTTGCTCTGCAGCAATGGTTTGCTGAACTTTGGCGCCGCGACCGTCACCACGGGCCGGGCCGAAACATAAGTCGTTGAGTACGGCGTGTAAGTTGTGCGCGAAAAATCCAACTGCGGCTGAACGAAAAACAGTAACGCACCAAGCACCATCGCACTGCGCCCAATCACCCGTTGAACTGCCGGACGATTCCGAAATGTCCACATCAACAGCAACGCAAAGCCAAGCATTAGCCCGGACCGAACAGCGCCCAACAGCAAGAAGTCGTACGTCACTTCTCCTCACCTCCCTTCGCAGTCACCAAAGCCCGGAGGCGAGTCAGCTCTTCGTCCGAAATTTGTTCGTTCTCGATGAGATGGGCTACCAAGCCACTTACAGAGCCTTTGAACATTTGGTTGACAAAGTCGAGCGAGGCACGTTGGGCCACATCCGTCTCGTTCACCAGCGCTCGGAAGTAGAAGGTCCGATCTCGCTTTTCGTGGGTAACCGCCCCTTTGTCTTGGAGTTTTCGGAGAAGAGTTTGAACTGTGCTGTGGGCGATGGGGTCTGTGGTGGAGAGACCGTCGGTGATTTCCCTGGCTGTGGCTTCTCCACGACCCCACAACACTCGCATGATGCTCAGTTGGACTTTTCCTAACTTGATCGACATTGTTTTACTCCGATAGATTTACCTTGGTAAACGATTGTATTATAACACGGCTTTTGGCAGAGTCAACACTTCCGCACAAAAATCGAGCAATTCATGTCCCTGTTGAAGTTCTTACATCCAAATCCGCTCTTACAACCTAAACGGGTATCCTCTTAGGTTCAAAATGAGCTTTAGATCGCGCACGCATACCTGCGGAGAGCTTCGCGCTAGTCACGCGGGCGAGACCGTTACTCTTAATGGCTGGATCCACCGGGTCCGGGATCTTGGGGGGCTTTGGTTTGCGGATATGCGGGATCGCAATGGTCTGGTGCAGATTGCGCTGGACCCGGAGAAGTTTGCGAATCGGGCGGAGATTCGGCCGGAGTGCTGTTTGGAAGTTACCGGCGTGGTGACGCTTCGGGACGAGAAGACGAAGAATGCGGAGATGCCGACCGGCGAGATTGAGGTTGTTTTGACTTCTTACTCGCTGCTCAGTCCGGCGAAGCCGTTGCCCTTCCCGGTCTCCGATGAATCTCAGATGGCTTCGGTTTCGGAAGAGCTTCGTTTGAAGCACCGATATTTGGACCTTCGACGGTCGTATATGTATCGCTCGCTTGCGATGCGGTCTTCGGCGAATCAGCGGTTGCGGAACTTCCTTTCGGCTCGTGGATTCCTTGAGGTCGAGACTCCGATCATCACGAAGTCGACTCCCGAAGGCGCCCGGGACTATTTGGTTCCCTACCGACAGGAAGCTGGTCTGTGGTACGCGCTGCCTCAGTCGCCTCAGCAGTACAAGCAACTATTGATGGTTAGCGGGGTTGAGCGGTATTTCCAGATCGCGCGATGCTTCCGAGACGAGTCATCGCGGGCTGACCGTCAGCCGGAGTTCACCCAGCTCGACATTGAGATGTCGTTCATTGCCGAGGAAGATATTCTCACTTTGAACCAGGAAATGGTTCGCGAGGTGGTCAACGGGTTGATCACTGAGTTTGGTTTGGATAAGGAGCCGGTTGGCGATTTCCCTCGGATGACGTACGCCGAGGCGATGTCGCTTTACGGATGCGATAAGCCGGATATCCGGTTTGGGCTCGAGCTGTTTGATGTCACTTCGATTGTTTCAGGGTCGGAGTTTGGGGTTTTCCAGAACACGATCGAGGGTGGCGGCGTCATTCGTGGCGTTCGATATCCGGGCGGATCGGGGCTTTCGCGAAAGGAAGTCGGGGTCCTTGAGGACTTCTCGCGCGAGTTTGGGGCGAAGGGCATGGCGTCGATTTCGTTCATCGCCGAAGGCGAGGGCGTGGCTCTGCCGGATGGACTGATTGCCAAATCGTCGATCACCAAGTTCTTTACTCCGGAGCAACTTCAGGCGATTGCTGATGCTGGAAAGGCGGAGGCGGGCGACTTGTTCTGCTTCATTGCCGATGGCTACGAGGCCGGGAACAACGTTCTTTATCGTCTGCGATTGGAGATCGGAGATCGGTGTGGACTTCGCGATCCTCGAAAGCTGGCGTACATGTGGGTCACCGACTTCCCGCTCTTTGAGTGGGATGCCGACGGCCAGCGATGGTCGGCGATGCACCACCCTTTCACGGCTCCGAAGACCGAGGACATTCCTTTGCTTGCCGAGACTCCGGGCAAGGCTCGCGCTCAGGCGTACGACATGGTTTGCAACGGTAGCGAATGCGGCGGCGGTTCGATCCGAATCAACCAGAGCGACCTTCAGGCGCAGATGTTTGGGTTGCTTGGGATTGATGCAGCAACGCAGGAAGAACGGTTTGGGCACTTGCTCGAAGCGTTCAGCTACGGCGCCCCTCCTCACGGCGGAATCGCCTGGGGCATGGACCGGCTGATCATGCTTCTGGCGGACACCGAGAACATCCGTGAAGTCATCGCCTTCCCCAAGACCGGGCCAGGCATGGATCCTCTGATGAACGCGCCGAGCACGATCGACTCGCAGCAGTGGGCTGAGCTGGGCTTGAAGCGAGGCTGAAGCAAGACATCCAGACGCAAAAATGCCCCGATCATCTCGGGGCATTTTTGTGTCAGTCCACTACTTCGACGTTGACGGCTGGAACCATGCCGATTCTGGCGCCTTCGGCAAGAAGGAGCCGGATTGCCTTAACGCCTTCTTCACCCATGTCGCGGGTTCGCTCGTTGACGTACATGCCGACGAACTTGTCAGAAGTTCCCTCGTCCATTCCGCGAGCGTATTGCAGGGCGTGACCCAGGGCATTTTGGCGGTTCTGCAGACCGGCTTCGATTGACTCTCGCATACAGCGCGAAACTTCGATGACGGCGTCGTGGCCGAGGTCCTTTCGCACTACATTGACGCCAAGCGGCAACGGAAGACCAGTCTTCTTGCGCCACCACATGCCCATATTGGCGATCTCGAACAAGCCCTCCTCGCCGTAGGTGAGCTGGCTTTCGTGAATGATCAGGCCCGCTACGTAGTCGCCGCGCTGAACTGCAGGAACGATTTCGTCGAAGGGGACGACCTCGTACTTGAGGTTCGCATTGGTGCCGAACGTGTCCTCGAAGAACAGGTTCAGTTCAAGGAATGCGGAAGTGAGCTTGCCGGGGACCGCAATCGTGATCTCTTCTAGCGAGGAAACCGAGATTGGCGAAGCGGCGACCACCATTGGGCCGTAGCCGTCGCCAAATGAGCCACCGTGCCGCAGCAAGGCGTACTTATCGGCAACGTAAGCAAAAGCGTGAACCGAAATCGCGGTGGATTCGAGCTTGCCTTCCATCGCCCAATCGTTCAGAGTTTGGATATCGCGCAGGATGTGCTCGAACTGAAATTCGGACTTGACGGTGCCGGATGCGAGGCCCCAGAACATGAAGGCATCGTCGGAATCGGGCGAGTGGCCGAGGCGAATCGTTTGCGCGGCGGTAGTCACATGTATAGTCTACGTCCCCAACCGCGCTAAAATAGCGTGTGGCGCGAAAACCAACCCTGAGTCCAAGCCGGATCACAACGTTTCTCGCGTGCCCCAGCAAGTACCTGTGGACATACATTGACCCGCGTGGGAAGTGGTATCTGCGAGCGAAAAGCTACTACTCATTCGGCACAACTCTGCACAAAGTGATGGAGCGGTTTCACGACGAGGGGGACCAGGGCGTCACCACGGTCGGCGATGCGCTACGGATCTATGAAGAGAGCTGGATCGACGCGGGATTTGCTTCGGCTGAGGAGATGCAGGAGGCTTACGGCGAAGGCAAGGAGATTGTAGCTGCGGTGATTGCCGAGGAAGAAGTCGCTCGTCGCGAGTCGGGAGTTAGGACTTTGGCGGTTGAAAAGCTTTTGAAACGCGACTTGGGGCCGTTTGAGCTGATCGGGCGGGTGGATCGGCTGGATGAGTATCCGGATGGGCGCATCGATATTGTCGACTACAAATCTGGGCGCGCATCGGTTACTGAGGCTCAAGTTAAGGACGATTTGGCGATGGCTTGCTACCAGTTGCTTGCTCGGTCGATGTTTCCGGATCGGCCGGTGACGGCGACGATTCACGCTCTGCGAGCGCAGGCTCGAGCGACAACTTCCCTTTCCGCCGCTGAACTCGACGAGTTCGAGCGGGATATTGTGCAGATTGGCCAGACGATTCTTTCGGCTTCAATCGATGACTACTCACCCCGGCCCAAGCCGCTGTGCGAAGGTTGCGATTTTCTTGCTCTTTGCAAGAAGGATCCGAGGTACGAATGACGCCTCTACCGCGAGAATTTGGAGCCAAGCTCGGAGCTTGGGACCCGGTGAACGGGTGGGCGCCGGTTGCCTGGCAGGACACGTTTTCCAAGGAAGCGATTTCGGGCGTTTCTCGTTTACTCGTGGCTCCTCGTCAACCGTTGGAGTTCGTCTCGGAGGTGTTGGGAGTTTACGGTGAGAAATTTCGGCTGGTCTATTTGTTAGTCACTCCGCCGGATGGATACGAGTTCGCTCGTTACGAACTAGCTTCGCTTTCGCTTGCTGAAGTTCAAGCCTTTCTGTCTGAGTTTGGTGCGTTCTTGGGGCGCGACGCGCGGCACCACGTTTGGATCCACGCTCTAGACAGCGGCGGGACGATTATCTGGGACGAACATGATTGGGTGTATTGCTACGGCCATCTGTCGGCGGTTTCTGAATTGTTGGTCGATAGAGGTTTCGTCGAAGGCAAGCCCGATATCCCTTTTCCTCACCTTCATAACGAAGACCCCGACCTCACACCTGAGATGGAACGGATGTTGGCGAGCCTTCCGTGGGTCCAAACGCCAGTTTCCAACCCCCACTAATCTGTAAATGCAACCTTCCGCTAGGTATGCCGTAAGTGTATAATTAGCGTCAAACCGCGCGGAATTACACCCAATGAAACGATTTCTCAACTGGCTAAAAGGGCTCTTCAACAAGACGATGGACAAGTTGGAGGATCCCGAAGTGATGCTGGATCAGGCCAAGAAGGATATGCAAGCGGCTCTTTTGAGTAACCGCGAGAAGGCAGTCCAGGCGATCACCCAGAAGAATATGCTGGAGAACGAACTGAAGCAGCAGCAGAATAAGGCCGCTTCGCTTGAATCTAAAGCAACTATGGCACTGAAGCAGGGCGACCGCGCTTTGGCAACCCAGTTCATGCGCGAGAAGATGAACATCGACTCAGTCGTTGCTTCTTTGCAGGCTTCATACGATTCCGCAGTTGCTACGGTGGAGCAGGTCAAAGTTGGCATCAAGCGACAGGAAGAAGAGGTTCGCAAAAAGACCGCCGAAGCTCTGGCGCTTAAGGCTCAGTGGAAGTCCGCCCAGATTCAGTCTTCAATCAGCAAGGCGCTTGACGGACTCTCGTTCGAGAACGAATTTGAAGGGTTTGGCGCGGTTGAGAACCGAATCAAAGAGAAGCAATCTGAAGCCGCTGCTCGTGCCGAGATGGGCAACGAGTCGCTGTTCGGCAAGATTCAGGCGATGGAGTCCACTTCGCGTGACCTCGAAGCTGAGTCAGAGCTGGACAAGCTCGAAGAGAAGCTCGGTCTTAAGCCGGTGACGGCGACTGAGTCAGTGACTCCCTCGGTCAGCGTTGTTCAAGGCGGAGCCGCTGCTCCTAGCGTTTCGGCAAGCGAAGCCGAGAAAGCTCTGGAAGATCTCGAGAAGCGGTTGAATAGCTAAAGCGGCTAGGGTTAGAGTTGGGAGATCCAACTCCAACTCCAGCTCGTGCGTATGCACTGATATGGTCAAACCAATTCTCGGTCTTCTGATCGGCGCCGTACTCGGCTTCGGTTATCACAAGCTGATGGTTCGGTGTAACACCGGCTGCCCGAACATGAAGTATCCGATGCTGCCCGTCGCGGTTCTTGGTGCGATTGGCGGGTTCATTGGCTCACGAATCAAGTAACCTACACCTCATGGCATCTGCCGAATTGATGCGCCTCCATAAGCTCCACGAGATCGACCGTGCGATTCTGCAGATTCGCAAACGTGCCGCGGCGATGGAAGAAGGCGTGAAGTTGCAGGCTCTCGCGGAAAAGGCAAAAGCGGTCTTCGCCGAGGCAAACGCGAAATACCACGAGAAGCACGGCGAACAGCGGGATCTTGAACTCGCGAACCAGCAGATTGCTGACAAGGTCTTGTCGATTGAGAAGCAACTGTTTGGCGGAAAGATCACTAACCCGAAGGAAATCGATGCACTCGAACATCAGAAGGCCGGACTGATCGCCAACCAATCAACGAATGACGAGAAAATCCTCGTTTACTGGGATGAGGTTCCCCCGCTGAAGTCGGCAGCCGAGGAGGCGAAGAAGCAAGCCGAGGCCGCGATCAAGAAGTTCACGGACTGGAAGACCATGGCTGCGACCCAGAAAGCGGAGCTGGAAATGCGTTTTAAGGAGCTGAGTTCGCAGCGGCCCGCACTTGCCAAAACGATCGGCCCAGCGCTGATCGGGCGGTACGACGCGATTCGGGCCAAACACCATGTTGGGATGGCGGACGTTACTCATGAGAAGACCTGCGAGGAGTGTGGCTCGACTATTCCTGAGATGGTGATGGTTCAGCTCATCGAGGACAAAGTGGTTGTGTGCGAGGGGTGCAGCCGGATTCTTTACTACACCGGTGGTGTGATTTGAGGGCTTGGACTGGCCTGCTCGCTTTGACCCTTTTTGGATGTGCCAAGTCGCCCCTGAATCCTGATGATGACGCGACTCGACTCATTTTCCGGATGTCGGTGGATGGTCAGGTCCGCTCAGATTATGTTTACATCTTTGCGATTCGGACGAGCACCGACCTCAACCCGACCACCGACGGCCCTCTGCCGGTCGTGGCTTTTCCTACCAACAACGGATTCTTGACTGGAAATGCTACTTACTTTGTCCGGTGGACTCCGGAGACGCGTCAGTACACTTTGTATAAGTTTACTGACTCATCCTTATCGTTTTTTAATGCAGTTGGAATTCCGCTCAACTCGCTTGATGTTTCGCCTGGATCAAAGACGCTTGGCTTTGAGCTTTCCTTGAATCAACTAGCGGATACCCCAGCGGACGCAAAAGCACTTCAGTCGATTCAGGTCAATCTGCTCACGATGAATCGCCTTCTGGATCCTTCGAGCGGCTCGAGTCGAATCATCGATAGTCTGGGAAACAACCAAAATATTTCGGAGATCAACTCGTTTGTGCGGATTCCACTAGCGACATCGCAGGTGTATGACAACTCACGCTTTGCTTTTCTTGAGCCGACGACCCAGGACACCAACGACCCTGATCTTGACATCCGAGACTGGAGTATTGAGGTTCGTAACCAGTGAAGGTCACGGTACTTGGCTCGAACGGAATGCTAGGCACGGACGTGGTGAAGGTGCTAGAAGCCCTCGGCCACGAGGTTCGTGCTTTAACAAGGGCAGATATCGATCTCACTAAACCGGCAACGATCAACGACTGTAAATGGCTGGCCAAGAAGAATGCGGATTGGGTGGTCAACTGCATCGGTTACACCGCCGTTGATAAGGCAGAGGAAGAGCCGGAAGTTGCGTTTGACGTGAACGAAGAGGGAGTTCTGAACCTGTGTGGCAAGTTGAACGGTGGTCCTCGGCTGCTTCACATCTCGACGGATTTTGTTTTTGATGGTTCAGCTTCGGCTCCTTATGTCGAAACCGACGAGACGAATCCCCTAGGGGTTTACGGACAATCCAAGCTGGCGGGAGAGCACTATGCGGAGGCGATGCTCGACGACCCTGTGATCTTCCGAACAAGCTGGCTTTTTGGACCGAGCGGAAAGAGCTTTCCGCTGACAATGATCAGCGCGCATAATGCGGGCCGACAACTAAGGGTGATTGGAGACCAGTTCGGGTGTCCCACCTACACAGTTGATTTGGCCACGGCAATCGCTTCGGCGATAGAATCGGGATTGCCTTCAGGGGTTTACCATGCTTGTGGTAGCGAGTCGATGAGCTGGCATGAGTTAGCGGAACGCGTGCTTTCGGCTTATAGAGGCGGGTCGGTTTCAATCGAAAAGATTAGCACCGCCGACTACCCGACTCCCGCCCAGCGACCGGCTTACTCGGTGATGAGCACCGCCAAACTCGCCGCGGCTGGAATCAGTCCTTGGCGGTCGACTGAGTCGGCGGTTGAGGAGTTTGTGGAGCGGTTGCGACGGTCGGGGACCGTTTCGTAGCACTAGCCCAACCTGTCGCCCACATCAGGGCGAGGCGAACGCGGATACCTCGCAGGGCCGGTTGGGCTCCAAAGCCACTTCACAACATAGAAGACTGCCAGACCCGCACATGCCATGAAGATGAATTGCTGTACCGAGTTCAACACTCCGTGCGCACCCTCACCGCCCCAGTCGGATTTACGAAAGCGGATCTCTCCTTCCGATTCGAAGTACCAGACATGAATCATTGAGGAAAAAGCCGCAGCAACCAACAAATAGACTTTCATCCCAAGGTGCATCTCAGCTGCTGACTTCACTACTTCCATTGTACGATCATTGATTGGATACGTCAAGTTGGGTTGCTTGGGAGTCAGATTCTTCTCCGGGTAAGATGTCGGGACAATGAGCGGAATTCTTGCCTTTTCGATGTTGCTAGCTGGCCAATCATCTTTGACCGCGACCCTTTCGATCCCGGTTTATGATTTCGATTACAAGACGAGCGCGGTTAAGGGCGGAGTGCCTACCAAGCTTCCGACTGGGTTTAAGGAAGTCAAACCGGGCACTGGGAAGATCGAATCTAAAAGCGGGTCTATTTCGTTTTCTCTCGCCAAATCGGGGCAACCCATCCCGACTCCGCAAAGAAACCCGGAAGCTAAGAAAGGCGAGGAGTGGACGACCATTCGATTGGTGAAGTGGATCGGCTGGCGGAACCTCAAAGGCAATCAAGAGTTCTACAAACTCACCTGGAGCAGCTACCGAGTCAATGCGGTGCTGTCTCCGAAAACCAAGAAAGACCTGCCCGAACTACGCAAGGCGCTCGGGGTCATGTGCGACAACTTGACGTTCTAGAAACTCGCCGAAAAGCATGGTTCTCTGCCGGCCAGCACCTTCGAATAGGAGATAAATCATGGGCGCAACCGTGAGCCCAATTGGTAGCCATTCGATGCCCGGCATCTGCACGAGTTTGGCCAGATACACTATGCCAACCTGGAGCAGACCTACAATCGCGAGAGTTGGCCAGAGGCCCCTTGCTGTAAACCTCGTCGGCCCTAAGACCGGCCAAGTTTGGATATCTGGGATGCCTTTGATCGCTGAATGAGTCTCTGCTCGCTCCAGCAACAGCGGTTTTAACACCTTGCTGATGTCGCGATTTGGCTGCCATAGGTAAAGCTGCCTTCCATCTTCGGAAGTATTGCAGGCAGCTTGCTCCTTGCGATTGTTGATTTGAAACGAACCGAAGCTGACACAGCTTGCGCTAAGATCGAACTCCAGCTCGTATTTTGAAGAGATCGTAAACTGGTTGTGCTCGCGCGTCTTCAAGCAACCATAGCCAATCCAGCCCTGGCGCGTCCCCAAAAGCATAGTGTCTCCTCGTCCGAATGAGTAGAAAATGGGGATCCCGTCACAATCCCTTTCTAGCACGTCCCAGGTGTGCCGCTCTGCCCGCAAGGACGCGTAGAAAAGTGGTCCAAACATGCCGAGTATGACGGGAAGCCCAAGAAGCAGACGGTACTCGCCCCTCGGAGTTTGATCAATAAAGAGTTTACAAACTAGCAGCACGAGCACAAAAGCCGCCAGTCCGTAAAGTAGATACTTTAACGAACCAGGGGCTGCAAACATCAACTTTGCGGCACGCTCTTCGCGAGTTTTCCAACTGACCCAGACCGTCCCAAACCTCATCTCAACTTCGGCCCAAGCATCCGGGTCCAAATCGCATACCCCTTCGAGTTCATATGAAGCATATCCGAGCCAAAGAGCGAAGAGTCCGTGCGGCCGTCCGCCCCGAGCATTGCGTCCCAGCAAGATACGAAGTCGGCTCGGGGCTGGGTTGCGAGGAAGTCTTTGATGAGTTGGTTGCCGTACGTGTACTTTGCCCGAAGGTGCCAGCGCGAAGGGCTGGGCTTCATGGCGCAGTACAGAATCTCCACCGAAGGAAGCTCCTTGCGAACTAGACCATAAAACTTCTTGAAGTTCTCAAACACCTCATAGGCTGCCGTCTTCCCTCCCGCTAAGTCATTCTCGCCGCAATAAATCGCAATTTGCTTCGGCTTGTACGCCGTAAACACCTTGTAGTCCCGGATCAAATGACCAAGCCCCGACCCGCCATAGGCCCGGTTCAAAACATACTTACCCGGAAACGCTTTATCAACCGTCTTCCAGTTGGTGAAAGTTGATGATCCTATGAACAAAATCATGCCTGGCTTCGGCGGGTTCCTTGCATCCGCCTCGCGCCAGGCGTCGAGCTCCTTCTGGTAGACGTAGAGTTGCACCTGAACAAAAGCCAGTAACGAAAGTAGGATCACCAAACAGTTTTACCGAAGTGCCGGCCCCAGTGCGCCACTTCGACGCCGAAGTATGTACAACAAACGCACGAATAGAACAGGAAAGATCAGAATTAGCGGCAGGGCTCGACTAACAAGGACGAAGACAAAGACTAGCATCTGCACGCAAACACAGGCGAGCTCTAGGTCAAACCCAGCTCTTCGACCCAAAAGCACGTTCCGGAGCGAAACAAACCGCAGCAGGAGAATCGGAACTGTAATCACAGCAAACAATACGAGAGTTTGATTAGCCTCGGTCGAAGAAATCCGGTATTGCTCAAGCATGGAACTTCCAAACGCAAACGCAAGCAGCGTTAAGCCAAGCGTCAGAACGAGGCAGATCAAGGCGTAAACAGTGTCACCGCCATAAGTTACTACCGGGGGACGGTGCATACTCATCAGAATATCCGAAAAAAAAGACTCCCTTTCGGGAGCCTTCTTAAAGATTAACCGGGCGACAAGCCTTTCTCGCGGCACCCTGCGGTGCAACTACCTCAGCCAAGACGTAGCTTAACTGCTGTGTTC
>VYLG01000006.1_pt1 | contig 187188 bp, 176 predicted proteins | sample 5114351 | NCBI WGS metagenome assembly VYLG01 (sample SAMN12291798, study PRJNA351875) | freshwater metagenome | isolation source: freshwater lake | place: USA: Michigan, Kent Lake | collected 2013-08-15
CATCCGCCAGCGCCTTGCTCGTCACCCGGGCCGGGCAGGAACGGACAATGGGCGGTCAGGTTGCCGCACAGTTCTTTGCCCAACCAAAAGCCCTCGCTGTGAGTGGCGGAGCACTAGCCGCGTTTGGACTCATTCCAGGCTTCCCGGCGACGCTGTTCATGGGTGCCGGCGGGTTCCTCTATGGTCTTTCTTGGCTTCTCAAGAAAAATCCTCGCCTCATCGACGCGTTCGACGCTCCAAAGGAAGAAGAGCCAGCCCCGCCTCCTGCGCCAATGCCCACCGGACCCGAAGCGGCGCTTGCCCTTCTGCACGTCGATCCGATCGAAATCGAAATTGGCTACGGTCTGACAAAACTGGCTGACCTAAAAGCCGGTGGCGACCTCAGCGAGCGGGTCGGCGCGACCCGTCGCCAAATTGCCTCAGAGCTTGGCTACGTCATGCCCTCGGTGAGAATCCGAGACTCGATTCAGCTTGAATCCAACAACTACGTTCTCAAGATTCGCGGCGAAGAAGTCGCCATGGCTTCCGTCATGCCCAACCTCAAGCTCGCCGTCAACAGCGGCGGAGCCGTTGAATCCATCGCCGGAATCCCAGGCAAGGATCCAGTCTTCGGACTCGAAGCCCTCTGGATCGAACCCGATCAGGCCGAGCTTGCCGAGCGCGTCGGCTACACCGTCATCGATCCGTCTTCGGTCATTACGACTCACCTTTGCGAAGTCATCAAGCAACACAGCCCAGAACTTCTTAACCGCCAAGATGTTCAGACTCTGGTGGACGAAGTCCGCAAGTCAAACCCTGCCGCCGTCGATGAACTGATGCCCGATCTTCTTACCATCTCGGATGTTCAGAAGGTTCTCCAACACCTTCTCGGCGAACGAATTCCGATCCGAGACATGGTCACAATCATTGAAACGCTGGCCGACTTCGCCCGCAAAACCAAAGATGTCGAGCAACTTGGTGAGATCGTTCGCTCTTCCATCGCCCGAACAATCACGCGGCAGTATCTAGACCCTGATGACAAGCTCCTGTGCCTTACCCTCGAACCTGCTCTCGAGCGCACTCTTTCCGAAAAGGTCAGCCTCACGGGCAGCGGCTCAACCCTTGTCCTAGATCCCGATCTCCAGAGCCTCGTCATTCAATCCCTCAAGATCGAATACGATCGCGCCACCATGCAAGGTCACCAACCGGTTCTCCTGTGCGGCGCCCAGCTCCGGTTGGCAATGCGACGGTTCCTGGATCGGCATCTGCCAAACCTCCCAGTTCTTGCGTATAGTGAAATCTCAGCCAAGGCTGAGGTTGAGTTCATCGGCCAAATCGCCGCCTAGAGCCAGTCTTTCCGCTTGAACATCCAAACGATGCCCGCGCTAAGCGCGAACATCAGGAACAAGGCAAGCGGATAGCCCATGTACCACTCTAACTCGGGCATGTGCTTAAAGTTCATGCCGTAGATGCCGGCAACTAGGGCGCAGGTCATCAAGACCGTAGAGATGACCGTCATCTTCTTCATCACCATATTGAGGTTGTTAGAGACCGTCGAAAGGTGAATATCAAGAAGACCAGTCAGGGCCTCGCGGTTCGTGTCGACCAACTCAGTCAAACGCAATGTATTGTCAAAAAGATCGTGGAAGAACGGCTCCATCTGATCCGTCACAAAGTCCAGTTCACGTCTGAGCAGCGAATTCATCACATCCCTGAACGGACCCAGTTGGCGACGCATGTGAAGCATCCGTTTCTTGACAACCAACAATTCGCGTAGCTTGTCGGTGCGCCCTGTGTAGATTTCATCCGAGATCCGATCAACCTCATCCTCCATCGCATCCAACCGCGGAAAGTAATCGTCCAGGATCGAATCCAACAGGGCAAAGAGCACGTAGCCGACCTCAGCCCGCCCAAGTGAAAGCTTCGTCTTCCAGCGAGTCGCCATCTGCTGAACACAAGGAATTTCAACGTGCGAGACCGTCACAAGCGTGTTGCCATGCACGAAAAATCCGATCTCGTCGAACATCTCCTCGCCGTCCCCGTCCTGCCCCACAACCGCCGGAGCAACGAGAAATATGTGATCCTCGAACTCCTTCAGCTCCGGGCGCTCATCACGCCCAACCGCGTCTTCAATGGCGACAGGATGGAAGCCAAAATCTCTTTCAAGCAGCGCACTCGTAGCGGCAGCATCCTTATCAAAGAGGTGGATCCAGGTGATCTCCTCACCCTGCCTAAATCTAGAAACGCCCTCTTCATAGCTAATCTCTTTGACCGAGCGGTCGGTGGAGATGGCTAAGACGAGGGCGTGGTTCATTTAAAGCTTCCGAATTCGAATGTTCTTATAGGCCACGAGGTCGCCGTGGTCCTGCAGAACAATGTGTCCGGAAGTGTACTTGGCATACTCAGGCCAGCCGTTGAACTTACTCTTCTTCAGCCGTTCAAGGAAGTCAGCCGAGCCAATCTCATATTCGACAATCTTCACCCCGTTCAGCCAATGCTCAACATGGGCGCCCTTGTAGATCACCCTAAGGTGATTCCAAGTGTTCGCCGGGTTGACCATCTTCTTCGCCGGGGCGTAGAGACCATAAGCCGACCCCGCCGAAGTCAGCGGATTTTTTCCGTCCTGATGCTTCGCATCATCAAGCACTTGACACTCCGTCGCGGTCTCATAGCTCGCACCCCGAGTCTCCCTCGAGCGAAGCATAATGCCCGAGTTTCCGCCGGCCTGGACGCGCCAATCAAGTCGAAGCTCAAAGTCGCCGTACTGCTCCTTCGTCGTCAGATCTCCACCCTCAAGCCCAGGAATAAAGACCAGCGCCTGGTCAGCAACTTGCCAACCCTTCGGAACGCCTTCTCCTCGATACTTGCGCCACTTGTCGATGTTCTTACCATCGAACAGAAGCTCAAAGCCAGCGGCCTTCTCTTCCGGACTCAACGAGTTGAAATCCGTTGCCGCCTCACTGGGCGCAACCTGTCCAACTCGGTTCGGAATCACGTTCACCGTGCTCCAAGCCTCGTTCGCCCACATCATCTGACCGTCCACACCGCGCAACGACATTGGAAGACGGAAGTAGACAACATCCTCTGGTTTAACCCCTGAAAACTCGAGGAAAACCTTCGTCCGTGTCTTGTTCCAAGTTACTGACTTGACCGGAAGTCGCTCTTCGCCGACCTTTGGCCCGCCGTACTCAATCGTCGGAACGTAGTGCCAGTGCCGCACTTCCCATTCACTGAGAATCTCCGGCAACAAATTGTCCTGAACTGGCTCAGTGAACTCAATCTCCGCCCCGTTCTGCATCGGGAGAACCTTGAGCATTTCAAAGGTCGTCTTGCCGTTATAAGCAAGCCGCTGGAGGCCGTATCGCTCCTTCCCTTCCTGCCCCCAGTTCCCGGTCGAGCCAATTCCGCCAACGTAGATCGCCTTATCGGGGCCAACAATCACACGGTTGATCCCTGCCTCCAGCCCCTGAGTCAAACGGAAGACCGTCCCCTGATATCGGCCGTTCACTTTCTCAAGGAAGATGCGCCGGAGACCACCGTAAGTCACATCTCCCGCCATCATCTGCCCCTTATACGGTCCGTACTCAAACGGCCCTGGCTGGCTAACCGAATTACCGATTTCGCCTTGCGGGAACCACACGGCAGGCAAAGTCTCCTTCACACCCTTCAGCGCCTCAAACTCAACCGAACGGTTACCGTAGAACGCCCCCGGAATCACCTCTAACAGCTTGCAAGAGGGCAACCAGTCGCCCTGGTTATCCGTGATAAACAGCTCACCTTTGGCGTTCATCCCCGTCCCATTTGGCGTCCTCAATCCCCGAGCGATAAATTCATAATCGCCGGTCTTGATGTTTGTCTTCATCACTCGGCCCCGATCAATGTTTTGACCATCGGTCGAGCGTCCGCCCGTATTGATGCCCAAGGCCAGGTTTGTGATCAGGCTATTTCCTTGCCGAGTGATTCCAAAAGTGAACTCATGGAAGTTCGGCGTTACTCCAAAGCCCGTGCTGAGCGCGTAATACTCGTCGATTAAGCCGTCCTTATCCGTATCCCGAAGCCGAGTGATTTCCTGCTTTTGGGCGACGAAGATGTCGCTTCCGATAACCTCAATTCCCAGCGGCTCCGAAAGCCCTTGAGCGATCCGCTTAGCGACAACCTTTGAGGGATCACCGGTCTGCACACCTGAAATGTCATAAACCGCTCCATCAGGATCCCACGTACAAAGCACCAAATTGCCATTCGGCCGGAATGCCAATCCGCCAACCCGAGGGTTAAAGTCCTTCGGTCGAGGAGTTGTCAAATCAAACGAGGGATGAACGCTCACCTCAGGCCGACCATCTCCGGGTCGCTGAGGGAAGATTGCGTCCATCACCTTCTTAAATCCAGGAGCAACAACACCAACTTCGTCGGCAACCGTCTCCAGGTTCTTATTCGTAATCCGCTTCCATTCGGTCTCTTCGGCAAGCTTCCAATCAAGCGTTAGCAACGCTGGTCCTTCGTTCTGGAAGTAGTCTATGCGGAGCGGGTACAAACCAGGTTCCAAGTCCATCGAACCCGTCGCTTGCTCACCCAAGTGCATTCCATCAAAGTTGATAATCCGCTCGCCATTCACAAACAGCCGCGCACCATCATCCACGTTCATCCGGAACTCGTAAAGCGCGCCCTCTTCGACTTTAAGCCAACCCGTGATCGAAACCAGGAAGTGCTCCTTAAGCCCAAACTGCTCGTTCTTAAGGTCAACATTCGGAATCTGCCGACTGATGTTCGGAGTCTGATTCGGAACCAGAGTCGGGATCTTCTCGAACGGAAACTCGATCTGATAAGCCCGATAAGAGAGTCCAGGGGCATGAACGTCGCCCTTCTGAATATTCCCCTCACCCTGCCCAAGTTCGGCTGGAACGTCGAGGCTAGCCTCGATACCGTCGTCATCACTCGGCGGGAGCCCCAAGACCGGGTCAAACAGGACGCTCCAAGTCGTCTTTGCTCCGATGCCCATCCAGGCCTCACGATCACCTTCTGGATAAGACCGCCCGTTTAGGAAAAAGGTGTTCTTGCTTGCAGATCGACCGTAGGTCAGAACTTGAATGTTTGCAGTAGGAGCCGATGAAGTGAATGTTCGCGAAAGCCCCACCGGACGATCACCCCTTCGCAATAGGCCCGGCTCCTCAGTGACCGTCGCAACTTTCCCACTAGCCAGCGAAAGCTCGTAGACAAACTGAACCCGGTTGCCCTTCAGCATGCGGTGTCCGCGATAGCGTGGCTTGGTCTCCTTTCCGTCAACTTTCCACACCGTGGCGTCAACCTTTCCGCCCAAAATCTCACCACCCTTGCTGGTTGGATTCGGTCCATGGACAGTTGTATAAACAGCTCCCTCAAAGTTCACGTCGCCCTTCCAGAACTTGTAAAGCCCGCAGTTCGTGGCGTCGTAAGCGATCCAGAAATCTTTCGCCAGTGCCACGGTCGCAATCCGGGCGCGCTCATCAAGAACGGAGCGAAACACCCAAACATCCCTCGGCGGGATGTTCTTGACAACGGTATCTTCCTGGATTCGGCTGGGACTGAGAGCAAGGGCAATCAGCGAAGCAAGCAAGGGCATTGCTCAATTTTCGCACACCTAACCTGGTGAATTCGCGGGTGCTCCCGCATGTCCGCCAAACTTGCGACAAATTAGGGAAGGGTGCCGGCCAAAAGCTGGTCAACGATCTCGTCCTGATCGTACTGCCGAGGTACCGGCTTCAACCCCGTGACGAGGCAGTCACGATTATCAAAAATAAAGCATCCGCCTTCCCAAAGCGACTCCTCCTCCGGAATCTCTTCGAGGTATTTCAGAATCCCACCCTTCAAGTGGTACACCTCTTCAAAACCCTTAGCAAGCATAAACGCGGTGGTCTTTTCACACCGAATTCCGCCCGTGCAGAACATCGCAACCTTCTTGTGCTGACCAGGATCAAGGTTCTTCTCAACCCACTCCGGAAACTCGCCGAACGAGACCAAGCGAGGGTCAACCGCTCCCTTGAAGGTCCCTTCGATGTACTCGTACACATTGCGCGTGTCGAGCACCATCACGTCCGGATCAGAAATCAAGTCGTTCCAGTCCTTCGGTTCCACGTACCGACCGACCATCTCGCCAGGATTCGCGAGCGGATTCCGCATCGTGATGATCTCCTTCTTGAACTTAACCTTAAGCTTTTTGAACGGAACCTCTTCGTGTTGGGAATCTTTGAACTCGATATCCGCAAACCGTGGATCAGCCGTGAGAAACGACCAATAGGCCGCCATGCCTTCCGGAGTTCCGCTGATCGTGCTGTTGATCCCTTCGGGAGCAACCAGCACAATCCCTTTCAAACCGTTCGCATCGGCAACCTCAAAGATTCGGTCGCGCAGCGCCTCGCCGTCGAGGACTTCGACAAACTTGTAATAGGCGCGAACAACGAAAGACATATCCTAATTATAGCGAAACTGCTTCCAGCCAACCCTTCAGGCTGTAGTAACTCGTCACCCGAGTGATCTTCCCTTCCGCAACTTCGAAGAACGCCGCCGCCGGAATCGCGTACTCCTGCCCCCGCGCCTCGACCAACCCGCCGTCGGTCTTGAGATAAGTCCCACTACAAGTAAACTCCGCCGCTCCGCGATCCCCGTTCACCATGACGCAAAGGTCACTAATGTGCTCGCGGTAGCAGTCGTCCATATGCGCCTTGAAAGCCCTGAACTTCTCAATCCCCACCTCAGTCGGCCCCTCATTGATGACGTGGACCACATCATCACTCAAAGTCGCGAGCATCGCGTCGGCATCGTGGGCATTGAAAGCGTCGAAATAAGCACGAATAAGCTGTTCGGTCACTGAAACAAGTTTACCGTTTCACACTCAACTACTCGGGATGAGTTGAGACCCTTAACCGGGTTACACCCACCTGGGGGCACGGGTCCCAAGGCAGCTCCGTTCCCAGAGCGAATGCGGCGGGAACGGAGATGTCTTGGGTGGGGTGTGGCACTGGGCCGGCAGGTGGATTTCGACGTTTCGTGTATCAAGTGGTTGACAAAAACCTCAAAACGTCAACTAGTTATTGATGATCACAACCAGAACGGTAAACGAATCTGGAATGCCCCAATGTTGCCAATCGACTTACCGTGCCCGGCACCAGCGGGACCAATCCATGCCCACTTCTTCGCCCAACCACCAAAGCGAAGCTGCCACCGCACGCCAAGCCTTGGCCCCGATCTCGCCTACCCAACCCTACCCATCAAATGCCTTCATATTGGCAATTTTTGAACCTGACTACCCAACAAAATGCGTTGCAGTTCTCTCACTTAACTGTAACCTGCCGACTCAAAACCGCCCGCCCGTTACTGTCCTTCAAATCAAGCTTCACGAACTTCGCATCCGCCGGAACCTCAAACTCACTCCCCATCTCCAGCCGCTTCGCAGCCCCGACCCCAAAGGAAGCCGAGACGCTCGCAAACGGATCATAGCTCCGAATCCAAACCCGGCACTTCGCCCGTCGAGCAACTACCGAGGACGCAGCTCGCCAGGCCACCGGTGCCGACGATCCAACCTCGCTCAGAAAGTGCGGATCAGCGATCGCGTTCTTGTACCCCTCGGCCACCGCTGGGTTATCAAACAGAGAATAGTTGTTGAGCTGCCGATCCCCTTTGGCGTACTTCAGAGCATTAAAGCTCAGCCAACTCGCCGCTTTCAGCCTTGGGTACCGAAGCGGAACTGAGCGGAAGAACTCGGCAATCTTCTGCGTTGCAAACGCCGGCTTATCGGCACCGTCAATCGACGCCCGGTGCGAAGCCGCCCACTCCGCAACCATGATTGGATGCGCGGCGGAGTATCGATTGTAAACATAGTCAAGAGAATCCGTCGGGAACCTCCAATCAGCCGCGCGCGACCGATCCGAGTCGTTATAGATCACCGAATAGAAGTTGACACCAACCCAGTCCACCGCCTCCGGCCCCGGATAATAATCCGGAATCGGCTGCTCAGGAATCGTGTTAGGACACCAAACCATGATCGCGTTCGGTGCAATCGTCCGGACGACATCCGCTACCAGCCGAAACTTCTCACGGTACAAAGCCGGGTTGCCATGATAAGGAGTCCAGCTCCCGTTCATCTCGCTTGCGAACCGAACGAAAACCGGAATCCCGCTCTCGCGAATGTCCTTCGCGAATTGCTGAAGATACCGATCATCACGAACTTCGCTCAGAGAACCAGGTTCCCAAGCAATCTGAAGCGCCGCCCCCGCCTTCCTCAGATCCTTAGCGTAAGCAACCGGAAATCCAACTCCGTACTTGCGATACATGAAAAACATCGCATGCTTCTTACCGATCAGATTGTTAAAACTCTGCGGATACCGAGTCGCCTCCTCGCGCTCAATATTCGCCCCGAGATACATCCCAGCCGCCGGTTCCCCCTTGGCAAGCTTCGAATCAGAAACGGGAGCGGCCAAATAAAGCTCGAGCTTGGAACCATACCGATTCCCACGCTCGCGCAAAACCTTGCCTGCATTCGGATCACCAAGATTGTCGTACCCGTCAGCAGCTTTAAGAAAAGCCTCCGACGCCGCCTGAAACTGCTCCTTAGCTAGAAACGCCTCCGCCCTCGCCTTCCAAACAGCAGGGCCCTGAGGCGGGGTTAGAAGCAAGAAGAGGGCGAGAAGCACAACCTAATCAGACGGACGTCATCATTCGGAAGTTGCTCAGTCCTTGTTGTACTCATTGTTCCCACAGCCACCCTTACCATCCGGGCGAATGTGGCAAGTATGAACATTCTCATATCCGCGCCAAGCGTAGGGATCTTCTCCGGCAATCATAACCACGTCTCGTTGATCCAGAGCCGACACGCCGCCTTTGACTTCGGTGTTCCAAGCCCAGGGAAGAAGGGATTCGGCGCTCATGTAGTGATTGACCAAGGAGCGGCGGAATCCGCCCGAAGCGTAATTTGGCAAAGAGCGGTGCAAAAGGTATCCGTTGAAGAAGACAATGGAACCCGCTTTGACCTCCACCGGGACCGCGTCATCGTTCGAATAAGGAAACCGCTGCGCCTCCTCGCTACAATCGAACCGGCGATCGCCGTGCCACTCCTGGAAGTACATCACGCCGTTCTTGTGTGAGCCCGGAATCACCCAGAGGCAGCCATTCTCGACGGTCGCGTCGTCTAGCGCGATCCATCCGCCGGTGAGAGAACGATCGCGAGTCGGAATGTAGACCTCGTCCTGGTGCCAAGCCTGCCCCGGCTTCCCGCTCGCCTTGATGAACAGCATCGACTGCATACACTTGACGTTTGGGCCAACAATGCTTGTTAGAACATCCACGAACGCCGGGTGCCCGAGATTGTCGTAAATCACGGGCGAGATCTTGTGGGGAAAGTGAATGCAGAGAACCTGCCGGAGCACTTCCTCGTCGGTGATCTCCGGTCTCGCTTCGGGTGCTCCGCGCACCTCGCCGCGCCCTCCCCGGCAGATATAGGTTGCTTCGGAACGCAGGTCTTGAACTTCGTCCGGAGAGAAGGCATTTTCAATGACAAGAAAACCATTCTCCTGAAAAAACCTGGTTGCTTGCTCGGCCATCGGCAGATCAAAAAAACCCTCTGGCCTCCCCGAAGACCAAGACGACCAAGGAGCAAGGCGTCGCTCCTCTGCGAGTTGGTTGAGACTTGGCACGATCATCCTACGATCTTACTAGTAGTAGAACCCGAACAGATCGCGATTTTGCGCCGTCGCTTTGCTAAGCCACCCTTTGACGGCGTTTGCTGCTGACACTGCTACCTCGCCGTATGCGTGTGCTGCCGCCAACTGATCAAGCTTCGTGGCATCGAGTGCAGTATTTGCGGTGACCGCCTCATTGGCCAGCAAATAGCCATAGGCCGGAAAATCCTCGGGGTGAGGAACGCTGATCGGTGCCAGTCGCTCCATCAGCTTCCCTTCGATTGAAAATATGTCACGCGGCACACCGGCCTGCTTCAACAACTTATCAAAGTCTCCCGTCCAGCCCGAACTACTGCGCATGCTCTCGAACGAACCGACATCCTCGGACTCACCGATAGAGCCAACAAGCATCTCAAACACGTACCCAATCTTTGCCCCACAACGAGAATCGAGCGTCTCTCCAAAGATCAAGGAGTGAAGTAGTTGCTCGCTCGTAGGGTAAGGCCCAGATGACTTCGGCCCTTCATAGGCTGGAGTCTCGGTCTTCTTGCCTAGGATTTTGGCCAAAAAGCCTAAACAACCGCTGAGCTCAACTTCTTCGCCCTCATCATCCTCGTCCTCCATATCTTCGAAAAACTCATCATTGCCTTTAAGGTCCTTGGCTTTGCTTGCCATTATCCGATCAAACGCCTCCTGATCTTTGGAGCCGAGAAGTCGAGAAATTTCACCCGCAGGTGTCGAATACACAGTGAGGGAATATCCCATCCGCGCATCTTATCAGCATTTGTGAGAGCGGTCAAGAGCCTTTTCGGTTTCACTAGGATCGGCGTAAAAGCAGAATCAAATTGAACAGTCTCGGCCCTGGTATTTACCGGGCTCTGCTGACGGGTAGACTCCCCGCACAGTAGGAACTACATAGGAATGAGCGACGTAGCTAACAAATATCCGAATTACAGCCCCGGCCTTGAAGGCGTGATCGCTGGAATCAGCACAATCTCAGAGATCGACAGCGATCGAAGCTCGCTTCAGTACCGGGGATACGACGTTCACGACTTAGCCGAAAAGGGTTCGTATGAAGAGTGCGCTTACTTGCTTATCAAAGGCAAGTTGCCAACCGTCACTGAACTCAAGGAGTTCAACGACCTCTTGGTTGCCGAGCGTGAGATTCCTGCATACGTCTATGATGTGATCAAGGCTCTCCCGAAGAGCACTCATCCAATGGACCTGGTCCGAACGGCGTACTCTGCACTTGCCCCTTCTGACCCTGACTACAGGAGTGCTCCGACCGACCACGAGGCAAACGTTCGAAAAGCGATTCGCATCGTTGCTAAGGCTTCCACTATAGTTGGCAACGGACACCGAATTCGAAACGGCCAGGAGCCGCTTAAGCCGAAGCCCGAGCATTCGATCGCTCAGAATTTCCTCTACTTGTTCAGCGGCGAAGAGCCGAAGGCCAAGACTGTTGAAGTTATGGATGCTTCCCTGTGTCTCTATGCGGAGCACGGCTTCAACGCTTCGACATTTGCTAACCGAGTGACGGTCGCAACCTTGTCAGACCTCTACTCCGGAGTCGTCACCGGCATCGGTACCCTTCGCGGCCCTCTCCACGGCGGAGCTAATGAGGAAGCCATGCACATGATCCTCGAAATCGGCACGCCGGACAAGGCCCAAGCTTGGATCGATGACGCCATCGAGAACAAGAAAAAGATCATGGGCTTTGGCCACCGCGAGTACAAGAAGGGCGACAGCCGCGCCTTCTACATGAGTAAGGTCGCCAAGGAACTAGGCGAGGAGCAGGGAAACACGAAATTCACCGAAATCGCCAACATTCTTGAGAAGACGATGGCCGAACGGAAAAACATCTTCCCCAACGTTGACTTCCCTTCCGCCTACGCATACTATTTGCTCGACATCCCCATCGACCTGTACACCCCGCTGTTCGTCGTAGCTCGGCTTGCTGGCTACACGGCTCACGCAATTGAGCAGTTGGACAACAATCGTCTGATTCGCCCGAAGGTGATCTACGAAGGTGCGCACAACCTGGAATACACTCTGATCGAGAACCGATAAACCATAAAACGTGCCCCTCTCATTGAAGAGAGGGGCATTATTTTTTGCTCTACTTTACGTTCCAGAACGCTTTCATCTCTTCGGAAGTGAGGCGGAAATCGCCCCAAGGGTTGTATCCCACAATGTTGTTTCCTGCCCCGGCGTTCAAGCCCGTCATCTCTCTACAACCCATGCTGACGGAACTCCAGATGAAAATCCGACCAAGATTCTTCGTCAAGTTCTTCTGCACGACATCGCGATTATAGAGTTCGTTGCGCACAGCCACAAGAATCTCTTGTCGGGTGGGTGGCACCTGAGTAGGAAGCAATGGCGTGAATTTTCCGCTCTTGACTCTGTTTGACTTGGCTGCAGTGCGAACTTGGTCGAGAGTCATGTTAGCGAAGTTAATCTTTGCCCCAGTTGCGTCCACCATATTTGCATCGAACGGGGCCGCGCCTAAATCGCCGTTAACGAAGTAGCACTCAGTGATGTCGACGACTTTCGAGGCTGTTGGCATTGGCAAGTTTGCGATCATATCCACACCCTTTTCTAAGTCGGAGACCCAACGCTTGGCGTACTCAGTGGCGGTTTCCCAACGACCCCAGGTGGGGTCTTGTGGACCATAGTGCAACAGTTCTCTGCCTTCTCCTTCGACCATGCCGAAGTCGTTCTTAAAGAACTTCCATCGAAGAACCGGCGACCGGAAGTGAAGAGAGCGACGCCCGCACTGCTGAGCCCAACGGTATCCGGTCATTTCCTTTCCGTAAGTGGCGACTTCATTGAGTCCAGGTGCGAATGCTCCGCTCTGCTGGAAGTTCATGAGTTTGCCTCCGACGTAGTTGCCGTTGATCTGGTTCACATTCTCGCTCAGAAACGAAAATGCAGGCAGCGTCAGCGGATTGGTGCCAAAGGAAGTAGGGATTCCTAATTGAGTTCGAATCGCCGGACTAACTCCGTAGTTGATTCCCGTCGTCACTCCTTCATTGACCCTTCCGAGACCTTCCCACGAGCCGATCTGGGCGAACATCGAGCCGCCAGGATGGCCAGTCCCAGGTTCGTTACCGAGCTGGAACCCGAGCTTTTGCACGAAATTCAGTGTTCGGCCAGCAGAACCATACTTAGACCGCGCTTGAACTGCCGCGGCATCGTTGATGATGTTGACGTACTTCTGAAATCCCTGTTTCAAATACGGCAGCATCGCATTTTCTGGTCGCCACCAGTCTCGGTCCTTCGGGGCCTTAGTTGTCACTGGTGTTGTCAACTGGTTACCGAGCGGATCGACACTTATTTTGCTCCACGAGTCGGCTGAGCCAGTATGTGCATTGATTCCTGGCGCTACAACAAATAGGAGATTCAGGGTGTCTCTAGGATTAGAATTCCGATACATGAGCCGACCGACAAGACCCTCCGTAAGGCGGTCCTGTTGAAGTGCAACTTTATCGTATGGGTTGTAAAAGTGGTGGTTCAGCGCGGACTCCAAACGAATCCAAGTATTTGCTGGCAACTTATCGGTCAGATCCAGCATTTCCGCCCACGGCGCGCAGCGTGGATCGTTGTAGGGATACTTTTCATCTGTCAGGACGACTTGCTGTCCATCCATGATGCCTTTGTCGTTGCTTAGCCGAGCGCTTGGCTTTGCAGCTAGAAACTTCGGAACTCTGAACTGTGTCATGAGCGCTCCGCCTGATGGCGCGGGAGCCTGAACGTTGAGTCCAAATCGACCAGCAAACCATTCGGGCGTTTGAGCTTGAGTGGCAGCAGATACTGAGATCAGAGCAATGAGGGAAACTCTCTTCATGGAGAATTTCTGCCCCCATGCCAAACCGCTGCCACCAATCAAATTGCCGGGTTGTTTCTCGAGATGTTAAGCAATCCAGCAATATTGATAGGTCAGAGGTTAATGTGTGGCACGAATCGTGCTCACACGGGGAGCCCTTCGGCCGCTCTTTTCTTATCGAGCATGCTTACGTCAAAACTCAGCTTCTTTCTCGTCGGAGATTTGGCGTCGATTATTCGCCAAACCGGAACATCCTCACCAGTTTCGTTCGCAGCTTCGGCGACAATCCTTAAGAAGATCCCCGCGCAGAGCGGACAGGTGGTGTCTGCATCGTGATCTGCCGCTAAGTCTGCTCTCATTTCAGCAGTGGTCCTAGCCTCTCCGGCTGGAATTGCCATTACATACGCTTTAACCATGCTGGGTGTAGGAACCAGCAGATTTGCACCCGCCGGAAAGCCTTGGAAACTCTTGCCCAGGGGCTTTACTTCAGGACGCATCTCTGGATTCATTTTTTCAGCCCAGGTCTTCTTGGCCATCTTGAATCAGAATATACACCTTTGTGACGCTACCTAGAAGCTGAATCTGACGTAGAATATTGTGTATGCCCAAACCGGTTGCAGTTCGTGAAGAGCCGAGCGAGGTAGGGTCACCTAAGATGAACACGATCCAGAAGAGCCTGTTTGAAGCAGAGATTATCGAACAGATTCGCACCGTGTTCGACCCAGAGATTCCGATCAATGTCTACGATCTAGGCCTCATTTATGATATTCAGATCGATGACGACAAGAATGCTCACGTCTTGATGACATTGACTTCTCCATCTTGCCCTGTCGCAGGTTCGCTTCCTGGTGAGGTCGAGACGGCGGTTCGAAACACCGACGGGATAGGAAAAGTTTCTCTTGAGTTAACTTGGGATCCACCGTTCACCATCGAAATGATGAGCGAAGAAGCGAAGCTAATTTTGGGGCTCGATTAATGAAGTTCTCGGCGCAAGAAGAGTATGGCTTGCGTTGCCTTATTCAGATCGCCAAGGCCGGTCGGCCACTCACCATTCCTGAGATTTCCGATCTTGAGGGAATTAGTTCGACCCACGCGGCAAAAATCCTGATGATTCTCCGTAAAGAAGGATTCGTAGTAGCGAGTCGCGGACAATCCGGAGGTTATTCGCTTGCTCGAAGTGCTAGCGAAATCGCAGTGGGTGACGTGCTTGCTTTGCTCGGAGGAAAGCTGTACGATGCCGAGTTCTGCCGAAAACATTCTGGTGCGCTGGATATCTGCACCCACGCTGTTGACTGCTCGGTACGCTCCCTGTGGCAGATCATTCAAGGCGCCGTTGACAACGTTTTAGACCGAGTGACCCTGCAAGACATGGTCACGACCGAAGCAAAATCAAATGTGACCTGGTCTCCAAAACCGCAACCCGTTTCATCCAACTCCTAAACCATGTTCCCAATCACCGTTACTGATTCAGCCCTCGCCCAAATCAAACGCATCGTTGCCAAAGATGGGCGGGAAGGGGTGTTCCTGCGCCTCGGAGTCAAAGGCGGGGGCTGTAGCGGATTTGAGTACCGAATGGAACTCGATACCGTTCGGAGACCAATCGACCTCGAGCTGGTGGTTGATGGGATAACAGTGGTGTGCGATTCCAAGAGTGCCAAATTCTTGGAAGGCTCGACGTTCAACTACACCGGCAACCTCATAGGGGGCGGCTTTCAGTTCGAGAACCCAAATGCCGCCCGTTCATGTGGCTGCGGAACTAGCTTTACGCCGAAGTCGGCCTAACGGATCGTCATCCCTACAATGACTCCATTTTGGACAGCAATGCTAAGAGTCATTTTAGTGTCTCCAAGCTTAAGGCGGTAGGCACGCCGGACATCCTTGTCGCCCTCTGACTTCAGGAGGACAAACTCGCCAAGCTCGCCCATCTCAGCAAACTTTTTGGAGGAAGAGACAAGTACCGCGACCGGCACTTGCTTCAAAAACTCCTGGCTGAAATCACTCTCGTTCACTTGTCCCCTTAGAAGGTTCGAGAACATCTGCTGGTGCTTGACAGTCAACTCAGGCATCGCATCAATTACTTTGGGTGGAATTGGCTTGGGGTTAAAGAGCTCCATCACCTCATTGCTCAAAGGGCCGCGAGCCTCATGCTCGTGGTTTGCCAGAACGATGACTGTTGTGCCGTTCACTGCACGCTCGATGACGGTCGAAAAACCTGGGATGCCACCGGTGTGAGCATAGCTGTAGACCTTTCCATCCTCATAGTTTGGGTGCCAGCCAAACCCGTATGGCTCCTTCAGCTTCACTGTCGTCGGATCTGGGTTAAACATCAGCTCCTTTTCGGCGTTGGTGAACAGCTTGTTACCCCTCAGAGCTAGGTCCCATCGAGTCATATCGGCTAAAGTAGTTACGAGACCACCTGCGGAATACGGCCAGTCCATGTTCATTTTGAAGCTTGGCTTTCCGTTTTCGCCGAAGCTTTCAACAACTTTGAACCGCTTTTCTGACCCGGTTGAGCGCATTCCCGCTGGCCGGAGCAGATATGAATCAAGAGCTGCGTAAAAGTCCTTCTTCGTTGTTCGCTCGATGATGCAACCCAGCAATGCGTAGGCTGTATTGTTATAGTTGTACTTTGAGCCCGGAGCGAAGTCAATCTTCTCGTCCTTCACCAGTTGCCAGATTCCATCGGGGGAAACCGGCTTTTGCATGACGAAGCCAAATTTCTTGGAGTCGGTATAGCTTGGAATTCCGCTTGTATGGGTCAGGAGCTGCCGAACCGTCACGGGATGCCATGCCGCCGGCGTGTCAGGCATGAGCTTGCCAAGTTTATCCTCATAAGTGAACTTCTTCTCGCGCACGAGCCTAACAATTAAGCCTGCCGTAAACTGCTTGGTAATCGAGGCGAGCCGATAGTGGCCCTCATTCTTCGCTGTCGCTCCTTTGCCGTAGGTCTTAAGGTGGACCACTTTGCCATCCTTTACCACTGCTACAGCTACGCCAAGGAGTCCTTTGTCCAGGTGTCTTTGGACGATCAAGTCGACAGGATTCGGCTGCACCAGAACGAGATGTATAGCAAGCGAGGTAAGCATTGCGATTCATTACGAACCAGAACCAGGAATGAGTTGCGCGAAATTTGCCATAATATCTACTTAGACCTGTTTCGGGTCTTGACCTTGTGCAGAGCGGTGTCCGAGTGGTCGAAGGAGCACGATTGGAAATCGTGTAGGCGGAAACGTCTCGAGGGTTCGAATCCCTCTCGCTCTGCCAGCTTTCTCCATGTTGGTACCGGAACTACAGCTTGTTCTTGACGCTTTTGAGTCTCGTATCCGGACGGGCAAACTAGCCGCGGAAACCCCATCGGCAGAACAACTCTTGCTGATTCCCCAAATTTCAGATTCTTTCCCGATTTCGATCTCCTTTGCAGGACCTGAGGACATCGTTGTAGCAGTTGAACCCTGGCATGAGCACATGAGCTCGGTGCAACAGGCCACAATTCTTGCGATTTGGCTTCTCACGCCTTACTACAGGGTCGTTACATCCTATGCTGCGGGCGTGCCCATCGAAGCACATGCAGAGGTGTTCCAAAATGAGGGGTGGGTGTCGCGAATGGAAGCCACCTTAATGAATTCGAGAGCAGAGTTGCCGGAGCCGGACGAGATTCGAATTCGCCACCAAGCCGTTTTCTTGGACTCAAATTACCTCCGATACTATCCTCAAGCAGAGCTGGATCAAGCCGGATGTCCGGTCGGGACACTTCTCGGCGAGACGATTTACCATCTTCGGAACGGCGAGTGGCATCCGACGAACGTGCCGGAAATCCCTGCCTAGCGTCAGCCAACGTAGATTTGTTGATCGTCCCAGCAGGTCTGCAAGTAGTCAATTTGGCCCAGATGGAGCGTGGCATGCCATGCTGGCAGCTTCATTAAGAAGCGCATGGACATTGCCCAGCCTTGGCCTGAATCAAGCTCCATGTCAACCTCGTCAGGACTAAGCGAATCTAGCGCACGATTGACGTGCTCCAGCCCAGATCGAAAAGCACTTTTCACTTCTTCGACCGTCGTCACTGCTGTCTCCTCTGAGGTTCGCTGGGCAAGCCACGCGTCCAAGTCTGCCACTTGGGGAGTTGCCCGGTTCTGGATCATCTCGGCAAACCGAGCGTAATAAAGCGCGGTATGCGCCGCGACGCGAAGAGCCGACTTCGCCGTCGGAGTCGGAGTCCAATTCAACCGCTCTGTCGGTACGTGGGAGAAGTTCCTAAGGAACATATCCATTCCGTCCTTTGCTTCTTTCTTACAAAGCTCAACGTAAGCCCGTTGATCCATGGGCAAGATTCTACTGCCATGCAACCGGAACATGAAGCCGCTGGTACGTCTCAATGGCAAAACGATCCGTCATCCCTGCAACGTAATCCACCGCACCTTGAACCCCCTCGTACCCGTCTGGCAGAGTTCCGGACTTCAGAAAGTGCGCGAACAAGTCTTGAACCAACAATTCGGCCTTGGTGACGTCGGGATACAGCTCCGGATAGCGCAAGTAAACGTTCTCGAACATCCACTCCTTCAGCCCATTCATAGCCTTCAAATACTTGTCAGAAATTCGAACATAAGGCTGATCGACGCTCTGCTCGATCACGTCTCGCACCAGAATCCCGATCCGATCCGAGTATCGAGTCCCCAACACGTCAAACTCCGCTGGCACCCGAGAGATAATCCCCGACCGAACTGCGTCGTCAATATCGTGGTTCAGATAGGCGATCCGATCACTCAGGCGAACGACAGCTGCCTCCAAAGTCGAAATCTGCTCCCCGTCAGCGTCAGAGAGGTCTTTGCGACCCTTGCTATGACCATCAATTCCCTGGCGCACCTCTTCGCTTAGGTTCAAGTTCTCCAGAACGTCAACAATGCGCAGGGACTGTTCATAGTGCCGAAACCGCCGAGGCGCCCCAGAACCAGCTTCCAACGGCAACGCCTCCTGATCGCCCTCACTTCCCTGCTCTTTCCAGTAGCTTGCAATCGCCTCGTCCAGAGCGCGTTCGCCAGCATGTCCGAAGGGGGTGTGCCCCACGTCGTGTCCTAACGCAATTGCTTCAATCAAGTCTTCGTTTAACCTCAAGGCCCGACCAATCGTCCGCGCAATCTGCGCGACTTCGAGCGTATGGGTCATGCGCGTCCGGTAATGATCGCCGGCCGGGTCGATGAACACCTGAGTCTTGTGCTTGAGACGCCGAAAAGCCTTGCTGTGAAGAATGCGATCCCGGTCCCGTTGGAAGCAGGTGCGTACTGGATCCTGTTCTTCCGGGGAAACTCGACCGCCAGAGTTTTGAGCTAAACACGCGAGCGTCGACAATGAGTTGGCTTCCCTAGCCTCAATTTGCTCGCGAATTGTCATGTGCACCGTTTAGAGACGGCTGGAACGACCAATCTGCCGCTTACGCGGAGGTGGATGATGTTGCGAAGAGGCGCGAAAGTGCGTTGCCCTGACTCTTGAGAGAGTTCATCCTCGACTCCATAGCGATAAACTTCGCTTTAAGATCATCGGATTTCTGGTTCGCCCGCAGGTTGATACGGTCAATATCCTTTTGCAGATCGTCAGCTTGCTTCTTGAACGCGTCTTGCCCAGCAACGGCAAGACCGTTGATCGAATCCGTAAACGTCTTGAGGGCTTCGTTGATCGACCCAGAAAGCCCCTGAACGTATGTCATCGAGCCGACCAGTCCCGTGGTAAGGCCCGTGTATTGAATCTGAAGTCCGTTCGCGACCGTGTTTCCCGTCGCACCGGTGAGGAACTGACCACTGCCCGTCGCAGCTTGTCCGGCAATTGTCCCAGCAATGTCAAGGCCGTCAACGAGCGAACCCGCCGTAAAGCCGACGCCGGAGTTTGTACCCAGCGGAGATTGGTTACTGACAAGGGTAAATCGACCGCTGGTACCGAAGCGTTTGCTTTCGATCTGGAGCTTTCCACCGTTGTCACTGGCAACGACGAGGTCTTTCAGCTTCGAATCACTGTTGATCTTGTTGACGATATCCGTCATGGTAGCGCCAACGTCAATGTTCAACGTGTAGTTCGTGCTCCCGAGGAGTGCACCTCCAAAGGTCAGTACTTCGGAAACTGTGTTCGGCCCGGTTTTGGTTGTCGCCGCCAGGTAACTCGTTTTTGTCGCCAGCTGCGTCACATGTACATCGTAGGGACTGGTCCCTGAAGGTTTTGCCGTTGAGGCTGCCGAAACAAAGGTCAGTGCGCTGTTGGCGCTGGTCCCTGAGTTCTGAAAGATCTTCCGAACCCCTTCGGGATCCTTCGCCAGCGCTGCCTTAAAGACCGATGTGTCGAAATCAATCGTCCCCTTAGAGTTCAGTCGCATCCCGATTGACGCAGCATTTCTGTAGTCGCCCGTCGCTCCAGGAATGGTGTTAAACATGGACACAGTAAAAGTGGAGAGAAATTGTCGAACGGTTGAGTCACCGAAGAGCGGTCCGGTAGCAAATGACGCTTCGTCAAACTGGCTGTACTGATCAATGAATGCCGCCGTATCGTTGAACGCGGTAACGAACCCCTGAACTCGGTTAGAAATAGTATCCGTATCACTCGTCAGATTGATCGTTGACTTCTCTGGCGTCGTTAAGTTTGCTTTGAGCAACGTCAATGTGGCTCCTGGCACGACGCCCTTGATGTTGTTAGTCGAGGATGTCAGGCTGACTCCGTCCAGAGTGTACGTCGCGTCTTGAGCTTCCACCAGCTGGTTTGCAGCACCTGCTTGCAGTATGCCCAGAGAGGCCAAAGTGTTGCCGGAGTCGGTAAAGGTTGGCGTTGAGGAAGGATTCTTGATCTCAAGACGGTATTTCGTTGAACCGTTCTCGGTGATGGATACGACGGATGCGGTTGCCCCGGTCGAAGCCGCGTTGATCTTATCCGCAACACCCTGCAAGGAATCCGTCTGCAGGTTTAAGGTAACAGAAACCCCGTTGATTTGAACCGTTTGGTCAGTAAGGCCCGTGGTTCCCATCAAGGTGCCCAACGCCGTTGTAGAAGCGGTGAGCTTGGTTCCGGCTGCGCCGTTCGTGATCGACTCTCGTACAGCTGAGGTGCCGTTGAGGACGCCCAGCGTGTTCAGAATCGTCCCGTTAAGGTCAGAAAGCTGAGGTTTGCCGGTCAAACCAGTTGTGCCTGACGTAAAAGTCAAATAGGCATTGTTCGTTCCGCCGTCAATTACGGATGCCGTCACACCAACTCCAAGGCCGTTCACCTTTTGTGCAATCGTTGTAATCGAATCGGTGGCCTCCACGTTAACGGCTTTCCCGTTCACTGCGAAGGATCCCGTATATCCAAGTCCGGCGGACGCGCTCGTCTGAGCACCACTTGAGAGTTTTTGAGATTGCGCCAGCTTAGAAACTGTCAGGTTGTACGATCCTGCAAGGGTGGCACCGGCATCCACAAACACAGATGCGACCGCAGTATCACTAGAGGAGGCGGTAATCGCAGAAAATGTCCCCAGAGTTGTTAACTGGTTTCCGGCTGAAGCAATTCCACCGATTCTTGTGGCGAATTGACTATACAGTTCGGCCCGGTCTCGCAGAGTCTTTTGCTGCGCAGTCATCCGCTGGATTGGAGCTTTTTCTATGCTGACGAGTTGCGAGATGATGCTGTCTGTATCCAGACCGCTACTCAACCCACTAAACGATATCCCGTTCGAACTAGTCGATGTCATCTGCGTCTACTCCACTAAGCCGCTACCATTCCGTAAAGCTGACTTGCCTCAGCTACCTTCTTCCGCACTTGCTCTTGAATCTGCTCTAGAACTTCTTCGGAAAGGCCCAAAGCCTCATAAATTACTGGGTCGATTCCAGCTACGGGAGCTTTGTCATCGCCATAGTAAACAGTTTTATGCATCCAGTCGGCAAGATGAAGCGTCGCAAGTGCCTTGTCAACAGATGGCTCGAAAGGTCCCTCGTGCCATCGGATGCTGTGCACAATCTGCTCTGGAAGACCCCACTTTTCAGCGATCATGGCACCAATTCCGGCATGGTTGTCACCCAAGAAGTGGGCTTCGACCTCTTCATAGCTGATACCTTCTTTCAGTGCTTTCTGAACCATCTTGTCGTAGACCGACTTAAAGTTGCAGAAGATGAACATCCTTCCGATGTCATGCAAAATTCCGATCGTTGAAAGAGTCTCGATTGACTTCTTGTCAACTCCGAGCTTATGACCAATGGTTTGGCAAGCCGCAGCCGTCGCAAAGCTATGCTCCCAGAATCTTCGAGCGCCTTCGGGATCAACCGGATTCTTGCTGCTGAATGCGGCGATCGATCCCACCGAAAGCGTGATCGTGCGAACCTGCTGAATACCCAGAATCATCACGGCCTGTCCAACACTTGTCACCTGACGCGACAATCCGTAGTACGCCGAGTTGACGATTCGAAGGACTTTCGAGGCAAGCGCTTGGTCACCCGCGATGATTTCGTCGATGCGGTGCAAGTCCGGTTCGGTCTTGTTTGTCTCATCCAAGACCTTTGCAACTGCCGTAGGCAGCGGCGGAAGCTCCTTGAGCGATTGCTCTAAGCGCTTACGTATAACCAATGCTTCTGCATCAACAACCATTATCAAACCCTCGTGTAACTTCTAGAATCGAATTGATGTCCACAATCAGAGCCACGCGCCCATTGCCAAGAATCGTTGCTCCCGAAAGTCCGGGCAATTCTCCACAATATTTGCTGATCGACTTGATCACAACCTCTTGTTCGCCGAGAAGTCGGTCGACGACCAAGCCAACTTTTTGCTCAGCCGAACCTACCACTACAACGTAGTTATCGGCAGACTCTTCTGTAAAACTTCCTGGAACTTTGAAAAGATTTCTTAGTTTCAATATTGGAACTGTTTGACCTCTCAAAATGATCACCGGTTGACGACCAACTTTGGTGATCGGCTGGGCGTCAATCGACAGCGTTTCGATGATCGAGCCGATGGGCATCACGTAATCGACATCGCTCACTCGCGAGAGCAAACCACCCATGATTGCCACAGTCAGCGGCAGCTTGAGAATGAATCTCGTCCCTACTCCAACTGTGCTCTCGAGGTCGATGAGCCCGCCCATCGACATGATGTTTGATCGAACGATGTCCATTCCGACGCCTCGTCCACTCACATCAGTCACTTCTTTGGCCGTACTAAAGCCGCTGTGGAAAATCAGCATCTGTGCATCACGATCCGACAGCCTTGCCGCCGCCTCGGCGGACATCAGGCCCTTTTCAACAGCTTTGGCTCGCAGTCGATCGGCGTCAATGCCTCGTCCATCGTCGATGATCTCGACCCAAATCGCGTTGTCTTTGTGTTTGGCAGTCAGACGAACAGTTCCGACTTCTGGCTTGCCTGCCTTTATCCGCTCTTCGACGGATGGTTCAAGACCGTGATCCACCGAGTTTCGAATCATGTGAATCAGTGGATCGCTGATTCCTTCGATAACGCTGCGGTCAACTTCGGTTTCGCCACCCTCGATGACCATCTCGACCTTTTTCCCGAGCTTTCGGGATAGATCTCGAACCATGCGCGGGAAGCGCTGGAAGACCGTATCGATCGGGAGCATTCGCGCCCGCATGATCTCCTCTTGGAGCTCGCTGGTGACTCGGCCGATGTGTCCGACCGTCTCCGCGAGAGACTCAACCTCTTCATGCGAGGCTGCCTTTGCCGCAATATTCGCCCCGATTTGACTCAGCCGAGTTCGGTCGATAACCAACTCTCCGACAAGATTCATCAAGTTGTCCAGTAGCGAAACATCGACTCGAATCGTTTGGTTTGTTTCTCGCTTCGTTTCCGGAGCCCGCCTATCAGATTGACGTCGGTCGTCGCCGCGCTCCACCATCTCTTCAACGACAGAAGGCGTGTCTTCGGTTTGTACCGCTGGCGTCACCGTAGGGGTGGTGAACGGCACAACTTCAACTGACTTGACTTCACCAATGGCAGAAAGGCTCTTGATGGCATCCGCCGGATTTGCATTGAGTGCCACAAGGAATCTCGCCTCAAAGTCGAACTCCTCTGCTTCAATCTTCTCTTGAACAGGATTTGCCCATAGAATTTCGCCGAAGCCATTGATGGCAGAAATCACCATGAACATGCGGACATATTTCATTCCGCAGGTTTCATCTAGCTCGACCCGGATCTCATAGATCCCGTCGAGGGTTGGAAGTGCATTCAAGCTCTCAACCACTTCATCTGGCCATACGACGCTTTGCGACGAGGCGGACTTCTTCGCAGAGCCATCGCCAACTGCCCCCGAGGCAAAAGCATTCAGCCTCTCGACCAGGTCAGGATGGGTGCAGATGTCTTGCCCAGTGTCCGCCAAGGTCTCCTTACCAGAAAGCATCGTATCAACTGTCTGGATCAAACAGTCCGCAATCTCAGCGGTGACGGTTAGAGATCTGTCACGAACCTTGAAAAGCACGTTTTCAAATTCGTGAGTCAGGTCGGCATAGTTCGCAAACCCCATCGCACGACTCGAACCTTTGATCGTGTGAGCCGCTCGAAAGATAGCGCCAATTCGATCATCAGTTGGGTCCGCTTCGAGTTTGCCGATCTCAGCTTCTAAAATCGTTAGTTGCTCCTCGGTCTCCTGTAGAAACAGGTCGAGGTACTCATTCATATCAACGCCAGCGCTCATTCGTTCACTCCAATCAAACTGTTCATATCCACAATCGAAATTAATGTGTTGTCCAGATTCACAATTCCTCGAACCATGGAGCTAAGCACAGAATTTGATTCCGAGACTCCTTCTTGAATATCCGTCTCGCGAATCGTGATGACCTCAGCAACATCGTCCACCAAGAAGCCAACCGAGCCGAGTTCGTTTTCAGTGACGATGATGTATCCATCTTCCAGCGCCGCCTGCGAGGGGATTCCAAGCCGTACGCGCAGATCTGAAATTGGTAGGGTCCTGCCACGAAGGTTTGCGAGCCCAAGCAAATGGGGGGATTGGGTTGGCAAAGGTGTGACTTCTCGCCAGCGAATAATGCCGGTTACAGAGTCGACGCTGAAAGCAAAATGCTCTTCGCCAAGTTGGAATCGCACGAGTTTCTGCTCAGGTAGCATCAAATCGTCTTCGAGAATTGCGACTTCTGACATAGTTGGTAGTTGAATCTTTGGTATCTCGCGCTGTCATCTTTACTGGGAAAATGTCCATCAAACTGATCGCTATCGACCTGGATGGAACCCTGTTGCGAGCCGACCATACACCCCACCCTTATGCATTGGAGCAACTAGCCAGGGCGGAAGAGGCTGGAGTATCGGTGGTAATTGCTTCTGGCAGATCTATCCAGAGTATTCGAAAGGTCTTGAACGGCTCTTTTAATGTAGCCTCCGCCGTCGCGACCAACGGGGCCGACGTTTGGTCAGATGCAACGTCTGTCGCGCAGGAATACTTGGATCACAATGTGAAGCTTGCTGCCCTGCAGTTTGCAGTTTCGAACGGCCTCCATCTTAGTTGTTACTCAACCGATGGAACGTACGCCCTACGTGAATCAGAATTTCTCGACGAATATCGAGAATTGGTCAAAGGGGTGCCCATCGAACTCCGAACTCCTGAGGATGTGCTCGAGATGCCGATCCTAAAATTGGTTTTCATAGCTGACGCAGGGATTGTTCCGCGCCTAAGGCGCGAGCTTGAGCCCCGCTTGGAAACTCTTCGAGCCGACCTGACCGAATCTGCTCCGCGTTATCTGGAGATCATGCCCCAGGAAGTCAACAAGGCCTCAGGTCTGAAGCATTTATGCAGGCACCTGGCGGTCGCTCACACGGATATTGCCGCCATCGGCGACTACCGCAATGATATAGAAATGATCAAACTCGCGGGTCTCTCTGGAGCCGTAGGAAACGCGCTTCCTGAGGTGAAAAAACTCGCTTCACATACCGTAAGTAGCAACGAAGACGGTGGAGTAGGTGAGTTCATTGCTCGCTATGTGCTACAACCATAGGTAGTTTGGTGATTACTGTGAATTATCTACGGTCCATTGCGGTTTTGTTGTGTCTCACCCTCGGCGCCCTTGGGCTTAGCCAGACGACATTCAACGTGACATCTCCTACTAACGGAGACTGGCTTAATGGAAACAAGACTCTGTCCTTCAACGGAAAGGGTGCTTCCGTCGAGGTGACTGTCGTTGCTACAGTTACGAGTCCATCAGGATCATCGACAGTCAGCACAAATGTCACCCCATTTGTAAACGGCGAGTTTTCAGGCTCTCTAAACCTTACTTTCGCGACAAACGCCCCGCAGGGTGACTATACGATCCAAGTCACGGCTACCGAACCAGGAAAGACTTATGCGCCAGTCAATCTGGCGGTTAAGGTCGATACAAAACTGCCTAAGCTGCTTGAGTATCGACCGGCTCTGAACTCGTTTGTGAAGGGACTGGTTCCTATTCGATTCAAGCTCCTCGAAGACAACATGAAGGATTGGAGGATCAGCGTTGGTGGAAGCGATATTCCGAACAACACCGGTTCCAACACGGAATTCTCGCTGAACTGGAATTCGACAACCTTAGACACCGATGGCCCCCAAAACATTGCCCTGAGCGCGAAGGATCAAGCCGAGAACGCCCTTAATTTTTCCATTCCCGTAACCGTAGACCGCCGGGCTCCAACGGCAACGATTCAGTTCCCCAACGCTTCCACCCCTATCCGCTCCCGCGCGGATTTGACGGTTATCGTGGATATCTCAGATCAATTCGCTTCAGCCGTTGCCGTTACGGGCGTTGATGTGATAATCCAACGCACCGACGGCACATTTGTCACGCGGGTTGCCAGACAGTCATTTACCGACATCGGCAACAATACTTGGCGATACACCGGGAAGCTCCGTTGGCGCAGCGGATTCCCATCGGCTTACAAGGTCATCGCAACTGCACTCGATAAAGCCGGAAATGTCGCGGTCCGACAAGAAGTCTTGGTGCGAGTCAACGGCTAAAACCGTCCTTAACCTTTGTAATCATGAATAAACTGTTTTCAACTTCGCTGTTGCTAGGGTCGCTAACGGCGATTTCTGTTGCCCAGATTCCGGACTTGCTCAATACTTTTGATGCTGGGAGCCGCTCCTTCGGAGCATTTGGGGCTACTGGTGCAGACACATTTAGCATCCTCAATAATCCCGCGGGTCTAGGTTATGTGTCTACCAAAAGCTATGGCTTGGCATACAGAAACATGCCAACCAGCTTCACTTCGCTTTCTGGCAATCTAAACTCCCCATTTACATCCACGGATGGCGATGGAGGAAAAAGTCAGTTGACACACTTAGGCTACGCGATTCCGCTAAAGGGCGGGCGTACAGTCGGGGTGAGCTACCAGGTCGGCGGCTACATCAGTGACTTCCGCGGCGGCACCGGTCTGACTTCTGGCGCGCTCACAAACGTCACATACTCCGAGCTCCTTGATGTCAAAACTAGCTTCTACACAGTTGCCCTGGGCAAGGCCAACGAGGAAGGGACCAGCTCGGTTGGCTACGGACTCACGATTGCAGACGTAAACTTTAAGAACCGTCAATTGGGCTTCATTCCAGGAGGTTCGGTGCTAATCGATACGGACAACAAGGCTAACGCTTACGGTGTAGGTCTTGTGGCAGGGATCCAACGTAACAACGGCAGCGGATCCTACGGAATAAGCCTCAGAACGCCAATTAGATTGCAAGGCAGTGATGTCGTGAAATCGGCTTACGAAACCGTTCCGGGACAGCTTTCTCTCGGCGCGGCTCGAAGAGTGGACGGATTCCGCGGAGCCAATGACTATTTGCTCTCGGGCATCCAGCTCAACCACTTCTTTGGAGGATCCGGGAACGGACTTCTCTCGCGAACTTCGCAAACAACGCTTGGAATCGGCGCTGAACTTGGACTCAACCGCGAGGGCTACACACTTCCACTCCGAGTCGGCTACATGACTTCTCCTGGCGGAGGCGATGCCTTCAACAGTCGAAACGGCTTCACATTCGGTCTGGGCTATCGGCCAAACAGCCAGCCTTGGGCGCTCGATTTGAACTATGCATTTCCGAAAACTGGCGGAAAGGATATAGCTTTCACCTTTAGTTACCGATTTGATAAATAGGACAATGCGCATGCGATTTTTAACGACTGGAATTTTGGGGCTTGCACTCGTCGCTTCGGCGGTGAGTCAGTCTTGGACTTCGGCCTATGAAGCCGGACTCAAGGCGGCAAAAGCTGGAGATTGGGCGAGTGCTCGAAAAGAGTTCCAAAAGGCTCGTGCAAACCGACCAGATGATGTGTCCGGTCCAACAAATCTTCCTGGACCTGTGACCGACGCTCGGAAATGGCGTGGGGGCGCGCCTTATTCTCCTAACTTCCTGTCAGCGTATGCTTCCTACAAGCTAGGAATGAGTGCCAAAGCAGACGCTGCTTCGACACACTTGAAGACGGCGCAAGACGAATTTGAAGGGCTCCTCAAGAAGAAGCAGGTGAGCAAAGAATCGCTTTACTTCCTTGCGGCACTCTATTCACGTGCAAACCAAACTGAAAAGTTGCAAGGCCTCGGAAAGCAGGCTGAGAAGGCAAATTGGAAAATTGACGGTGAAGTCATCGCTCCAGAAGAAGTTTCGGCGATGTCTCAAAGCATGATCCCGACCGGCAGTTCACAAGGAGTAGTTGCCGTTGTTGATGCAAGCAACATGACGGGCGTCATTCCGAAGCTTCCGATGAATGTCGGGCCGGTTGCTGTCAATCCGAAGAAGTTTGCCTTGATCATCGCCAATGGTGACAACAAGCTTCCAGGATTCCAGATTAGCCACGCCACAAACGATGCGAACCTCCTCAAGGGCGCTATCACGGCAAACGCAGGGTACGACGCTGCGAATATCGTCGTGGTGTCCAATGCGTCGGCAGAACAAATCAAGACGGCCTCCGCAGCACTGGCCGCCAAGATGCCCGCCGAATCAACGCTCATGTTCTTCTTCACTGGCGCTGGCGCAAACATTGACAATCGTGACTGGCTCGCCGGCGCAGACACTCAACTTGCCACAGACACTTCCTCTATGATCGCCAAGACGGAAGTCTATCGGCCATTCGTGGAGAAAGGAATTGCTGTATTCGCGTTTTACCAAGTCGCCCGGACCGCGATCGGTGGACGGTTCTTTGGCAGCGAGGAGCCAAAAGCGGGACGAATCTCGCAGATGCAATCGACGACCCCAGGTGAGACTATCTACTCGGTCTTTAAAGACGGGAATAATGTCGGAATCTTCGCCTCAGCGATGAGCGAGGTCTTCGGTGAGCTCCACTCGAATGCGATTCCGATCACTGAGTTTGGATGGCAGGTCTTCTACAAGATTCGCCGAGGTCAGACCGGATCATCCGGTGGTGGCTCACGACAGACCCCGACACTACCAGTGCTCCAGTTGCTGGCTTCCGATTCTCGCTTCTAAGGGAGCGATCCGCCTAGGCCAGGTCGAAACCCATTTCGCGCAAGACCCTTTCGACCTGGTCTTCATCAAACCGATCCATCTGACTTGCGCGCTCAACTTCCAACTCGGCCTCGGCTTCCTGCCCAGTTGCTCGTAAAAGTTCTTCGAGGAGACCGTGGTAAACGTTCTTCTCAGGCTCAAGATCGCTCGCCAAACGCACAGCCTTGATCGCCTCGATCTTCATGTCTGAGAGCCAAAACGCCACCGCACAGCGCAGGTACAAAAAGTCATCGCCAGGCGAGAGTTCCACGGCAGCTCGCAATGACTGAAGTGCCTCTGGATACTGCTTGAGCTGAGTCAAAAGATCGCCCACCCAGTAGTGCAAGTAAGAATCGTCTGGCTTCGCAACCACGGCGTTGACGGCAAACTCCATGGCCTTCATCGGAAAGCCGGCCGACCGAAGTGCTTCGGAGATCTTTAAGTTGAAGTAAGGATTACTCGGCTCTGCCTCGACAGCTTTCTGAAGTTCGCTGATAGCCTCAGAAGTTCGTCCATGACGCTTCAACAAGTCTGCGAGACCGACATGAGGCTCGACTGCGTCTGACTTCTGTGCCAGAGCCTTAGCGTACTGACGATATGCCGCAGCAAATTGGTCGGTAGCTTCAAATGCACCAGCCAGATCGATGCGACTCTGAACATCCCCCGGCTCGCTCTGCTCCACTGCCTTCTGGAAGTGGGCAATGGCTTCGGCGTACTTGCCGGCATCTAGGCTCATCCTCCCAAGTTGCTCGCTCTCGGCCGCGTTATTCCCAAACTTGCTCGGGCCAGATTCATCGCTGTGGTCGAGAGTAATTGCACCGAACAGATCGGCGATTGCGTTAACGTTTGCGTCCATAAATTATCTGCGTTTTGTGATATCGATCACGCCATCGGAAGATTCAGCGTTCGCCACTCTGGCAAAAAGGGTTGCCGGATAGCTGGATCCTGAGAGGGGAATCGTGGTGATTCTAAACTTCTTTGTCGAGCCCGGAGGCATTTTGAAAAAGGCAATTCTAGCTTGTCTCTTGGGGAGGAGCTTGGGCGTCATCAGATAAACGTCGTCGACGAAGAACAGTCCACCTGAATAACCAGCACTTGTTTCGAAAGCGATTTCAACGTTAACTGTCTCTTCAGTTGGGTTGATCAGCTTCGTCTCTAGATTCACCGTCACCCCAAAGTTGCCATCCAACTTGCCGCCACTGTCCTGCCGCTGGATCGATTTCTGCCCAAGGCGGAAGACACCCATCCGACCACCCACGGTGTACTCCCATGACTCAGTGCGAATCGGGTCGGGATAGATATGATCCGAGATGGTATACGCTGATTTATCCCAATCATTGAGCGGCTGCGCTCCGACTTCTCGCCATGGAGTCGAGCTGGCAAGAGCTGGCTTCCATTTTGAAATGACTTCGTAAGGAGGAAACGCATCAGCCCGCACGACGACCTTCTCAGGTCCGTCGATGAGTCGGATCGCTGCCAGTCCACTAATCACCGCTTGCGGAGACAGGCGCCGAAACGAGATCGGACACGTCGACCGAGGTGGGATCACGACGATTTCTCCGCTCGCGGAGCGAATGGCTCTCATGAACAAATCGCCAGCTCGCATCCCTGCCCCGACGGGATCGAAGTCCGGGGCTGAATCTCCCGGAGTAATTGCGATCTTTGCAGTCACATCGGAGTCATTTACAATCTGAGATCGAAGAATCAAAGGGTTCGCTGAGTCGTTAATGTGGTGATACAGATATCGAGCCGATTTTCCAAGTTCAAGTGTCGCGGCGAAAAGATTCCCAGGTTTCTCAACTCTCTCGGGGTCATTGCAGTACCACAGCACGTTTTCATCCTGAGGAACCAATGTGACGTTTGAGACTTTGACCGAGACCGTCCCAGACCGAGGGGCCGTGTCTGGCGCAGTAATGTTGATCTTAACCGGGACGGTGACCGTCAATCCTGCCCCAAGGGCGGGAATGTTCTCTGCATTCCATTCGAGCTTCGCAAGTGGTGAAAACTTAGTTTGTTGCTTTAGAGCCGCTTCAATCGCCCCACGGACCGTTCCCGGAATAGCTGGTCGGCCAGTCACCTCCGCCTCGTAGGCGTCAGGTAGCTTTGCTGCGGTCATCCGACACAAAAAATTAACTTGGCGGACCGAACCGCCATTATTGATGGTGACAAATCCGGCTCCTGGACGAACCGCGGTCGCATAGTACGTAGAGCCAGACTTGCTGATCGAGAGGAACCTATCATCCGAAGAGGTTACTTTGACCGTAGTTGGTATCGACAAGGCAGTAGAGTCGCCGACAGGCAAGCGAATCTCCCCTTGGGTCAAGTTTGATGTGCGTTTGCGATCCCCCAGGACTCTTTGCAGTTCGCCAGCCCATCGGTAGGCAAGAGTCTTCCGATCAATGCCACGAGCAACTGCCTCAGGACGAGTAATCGTTACAACGGTATCTTCGCCAACTTTGATGACAAAGTCATCGCCGGACCGCCGCACTGCGACTTTGCCCGAAGCCCTCGACAATTTAGACGCTGCCTTCGCCGCGAGCTGATTAGGAGTCACTCCATTCGACGATGCCCGAAAGGTTATGACTTGACTTCCGTCAACAAAGACCGCGCTTCCGGATGCGGACACTGAGCGAGGAATAGCGGCACAAGCAAGGCTTGCCACAACAAAAACACCCACCATCCTCGCAAGACAAAACACTTTCAAACGGCCTCCATCAGGTTACCTGGTGACATAAACTGTGCCAAGTGAACTGCCCAAGCGAATCCTCACCTGAGTGGCAAACGTATAAACCCTCGCATGGTTCGCACTGAGTCACTATCAAAAGTCTTCCTCGATCCCAAACGTGGCGATGTGAAAGCCGTCCAAGATGCCACCTTTGAAGCCAGAGCGGGACAGATTGTGGGGTTACTCGGCAAGAATGGAGCCGGAAAATCGACGCTTTTGCGAATGCTTTCCACAGTTCTGACGCCGACAAGCGGTCGAGCTTGGGTCAATGAGTTTGACATCGTCAAGCAACCCACCGACGTTCGCAGAAGCATCGGGTTCATGTCAACGTCGACTGCTCTGTATGGGCGAATGTCACCCCGCGAGATCCTCGCTTACTTTGGAGAACTCTACGGGTTGCAGGGTGCAACTCTCAAGTCGAAAGTTGACGAGCTGATCTCACGTTTAGACATCGGCTCGTACGCCGACGGCCTCTGCGACAAGCTCAGCACCGGACAAAAGCAACGGGTCAACATTGCTCGGACTCTGATTCATGATCCACAAGTGCTGTTCTTCGATGAACCAACCAGCGGGCTTGACGTAGTGATGAGCCAAGATGTCATGCGATTTGTGGAGGAGGAACGCGAGCGCGGCAAGACAATCATCTACTGCACTCACATCATGAGTGAAGTTGAGCGGCTGTGCGATCACATCGTTTGCATCCACGACGGCGTGCTGATGGGTCAAGGCTCCATTGAAGCGCTCAAGGCTCAAACCGGTGAGAGTAGCTTAGAGAAGGCCTTTTTGAATGTGGTTGGCTACAGCCGGGAGGTGGTGGCATGAACCCTATTCTCACTGTCTATCGGAAAGAAATGCGCGAAATGCTTCGTGACAAGCGTGTCCGCTCGGCAATGTTCATCGGCCCAATCTTCTCCGTCGCATTGATGTTCATGCTGTTCGGCCTGATCTTCTCAAGCATCGGCAAAGCGACCAAGACGACCATCCACGCCATCGTCCCCAAACACGACACCGCGACGGATGGGTTCATCAAGGCACTCGAAAAAGGCGGAATGACGGTCAAGGAGCTCCCTTCTGTGGCCGACGCAGAGGCAAAAATAAAGAAAGGCGATGTCCGCCTGGCCCTCGACTTTGGAAACGGAATGGAGGCCGCTCTTGCGTCGAACAAGCCCTTCAAGCTCCCCGCCTATTTCGACCCCAGCGAGCAGAAGGCCCAGATTGCCCTCAGTGTGATCGAGAAGTCGATGGGAGCGATGAACGAGGTCATCGTCGGAAAACTCTTCGAGGAGAAACAGATCGACAAAGCGATGCTCAAACCCCTCAGTGTTGAGCGCAAGGAAGTCAAAGTTGGTGATACCAACACAAACGAGTTTCTCGTCCAACTACTTCCCTACTTAATCGTGATTTGGGCGTTCTATGGGGCAATGAGCTCTGCTAGCGATATGGTTGCTGGCGAGAAGGAGCGACAGACCCTCGAAACGCTTCTGATCAGCCCTGTCGCCCGCAAACAAGTTGCCCTTGGCAAACTCTTCGCCTTGGCTTCGGCTTCATTCCTGGCGACGGCAAGCAGCATCGCCACAATCTTCGTGTTCTACAGCTTGCGCCTAGAATTCTTGAAGCCTCTGTTCGAGAATGGACTCGGGCTCAACTTCACCGGAGTTCTAGTGATCTTGGTTGCATTGATCCCCACAACGATGTTCTTTGCAAGTGCGCTGATCGCGATCAGCAGCTTTGCCAGGAACACTCGGGAAGCGCAGACCTACTTGGCGCAAGGCAGCATCCTCGTCATGCTTCCGGCTATGTTCAGCCAGATCATCGGCTTCACAGATTTCGCCCAGAGCCGGGCGGTCTATGCGATTCCGATTCTGAACGCGGCAAACGTGATCAGAAATGCTCTCAGCGGCAAATATGATGCCGTAGGCATTGCAATGACGGTCGGAATCGGAACCGTGCTCGCGTTCATCGCCATGGGATGGAGCGTGAAGCTTTTCAATCGCGAATCAATTCTGAATCGGATTTGAGGGATCATCCCTCCGCTGTTAGCCGAAAGCTGACAGCAGAGGGATGATGGTTTACTGCCAGCGCACCAGGTTGAGCTCCGCCGGAATGGACACATTCGGGTGGAACGGAACCACTCGAATCGTGTAACCCTGGTGACCAGGCTGGTCGCAGTTCAACGGCCCAGAGTAAACGAAGTTCTCGCCATCCTTCTCGCCAAAAGCAAGATCAATCACCGAGGTGTTCGTAAGCTCCCTATTGCTACCAACCTTTCCGCTTACCGCCTGAACCCTAACTTCTGCAGGCGAGAGCGCCCCAAGCCGAACCCGGGCCGTCACCGTGAACTCGTTCCCCATTGGGTTAGACAGCGCCGCGTTGTCGGAAACTGAGACGACGGAGACTTGCCCCCAGTTCGCCTGAACCTTGTCGCGCCAAGCCAAACCATCTTTCGCCAAGGCCGAACCGTTCGCACTGACCTGCACAAAGGACTCAGAAGCAGGAACGTACGCCTGTCGTGTATAGTCCTGGACCATGCGGTGAGTGGAGAAGAACGGCGCGTGAGCCATGATCGAATCGCGCACCATCTGGAGCCAGCCAACCGGAATTCCCTTTTCGACGCGGTGATAGAACGTGGGTGCCATCTGATTCTCAATCACGTCGTACAGGGAGCGCGAATCCAACCAATCCTGGTGCCCCGAATCTCCGCCTTCAGACCGGTTTCCAATCACGAATCCGAGCCCTGGCGCGTAGCCTTCGTCCCACCAGCCGTCAAGAATCGAACAGTTGAGTCCGCCGTTGGGAACGACCTTCATTCCGCTGGTTCCAGAAGCCTCGTAAGGCCTTCGAGGGTTGTTCAGCCAGACATCAACGCCCTGCACGAGAGCCCGGGCGACGCCCATATCATAGTCCTCCAAGAAGACCATCCGCGAACGTGCTCCGCCGTGATTGATGAAGTTGAAAAGCTCTTGAATCAGCTTCTTGCCGGCGTCATCTCGAGGGTGCGATTTACCCGAGATGACGATCTGTACCGGACGCTCGGCGTGGTAAAGGATCGACTTGAGGCGATCCGGATCGGTGAGCATCAACGAGCCACGCTTGTAAGTTGCAAACCGGCGAGCAAAGCCGATCGTCAGTACCCGAGGATCGAGGATCGAGCTGACGTAATCGTAATCTGGGCGGCTGCTCATATTTCGAGATGCAAGGCTCTTGGCAAGGCGCTTCCGAACGGTGCGAATCAGGGCGCCCCGTTGATCTTCCATCACCGTCCAAAGCTCTTCATCGGGAATGTTGGCGACTCCGGCCCAGTTGGCGGGGTCCGAAGGATTTCGACGCCAGTCGGTTCCGCAGAACTCGTCAAACAGTCGTGCCATCCCGCGTCCGACCCAGGTCATGGTGTGGATTCCGTTTGTAACGTGCCCAATCGGCACTTCCTTTTCGGGATAATCCGGCCAGCGATTGGCGAACATTCCCCGCGAGACCTCTCCGTGGAGTCGGGCAACGCCGTTCACATGATTCGCCGTCTCCATGGCCAGCAGGGCCATGTTGAAATTCTCGGCCTGGTTCAGAGGATCGAACCGACCCAGCTTGATGAAGTCCGAGAATGCGATTCCCGACGCCTCGACCGAGTTGTTCATGTACCGCCGCAGGAGCGGCTCAGGGAAAACGTCGAAACCGGCGGGAACCGGGGTGTGGGTTGTGAACACGTTTCCGTGAACAGTCGCCGCACGAGCAGTTCGGAAGTCGCAACCTTGGGCGGCGATGAACTGCCTGATACGCTCGACCGACATAAAGGCCGCATGGCCCTCGTTCATGTGGCAGACCGTTGGCTGAATGCCTAAGGCCTGAAGCGCCTTCATTCCGCCGATACCCAGGATCATTTCCTGGCGAATCCTCATCTCCTCGTCGCCAGAATAGAGCGAGTCAGTGATGTTCTGGTCGTTCTCGGCGTTCTCTAGGATGTTCGAGTCCAGCAGGTAGAGCGGAATTCGACCAACTTCTGCCTTCCAAATCTGACAGGTAACGACTCGATCCGGGAAATCGACAGGAATGCGAATCGGCTCGTTGTTCGCGTCCCGCATGAGCGAGAGGGGCATCTGGTAGAAGTCGTACTCAGGATAAACCTCTTCTTGCCAGCCGTCCTTGTTCAGCCTCTGCCGGAAATAGCCGCGGTTATAAAGCAAACCAACGGCAACGAGCGGCAAGCCAAGATCAGAAGCCGACTTCAAGTGATCACCCGCAAGGATTCCAAGGCCACCAGAGTAGATTGGCAACCCCTCGGTCAGTCCAAACTCAAAGCAGAAGTAAGCAAAGGTTCCCTTCTCTTCGGGGTAAGTCGATTCAAACCAGGTCTTCGCTGCAAGGTAGTTATCCAGTTTGGCAACGCATCCTTCGACCCTGTTCATGAACACCGGATCGACTTCAAGCGCGGCCCAGCGCGACGCCGGAACCCGATTGAGGAACAGGATGGCGTTGTGCTCACACTCCTGCCAAAGATCCTTGTCGATGGATCGCAGTAGGTCGCGAATCTCGTGATCCCACGTCCAGAGGAGGTTCGTGGCGAGTCGTTTGAGCGGCAAAAGGGGCTGAGGTAGCGCCGTTACGACCTCGAAGGCACGAGTGAACTTGGGATTCTTCATATCCTGGTAAATATTCTAGGGTATTCGCCCCCCGGAAAACAGGTTTTGAATCGTAGTTAAGGTAGAACCAATACCGAATTCATGCTGGAAACAAAGAATCTCAACGTGTTCTATGGTGCGATCAACGCGCTGAACGATGTCTCGATCACCGTTCAGCCCGGCGAAATCGTCGCCATCATCGGCTCCAACGGAGCTGGAAAGAGCACGTTGCTTCGAACGATTTCTGGCCTAATTCGACCCCGCTCAGGTTCGGTGACGTACAACGGAGAAGAGTTGACCACCCTTCAACCGCATGAGATCGTGAAGCGCGGGCTTTCGCATGCTCCTGAAGGACGAAGAATTTTCACCAACATGACCGTTGAAGAGAATCTCCAGCTAGGTGCCTATCTTCGAAAAGACAAAGCGGGGGTTGCCGCTGACATGGACATGGTCCTCGGTCGCTTCCCTCGTCTGAAGGAGCGTTTCAAGCAGAACAGCGGCACAATGTCAGGTGGCGAGCAGCAGATGCTCGCAATCGGGCGGGCTTTAATGTCCCGTCCTGAGATTCTGCTCCTGGACGAGCCTTCACTCGGTCTTGCGCCCTTCTTGATCACCGAAATCTTCAACATCGTCAAGGACTTGAACGCCGACGGCAAGACGGTTCTGATCGTCGAGCAAAATGCAAATCGCGCGCTGGAAATTGCCCATCGGGCATACGTGCTCGAAACCGGTGAACTCGTTCTGCAAGGAACCGGACAAGATTTGCTTCATGATCCGAAGGTCAAAGAAGCGTATCTGGGGGGTTGAGGGTTAGAAGTTTGAGGTTAGAGGTTGAAGAATTCTTTCCAGGAACTTGAGGTCTGGCAAAAGGCGATAGACCTGGGAGTCATGATTTATTCCAAAGCCTCTCAGTTGCCCGACTCCGAAAGGTTTGGACTCCGTTCACAGCTAACTCGCGCTGCCGTTTCGATCTCCTCAAACATCGCCGAAGGACATGGTCGAAGATCAAAAGCGGACTTTTCGAGGTTTCTCCGAATTAGCCTCGGTTCGGTAAGGGAATGTCAAAGTCAACTCGTTTTTGCAAGCCGACTCGATTATTTTGCCTACGATGCAAACGTGAATGAAGAATGCGAGCGAGTCGCAAGAATGCTCTATGCCCTGATCAAAAGTCTCGATCAACCGCCAGCCCAAATCTGACCTCTAACCTCTAACCTCCAACCCCGCCATGCTCGCCACACTTCGTTTTGTCCCGCTCACCAAGGATCTCATCGATGAAATCCTGGTCATCGAAAGCGCCACTCATTCGGCTCCATGGAGTCGCAAATCATTCGAGAACGAATTAGAGCACAAATATGGAGTGTTCCTCGTTGCCCTCGTTGAAGGCAAAGTCATCGGCTACGGCGGAACCTGGGTGCTGGTCGACGAGGCTCATGTCACTAACGTCGTGGTTTCGCCGGATTTTCGCGGACAGGGCATTGGCCGAAAGCTGATGAACGAAATGTTGGCAAAGGCCCGGGAGAAGGGAGCGGTGTGTGCAACTCTGGAGCTACGGAAGTCTAACGAAGTCGCCCTCAAGCTGTACGAATCCATGGGATTCATACAAGCCACTGTTCGGAAGGCGTACTATCCTGATAACCAGGAGGACGCCATTGTCATGATGATGGACGACTTGCTCGGTTGGAAGCCGTGAGCCAGATCCTTGCCATTGAATCGTCCTGCGACGAGACTTCAGCAGCGGTTGTTAACGGCCGTCAGGTTCTGAGCAATGTCGTGGCAACCCAAATCGAGATGCACCAGAAGTGGGGCGGAGTCGTTCCCGAAGCCGCCGCGCGCGCTCATGTCGAAGCGATTCTTCCCGTCATCGAAGAAGCGCTTGAAATCGCTACTTGCAAGGTTTCCGAACTAGATGCAATTGCTGTAACCAACCGCCCCGGTCTGGTTGGTGCTCTCAGTGTCGGGGTCACCGCCGCCCAAGCCCTTGCGTTTGCCCATAAGAAGCCGCTCATCGGAGTCGATCATCTGGAAGGTCACCTTCTCGCCATGCTCGCACTTCCAGATGAGATAAAGTTCCCTTGCATCTCACTTCTAGTATCCGGAGGGCACAGTGAACTTGTGCTCATTCGAGCCATCGGACAGTACGAACTCCTCGGCCAAACCCGCGATGACGCGGCCGGCGAAGCCTACGACAAAGGTGCCCGCCTCCTCGGCCTCGGCTATCCGGGTGGTCGCCAAATCTCCGAACAAGCAGCATCGGGAAATCCAAAACGGTACGACCTCCCACGGGGCCTCGCCAAAGAGCGGTACGACATGAGCTTCAGTGGCCTCAAGACAGCGGTACTTCGCCTGGTTGAGCAGGAAGGCTCAAGCATCAATGTTCCCGATGCCGCGGCTTCGCTCCAAGCCGCCATCAACGATGCGCTAATCAAACGCCTACGGAATGCGATCGAAGACTACAACCCCGTAAGCATCGCCCTCTGTGGCGGAGTCGCCGCAAATGCTGATCTTCGAGCAAGGGTCGAAAAGCTAGCCGAGCAAAACCAAATCCCCGCCTACATTCCTCCGTTTTCACTCTGTACGGACAATGCCGCGATGATCGGCCTCGCTGCAGCGGCCCGCTCGGGCCCAGGTGTTGTTACTGTTGCGCTTGACCTTCAGGTTCATCCTAACAGCAATATCTTCGGGAAGGACAGCTGAAACACTTGCTCAAAGTTCTAGCCTTTCTCCGAAGCACGATGTTCATTGGTAGGAATCTCAGCTGGAGGGACCGGCATCCCATTCACCTGGCTCAATCTTTCTGCCCAGCCATGAGATTGTGCGTCTACAATGTTCTGCACCGCCCTTGCTAATGGTGCACTTTGTTGTTCAATAAATGCCGCTGCTAAGGTTTGAATTCCTGGATTAACACCTAGCAAGCTCACGTTCTGCCTAAATTTCTCCAACGCCTCTCTATTCACTTCCTTAACTGGAGTTTCAGCGGCACCGTCCAACAGCCGTCTGAGATTAGGGAAATTCTCAGGAGCTATGGTCATTCCCTTGCGACGTTCAGATCTTTGATTTGTGGCTTGAGCAATGCCAATCAAATCGGGGTACATGCTTGCGGAAGTAATGCCCATACGGCCCAAGCGAGAACGGCACCTCTCCCACTCCTCGGAGGAAAACGCTAAGTCTACGCGTTGCAACGAGACACAGGACCCACGTGACAGCTTGGATAGTTGCTCAGCAGTAAGGCTCTCCAGGGCGCCTCCTCCGTAAAGCTGAGTGAAGAGCCCCTGCTGGGCTACTATTCTTGCGTTGTTGTGAAACTGCGGTCGAACAATCTGAAGTTCGGCAGTTGACTCGCTTTTGTCAGTTCGAACTGCGGGAGCGTCAATATCAAGACACCATAAGCAGGGGACCTTGGATTCCTTCATGTCTGACATTGCAAAAAACACTGCCATGTAAGGAGACAGGGTCCAGTCCAACAGACGCGTAGCCAGGCCATTGTGTTGTCCTAAACTCTCAAGTTGCGAGTCATCTAGGGCTCGAACATCAAGAAGTGTGCAAACCAGCTCGCGATAGAACTCGAAGTGCTTCGTGAAATTCTCTTCGCGCTGTTGCTTCTCCTTTTGCGTCGGCTTTCTTAGTTGGGCAACGAGCCTATCAAACTTCGATTGCAGTCGCCAGGCTGAGTCTGAATGCCCCCTGAAGGCCATGGAGATATCACCGAGATCTTCAAGAAATTTGTCTAGCTCGTTGAAATTATTGACTCTTACATGTGCATGCATGTCGCCAGAAGTTACCCCCGTGGATGTGCGGCCAGATACCGATTCTTAATCTCGTCATCCGCAAGCTCGGTATAAACCTGCGTCGTCGCCACCGACTCGTGCCCTAATAGTTCCTGAACAGCCCGAAGATCGGCTCCGCCCTTCAGTAACGACACCGCATAAGAGTGCCGCATCGTGTGAGGGCCGACGTGGCCTCCGACTCCGCCCGTACGGGCTGCGGCGGCGATGATTCCGTAAACCGCCTGTCGCGAGAGCGCAGTTCCCCGCGCAGAGACAAACACCAGTCCGCTAGGCTTTTCAAGGAGGTCTTTTCTACCCTTCTCAAGCCAGTTCTGAAGGGACGTCGATGTTCCAGAAGGCATCGGTACGACGCGCATTTTCCCCCGTTTGCCAGTAACCCGCAGGACACCAGCATCCAGATCAACCTCAGAAGTTCGGAGAGTAACCACCTCCGAAACCCGCAGCCCACAGCCGAACAGGACTTCCAAAAGGCATGAGTTCCTGGGTGCTAGGCGCGAATCCGTTTCGGCACCTGCCAGCACATCGTTCACCACCGCGAGCGGCAGCGCCTTTGGCAGCCGTTTGGGAACTCGAAATCCACCTGTCGAAGGAAGATCAATCTGGATTGTGACCCCGTTTCTCTTCAGAAACTTGAGCATTGATCGAAGAGCTGAGGCCTTCCGCTGGGCCGACCTGGCTGAGCTTTGGCCTGCTAAATGCGAATCCCAAGCGAGCATCATTTCATCGGTCAAGGCTTCCCAGGTTTCGACCCCCGGAAAACATGAAACTGCTTCTGCCAGGTCGCGTGAATAGGCTTCGAGCGTGTGCGGCGACGCCCCTTTCTCCACCTTGAGGTGGTCGAGAAACCACTCAACCGACTCGATCAGGGCGTTTTGCGTTTCCAAATCGTCACCCTCGGGTGGATGTACTCCATGTCCTCGACCATGAGCCTGTGTCCCAAACCGTCATCCCAAGGACCAGGCACGATCTCGTAGTTCTTACCGAGCTCGTCTACGAATTCGGTGTAGCGCGACGCAAAGAGCTTTTCGACATCGGTGCCGCCCTTGCTGTCCGCGATCCGCTGGACCGGGCCGTACTCAAACGAGCTGAAGGTGACGTACTCCGGCTTCGATTCCGTGATCAGCCGCTTGTCCCAGTCATACCGCTCCGCCGGATTCTCCGGCATGTACCGCACAACCTTTGGCGAGGACCAGCCGGCCCACATCTCCATCAGCCGCTTCGGGCCAAACATTCTCGTCATCGGCATTTCTGGATGGACGGTTGCCGACCAGAACCAAGGATCGCTCACAAGGCCAACTTCGTTCTTGTCCTTCAAGAACTTCCCAGCTAGGTCGCGCGGATCAACCGCCAACATCTGGGCAGTCATTGTTCCCGAGGCGACAAACCCCGACTTATCCAGGCCACCAACCACAGCAAGCCCAAGGACGACACTGAGTCTCTTCCCGAGATCAGATTTCGCTCGCATCAAATCAATCACATAACCCAAGCCGAGTGCCAGGACCGGGATGGTTGGGAGAATATAGCGCATGAACTTGATCTGACCTCCCGAAACTGCTCCGTACATCAGCACGAAGAACACCGCGCACACGATGATGGGGGCTGACTTCAACATTGCACCCCGTGCGAAAGCGTAGAACCCGACAAGGAGACCCATCAAACTGAATCCGAGCCAGAGGTTTCCGAGGTGATACAGGAACGCCGGGGCCGTCTGGGCAAACACAATCCCGTGGCCTTCTTTGCTGTGGTTGAGTTCAAACGTGAAATCTCGCAGAAAAGCCGTTGTCTCGAGGACAGACCCCGGCGTGGTTACGACGAAGACTCCGACGCACCAAACTAGAGAGATTACAGCCGCCCCCAAGCTCGGTTTAAGTTCCTTTTTGTCAAACTCGGGCGACTTGATTCGCAGAAATAGCACCGCCACCACCGCCAATACCGCCGCAAATCCCACGTACTTAGTCCCCGCGCTCAGCCCCGCAAAGACCCCTGCCCAAATCGCCGCACGTCGAAACGGCTCGGCAGAATCCAAACCTCGAATGCACCAATACAGCGACGCGGCCGCGAACATCGTCGCCAACGCATCCACCGTTTGGAACCGAGAATGCACAACCAAAGCTGGAGCAACAACACATGCCGCCGCCGCAAACCCGGCTCCCACGTTACTCAAAAACCGGCGACCTATCGCAAAAACTAATCCACAAGTAATCGCTCCGAACAGGCAGTTGAAAACACGAGCCACCAGATGAACCGACCCCATCCCTGCCGAGGTCAGTTGTCCCTGAGCGTCAAAGCCGCCCGAATACACGCCTACGACGTCCGAAACAAACCGGAGAAACGTGAAGTAGAGAGTGCCGTAGTTGTAAAACCCGGGCGTAAAATCGAACTTCGCTGGCTCAATTCCCTGACGAGCTACAAGCAGGTTCACCTGCTCATCCGGATGCAAGGAAATCGCTCGAATCTCGTTCGGTAGTCCCCAGCCAACACCGATCAGGCGATACAGAAACGCCACGATCATGATGAGCAACAGTGGATCGCGCCAGTTGATCTTGATCTTATTCATCTTTGGAGACCACCTCCCGTATTGCTTTCACTATCGACGGATCGTAGTGGAAGCCGGACTGACGGTCCAAAGCTACCAGCGCCCGCTCCTTTCCGACGTGCCGAATGAGCTGGAGATAGTCTGAGCAAGCCGACAATATTCGGCTCTCGACCGGAGCTTCGGGTTCCAACTCGAACCGAGAATGGTGGTGGCGCACGATAGGCGCATACTCCGCAAGCAGCCGGTTCCCTTTCAAGATTCCCGCTCCGCCAGCTGCGTGTCGTTCAAACGTGGCTTGCTCTTCCGGCGTCCACTCAAAGTTCTTTCGCAGAAGTTGGCTAGGGACGCCACACAATCCGAGATCGCAGATTTGCGATGCAATACGAACCCTTTCTCGCTGTCGAGAGGAGAGAGACATTTCCAAACCAACTGCCGCAACCAACTGCTCAAGGGCATCAACGGAGCCAGCTAGGAACGGCGATCGATGCTCCACCGCGACCCCGATTCCCTTTGCTAGCCGTCGCTGACGTGCAACGCGAAGAATCGGAAGGTGCCACGCAGTGATCCCAAGCATTCCCGCGCACAGCAAACAGGTTACGAGCCAACCGGTCAAATGACTCCTCCCTTCCCATGCTTTAACACTGCCTCAAACGCCCTGACCACTCGCGGATCGAATTGAGTTCCCGAGCATCGTCGCAACTCATCAAGAGCTTTCTCGGAAGAGACAGGATCGCGGTAGAGGCGTCGGTGTCCATCCGCACTCGTTCCTGTCATCGCGTCATAGGCATCCAAAACCGCAATCAATCGACTCTCGATCGGGATCGCGCTCTTAGGCAACTGGTCAGGGTAACCACGGCCGTCCATTCGTTCGTGATGGTGCCGAATCCACTTCGCCAACGGCTTGTGCGCGAGGACTTCAGCCACAATGGCCTCACCGATCCCCGGATGAGTTTTGATGATTGCGAACTCCTCGTCCGTCAGCTTGGAGGGCTTTTCGAGAATTCGCTCATCAACGGCCAGCTTGCCAATGTCGTGAAGCAGCGCGGCGTGGACGACCTCATCCAGTCGCCATTCTGGGATCCCTAGCCGTCGCCCAGTCTCTCGCGCAAGATACCCAACTCTTCTCGAGTGGCCACCCGTGTAGGGATGCGCATAGCCGAGGAGATTTCCGAGTCCGACGAGCCCCGCCGAAAATTCTTCTCCAGCAATCAGATAGGCTCGCATCACTCCAAGCCAAACAGCCGCCAGGAGCGTGAACTGTAAGCAGGCCAACTCTGGGGATGGAGCCACCGAAAGCACCCATGCGGCAGCGGTGCTCATAAAACCACCAGCTAACCACGCCGGAAGGCCACTCACCGCACCGACGTCTAAGGGCAATCCGCTAAAGCGAGAAACGAGCATCGCCACCATCATCCGAACGATCAGATACGGCACCACGATAACCCAACAAGGCTGACTCGCCAGGGCAAATGCTAACATCAGGCCGGTCAATTCTCCCGCAAAAAGCGCAAGGACCCGGCGAATACCGTGCCGCGACGCCAACGGCATCAACAAAAGCAGCCCAACCGCCAGCACCGGTAGCAACAACGGCGAAACCCCAACGGCGAACGCCGCCAGAGGAACATGAATCACAAAGTTTCGGGCTGTCCATCGACCTTGGGCAAAAACGACTGAACCGAACAAGCCCGCAACGACAGATCCACTGACCCCCTTGATCTGGAAGCCCAGAAGAGCCATCAAGACCACGACACCAACGCTGAGCACGAACTCGAGCGCGCGATCATCCTGGGTCCTTGACTGAATCTGTTGACGCATGAATCCTGTAGGATTCTAGACGATCAGCAGAGGCGTTTAGCCGCCGGCTTTCGAGCCAGGTTTATTCGTTGACTTAGTTCCTGGCTTTGTGGTGGCAGGCTTGGTGGAACCGGGCTTGGTCCACGATTCTAACTTGACCAAGGTTCGACCTCTGAACCTGTCCTCAAGAAGAGGCTGAGCGACACCTTTGACTTCAATGGCAAAGCTTCCGGAGCTCTCTGCGACAGCTTTCACGAGGTGCATCGTTTTGAAGTCAAGATCGTATTTGACCTTTGCCTCAAACTTCAAAGGGACCGTCTTCAGAGATGTACTCGACTTTGACGCCTTGGTCAACTGTCGAGCAAATTCCGCCATATCTGTATCGAGCTTAACGACAGCTTCTATCCGGTGAATGTCTTTCCCTTCGGTACTCTTGGCGACTCCCTTGTAGGCATAGGTGTAGTCCAGCCGCTGGACACCCATCTTTTCCCCCTGACCCTTGAGTTTCTGCGGAGTCGCCGAGACTGTCCGTTGCCACGTATCGCCAACCTTTATTTCTTCGAACGGCATCCTCGGAGAGATATCAAGAGAGGTTTCGAAGCCTCCGACAAAAAAGGCTAAGCGCTGAACTTCCTCGACAAACTGGAAAAGAAGACCTATTGCTGCTCCGTCAGCTTCCGAACCCTGGATACCGTGCTTCCGCAACCACATTGAACCTCCGTCCTTTTTTGGGGCGTCGGGCTTCTTTGGGCTGAGGTCCTTCACCTCAAGAACTTCATTCACCGGGCTGATGTCCATCAGAAGCTTCCAATTGAACTTCTCGTTGATGGTCTTGGCTCCCGACGCTGCCGTGTCACCCATCGTGATCGCCATTGTGGGCCGCAAGTACATGACTTCAGCAATCCCGTCCGCTTTCACCTTCTGCACGTCAAGCGTGTGGCGATACATGATTGACTGGTCGCTAGGAATGAATGTTTGAAGATCACCGCTACGCTGCTCGTCGGTGATCTCAGCTTTGGTCAAGTAGACCAGTTTCTCTCCGGCAACGAACTTGCGCCCGAGTTCAATCATTCCGTCTTGGCGCCCAGAGGACGCCAAAAGAAGTGCGATAGCGGTAATAGCCATGCTACATTATTACTTCAACACTTGCTTTGCAATAACAAGGCGTTGAATTTCTGAGCAACCTTCGCCAATTTCCGTCAGTTTGGCGTCACGCCAGAGCTTTTCTACCAAGAACTCTCGGGTCATTCCCCGACCGCCGTGGACCTGAATGGCCCGATTGGTGACCCGGTTGGCGGCCTCTGAGGCATAGAGCTTTGCAAATGAACTTTCCAGAACCACCGGAAGTCCTTTATCCATGTTTGTTGCTCCTTTGTGGAGCAACAAACGAGCCGCCTCGACTTCCATCGCCGAATCGGCGATCATGTTTTGGACGGATTGCATGTCGCAGAGCCGTCGATTGAATTGCTCCCGACCCTTCGAGTACTCGAGCATCAGCTCATACGCCTTCTCAGCAATTCCTACCGCCATACCGGCGATTCCAAGCCGTCCTCTATAGAGCAATCCGATTGCCTGCTCGAATGTACAGGGGGTGTGCCAACCGATCGCGTCGTTAAGAGCGAACTGGACGGTATTTGATGCTGAAACTCCAACCGTATGGATTCGCTTTTCCAGCTTGAACCCCGGCTGGTTTGTCTCCATCAAGAATGCTGAAAGCTCTGTGTCGCTCGTTCGCGCAATAAGAACGATCAGATCGGCCTTGCCGCCATTGGTGATGAACATTTTGCGACCATTGATCTTGTACATGCCAGCCTGATCCGTCGGTTCAGCCTTGGTTCTCACCCGGCGAGCGTCCGAACCCGCATCTGGTTCCGTGAGTCCCCAGGCTAGTTTGATCTCACCTTTGAGAATGCCTGGAAGATACTTTCCACATTGCTCGGGAGTTGAAAAATGGTCAAAGTGGGCGACACAAAGTGCGTTGACTGCAGCAACATTCATCGAGAGAGCTGGATCGCCTTTGGCGAGTTCTCGACACGCTTCGACATAGGCCATGGTTGAGCAGCCAGTACCCCCTTTCTCTTTCGGAAGCGTCATTCCCAAAAGTCCAATGGCGCCCATCTTGGTCCAAATCTCATCGGGAAAGGCGGTCGCTTCCTCCCAGGCACGGGTGTTGGGGAGAACTTCCTCCGCAACAAATTTTTTCACGGTTTCGATAAAGGCAAAGTCTTCGGATTCTAGGTTCAAAAACATCTTTGGTGTAAGTCCTCGTTGATCTACGATGCCTCTCACGACATTGTAAGCAAGCACACTATTGTGGCGTATTTCAATGAGTCGTCGGCTTTCATTCTCTGCGAAATTCATTTCGCTTATTAACTAAATATGCCAATACATCATCCAATACTGATGTATATTCAAGGTAGGAACTGAATGAGCATTTTCGACGAAATCTCCGAACAATCCCGGCGTGCGATCCTGATGAATCTGATGGACGGCTCGCGGAGCGTGAACGAGCTCGTCGAGGCGACTGGGCTACGGCAGCCAAATGTCAGTAATCACCTTGCTCGTCTCCGAGCGAAAGGAATTGTCTCGGCGAACCGGATCGGTCGACACATTTACTATTCGATCGCCCGAGCAGAAGTTGAAGATGCTCTCAACGCGATCATAAGAACCACATCGGACAACACCGACGCCGCGAGTATTTCAGAACTCGTTGTGCCCTTCGCCCGGGCGGCATGCCGTGGCGATGAGCGGGAGTGCAATCGAATCGTTGACCAAGCTCTGCGGACAAGCAGAGATCTGATCACTCTTTACACACAACTTCTTGGGGCTTCAATGTCTACGATCGGATCCTGGTACATGTCCGGTGCAATTGATGAGGCGCAGGAACATATGACGAGTTCGATCACCGAGAGGCAGATGACCCGGATCATGAACTATCTCGGTTCACCCATGCCCGGGACTAAGGTCGCCGTGATTGGTGCGGCACCGCACAATCACCACACGATTGGTCTAAGAATGCTCTCCGACTACCTCACTAGCCAGAACTGGTCTGTCAGGTTCCTTGGGGCAAACGTTCCTATCCCCAGCTTTATTCGAGAAGTGTCCGATTCGCGTCCAGATCTTGTGCTCATCTCTTGCTCGCACGACGAAGGTGTGGAGTGGACATTGCGCATGATTCGGGAACTTGTTTCCCAAAGAGCTGGCGCTGATACTCCAAAAATTGGCGTGGGTGGCGGACTCGTTAATCGTGACCCAAAGCGATTCTTGGACGAAGGTGCAGACTTCCTTGCGACCTCGTTGGAACAGTTTGCCGATGCGGTTTTGCCTAAAGTGCTTGATCACGCCTAACTCGTCACCGCAAGAGCCACTTCACCACGGCTCTGATGATTTCCGATAAACTCCGTTGAATGAAGGATCATCTTCTCGAACTCTTCGCCTACGATTTCTGGGCCAACTCGCTTTGGATTGAATATCTTGCGGGCCGTGAATCTTCTGCCGATGAGTTGGAGCAGATGGCCCACCTTTTGGGCTCACAGCGGATGTGGATCACGCGGGTTGGCGGAGTTTCTCCAACTGAGTTCGTCCTGCCTGAACCAACGCAAGCAACTCTCCAGGACCTTAACCAGCGATGGACACAGGCCCTGGAATCGCGCGAACTCAACGAGGAGATCGATTACAAACGAACCACCGGCGAAGCCCTCTCGCTCACAGTCAAACAGATTGCTTCACACGTGATCAATCACGGCACGTACCACCGAGGAGTTCTCCGAGGGATCGCTCTGAATCAAGATCGATGGGATTTCCCTGACACAGATCTCGCCGGCTTCTACACAGGAATTGTCTGAACAATACCCTCTCACTCGCGAGCTCGGACGTTTGTCCCCAGGAAGAGATATTGTGGATACAAGGACGACAATGGTCAACGCCTCCGCCGAAGCCGAGAAGATCGAGGCAATCGGTCGATCAACCGCTGAATCCTACCAACTCCAGGTAACGGCGATGGGCGGCGAAAATTCCGCCAAACTCAAGATCACCGAAGAGATCGCAAAGGGTCACATCAAGATCATCCCTGACTTGATCATCAACGGCGGTGGGGACGGCTCTGAGGGTTCGCTCAGCGGCCTGATGGGGCTTCAACTACTGTCGATGCTCCAGGATCGAAACGTGAAGACGACCGTGACCGAAAAGACCCCGAAAGAGGCACCCAAAGCCTAACGACGGGCAACTTACCCCGCTCTCTGCGAAGACTCGCAGAGAGCGGGGTCCTTATTGACAGCGTCTCAATTGGAATTGAGACTTCAACAAAACCGCCTGGCCCCCGTGATACGAGTCGTGATCGATCAGGTGGTTATAAACCCAAAGCGCCGAACGGGATGTTTCACCCCGTTTGACCTTGGTTTCGGGAGTCAGATTTTCAAAAACCAAGAGGCAACGCTCTCGATTTAGACTCAGCTGCTCGTAATACCATTCGAGAGGTTGCTGTGGCGGAGACGGGCACTTGCCGTTGAAATCGAAAAACCGGGATAGGTTGAGCGCCGAAGCGGTGATCGGTTCGATCTCTCCGCCAGCGAGAAACTTCTCACACCACCAGGCCTCCCATGCCATCACGTGCAACAGCACTCCTCCGATCGAGTGCATCCCTGGATCGGGCTGCCAGACGATCTGCTCCTCCGTTACCTCGCCTAAGAACTTCTTCCATTCTCGCGTGCCCTGATCGAGCGTTTTGCGAAGGATTTCAAAGGTTGCGGACTTCCCCATCGCCGGAAACTACATTCGACTAGGTTCAAAAAGTTCCCGATTGGGCGTATGCTTAGCCGAATGACCACAAACCGGTTGGAGGCGTTTAGTGATGGCGTGCTGGCAATCATCATCACGATCATGGTGCTCGAATTCAAAGTTCCGCACGGCAATTCACTTGCAGACTTGCTACCGCTTAAGGCGGTCTTTATCAGCTATGTCCTATGCTTCGCGATGATAGGCATTTACTGGAACAACCATCACCATTTGCTACAAACCACCAAGCTGGTTAACGGAACCGTGATGTGGGCGAATCTCCATCTGCTGTTCTGGCTCTCGCTCGTCCCGTTTTGCAACAGTTGGATGGGTGAGACATCGTTCGCAACGCTTCCAACGTTTACCTTTGGTCTGGTGCTGTTTCTTTCGGCAGTTGCGTTTACTATTCTTGAGAAGGCAATCATCAGCTATGAGAAGGAATGCGGAGTCTTAGCTCAGGCGATTGGGGACGGACGGAAGGAGAAGTGGTCCCTACTCATCTACTTCGTGGCCCTTCCGATGGCGTGGGTTTACGCACCAATCTCAGTGGCTTGTTACTTCTTGGTTGCACTCATTTGGATCGTGCCCGACAAGCGGTTGGAAGCTCTGATGGAACAGCAGGAGCGCGAAGAATATGCTCGAAATAAGACCGAACTGTGAGTTGTGCGACCGAGATTTGGCACCAGACTCTGTCGACGCACTGATCTGCTCGTTTGAGTGCACCTTTTGCTCGGACTGCGTAGTTGGCCCGCTTGCAGGCATTTGCCCGAACTGCGGAGGCGAGTTAGTGCGCCGTCCAATTCGTCCAGCGGCGGAATTGGTCAAGCATCCGGCTTCAACAATCAGAATTCTGAAGAAATGAAGCCATACCAACCAAGGCCGATCACGTTCCTAGGTATCAAAACCTTAGGTGAGTGGCGCATCAAACTTTATACGCTAAGGACGGCCGATTCGGAGCCGGTTCCAGCATCACTGATCGAGTCGGCTTATCCGGTCCTGCAGAGCCACCTTGAACGAGATCGCCAACCTTGTATCCTCGCCGGAACTGACTGGGGTGATCTCGAGAACTACCTCGTCGGCTTCGCGATGATCCACGTAGGGGCCGACGCGGTCTTCTTACTCTGCGATTACTGGGTTGGCGAAAACATGATCAACCACAGCGTCTGGGTTTCCGCATTGACTAGCGAACCCGCATGGCAGTCCATTCAAAAAAGTGGTATAAGCGTCTGTGTTTGGGAGCTGGCCGTCCAGTCTCATGAGCGCAACGCGTGGATCAAACACGTTTACAATGAGGCAGCATTACCAGACATCGAAAGCTACCTCACCGACGGCCTGACGGCTACCCTCTGACGACAGCGAGTACTTCCTCCGCCGAGTAGCTGGCGGCCCCAGGCGAAAGATAGCGGAAGATGTTCTGAACATCATCTCCTGCCGTGACGAGGGAGGGCTCGACAACACCATGTCGAGTTTGCGCTAGACCAACGGTTCCCAATAGCCCGTTGCAAACGCACTTGCGACCTTCACAATTCGCGGCGTCGCCGCCCTTTCTAACGTAGTCCTCGATTGGTTCGGCAGCGCATCTGAATCCAACTCGCCCATTGGGTTGCCAGTAGGCCTCACGCAGGTACCCCAGGTCGCAAACCCGTTCCCGCGAGGCCATGACCTCTGTAGACGACGCGGTTTCCGGGACATCACAAACCTTAAACGGAAATCCGGTCGGAGACGCCTTGGGATCGGTAAACACAGAAGCGCTTCCTTCCAGACTGCCTTGAATCATCTGCTGTTTGATTCGAGGTGATATTCCAGACTCCTCACAGAAGGCAAATGCAGTTCCAATCTGAATCCCCTGGGCACCGAGTTCCTTTGCGGACTTGAGGCCAGCAGAAGTTCCGCATGAGCCAGCTAGCCAGAATGGCAACCCAAGTTCGCGAAACTTCGCAAAATCGACCATGTCACGATCTCCGTAAACTGGCTCGCCCGAGTCGCTGAGTTGCATTGTCCCCCTGGGAGGTGCATTGTGTCCACCAGCGGTCCATCCTTCCACAATGAACCCATCTGCTGGAGGTGAACATTTCTTCGCCATGACCTGGGCTAACGAGGCTGACGCGACAATTGCGAAAAATAGCGGTCGGGTAGGACAAGGTCCAACATATTCGCCCGGCTCAAAATGCATCAAAACCGGTTCGCCGCCCGTTACATCGATTGGTAGCGAACAACCTTTCCCCGCAACTAGATAGTCCAGAAGGGGCGGAATATGCCTGGGAATTCCCGCACCCATCAAGACGACGTCAACCCCGGCCAACATGGCTCCGTAAAGCGTTGCTAGAGTTGGCAACTCAATCTTTTGGAGCAGGTTAATCCCAACCGGATTCGAATGCCCTCGTTTTGCAAGCCAGACTTCAACAAATGATCCGACAATGGTCAGCTCAACCAGTGCGCGAGAAGGATTTAGGGACCAGATTGGCTTGGCTTTGAATCCACGGCTGGTGGGCTTTCCACCAGAAACAAAGTAGCGATCCCAGACACGGTCCGCCATTGCTTGGTCCGGAAAGTGCGCCATCGCCTCTGCTAGATCCCCCTCAAAGTCTCCAAGTTGCAAACGCCGAGCAAGTACAGTATCCAGAGCGGTCCCGCTCACAACGCCTAACTGACCGCGGCTGGAGACCGCGTTTGCCAGTCTCCAAGATGACACTGCAACTCCCATCCCACCCTGAATAATCTCTGGCAACTTCATACCTGCGGATATTCTAGAAGCCTTACTGCACAGGGATAGAAAGGAACCACGCCGTTGTGCCAAGAATTGACTACAGCTACTTCGTCGATTTAGTGATCGTGATAGTTGTCTTTTCTTTAACACGAGCGACTTGGATCGCGATCTTGACGCCATCATCAGCTTTGCCGGTCAAGTACGCCGTTCCGGTCGCCGCACCCTCAAATGTTTTGAAATCCTTAACTTTGCCTGCGTAAAACTCCGAGACTTTTTCTACTGGATCCGAGGTCTCCCTGACGCACATGAAAATGTCACCCTTTGCGCCTTTGACCTTCATCGATGCACCCTTCATCTCAGTCGAGCCAGGATAGAACACGAGTCCAAGATCTGCTTCAGTGACGGTTTCTTCTCCACCGATTGTGGCGGTAGCTTCTTTAGTCTTTACTTCCATGCTCCCGGCTATTTCGTCAACTTTAAGGGTTGATTTGCCGTCGGGAGACATTGCCATGGTAGTTTCCCCTCCCTTGCCGCCTCCCAACGCGAAAAGCATCAATACGAGAAAGAGTGAATGTTTCATGTTGCACCTTCAAAAGCTGCCTCAAGCGGCGCTACTTCCAACTTGATCATCTGTTGCATGACAAAATCTTAGCAGACCGGAGGGCGACGACGAAGCTCAAACGAACCTTGGATCTCTGGTATGTCGGGGACATCAAGCACGTGCTGGCGGGCGATTAACCAGCTGCCTCGAATCACCGAATCGTTCTCTGAAAGAATTCCTCGGTAAGTGACGGGCGCCATCGGTTCCGTTGTTTCACCAAGTTCGACTCCGTTCTCAAGATATCTGTAGGTGGACTGCCCAGCGTACGTTTTGACGAAGAATATCTCCGCTCCCTGCAGGTGACCGCCACACGATGCCTCCAACGGATCAGCTCCCTCGAGTTCCAGATCTGGACGGAAGAACAGCAATTTTTGCCATCCAAGGAAGTTTTTCAGGCCAAAAGCCTTTCGATTTTGAAACACGTGCTTACGGAACTGCGCTGTCTGGGATTTCGGCTTGACATCTGGCATCTGTCCTTGAGTGATATGGAGCGACTGCTGAAAGCTCACCTCGATTTGCACTTTCTTGTACTCCTCCGAGTCCCAGTTTAGGCCCTCGCCTTCTCTGACATCATCGTAGCTGTAGAAGCCCTCCCAATTTCCTTCAAGACTCACAAAAACTCCCCTCGTTAAGATGCTACCGAGGGGAGTCAAGACGTTGGGTTACTGGCTCACTTCTTGCGCCTTCGCCGGGCAAGAGTCCCAAGGCCAACCGCAAGACCAATCATGGTCGCCGGTTCAGGCACCGGAGCCAGACCAGTTCCAGAAAGGAAATACCCTCCCATATTGAAGTAGCGCGCATTGGGTTCGTAGGCGGAGGTGTAGTCGCCATAGCTGGCGACTTGGGCAAAGTACTCGCCAAAGGGCAAGTTACCCGTCCAAGTGCGCTTAAGTGTCGTAGCATCTTCAATCGCCGTCCCGACCAGAGCACCGGTTGAGCTAAAAATCCGCAGCACGCTGCGCATCGTAGCGCCTGGATCCGCCACGCCGTTTTGCAAAAACGAAGTCCCATCGTTTGCCGTAAGGCTGACCTCCCCGCCAGCAGATCCAAATCTGAACCAGTCCGTCGTGTAGCTTGCCTCGCCGACAGCACTGTAACCCGTTGAAGCCTTGGGCATGATCCAGCCTTTGGACAAGGCCGTGTTTACCGTACCGTTGGTGTTGACCGGAAGAATAGAAGCCGTTCCCATGGTGTGTCCCCAACCACTATCGATGAGTCCTCCGATGTTAGGTGCATTCTGAATTACTGCAACATCATTGGCGTTTGTGACTCCGGTGGTGCCCCCCTGTCGCCATGTTCCTCGCTGAGAAACATAGGTCGTCCCCATGATTGGGGCGTAGCTGCCATTTCCTGAAGCACCGTTATTGTCGCTGTAGGCATCTCCGTTGCTTTCATCTCGCTGGTGACTCAATCCCAAGTGGTGTCCCACCTCGTGTGCGCAGGCCGCAGTGCATCCCGAAGGAGATGTGCCCGAACCGTTGACTGGAAATGTCCAGTTAGTCCGCATTCCGTTTGTCAGGGTCGGTGTTCCGGCAACTCCGACGTACGAAACTCCCCCAGCCGCGCCGTACCAGTTATAAGTTCCCCCAATCATGGCGTGAGTCATGTACCGAGTGTTGTCGTACCAGGTTTGGCGCTGGGCATCGGTTAGACCAGTCGGCGACGGATCAACGGTCGTCACATTGATGTTAAAGCCCACATACTTCTGGCTAATTCTTGCCCAGGTCTCACGAATATTACTGATCTCCGCACTGTTAAATGTCGTGGCGTCACCGTCAAGGGTGTATGCAGGCACGCTACCCGGGGCCCTCCCGGTGTTTCCCCAGTTGCCGTTGAAGTTGAATCCCGTAAAGTTCACGTAAACTGTGTAACGGGCACCCGGGTTGCTACTCAAGGCCGGAGCAACGGGACGTTGCGCACTTGCTACAGCCGACAGAACCAAAATGCCCCAAACAAGGCCCAAAGCCTTCATCCTAAATTTCATAGATCTCCCAAAAAATGCACACAACGTGCAACGTCTGAAATCTACACCAATCTGCGAGGTTTACCTATGATTCCGAGTTGAGCTTGGGACTTTGGACTCAGTCTTTTCAACCCGACTGAACACTTACCTGCGGCGGGTGCGATCACGGCCCACCCATGCTCTTACGTAGTGGAGACAGGTTCAGATAAAACAGACTCCTTCGAGGCAGTCAGTTACTCGAGAAAACGCCTTGAAAAAGTTTTAGAGTCATCTGCGTTCGATTATCCTTCCATAATCAGTGGTGCACATATGCGCTGACCCGAATCATTAGCGTAGCAACGGACTACTCTTGTGGAGAACACTCTGGTTGATCGTTATCTAGCTGAAGGGTGCGGTCGATGCCCTAGGTACCAAACTGCCGACTGTTCCACTCAATTGTGGAAAGACGGACTAACAATCCTCCGCACAATCGCTCTGAGTTCGGGAATGGCCGAGACACTCAAATGGTCGCACCCCTGCTACTCATGGGATGGCAAGAACATTGTCGTACTCGGAGCGTTCAGAAACAATTTCGTGATCAGTTTTTTCAAAGGCGCCCTCCTAACCGACCCCGCCCAAGTCCTTGAACTTCCGGGTGAGAACTCGCAAACCGGACGTGTGATCCGATTGAAAAGTGTCGACGAAGTGCATCAGCTATCCGAAACAATTCGTGCGTACTTAGAGGAGGCCATTGAGATCGAGCGGAGCGGACGACAAGTCGAGAAGATTAGGATCGAGAACCGTCCTATCCCTCAGGAGCTTGCCGATAAGTTCGACGAAATGCCGGAGCTACGCGAAGCATTCCGAAGTTTGACACCGGGACGTCAGCGCGGATACCTGCTTTACTTTTCGCAACCGAAGCAGGCAAAGACCCGAGAGGCGCGGATCGAAAAGTGTCTCGACCAAATTATGGCGGGTCAGGGTCTCAATGACTGACAGCGCGACCGAACTCGTCCATATCGATTTTCCGCGCACCTTTCTTCAGCTCCGCTAACAGCGAGAATTTGGATGGTCTGGTGAAGTCGCCCTTGCGAAACAAGTTCACTTCGCGCCTTTTTAGATCGCAGACCAACGAATACCAAGTTCTGTACTCCGAAGGGGCTTGTGCTTTGGTGCTTTCTAAGATCTCGGCGAACTGTTTTACTCCGACCCGTTTCTTTGCCGCTAAGCGGGAATCGCACAGCTTGTACCGTTCACAAGTGATCTGATCTTTGGGAACCATACTTGTTCGGAAATTCGTCGCGATTTGAAAATCGCTCGACTTATCGCGGCTCGTTGTCGCGTGCCGCTCGACAATAGTGGAAGCACCGGTTGCATCCCCAATGAACAACTCCGCCGAACTCATGTTGATGAGGTCGAACCCCTCTAAAAACTGGACGGCCTCAGCAACCGTTCGACACTTAGTCAGCATCTCATTGATCGCGTTGAACTTCCCCCTAGGCTTCCCTTCTCTGGGTTTGTCGAGCTTATCCTGGGCTGTAAAGTCGTAAAAGAGGCCCGCTTCGTTCATCGCCGATTCGTCATTGAACGGGTTCTTGGCATAGCCAAACGCGACATATCCCAAGGCTCCAGTTTGCGGCTTTGCTGGAACGAACCTCACATAGTGCTTTGCGTTGCCTTGTTCCGCACTCTCGTCCTCGTTTCCGCCTGCGAAAACTTGACCATGCCGGGCGACCAGGAATACCGTACATGATTGACCTGCCGTCGCTACCGTGACAAGAGTCAACATCCAGGCTAGCTTCATCTCTCAAGCATACCGATGACTAGATCGCCCCGAAAGTTTCCAAAATCACCCAACCGACTTATCGGCAATGTGCCTCACTGTATGAGTTTCCTCCAATCGAATGGGAGAACAGAACGGATGGGAAAGGGCAGAGTAGCTAAGAATGTGAATAACGACACAGCAAACGACGCGCTCGACGACATGGTAGGCGCAGGCGCCCATGACAAAGTGGAAGGCAAATCCAAAGAAGTCATCGGCGTTGCCAAGCAAGCGCTTGGAGAAGCAACCGACGACACCGAGCTCAAATCAGAAGGTGCTGCCGAAGAAGCCGAAGGCAAACTTCAGCAACTTGCTGGGCATGCCAAAGATGCAGCCGAGAATGCAGCCGAGGCAATAGTAGATGGAGCACACAGAGCAAGCGAAGCTGTCAAGAAGGCAATCAAGGGAGATTGAGGCGATGAACCACTTCATCCCAATCGACAAAACGCTTGCCGACACCGTAGCCGCACTTCTCGATCCGATCCTACTGGATCAGCAGGAATTGTACACCCACGTCAAGGCCGCGCATTGGAACTTGCGCGATGCCAATTTCATTGTCGTCCACCGGTTTCTCGATGAGGTCGCCGCAGAAGTCAACGGATCTGGCGATATCATAGCGGAGCGGATACGGCAACTTGGCACCCCGGTGCATGCGCCCTCAAGTCGCTTCTCAGCTGAAGAGCGCCTTAGAACGTTTCCAACAGGCGAACTTTCTGCAAAGGCGGCACTGACTGCCCTTTGCGAGTCAATCTCTGATTCGCTTAAAGGAATACGTTCGGGGATCGAAGCCACCGCAAAGAAACCCACCGAAGAACCTGTGACGAACGATATTCTCATCGGGATCGCCGAGGGATACGAAAAGTTGCTCTGGATGCTAGATTCGCATCGGGGCAACTAGCAATTTGGTCTCCCATGCAGCCCGCTCTCTACAACATCTCGATCATGGCAGCTTGATCCGCTATCGCAACCATTGGTAGCGTGACCCTTCTTGCTAGCTTGACGGGCAAGCCTCTCTACGCTCCCACTCAGGCGATCAGTCACATCATCTTTGGCGAGCGAGCGTACCAAAACGACACGCGAAACCTCTCGTTCCTAACAGTAGGTCTTGCCTTAAACGGGATTGCAATGATTGGATGGAGCGGAATCGCCGAGCTTGGTTTCCGAGCATTTGGCACTCCACCTGGGAATTTTCCTACAGCTTGTGTCGTATCCATTGGGGTCACGATGATGCCCTACTTCGTTGATTTCCACGTCGTTCCGAAGAGGTTGACTCCGGGCTTCGAGCATGTTCTCAGCAAACATTCGTTACTTGTGGTCTACGTTCTGCTGGCCATTTCGCTTCTACTCGGATCGTTAGGACGTGCCTCATGAAGTTTCTCGTGCTTTTGCTGTTTGTGCTTGTATCTCTGTCCGCCGGGGCCATTGGTGGTTTGGCGACAAGTTCATCGGTCAAGACCTGGTACCCCGAGATTGTTAAGCCTAGCTGGAACCCGCCCGCTTCCCTCTTTGGACCAGTCTGGACCGTCCTGTTCATTCTCATCGGAGTGTCGGCATGGCGAGTCTGGCTCACCGGTCAGTTTTGGGGCGCTCCAGCAGCTATTTTTGGTGTGCAGTTCGTCTTCAACCTCGCTTGGTCGTGGCTATTCTTCGCACAGCATCGACCAGATTGGGCGTTTCTGGACATTGTCGTCTTGTGGCTTTCCATTGTCGCTATGCTAGTGACTTTCTGGAGAATCGACCGTCCGGCTGGCTGGGTCCTGGTTCCCTATCTGCTATGGGTCTCCTTCGCATCCGTCCTAAATTTCTCAATATGGATGCTTAACCGGCCGGTGCGCTGATCAAACTTCACTTTTCTTCGTTCGTTGCAACAGCCTTCTAGGCTGTTTGGGCCGTTCGGCAGGAGGTCGCAGCATTGCTCATAATGTGAAGCGATCCTTGTTTATCAAATTCAGCGGAGCATAAATCAGTTAAGTCGGCGAACGGCACCATCTGAGGTCACAGGACTACTGTCTTCCTACTTCAACTTGTTCGGAAGGGTAAAGCACATGAACGAGTCGCTGACCGGACCTCTGTCGAATCCGAAGCGCTTCATGTAGCCCCCGCCACTCGAGGCGATGACCACGTATTGCCGACCAAGATGTTCATAGGTCATCGGCGCGGCATAGGCGGAAGCGGGAAGATCAAACTCTTTAAGCAACTTTCCGGTTCGCGAATCGAACGCCCGCATCTTTTGGTCGCAAGTAGCACCTACAAACAAAAGGTTCCCGGAGGTGACCAGAGTTCCGCCAAGATTTGGCGTTCCCGTCTGAGGGACGCCTCGTTGGGTGAGTTCCTTGTACTCACCCAGGGTCTTCTGCCATCGAAACTTGCCCGTATTCAGGTTAATCGCCGTCAGCAGTCCCCAAGGGGGTTTTACACCTGGATAACCTTCGTGATCGACCAGCATCCGGTAATTCGCCGGATTTGACATGATTCCCGGAAGGCTGTTTGTGTTGGCAAACAGCGTGTTCGTTCGCGGGTCAAACGAGCCTCCCGACCAAGGCGAGCCACCGAAGTAGCCTGGAGAAACCACTGTTCCCTTAGCCGTTGGCGGAAGATACTTCTCGCCGAAGTCAAGTCCTTCGATGAGCTTCAGAACCGAAGCCCGACTCTGAGCAGAGATGTTCGTCAAGTTGTTTTTCGTAAATAGAGTCGGTGCCAAAGCTGGAGGCAAGATCGGCTCAGGTTGAGTTGAAGATGAGATTTCTCGATCAGTGGTTGATTTTGGGACGACGACATCGCGGATTCCATAAACCGGCTTCCCCGTCTTACGATCCAGAACGAAACAAAATCCTGATTTCGTCAGGACAGCGACTGCCTGAACCGCTTTCCCTTTGTGCGTGAGTTGGCAGAGAACGGGGCGAGAAGCGTTATCGTGATCCCAGAGATCGTGCCGGACGGTTTGAAAATGCCACAGCTTTTTGCCCGTCTTCGCGTTAAGAGCGACCAAGCTATTGGCGTACAAGTTATCTCCCGGTCTGTCACGCCCATCAAAGTCTGGCGTTGCAGAGCCAGTTGCCGCATACAGGACGCCGGAGACATGATCAACAACGTAGCCTGACCAGGCGCCAGCACCTCCAATACCCTTGGCTACTTGCTCTTTAGGGAGCACCTCAAACGACCATTTCCGCTCACCTGTTCGGACGGAAAACGCCATGATATGTCCCGGAGCGGCCCACTTTCCTTCGTCGCTCGCAATTCCGACGAAGACAAGATCGCCATAAACCGTCGGAGCCGCGGAGACTCCTACGTATCCCTCTGTCCCTAGCTCACGCCGCAGGTCCACCGTGCGAAACCCAGCATCTGCCAGACCGGTTGACGCATCAATGCTCAGGATTCGACCGTCAGGAGTCCCGTATAAGAGGCGCCTCGTTCGGCGGTCGAGTCGGGCAAACGCAACCCCTCGGCTGCTCCTCGCGTGTCCGCTCTTTGCTAAATCAGTCTTCGAGTCAAACGTCCATTTTGGTTGTCCACTTGCCGGATCGAGTGCGACGACTCGATGTCCACCAGTAACCAGATACATCGTTCCGTCGACCACCAACGGCGTGCACTGAATCGGAATCTCGCCGGGTGGATCACCGGTGTGGAAGATCCACTTCTGTTTCAGTTTGTGAACGTTAAGCGAGTTAATCTGGTTAGCCCGTGAGTACCCGGAGCCAGAGTCTCCGCCAAACTCGCTCCAGCCGATTTCTCTCGACCCGCCGTAGTCGGCGAGTAGCAACGCTGTTAGGTAGGTCACCATCACGCTACCTTCGCTTTTCTGGCGCGCCCCAGATTTCTTTCATCAGTGCGACCGCCACCGGATCGAAGTTGCGAAGCTCGGCTCGGATGAATGGGAAGAAGTCGTTTGTTCCGAAGTAGCTCTCGGTGGTTTCTGCGAAGTACTCCATCTGATTTGTTGTCGCGTAGTGCTTCGTTGTTCGCCCGTCCCAGTGCAAAACCGCCTCGTATTTCTTCGTTTCCATCGACTTCTTGAATGCATCCAGAACGGTTGGATTCTCAAAACCCTTGTCCAAAAACTGATCGTGGTAAGCGTGCGCGAGCTCGTGCAGAACCATGTATGGCTGAATGTACGTCCAATCTACAAACCTCTTACAGCTGCCCAGTTCCACGCACTTCGCCATGTCGGGGTTAGCGCCGTTGTTCTGCAGCCACCCACGATTTGGATGATAGGCCATGCACGGAGTCACCTTACTATCGGTATCAACCCAAATCGCGACCTTTTGGAGATTCTTGAGAGGCTTCTCGTCAACCAATCGTTTAATGGTTTGAAGCTGCCGGGTTAGCTCTCCTTTAGTCTCCGCCCAGTCTTTATCCGCCAGAACTCCCTGCGCGAGCACGATCTTCCAGCCCTCGATATTGATCTCGGTTGGGCCAGCGATGGCAAGCGCAGTGAGGAAAGCTAACATTTTCAAATCTTACCGTCGGTCGATTGACCTACTGGCGGAGAACCCAGCCGTTTGGATCGATCACTGCTTCTTTACCGTCGAGCGCAACGCTTCCCTTTCCACCAGACATCGTGACCCGAACCGTCTTTCCGCCAACGACCACATCGACGGGCATCGAAAACGGGTTAGCTTTCGGGGTCACCCAAGCTAGGTTGAGAACACCATTGAAGATCTCCGACTTAAGCTCAGGAAGCTTCGCTTCCCGAACATAAACCTCGAAGAACCATCGTAAATCCTGTTTGGCTTCTTGTGAAGCAATCGTCACAAAATCGTCGGTAGTCACCAGGCGCAGAGCTCGTCCATCTGCCCATTTTTCGGACTCTGGAGTAGGATAGGCCATTCGGCGAATCGAGCGTAGGAAGGCTTCTTCTCCAACCAAATATCGAAGCGAACTCAGGATCAGTGCGCCTTTATCATAGATATCACCGCCGTAAGCCTCGCTCGAAGTCTCTTCACGCGGCGCAACTGGGGCAGCGTTCCTCACGTTTTTACGTCGCCCCTTCATCGCCGCAAAGTAGGCATCTTTTCCTCGAATCTGTTCAATGTAAAAGGTGTCCATGAAGCTCTGAAAACCTTCGTGTATCCACATGTCGCGCCAGTCGGCGTTCGATACGAGGTTTGCCCACCACTCGTGCCCAAACTCGTGGAGCAGTAACCAGTCGTAGCCGTCAGGGGCGAATCGATACTTGTTCCCGTAGCCCACCGCCGTTGAGTGCTCCATTCCGAGGTGGGTTGTCTCGACGATTCCACACTTCACGGTCCGGAATGGGAACGGGCCGCAATACTTCTCCATAAACGCGAGATACTTCTTCTGCTCCTCAATCAGCTTCGGAGCCTTGTCTTTGTTCTCGGGCAAAACATAGAAGTGGATTGGAATCATTTGCCCACCAACCGACTTGATCGAATCCTTGACTAGCTCGTACGGAGCCGCGTTGAACACCAGTGAATAGTTGTTGATCGGCAACTTCATATTCCAGTGAAACGTCGTTGTATTGTCTGAATTAAGCTGAGACTTCTCAAGAATCCCTGGCCCAACTCCGATGAGCGGATTTGGGACAGTGAGCCGCATTTTTGCTTTGTCAGGTCGGTCGGATGGGTGGTCTTTGCAAGGAAACAGTAAGTCTGCCCCAGCACCCTGCAGAGCTACCGATATCCAATCTGCCCCGCTGGCGGTCTTCGACCACACAATGCCACCGTCCCACGGTGCGTTTCGGGCAACTAACGGCGATCCACTGTAAGTTGTGACAATTTTGATTGGCTCACCCGGCTGTTTTGAGGTTGGGAAATACACTCGTAAACTATCAGCGAGACGATCATATCTCAGATTGTTCTTACCGTCCGTAAGAGCAGAAACCGTGAAACGGCGATCAAGGTCGACCAGAATCGTCCCGGTCGGAATCACGGTTTTTGCGTCCATCTGGGTAGTCCCAGATATCGACTTAGTAGACGGATCGACTTTGATTGAAATGTCGTACGACAGCACATCATAAGCCGCCTGCTCCAGCTTCAGCACTCCTCCCGAAGTGATTCCGCCTTGTGTCTGTTGGGTGGCTACGATTGCGAAGACCAGGGTCATTGTGGCAGTTGATAACATCAGTTTTCAGTTGTTCTTCCTAACAGGCGATCATGTGGGCAGTTTGAAATCGTGTCAGAACTTGTACTGCGCAATGTTTTCTTTCGTAAAGGTGACCAGCTTTCCAGCGACCACGATGTTCTTATCCTTGATCTCAAACGCGCCCTTGCCTGGCACTTCGAACTTCGTACCGACTTTAGCTTCGATCTTCTTGGCTTTGATCTGAGTGCCCAGGTACGCGGCTACAATCCCGATGTCTGCCGGATCCCAGAGTTGGAATTTGGCGACGACACCGGCTTCGACGGCCTTTCGCAATTCGTTCGGGGTACCCAGACCGGTGAGAACAAGGCCCCCGTTCTTGGCATTCTTCGCGCCAGGCGCGATCTCCTTTTGGGTCAGAACTTGGGCGGCGGCGGCGAGACCGACGGAGGTGGGGACGATCATGCCGCGCAGGTTCGGGTGCTTGGTGAGGAGGGCTTCGCACTCCGTGGTGGATTTCTGGGGTTCGTCGTCGCCGTAAACGATTTCGACTAGCTTCATCTTCGCGAACTTAGGCTCTGCAAGGGTCTTCTTCATTCCTTCGATCCAGGCGTTTTGGTTCGGAGCATCGCTGGTCGCGCTGAGAATTGCGATCTCGCCTTCGTATTTGATCTGCGAGCCAAGGAGCTCAACCTGCTCGGGACCAATAGTCGAAAAGTCGACGGGTACCACACCCACGGATCGGTGCGATTCGTTGCCGGTCAGGTCTGAGTCGGCGGTGATGATCACAACTCCTTTGGCAGCTGCTTGGTCGAGAGTTTCGTTGAGTGCATCTGGGCTGTTTGGCGAGATCACGATGACCTCCGCTCCGCGCTGAGTCTGATCTTTGATCACCGACAACTGAGACGTTGCGTCGGCTGAGCTGGGCGCTTGGGACGTGAAATCGACTCCAAACTGGTCGGCACTTGATTTGAATCCAGACTCGACTTGGGCAAAGTAGGGATTTCCCGCGCTCTTAGGGATGAACACCAGTTTCGTCTTCGCTCCTGCCGAACTTGTTGGTCCACTCGATGAGGGTGCCGATGAATCTTTCGTGCTTCCGCAGCCGACAACGAGCGAGAGAGAAATGACGGCGAGTGCGAGGGTGGCGGTATTAGTTTTCATGGCACTGATTGCTCGATGGGTGATCGCTTTCGGGATGGTATCCGTATGTTGATGTTTTTAGCAAGCACCGCGAGCACAAGCAGCGCGCCGATGATGGTCATCTGATACTCGGCAGTCACGCTGGCGACACCCATTGCGGTCCGAAGAAGGCTAATCATCAGAAACGCCAATATCGAGCCAACGACATTCGCGGATCCGCCTTGAATCAGAGTTCCTCCGACCACCACGATGGTAATCACGTCGAGCTCAGCACCATTCGCCAAGTCTGCGCGGGCGATTCCGAGCCGAGAGAGCATCAGAAGTGCGGCAACTCCGCTGAATAGTCCGGAGATTAGGAAGGTTGATCGAATGACTTTAGACACCGGAACCCCCGAGTAGAACGCAGTCCGCTGGTTAGAACCTACGGAAAGCACCCACGCTCCGAAAACTGTTCGATTGAGCACAATCACCGAAGCCGAGCCGAAGCCTAGAAGAATCCAAAGCGGCACGGTGAGCCATGCAAACGTTGAAGTATCGATGCCAACCAGATGAGCGGGGACCTTGACCGAGGTAGGCCCAAGCAGGGCTTTCGCCGCACCACGGAAAATGGCAAGCGTCGCGACGGTGACCAGAAAAGATGGCACCTGGAAGTAGGTGATGAGGAGTCCATTGAGCCAGCCCAAAAGGGCAGCAAATCCGACTCCAGCGATCAGCGCTAACGGGACCGGCATGCCCCATTGCAGGAGTTTGGCGGTGACGCAGGCCGTCAGAACCATGTTCGATCCAACACTCAGATCAATCTGGCCCGCCGCGATCACATAGTTCATCGCAATGGCGATGATTCCGATCTCGGCCAGCAGAGTCGCAGAGTCTCGCAAGTAGGCAGCATCAAGAAAATTGGGCGAAACTCTCGATCCAATAAAGAGAACTAGGAAGCAAAGGAGCAACGGCGGAATGTTCTTCTTCATGCCATCGAGGTCTCCTTCTTCCGTCGCTTGCCGTCGCTACAAACCATCACCAGAAGCACCAATCCGTAAACAAGCATTTGCCAATTCGTATCGATCCCCAGCGTGCTTAGACTGACGGTGATTGCCGCCATGCCAAGGGCGGCTAGAGCCACATGAGCGATACGGCCAGCCCCGCCGGTGAGCTTAGTCCCCGCAATGGCGACAGTGGCAATCACGGTTAGCTCAAATCCACTCCCAGCTGCGCCGGGTTGCACCTGACCGAACCTTGAGATGTACATAACTCCAGCGATTCCCGCCATGAGTCCGCTCACCGAATAGGCAAACATCTGAACTCCACTAGCCGAGATTCCGCGGCGGACGGCGGCTTCGGGTTGCCCTCCGAAGGCGTACAAGGCTCTCCCGAGCGGTCGATACTTCACGAACCAAGCGGTTGCGATAGTCAGACTCAGACAAAGCGCAGCTAGCCAGCTCACGGTCACTGAACCGAGGGTTAACCCACGGTTCGAAAGACTCGTGAATGAATCTGGCACCGAACTTCCGGTCACCGTTTCGCCGCCCCCAATCAAAAAGGCCAGTCCCCGGAAAGACGCCAATGTACCAATTGTAACGATGAGCGGCGAAAGCTTTGCTTTGGCAACGAGAAGCCCATTGACGACTCCGAGTGTTATGCCGCAGACTGCTCCTAGCATAAAGCAGACGGGAATCGGCAAGTCTGGCCGCGCCTTCAGCGCTATGCCGCATGTCATCGCCGAGCAACCGAGGATGGAGCCAACCGAGATGTCAATTCCACCCGTTACTACGACGAGGAACTCGCCCAGGGCGACCGTCAAAATCAGCGGGAGAAGGAGAAGAATCGAATTGAGCGAACCACTCGTGAACAGTCTGGGTGCGGCCAGGTAGGCCACGACCAGCAACCCGGCACCCACGGCTAGCCGCCACTTCAAGCATCACCTCCGCTTGCCAGCGCGACGATAGCTTCCTGGGTTGCTTTGGTGCCGTCAAGGATTCCGACCATTGAGCCGCGTCGCATGACTGCGATCCGGTCGGAAAGGCTCATCACCTCAGAAAGATCGCTTGAGATAAGGATCACTGAAACGCCCGAGTCAGCAAGTTCGCGAATCAGGGCATGGACATCGAACTTGGCCCCGATATCGACGCCCCGCGTCGGCTCGTCCAAAATGATGATCCTCGGTGTTTCTAGGAGCGATTTCGCCAGAACGACCTTCTGTTGGTTTCCGCCACTGAGCTGCCCCACGAGTTGCTCAGTCGAACGCAAGGTAGTTCTTAGGCGAGTCAAAACCGGTTCTACTTTTGCCTCTTGTTGGTTACGGTTCAGCAGTCCGAGCAGACCGCCAAAGCTCCGAATTTGAACCAAAGAAGCATTGTCCAAAATCGATCGCTCGAGCATCAATCCCGCACCTCGGCGGTCTTCGGGGACGAGCTGAACTCCGCGTGCGATTGAGTCCTGCGGGCTCTTCGGGGAAAAAGGTTGTCCAAACAGCTTGATCGTGCCGCTGGTTGGAATTGTGATCCCGAAGAGGGCTCTTGCAACTTCGGTCCTTCCCGCGCCAACTAGCCCTGCGATTCCCATGATTTCCCCGGTTTGAACTTCAAAGGAGACGTCTCTGAAGCCAGGACCCGAGAGTTTTTCGACTGAAAGTGCCTGTTCAGTTGCGATTTTCCTCGGCTCCCGAGAAGTCGCGGCCACATCTCTTCCCACCATGTTTCGTATGACTTCGGCGGGGGTGGTCTCCTTCGTCTGAAAGTGCGCAACGCGCTCTCCGCCTCTCAGAACGGTGATCTCATCGGCAATCTCAATGACCTCATCAAGGTGGTGTGACACGAAGGCGATCGAGCACCCCTGATCTCGAAGCTCGCGCATGACGACGAACAGCTTTTTGACTTCGGAAGGAGTGAGTGGAGCGGTCGTTTCGTCGAAAATCCAAACCTTTGCGTCGTGCGAAAGCGCAGCAGCAAGTTCCAACAGCTGCTGATCGGCAATTGACAGTGTTCCTGCCAAACGACTGACATCCATCTCAGCTCCCAGACGACGCAACAGCGATGCTGAGACTTCGAGGGCCCGCTTCCAGTCGACTTGCCCTGCGCGGGTGGGAAGGTTCCCGGCGAGAATATTCTCTGCGATCGACAACTCGGGAAATACTAAGGGCTCTTGGTGAATCAGGGCGATCCCATTCGCGAGGCCGTCGCGAGGAGAGCCTAGCCTGAGTTCCTTTCCATTTAGCTCGACGGATCCACTTTCCGGACGGTAGAGTCCGGCGATGACCTTTCCGAGGCTCGACTTTCCTGCCCCATTCTCGCCAGTGATCGCATGGATCTTTCCGGGTCGAAGATGAATGTTAACATCCTTTAGAACTTGAAATCCTGCGAACGACAAGCGGAGTCCAGAAGCGGATAGCCCCGGAGAACGAGAGTCCAAAACGTCGATGTCTTGCTTCAAGGATGCCAACTTGCGGTGAAACGTAAATATAGCATACGGACAAAACCGTACATCCACACTTGCGTGGTTCAACTTGTATTGGCTGTGAACTTGTGTAATAATTCCATCAGATGCTAACAAAGCCGGTTCAGGTGAGCGGAGCGCGACAGGATGAAATCATGTTGCGCGTTCTCGCACAAAGAACAGTTCGCATCCGCGAGCTTGCCATCGAGTTTGCCGTGAGCGAGATGACGATTCGGCGAGAGCTCGACCACCTGGCTGAGCTAGGTCAAATCGAACGCATTCATGGCGGAGCGCGTCTCCGCGAACATGCCGCTGAAGAAGAAAGTTACCAGCAGCGCTCGCTCGTGCAAGCGAGCGCGAAGGATCGCATGGCACTCGCCGCCCTTGAGCTGATCCAGAACGGCGACTCGATTGGATTGGATGCGAGCACCAGCGCGTTGGCACTGGCCCGAATACTCCCCGCGCGGCGAGTTCGAGCGATTCTCACCGGACTAGACTCGGTCGAAGCGGTGATGAATTCACCCATCGACTTCTTCGTTTGCGGCGGGTTCTTTCACGCAAAGGCAAGATCGTTCGTTGGCGCTACCGCCATTGAATCCCTCAGTCGGCTCCACCCTGATAAGGTCTTCTTCTCTAGCGGCGGATTCACGATTGAAGACGGATTTACTGATGCAAATCCCCAAGAAGCGGACACAAAACGTGCTCTCCTTCGAGGTGGCTCTCTGAAGATTGCCCTCATCGATCACACCAAAATTGGTCGCCGCGCTCTGGCGAGTACGGCTAAACTCGACGCAGTCGATGTGTTGATTACTGATCGTCAGCCTTCGAACGAGTTGAGACAAGCTCTCGAGCGCGAGGACGTCCGCCTCATCGTCGCCGAAGACCCAAGCCACAGCAGCCATGAATCAAACTGAACTTTTCAACGCCCTCTCTGCGCAGCGAATCGAGACTCCCAGCTGGGGCTACGGGAACTCTGGCACCCGGTTCAAGACCTTCGCCGCCCCCGGCGCAGCCCGTACCGTCTGGGAGAAGGTCGATGATGCGGCAGAGATTCATCGGCTGACTGGAATTGCCCCCTCCATTGCTTTACATATTCCGTGGGACAAAGTTGAGCACTACTCGGAGCTAGGCGAGTACGCCGCGAAGAAAGGAGTCGCAATCGGAGCGATCAACCCCAATCTTTTCCAAAAGGATCAATACAAGCTCGGATCGATCACCAATCCTGACGCAGCTGTCCGAAAAATGGCAGTCGACCATTTGCTCGAGTGCGTCGAGACTATGAAGAAGACTGGCTCGAAGGACCTGAGCCTCTGGTTTGCAGATGGCACGAACTACGCCGGACAAGATGATCTTCGCAAACGCAAGCAATACTTCCGAGAAGCCCTGCGAGTCGTCCACGACGCCCTTCCGGAGGGGTCGCGCATGCTTCTCGAATACAAGTTCTTTGAACCGGCGTTCTACTATACAGACTCCTTCGATTGGGGCGCTGCGCTGAGCCACTGCGTGGCGTTGGGAGACAAAGCTCAGGTTCTTGTTGACCTTGGGCACCACGCACAAAGCACCAACATCGAGGCAATTGTCTCGTTCCTTCTCGACGAAGGAAAGCTTGGCGGATTCCACTTCAACGCACGGCGCTATGCCGATGATGACCTCATCGTCGGCAGCACAAACCCGTATGAGCTGTTTTGCATCTATCACGAGCTCGTCTCGGCGGAGCGATCAGCGGATTCCCTAGCCTCGGAAACAGCTCGCAATGTTGCATATATGATTGACCAGAGCCACAACATCGAACCAAAGATGGAGGCAATGCTGCAAAGCGTTTTGAACTGCCAAGAGGCGTACGCCAAGGCACTGTTGGTTGATCATATTGCTTTGCAGGATCGGCAAGCTGATGGCGATGTCCTCGGGGCACATCGGGTTTTGAACGACGCGTTCAAAACGGATGTTCGAGGCGTTCTGAAAGCGTGGCGAGAGGCGAATGGACTACCTGAGAACCCCTTTGCCGAAGTGCAGGCTTACACCGATAAAGTCGCCGCCGAACGCGGCGTCATCGACGCCAGTGGTGGGTACCCAAGTGAATAACATGGTGAAAATTGAAAATCGATGGAATCTGTCCGAAGCTCCGGCTTCCGAAGGGTTAGAAGCACTTGTTTACCGTTCTCGGCTGCTGGGAAGCGACCGGACGCTGGTGAATATCTATGGCGGAAACACGAGTACGAAAGCCGATGGGATCGATCATCTGGGGCGACCATGCCGTGTCCTCTGGGTCAAAGGCTCTGGGTCCGACATTGCCAGTATCACCGCTGGTGGATTCGCCGGACTGAAGCAAGATGAGATCGAGCCGCTCTTCGAACGTCCAGAAATGTCTGATGAGGAGATGATTTCCTACCTGGACATGACCGTCTACGAGCGCGGACGACCTCGGCAAAGCATTGAAACCCTTCTTCACGCATTTGTTCCTGCGACCCATGTCGACCACACCCATCCCGACGCGATCATCTCCATTGCCTGCACCCCGAGCGGGAAGGAGATCATGGAGAAGATTTACGGCGAAAGGGCGGCTTGGGTCGACTACATACGCCCGGGATTCACGCTCAGTCAACAGATCGGAGCCGCCGTTCGGAACAACCCAAAGCTGGAATGCGTGGTCATGGGTAAGCACGGTTTGGTCACCTGGGGTGAAACTTCGGCAGAGTGTTATGCCAACACAATTCGGATCATCTCGGAAGCACAGGACTATCTGAACACGCTTGTGCCTCTCCCTCAAGAGGAAACAGATTTGCCGCGAGAGATGTCAAGAGAAGCTTATTTGCTCCAAATCCTCTCTCCCCTGCGTGGAGCAATCTCGAAGTACGGCCCAGTTGTACTGAAATGCGATGACTCTCCCGAAGTCATGGAATTCGTCAACTCTTCTCAAGCCAGGGAACTGTCTCAAATTGGCGCGGCGTGTCCAGACCACTTGGTACATACAAAGAGGCTACCGATGTTTGTTGACTGGAAGCCAGGAACGGGAGTAGACGAGCTCAAATCAAAAGTCTTAAGCGCACTTGAGGAGTTTACAAACGCCTACTCTGAGTATTTTGAAGCGAACAGATTAGAGGGGCAAACGATGTTTGCGCCAACCCCGCGCGTGATTTTGATCCCCCGGATCGGAATGATCACGGCAGGCGTCGACGCCCAAGCTGCAAATGTGTCCAGACAGCTCTACCACCGCGCCATCGTCACGATGCGAAACGCTGCCCGTATGGGTGGCTTCGTTTCACTGTCGGAAGCCGAGTCTTTCGGAGTCGAGTATTGGCCGCTTGAACTGTACAAACTCAGTCTCAAACCTGCTCCTAAACCACTCGCCGGGAAAGTTGCATTAGTCACAGGCTCTGCTAGCGGAATCGGACGCGCAATCGCTCGTAAGCTTGCGGCCGAAGGTGCGCATGTTGTGATCGCTGACCGAAACCGGAAAGGTGGAGAACAAGTCGCCGACGACCTCAACGAGGAGTTTGGAGAAGGTCATGCCATTGCGCTTCCGATGGACGTCACCGAAGAACTATCCGTCAGCAAGGCATTTTGCTTGTCGATCTCATATTTCGGCGGCGTCGATATCGTTGTGAACAACGCGGGAATCGCATCAAGCGCTCCCATCGAGGAAACGTCTTTGGAGACCTGGAATCTGAACCAAAACATTCTGTCGACGGGCTACTTCCTGGTCGCAAAAGAAGCATTCAAAGTGTTCAAGCAACAGCGCTCGGGCGGAAATATCATCTTCATCTGCTCTAAAAACAGCGTTGCCGCCGGAAAGAACGCGGTCGCGTACAGCGCGGCAAAAGCCGCCGAACTCCACATGGCCCGCTGCCTTGCCGAAGAAGGTGGCGCGTTCGGCATTCGAGTTAACAGCGTCATGCCCGACGGAGTCCTTTCTGGATCAGGGATTTGGGATGGCACTTGGCGAGCTGAGCGAGCGGCAACCTACGGAATTCAGCCCGAAGAACTCGAAGAGTTCTATCGAAAGCGGACCACCTTAAAGGTCAATATCCTCCCCGAAGATATCGCGGCAGCAACTTACTTCTTCGCGAGCGACGCGAGTAGCAAGACGACCGGCGGAGTCCTGACCGTTGACGGTGGCGTCCCAACCGCATATGTCCGCTAGACGAGTTGCGATTGACCTCGGGGCAAGTTCGGGCCGCGTAGCGGTTGGGACTATCGTCGATGAGCGGTTAGAGTTCGAAATCGTCCACCGATTCGAGAACTCGCCTTACACATCTTTCAACGGACTGGTTTGGGACTTCGACAAGCTCTACGAAGAGGTGGTTCGAGGAATCATGATAGCCGGTCAAGCGGGTGAGGTGACGAGCCTAGGAGTCGATTCTTGGGCGGTCGATTACGCGCTGATATCTGACGATGGAGACATCATGGCGGACCTATACTGCTACCGCCACCCACGAACAGAGGGAATTTTGGACAGACTGAGCGATGATGAGAAAGAGATGATCACTCGATTGACGGGGCTCCAATTGCTACCGTTTAACACCCTTTTTCAGCTCAAGTGCGCGGAGGATGATCTCGAAGGTGCCGACAATCAGTTGTTTCTGATTCCGGATCTGTTTCACTACCTTTTCACGTATCATCGCGGAACGGAGTACACCAACGCGAGCACGACACAAATGTTAAGTCCGGTTACCAAGAAGTGGGTTCCAGAGCTATTGGAATGGTGCGGCGTCCCTGACTCTTTCATGCTCGAAGTCTCTCAGCCAGGAACGAATATCGGCGAACTCAACTGGCGATTCAAGTCTGGGGAAGGCCTTGCAAAAACCGAAGTCATCCTCCCTGCCACCCACGACACCGCTTCGGCGGTGCTTGCGATTCCGATGGACGATCCAGAAACTTGCGCCTACGTCAGCAGCGGCACCTGGTCGCTGGTTGGAGTTGAACTTCCGGCACCGCTGATGGAGGGCAATGAAGGTTGGTCGAACGAAGGCGGTGCGTTTGGAACGACGAGGCTGTTGAAGAACATGATGGGCCTCTGGATTCTGCAGGAATGCGCGCGTGCTTGGGAGCTGTCGGATTGGGATGCGCTGATTGAATCGAGCAAACCATTTCTGGATGATGCAAAAAGTTTCGATCCTGATCTTCCAAAGTTCCTTTCACCCGGCATTGACATGCCCGATCGAGTATCAAGCGAGATTGGCGACGCGAGCCGAGCTGAGATCGTGGCGGCGATCCTTGTCAGCCTCGCGAGTAAGACGGCTCAACTTGTGCACGATGTTGCCAGAGTTACCAAACGATCGTTGACGACAATCCACGTTGTCGGAGGTGGATCACAAAACGCGGTCTTGAATCAGCTCATCGCCAACCAAAGTGGACTGCAACTCGTCGCCGGTCCCGTTGAAGCAACCCTGATGGGGAACCTCCTGATGCAGTTTCATGCGGCGGGAGACCTCGGAGGCGATTCCATTCGTGATGTGGTTCGCCGAAGTAGCCAGTTGATCAGTTTTGAGCCGATAACATGAAGATTCAGCTCTTTATCACTTGCCTCAACGACGCGCTCTTTCCTCGCACGGGCGTCGCAACAACTGAAATTCTAGAGCGTCTTGGACATACCGTCGAGTTCGATCCACGGCAGACTTGCTGTGGCCAAATGCACCTTAATTCCGGCTACACGGACGAAGCGATCCAACTCGCCGGGCGCTGGCTTGATATCTATGAGGATGCTGAGTGCATCGTCTCACCGAGTGGCTCTTGCGTGGCAAACGTTCGCGAAATGTTCGGGCACGCAGGCCAATGGACACAAAACTCAAAGCTCATTGAACGCGCAGCGAAGATGGAGGGAAAGCTGTTTGAGCTCAGCGAGTTCATTCTGAAGTTCGGCGGTATGGAACTGCTAGATCCCTACTTCCCCCATCGGGTGACGTATCATCCCACCTGCCACGGAGCGCGGGCTCTCGGATTGAAAGATTCTCCTGAGCAGTTACTTCGCCAGGTACGCGGCCTCGAGTTCGTGGAACTCGCCGAGAAGTGGCAGTGCTGCGGTTTTGGCGGGACATTCAGCGTTAAGAACGCCGAAACGAGTACCGCAATGCTTCAGGATAAGTGTGAGACGATCTGTGCTCTCGATGTGGAGTACTGCGTTGCGATCGACAACAGTTGCCTGATGCACATTGGCGGGGGCCTCCGAAAGGACGGTAAAGCCCCGAAAGTCATTCATCTTGCCGAGGTACTGGCATCTCGGGAGCCCAAATGAGCGGTGGCGGAATCCGACCTTCAACGTCCTTTTCGGACGCCGCGAGACAGACTCTAAAAAATCGGACGCTTCGCCAGAACCTCGGCTTTGCAACTCGGACGATATGCTCGAAGCGAGAGAAGGTTGTTGCCGAGATCGCCGATTGGGAGCAGACACGCGCTGCCGGAGCATCGCTGAAAGACGAAGCCCTCGCAAACTTGGAGGCGAATCTACTGCTAATTGAGCGGAAGGTGATTGCGGCGGGTGGAAAGGTTCATTGGGCGGCGACCGCGACCGAAGCAGTCGAGATTGTGGCGAGAATCGCCAAGTCTCATGAAGTCTCAGAGGTTGTGAAAGTCAAAAGCATCACGAGTGATGAGATTGAACTCAACGATGGCCTTGCCGCCCAGGGGATCAAGGCACTAGAGACTGATCTGGCGGAGCTCATTTGTCAGCTCGCAGATGACTCGCCAAGTCACATCCTTGTGCCGGCGATTCACAAGAATCGCGACGAGATTCGCTCACTCTTCGAGGCCAAACTTGGAGTCAAGGCAGAATCTTCGGATCCTGCGGTTCTAGCTGAAATCGCACGATCTCACCTCCGCAAGAAGTTCCTGGAAGCCAAGATGGCGGTCAGCGGAGCAAACTTTGCTGTCGCCGAATCCGGCTGCATCGGAGTTGTCGAATCCGAAGGAAACGGCCGAATGTGCCTCACGTTGCCAGACGTGTTGGTCACGATTATGGGGATCGAAAAGGTTCTTCCCCAGTGGGAAGATGTCGCGACCCTGATGCGACTACTCCCAAGATCCAGCACCGCCGAGCGGATGAACCCGTACACGTCGATTTGGACTGGCGTCACTCCCGGCGACGGTCCGCAGGAGTTTCATTTGATCCTGCTTGATAACGGACGGACGACCGTCCTCGCTGATGCCGTCGGTCGCCAGACCCTTCGCTGCATTCGATGCTCGGCATGCCTTAACGTCTGTCCGGTGTATCAACGCGCGGGAGGGCACGCCTACGGCAGCGTTTATCCCGGCCCGATCGGCGCAATCCTGACGCCTCAGCTCCTTGGAATGGAGCACAAAAACGCCAACACACTTCCCTTTGCCAGTTCAATGTGCGGAGCCTGCTACGAGGCATGCCCGGTAAAAATCAACATTCCCGAGGTTCTGGCTTACCTCCGAGGCAAGGCGGCCAAGAACCCCGTGGAGTCGACGGCGTTTCGAGCCGCCTTCTGGGTCATGGCCGATCATCGTCGGTTCTCATCTGCGCTGAAAGGGCGTCGACTGGGAGTATCGATTGCCTCCGGCCTAAGACTCGTCAAAGGCTGGACCGACTCTCGCGAGATGCCCGAGGTCCCGGCTGAATCGTTCCGAACATGGTGGAGCAAACGTGGACAGTAAGGAGCTAATTCTCAGCCGCATTCGGTCGGCAGCGGTGAATTCCGTTCACCATGATCGCGTGCCCGTGCAGAGGCAGCCTGTTTCTTTGGATGCATTTGTGGAACGGGTTGAGGACTATCGGGCGACCGTTCACCGAACAACGCGCAAGGAGATTGAATATCTGCTTGCTCTGCTTTGTAAAAACAAGCAATGTCTCACTCCGGAACAATTTGACTTTTTCATCTTTCAGGCCCAAGGCGATAAAGGCCACTCGCATGCCGAACTCGCCCGATTCGACACCACGATCACGATGTGCGCAGTCGGGATCGAGGAATCTGGAACCATCGTTCTCGATTCCGGCCCTAACCAAGGTCGCCGAGCAATTACCCTCATTCCCGATCATCACATCTGCATTATCCGGGCTGACCAGATTGTTGCAACTCTTGAAGAGGCGCTTCAACGATTGGACCCGACACGTCCGCTTACCTTCATCAGCGGGCCCAGCGCGACGAGCGACATCGAACTAGTTCGAGTGGAGGGCGTTCATGGGCCCCGAAAGCTGAATGTCATCTTGTTGGAAGACTGACCCGCTTCACTCCTTCTTGAACTCAAATGTTCGTGGAGAGCCGCCGATCATATAACCGATGGCTGCGGTCAGTTTCCCATCCGGAGAAAGTTCATAAACAATCTTCTTCGGGTAGTCGTGACGCGGATTTGCAAAGACAGCTCGGCTTGTCGTGAGTTCGATCAGAGTGAACTCAGTACCTGCTGCCCCATTGGGCTGAGCAACATAGACTAACCCCTCATTCCGTTCAATAACTCGAAGGAACTCGAAAGCAAACATCTTTCCACTCGTGTTAACGGATCGCGAAGTCCCAAGCATTGCTCCGCCTTTGGGAGCAATCCACTTCTCTTCCACTGTGGAACCAGTGGGGCGAGTGGCGAGCCAATTACCTTCGAGCCATTTCAGGTCCTCGATTTTCGCTTTCGCAGGAGTCGGCAGCGGAATATCCTGAGCATGCTGATAGTAGGCAATCGAAGGCGTGGAACTCCTAGAGGTGGAAACTTTTACTTTGAGTCCTCCTGGAACCACGCTGAATTCTCGCTTGATGAGTCCGTCGGGTGTTTGGGCTCCTTCCCGGACGAAATCGGTAGCGGTTGTCAGGGTGTTGTCCTTCCAAGTCGCACGATACCTCACGGTGCTCTTTCCCACGGAATCAACCATTTCGGTCACCGATCCATCGAGTTTCACACGAACATTTCGCTGGCCAGAGCCATGCCCACTCACCAGAATAACAACACCCTCCTCGGTTGTCAACGAGAAACGAGAGCTCATGGGTGCGCCCATCTCCTCCGGGGTTTTACCAGGGGTGCGATCCTCGACGTAGATCCACTCGCCATCGAGAGCCTTCAAATCGGCTTGAGCCCAGTGAGAACTCGCCGTGGCAGAAAGCGCCATCACACTTCCGGAGAGGACAAAAAACCTGAAACGATTCATAGCGAGAACGATACCTAACCATCTAAACGGACGCCGCTATTTAGAAAGTTGCCGACCCGTGATGTTTCCAAACTGCCATTCCCACAACCCCCGCATTCGATCCACATCGGCTGGCTCGCGACACCACTCGAGCGGGACGTGGAGGCAATGCTCCACTGACAACTCCCAATCGGCCACAGCCTGCTCCCAGGAGTACCCACCTTTGCCAAGGTGGTCGTACCAGCAACGCAGTATCTGCTTTTGGCAGCTCACCCGGAACTCATAGGGCCACCAAGGAACAATGGCATAAGCAAGATCGTACACCGCCAATCCGTAGGTGATCGACCAGTCAAACGGCTGCCTATCTAGAATGTAGACTGGCGAGTCCGCTTCAAAAGGCGTCAAGACATTGGTCGGATTAATGTCTCCATGGAGAAGAGTGAGGCCAACTGGGTTGCTCCAGCGGTCTAGCAGCCGCCTGGCGTGATCCTCAAAGTCCTTTCGCAGAGCAAAACCTGTCTGAGCTTCCAGCGGAGCAATACCGGGTTCTATCTGAGCAAAGTAGGCATCCCATTCTCTGCCAGAAGGCGGCACGCCGCGCTCCCAATGATGTGAATGCAAACAAGCAATCGCTTCGGCCAGCGCAAGCCCATGCTCTAGAGTAGTGTGGGCACTTTTTCGATCTCGGAACTCGCCCGAGAGGTCGTCCAATAGAATGTGATAACCAATCCCCTCTTCGTAACTGGCATCATGACAAGCAACTAGTGGAGCGTTGGGAAGGCTAACGTAGTCCTTGAGATAAAAATCCACCTCTGAACGGCCAAAAGTGTCACCAAGGCAGAGTTTGAGCCAGAGTCGTCGCTCGGTTCCATCAGCAAAGGTGGCGATCAGAGATGCGTTTTGGGCCCAGTTGCTGGAGGAAGTGGACACGGAGACTCGCGTGACTTCGGCTCCGAGTACCTCGGATAGCCAAGCCGGGTTCACCTCCTGAAAACTTCTGATCACACCCATACATCAGGAGCCTACCAGCCAAAAATTGAAATCCATTTGGAGCAGTCACCTATCGATTAAGGCTTGAATCGGCTAAAGTAGCGATATGTGCGAACAAGACCAGTTTGAAAAGGATCGTCAGGAGTTTGAGAAGCGGGGACAGGTGACCCGCCGGCAGTTCGGAATGTTGATTAGCGCCGGGGTCGCTTTAATGCTCCCAGCTGTGGTTGACGCCGCAGAAGTCACTGAATCAGAGGTCTCTATCACGACTCCTGACGGTGTTGCCGACTGCTACTTTGTTCACCCCGCCAAGGGAACCGCACCAGCCGTCATCATTTGGCCAGATATCTTCGGAATGCGTCCGGCGTTTAAGAAGATGGCCAAGCGACTTGCAGAGTCTGGCTACTCGGTTCTCGTTGTGAATCCGTTCTATCGCTCGAAGAAGGCCGCCGATATGGTCGGCGGAACGACGGTTCCCATCGCCGAACTTCGGCCCTTGGCTTCGGCACTGAATGAGGCGACCGCCGCAACTGATGCCAAGGCTCTCATTGAATGGCTCGACAAGCAACCGAGCGTTTCGAAGAAGCACCGAATCGGAACCCAGGGCTACTGTATGGGCGGCTCCATCGCCTTCCGAACCGCCGCCGCGGTTCCGGAGCGCGTCGGCGCAGTCGCCAGCTTCCACGGCGGCGGCTTGGTGAATGACAAGCCAACCAGTCCGCATCTGATCGCGTTGACAACAAAAGCCCACTACTTAGTCGCCATCGCCGAGAACGACGACAAGCGCACTCCCACTCACAAGACCGTTTTGAAAGAAACTTTCGAGAAGGCGGGGATGCACGCCGAAGTCGAGGTCTACGAAGGCGCCGCCCACGGCTGGTGCCCACCAGATTCGGCGGTTTACAACGAGCCACTCGCGGAGAAGGCCTGGGCAAGACTCCTCGAGCTGTACAAGAACGCACTCTGAGGCCGAAACAGGTTTTGCATTTCTCATTCGGGAGATAAGGACAATTCGGCAAAGTGGATTAATCCTGCACACGATTGCAAAAGCCTATGGTAGCATCTTTACAATCGTGTGCAAAGCTCATCGCCAAGTGGAGGTCTTATAGTGATTACGCTTGAAGACCTGGCTCTTCAGGCCGGCGTGTCGCACTCCACCGTGTCTCGCGCTCTTGCCGATAGTCCGCTGGTTAACCCTTCTACGAAAGCGCGCATTCAAACCCTAGCACGGGAATCGGGCTACCAAGTCAATCAAGTTGCCAGAAATCTGAAGAGTCGAAAAACCAATACGATCGGTCTCGTTGTTCCCGAAGTCTCAAACCCGTTCTACCCAGAGCTAATTCAGCAAGTCGCTGACCATGCGAAGCTGGCCGGCTACAGCCTACAGCTCCAACTGAGTGCGGCGGATCAAGAGTCGGAGGTCGCCTGTATCTCTTCTTTGTCTGGAAGCCGGGCGGATGGAATTTTGCTTGTCACTGGAGAGCGCGGCCTGGTCGCTCGAACTCAGGTCAACTCCATTGCGGCTTCAGGAACCCCGGTGGTGATCATGGGCTGGGTTCCGGATGCCGAACACCTTGATCTTGTAGCTGGAAATGATGCCGTGGGGGGACGAGAACTCGCTCATCATCTCGCTGATTCGGGTCATACCCGTATTGCGGTGCTGGGAAAGGCTCCACATAGGGGGGCTCTGGATCGAATGGCTGGATTTACTGAGGCTCTGAACGAACGCGGCATTCCGCTCGTTCCAGAGATGTTGATCGAGGTCGCAAGTGAGGCGGATGTTAGGCTTGGAGTGACCAATCTTCTGAAGCTGCCGGTGCCCCCAACTGCGATCTTCGCATACCAAGATTCTCTCGCAGCGGTCGTATATCGACAACTGGAGGAAGAGGGTCTGTCGATTCCAACTGACATGACCGTGGTCGGATTCGACAACCTCGATCTTGCTACCTACCTCTCACCTCAGTTGACGACAGTCGGCACGCACATTTCGCCGCTCACTTCGGCCTTTGTCAGCCTCCTTGTGGCTCGGATTCAGGGAACGCACCCTGACCCAGCCCCTCAGTCAATTATCGTCACTCCCAAACTTATCGTCCGCTCGTCTAGCGCTCCGCCCAGGGATCAGATCTATCCTGGGAGATCAATCTTGTGAAGAAAATTAACTCCGTTTCGTACATCTATTCCATTGTCATTTTCGGCATGGCAACCACGGCTATCTGCACTGCTTTGCAAAAACGGCCCGCCTCCTCAGCAAGGCCGGCTTCGCAGAAGTTAACCGAACTATTGACGAATGGCAACTATGCGAAAGGAACGAAACCTTGGGTTCTGGAGCAGGCCGGTGGTGCCAAAGGGACGATGACGGTGACAAAGGAGGGCCCCGGCGGGGCTGCCGCTCTCAAAGTCAGTATTCAAAACAAGGGCGAGCAATCTTGGCAAGTTCAGCTTCATCAAGGCGGGTTAAGGATTGAGAAAGGGCGCAAATACACCCTATCCTATTGGGCTAAAGCAGAGCGTCCCACTGTCATCACCGTCAATTGCATGCAGAACCACGAGCCTTGGGAGCACCACGGCGCCGCTACAGAAGTCAGCCTGTCGAACAAGTGGGAGAAGCGAACCTTTTCGTTCAGCGGCCCTTGGGACGACACAAACGCCCGAATAACTTTCACGAACCTTGCGACTCAGCCTGGGGCAGCGTATTGGTTCTCGAACGTGTCTTTGGTTGCTGGTCCCAAGGCGCCCGTCGCGGCTGTGAAGCCATCCGAAAACGTGTCGAAAACCACCGCGCAACCGACGAGGGTGGTTGTATGGGATGGCGAAACAGCAAAAACCTCGGGCGGATGGGCAAATCCGCCAACGTCTAGTTACGCACCCAAAATTGGCGAAGCGCACAGCGGAGACACAGCGCTCGAGTTCAAATTTGACGACGACAACGTTTGGATTGGCTGCGGCCTCCACTGGTTCGATTGGAAAAAGGGCACGAACGTCGGCACCGACATCCGATCGATGACGCACCTGACGTTCTGGATCAAGGCTCAGGGCAGCACCGGTGATCTCGACGCCCAACTCCTTTGTAATGGAGACGTGCTGGATACTCCCGAACATCACACATCGAAGACTCGCATCGCGAAGTATTGTCCGAATTTCCGAGACGGCAACTGGCACGAAGTCGCGATCCCACTTGCAGATCTGGTTCAACCCGACGGTTTCGATCCGAGAATTGTAAGCCAACTCGACCTTGGCATCAACCCAAGCGGGAAAGTCAGCGGTAGTTTTTTGATCGACGACATCGCATTCGAGAATCGAGGATCCGCTAGGGCGGGGCTACGGGTTGTTGGTAATCAACTAAGAGACGCTAACGGAAACCTCGTGCGACTTCAGGGAGTAAACATCCCGAGTCTAGATTGGAGTCCGGTCGGCGAACACGTCATGGAATCGATCGATGTCGCAATTGACTCTTGGAATGCAAACATCATCCGCATTCCGCTGACCCAAGATCTCTGGTTCGGATACGAGAAGGGACAGCAAAAGGCTGATCGAGGCGAATCGTACAGAAAGATCGTAGACGACATAGTCAAAAGGATCGCCAGAAAGAACTGCTATGTGTTGCTCGACCTGCACTGGTCGGACGCTGGACAGTGGGGTCAAAACGTTGGTCAGCACAAGATGCCGGACGCAAACAGTGTCGTGTTTTGGAAAGACTTTGCCAAGCGCTACGCGAACAATCCAGCAGTGCTATTTGACCTGTACAACGAACCCCACAGCGTGTCTTGGGACATCTGGAAGAATGGCGGCCAAGTGGAGGACCCGAGCAAGGGAGTTACCTATCGTTCGCCTGGAATGCAGACACTACTTAACACTGTCAGGTCCACTGGCGCAAAGAATGTCGTCGTCGCAGGAGGATTGGACTGGGCATACGACCTCCGAGGCGTTCTGAGTGGCTACGGTCTCAACGATCCATCTGGGAACGGCATCGTCTATGCCACGCACATCTACCCATGGAAGAAGGATTGGGACGCCAATGTCACGCCAGTCTTTGCCAAGCACCCTGTGATCGTGGGAGAGGTTGGAACCAAGCCATGGAAGGAAGGCGATCCGCCGCACGAAAACGTCTACACCCAGGAATGGGCGCCAGCGGTGATGACCTACATCGAGAAGCACAAGCTGAACTGGACCGCGTGGAGTTTCCATCCGAGCGCCAACCCTTGCATCATCACCGATTGGAGCTACACACCCACTTCATATTGGGGCAAGTACGTGAGAGAGGCGCTGGCCAATCGCAAAAAGACTAACTGATAATCAATTTGAAACACACAGAAACATCATGAACAAAGCAAACATCAACGGAAAATGGGCACTAGTGACGGGAGCAAGCCGAGGCATCGGTCGGCAGGTGAGCCTCGGACTGGCCAGCCATGGCTGCAACGTCATTCTTCATAGTCGCGATACTGCGCACACGGTTGCTCTAGCAAAGGAATTAGAAGCCGCCGGTGTTCAAACGCGTCAGATTGCGGCAGATCTAGGAGATTCTGGCCAAGTTGGCGACATGGTCGCCGAGTTGCTGAAAGGACCGAACATCGATATCGTTTACAACAACGCGGCAATCATGACCCCATATCGCAGCGATTGGCTCAGCGTGCCTGGAGAGGATCTCCGCGTTAGCTTCGAAGTGAATGTCACGGCACTGATCAGGATTTGCCACGCTTTCATTCCCGGCATGGTTGAGCGGGGCTGGGGTCGGCTTATCAATGTCACTTCCGGCATCGCTGATCAGCCTGAACTGATCGCGTATGCTGTCTCCAAAGCAGCAGTCGATAAGTTCGTTCTCGACTCTGTCGGAAAACTTGAAGGCACCGGCGTCCTGATGAATCTTCTCGATCCAGGCTGGTTGCGAACTGATTTAGGTGGTCCAAACGCGCCAAACTCGGTAGAATCCGTCCTTCCCGGAGCACTCGTTCCGGCTCTGATTGATGACGCTGCTTCCGGAAAGTTGTTCAGGGCCCAAGACTACGCCGGAACCGAAATCTAACGTGCAAACAATGCCTCAACGTATCCTCGTGATCTGCGGTGACCAGTACCATGCATCCCACGAGGTTATGTTGGGGCTGGAGACTGCTGGCAAAACGGAATTCCACTTTCAGCAAGCTGAAAATGCCTTGTTGTTAGCGAGTGACCAAACTTTCCAAGCGGTCGTCCTCGCTAAGTTGAACGTCAGGTCGGCAGAAGATTCCTCGCCATGGGCCGATAAGGCTTCGCAGGACTTGATTCATTCACATGTGACCGCAGGCCGAGGATTGTTGGTAATTCATGCGGGGACCGTCGGTTATCAGCCTGCACCCGTCATCCGAGATCTCACCGGCGGCTCGTTTCAGCAGCATCCCGAAGCATGCGACGTCGAACTTGTCCCGACCTCCCATTCTCTCGCCGCCGGGGTCGTTCCGTTTACCGTTCACGACGAACACTACTTTGTTGAAATCGACAGTGATGTTGAAGTTTTCCTGACATCTCGCTCGACTCATGGTACGCAGCCAGCCGCGTGGAAAAAGGAGTGCGGGAACGGTAGGATGTGCACTTTAACTCCGGGGCATGGACCGTCCGTATGGGCAAACGACTCATTTCAGCTCCTTCTTCGGAACGCTCTGCATTGGGTGACCCATGGCTAGAGTCGCGCTGGTAACTGGGGCTGACCGTGGGCTCGGCTTGGCTCTGACCAAAGCCCTGCTGGAGGCCGGCTGGGTCGTGATTGCAGGCCGGCACTTAACTTGGCCGGAGCTTGACGAACTGCGCGAAGACTTTAGGAGTTCGCTTCACCTCGTCGAACTCGATGTCAGCTCAGATGATTCAGTATCAAAAGCCGCCAGACAGGCCCTAGAGCGTGTGAGTCAGATCGACTTGCTGATATCTAATGCAGCAATACACAAGTCTCACGACGTCCAGGGAATCTCTGAAGATCTGGATTTCGACTCGATGCTGCAAGAAGTTAATGTCAACGCGATTGGAGCTCTGCGCATCACAAACGCTTTCTTGCCGCTACTCGAAAAGAGTGACCTGAAGCGGATGTGTTTTGTTTCATCAGAGGCAGGCAGTATCGGAGCCAGTCAGCGCACGGGTTGGTTTGGCTACTGCATGTCGAAAGCAGCTTTGAACATGGCCGTCAAGAATCTATCGAACGATCTCTCCGCGAAGGGTTATTCGTTCCGGCTGTACCATCCAGGATGGATGCGAACTTACATGTCTGGCCAGAAGAACCTCGCGGCACACATGGAGCCCGAGGAGGCCGCTGCGGTCGCACTGAACTACTTTCTGGATGACGCAGTATCCAACGAGCTAGAATTGCATTGCTGGGACGGCGAGACGCTTCCTTGGTAGGTTGACGTTCATCTAGGCGATGCCGGGCACTTCCCGGATCTGTCGATCTGCGTGGAAAATGAAAAGGGGTGCTTCCCTTCTTTCTTCAGAATTGCTCAAACGAGCTTTTGAAAAGTGGTACTCCGGACGGGATTCGAACCCGCGACCTTCGCCGTGAAAGGGCGATGTCCTAACCGCTAGACGACCGGAGCAGACAGAAAGAGATTATGGCAGGTATCCCGCCATAATCTCAAGGTTTTGCGGAGCTTAGTTTCCGCCGGAGGCTGCGCCACCGGATGCGAGGTCGATCTTGTACTCACCGTCATCGCCGGGAGCTGGAGCGTCGACTGGTCGCTCTTTCTCGACAACGTCAACCTTAGGAAGCTCGATCTTCTTCGTGCCACCCTTGATCACCCTTCGAGCAGTGATGTAGCGCGCAGAGTAGTAGCCCGAGAGCGAGCTCTCGATGACCCGACCAGCACCGCTGGACGCGTGGATGAACTTGTTGTTGCCAGTGTAGATTCCGACGTGGCTGACATATCCGCGGGTATTGAAGAACACGAGATCGCCGGCCTGAAGATTTCCACGGCTGACCGGGACACCTTTGTGGACCTGCTCACGAGCAGTCCTCGGAAGAGAGATACCGTTGGCACGAAACACTTGGAGGGTGAATCCAGAACAGTCGGTCGCAGATCGGGAAGCTGAACCGTAGTTGTAGCGCGTTCCTCGCATCTTGTTGGCCGAAGCCAAAACGTTTTCGACCTTCTCGGAGGAAGGAATCGAAGCTACGTAGGTGTTGGTTCCCTCGATCTTTTCTTTCGGATTATTCGTGGTCAAATCTGCTCGAACCCAGCCCACGGTTCCATATTGGAACTTCAGCTTGTACCAGTTGCCCCACTTGTCAAGGATCTCAGCTTTTCCGCCGCTAACCTTAACGGCGACCGAATTGGACTCCGATGGACCTCGCCGAACGTTGGTGTTTTGAGCTCGGATGTAGGTGTACTGAGCACCAGGAACCGAAACTTCGGTCTTCGGTTCGTTGATGTTAGAAATTGTGACCGTCTTTGATTCAGAACCAGACACGCGCTGGGCGGTGGTGTTTGTTGGTGTCACCAAATAGTCGCTGCGGACCCATCCGATTGAACCGTATTGAAAACGAACCTTGTACCAGTCGCCCGACTTCGCGATCACCGCGACGTTCCCGCCTGTGACCTTGGTGACGACTCCAGAAGCGGCGTTTGGCTGAGTGCGAACCACAACGTTGGTTCCGATCATGGTGCCTCGACCAAGAGGGGCCGGACCATTCTGTGCCGAAACGCTCGATCGACGAACTCTCGAAACTGCCGGTTTGGATGATTTCTTGGAAGAGCTATGGGAAGCACTTCGCGTCGCTTTCGACTTCTTTGACGATTTGGACGACTTCTTGGTTGAACGAGCGGACTTTGCAGATCCTTTGCTCGATTTATGAGACCGCGAAACGCTAGTCTTTGATTTTGAATTTGCCTTCACCTTCTTTTTCGGGCCTGCAAAAGCGGTCATACAGACCAGCACCGAAATGGCGATTGCGAGTACGCGTGTTGTCATGCTTCCTCTCCTCCGTCAGGTGTGCGATCGAAACCGCAACCTTTAGAGGATACCAGAAAAGAATTATTGGGGTTCCTCCCCGGTAAAAATAGGGGGGAAATTACTGACGGTAAACTCTCGTCAGCCGTGAATCTCAGCATCATCATTGTGAACTGGAATACGGCCTCTTTGCTACGCGACTGCCTCCAATCCATACGTGAGCACCCTTTCCCCGGGCCCTTTGAGGTGATCATTGTTGATAATGCGTCGTCCGATCATTCGGCAGAAGTCGCTCAAAGAGAGTTTCCTGAGTTCAAAACTCTTGCGGAAGAAACCAACCACGGCTACGCCAAGGGAAACAACATCGGAATAGCAGCAAGCACGGGCGAATTCGTTTTGACTTTGAATCCGGATACCCGAGTCACCCCCGATCTTCTACGAAATGCCGTCGAAACCCTCGGAGCTAAGGGCGAAGCATATGGATGTCTGTCCGTTCGCTTTCAGGGTCCAAACGGAGAGACGCAGCAATCCGTCCGAGGCTTCCCGACGATCCGGGGGATCTTGGGGGATCTCTTCAAAATTCAAAAGTGGGACAGTTACCGCCTCCGAAACTTCGACTACTCCAAAAGTCAGGACGCGCCGCAGCCAATGGGAACCTTTCTTCTCTTCCGAAGGTCAGCCTTTCCAGACCCAATGAAGCCGTTTGATGAGCAGTTTCCGATCTTCTTCAACGAGGTTGACCTTCTCAAGCGGCTCAACGGCAAATGCTGGTACGAAGCATCGCTCACGATCCACCACCTTGGTGGAGCCTCCACCAAGCAAACACGAAAACCGATGATCTGGGAGTCGCACCGGTCGCTCGTTCGCTACCTCTTTAAGCACACGTCTGGTTTGGCGCGAATTCCGCTCTATCCAATCTCCGTCATCATTTGGCTCGGTGCCTTAATCCGGGCAAGGGGGTTCAGTGCCGGATTTCGACCTTAGCATCACCATCTGTAGTTGGAACACCATCGAAGATCTCCGGCTCTGCCTAGACTCTTTGGAGAAGGTGAGAGACGAGGCCAGTTTTGAAGTCATTGTGATTGACAATAACTCCGAAGACGGCTCGCCTTTCATGGTGGAACGGGAGTTCCCTTGGGTCAGGCTGGTGAAAATGACCCAAAACCTTGGCTTCGTCGGTGGGCAAAACTACGCCATGTCGAACCGCAGGGGCCATCATGCGTTTCCGTTGAACAGCGACACAATTGTCCACCCAGGTGCTATCAAAGGACTGCTCAAGCACCTAGAAGAGAACCCGGAAGTCGGCATCGTCGCCCCAAAACTGCTCAATCCAGACGGTTCGCTCCAGTTTTCCTGCCGCCGATTCCCTAACCCAGTCGCTGCTCTGTTCAGGAACACGTTCATCGGCCGTCTTTTCCCCAATAACCGGTTTACGCGTGAGTATCTCATGCAAGACTTCGAGCACAATCAGCCCAAAGAAGTTGACTGGGTAAGCGGTGCGGCGTTCTTGGCGCGGGGAGAACTCCTGGCCGAAATTGGCTACTTCGACTCCGAATTCATCATGTACTGCGAAGATGTGGATCTTTGTTTCCAGACTTGGAAGGTTGGTAAGAAGGTGGTCTACCTTCCCGATCTCACCATCACTCATGCGATCGGGCGCAGCACGGACAAAGCTCCGAATCGCATGATTGGTCGGTTCCATAAGTCGATGTTTCGGTTCTACAAAAAGAACATGGTGCCCCAGATGTCGCCCTTAGCCCGTCCATTTGCACTCGCCATGGCGGCGAGCGCGTTGTCCGCTCGGGCAAGCATCTTTATTCTCAGCAACAAAGTAGACATCATCAAAAGGAAGCTCAAAAGCAAATGAAACGACCGCCCATCGGAGTGCTCAGTCTTGCCATTGGATCAGCGCTTTGCGCCCTGCTAAATGGTCGGTATCCGATGGATGCTGGTCAGTTCGAGGGCGGGAGCTTTTCGTTGGCGACGCTTTGGGAGAATGCACCATTTTTGGGTCATTGTTTGGTGTTTTGGTTCTTCCTGATCCCGTTGCTCCAGGCGATCATGGCGAGGAAAGTCGTGCACGTCCCGTCCATCAAAATCTCCGGATGGCTCGCGGTGTTCGCCGGGTTGATTGGTTCATCGCTCATCTTCAGCTATTTCGTCAGCGTTTCGGTTCTCAACTTTGTGGAGTTCGCAATGATGATCGGCGGCTTTTATGCCGTCACTTCGAGCGCTGGAAAGAAGCAGTCGCTTTGGGTGATTGGGGGCTGGTTTGCAGGAATCACACTGGTAGCCCTGATAGGACTCCGAGAGTACGCGACGATGAAGGCGATTGACCCCAGTTGGCGCATTTTTGCGAATCAACATAATCCCAACCAAGCGGGTGCCTTGTTGGCCAGCGGAATCCTGTTGGGGATTCCATTGCTCTTCAGTGGAGATCGGCTCAGCAAATTGGGAATCAGCTTCGCGTTGCTTCTCCAAGGGCTTGCGCTCTTTCTGACCCAATCAAAAGGGGCTCTGGTTTGCTTGCCGGTGGGTCTTGCCGCTCTGGCGGTCTGCTTGATGACGATCCGCCCGGTGCAGATCGGAAAAGCATTGTTTGCTCTAGCGGTAATTGTCGTCATGCTTGGTGGACTCGCGTTTGCTGCCCAAAATGCCGGAAAGACACAGACTTCGTCCGGTGGCGCGGCGCCACTGTCACGATTCTCCAACGCTGGAGAGGCGTCGACACAGTCTGCCGGTTTCCGTAAGCAACTGTGGCTGTCCGCTATTGATTTGGCGAAGGAACGGCCCTATGGATGGGGTCTAGGGGCCTTCCAATTCGAGTCGACCCGACCCGGAAGAGTGACCCAAACTGCACTTGCCCACCAGAGCTATCTACAATTGGGAGCCGAAGCGAGTCTTTTCGCCCCGGTTGCCCTCGTCGGGTTCTTTATCGCAGTCGCAGTCAAGGGCGGCAAGGGGTCAGCCCAGCTTCCGTTGCAAAGCAAATTGATCCTGTGCTCGGGTTTCGGTGCGCTTGCTGTCTTGCTGGCTCACAATGCTATCGATAGCGACCTGTACATCAACAATTTAGGAATGTTGGTCTTCATGCTTTGCGGTGCGATCTGCGCAAGTAGTGCGGATTCACAGTCGCCAGAAGTCATATTCAGAATTCCTCGCATGGCGGTTGGTGCGGCGGTCGCAATCTTCATTCCCCTCAGTGCAAGTGTCGGACTCGGAGAATTGTTGAGGGCACAAGCTCGTGGAGCGTTGGCCGCAGCAGATTCGGTCCGCGCGACCCAACTTGCAAAGTCTAGCTTGAGCATCTCGCCCGTTGATGGACACGCCCATTCCATCCTGGCTCGTGCGACGGGTTCCCTCGAAGAAGCTAAACTCGCGGCGAGCCTGACGCCCTCGCCAAAGAACCATCGTGCGGTCGCGGGCATTTACCTTCGGGATGGCAAATACCAGGAGGCAAGGACTGCCTACAACCGGGCACTAGCGCGAGACCCCAACAACTTTCCGGCGCTCCTCGGGCTGATGAAGGCTGGCGAACAGTTTGGAATGGAGGAAGACGCAAAGTCAGCCGCGAGCCGTCTGATCGCAGTTGAAAAAACCACATACTTCACTGTAACGAGCCAAGCCGAGGTGATCCCGACTGCCTCGTATCAGGCTCGGCTGTACCTAGCCTCGCTGAACCCTTCAAACCGGAGCGAACTTCTTATCGAGGCGACTCAAGGTTTTATTCGTTACCGAGATATCACGGTCCCGATGGCCAAGCGTCAATTCGAGGCTAACCCAAACTCAAACGTTGGCGGTGAAGATAAGAGTGCAATGATTGACACACTTACAAAGGCGGCCAACGCTGCCAAGGAGCTTGCAAAGCTTCAACCGCGTGATCTCGGTTTTGACCCTGCCGCCGAAGCGACTCGGTTTGAAGCCGCCGCCGCTGGCCTCGTCAAGTAGTGAGCAACGACTTCGGCAGCGAGTGGCGCCGCTGCGTCTCCTCCGTGACCGGCGTCCTCTGCCATTGCGCAGATCGCCAGTTTCGGCTTATCTGCCGGAGCAAAGCCTACAAACCAGGCGTGCGTATTGTTTGCTCCCTTCTTGCCGTGCTCGGCAGAGCCAGTTTTCCCACCCCAGGTAAGGCCCGGGATCGAGGCAAACCTTCGAGCCGTTCCGTGGTCAATTACCCCGACAAGCGACTGCCGGAGCATTCTCCAAAATCCTTCGTCGAGATCAATTCTGTTCGCAACTTCGGGGGCGACCATCTCGTCCTTGCCGGTGATTGAGTCTCGGAAGGCTCTGACCAAATGTGGCTTGTAGCGAACTCCATCGTTGGCGACCATCGCCATCATGTTGGCCATTTGCACAGTATTTGTGGTGACATATCCTTGCCCGATGGACATGTTGGCAAGCTGACCCATGTTCCATGATCGGTTTACCGGATCGATATCGCGCCACTTCTTTGTCGGAATCGTCCCCCGTCTTTCGGGGATCTCAATCTCAGTTTTGTTCCCCAGACCGCAGTCGAGTGCAGCTTGAAGCATCGCTTCCTCCCCGGCCCGTGTTCCCATCGTGCAGAAGAATGTGTTACACGAGTTCGACATTGCATACATGATCTCCGCCGAGCCGTGAGTGCTCATACACTTCAGTGGACGACCTCTTCCGAACGAGAAGTAACCGTTGCAGTAAACGTGAGTGTTTCTCGACAGTTTATTTGCTCGATAGGCTGCGATTGCGGTGATGATCTTGTACGTAGAGCCTGGAGCGTAAAGCCCGGAGGTTGCACGGTTCAGAGCAGCCTGACCTTGATTCTTGTCATTTAGCCGCTGGTAGTTTGCATCACTCATTCCGCCTTCATAGAGGGACAGAGGGAACGTGGGGTTCGACACCATCGCCAAGATTTCCCCGTTGCTGGGGTCGATGACGGTAATTGATCCTTTCCAACCCCGGCGACTCAAGACAGCCTGGGCATAAGCCTGTAGATCGGCATCAATCGTCAGGAACACTTGCTTACCTGGCTCGGCCAGTTCGCGCCCCGGCAGAACAGCAGTTCCTCGCTTTTCAATCGTCTCTTTACCAGGACGACCCATGAGTTGCACTTCGTAGGCTGCCTCTAAACCTGATCGTCCAACAAACTCGGCCGGCTTCAGATCGAGCGGTTCAAGCTTTTTCTCTTCGACTTCGGTGGGTGTACCCACGTAGCCAAGAATGTGGGTGAAGTTTAAGGTGTCCGCCACCATCCTCATTGACTTCTCCTCGACTGAGACCCCGGGAAGGTCCGAAGCTTCCGCAATGATCGAGGCAACTTCGACGCTGACGCCCAGCTTGATCGGAGCTGGCAAATTTCGGTAGGAACCCTTTTTGATTCTGGCTTTGACTTCGTCGACTGGCAAATCAAGAATCGCAGCCACTTTTGCGATTACTTCCGGGTTCGACTTCGCCATCGAAGGAAGAATGGAAACGACGTATTCGGGCTTGACCCCGGCAATGATCTTGCCCCTGCGGTCGCGAATTGTCCCTCTAGGAGCGAGTTTGTCAACACTCACTCTTCGGGTTTGGCTCGCACTTTCGATGAGTTCAGGAGCTTTGACGACCTGTAGATACCACAGGCGCAGGAACAGCACGAAAAACATCGGGACGATGATAATTGGAAACCATATCAGCCTTCGATCAACTTCAGGCTTGCGGGGAGCATGAAGCACGCTCATTAGCCACCGCCTTCAGATGGCGCTTTGTGAACTCGGCATCGACCCCTTGGTCGCTTCCCTTTGCTAAACTTCCTCACCACAGTTTCTGGGCAGTAGCTTCCGGCGACCTGGCCGGAGTCCGCACAGACTTCAACATCAACATCCTCTTCTTTGGTTTCAGGTTTCTTTGGCGGTTTGCGCTCCGGCTTGGGCTTTTCTACAGGTGGTTCATCTGTCCGGACGGGCGGCTCGTCGTTGTTTTGTGTTGGCGGGTTCTCGGTTGGTTCCTTTGGCTTGGGGGCACCGTCGTCACTTGGACCGTTTGAATCTTCATCTCTCAAATCGGGAGTTTGGGGTTCTTGATTCGTATCCTGGTTTTCTTGCTCGAGCTCCCGTTCACGCCGTTGCCGAGCTCGGCGTTGGGCATTTGTTTCCTCGGCTGCTCGAGGAAGGAAGTCGGGCTTTACGTCGGAACCGTACTTGGCAACGACAGCTTTCATTGCCTGAGCCCACATAGGAGCGCAGACATCGCCACCGAACGACTCGGCCATCTCGCGTTGTAACCATCTGTTGCGCCGCTTATCAAAGTATTCATTCCCGGCCCAGCTGATCCCGACGATTCCCTTTGCGTAGCCGCAGAACCAAACGTCTTTTCCGCCGTTGGTTGTACCAGTCTTTCCTCGCGCCTCCGGCATGGAGGCGGCCTTATAGCCAGTTCCCTCGGAAATGACGGCTTGCAGAAGTCGGTCAATCGCATTGCAAACATCTGACCCGAGCCTGGTGGTGACATATGCTGGTGCTCCCGTGTAGACAACAGCTCCATCTGGCCCTTGGACCTCCTTGATGCGGTACGGTTCGACTCGTTTTCCATCTAGCATGATTACGGAATATGCCTCTGCCATTTCGGTCATCCGAACTGAAGTTGAGCCGAGCGCCAGAGGAGCATATGGTTCTAGTTTTGTGACGAAGCCGAAGTCTTCCTGAATTTTGGCGGTGGCTTGCTTGACCCCCATCGAGTAAAACGTCCTGACCGCTGGCACGTTGAATGACTCTGCAAATGCTCGCCTCAGACTCATCGAACCGCCCCAGCCGCCGTGGCTATTGCGCGGAATGTATGGCAACTTCGCGGACTTACCCGGCAGCTTGATCTTCTCATTCGAGACCGAGTCGAACTCACCCAACACGCCATCCTTTAGAGCTTCGGCGTACACGAAAGTTTTGAACGCAGACCCTGGTTGCATTTGGCTCTGACTCGTGCGACTGTACTGATTCCGCTTATAATCGCTTCCACCAACGTCTGCGACGATACGACCTTCGGAATCAATGGCCAGAAAAGCGCCGGCATTGACTCCACGCCCTCGGTTCCAGCGAATGTGTTGATCAACGACCGCTTCTGCTTCTTTCTGCAACGCGGAATCTATCGTTGTCGAAACGATGTATCCACCGCCCGAAATGTCAACTCCTCGCTTTTTCAGGTCCTGAAGCACCATCGCGGTGAAGTACGGCGCTCGGTAGATCTTCCCGTTACCCAATCCTTTACGCTTAAGGACCTTGGGCTGAGTCTCCTTCGCCTCGTTGTACTCCTCGGGGGTAATCCACTTTTCCTCAAGCATCGTATTCAGAACCACAATCTTGTTCTGATCTGCCTTTTGGTAATTTTTGACCGGGTTTTGGGTGCTGGGTAGACGCACACAACGCGCCAGCATTGCCGCTTCAGCAAGCGTCAACTCGCTCGGCTTTTTGCCAAAGTAGACCTCAGAAGCTGCGGCAATCCCATAAGCTTGTTCGCCGTAAAATGCTTGATTGAGATAGGTTTCAAGGATGAAGTCTTTTGTGTACTCCTTCTCCATTTCCAGGGCAATCGAGATGTCCTGCACTTTTCGCTGCATCGACTTCTCAGATGCCGAAAAGAGCATCTTTGCGAGCTGCATTGTGATCGTAGAACCGCCCCCCTGTGCCTCGCCAGCTCTTGCGAATTTGAACACCGCCCGCCCCAGCCCCATCGGGTCGACTCCGCTGTGGGTTCGGAAGCGCTTATCCTCAGCGGCCAAAAAGGCGTTCTGCACCATCTCTGGAACCTCGCTTAGCGAGATTGATTCTCGATAGATGGGCATCACCTCATAAAGCAACTTCCCATCAGCCGAATAGATCTGGGAGGGCTTTGAGTTGAACGTCTGAATCTTGTCACCCATGTTAGCGACAAGGGGCTTGACTGATTCCATGCTGGAGCGCAAGAAGGCAAACCCACCGATGACTCCGCCAGCAGCAACGAACGTAAGAAGAACCGCGGCAATCTTGAGTCTTTTCACCCAAGGTGCGCTTTTTGCCCTCCCCTTAGCAGGGCGGGTTCGAGTTGCTCGGCTTCGTACGGAACCCACAGATTAATTATAGATCAGCGATTGAGGATCGCCACTCGTTTAGAAAGGTTCTGCAGCGCATCCTGCGAACTGTCTCCAATCAGCACGATGGAGGCTCCGGCCTCTTTCCAGGCATAGAACCCTTGCTGCCGACGGCTCGACTTCTGAATTTCTTGGAGATCGGCATCGGGCTTGAGCAAGAACATGGTAAGGCGAGATTCATTCTGCGAGTAATTGAGAATCAGAACCTTTCTCCCCCGCATCTCTCGCAGATTAACTCCATCAAGTTTGTAGCCATCGTTCTTACTGAAACCGTAAGGAGAGACTCCTAGTTCCTTCGCTTTTGCGAAGAGGTCATCAATTGGCCGAATGACTTTGACCCCTTTACGGTTAAAGGAGAAAGCACCTTTGGCAATCTTTGGGTTCATGTTGAGGGATTTGAACTCAAATGATCCAGCGACGCTGCCGCCTGGACCATAAATGACCCGCTTGACTGCGAGACCGCTCTTGGAATCGATAAAGACCTCAAACGTGGGATTCTTCATTGGGTCGAGATACTGGACTTTGAAGACCTTCATCCCCAAAATGCTTCCCCCATCCGAGACCACAGCCTTTCCGCCACGCATGCCCCCGAATCGCAAATTCTCGAACTGCTTACGACCGCTTGAAGGAGACTCTCGAAGCTCGTTTCGATCTGGGAAGAAGTGCTTGCGACCTTCCGGCGTGTCGACGATCACCTGACCCGCGAACGGGGACCCGGGTGCGAATTCAATTCGCATGTTGGGACCATCTTTGGTCAAATACTCTTCGTGGGATTCAGCCTTTCCGGCTCGGTAAAACGTGACCAGACGGGTGCCAGAGAATCTAAGCTTTTTCGACTTCTCCTGGGCTTCTTTGAGAACCGCCGGAAGTTCTTCCTTCATGCCAGGGCCGCCGCGCTTGGAACCACCAGGTCCCTGTGCTACCAAAAGTGCACAAACCGCAACCGAACCAAAGCTGAAAACAATCTTCATAACAAATCTTCGTAGCTATATCCCACTTCAAGACCTAACTCGGTCTCGCGTTGATTGATACCCGTTCCGGAGATACTCGCAAGGACGGAAGACTCATTATGAACTTGAACGAACTCCCTAGCGATACCGCTGACTTCTGAACCAGTGCCACGAACTGGCGAGACGGGCTGGAACATCATCATCGCGAATGAACCTGCAACTGCGGCGAACCCCAACGACGACCCCCAGGTAGCAAATCTTCTGAGCCTGATCGCCTTCTTCCGCTTATCTGCAGCAGCAAGAAGTTTCAGATTGAGCTCGCTACGCCAAGCCATGCTGAGTGAATCATCTTTCAGCCCAGCGACTAACTGCTTGACGGGTGCCTGCGATGCAAGCATCTCGTCGGTCACAACCGGTTCTCTCTCAAATCGTGTTTTCATCGACTTTCCTCCACTAGATCGCGAACTGCTTGTTGAAGCTGGTTACGCGCCAGAAACAGACGGCTCTTAACCGTTCCGACCGGAATTCCAAGGGAATCCGAAATCTCTTCATAACTCAAATCTTCTTTATCGTGAAGCAACAAGACTGATCGGAGCTTTTCGCTCATTCGACCGATCGCTTGCTCGACCCTCGCGTACATTTCTGAATCTTCAAGAATTGTATCGGGTTGCCAGCGAACATCTGCAACCTCATACTCTTCTTCGATCTCTGCCGACATGTTCATCGACACTTGCTGGACCGTTCGGCCTGCCTTTCTAGCTCGGTCAACACACAAGTTGTAGGCGATTCTGAAAAGCCATGTACGGACCGAAGCTCTCGCATCAAATCGTTCGAAGTTTTGAAACGCCCGGATGAAGACTTCCTGCGTGATGTCTTCAGCATCCTCACTCGAAGGAACCATTCGTCGAACAAAGCCATGAACTCGGTGCTGATAAGCATCAACAACCTTGCTGAACGCTTCGACCCCACCTGGGATGAACTTTGATTCTTCCTGGTTGCGAGTCTGCATCGTCAGAGGTTTGATTCCTAAAGTGCCGGCGAGTCCTTTCATTTCTCTCTCGTGAAAGGTTCAACGATAACGAGAGCCTGATGTTCACCGGATACAAAAAGACCCAGCGAAAGTCCCGCTGGGTCCCGTTTGAATCCGACTTAGAACCGGACGCCGAAGTAGAACCCGAGGGCGTTGACCTCGGACTTCTGGCTACCGAAAAACTTGGCTTCGATGAATGAAGCTGTCTGACCACTGCTCAAATTGAGTCCAGCTCCCAAAGCGAAGGAAAGGCGAGCGATGCTTTCAGTTCCAGCGCCGGAAGGAAGTCCGATGAATCCAACCCCTGCGCCAATGCTCCAGAAAGAATCTCCCTTCTTGCTGGTTCCAACATAGTTGTAAAGCACCGGAATGTGGCGATAGTCGCCTCGGCTGTAAAAATCGATGGAAATTTCGCCAGACTTCGTATACGACTCGTTTCCACCAAGGTCTGCAACCTTGTATTGGAACCCAATTGCAGTGAATTCCTTCACAGCGTCCTTCACCGTACCGTTGGTTGGGAAGGCAAGTCCAAGTCGAACAGTCAGAGGGGTAGAGCTATCGTCCGCAAACGCACTTACCGCCAAAATTCCAAGAGCCGAAACCGCTAATAGCTTCTTCATCAGTTCCCCAGTATAAATCCCTTGATGCCAAGGGCGATACGATCATAGCACCTTAATGCGAATTTGTGGGAGTTTTTGCCGCAACTCGGAGCACTTCCAAGGCAAGTTCAGCGTTTTTGATCAAATCTTTGCGGCTGATGAACTCGTCGTGGGTATGGATCTTTTCCATTCCGGTGGCCATGACGATGGTCGGAACGCCTTTGGCGTTGTAGATATTCGCATCGCTTCCGCCCAGCGTCGTTCTAAGAGTGCTGTCAAGGCCCAGATTCTTGCTGGCCTCTTGACCAACTCGCACCACTTCACTTTCCGTGTCAATAGTGTAAGCGTGGTAGTGCCGCTTGTAGTCGAACTGCACGTCCGCACCCCACTTGTCACCAGCGTTCGTGAAGCACTGCTTCATATGGGCAATCTGTGCATCCAGCGTCTCAACGTTTGTGGACCTCGCTTCCGCCTTTATAGTGACCTCCGGGCAGACAACGTTTGTGCCCGTTCCACCCGTAATGATCCCGATGTTTGCGGTAGTTTCAGCATCGATTCGACCAAGCGTCATCGTCGCAATAGCGTCGGCAGCGACTTGGATAGCGTTGATACCTTTCTCCGGGTCTTTGCCTGCATGGGCTGGCTTACCTGTGATGACGATATCCATCTTGTCGTGGTTCGCGGTTCGGGTGACATAGGTGCCGACGGGAGGGCCGGTGTCTAAGACGAAACCGTAATCAAGATTCAAGTCTTCGATCTTGAGTGCCGCCGCTCCGAGAAGACCAATTTCTTCGGCGACGCTGAGGAGCAGATAGATGTCGCCATGTGCTTCGCCACTTTCTCTCAGAGAAAGGACTGCCTCGATGGCGGGTGCCATCCCGCCTTTATCGTCAGCCCCCAGAATCGTATCACTCGCAGACCGGAAAACTCCGTTTACTTCCTCAATCACAAGGCCCGGAGTCGGCTCAACGGTATCGAAGTGAGCACTTAGGAAGATCCTTGGCGCGCTCGGCAGGTTTCCGGGGACATGAACGATCAGATTGTTAGCGTTGCCGCCGATGATTTCGCCCGCGTTGTCCTCCTCCCATCTCAGCCCATGCTGAGTGAGAAACCCCTTCGTCCATTCAACCACGTCCCTCTCTTGGCGAGATGGCGAGTTGATGTTGCATAGGTCGAGAAAGAGCTGAACGAGCCGGGCTTCGTTAATCACTCCCAAAGTTTAGCCCGGCGATTCCAAGCGGTGCGGTAAAGCGACATGACGTAGGCTGCCATTCCGCCAGCAATGAAAACAACGATCGCTACGCCAATTGGGGAATCAGACAACAGCTCAGACCAGGAAGAGCCGGAGCCAAGCTCTATCGCAACAAAGGCAATTCCGAGCACAACAAAGAACAAAATGAAGTTGATCCGGAAGATCGGAACGAATGGTTTCCACCCAAGCTCAGTGCTCTCAGAGGGCCTCTCGTGACGCAGAATTCTCCAGTTCTCTTCATGATCCAGATGCGAGAGGCAGGTCTTCTCTAGCGGGTTCGCTGTGCGAACCCGCTTTGGACTTGGGTCAGATGCCATAGGCGTAATCGCCGTTGTGTACGTCTTCGATGTACCTGGCCAAAACGTCGATACACGCTTGGACGTCGCTCTTGGCGACGGTCTCATTCACCGTGTGAATGTATCGCGTCGGAGTCGAGAGCGTGAATGCAGGAACTCCACCATTCAGCCGCTGGATCCCACCCGCGTCAGTACCGCCCCGGGGAAGAACTTCCATCTGGTAAGGAATCTCGTTTCGGATCGCGAGTTGTCGGAAGTGCTCAACCACCTTTGGATGGCAGATCAGCGAGCCGTCCATGATCTTGATTGCGGCTCCGCCGCCGAGCTTCGTCACGTGGTCCTGCTCAGGCACTCCTGGAATATCATTAGCGAGGGTTACGTCGAGCGCTACGACCACGTCGGGAGCGAGCCCCGAGCCCGCCGCCGAAGCACCGCGGAGCCCAATTTCTTCCTGAACGGTCGCTACTGCGTAAACGTCCCAGTCGTGCGCTTTAGCCGCCTTAAGGGCCTCGATCATGATGAAAACGCAAACCCGATCATCCATCGCTTTGCAGCTCAGATTTTCGCCCAGTGAAATCATTTGGCGAGACATCGTCACCATATCGCCGATCTTCACCTTCTCCTTCGTCGCCTCTCCTAGCCCGCAGTCCACGAAGAACGAATCGAGGTTCTGGCCAGCATTTGCTTCAGCGTCAGTCAGCATGTGCTTTGGCTTGGTGCCGTACATCAAAACTCCGTTGAGAGCACCGCCTTGGGCATGGACAATTACACGTTGTGAGTTCAGCTGCCGAGGGTCAAAACCGCCCAGTGGTTGAAGGCGGATGAACCCGTCTTTATCAATGAACTTGACGATGAAACCGATCTCGTCCATGTGCGCAGCAAGCATCAGCTTCTTGCCGTTTCCTGAACCCTTTTTAATCGCGATCAGGTTTCCCATCGCGTCGGTGCTGAGTTCGCAGATTCCTCGGAGCTCGCGAGCAACTATCGCCCGAATTTGGTCTTCCTGGCCGGGGACGCCGTGGCCTTCAACGAGTTCTTTCAGGAGTTCGATATTCATCACGCTAGGTTGTACCCTTCCAAACTGTAATAACGTTCCGACAAGCTAAACTTAGCGCATGGGTCGGACCGTTCTTCTTGCTGAAAGCGGCTTGTCGTGGCGCGAATGGCTCAAAACTCACCGTGGTGATGCTGACCTCCTAGTGCTCGATCCTGGCGACGCGAGCCATGGTCCGCCATCCCGAATCCGAGTTCTGCGAGGCGAGAAGCCAATCTTTGATCGCTTCTACGGTTCATTGGATCCGCAAAAGGCTCCTCACCTGATTGTCGGAGCCTTGGTTGAGGCCCTCGAAATCGCCTCGCCGAACCTGGTTATACAACTTTATCCGTACCGAGTCACGCCGGTTCTGCGACAAACGACACAGCTACTCCTTCAACTGTTGAAACCTGACCGAGCACTAGTGAACGCTGGATTCAAGGGTCGATTCCCTGGAACTTTTGAAGAAGTCGAACTCGAAAAATCGTTGCCGAGCCAGGTTCAAGCCGCCCAGCGAAAAGCCCAATGGCTGAGTATGATCGAAAAGTGTGAGGAGCACTCAGTCGACCTTTCTGAGACTATTTTGAGTGGTTCGCGCCTTGGCGCTGGGGACCCTATTGGCGAAGCAAGAAAGACGAAACTCGGCCTTGATGGCGCCTATGTCGAGGTTTCAGGATCGACCTTGTATATCGTCACCGATGACGAGTTTAGCGACGATGTGATCAGCACTTCTCTTGATGTGACTGGGTGCGCCCGCGCACATTTTGTTTCGCCTTCCGTTTACGAAGGAGTTCTTTGCTCCTTTGCAAAACTCTCGGGAGATGATTTTGGCTACGGCTTCCTTCGATCTGTCGATTTCCTCAACCTGCGCGCCCAAGTACTCTGCACCGCAATTCCCCCTGTCCCCGTGCCAATGCTGAAGCTCGGCTCGCTGCGGATCGACGAAAAGGGGAATGAGCTGGGCGAGATGAAGCCGTGGACTGTTTGAGTTGGAGGTTGGAAGTCGGAAGTTCCGGGATCTATCTTCCGACTTCCAACTTCTCGCTTCCAACTGCTCCGCTACATCTCCCGTCTAAACTCCATTGCGGAAAGCAGCGTCGCCGAGTCGGCATAATCTAGTTCTCCGCCGGAGGGCATGCCGTGGGCGATTCGGGTGATTTTGATTCCAATGGGTTTCAGCAACTTAGCCAGATAGAGGGCGGTGGTGTCGCCCTCTATCGTCGGATTGGTTGCGACAATGATCTCTTCAATCGGTTCGTCCTGAAGCCGCCCAAGGAGTTCGCGTATACGCAATTGCTCTGGGCCAATTCCATCCACCGGCGACATCAACCCGTGGAGAACGTGATACCGCCCCTTATAGTCGTTGATTCGCTCCAAGGCGACGATGTCGCGCGGCTCGGCGACGACACACATCAGAGTCTTGTCGCGCCGGATATCACGACAGATCTCGCACTCTTCAAACTCAGAAATGTTCTGACATCGCAGGCAGAACTGCAGCTTCTCTTTAGCCGCCATGATCGCCGATGACAAAGCCGAAGCCTCGTGCAAAGGCACCCTCAACAAATGATATGCCAGGCGTTGGGCACTCTTTGGCCCTACGCCTGGCAGTTTCTCAAGCTCCGCAATTAGCTCGGCAAGCGGCTTTGCGAAAAGCAATTTGGTTTAGAGTCCGAGTCCTGGGATCGGAGGCAGACCCTTGGTGATCTCGCCAACTCGATCAGCTCGAAGCTCGACAGCCTTCTCAAACCCGTCGCGCATGACGCCGACAACCAGGTCTTCAAGAGCCTCAACATCTTCTGGATCGACAACCGACTTATCGAACTTGATCGACTTAATGCGACCAGTTCCATCAAACGTGGCTTTAACTGGACCTTTGTCAACGGTGAGAGTCTCCGTCTCAAGCTCTTGCTCAAGGTTCTGGGCGCGTGCCATCGCATTCTGCACGTTCGCCATGAGGCCTCCGCCTCCACCCATTCCGCCGCCTAGTCCTTTTGGAAGTTTCATAATTGCCTAAATCTGTTCCTCGCCTCCGCCTTGCGAAGCAGGAACGTTGAACACTTCACGCACAATCCGTTCCAATCGAGGGCCGTCTACGGGTAATTCTACCGCTTCAGACTCTATGACGATGGATTCAGTTTTTTTTTTGAGCACGAACTCGATGCTCGTACCTTCCCTACCCAGCTTCGGCAACAGGTCTTGTAAGAACTTCGTGCGCTTGATGTCATCGTTGAACCATTCGTAGTGCATCTGATTCTCAATGCTCACTTGAAGCTTTTCGCCAGAGTCTTCGATGAGCGCGCTCGAAGCTAACCGCATCTTGTGCGGAGCGGGCATGCCGGTGCTCGGGTGCACAGGAATAGACGCCAGTAGCTGCTGCCATACGTCTCCAGCCGCCGAAGGTGCCGCAGTATCTAGTGTGCTCTCGCTTGCCATCGCACCAGCTGCGGTCGCAGAAGAAGAGGTAGCCGGCTCAGTATTTTGCTCCCGCGGCTTTGTAGGAAAATGGGTCTTAGGAGTAACGGCAGCGTCTACCACCTCGCGAGGGGACGCTGTACCTTGAGTTGGGATCCGTACGCCAACTTGACTCAGCCGAATCAACTCGCTCTCCAACCACAGCCTCGGCAACGAAATGTCCCGAATCACCTTATGCGCCTCGGCTAGCGAGGACCGAATTGAGATCAAAAACGGGCGTCCGAGCCGCGCGGCCAGCTCATGCATTGATGACTCCCGCGTCGCGTCAAACTCATCCGAAGAAACCTGATAAGAAATCCGAGTCAGGTCACCCAGCCGATGCAACATCGACTCCAGGAGTGCCCGAGGATCGCGCCCTGACCGAGCAATATCCTGCAAAACCTCAATGATCCGCGCAATCTCACCCTTAGAAATCGCCTCGAGAAGGCCGTCTACGGCTTGCTCGTTCACCAACCCGAGCTGGTCGTAAACCACTTCCGTCGTAATCGCGCCTTCTGAAACCAGGATTGCCTGTTCAAGCAACGTCAGCGCATCCCGGAAACCCCCATCTGCCATGCGCGCAATGGCAGCCACCGCAGCCGGCTCGGCGGTTACTCCCTCCGACGAGCAGACATGGTTGAGGCGGTCAATCAAGTGCTTGAGCGTCGCCCGGTGGAATTCATACTTCTGGCACCGTGACCGGATCGTCGCAGGAACCTTGTTAAACTCCGTCGTCGCCAGAATGAAAATCATGTGCGCCGGAGGCTCTTCGACCGTCTTGAGCAAGGCATCAAACGCCTTAGGCGATAAGTCATGAACTTCGTCGATGATGAAGACCTTATACTTGCCCATCATCGGCGCATAACTCACGACATCAACGATCTTTTCGCGAACGTCATCTACACCGGAATCCGATGCGGCGTCCATCTCGATAACGTCCGGATGGTGCCCCTGAGTGATCGTAAGACAAGCCTCGCACTGATTACAAGGCGTAGGAGTTGGACCCTTCTCGCAGTTCAAAGCCTTCGCCAAAAGACGAGCGGAAGAGGTTTTCCCCGTTCCACGAGGACCCGTAAAGAGAAAAGTCTGAGCAATGCGCCCTGTGGACAGTGCCGACTGAATCGTCCGCACAATGTGCTCCTGACCGATCAGATCCTCAAAGGTCTGGCTACGATACTTTCGGTAGAGAGCGAGCTGAGCCACGTGAAAAATACCGGGAGGGCTGCATCACCCAGAGAATCGACTTACCGCTGCTGCCTTCCGGCCCTGACGGGGTTCGCCGAACTGCTGCCGCGCAGTTCCCGGCGATGAATTGTAGCATCGCCGGGGGGCTATTTTCCTACTTTTTCCCAGGAAGTCCAGGAATGTCTAGCTTATCTTTGGCGTCGGTATAGTCTCTAGCCGTCTCTACGTAGTTCGGCGTTTTGATGACTGGAACCTTGTCCGTCCACTCACCTCGAAGTAGCAACTGTTCCTTTGTGATTGGAATCGACACGTAAAGAACCTTCATGCCTGGCCGCGCATCCGTGCTCAGATTCGAAGGATACTTATCGGTCATGCCTTCTCCACTCCATCCAAACTTATCTTGGATGTGCGCCGGGGCTGAGCGAGGATTGTAGTAGAACTCAAGAACGTAGTTCTTGCCGATCATCGGATACATCGTCGGATCCCGACTCATATCGATTTTCTTATCGAACCGCTGGTTGCGAACGAACAAACCTTCTTGCATATACGTCCGGTCTCTGGGAGGATCAAGGTCAACTCCCTTTGCCTGAGTCTCCCAATCAACAGATCCCTTGATTGCATCAGGATAATCAGCATCCCTCAAAACACACCGGATCCGTGAACCAATCGACAAAACGTTCCAAGTCCCTTGGACTTTCAGAACCTTCTCGTCGACGACAGTGACCTTAGCGCTAAAGCCAACATCGAACGGTGGATTTGTATCATAGTCCGTATAGGTTCCACCGTTCTTTTTGTTAAAGAAACCTCGTTGCGCCATGCGAACAAGCAGAGTATCAAGGTTCCCCTCAATCGTCTCCTTATTTGTCCGGAGGGAGTAATTGCGTCTCTCCTTATCGGCCTCGAAGGCTTTTGAGGCTTCATCGCTAAGCTTGTACCAAAGCTCCACTGACTTATCGACTTCACCGTTTCGCTCGTAGAGCCTCGAGAGCAGATTTCGACGAGCAGGGAGAATGTCCGCCCGCTTGTGCGCCTGTTCCATCCACTTTACAGCGGCAGGATAGTTGTCTTCGATTTTGTGATACCAAAGCCAAGACGTCTCAAAGAACATCTCATAAGTCTTTGGATTCTGCTCCGCACCTTCGGTTCCAAGTGCAACCGCCGACGGAAGGTACCGACGATCCGATCGCTGATCCTCATCCGTGAAGTTGTAGCCGATATGCCACATGCCAGTTGCATAGACGTCGATTTGGTGAGGGTCGAGCATTGTGACCAACCGAATGATCGGAAGGATCGCATCGTAGTTACCCGTCTCGAAGAAGGAGTCAGCTCGAACCCAAAGGATTCCGGCGATAAGCTCACGGAAGCCAGCAAGCGCAAAGAGCATCTGGTCAGCCGAAAGCGAGGCAGAGACGAGGCTCTTACCTTCCTTGACCGGGCTGTAGTTCTTACTCCAACCCGGAAAGACACCGAGATTGCCTATGACGGCCTGACCAACGAAAAGACCCGCAGCCGCAACGGCTAGTTTCGATCGAAATGCTTTCTTAGTTTCGAAACTTCCCATTAGGCTTAGACCTCCTTTCGGTCAAACATGAGCATCCCAATGATGAGCATGATCATGATGTAGAACAGACCATAGAGAACTGCGTTGATCGCATACATGGTTGGGTTCGTGATCGTCGTCTCAGGGTTGATCAGCGGATTCTGAACGTTGTAGCTGGCAAAGTTTGGAAGGATCGAACTCACGATGAACGAGAGTGCCTTTCCAAGCTGAGGAGCATTCGGATTCTTGTTAAAGGAATCAAAGAATGCGTAGCCCAAAGTTCCGATCAAGTAGATTCCTCCGGTAAGGAAGAAGTTCACCAACGGAGCAACGAACGTCGACAGGCAGATCGCCACCGAAGCCAGCAAGCTCATCTGCACGAAGAACATGCCGTAAGCCTGCAGCAACGAAATCCCCTTCGCCCAATCCTGGTGGAACACACCAAACTCAAGCACCGAGACAATCGCCATCAGCCCCATCATGATCGCCAAAGCCGAAACGGCTCCGAGATACTTCCCGATAAGGAACTGCCAGCGCTGAACTGGCTTACTCAAAATCGTGTAAATCGTACGTCGCTCAACTTCGTTGGGCAACATGTAAACCGTCAACGTAATCGCAATGACAGCGCTTGACAACTGAACGATACCGAGAACGAATCCAGTAAGAACCGTCTGCTCTTGACGTGCTGAAAGCACACCCAGAAGCGGTGCAACCAACAGCAACAGAACAGCGATGAAAAGGATGATCAGCAAAACACGCCGACGAATAGCTTCGCCGACCGTCGCCTTTGCAATAGCAATAACTGGTCTCATTTGTTTCGAACCGCCTCCACGAATAGGTCTTCAAGGCGCTTTTTGCGCGGAACAATGCTCACAATCTGGCCACCCTTAGCACGGGCACCATCGATGATCGCGTTGATCTCCGATCCTTCCGGAACGTCGAACAACACGCCAGCCGGAGTGTCGTGAATATTGCCATCTGCGATCTTCATGTCGCTAAAAACGCTCCGATCTAGTTTTCCAACCAGAATCTCGACGCGTCCACCAGCAAGAAGATCTGTCAGCTTGCCCTGTGCAACAATGACGCCATGGTTGATGATCGCCACGCGATCGCAGATCAACTCAACTTCAGAAAGCTCGTGCGACGAAATAAAGACCGTTCGGCCTTCCTCACGGAAGCCCAAGATAAGGTCACGAATCTCGCGGTGAGCGATCGGGTCAAGACCACCCGTAGGTTCGTCAAGGAACAACAACTTAGGATCGTTCAAAAGCGCCTGGGCAAGCCCGATGCGCTGTTGCATACCCTTCGAGTACTGGTTGATCGTCTTGTTGGTATTGCGTGCATCGGCAAGGCCAACGCGCTCCAGCAAGTTCTGCATGTGCGCCACATCGGAGATTCCGAACAGCGAACCGTAGAACTTGAGGATCTCAAGTCCGGTCATGTACTCGTAGTAATAAGGTCGCTCGGGGACGTAACTGATCAGCTTGTGAACGTCAAAGTCTCCAAGTTCCTTACCAAGAATGTATCCTTCGCCTGACGTTGCTTCAATGATGCTCAGAAGCATCTTGATGGTCGTCGTCTTCCCGGCGCCGTTTGGCCCCAAGAATCCGAAAATCTCGCCTTCTTCAACGTGAAGGTCGAGCTTGTCCACAACGGTAAGGTTTCGGCTTTTGCTCTTGTAAGTCTTTGTTAACTGCTTTGTTTCTATGGCGGCGGCCAAGGGTCGCGCACCTCCCTATGATTTAAGATCGCGTCTAGGATACCTGTCAGGAGGCAAGACGCACGCCCCCGACTTCGGTGTCAGACACAATTCCCGCGCCAGAAGTTCCGATTTTCACAAAAATCTGAAAAGCCGTGCGATTTGTGCCTGAACCCAGCAATGTTACCGGGAAGCACAAGGCTCAAGCATTGAGCCTTCCGTCGTCCGAGAAGTTGCACAGTTATGTAGCCAAGAGACTCGTGCTCCTAACTTCCTGCTTTCTCCTTCCGTCTACGGAACGACTCGCCTCTGAACCCAGTTCTGGACCCGGTAAATTTGCTAGGGACCCCGCACCTGACCCCGTCGATTGTTATATCGATATATTTCTTAACGAATTCTCAACAATCGCTTGCGTTTCCGACATGGGGCTGGCAATAATACCAGTCACCAGTTGATGGGACACCTTAGGGGGAGAGATCCAAGGGCAAAGTCAACGGTGCAAGCCTTTGTGAGGTTGGCCAGCATAGCTCTCCTATCCGCCACCTCACATTTTTTTCGCCTCAACACCTGTATCAAGGCGTAGACCGCAGTAGCCAAAGGCGCATGGTAAACGCACAAAAAAACCCAAGCGGAGGAAAAACCTCCACGCTTGGGGATCAGTCGCCACTTAGCGGGATCGCTTTCGACGGGCAAGAGCCGCAATGCCGAGTCCCAAAACGGCGATGGTTCCCGGCTCAGGTACAGGATTAAACTCGTGAATGAAGCGGAAACTTGCCGCTGGAGTGATCTGATTGATCAGATTGGTATCAGTCCAAGTGGGGCCCGAAGTATTGATCAGGACAAGCCGCGTTCCGCCGGTCGTCAGAATGTTTCCGTTTCCGAGCTGGTAAACCCCTCGTAAGCCCAAAGAAAGCGAAACATCGTAGCTACCCACCTTGTTGCCAGCACTATCGAAGCGGTAAAGACCAGTTGGCAAGCTGAACCCGGCAACCATCACCTGATTATTAAAGGTTCCGATTTGTTGGGGGAAGTTCATGTCCGCCGAACCCGGTGAGTTGTAAAACTTGCCGAGATAATTTCCAGAGAGGTCGTAGCGGTCAATATCATCACTGGCCGAATCCGAAACGTAAACCTCTGAACCAAACTGCTTAATGTCCCAAGGGCTGGCGCTCCCCGAGCCGGCACCCAGAGCAAAATTGCCCAACAGGTTTCCGGAAAAGTCATACCGATAAACTCCGATTGCTCCGCCGTTGCCCGTCCCTGCGTTTGCGACCCAAACTTGGCCGTTCACAACGTTTAAGCCTCGGATATTGTCAAGTTGCCCCGACAACGATCCAAGAAGACTCCCGGTATGGCTGTACCGATAGATAGAGTCGTTGACCTGGTCCGTGATCCAAATTTCAGAACCCACTTGCTTTGCCGCGACTGGAGTTGTGAACGCGCTGTTCACGATGAAGTTGGCATCAACAACCGCTCCAGTCTGCGCGTCCAGCTTCAGAATCCGGTCATTCCCCGAATCTGGCACCAACAGAAACTGCGCAGAAGCCACTCCGGACATCACAAACAACGAGCAACTAAACAAAAAGCGCATTTTGCAATGTTACTGCAAACCCGGAACATGTACGAGCCAGTAAAAACACCAGGTGGAACAAGATACTGACAAGTGCTGGGGCTCTCAATCCTCACGAGCCGCTTCAATAAACGCCCGAACCGCCCCCAGATCCCTCCTGCCAATTTCTTCTTCACCCCCCGAAAAAGCAACCACCATAACCAACCGCATCTCGCACCGCCCCAAACCGAAACCGTGCTCGAAGAGCGTTCCAAGACTTCGCAAGAAGTCCCGGTCGTTACGACCGCCTCCCCTTCAACACGCAAAGAGCGGCGATAATCGCCGGGACTCGAGGCAGACCATATCTATTTCACTACCGCCCGTACCGCACCCGAGCAATCTCACTCATCTCTAGCCTGGCCTCCCAGGCAGTCGGCACGCCGACACATAGCTTAAGCATTACCGGCTTTCCGCGATCCACGAGCACTCCCCTGACGAGCCGCTCAAAGTCTCGGGGTTAATCACTGAGATTTCAGCAAACTTGCATCAAACAAGGTTGACGAACCCCCAATTTCTTCGCCTAGTAAGTGATTGTCAAAAACTCTGCAATGCTCGAGGCTTGCCTCGCACCCCCAACCGCCCCCAACCAAAAACCCTTTGAACCTAACGCCCTCTTCAAAACACATCGATGTTCTCACTATAAACCGATCCCCAGAAGTGATGATCCAAAATTCAGACATTTCCGAGGACCCGCGAGCCCCGAATCCCTGCGCCCCATGCGCCCCTCAAAAGCGCCTAAGTGACGCAAAACTGAACCTAAGCGCCCCACGAAATGCGTCGCAGTTCTCTCCACCGAATCCCTCAAGCTTGCCGAGCCGCTTCGATAAATGCCCGCACAGCACCAAGATCTTTCCTGCCGACCCCTTCCTCGACTCCGGAAGAAACATCGACCATAAACGGCCGAACTCGGCGCACCGCGTCAGCAACATTATCCGGCGTCAAACCGCCCGCCAAAATCACCGGACGATCAGCCAAAGCGACGAACTCGGCGGCAAAACCCCAGTCCAAGACCAAACCTGTCCCGCCATAGACCCCATCCTTATAAGCATCCAAAAGCAAAGCCGAGGCATTCACCGTCTGCTGAACAAAGTCCGCCGGCTTCTGCCCCGCCCTAAACCTCAAAGTGTGAATCCGCTTCGTCGAAGGCTCCGGATACTCCTCCCACTCTGCCCCCTGAACCAAGTCGAAGAGCCCGCGGAAGGCAACTCCGGTTACTCGCCCAAACACCGCCACCTTAATCGGAACCGGGGGCAACTTCTGCAGCCAAGCCGTATCCGTCTCCGAGATGCACCGAGGCGACGACGGCTCATGAACAAACCCAACCGCATCCGCCCCGAACTCAATCGCCATCCGAGCGTCCCGCTCGTTCGTCACCCCGCAGATCTTAACCCGCGTCACCGACCCATAACCTCGCGAACCTTAGCCTCAATATCTGCCGAAGCACAAAACGCCGTCCCGATCAAAACCGCATCCGCCCCCATCTCATGCACCGCCCGAACGTCCTCTGCACACTCGAGAGCTGACTCAGAAACCCGCAGAACCCCATCCGGAATCAACCGAATCAACCTCGAAGTGGTGGAAAGGTCAGTCTTGAAGGTCCGCAGATCACGATTGTTAATCCCAATCATGTCCGCCCCCAACTCCACCGCAAACTCCGTCTCCGCCTCATCATGCACCTCGACCAAAACATCCAACAGCCGGTGCTTCGCCTCATGATAAAGATCCGTCAAAAGCCCCCGCTCCAACCCGGCAACAATGAGCAAAACACAATCCGCTCCCCAAGCCCGCGCCTCATCCAACTGATAAGTGTCAAAAACAAAATCCTTCCGGAGCAACGGCAACGAAACTGCCGCCCGAACCTCCCGCAGATAAGTCGGCGAACCCTGGAAATACTGAACATCAGTCAGCACTGACAAACAACTCGCCCCCGCCCGCTCATAGCTTTGGGCAATGGCGACCGGATCAAAGTCCGCCCGAATCTCGCCCATCGAAGGAGAACCCTTCTTAACTTCGGCAATCAAGCCGGGACGATCAGCCGCTAAAAGTGCAGCCCTGAATCCACGAGGCTGAAAAGCCGATGCCCGAGAACGAAGCTCCTCAACCGAAATCACCTGCCGAGCAAGCGCAACTTCGTCGTGCTTAGTGGCGAATATTTTCTCCAGAATCGTCAAGCGTCCGCCTTCAGCCGTTCAAGCTTGCTCGCCGAAGCTCCACTTCGCACGGTCTCCAAAGCCAACTCGTACGCCCCTTTCCAGTCATCGGCTAGCCCCGCCAGCCGAACCGCGACCGCTGCGCTCGGAAGCACAGCAAGACACTTGGGCGACGCAACCTGCGTCACTGCTTCTTCAAGAAGCTGCCCATTATCCAACGGAGTCTCGCCAGAAAGCAGAGCCGAGAGATCAACCGGCTTCGCCCCAAAGGTCGCCGGGGTCCATTCTTCCCTTCTGACTTCCCCGTTCTCGACAACGCGAACTTGGGTAACCGAGATTGGAGAAATCTCGTCCATCCCTGGTTCACCGTGAACTACAATCGCAAACTCAGTGTCAAGCCGAACCAGTGCTTCGGCAACCATCGACAACAATCCTGGCTCCCAAACTCCAACAATCTGCCGGCGCGCGCCTGCCGGGTTCAGCAAGGGTCCAAGAACGTTGAACACTGTCCTAAAAGGAAGCTCCTTGCGAATTGGCCCCATCTTCGCTCCGGAGGGGTGGAACTTTGGAGCAAACAAGAAGGCAAAACCAAGATCATTCAACCGCCGCGAAGCATCTTCCGGCGTCTCGCAAAGTGGAACTCCAATCGCTTCCAAAACATCAGCCGAGCCGCATCGCCCCGTGATCGCCCGGTTCCCGTGCTTAGCAACGGTCGCTCCAGCTCCTGCCGCAATGATCGCAGCTGCCGTCGAGACGTTAAAGGAGGAGACTCCGCCTCCAGTGCCACAGGTATCAATGTGGTTCTTCACCGGAGAAACGACTGGAACGCAGTCTGCCCTCAGAGTTCGAGCAAAGCCTGCAATTTCGTCGTTGGTGACGCCTTTCATCTGGAGTGCAGTCAAGGTCGCACCGATCTGAACCGGAGTCGCGTCCTTGATCAAGCTTTTCATCAAAGAAGAGGCCTCAGCAAGCGAGAGATGCTCGCGGTTGGCAACTTTTCCTAGCAACGGTCCAAATTCCATTGAATCGATTATCCCTCACTTCCACCCCAACTACCCCTTCCTTAACAACACTGACATCCAACAGTTGAACCAAAAGTGAGGGTCATGGTCGAGAAAAACTGATCAGAACCCCAGCAAACATCACAAGTCTCGCATCAATTGCCATCGATCTCAGCACATTCCGTCTGAAACAGTCATTTCTTAAGTAGAATCCAGGAACTGTTCGTGATCCATCGGGGTCACATACATTACACGCAGCTCACCCGCATGTACGTGTAGTTGAAACTCACTTCGGTGTAGAACCGAATCTTATCTGGAAGCCCACGTAGCAAACGCTACCGTACGTGAAATCCCATTTCGGACACGTACGATGAGAGGGCTTTGTGGCTAACGCTGCTTCCCGCGCTCTTTGAGTCGTGTCTCCTGACGAGCACAATTATGAAAAGAGCATTTACGCTTATAGAACTCCTCGTAGTCATTGCGATCATCGCGATCCTTGCTGCGATCCTCTTCCCTGTTTTCGCTCAAGCGAAGGCCGCTGCCAAAGCATCGACGACCATCAGCAATGTCAAGCAAGCTTCGCTTGCAATCATCATGTACGGCGGCGACTTTGATGACGTCTTCCCAATTGCAACAGCATGGAACACCGGGTCGGATCAGCTCTCATTCGGTACAGGACTCGCGTTCTCAACGTGGGCTTGGAAGTCCTTGCCATACACCAAGAACTCAGACTTGTTCATGGATGCTCTCGCAACACCAAACGTCCGACGAGCCGCAAACCAACAAAACTTCGACACGTTCTACGTCCAAATGGGCTACAACCATGCCTACCTGAGTCCTGACTTCGGTTCATCACCTGGAACTCAAACCCCAGTCTCCCAGACTTCGTTCGCGAACCCTGCGGAAACCGTCATGCTTGCCAGCAAGTACTCGCAAACCGAAAACAAGTCTGGGTCCACCTATGGAACCGGATTTCCAGGCGGGATTCTTTCCGACGCAACGGTTGACGCGCCAGACTGCTACTTCATCCCACAATGGTGTCTAGCCGGTTGGGGCGGTGGAGCAAGCAGCTTCTTCGAGGGCACCCTCAAACTAACCCCTGTCCAGGGTGGACGAACTGGCGGCGTCAGCTTCCGACTCGCGAACCTCGCGACCGTCGGTTGGAGCGACGGTCACACCAAGAGAGTATCCGCAGGATTCCTTTCCCAAGGAACCAACTGGTCCCCGACCGCTCCCGAAGGGGTTCGCATCAACGACACCACGAAGTATGTGTGGGATAACCTTTGATGAAGTACTCCTTACTACTCTGCGCTCTCCTTGCTCTCGGCTCACTAGGCTGTTCAAAGGAAGCTCCTGTTGATAAGAACAGCGACCTGGCAAACGCTGGCGCGATAACTGGCGACACTGGCACACCTTCCAAGGCTCCAGCCAAGGGAATGTCACCAGATTCACTTACGGTTCCAGATAGCGGAAAGTAAACCGTTCTGACAATGCCTAGCACTCATCTGAGCGCTAGGCATTGTCCATTCTGAGACGCCTAAGACGGACAAATTAGGCACCAATTTTCCCTGATCGAACACCCTCGCTTGAGCCTAGCTTCTAGGTATGCTCTTGGCTGATGGGATCGTACATCGGCATCCTCGCGCTCATGGGACTCGCAGCATTTCTCTGCGCAGTCTTTGCCACTATCAGTTGGCTTCTGGGACCAAAGCGAAACACCTCTTACAAGAATGCTCCGTACGAGTGCGGCGTTGCTCCGGTCGGAGATGCTCGCGAACGATTCCCGATCAAGTTTTATCTCGTTGCGATCATCTTCATCTTGTTCGATATTGAAGTCGTCTTCCTTTGGGCTTGGATGACTGTTTACAAGGGCGGAACTGCTGAGTTCATCAAGTTCACCTTCTTCGAGTTCCTGGCATTCATGGCGACTTGGGTCTTAGCCTACGCGTATATCTTAAAAGTGAAAGCGATCGAATGGGATGAGCCAGAAGCAGACCCCCGAGAGTTTCAGGAGGCCGCGTAATGGTTGCAGAAACCGAAACACTCCTGTCTCTTCTGGGCGAGCGGCTCCTTAAAGTAGCCGAAAAGCACGCCGGGACCTACTTCTGCGTTGCCCCCACCGATCTTCTTGAAACTTTAACCGCACTGCGAGATCAGCATGATTACAAGTTCTTCAGCGAGTGCGTTGGCGCCGACTACAGTACCTGGACCCACGAGCGAGATCTTTCCGGTCGCTTCGAAGTCGTCTACAACCTCCTTTCGCTTTCGAGCGGAAACCGGGTCTTTGTCAAAACGAGTGTGAGTGATGGCGAATCCATCCCTTCCGCGATTCCTGTTTACCAAGGCGCCGAGTATCCGGAGAAAGAGATCGGAGATATGTACGGCATCAAGTTCACCGGAAACGAACTGAAACCCGGCGAGCGGTTCATGCTTCCCGACGACTGGGTCGGCTTCCCGCTTCGCAAGGAGTATCCGCTTGGCGGCGAAGACGTTCTTTTTGATATCGGAACACGGGGTCCAGCCGTAGAGGATAAGATGCGCCCGCACGCTGGAGAGAGCTTTGAGGGCAAAACCGGAACCGAGGAGGTCAGCGGACGATGAACCAACAGACTTTTATGCCGTCCACCGAGACGATTTTCCAGCGTGTTGGCGAAAACACGATGATCGTCAACATGGGTCCTCAGCACCCATCGACCCACGGCGTCCTGCGGGTCATCACCGAGCTCGACGGCGAAACCATAGTTCAGTGTAAATGCGTAATCGGCTATCTCCACACCGGAATGGAGAAAGAAGCTGAGTACCAGCAGTATCTCAAATGCGTTCCGATGACCGATCGGATGGACTACCTAAACGCGAATGGGAATAACCTGGCCCACGCTCTTGCCGTCGAGCAATTGCTTGGTTGTGAGATTCCTAAGCGAGCCCAGTACATCAGGGTCATCCTTGCTGAGTTAAGTCGGATCGCTTCACACCTCGTTTGGCTAGGAACTCACGCGCTTGATATGGGTGCGATGACGCCGTTCTTTTACACGTTTCAACAGCGTGAGCTGATTCTCGACATCTTCGAGATGGTGAGCGGTGTTCGAATGATGCCTTCCTGGATCGTTCCCGGCGGTTTACGAGGTGATGTCCCCGCCGAGTTCGAGCCAAGGCTTCGAGAGTTCCTGAAGAGCTTCGACAACGAGATGGACACCCTTGAGGGTCTGATCAACGAAAACCCAATCTGGAAGGAGCGCACCTACGACGTCGGGATTTTGTCGGCTTCGGACGCGCTTTCCCTCGGTTGTTCGGGTCCCATCTTGCGCGCTAGTGGCATCAACTGGGATCTTCGCAAAGATAAGCCTTATTCTTCGTACGAAGACTTCAACTTCTCGGTCCCCGTCGGCCGAACGGGCGACGTTTATGACCGATATCTGGTCAGGATGGTCGAACTTCGAGAGAGCGCAAAGATCATCAAACAGGCAATTGATGGACTTCCAGAGGGTGACTACTGCACGTCAGATCGCAAGATCGCGCCTCCGCCGAAACCGGAAATCGACTTCTCAATGGAGTCTCTCATTCACCACTTCAAACTCTACACCGAAGGATTCCGCCCTCCGGTCGGCGAGGCTTATGCCGCAGTTGAAGGATCAAAAGGTGAATTAGGCTTCTACATCGTCAGCGATGGATCGAATCGACCTTACCGATGGCACGAAAGACCTAGTAGCTTCATGAACCTCAAGTCCCTCGAAGTTCTTGCGAAAGGACGGATGATCGCCGACTTGATCGCGATCATTGGCTCAATTGACATAGTTTTAGGTGAAATTGATCGTTAAAGGAACTCATCAGAGTTCCCCCATTCACTAATTTCCGGGAAATTCTCTAAAAATAGCTTCTGTTTTGACAAAGACAGTGATAATATATTCCCACCGATAAGGAACACTCGTCGAGAGTTGCAAGTCGGTTTACATGTGTGGCAATGGTGCCACAGGGAAATCATAAATGAAACGAGCATTCACCCTCATCGAACTCCTCGTGGTTATCGCGATCATCGCGATCCTCGCAGCGATTCTCTTCCCAGTCTTTGCACAAGCTAAAGAAGCCGCAAAGAAATCCGCTGACCTCAGCAACAACAAGCAGCTTGGAACGGCTACAGCCATCTATCTTGCTGACTCCGATGACATGTTCCCGCTTCAAGCAGGACAAGACTTGACAGGCGTTTGGGGCTTTAACTTCAACAAGTACGTTCCCCACAACTGGTCAGCTGCTCCATCGAACGCAAACCGACCGTTGTACTCCGAAACCTTCTACATGAACTCGATTCAGCCATACGTGAAGAACGTTGAGATCAAGCGAAGTGTTGGATCAAACGTTACGACCTATCAGCCAGCTGAAGCAGTTGTGGTTGGTCGAGTTCGAGAAACCACCAACTATGCTTACAACGGCTTCCTGAGCGCGTTCTCTTCGACTGCTGTTGCGGCTCCTTCCAGGCTTCCTTTGTTGACGGGTGTTAACGGTAAGGATGCAGGTAGCGGATGGGGATTTGCTAACCCAGCACTCACCTGTGCTACTCCAAACGCAACTTGCACCTTCGTTGGCGGCAACTATGACGTCAACGGATTCAGCACCGGTTGTGCGGCTGGTAATGGTGGCACAGGCGCTATCTACACCTCATGGAACGGTTCAAACTATTGGCACTTCGCCAAGGGCCAGAACTGGGCATACTCGGATTCAAGCGCGAAATTCCGACCAACGGGTCGAGCTGTTCTTCCTGGAGCGGCAAATGATCCGATGGCCAACTATAACTTGACCACCGGTACAGCTACCAGCTACTACTGGGATGGATGCCATGCGTGGCTGTTCCGTCCGAACTGGGACTTCAACCGCTAAGGTCTCCCATCACTACGGCTCCGCACCAAGTATATTGGTGCGGAGTTTCATAGATTTACGTACAGTGAAAATTACGAAATGAAGCTACGACACATCTCCGCTCTAGTTCTCCTCTCTCTGCTTGGTCTATCCGCTATCGGTTGCTCCGGAAGCGCAGAAGAAGCCTCGCCGACACCTCCTGCCGCAGCTGCGCAGCCTGCAGAAGACAATCCAAACAAAGGCGCTACCCAAGTCTCACCAAACGGACCTGCTTCGGCATTATAAACGTGAAATCACTTCTCCTTTCGTGTCTCGTTGTTTCATCTGCAATCTTGGTTACAGGTTGCGGTTCGGCGGATGACGCCAAAGGAGAAGCGGCTGTTGCTCGGCTCCAAAATCGCGCCAAGCCGGGTTTCATTAGGGTGCTTAACCTCACTTCCGGTAGCATTGACGTTTATGATAAGGAACGGCCGATCTCCAAGGGAATTCCCAGCCAAGGGATTTCAGCTTTCAATCCGATTTCTTCTGGCGATCGGAAGCTTAAAGTTGGAAACAAAGAGATAAAGCTTAACCTTGAGAACGGAGTCTGTGCAACTATCGTTGCGTACGAGTCCAGAGAGCCTGAAATTCTGCTGGGCGAGGTTCGCTACGCTGATCCTGCTGGCAACCTGCAAGTTGCGCTCGCAATTGGAGACGGGTCAAAATCGTCATTCTCGAAAAAGGTTACTGGGGGTTCAGCCGCGCTTACAGTTGAGGCCCGCGAAAAGGGAGTAAGTCCTACAAGATATAGTCTTGACATCGGAGAGTACACAGTCGACGGACAGCCCCTAAGCGTTGCCAAAGACTGCTCTTATACGATTTTAGTTGTACCTGGCTCAAAAGGTTCAGGGGTATTTGCTTTGCGAAACACGCCAAACCTCGAGGCGAAAATGGGTGGAATAGCCGCCAATTAATTGCAGAGCTCTCAACGGCATATTTCAGAAGGCAATCTTGCTCAGCTGATTGCCTGATCGTTAGTAATAGCCTTTGCTTGACTGGTTAGCGGCATCGACCCAGTCGGCGACGAAGAGCTTCATCTTCTCGACATCTACCGTACCGGTCGGAATCACGCGGATAAACGCACCCTCATCCTTAGCCCTATTGGTAAAGAGGTACATCAGCATGTCGCGTTTGACCTTCGACATGTTTCCGTAATAGCCCCTATTCAATCGGAAGAAGTACATTGCAACGCGTTCATTTCCGCCTTGCTCCATGTCGACCAAAGTGATGGGAAGATCACCATGAGACTTTGTCTTGATGACATCTTCTCGCTGATTCGAGAGGCGCCAGCCTTGGGCAGAGAAGCAAATTTGAGGATCGTGAAAACTCTCCTTGCTATTGCTCGCAATCGCAACGACGTCATACGACTCGTTGCCGTTCACAAAAACTCTTGCGCAGATTCCCCACGGTTTCAAGATGTCGTATGAGCTCTTGTCCATCTTGTAGGACACTTTTTCGCCATCCTTCAGCATCGGCTGAAAACGCCCGACCTTAGTAGGCAACATAGCGATCACCTGGTCTTCTGTGAGAGTCTTCTCCGCAGGTCTTGGCGCAAAGTTGTAACCCAAACCGATGGTGGTGAGTAATCCCGAAAGAATCCAGAGTGTTTTTTTCATTCTTTCCATCCTAGCAGCCTAGCTGCTTTGAAGATAATCCAGAAGCATATCAGGAGCATGATGTAGCCGCTCCAGTCGTGGAAGGCAGCCCCTGCGGGAGCACCCCACTGTTCGCCTACCATGCCGATCATGGCGATGCGAAGACCGTTCATCAGCAAGCAAAGCGGAACAATCAGGAGCAACATCATGAAGTTGAAGTTGATGGTTGACCGGGCGAACAGGATGAAGTGACAAGTGAAGCACGTCACGGCCACAAGAAGCTTTAGACCTGAACAAGGCACCGCGATGTTCAAAGCATACGAGTTCAATTGGATTGACGTCGGATCGAGTCGAGTGGGGTTGAATCCCGTGAGGCCCAGGAGTTTCTCGGCTACCGTCGTAGAAGCAATCTGCAGTTCATTGGTGTTGGCATCGAGATACGAGCTCGCGATTGGGAGCATGAATACGATGAACAGGATCGGGAAAAGCGCTCTCCAGGCCCAAGTTCCGCCGAAAAGGGTCCAAACGACGCCGAAGACGGCAGCTATGAAGCAGATGGACTGCATCGCCCACCAGTCACCAATGAATGCGATGTATTGGAAGTATGCAAGCGGAGCTAGCAGCACCAACACCATCGGCGCGCTCTTCCGGGCGGACTCAGCAAACATGTCTCGGCGCCGGTGAAGCTGCCAAATGATCAAAAACGGAACCAGGATGATGTGGGAGTAGTTGTCGTCCTCGTTCCACATCTTATAGACCTGGCGGTACAGCGGCCAGAACATGAGACTAAGGCCGATTAGCCCGACAACCGCAGGGATGAATAGCTCATGCCTCGAAACTCGAACGAGCCCGCCGCCCTTTATCCAGTCAAGCACGCGTCGAAGGACCGCCTGAACATCGTCCAGCATTGAGCCCTTCTCTTGCTTTGCCTCTAGTTTTGCGACCTGCTCCAAATCAAATTCTCTCTCGTAGTAACGCTAAAATCGTGCCAATCATTCCAGAAAACTACATCAACTCGCGGAAGTACTGTACCGTTTTCGAGAGACCTTCCTCAAGCTGAGTCGTTGGTTCCCAACCCAGGAGGGTTCTTGCACGGGTGATATCAGGTCGTCTCTGCTTTGGATCGTCGACCGCAGCATCCAGGTGAATGATCTCTGACGATGAGCCAGTCACCTTGATGACTGCTTCGGCGAATTGAAGAATTGTCCGCTCCTGTTCGGTTCCGATGTTTACAGGATCGTGCAAATCGGACTCCATGAGTCGGTAGACGCAGTCAAGAATATCCGCGCAGAACCCGAAGGATCGGGTTTGCGATCCGTCGCCATAGATCGTGATCGGTTGATTCCTAAGTGCTTGGTTCACGAAGTTTGGAACCACGCGACCGTCGTCGAGTCGCATACGCGGACCATAGGTGTTGAAGAAGCGAATTATTCTCGAGTCGACGCCTTTGAACCGGTGGTAAGCCATGGTCGTGGCTTCGGCAAATCGCTTCGCCTCGTCGTAGACTGAGCGTGGACCGTTGGGATTGACATTGCCCCAATAAGACTCGGGCTGTGGAGAAAACTGGGGGTCGCCATAGACTTCCGAGGTGGAAGCCAAGATGAATTTCGCGCCCTTCGAGACCGCGAGATCCAGGCAGTTATCTGTCGCGTACGAGCCGGCCCGAAGGACGTCGAACGGAATCTTCTTGAAGTCGTCTGGAGAGGCCGCAGAAGCAAAGTGCGCAACAAAGTCCACCGACCCATCGATGGTGAAAGGCAACGAGCAGTCGTGCTTGACAAACTCAAACCTTGAATTGCTTCTCAAGTGCGCGATGTTCTGTTCGGATCCCGTAATCAGACTGTCTATCGCGACAACTTCGTGCCCTTTGCTCAATAACAAATCTGAGAGATGCGATCCCAGAAAACCTGCTCCACCAGTCAAAACAACTCTCATAGCTCATCTATATTGTGGCTGTATGGCACGCTGTTCGCAGGTACATTTCAACGACATGCCAAACGAATTGCCAGCCGGAGTAGTCATTAAACCGCTTGGGACTCACAGGGACTCGCGGGGCCACCTGACTGAGTTATTTCGGTCGGACGAGATTCCGGAGGGAACTCTCCCCACGATGGGATACATCAGTGTCACACATCCCGGAATCGCCCGCGGACCTCACGAGCATGTCAACCAGACTGATCTATTCTGTTTCGTCGATGGAGAATACGAGTTCCGCCTCTGGGAGAACCGACTAGACGAACCGGAGTGGAGCGGAACATTTCTTGTTGGTAAGTCAAATCCTGTCGCGATCATCGTGCCTCCCGGCGTCGTGCACGGCTACAAGAATGTTGGCTCTGAAGATGCATACGTTCTTAACTTTCCTAACCAACTGTATGCTGGAAAGGGTAAGACTGAACCTGTGGACGAAATCCGTCATGAGGATATCGATTCACAATTCAAATTCGATTGACGCCAAGCGTCAAATTCTGTCGGCGAGTTGCCGACAATTTAGTCTGAGTCAAATATGAAGGTAGCGGTTGTTGGAACTGGGTATGTCGGGTTGGTCACTGGATTGGTGTTGGCCGACTTAGGAAACGAAGTCACGTGCGTGGATAAAGACCCTAAAAAGGTTGAATCAATCCACGCTGGTATTGCACCGATTTTTGAGCCAGGCATCGAAGAGATGCTGAAGCGAACCATCAAGAACGGCAACTTTACGATTACGGACTCGATTGCTGACGCAGTGAAGAAGTCGGAAATAGTCTTCATTGCGGTAGGAACTCCTCCGGCTGCCGACGGTACCCCAGACCTAACAGCGGTCCGCGCTGTTGCCAAAGACATTGGCAAAGCCATCGATAAGCCGACAATCGTGATCAATAAATCCACTGTTCCAGTTGGGTCGGGAGACATGGTCGAGCAAATCATTCGGGAACAAGGAGTGTCCAATGAAATGTTCGATGTCGTTTCAAATCCTGAGTTCCTTCGCGAGGGTAGCGCGATTTCAGACACTCTCAATCCGGATCGGATCGTGATTGGCACGCGTCGTCCAGAGGCGGCCGAGAAGCTGAAGGAGCTCTACGCCCCGCTTCAGTCAGAGTTTATCGTCACTGACTTGAACTCGGCAGAACTCATCAAATACGGCGGAAACAGCTTCCTAGCCCTAAAAATCAGTTTCATCAACGCTATGAGCCGCGTTTGCGAGCTTTGCAACGCGAACATCGGAGACGTTGCCAAAGGCATTGGAGCAGACCAGAGAATTGGGCCGCAATTTCTGTATGCCGGGCTTGGCTGGGGCGGCTCATGCTTCCCTAAAGACGTTCAGGGAATGGTCGCAACCGCTCAAGGACTCGACTACGATTTTGGTCTTCTGAAGGAGGTCATCAAGATCAACGACGACCAAACGCATCACTTCCTCGACCGGATCGAGAGCCGAATCGGAGGATTTGAGGGCAAGACAGTTGGTCTCTTAGGTCTGGCATTTAAGCCAAACACGGACGACATCCGCGATGCGAAAGCCTTAGTCATTATCGACCGAATTCTAAAGGCTGGCGGAAGAGTGCAGGCCTACGACCCGGTTGCCTCTCACCTTGTCGAAGAGCACTTCCCTGCTGCGATCTATGTGAACTCAGCCTATGATGTGAGTAAGGGTGCGGACGTCGTCGTTCTCGTCACAGAATGGAACGAGTTCCGACAGATCGATCTTGCCCGACTTGCCGGATCGGCGAGAGAAGCGATCATGTTCGATGGTCGACGCGTGTACGCACCCGAAAAAGCCAAGGCCGCGGGGTGGGAATACCACACCATCGGCATCGCTTCATGAGGAACATCATCATCGTTTGCGACGGTGCCGGCCCTACCGGCGGCACCGAGCGTGTTGCGATCACATCAGCGCTGGCACTGAAAGACACGGGCTTCAACGTGACATTCTTCGCCGGCGAGCCAGTATCGACTCCAGAACTTGACAACATAGATTGCGTGTCGATGGAGCAGCCCGACGCGTACCACGCCTCTAAGGCTGAGGTTCTGAAGCGATTTGTTTGGAATCAAGCCGCAGAAGCAAAGCTCGGTGAACTCCTGTCCAAGTTCAGTCCAGCCGATACTCTGATTCACGTTCATGCTTTTCGGCGTATTCTCACGGGATCCGTCGTCAAAGAGGCCAAACGACGAGGCTTCAAGCTGGTCTTTACGCTTCACGACTTTGGCATCATCTGTCCTAACACCACACTCTACATTGCGCCCAAAAATCAGATCTGCACCCACAAGCCGCTTTCCCTAGCCTGTAAAACCTGTCAGTGCACGCACAAGGGGTGGCCGATGAAGGTGATGCAGACTGCGAGAGGTTCGAGAATCGCCAAAGAGCGGATCCTCGAAGATTTCGATCACTTCATCTTCGTGAGCGATTTCAGTCGCCGGATCATCGAACCCCACTTGCCAAAGGCTACACCATCCACAACCATTTATAATCCGGTGTCTAAAAGTCAAGAACCGAAAACTGATCAACGCGGGCCAGTCTTCACCTACGTCGGGCGTTTGTCGCAAGAAAAAGGCGTGGCTGGTTTTGCTCGTGCAGCAAAAGCCGCCGGCGTGAAGTGCCAGTTCATTGGTGATGGTCCTGAACGAGAAACCATCCTTGCCGCCAATCCTGATGCGTTTCTAACAGGCTGGCTTTCACACGAGGAAGTTCAGACAAAGATTCGACAGAGCCGTGCCATCGTGATGCCTTCCCTTTGGTACGAAACCGCCGGTCTTGCGGTGATCGAAGCCGTTTCTCAGGGAGTGACGGCAATCGTTGCCAAGAACTGCGCTTCGACTGAGTACATTGAGCACGGCGAAACCGGGGTCCTCTACCAAGGCGAGGCAGAGCTCACGGCGGTCCTAGCAGCCATGACGGATGAGCAGGCCCTAATCCTCGGTGACGAGGCGTACAAGCGGTATTGGGATGACCCGCTGACAACAAAAAAACACCTGGATCAGTTGATCCAGGTGTACAACTCGCTTCAGTAGCTCAGTTGCTGACGAGGCCCTTGGCAGCTCTGTCGAGATCGGCTTGTTGCATAGCTTCAACAAGCCCTTCGAAGGACATTTTGCGTTGCCAGCCAAGAACTCTTTCAGCCTTCGCCGGATTGCCAATTAGCAACTCAACTTCGGCGGGTCGATAGAACGCTGGATTGATTTTGATAATCGTTCGTCCGGTCTTCTTGTCGATCCCAAGCTCATCTTCCGCTGAACCGGACCATTCGATTTCGAATCCTACGTAGCGCGAAGCGATTTCAACAAACTTTCGAACGGTATGTGTTTCGTTCGTCGCAAGCACGTAATCGCCTCCTTCGGGCTGTTGTAGCATTCGCCACATTCCTTCGACGTAGTCTCCGGCAAAACCCCAGTCGCGTTGCGCGTCCATGTTGCCGAGTTCTAGAACGGACTCGTGCCCCTGGGCCATGTTTGCAAGGGTCGAGGTGATCTTACGAGAAACAAACTCACGCCCCCTGAGCGGCGACTCGTGGTTAAACAGAATTCCCGACGAGGCGTGCATGTTGTACGACTCTCGATAATTGACGGTCATCCAGTGCCCAAACAGCTTCGCGACTCCGTATGGTGAGCGAGGATAGAACGGAGTTGACTCTTTCTGTGGAATCTCTTGAACCTTTCCAAACATTTCAGAAGTCGACGCCTGGTAGAAGCGGGTACCCGCACTGAACTCTCGGATCGCCTCGAGGATTCTTAGAACTGCCGTTCCATCGGCATCGGCGGTGTACATCGGCATCTCGAAGGATGCCGCGACAAAGCTCTGGGCCGCCAAGTTGAAAAACTCGTCTGGCTGAATCTTCCGGATAGTCCGAATGATATTGGTGTACTCGCACAGGTCCATCGAGACGTACTCGATCTCGTTTCGAATTCCGAGTTCTTCGAGTCGCCAGAAGTTCGTAGACGCGCTGCGTCGAACCGCCCCATAGACCTTGTACCCCTTCTCCAACAACAACTTGGAAAGGTACGCCCCATCCTGCCCCGTAACACCCGTAACAATTGCAACTCTCGACATTCTTTCCTATCTTCCTTCCAATGAATGGAAAACCTCGTGCATTCTGTCTACACTAGCTTCCCAAGTAAACTGAGCCGCAAATTCCTTGCCACCCACAGCTTTTCTCCTTAGTTCTTCCTCATTTCCGAGAGCAAGTAACAAGGCTTCTACAATTGAGGCTGAATTCTTGGGATCACAGTAGTAAGCCCATTCGCCTGCTACTTCAGGCAACGAGCTCGTTTTGCTTGTTAACACCGGTGCTCCGGCGATCATTGCTTCCAAGACTGGAATCCCGAATCCCTCTACAAAGGATACCAATGTGAACAACTTGCACTTGTTTAGGAGAAGGTTAAGCTGCTGATCGGAGACATATCCAAGGAAGACGATGCGATTCTTTGCCGATGAATTCTCTACGACTTGAGCCAGCTCTGAATTGAGCCAACCTTTTGCACCTGCGACATACAGTTTGACGTCCGGTACTGATTCGAAAGCTTTGATGAGTCCAGCTAGGTTTTTCCTAGGCTCAAGCGTGCTCACTGTAAAGAGAAAAGGTATGTCTAGATCGGGGAGTCCTTCACGGCTCACAGAACTGGCTTCGTCCTCTGGTAGCTGCAGAACATCGTTTCCTGGTCCGTTGTAGCAGACACTAACCTTTTCTAAGGGGGTTCCGTAGGCCCGGTTCAACTCAGTTTTTGAGAATTCAGAGACCGTCAAAACATGGCTCGCCAGGCGGCAGCCGGTCGCAGTCATCCAGTCAAGAATAAGTCGGTTGCGAGTTGTGTACCACTGCGGATGTGTTCTCGGGAAGGCATCGTGAACGAGGGTTGTCATCGGCAACTTGCAACCGTAGGGCAGGTTGGCGAACAAAGAGTGCACTAGATCGCAACCCATCTTTGAAGCATGCCGGCCAACCAAGAAGTGTTCCCAAAGAAGGCGATGCGCGACGCCCCTTACCTCGACTTTATGCCAGGTGATCCATGGACAGCTCTCCCAAGTTGGCTCAAGTTCGACCTTCGCATTGACGAAGAGATCATACGTATCCCCCCGATCTTTGCGAACGATCTCTTCGAGTACGCGAGCCATATTCCGACCCACTCCCGCATATCGCTTTCCTGGTTCGGTAGTGAAGAGGAATGCGGAAATGGCGATGCGCATACGGGAAGAACTTTACCACCTGCATGATGCAGCTCAACGAAGACTAGCCGAAGAGCTCTGTGCCCGCTCAAGCGTGATGCCGGCAGCTACGCACAATGTGTCTTCCACTTGGCGCATAATCTCGGATTGCAAAAAGTGTGTCTGCACCCGCTCAACACCCCTGCTTGAGAGACGGTTTGCAACCGCTGGTTCTGTGAGAATCAACTTCATGTGCGCTGCCAACTCGGTATCGCTAGCACGGTTATAGATGAGACCGGACTCGGAATTGATCACAATTTCTTCGATCGCACCACTTCTGGAGGCGATTAATGGCGCACCAGAGGCCATTGCTTCGATGTTAGTGTTTCCGAAGGGTTCATCAAATACACTCGGCGAGATAAATGCCGTCGAGCGTTGCATGTGCTGGATCACTTGATCGCGGGAAAGCTTACCGAGCAGTTTCACTCGGTGACTAACCTTGAGTGTAATGATCATCTGCTCAAAAAACGCTACCACTTCTGGATCTCCACCACCTGCGATCCAGACTTCCCAGGGCTCGTCGGGGAGTTCAGCATCGAGGGCTGCGGCAGCTCTAATGGCAATGTGTATCCCTTTGTAGAGTGCCAGACGAGAGGCGAGGAGGAAGACGGGTGGAGCGTAACGATCTGTCGTCTCTACCTGACTGGTAGCCTGCTCAAATCCACGATGGATGACGGAAATGCCGTTCACAGGGAAGCCAAGTTCTCCAAATCGCTTCTTCATGAAATGAGAAACTGTGACAACTCGACTCACATCAACTCTTCTTTCGCGACGGTATCTGAGGGGAGCAAACGCGCTCAGAATTGCATGTTTCAAGGATGAGCCGCGAATGTAGGCGGCGAGCCATTCATCACCTTGATGGTAAACAACCGGAATCCCCTTCGCCATAAGCGGGTGGATCACGGAAGTTCCAATCATGTGGAGCCCGAAAACATAGGCGACGTCGTACTCTTTGTCCGACAAGTAGTCGCGCATAGCGGCTTCATTTTTACCTGCGACTTTGAGCATCCCTAGTATGGAGCCGATATTCGCCTTACGGATAGCAATTTGCTTCGCGAGGGCCCCAAAGGAGAAGTCGAGCTTTGAACTGCCATCCATAAAGCTGGAAGCAAGAGCCCATCCATCTTTGGCTGTTGAAAGCTGAAATATTCTTGAGACGAAGGGACGATCCGTCCGTTCTCCTTGAAAGCTCTTGCGGAATTTACTGGTCACGAGATCGACTTCATGCCCCAAGGCCCGAAGACTCTCGGCGTTGCGTAAGGCGCTCAATTCGAATCCACCTTCGTATTCAGGAGGACACAGATTCGAAATAACCAAGATCTTTAGTTTGTCGCCTTTTTTCATACCCAGAGTCCGCAAAACAATTGATGGGCAAACGCCCGAAACACATCCCTATTGTAGAAGCAGTTTCTCAGCTTTCACGCTAGCAAATCTAACAATCTTAAAGATGTTTTTGTCAGATTTTAGCTGAGAAAGCGATCGGACGGCTCAAGGCCCTTAGTTCCGCCGGCAATGAAACCATAATAAGAGTGATTCATGAACGTTGTCATCATCTGCGAATCAGCCCGCATCACTGGCGGAGCCGAGCGAGTGGCAGTTCTTGAAGCCCTGGAACTCCGACGACGCGGGATCAGGGTCGGTTTTATTGCCGCAGATTTGGAGGCTGATCCAAGACTTGCGCAAGCTGGCGTTGAACTATTGCTGATCCCTGCAAAAAGCTGGTTCGAGGAATCTGACAGAGGGCGACGATGCAAGATGTTCTTTCAAAACCCATTTGTTAGAGAACCTGTTGCGACGTTCCTCAAAAGCTTCGAGCCTTCAAAGTCTGTCGTTCATATCCATTCCTTCCGTCTGAAATTGAGCGGAACTCCTATCGCGGTCGCTCAGGAAATGGGATTTCGGACGGCGTTCCATTGCAACGAGTACGCAACGATCTGCCCGACCTCGCTTTACTACAATCACCGAACAAGCCAAAACTGTAACATAAAGCCTCTTTCGATTAGCTGCGTAACATGCGAATGTCAGGGTCAGAAGTGGCGACACAAGCTGCCAAAGTTAACAGCGCACTTCGGTAACAAGCACCTTCTCAAGCTTTACGAGCGTGCAGATCTCTTCCTGGCGGTTTCGCAACTCAACGAAATGACTCTCGAGCCATATTTGCCGAAATCGCCGATTATCGTCAACTATCCGCACGACTACCCAGCGACAGATGACCTAGGTTCGAACGACGGTGCCGAATTCGCGTTCATTGGTCGTCTCGTACCTGAGAAAGCGCCTGATACCTTCTTACAAGCAGCCAAGCTCGTTGGGATCCCTTCGCTCGTCATCGGTGGCGGCCCGATGGAAGAAGCTCTTCGTAAGGCCCACCCGGAAGCACGATTCACAGGCTGGCTCTCTGATCAGCCTTTGAAAGAAGAGATGAAGCGGCTACGGTGCCTGGTCATTCCTTCCCGCTGGCGGGAAACTTTTGGTCTAAGCGTCGTAGACGCAATTCATCGAGGCATCCCGGTCATCTCGACCACAAATGTTGGAGCCAGTGAAGTTGTTTTGGAATCTGGAGCCGGGCTGGTTGCAACGAAAATCACTCCCGAAGCTCTCGCCGAGCAAATGGCTGAACTCAACGACCAATCAACCTGGTCACAGATGCGAGAGAATGCACTGACCTGGTCAAAAGCTAATCCAAGATCTACCGAGCAGTATGTTGACCGTTTGCTAGATCTTTTTGGACCACTTGTCGCATGAATAATTTTTCTAGTGTGGTTATCGTGGTCGAAGGCGGCGGTCCAACGGGAGGTGCGGAGCGAGTTGCTTTTGAAACTGTAGAATTGCTGAGCTCGCAGGGCATCCCGGTACACATCATCTCTTCTGCATCGAAGATCGAACCGAGCTATCTAAATCTGCCCGGTGTCACGGGAATTGCCCTCAACCTTCCCGTGGTCTGGGAGAAATTCTTTAGCAAGAACCGACTCCTGAGTTACCCACTTCGATCTGGAGATACTTCCCTTTTACCAATTTTTCGCACTGCCTTCGCGGGACTCAATCCTTCGGAGACGGTTGTCCATATTCATGGCTTCCATACACATTTCTCACATCTAGTTGTTTCCTCTGCTCTTGATCTGGGCTTTCGAACACATCTTCATAGTCATGATTACGGCCTGGTCTGTCCGAACACAACGTTTTTTAACTTTCCCGACAACCGGGTCTGCAACCTTTCGCCGTTGTCAGAAGAATGCAAGGCAAGTCCCTGCATGGACGCGTCGGATCAGAATCTGAAGCAGTTTCGCTTCCGAAGAGCTGAGTCTGCGTTCCGTAAGCATCGTCTGGCTGAGCGTCTCACCTCCATCGTTTGCCCCTCGCCATTCACGCGAGCAGTGCTTGCTAAGACAGTTGGCGATCTGCCAAAGCTCAAGGTTCTTCGCTGTCCTGTTGAACCAGCATCAACAACCAAGCTCGATCCGGCGAGCAGCCGCAGATACCTCTGGATAGGCAGACTCACGCCAGGAAAGGATCCTGACATTGCTCTCCGGGCGGCTGACGAAGCTGGGATCAGATTAACGGTTGTCGGTGATGGTCCGATGAGGGCAGAGCTTGAAAGGCAGTTTTCTAACCATCAGTTCGTGGGCTGGCGTTCACCAGAAGAAGTGACGATCCTCCAAAAAACGGCACGTTGTCTTGTTATGAATGCCGGATGGTACGAGACTGCGTCGCTTGTTGTGCTGGAGTGTCTTGCCGCGGGTATCCCTTGTCTTATCGGTGACCACAGCGCAGCCACTTCGTGGGTGACGAACGACGAGAATGGGCTGACATTTCACGCAGACACGCCCGGATCATTGACGGCTACAATTGAAAGAACGAAAGATGATGGACTGATAAGCCGGCTTGGCGAGACCGCATTTGATCGCTACTGGCAAGACCCATGTTCGCGAGAGAACTACCTTCGCGATCTCTTAGAGGTTTACAATCTGCAATGAGACTCGGACTTCAAGCGACTAACATCTTCTTTGAAGGAAGCAAACACGCGGGAGTGTCTCGCAGCAGCCTTCAACTACTAGAAGCGATCCTGCGCCGGGCCGAGCACGAGTATGTTGTCTTCGTCCGGCCAGATGCACCAGTTCCTGAGCATTGGCTGCGAATGGTCCACGTTAAGGTGGTCCGTGCGTCGAAGCGTAATCGAACCTGGCACCTAATAGGGAGGGATGTAGAACCTCTCCGTCACAACCTGAAGAAGTGGTTCTCGGTCAGCGGCTACGTGCCTCGCACGCCGGGAGTTGTGACCGCCACGTTAATACATGACATCTTTTTTCACTCCTATGCGGACACATACACAGAAGAGGATCGCGTTATCCATCAAAAAATGTACGCCAACTCGGCCGGCCATGCCTCGTTCGTATTCTCCAATAGTCGCCACACTGCCGAGCAGTTCTCAAACCACTTTCGGTATCCGCTTGACCGGATCGTGCCGTTACCATTTGGTGTCGGACAGGCACATGGAATCGGCAAAGATCTCTCACAGCTATCAGCAGACGACCGAGGGCAGCTCGGGTTGCCAGCGGGCAAGTTCATTCTGTCGGTGAGCACTCTTGAACCTCGAAAGAACTTCCCCCGCCTCCTCCGGGCGTTTGCTTCGGTAGCAACTCACCCTGCTCTCGCGGGAACCACGCTTGCGGTCGCTGGCGGCAAGGGATGGAAAACTGCAGAAATCTTCGACGAAATCGCCCAAAGCGGGCTCTCTGATCGCGTCGTGTTCCTTGGATACGTAGAGGATGAAAGCTTGGTGAAGTTGTATCGCGCTGCCGAGTTTGCTGTGACTGCGAGTTTGGAGGAAGGCTTTGGCATTCCTATTCTCGAGGCCATGACTTACGGATGTCCGATTTGTAGCAGCAGCACGGGGGCACTCAAAGAGGTCGGAGGTGACTTGCCGGTCTACTTCAATCCCAACGATGAAGCGGACATTTGCGGAGCCCTCATTAGGGCCGCCTCGCGCGACAATCGCTCAGAACTGATTACCCTAGGTCTCGAACGATCAATGGAGTTCGGTTGGGACAAATCAGCCGAGATTGTCCTTAGGACCTTCCAAGGCAGATGATCCGAACACTTTGACTGCCCACTTGCGCTTGGCAAGCTTCGCCCGTACGCTTGTTGGTAGCGACACCACTCCCAGTCTTGTTGCCGTTACAAATGACCCCAGGCTTGCAACCGGCATCAACAGGACAAATGCAGCAGCCTCACGGCCGACCGGCACGGCTCGAAGCCCCCATGAGATTCCGACTGCGATAAGTGTCGCCACGCCAATAGCAATAATCAGGCGGCGGATGTACCACCACATCGAGTCATCTCGAACGACCGTACGGGTGAGGAGCCAGTGGATAGGAACGATTTGGACAACGTCGATGAGGGCGTTCATCCAGCCCAATCCCATCAGTCCATACTTCTTGGAAATAGGACCCGTCGCGGCTACAGTCACAATCGCGTTCCAGAGTGCAAAGGGAAACAGCAAATGCGCTTGCTTGAACGCATAGAACGCCGTGGTGATCGTGCTGAAGTTCATCTCAAGTGCGTAGTAAATCGCCAACAAGATGCTCAATTCAGCGAAACCGGGATAGTCTATCCTTAACCACGCCTTAAGAATGACGACCGCAAATCCACTGGATATCACCATTGCGCAGGCATAGAGCACGGAAAAGAATGATACGTTGCGACGAAGGATACCACGAAATTTCTCAGGCTCATTCTGAGCAGCATGAACCATCTCCGGCACCATCATCGTGGTTGCGCTTCCGACAATCTGAGCTAGGCTCTGAGGAATCTTGGTTGCGATATTGTAGATCGTGACCAAATCCATTCCTGCCACACTTCCGAGGATGACCCGGTCTGCTGTACCGGCAATTCGGCCCGAAATATTGCCAGGGTAGCTCTTCAGTCCAACGCGAAGAATTTCTTTTGCTGCGGTCCTGTCAAAACTCCAGCGTAGTTGTGCCAAGCCAAACCGGTTCTTGAACAAGTGGAGTGTGATGAACATCGTCAGCAAAGACTCAAACACTCCCGCTAACAGCATAGCAACGGGACTTCGGGTTATCAAAACAAGAAAGAAGTTAAACACTAATGCTATGCTGGGCGCTACTGCGCCACTGATCGACAATTGAGCAAACTCCTCTCTTGCGTAAAACGGATGCGAAAAAGTCGAACCGACCGAGTCCACAATCATTTGCAAACCAGCTAGGCCGAACATGACCGGCATGATCTCTTTAAACTGTTCACTCTGCTCTCCGGTCAACAATCTCCAACCAAACCAGAGAAAAAAGGCACCGATTAACCCCACACAACTGTTCATGGTTAAACCCGTTCGAAAGCTTCTCCAAAATCGCTCTTCGTCAGATCGGGCGTTGGCCATCATGAGGTGCCGAATACCCTGGGGCAAGTCCAGATCTATCAACTGCATCAAAGATCGGACACTCATCACCCAGAGTGCAAAGCCATTTCCGTCTTCTCCTAAGATTTTATAGCAGACAGGAATAAAGGCTAACTGCAGCCCGATTGCAATCGTTTTTGAACTCATCAAAAGCACTGCAACCGATGCTCGATTCGATGGAGCCGACGTCATCCGATGTTAATTCCAAAGTTTCGAAGGCCCTTAGCAAGAGTCGTTCGAAGTCGAATGAATTGATCCGTAAGTGTAGCCGCTTCAGCATCCTCTCGCCAAGTTGGGGAAGTAAGGCTAAAAACCAGAGCGGAAGTGCAACCAACTGAAGTGTACACGACGCTGTTACCAGTCAGGCTGAAAATAAGAATCGAACACGAAGTGAGAAGTGAAGCAACTGCCCACGAAGCCGCTACTCGGGAACCAAGCAGAAGTCGATACAAAAGCCCTCCGAAAGTCGTTATAACGAAGAATCCTGCCAAAGCGACCCCCACCCAACCGTAACATGTTCGGGTGGTTATGTACAGGTTGTCAATCGCCGTTGTCGAGTATTTATCCCCGTTGATGGCGTTTCCGGTTGCCAATATCAGACTGGGATCCGGTCCGATACCGGTCAGAGGGCGGATCATCTGAGCAGGTTCGGCCTCTTTCCACGCCAGTTGCCTAGCTCTTAGCGCAGGGTCATCTTTTGCACCTCTCAGACCGTAGGCAAACTTGCTTGGAAACGCAACCAGCGGTAACGCGACCAAGCAGACGGCAACCAGAGCGAAGATCATTGACTGGGGTCTATCTCTTCGGAAGATCATGTACCCGAAACTCACCAGACATAGCCCGATACCTGCGTAGTACATCGAACGATACTGCGCGCTGAGAATCACCAGTGCGAAGAAGCAGACGCCCCCCCACTCCCACCACTTGAGATTTCTAAAGTACAGCGGTGCTCCTAAGATCGCCATACCCATCATTCCCTGAAAGCCTAATTGCGATGGGTAATCGGTGAGTCCGGTGGGCCGATAGATTCCGTCCGGCTGCTTTTCAAGTCCCGGAAAAAACGACCGGAGATTGAAGATGTTGAAGTTCTGAGCCAGCCCAACTAACCCGCTGGCAACCGCGACGAAGATGACGGTCCACTTAACGAGTTCCCGATACTTTTCGCTGATGAATGTAGCCTGAATTACCGACAAACTAGTCGCGGCATAGAATAGCAAGCACATCGTGGCCCACCCCAGCGAGTGCTGAACCTCTCGAGCAATGCCAGCGTTCGCCATCATCCCAGTTGTCATTGCATAGGCATAAAACAAGAAAAGCCCGAACACTGTCCACGGAACCCGTGTTGGAAGTTTGAAGAGGGAGTTACCCAGCGCGACCTGAAGCAGGCAACTCAGGATGACAGCCGGAGTCAGCAACCAACCTGAACCTATAAACCACCGTGTGTGGAGCGTGGTTGTCATTAGCAAGGAATAGAGGACGTTAAAGTAGGACCAGCCGACAAACCACTTCCCGTAGCCAAAGGTCTGTTTGGCTACGTCTCGCTTTGCGTAGAATCCCTCGCCTCGCGACTGGGCGCGGAGCCGAGCAGAGGTGGTGCTTCTATAAGCCATTAGATTCTAGAACGGTAAGAGGTGGAGTTCCCGAAGGGTTCGTCCGTTTGCGAAGCTTGCGTCAAAACAATTCCGACAAATTTGGCTCCGGACTTCTCAAGGATCTCCTGGGCGATCGGAATTGATCGATAGCTAGTCGACTTTGCGCTGACCACCATGTAGCAGTGATCGACATACTGAGACAAGCGAGAGCAGTCTGCGAAGACGTCAACCGGCGGACAGTGGACGACAACTGTATCTCCCTTGTCGCGCAAATCACCGATCATCGCCTGCAGGTGCGATGTCAAGACATCCGCCATTCCCGATGAGCTCATTGTCCCAGCCGGAAGGATAGTGAGATTCTCGTGCTCCGTGCTCACAAAGAGATCTGTAGATTCGCCGGGGAGAATAGTTCGACCCAGAATGTCCGCCACGCCACTTCTACCCTCCAAGCCAAAAACCTTGCTGAGTCGTGAAGCTCTAAGATCTGCATCTACCAGAATAGTCTTGGAACCAGTTTTCGACATTGCAACCGCAAACTCTGCCGCCGCAATCGAGGAGTCCACCATGTCTCCAACCGCCGAGAACAAGATCACGTTTGGCCGATTTTCCTGAGCAAGCAAGCTGAACGCCATGAACCTGAAGCTCTCGATCGGCTTAAATGCCGGATCTTTGATCATCTGGGTGTGCCGCTTAGCTAAAGCGCCTGGAAGTGCAGGAATTGCTGCCGCGACCGGTAGGGCTGTCATTTCGGAGAGCTGCCAACTGGTGTGGATCGGTAGCTTAAACGATTCGCGAGCGAATGAGTAAGCAAGGCCAATCATTGCACCTAAGAATGATCCGAGAATAACGAACTTCTTAACGTCCGGGGCGACAGGACCAGCTGCTTCGACTAGCCTAGGATCGGCGCTAGAAACGATTGTCGTCGTCCGCGAGTCACGTGCGGTGCGCAAATCACTTGCCCACTTTTGCGACTTTTGATAGTCCTCCTCGCTGACCATTCGGTTCCGAACCAGGTTGAGATATGTTGCCTCCATGCCGGGCATGTTCAGCATCTTCTGCTCGTACTCAATGATGGCTCGGTTGATTGGACCTAGCTGACTCTCAAGCGACTTGACTTGAGCCTGCGTACGTACAATGCTCATCTCGGTCTCATTGTAGGCTGGCGACACAGTTGTCTGCCCCATTCCCTTAACAGAGCGTCCAAGCTTTTCCGAATCAGCAAGCTTTCGGCGGGCGTTGGCCAACTTTTCCTTTGCTCGCACAACCGCCGGAGCTCCGTCCTCATACGTCTGCCTTTGAATGGCCAACTCGCTCTCAGCTTGCACGACCAGTGACCGTAGTCCGTCTACGGCCGGATCTGGGAGCGTTGACTTAACTGAGTCAGAATACTTTGTGAGGGTGGCCAATCTGGCCTGGAGCTGATTTGCCGACGAACGAGTGCCTGCCAGTTCGGCTTCGATAGAAGCACGCTTCTGCCGCAAAATCTCGATACTCTGAGTAAGTGCACGGCCGGATTCGCTGACATCGACAATATTACTCCCAACCTTCAGCTGACGAATCTTTCTGTCGATCTCGTCTAGCTTTGCCTTCGCAGACTTGGCGGAGGACTCGACGATGTCAACCGATTCCCGCACTGCGGTTGCGGCGCCTTGCTTTCGATAATCCGAGAAGGCGTATGCCACGTTATTTGCAATTGCCGCCGCGGCTTTCGGAGAATACGCTCGAACCTTGAGCGTTACGACCCGAACCGAGTCGGGAGAATACTGGTTTAGCGATCCTGGAATCTCAAGATCGTACATTGGGAACAGCTCCTGAAAGGCTTGAACGGAACCGAGATCTTCCATCTGGGTCTCTTTAGCGGCTAAGTCCATTCCCTCTTTGAAGATTCGCTGAGACTTCAAAATTCCTGTATCGCTGTCCAGATCATTAAGGATTCCGGCGAGCAACACTTTCCTGATGCTAATGGGCATTGATGTATCCGCCGTAAGAACCGGGCTACCGACTTTCATCTGAACCTCTGCCTGATAGACCTTTGGCGTCCTAAACGCCCAGAACCAGGCAAGGAAGCCTAGCACTGCGGATACGACCAGCATTCTTCGAAGGTGGACCTTTAACATAAATTTTGATTCCAGACAATAAAAAGACAAGACGCGTGCCAATCACACCGTGACATCCCGTCCCACCCGATTAGTATCAGTCTATTTCAACCGACAAACCACCTAAGATTGATGCCAGCTTTGGTTCAAACTAGCAAAAATGCTTGTGGCTTCTCTATTATGCGACAATTCGCTAGTAGGCTCCCCGCCCTGTAATTACCGCAATGGGTGTACGAAGCAGAATTCGGGCGTCCGTCCGGAATCCGATCTTCTGAACGTACTCGATATCGAGTCGCACCATGTCCTCAAAGCTGAGGTCGCTACGGCCCATGACCTGCCAAAAACAAGTCATGCCCTGAGGGACCGTCATGCGACTACGCTCGACTCCGACCAGCTTGTCGCCCTGGTGGACCGGTAAGGGACGAGGACCAACGAGGCTCATATCCCCAACAAATACATTGATCAGTTGTGGCAATTCGTCGATGCTGTACTTGCGGATGAACTTTCCGCAAGGAATGATTCTCGGATCATCCTTCATCTTGAAGATCGCCCCATTCGACTCGTTGCACGTCTTCTCCATTTCGAGCTGACGCTTATCCGCATCAACGTACATGCTCCGGAACTTTAGAAACTGAAACGGCTTACCGCCTCTGCCATATCGAGCTCCCTTATACAAAACTGGTCCGGGAGAGGAAATGAAAATAATCGCAGAGATCAGAAAAAAGAAGGGGAACAGCAGGAGCAAAAGAACCCCGGAGATTACGATATCAAATGCGCGCTTGATCGTGAAGTAGCCCTGCCACTTTATTGGAGAAATGAGAGGTTGCTCACTACCGGTCAAGCCAACGACCGAAATGATTTTCGGGTCATCGCTCCCAACCAACTTAGAATCCAATGCCAAATCCAATACCTCCAATCAAATATTTTCGGCTTGCCTCCCCGTCTCTCCTCAGGGAAGCAAGCAAATTCATTCCACAGTGACAGATTTCGCCAGATTTCGTGGCTGATCTATCTCGCACCCGTTCAATCTTGCGATGTGGTACGACAATAATTGTAGCGGCACTATCGCTAAAAGTGCGTTAAGAAACTCGAACTTCGTTCGGGGAATTCTGATGATGTGATCTGCGGCCTGTTCCGTCACAGTGTCATCCTCGGTCACGATTGCTATAACTTTCCCACTTCGAGCTTGAACCTCTTTCATGTTGGAAACCACCTTTTCTCTTATCCTAGGGTCAGTTGCACCGAAGATAGAAACAACATCTTTGGTGATTAGGGCCAAAGGCCCATGTTTCATCTCTCCCGCCGGATACTCCTGAGTCGGAATGTAAGCGATCTCCTTCAGCTTAAGCGCACCCTCGGCCGCCACAAAAGCGTCTGCACCGCGACCGAGGAAGAAGCAGAGGGGCATGTCCTTGATCTCCTCGGCCATTTTGATGACTTCATCTTCGAGAAGCAAACACTTCTCAGCAAAGCCATCCATTTGCAGAAGCTCCTCAGCCCACTCCTCAACCTTCACGCCTGGCACTTCTTGCACCTGGGCAATGTAAAGCCCAAGCAGCGCAAACACCATCACCTGAGCCGTGTAAGCCTTTGTCGAAGCAACACTGATCTCCGGGCCGGCTTGGGTGAAAATCGTTCGGTCACACTCTCGAGCGATACTCGAGCCAATCACATTCACAATTCCGAGGGTTCGAATGCGGCGATCCTTACACAGCTTCAAAGCCGCTAGAGTATCCGCCGTCTCACCAGACTGGCTCACAAAAATCGCCAGCGACTTTGGCGACAACACAGGATCGCCATATCGGAACTCCGACGAGTAGTAAACATCCGTCGGCAAGCGGAGAACTGACTCAAAGAAGTGCTTGCCCATGAGCCCTGCATGGTACGCAGTACCGCAAGCGATGATATTCACTCGGTCAATCTCGTTCCAAACGTTCTCGCCAAAAATCCCTTCAAGCCGGATCCGAGACTTCTCATCAATCCGCCCCGCCGTCACCTGACGCATCACCTGTGGCTGCTCGTGAACCTCTTTGAGCATGAAATGCTCAAATCCGCCCCGCTCCGCACTCGCGATATCCCAATCAATATGCGTCGTCTTTACCGGCAATGGCCGACCATCCGCGTCAATCAACGAAATTCCCTCGCGCGTCAAAACCGCAACGACGTGCTCTTCAACAATGACAACTTCTCGAGTGTAAGGCAACAGAGCTGGAATGTCCGAAGCCAGCAAATTCTCGCCAACTCCCATCCCCAAAACCAGCGGAGAGGCATTACGAGTGCAAACAATCTTGTCCTTCTCAGTGTTCGACATCACGACCAGAGCAAATGCCCCACGCAGCCGCTTCGCAGACCTCCGAACAGCCTCTTCCAAAGTGACACCGTTCGCATACTCCTCGCCAATAACGTGCGCCGCAACCTCGGTATCGGTCTGCGACTTAAACTTATGCCCCTTCGCAATCAGCTGTTCCTTCAGCTCCAGGTAGTTCTCAATAATCCCGTTATGGATAATCGCCACCCGCTCGAACTGATCGTAATGAGGGTGAGCATTCTCATCCGTGGGCCCACCATGAGTGGCCCAGCGGCTATGCGCAATCGCAAGCTCCGCCTGCTTCGGAGATTCAAACAGAACCTTCCCGAGCTCGCTCAGCTTTCCTGCCCGCTTGGTGACCGCAATCTTGTCATCCTGCAGGTAGGCAATACCAGCACTGTCGTAGCCCCTGTATTCCAGGCGCTTTAATTGGTCAAATACAACGTCAACTGCGTTTTTCGGTCCGACGTATCCGGCAATTCCGCACACCTGAACAGTTTACTTGGTTAAGATCAATCGTTGGACTGTCCTGGTGCTTAAGGCATCGCAGGAGCTACTGCCGGAGGAGCACCAGCGGGAGCCCTTCCCACACCAGCCCGTTTCGACTTGCCTGGATTCAGCAACCCCTCAACCCGCTCAATCTCACGCTTGCGCTTCGAACCAAACGGGGTGTATTTCTCATCAAGGTCAACCGGATACTGCAGATTCATCACTTCATTCCCCCTTTCCGTGGCAACGAGAACAATCTTCCCTTCGCTCTTTTCGAAGTCGAAAATCAGTGCCTTTTCTTGAATTAACCTGTCAAGTGCAGAATTCGCTGCTTTACCACCCTTCGTCTCCAGAGCTTCCAAGATGCAACCCAAAATTTCCGGCTGAAGGCGAACAAGTTCAAGTTGCGCCGCCATCGTCGGCTCCGACCCTGGGCTAGTTGTAACCGACATATTCGAGAACATCGGAACATCTTTCCAAAGCTCCTCCTGATTCGAGATTGAATCATTAACATGCTTCGCAGTTACCCCCGAAGTCGCCAACTTATCAAACTCCAAATACCGTCCCAGAGCCTGAATCAGCTTCCGCCGAGCACCGTTCGACTTCGGTATTGAATCCCCCACTGGAAACTTGAGATCGTATCGATCAAGTCTCATGTCCTTGTTAGCCAAGCTCCAGGGCCAGCTCTGATCGCGCCAAAACTGGTTGCTATCCAAGTACCGCGCCGACGTCAATCCGGCCATCAATTCGGTGGCGAGAAGCGGTTTCCAATCGTGCTTCCAACTTGCCCACTCCGCTTGGGCCGCTTTCAACAGAGGCATCACCGGCTGTCCCTGCTGAAGCAGTCTCAACAGACAGCGCTGTTCCTGCACCATCATCGATCGCCCGACAAGCACGGAAATGAAGATCGGCTCCTGAACCGTCGCCTTTTGTATTCGGTGGCACCAGTTCAGCACTTCCCGCGCCTGTTCCATCTTGCCCTCCCGAACCTTTAAAGTCCCTTCGCCCAGCAACTCGCGATTCAACCCCTTGAACGCCGCCAGTTCGGGCAACAGCATCATAAATCCCTGGTCCCACTTTCGCGGAACCCAAAACTCTTTCCGCTCGCGAAAGGCTTTCGCAACAATATCTAATACCGGACGATCAAGCTCCAAGCCAATGCGGAGCATCGCCTCATCCGCCTGCTCCAGCAATGCGTCCGAGTCCAGTCCCTTCGTGATTGGCTCCTTCGGAGTCACCGTATCTCTGTTCTTCACAATGTGCGGAGCAATCAACAGGTACGCATTTTCAGCCTCGGGCGGCCCGTTCGGCATGTCATCTCCACAAGTCGGCCAGCCGTGCGACTTCAGCAGAGCCACCTTCGACCGAATCTCATCTGTCTCTCTCTTAGCCCGAACCGCATCAAACCCGAACGTCAGACCCGCAACCAGAGACACGATACCAATGAGCCACGCTACGAACTTCACCGCTTCCTAGACGGGTGCTCAATCATTTAAAGTTCGCGGAAATTACTTTTTCGCTAGCAATTCATCCTCAAGCCTGAGTTGGACGTCAGTTAGTAGAGTTTTCAGCACGGTTCGTGGTTCAGTTGCGGAAGGCGAATTCCCGATTTCATAAACTGCGGTTAGCTCTTTCAGTTTTCCGCTCACCTTGTGCAGGATGAAGGTTCCTGTCACATAGTTCGGAAAGCTCTCGCCATTCTCTCTGCGCAAAACAGTGAATCTGAAGTTGTTGAAGTTTTTCAGCAAAAACGAGTCTGTGCTGTTGAAGTCCGCAGCAACGACCTCAGCTTCGAGGCGCATGAAGTCAACATCAGAAACCAAGAACTTGGAGATCTTCGGATGAGTTCGCTGGTGATCGACCATTGCTAAGGTCGAAGCCAAAATCCACTGCATTCCTGGGTCGTTTGAGGAATCCATTGCCCAAAGCGACTTTGACTGACCGCGAAAGCTTGTGCCAAAGCGGTACCGAGTGTCGATCAGAATTTCCTCCCCTTCGCGCCCAATGCCGCCTTCTTTGGGGGGTTTTACTTCGGGTAGTGCTCCAAGTAGAAACGCCTTCAAGTTGCTTCTCCCAGCTACTTTGAATCGCATCGCCAACGCATCGCTACTACCAGATGGCGAAATTTTGAGAGTCCCGATGAGTGACAAGTCCCGATCAACAGTGAGTTCATCTGAGCGAGGCTTCGGAACATTCACTGGGCCCTTGGAGGCAATGTTAATCTTGAAATCTTGGGCTGGTAAGTGATGCTCAACTTGCGCAAGCATTCCGTAAACCAGCAATCCACAAACCATGTCTTTACGACGTTCCTACCCAAACGGCCGTTACGCCCAGAATTCCACCCACGTGTGACAACATCACTCGGGGGCGGAGTTCGAAACTTGCTCAGCGGCGGCCGCAGCCTAAACTAAAGCGAAACCCAGCCGCGCTTCTCGCTGCTAACTTCCACCGCGTCCAGAACCCGCTGATTCTCGTACCCGTCCACAAAGTCCGGAGAGATCGGAGTTCCTGCACACATGGCTGTCACCGCATCCGCAACCAAGTTCACAAACGTGTGCTCGTACCCAATAATGTGCCCAACCGGCCAATACTGCCCAGCATAAGGATGGACGGCCTCGGTGGCCTGAATCAGACGGAAGCCCTGGTAACCCTCAGGGTCCTCGGCGTTGTAGTACTCCAGTTCGTTCATTTTCTCGAGGTTGAACACCACCGAACCCTTGGACCCGTTGATCTCGAACGAGTTCTTGTTCTTGCGCCCTACCGCAAACCGCGAAGCCTCAAACGTCCCGAGTGCGCCATTCTTGAACTTGGCCAAGAACATCGCCGCATCGTCAACCGTCACTTCGCCCATTTCCGAAGTCGCCTCAGCCCCGAGCTTGTCGTTTATCGCGCCCGCAATCGGTCTCTGCTTGATAAAGGTGTGCAGATGACCACAAACCTCATCGAACTCGCCCACCAGATGCCGAGCCAAGTCGATGATGTGCGCGTTGATATCGCCGTGAGTCCCTGACCCGGCGATTTCCTTCTGAAGTCGCCATACCAGCGGGAATGAAGGATCTGCGATCCAATCCTGAAGATAAACAGCCCGGAAGTGATAAATCGTCCCGAGCTTCCCTTCCTCAATCATCTTCTTTACCAAAGCAACCGCCGGAGCCTTGCGGTAGTTATGGAAAACGGCATTGGGAACCCCTGCTGCCTGAACCGCATCCAGCATCGCCTTGGCTTCGGGCAAGGTGTTCCCGATTGGCTTCTCGCACCAAACCGCCTTCCCAGCCTTTGCTGCCTCAATCGCAATCTCCGCGTGCAGGTTCCCCGGAGTTGAGATATCAATAATGTCAATCTCAGGATTAGCAACAACCTTGCGCCAATCGGTCTCAACATTGGCCCACCCCATCGTCTCCGCCGCCGCCGTCACCGCCGCCTGGTTCCGCCCGCAAATCGTGTGCATATTGATCTGCGCCGGAAGGTCAAAGAACCGATTCGCCTGCCGATACGCATTGCTATGCGCCTTCCCCATAAACTGGTAACCGATCAATCCGACGTTGAGTTGCTTCTTTGCCATGGCGTGCTCATTTTACACCGCGAAGCGCTCAGGCTCCGATGGACCACTTTTGTTCAAAGAATTCACCGCTATGGAGTGGTCAACGGACGTAGTTCCACCAAACCCAAACCACCAGAATGACCAACCACCAACCCGCGATGAGGAGCGGATATCGCAAGTAGCACCGGCTCTCCCGCTTCCCGTTCCGCCAGGCCCATAAATAGAGACCGGCCGTGAGCAGTGCCGCAAGCGGCAGATTGCAGCGGCCGGCGATGAGTGAAAATTTGGCGAACTTGCGGTGGGTGAAGGCAACCGGATCCGCCGTCCCTGCATTCTAAACCAAAGCTCCAGTTCGCGCGGCGGCGCGGGTCCCGATGGGTCTGGCATCGGGGCCGCGGCGGGAACTTTGCCGATTCTGCATAACTGCGGAACGATGCAACTGCGAATCTTCCCCCTGCCATAATATCTTAGGTACAACGATGTCCGAAAACCTGATTCCTGGCGCTTCTTTTCTCTGCGGAACCCCTGCACGGTCCTTCACACCCGAAGACTTTAACAGCGACGAAAAGATGATGATCGACACCGCCGAGCAGTTCTGCCGCGCGGAGATCATGCCTCATTTGGAGGCGATTGATCATCAGGAGGAGGGTCTGATGCCGAAGTTGATCGCAAAAGCGGGCGAGCTTGGGCTTTGCGGAATTGATTCGCCAGAAGCCTACGGCGGACTCGGACTTGGCAAGAATGTTGCCGCTCGAATCCTCGAGTTCATGAGCCTCAACGGCTCGATGTCGGTCACCTACGGCATCACAAGCGGTATCAGCCAGGTCGGCCTCTCGCTCTTCGGCTCCGAAGAGCAGAAGGCGAAGTTTCTGCCGGCTTTGACAAGTGGCGAGTCAATTGGTGCTTATGCGCTGAGCGAGCCGAATGCCGGTTCCGACGCCCTTTCGGCGACCACCACCGCAGTCCAAAAGGATGACAAGTGGGTTCTGAACGGCACCAAAATGTGGATCAGTAACGCGAAATGGGCCGACCAGTTCCTGGTCATGGCGAAGATCAACGGCACCGACTTCTCGGCGTTCATCGTTCCTCGCGACACCCCCGGCCTCACCATCGCCCGCGAGGAGCACAAAATGGGACTCAAGGGTTCTTCGACCGCTCGAATCGTGCTTGAAGACGCCGAAATCCCTCTCGAAAACCTCCTTTACGAACCTGGAAAGGGCCACCACGTCGCCTTCAACGCGCTCAACATCGGTCGCTTTAAGCTTTCTTCGATGTCAATCGGTCCCGCTCGGAATGCGATTGAACTCTCCGCCGGATACGCACGAGACCGCAAGCAGTTCGGCAAATCACTTTCTGAATTCGGCCTCATCCAGAAGAAGCTCGGTCAAATGGCCGCCCTTTTCTTCGTCGCCGAATCTATGATCTACCGCACCGGAGCCCTTATCGATGAAGCCTTCGACCTTTACGGAGGGACCATCGACGGAAACCGCAAAGCCGCCGAGGAGTACGCCATCGAGTGCTCGGCGTGCAAAGTCTTCAGCACCGAGGCCGAGGCCTGGATAATCGATGAAGCCCTCCAAGTCTTCGGCGGCTACGGCTTCACCGAGGAGTTCCCGATGGCGCGCCACTACCGCGACGCACGCGTCAGCCGAATCTATGAAGGCACCAACGAGATCAACCGAGTCTTCCTCGCCGACCGCTTCCAGCGCAAACTCAAATCCGGTGCCCTCGCCCCGCTCGTCGCCGACTCCTGGATCGCCGACCTCGCCATCAAGGCGCTCCACATGCAGCTCGACGGTCAAATCCAAGTCGGGGCGGCTTCCGATCTGATTCTGCTTGCTTTCGCCGAACAGTCCTCTAGACTGCGTGCAGCGAAGCTCGGCGACGAGGGCAAAGCCCTCCACAATGCCGCGATTCCCTACCTCAACATGAAAGCCGCTGAAGCCTGGCAGCTCCTGAGCGATGAGCCTTTAACACTTCCGAAAACCGAGAAAGTGGACTACGCTACCCTCGCCGACCTAGTCCACCACCACAACGGGCCGGTTCGGTTTAACTAACGTTTAGATAGAAAGCCGAGCATCTTGGCGAGAGTTGCGTTATCCTGGAACGAATAGTGCCTCCAAGCGATAGAACCCCTATGAACCGAGACATTCTCTTCCGCCTTGCCAAAATCCTCCTCGGAGCGGCGTTTGTCGTTTTCGGACTCAACGGATTCCTTAACTTTCTCCCAGTTCCGCCTATCGAAGGCGAGAACGCTAAGGCGTTCCTGGGCGCGTTGGGCGCAAGCGGATTCATGTCGGTGGTCAAAGGACTCGAGGTCGTCGGCGGAATCCTGCTCCTCTCCGGTCGCCTTGCCCCGCTCGGCCTGCTGATCCTCGGACCGATCATCGTCGTCATCGCCCTCTTCGACGCGACGATGGACCCCAAAGGCCTCCCCGTCATCACCGTTCTTGGGCTCCTATCGCTCTACATCGCCAGCCGGCACAAGGAGCATTTTGCGCCGTTCTTCAAAGCCCGAGCCGAACACTGTACAATCCACCCCGAAGCACCCAAAGCCTGATCACTGCCACTGAGGCAAGTCAGACAGAGTCAGCACTCGGGAGTCACGATAGACCCGCCGAATCCACTCCTTAGTGTTCCCTTTCTTTTCATCCTCAATCATGTACGCCCAAGTGAGGAAGTACAACCAGGGCCGCTTTCCGAGCGAGACCGGGTCCGGCAGCTTCCCTTCTTCGCCGAGTCCGAGCATTTTTCGGTCTCCGAACCGGGAATTCAGATTCGCCCATGAAGGTGGATTTTCGTAGTCGCAGACCACGAGGTCAACCATCTCATCGCCCGGATACCAATCTTCTTTTTCACCGGCATAGCTCGTCCAAGTCCAGACCAGGTTGTGAGCATCATGCACCTTGGTGATCCGGTCAAACATCAACCGGTAGAGCTTCTTACAAGCTTCTCCGCCCAATTTCCCCCACCAAAACCACTTCCCTTCCGCCTCATGAAGCGGCCGCCAAATCACTGGAACCCCGGCCTTGTCGAGGCGTTTCAGCGCGACACCGACGAGGTCGATGTCCCTCACCAAGTTCTTATAAGAAGCCGAACTCGGTGACGCCAATGCCTTCGCAAGATTGAACTTATCCGTATAAAAATCGCCATCCGCATCTGGCGAAATCCAGTGCCACTGAAACGTCACCAGTCCGCCCCGTTTGTGCCAGGCAATCGCCTTCTCAACATCAAAGTTCCCTTTCTGCGAAGGGCAAATTCCGTTGAAATCGTAACCCATCATTGCGGGTTCTAACCCTCCGGTGGCTTCCTTGATGAAGGGTAGGTACTTGTCGTCGCACTGCCCACTGATGATCCGCCGACCATACACCTGATCCAGCAGCCGTTTGAGGCGGAGTGCCGATGCCGAAGCCTTGGGATCGCACAGCGGAGTTGACAGCATTCCGAGACAAGCGAAGGCAGTGATCATTGCATGAATCCTACCAAAAACTCTCAGAAAAGTGGTTGACAAGTTGCCTCTGAAATCGCTTATATAGTAAACACTTGTCTACTACTAATCAGTTACCAATTGGGAACTCTGCAATGAACAATCACAACGAACCAAAATCTCAATCCAGCGGCTACTTGGCAGTCCCGCCCGACGAAGAACGCCCTTTCTTCAGCGATGCCGGTCTTGAGCGAAGAATTGCTTACAGCCGACGTCAAGCCCTTATCCATGCGAGCATTCTTAACCAAGATCACAGCAATCCATTCAAGAACGGAGAGCTCCGAAACATCCTGAAAGAGGCAAAGCTCACTCGTCGGCAATATGAGGTCATCAAGCTCCGGGCAAGGGGCCTCACGTTCGAGGAAATTGGAAAGTACTGGAACCGAACGAAGCAAGGTGCTCAGCGGGTTTACCAACAGGCGGTTCGGAAACTGCAGCGAGCCAGGCGCGTCTATCCGTTTACGGGGCTGAATGAAGTGTATCGCCAGGAGATTCACCGGGGCGGAATCCGATAATCCTGCTGTACAATGGAAGTACAAGCCCTTGGAGTGAATTATGGTTGCCTGCCCTAAATGTGCCCTGAACAACACCATCGACAGCGCGTTCTGCCGAAAGTGCGGTTACGCTCTGCCCCAAGACCTCGTTGCAGAGGCACAAGATAAATTGAAGGAGTTAGTCAACAAAGGGATGACTTCCTTCAATGAGGGCAATACCGAAGAAGCGATGGGAATTGCAGAGCACGCGGTAATGGCGAACCCCGCCTACCCCGAAGGACACGCTCTGAAGGGGATGGTCCACGAACGCCGATCCGAGTATGCCCAGGCGCTTGATTGCTTCGAGACCGTCGTTTCCCTCAATCCGGATTCGACGATTGACAAGATCAAGCTGAACCAACTTCGTAATGCTTTTGCCCAGCGAACTGCCGAGCCAAAGGTCGACCGAAAAGGTGCCCTGATGGCGGCGATGGCGGCTGTGCTACTCGTTTCTTCAGTTGGCGCAATCACTTATCGAGTAGTTAGTAGCTCCAAAGAGACTCCAGCTAATTCGGCTCAGACCTCTGGGACAACCCAGGGCAACTTGGTTTCTAACCAAAATCCTGTTAATCCTGTCAATCCAGGCAATCCGGGAACCACGATTTCGAATCCCGCACCAAGCACTCCTGGGAACCAGTTGACCGATGACGGTGTGAAACCGCTTGGTGGAGATGACAGTACGGATAACTCTTCGAATCGCGGAGGCTTGCCAAAGCCACGCGATAACGGCTGGCGAACAAATCAGATTGACCCAGTGACTCCAAATGGTCCCATCGGCTCTCGACCTCCACGTAACCAGAACAACGGTGGCGGAGGAACCGGACTGCCACCAGTCACCGGCAACGGCAACGAGAACAACGGAAGCGGAAGCGTTCCGTCCCCTTCAAACCCTCCAAGCAGAGGCACTGAAGACACCCCTCCACCCACGAAGCCAATTACAGACGGCGACAAAGACCCGGGTCAGATCGACATCAAAATCACGAATGCAAAAGGTGCTAGCGGAAGCGAGGCAGTGCGTCGCAGTGCGAACGAGATGCTGAAAGGTGGCGACAACGAAAGTGCGGCAAAGGCCTTTGAGAGTGCGGCGAAAGCTGGAAGCGGTGGTAAAGCTCATCAGCGGCAAGCTCAGGCGTTGAATGCATCTGGCAAGCGTGCCGAGGCGGTTGCGGCCTATGAGAGAGCAATTAGTGCTTACGAGAGCGATCTCAAGGCTGGAAGAGGCAACGCGGATGCGAACCAGGCGGGACTTAACTCCTCCAAAGCGGCCCTCCGTGCTCTGAAAAACTGATGCGTTCCCTACTTGGAATCCTACTCCTAGCCGCGTGCTCGTTTGCGCATGCTCAGGCACCAGCTTGCCTGGTTGCACAGCCGATGGCCCAGGGCGACCAAACGCTCGACTTTATCAATACGATGGCGACTGAGCTTGACAAAGTCGGACAGGTCACCGCGATCACTTACTCGCTCAGTGACCCGATCATCCGGGGATGGGTCAACGACTCAAAGCTCCGAGCTCCCTCCTCAAAACCCATCCGAGCCGAAGCTCTTGAAGCGGCAAGAATCATCGGGGCACCTTATACTCTTTGGCTTGAACCGGGCGAGAACAAGGGCAATAAAACGGCGCGAGGTGTTCACATGGTCGCGACCCTGTTTAAAAACGGCAAGCAGATCTGGACTGATGAGCAAAACCTTGACATCCAAGTCAGCGGCGCCCTCGGTCCCCAGGCGTCAATTCAAGGAATCTGTGTCTCCTTTGTTGAAACGCTTTCCAAGACCACACTTAAGGAGCTTCCAAAAACCACAAGGATTCAGGGGGTTGACGCTGGCAAGGGGCAAGCTCCGATTGTTCCTGATACGAATGACGACGACGGGGAGCTGAACGACTTCGCCGCTGTGTTAGAACGAGTCAAGCAACTCATTGCCGCCGGACGGTTAACCGCCGCAGAGATGATGCTTCGAGATGCTGTCGACGCAGCTCCTCAGGAGGGTAAGCGCCGTCGAGAACTCATCGACTTCTTGCGCTCTCATGGACGGACGGACGAGGCAATCGCTGCCACCGTCGCAAGTGGTAAAGCTCTTGGAGACCCAAACCTCACGCCGCTCGCGGCTCGAATTTTGATCGACGCCGGACGTACAGGTGAGGCTCAGGCAATCTGCAACGAAGCTTTGGTATCAAATCCCAACAGCGCTGGTCTCCGACTTGTCCTTGCCGAACTTAGACTTCGTGCTTCGGCCCCAGATCAAGCCTTGAAGCATCTGGAAACCGCAATCAAATCCGAACCATCTGGTGAGGCATACGCCTTGAGGTCGTTGTGCCGGGCACTTTTGGGGGCAGAAGATGGTTCCCGACTCGACATGGAGAAGGTTCGGAAGGAGTCTCCCTCCCTACCCGAGACCCACTACTGGTTGTGGGCTTCGATTTTGGACAACGCAACCACGGTAGAAGGACCCGATCTCAGGGCACTATTCCAAAAGGCGGTACTGAATCGAAAGTCCGAAGAAGTTGCTGACGAGATTGATGCACAAGAGCGGCTTGCGAAGGCATGCGTCGTGTTCCTCGGCGAAAACCCGGCAAATTTGCGGTATGAGAAGTCGCACGCGAACCGATTATTGGCAATGAACTTGCTCATTCAGTCTATGAGCGAACTCCGCGCGTACTGCGCCAAAGGCGACGAGGACACCCTCTCCGAAGCTAGAATTGACTTCGGCGAGATGCTAAAAGCCCTCGAAAACGCCAAGCTGGAGTTCGCAAAGGAGAGCAAGGATGCAGGAAATGCTGGCACTGATCGGATCGCTAACAATCGTTTTTTTGGTGGGCTATTTGCTCGCCAAGGCGTTCGGTCGTAAGTCGGCTCTAGACGCGCGTCAGCGTCGCACCCCTGTCGAAAATGCACGAGTCCGTTTCAAGACTGGCAGTGCCGTTTACCGCTCGCGTTTGATCTCTTATGATGACAAGCAGTGGATCTTCGCTGCTCCCATGCAGCGTGACAGCTACATCCCTGTGCCGGTCGGCGAAGAATGCGTTTGCGAAGTCGTGGCGCGTGGCGGTGTTCTGCTGTTCACCTCTAAAGTGATCGCTCGGCAGAGCCAAGAGGGCCGGATCGTCATCGAAGCTCCAGTGAGCACCAAACTCAAAAATCGCCGCGACGACGCCCGTCGAATCGATATTCCCATGAAACTGCTGGTTGGAAACAACGGCGGTGAAGTGCTGGATGTTTCTTCAAACGGCGCAAAAGTGAAGCTGAACGGTTTTCAGAAAGAAGGTCAAACCGTAAGAGTCGACCTTCCCGACGGCGAGAGCCGAGCGGGAACTGTCATCGAATCGACCCACGATAGCATCGGCAGCACCGTCAGGATATCTTTTGACCGCCCGATCCAGCTCCCGGACTAAGCACCGGCGATCTTTACCAAGATGGATTGGACAAGTGTCCAGTAGAACTCCATCCTTGAACTTCACGATCAAAATTTACGACTTGATCCGGCATAACCATTGAGTCCACCCTAGGTACAATTCAAGCCAACGAAGCCACTCGGGCCTCGTAGAAAACACCATGGCAGCGGCGACCGACATCCAGACCGTCAATATCATCGTCAACGGAATCGAACTTGCGGTTCCCAAAGGCGAACTGGTCGTCGAAGCCGTCAAGCGCCTCGGTCTAGAAATCCCAATCTTCTGTTACCACCCTCGCCTCAAGCCGGTCGGTATGTGCCGCATGTGCCTGGTCGAAACCGGCATGAAGAACCCAGCGGATGGCACCATCCGCATGATGCCAAAGCCCGCCGCCGCTTGCACCCTCCCCGTCAGCGAAGGTCTTGTCATCAACACCGAATCCGATGCGCTCCACAAAGATCGCAAGGGCGTCCTAGAATTCCTTCTCATCAACCACCCTCTCGACTGCCCTATCTGCGACCGTGGCGGCGAGTGCCCACTTCAAAACAACACGCTTTTCTACGGCCCCGCCACCAGCCGATTCATCGAGCAGAAGCGCCATGCCGTCAAAGCCTTCCCTCTCAGCGACTACGTCACCCTCGACCTCGAGCGCTGCATCCAGTGCGCGCGTTGCATCCGCTTCACCGAAGAAATCTCCGGCGACAGCCAGCTTGCATTCCGATTCCGAGGCAACAAGACCCAGCCGATCACCTTCGACGAAACCAAGTTCACCTCCAAGTTCAGCGGAAACGTCATCGAAATCTGCCCCGTCGGAGCCCTTACCAACCGCAAGTACCGCTTCCGCGCCCGCCCGTGGGATCTCCAAACCTCAGAGGCCGTCTGCCTTAACTGCAGCAATGGATGCAACATCTGGTTCGACCACCGCGCCGGAAAGGTCATTCGAGTCAATGCCCGAACCAACGAAGCGATCAACGAAGAGTGGACGTGCGACAAGGGCAAATTCGGCCACGATTTCTACAACGACGAGAAGCGGCTCGAAACCCCATTCGCCCGAACTGGAGATGAACTCCAGAAGGCTGACTATGCAACCGTCTACGCCAAGCTCCTCGAAGCATTCCGAGGCGACAACGTAGGCATGATCGTCGGCGAGGGCCTGAGCAACGAGACCTACATCACCGCCCAGAGCTTCTTCTCCGGCCAAGTCGGCAGCCAGAACATCGACTACCGCCTCTCCGTCAGCCAGCACCAAGGCCCGAGCCGAGTCGATAACTCTATCGAGTCCCTCGAACACGCTAAAACCACCCTCGTCTTTGGTACCCACCTCGCCGATGACCTCCCCATCGTCTTCCTCCGCGTCCGAAAGAGCTGGTTCAACCGAGGCAACAACGTCATCGTCGCCGTCGACCGAGCCGACGAAGTCTCCGACTTTGCCTCCCAGACCCTCGTCTACAAGCCGGGAACCGAAGCGATCCTCGCTCAAGCCTTCGCAGGTAAAGCCTCCGTCGAAGACGCCGCCGCCAAAACCGGAATCCCCGCCGCCGAACTCCAAGAAGCCATCGCCAAGGCCGCCGGAGCAACTGTCATCACCACCACCCGCCTGAACCACGAAGCCGCTGAAGCTCTGAAGTCCCTCGAAGGAACCTTCAATGCCTACCCACTCGGCTCCAACGAGCGCGGCGCCCAACTCGCCCTCGCCACCAACGGACTCAGCGCTCTCGACCAGCTCAAGAAGGCCGCCAACGGCGAACTCAAAGCCCTCTGGGTCGTCGGCGTCGATCTCTTCTCAGTCGGACTTCCACGCGAAGAAGTCATCAAGGCGCTAGAAAACGTCGACTTCCTCGCCGTCCAAGACAGCCGCCGATCCGAGACCTTCTACTACGCAAGCGTCGCCCTACCCATGACCCTGCCCGCCGAGCAAGACGGTAGTTACACCAACTGCGAAGGCACCACCCAGTTCATGAAGGCGATCATCCCGCCCGTCGGCGATGCTAAGCCAGCCTGGCGAGTCTTTGAAGAGCTCAGCATCCGCCTCAACCCCCGAATGCCGTTCAGCCAAGCCAGCGAAATCCTCGCCACCGCTCCGGCATTCGCCTAATGAAACCCCCGGAAGAAGTCTTCGCTGCTCTCTTCGCAGTCCAACCCCTGCAAGAGAGCTTCCGAGACCTGATCCAGCCCAAAGCCCCCAACCCGGCCCTCCATCACGCGGTCAATAGCGCCATCGCTAACGTCAGCAGCGACCCCTGCCTCACTGCCGCGATTTACCTCTACGCCGACAACCTCGATTCCGCTCACCAAGAAGCCCAACGGGACGAGTCCGACCCGGAATCCGCGTACTGGCACGGCATCATGCACCGCCGCGAAGGCGACTTCAGCAACGCCAACCACTGGTTCCGCCGCACCGGCACCCTTCGCGCCCAAGTCGGCTCCGACCCCATCAGCCTCACCGAGCGAGCCGAAATCGCCCACCGCTCCGGCAGCTACCCCGAGGAGTTGCTCGAGGACATCCGCAAAGAATTCCGCAACCTAGCTCAAATCGGAATTGATCGCGTCTTCGGAAACTAACTCAAAGAATTCCGTTAAGAAGACCTAACTTCGACTAAAATACCAATACTGTGCTCGCCAAGCCGCAACACCTGCCGCCTCCCGACTTCGAGCCAGTCGATCACCCCACCGAGCCGCGCATGAGCGCGTACGATCCCGAACGGGCCGCCCGCAGCTTCATCGGCCTATGAACCTTCAAAAGCTCAAGGTTCGTCCCCCGCTCGCCCGACCCGTGCAAAAACACCAACAACGGATACCGCTTCCCCCGCGCCGTCTCATAATCCTCCGGAACCGAAACGAGGTACTGCAACGAAGCCCGCTTAACAATCGGCCCCTCAAACTTCCCCGCCCTAATCCCCTGTGCAGCCCCCTGTGGACTCCCAGAACCCTGCAACATCGACGCCCAAGCAATCGCCCCAACCATCCCCGAACTTTACCGCACGTCGCCGGCCCCCTAAGCCACTTCCAACTTCCGACCTCTAACTTCCAACTTGCGGGCGGCCCCGCCGCGTAGGGCACGGGTCCCAAAGTCAGAGGGAAGGCGCGGCGAATGCGGAGCCTTCCCTCTGACTTTGGGAGGGGATTGGCCTTGGACTCGCGCGAAAATCGCGGATAATACATCCACAATGTTGCAGAAGGTGCGAAGAATATCGGTGGCACTCTTAGCGGGTTTATCTCTCGTCGCCGTGCATGCAGAACCACCCTTAGGAATGCGAGACGAGGACGTTTCCCACTATGTCACGCTCCCGGTCTCGGAGCTAACTACCGAAAAGTGGTCAACCGAATTCCAATCTCTTGCCGCAGAGTCAAAAAATGAAGCGATTAGGGAAGTGCAAGGACAGCGAAAAACTGATCGACGGGAAGCTCTGGTTCACCTGATCGGCCTTCTGCGCCGGGAACTTACTAGAGCCGAACTCAACGATCTAATGACTTACGAGTGTTTGTTGCACGCTGATGAGAGGGTAATCGAATCTCTTCTCAAGGCTGGTGCCAGACCAACTAACGATTGCTTCTACATGATCTGCTGCAACAAAGATGGAGGGTACCGAGCGCTCGCAACCCTAGCCAAGGAAACAGACATCACCTATGTCATCACCTCTCCAAGCTCCGATCTCGTTCATTACGCTGCTCTGCAGCACAACATTGATGTCCTGAAACTCATGATTCAGCTCGGTGGCGATACGTTCAAAAGACGCGACCTCCACGTTTCTGGTGGTTGCCTCGGATCCGTTCTGAAAGGCGTTGATGCTGCCGAAGCCGCTGCATATCTCGAGCCCGCAGAGGTCGACGGAGCCGACGAGGTTCTGGAATACCTGATCCAAAACTACTCCAACGACCCTCGATTCCCATCCCGCCAGAAACTCCTCACCATCGCAAAGGACAGAAAAAAGGTCATTGCCGACGAGGGCTGGCGCACTCGAGATACCTACGAGTATTTCCTAAAGTGGCTCTCGAAAATAGAATTCAAACCTAGGAAGGAGCCAGGGTAAATCGAAACTGAACCAACGCCAACCGATGCCGACTTCGAGGCAAAAGTCGCTAGACTCGACGCCCTCGCCAGGATTGTCCGGATGAACCCAAACGATCGGTCAAGCCAAACTATTGGCGACCAATATGCCGGCCTAGGAGCCGAAGCTGGAGAGAAGGGTTATTACGACCGATGCCACGAACTCCTCAATATCGCAAAGAAGTACGGAGCCGGTCAAACTCTGCGACCCTGGCACCACATCGCTCGTGGCAACTGTTTTGGCATGCAGGCCCGCATTGTCGAAGATCCCGAAAAGCGGTCAGAGCTCCGACAACTAGCCCGGTTGCAGTATCAGGAAGCAGCCCGAATCAATCCTGCCCTCCCCGAAGCTCAGCACGGCCAGCAGTGGATCGACTCCGAAACCGAACGCGATATCTCTGAGCAAAGTGCCGTCGCATCCGAGCAAACTGACGCCGAAGAGGCAGAGCCAACACCGCAACCCGAAAACTCAACCGGTAGTGAGGATTCAAAACCAGCCGACAACGAATCTTAACCTCCGGATCCGGCTAACCGGACCGCGCCCCCGAAGTCCTGTAGCTACCAAAAAACACCGCGGCTCCGCCGCGTAGGGCACGGGTCCCAAAGTCGGATGGAAGGTGCAGCGAATGCGGAGCCTTACATCCGACTTTGGGAGGGGATTGGCCTTGGGCTCGCGGAGTGGCTCCGCCTTTGTGGCCATTTTCTTCACAGTTTTTTGGTCATACGAGATCAAAAAGGGCCAAGTGCCATACTTACCATAGTGAGTTTTGACGACATACTGCAGCGTGCACTGGCAAATCCAGCTTCACTCGTAAGTGCCGCTGTTGCACTGATCCTCTTCCCCTTTGCGGTCGTCAACTATTTGAAAGGGAAGAAAGCTATCTTCGTTCTGTGGAGCTCTGAGCAATTTCTTGAATCTAGCAAGTCCTTAACGCCTCGGATCCAAGTCACGTACGAAGACAAAACGGTCCCCGAACTGTGGGTTACCACGATCGTACTTGAATCTGCAGGCACAGGAAGTATTGAGGTGAAGGACTTTGAACGACCCTTAAAGCTACGTCTTCCTGGGGCAAGTATCCTTGGGCCAGCCCAAATCTTCTCGCACCCAGCCGAGCTGGCCATCGATCATGTGGCGCTCTTGGACGGATTTGAGATCCAACCACTTCTCCTAAACTCCAAGGACTGCTTCGTTCTGCGAATCTTCACAGACTCTGAAGTAAAGGAGGTTAACCTAACTTGCAGGGTATCCGGCGTGCGACGTCCTAACGTCGTCAAGGAAAGTCCCCGGTCAACCTCTTGGTTCTTCCGAGTTACGATTTTGATCATGGTGCCGCTATTGTTCTGGACGATGTACAAGAGCGTCGGTGAATCAAGGTTCAGGTCAGAATTTGACGAGAGGATGATGGCTGCCAGCGATCCTGTACTACGAGCGGACTGGGTGAGGTACCAGTACCCGTTCGGTGCGCCTTCCTTTATTGTCATCTTTGTAATGATCGCTATCATGCTGGTCGCGCCGTGGTTTCGCGCAAGAGAAGGAGTTGAACCGAGATTACGCAAACTTGTTCGCAACGAAAAGGACTCAGAGACGATCTGTTAGCTACTCGGGTGGCATTTATGCTGACTTCTTTTTGGTCTGCGGCTGGTCCCTGGTGAAAATGTGTCGTCTACGACTCGCAAAACTCCACTAGTGGTTGACAAACCCCCGACAACATCGCCTATCAAGTGATGATCGAATACGACGACACCGACCAAACCCAAGACCCCGACTTCTGGACCAAAGACCACTTCCCAGAAAAGCAGCAAATCCAAGAACTCCCCTTCCCCTGCTACCCCGACCGACCCCGCCGACCAGCCTCCAACTTCCAACTTCGCGGAAAGCGGCTCCGCCGCGTAGGGCACGGGTCCCAAAGTTGGATGGAAGGTGTAGCGAACGCGGAGCCTTTCGTCCGACTTTGGGAGGGGATTGGCCTTGGGCTCGCGCGGAGCCGGATCATAATTAAGAGACATGGACGAGCAACCCCCACTCCCCTGCCCGTCCCCCTGTATCCGACATTGCGGCATCGACGAGTCGCTCCACTGCTCCGGCTGCCTCCGCTCTGGCAGAGAAGTTGGAGCTTGGCTAAAAATGACCGACCAAGAAAAGTGGGACTTATTGCAAAGACTCTGTGAGAGGGCAAAATGCAACTAGCTCTCTGCCAAATCCCGATGGACCTCACGATCCGAGGCAACACAAGCCACATCGTCGAAGCCATCCGATCTTCGGACTCTGATCTCGCCGTCTTCCCAGAATGCGCACTGACAGGCTACAACTACGTCATGGGTGGCGACATCTCACGCGCCAAACTCGACAAGGCGTTCGCCGCAATCCAAACTGCCTGCCGCGAATCTAGGACGGCAGCGATCATCGGTGCTCCATGGTTTGCGGACGCATATCAAGAGAAACCGTGGAATGCGGCCGTCGTCATAGACGAGCAAGGTGAAGTGGTCACGATTCAACCGAAAATCGTTTTCACTGACGACGAAATCCGGAACGACATTTTTTTACCCGCCGAACCAACGACGCGAACCGCATTCTCCCTGCAAGGTAAGACATGCGCAATTCTTATCTGCTCAGAGTTCGCCGGTGTTGTCGGGAGCTACACCAGCAGCCATTGTTACCGCCTCCTAGAGGGCCTGCAGACGAAACTGGATATCGTCTTCGTCATCGGTGTCATGGATATGAGTCCGAACTCCAAAGGCAGTCCGCTTTCTCAGGAAGCAGCGCGGCACTTCGATGCGGACTTCGTCATCGTCAACACCGCCGAATGGGGATTTGGTACACCAAGTGGAAATCTGGGAGGAAGCAAAGTCGTTTCGCGGGGCGGCGAATTGCTCGCCCAAGCCCCCTTTGATCAGACGGCGGTTACCCGAATCACTCTTTAGCTTTTTTGGTCGAGTACCAATCAGACTTATCCGACAAGTTTGTCCAACTCATCGGAATATCCAACCGGTCTTTCAGAATGATGATTTTGACTCCGTCGGAAAAGTTTGTGGAGCTGCCCACCCGATACTTCTTCTCCTTAAGTTTGTAGGAGTCAACCATTCCGTTTCTGAACTGCTCGAACTTGGCGTAACTCAAGGTTAGGATGTCGCCTTGGATCGTCCAAGTTCCGCTTCCCCTCTGGCCCCCAAACTGAGCGGCACCTCCATAGCTACTAGAAGCCCCTCCGTAGGTGAACGAAAACGTGCCGTCCGCTTTCAAGTTGAGAGTTCCGCCGTACGTCGTGTAACTTGTTGAGCTTGCTCCTGAGTAGACGTTTACGTAGTCCATACTTGCGTACGAGCCGTAGCCGAACTCGCCGACGAGTGCAGACTTGTCGAACAGAGGTTTGGCTTTGGTTGAATCACACTTTATGGTCGCCAAGTACTCTTCAAGATAGGCTGCAGTCGTGTTAACTGAAAATCGAGCAGACATCTCCACACCAACCCGGAAATCACCCTTTTCCTCATAGGTCTGCGCCATCACAATTGGCTGCCAAGATGAACCGCAGTCCACGAGCATCACCGTAAAGACTGAATCTGCCTCGCGCCCTTTTTCGCGGCCCGCGCCAACGATGAAGTAGGCGGGAACGCCAAACCCGACGTAGCGGCGGTAGACGATCCCTCCACTTCGACCGGCAAGCTCCGCTGGTACGTATTTTGACCAGAGATCACTGAGGATTTGACCTACGCCCGGACCAGGAGTCACGGCGGGGAGCAAACGAGCTAAACCAGAACTGAATCGGGTTCCGTCTGCCACTGTCTTGACCATCCAAATATCCTTTTGCACCCAACCGGCAGGAAGACCTGATGCAAAGTTTGAGGCAACGCCGCCAGCAGTTTTGACCGGAGTAGCGTCCGCTGGAGAAGCCGGAGACGAGCTCTTGGCGGCCCTTACTTCAAACCCCTTTGCCGAGTATACGACGGAGTCGATCGAGGCACCAGTCACAAGCGTAAACATCAGCCCAGCAACTTGCCGAAACTGGCTCTTCTGCTTTTCGTCGCTGACCGCCGCCAATAACGAACGAGAGATCGCATAGAGAGCAACCACTTTTTCTCCCGCAAGCTCTTTGTCTGCGTCGGGCATATCTCGCACTACAGAGTTATCGAGAAGCTTTTGAATTCCACCAATCGCTGCGACAAAGGCATCGTCCTCCAAGTCGACATTCTTGGCAGTCGTGTACAAACCAAGTAGACCGAGTGCGATGTTTGCCGAGGCATCAGATTCAAACGCCGTCCCGGAAAATCCCTTCTCAAGCCCTTCTACAACGCCAATAGCAGCCTCTCGAAACGCCTTCCGCTCTTCATCCGTGGAAGCGAGTTCGGCAGCAGCCGCATCGACTCCTTTACGGCTCTTCCCGGGCTTATACTTAGTCGGACTAGCGACCACCACAGCTCCAGATTTGAAGCCAGTCGCTCCCATCGCCTTGAGCGCATCAAGGATTGGGTTCCCGGCATTAGCTACGGAACTCAACCACAAGAAGAAGATGCATGCAAACAGCGAAGATTTGCCTTTCATGAAGCTTCAGGATAACCGATCCAGACGCCGGGGAGATCAATGTGTCATACTAAAGATTCCGTCTAAGCGTGGAACTTCTGTCGCGCCTCTTGACGTTTACACTGCCAGGTTCAATGAACTCGGCATCGTCCCGATCCGTCGGGACAAAACGGATACAGAAGTACAACAAAACATGTCAAAGCAAGCAATTTTGGAGAGCGTGGTCGCGCCTAACATCAAGACCGACGTTCCAGACATCTGGCCTGGTGACACCGTCAAGGTTCACGTTAAGGTCCGCGAAGGAAACAAAGAGCGAATCCAGCTTTTTGAGGGAACCTGCATCGCTGTCAAGCACGGTGGCATCGCTAAAACCATCACGCTCCGCAAGATCACGAGCGGCGTCGGTGTCGAGCGAACCTTCCCTATTCACTCGCCAAACATCGCGAAGTTTGAAGTCCCTCGTCGTGGCAAGGTCCGCCGAGCCAAGCTCTACTACCTTCGAGGCAAGGTCGGTAAGGCCGCTCGAATCAAAGAGCGACGATAATCGATGCCGTCGTCAACGCTTGAATATGTTGATATGGTTGCGCGGACTCCGCTCAGCCAGATCCTAATCTTCTCTGCTTCGCTGACGGCGGTAAGAATCGTTTCTCACTTCGTATCTTCTAAAACCCCAAGGCACAAACAGGGCTTTGGGGTTAAGCTCTTATCTGGAGTTAGCGATCTCTTCGATTCGCTGATCTACGCGGCGGTGTTCATCTTCATGGTGATCCGCCCTTACTTTTTCCAGACCTTTCAGATTCCAACAGGTTCGCTGAATCCGACCTTGAAAGTCGGCGATTTCATCGGCCTGAACAAGGCAATCTATCGCTACACAGAGCCAAAGCGAGGCGACATCGTCGTGTTCCACCCACCCGCCTACGCCTGCTCGCCCGAGCAACTCCGCCCAAACGGTGACCCGAAGGTTGATTTCGTCAAGCGGCTCATTGGCCTTCCCGGTGACCTCATCGAAATGAAGAACGGTGTGGTCTATGTTAATGGCAAACTGCTCTGGGAGCCCTATTGGCACTTCTCCGAGCAAGTCAGTCAAGGCGATTTCCGGCTCTTCACCCAAGCCGAAACTACCGCCTACGAGAAGCAGAGCTGGAAGCTCGTCAACTACAAGGGCAAACTGATTCCGCTGAACTACACTGCCCACGACGCCAACGCAGTTTCGCCGCATATGGAGAATTTCGGACGCCAGCCCTACTGGGTTGCTGAGCCGTTCATCATTCGTGATCCGGTTGAAGCGTCTTCTCCCGAAGTCCGCAACCTCCCGGCACAGAAAATTCCTCCCGGACAGTTCCTGTTTATCGGGGACAACCGAAACAATTCCTTTGACGGCCGCGCTTGGGGTCTCATCGACCGCGACAGCATCATCGGGCGCGCCGAATTTGTCTGGCTCCCATTCAACCGCTTCGGTGGTATCCGCTACGTCGACAACGCCTCGCCAAAAGCTCCGGACGCGATCGTCGCCGAAGGGATGCGATAGAGGAAGCTAACTGTTAGCGTCTTTACGGCTAACTGCCAACAGAAAGGTGGTGGGCCCGGCGGGGATCGAACCCGCGACCAAACGGTTATGAGCCGTCCGCTCTAACCCCTGAGCTACAGGCCCTCGGAGGTAACTCGTAAAGGTTACCTCCGGGAAATGATCCAGATCTGTGCTTGAGCGGATCAGCCGCGCTGAACGTACTCGGCGATTACCACTGACGGCTCGCCTTCCATCTCAACAAGCCCGTCCTTCAGCCAGACCACACGGTCCGCAAACTTCTCCACCGTGGGCAACTGGTGCGAGACCAGCAAAATCGCCCCGCCATCTCGCCGAAACTGCTCGACCCGCTCCAAGCACTTTTGTTCGAACCGTTGGTCGCCAACGGCGAGGACTTCGTCCACGATCAAAACCTCGGCGTCAACATGGATTGCAATAGCGAACCCAAGCCGCGCCATCATTCCGCTTGAATACGTTCGCACCGGAGCCTGGATCGCTTCTCCGAGTTCGGAGAATTCCACAATCGCATCGAGACGCTCCTTAACCTGCTGGCGAGTAAGGCCGAGAATAACCGCGTTGAAATAGATATTCTCGAGTCCGGAAAGGTCGTTATGGAAACCCGCTCCGAGCTCGAGCAAGGGCGCAACGCGGCCCTTGACTTCTAACAATCCGGATGTAGGCAAGTAAATGCGAGCCAGCAGGGATAGCAATGTCGACTTCCCTGCCCCGTTCTTGCCAATCACTGCCACACACTCCCCACCCCGAACCTCGAGCGAGACGCCTTTGAGAACCTCAAGATGCACGTAAGACCGCTTGCGCCAGAAGAGCAGGAGGGATTTGATGGACGCAATTCCTGAATGTGAAACTACGAACTGCTTTCGCAAGTCCTTGATCGCAACTTTGACTTCCCCAATCATGGTCGCTCCACAAACTTCCATTTCAGTCGGTTAAACAGCCAGTAGCCGAACAAGAACACGAGAACGGAACCGACGCTATGAACCGCCAAATATTTCCAGGGCATTGCTGTCGGCAATCCCATTCCGCCCGCCGACATCGTAGGCACCGGTGCGACCAAAGCTTTGCGGTACGCCACACACTGAACTGCAACGGGGTTCAGCATGTAAAGCTTGAACAGCACCCACCCGCTCGCGTGGTTGCGCGGCGAATTCGCCACTTGCTCGACGAAATAGATAATTGGACAGAGGTACATGAGAATGTACAAGCCGATCTGAACAATGTATTTGACGTCTTCATAGAACGTGTTAAGAGCCGAAACGATGAACGAGATTCCGGTTGCAAACAACGTTGATACGATCAGAAGAAAGGGCAAATAGATCGTGGTGACCTGAAAAGGAAGTACACGAGGATCGCGAACATAGCCCAAAAACATGAGCCCAAACATAATCAGAAACCCGATCGCGAGGTGAATCATGTTCGAAATCACTGCTGCGAGGGGCAGTATTTCGCGCGGGAAATAGATCTTTTTGATCAACCCGTACTGATTGAGAATCGACTGCGCCGAATCCAAAACGCTGGACTGGAAAAAGATAAACGGTAGGTACGCCGCTAACATGTAGATCGTAAAACTCGGAATCTCTTGTCGGAGAAAGCTACTAAAAACAAAGCTCATCACCGCAACTTGTGCCAGCGGACTCAGAAACGACCAGAGAACTCCAAGAGCTGAGTTCTTATAGCGAATCCGCAGCTCCCGTTGCACCATCACATAGAGGAGTTCGCGGTACCGCCATAGCTCGGCGAACTCTTTTCTCAACCTTCCACCTTCTTGATGTTGATAACTCGGACCCAGGCAAATTGGCCGCTATCAGGATCGGAGACGACCCGCTTTCCACCCGCACCAAGTCCGCTCACTGCGAACTCTAACAACGAAGTTGGAGTGGATGTCCTTAAAATCTTCATCGGAAGCCCCCTTTTTTTGGTATCCAAAAGAACCACTGCCTTTCGACCAATCATTCTGACTTCACAAACGGAAACGTAGGTTCCGGGATTTGTCGGAAGGGTTCCCGGTTCCTCCTCATCGACGAGGAAAAACGTCGGCGGAGTTTGAAGGGCGATGGCGATAATTGCAGCGAGCATCAGCTAAGATAAGCCTCGAATGGAGAGCGTTCGGATTCTGGTTGTGGGAAGCATTGTACTCGACAGGGTGCTCCGAGTAGCCGAGTTCCCCCGTCCCGGCGAATCCGTCCGTGGTGAAGTCGTCGGAGTCTTTCCTGGCGGAAAAGGTGCCAATCAAGCGGTTTGTGCCGCTCGGCTCGGAGCGATCACCTCCTTCTGCGGCGCAATCGGTCCCGATCCCGACGGCACGGAAATGATCCTCAAACTCCGGTCCGAGCAGATTGACTGTTCGCTGGTCCACTCTATCGAGCGTTCCGCGACCGGAACGGCGGGAATCACCCTGAATGACTTAGGGCAGAACACCATCGTTGTGGCCCTAGGCGCCAACATGCTGTTCGAGCCGGAACAAGCTCTGAAAGCCGCACATCAGCAGTTGCACCATGTACTCCTGCTCCAAGGAGAGATCCCATTGGAGGCCTCGCGCGCGGCGGCTGAGGCATCGCAAGGTCTCGTCATTTTCAACCCCGCACCGGCGATTGCGCCGCCGCTTTCGATGTATCCGCTCATCGACGTCCTCACACCGAATGAGGTCGAAGCCGAATACCTCGTTGGCTACTCAATCCACGATGAGAAAACCGCCGAGAAAGCGGCAAAGGAGCTTCTGGTCAGAGGTTGCAGGTCGGTGGTTATCACGCTGGGATCCAAGGGAGCCTACTTCCGGTCTGAGGACGACCAAGGTCTGATTCGGGCACCAATAGTGCCGGCTGTAGACACGGTCGGAGCAGGAGACTGTTTCAACGGTGCACTCGCCTTCGCCCTCGCCCAAAAGCTCGACCTCCGCCAAGCAACCCGCTTCGCCGTCCAGTGCGCCTCCGATAGCGTCCAGCACGTTGGTGCCCAGACCGGGATGCCGTACTTCGACGAACTCGACAAGGAAGTCCGGGAGTTGATTCCGGCATGAACCTTTTGGTTACCGGATTTGGACCGTTTCGGGACATCACGGATAACCCTTCTTCAAGGCTCGCAGAGGCACTGCCTGGCAACACCGAGTTGCTCCCCGTCCAATACGGCAAAGTAGAAGCCTTTGCAATTTCGCTCCGATCACGTGCCGAAGATACGATCCTCTGCCTCGGACTCAACGCCCGGGCGACTGAACTAAAATTCGAGATCTACGCGCACAACCAGATTGGTGCAGAGCGTGGGTTCGGCAGCCGCAGGCATACGAGAACAGCTATCAAGCCGTCTGGCCCTCGAACGCTCGGGCAAACGCTTTTGTCGCCGAAACAGCTCGACGAGCTCGCTTTACCGACCAGTTTCACACCCGGCGACTACTTATGCAATTTCTTGCTTTATTCGCTACTGATTCGGTATCCCGAGCGTCGCGTCGGGTTCGTTCATGTCCCGTTGTTTGAGAAAGTTGCGATGAACGAACAGCTTGAACAACTTGAAGGGGTGCTTCAACTATTTCAGTCCAACTGAGCCAAGAGTGATCTTAGCCACTTGACACCTTCCCGCGTCGCCTCGACGCCTTGATCGCCACACTCCAACTCTAGGTCGATAGGCACGGGCTTCCGATCAGGGCGGCTCAGCAGGGCTTTGAGAGTATCTTGAATCGGGACGATTCCTTCTCCGAGAAACGCGCCCTTCAACTTCTCACCCGCTAAGGTTTGGTAGCCGCCGCTAGAATCGGGGGCAAAGTCCTTGACATGAATCAGATCGGGGAACGGCAGTTCGTGAGCAGCTTGAACGGGGTCGACGCCCGCCAAGAGCCAGTTCCCGATATCAAAGCAAATCCCAGTGCCCGCGCCCCGGGAGATTGTGAGGACTTCAGCCGGGGTGCCGAAGTGCACACCGTGGTTCTCCAAAGCGAGGACTCTTCCGTTTGAGTCGATGCCACCGAGTCCCTTGATTGCTCGATTTCGACTCGCGTCGATCTTTGCCTCTTCGGGGTGAGCAGAAAACACCCTTACCGTGGTCGAACCGAACTCGGAAGCGAGTGCGACTCCGAATTGAACCTTTTCTTTTTCCAAGCCCAACCGAGTTGGATCTTCGTGAGCAAAATCGTTGGTCACCGCTACTGCATGCAATCGCAGTTGACCGAGCGATTCCCGAAGCTCGGAACGGAAGCCACCGATCTCCGGCAGGTGATCTCGGGTAACGCTTGGAGCGTACAAGAATGCATCGAGGATCTCAATACCGTCAGCGCCGCAGGTGTGAGCGAAGTCGCAGAAATGCCCAATCGACATTTCCCCTGCTCTCCACGCCGAAAGAACGGAGTACCACGAGATTCCGATCGGAAGACTAGCGCAATCCAAGATGATTCATGAACGGAGTGAAGGCCACAACGGAGCCGACAACGCCAAGCATACATAATCCCAGAGCAACGACTTGAGCCGCGGACAGCGAGATTGCCCGTGAATCCCCCTCTGCCGGCGAAAAGATCGCCTTAAGGATTCCGAAGTAGTAGAAGGCTCCGAAGATGCTGTTGAGCACCATGATAACTGCGAGCCAAGTCATGTTCACCGACATTGCATCTTTTAAGATGAGAACCTTTCCAAGAAATCCCGAAACCGGACCGAGCCCGATGAGCGAGAGCACAAAAACAACCATCGAGTAGGCAAGCGCAGGCGAGCGACCAGCCAGACCCTTAAGATCATCAATCGTCTCGGCTTCCGCTCCGTTCTTTGCCGACGCAAGAAGAACCACGAAGAAGCCGGCGCTTGTCAACACATAACCCACCAAGAAGTACAGGAGGGTGACATGGTTGAGTTTGTAGGAAGCGGCTACGCTCGCGGCGGTCACAGCTACATAACCTGCATTTGAGATTGAGGAGTACGCAAGAAGCCGCTTGATATTCTTCTGCTTCATCGCAAGAACGTTGCCAACGATCATCGAAGCCACTGCGAGCACCGCAATCGTCGTCGAAACGAAACGACCAGCTGTTCCAAACCCATCAGCGAAGTTCCAAAGAGCGACGAAGGCGGCAACTTTTCCGCCTGTTGCCATAAATGCGACTACGTTTGTTGGCGCACCCTCGTAAACGTCTGGAGTCCACTGGTGGAAAGGAACAAGGCTACATTTGAATCCAAGTCCAACCGTCATGAGGGCAAACGACAGCGCTAGTAGCACACGATTTTCAGAGTTACCGTGGCTCCAGTAAGCCACCAAAGTCGACGAGTCAAGCGACCCAGTTGCTCCATAGAACATCGCGATTCCGTAGAGCAAGAAGCCTGTCGAAAAGGCTCCAAGCAAGAAGTATTTCATAGCCGACTCCTCGGACTTGCGAGAGGTTCGGTGCAGTCCGGCTAAGACATACAAGCTGATTGAAAGTATTTCGATCCCCACAAACAGTGTGAGCAGATGTCGAGTCCCACAAACCAACATGCCACCAGCTGTTGCCCACGCAAGCAAAGGATAGAACTCTCCGAGCTTAATGCGCTTTTCAGCGAAGTATTGTGGACTAACTAGCGTCACAATCAAGGCCGCTAAGATAGTAAGAACCTGACCGACTGAGCCCAGTCGATCCAACACAAGTGTTTCCTGGAACGTCGAGCGGTCAGAACCGCCCGCACCAAGAAGAGCTACCGCTGCGACGATAAGCCCAAGTGCTGTCACCTTTTGAGTCCATTGCCTCTCGGAGTTCCCCGTCAGCATGTGAACGATCAGCGCGATCATTCCTGTGACTGCGACAATTCCTAAAGGGGCGACGACTGCCCAGTCAATTACCGGTACGTATCCCATTAGTTCACACTCCCTGCAACTAGGTTCGGAAAGAAGTTCACATTTGTAATTGGGGTTGCTGTGGTCATCCGCGAGACTTCTTGAGGGTCAACCGGATTTGTTTCCGGATTCCAAATGAGATAGCTTTTGGCGATATCGGAGACAACATCAATGTAGGTCTCGGGACCTCCGATGAGAGTGATTGCCGGTGAGGTCGTGCCAATTAGTTCTCGGTCGAGCTCCAGAAAATGGCCGCCATACTGCATCGGTGAGGTCACGCCCGGCTCAGCACCGGCAACGATATAGTTCATAGGACCGCTGGTCTGGTCAATTTCGCTGGAGCATTGGCTGACCAGCTTGGCAAGAACTCGATCACCCTCGGCAGGATTCTTCTCTAACAGACCCACGATATCAATCCCTTGCGCGATCGCCCGGCTCAGAGGCGAAAGGACGCCTTGGAAGCGGTTACCGGAGATGAAGCAGGAAAAACCGTCGAACTCGGCTGTGAGCAACTCGGGAGCCATGGTCATTTAGCACCTCCGGGAGCTTGACCATAGAGGCGCGCTGGATCAGGTTCACGTCCACCGGCTTCCCAAGTTGTCCCGTAGTTTGGAGTCGTCATGCTGCCTGTCACGGCCACGGAGTGATCCATTCGCGAGAGCACAAAGGTCGGCAAGATTCCGCCAATGAGAATCGCTGCAGCAAAGACGCCCCCTAGAAGAATTTCGTTCATGCTCAAGTCTTTGGTCTCCTTTGGATTGGCAGCTCCGTAGAACATTCTTTGGTAGGCGTACAGCATGTATGAGGCGGAGAGAATCGCACCGATACCGGCTGCGACTGCGTAGCCCACGTTGAGCCCGAACACGTTTGCATACCCAGATTCGAACGATCCCATGAGCGCAAGGATTTCGCCAACGAAGCCGCTCGTGAGCGGGAGTCCCAGGTTCGCAAGCATCGCAACCATAAACATGCTCGCGAACACTGGCATCGACCGTTTCAGGCCGCCCAGCTCTTTAAACTCTCCACTGAACCCTCGTTCCATTAACAACGACATTAGGACAAACACCGCCGCCGAGGCGAGGCCGTGATTAAACTGTTGAAATGCGGCACCGACCATGCCAACGTGGCTGAAGGAGAACAAGCCAATCAGAATGAAGCCAACGTGGCTGATGGTTGAAAACGCCATCACTCGGAAGACATTGCTCTGGTTGATCGCGAGAATGCCACCGTAAATGATTCCGACAACCCCGATGAATGTCACGATGGGCGCGTTGGCCGCTGCCGCATGGGGGAACAGTGGAAGGCAGAATCGGAAGAGTCCGTACGTGCCTACTTTGAGGACAACACCGGCGACCGTCGCACCGACCGGGGCTGACTCATAAGTTGAAGCCAACCAGCTATGCCCAGGAACCGCCGGCGACTTGACCAAGAACGCAATCAGGAATCCCCAGAACGCTAAGTTCTCGAGCCCCTCTCTCCCAGCCCAAAGCTTGCCTGAAGCCGCGAGTTTCTGAATCTCAACGATGGACATCGAGGCAGAACCCGTCAGTTTCGTGTACTCCATGCCGATCACGATGATCGAAAGTAGCATCAAGAGTGAGCCGCCGAACAACATCGCAAGGTACCGGGTTGCCGCCTTCGAGCGATCTCCACGTCCCCAACCAAGAATAAGCATTGCCACCGGAACAAGGCTGAGCTCAAAGAAGATATAGAAGAGGACCAGGTCCAACGCAGCAAAGACACCCAGGAGCACTCCACTCAGGATCAAGATCTGGCCAAAAAATTGCGAAACTCGTTCCTTAGGCTTCGAGATCAGAACTGCAATCAAGCCGAGGAACGCCGTAAGGACAAACATCCAGATGGATATTCCGTCCAGGCCCAGGGAGTAGTTGATACCAAGCGAACGAATCCACGGAGCGTTTTCGGAGAACTGAAAGCCAGTGGCATCGCTCTTAAATTGCGCGAGCAGTCCTACGCTCACTCCCAAGGTGAAGAGCATCACGATGATACTGGCAAACTTCGCGAACGAAGACGTCGAATTTCCGCCGAGCAAAAGGACAACGCCCACGATGATCGGCACCCAGATTTCAAGGCTGAGCATCACTTCGCACCCCCAAAGCTCACGATGACATAGAGAACGAGCGCAACGATTCCGATGAGCATCACCGAGGCGTACATTCGCACCAGCCCCGTCTGCACGGAATTGAAAATCCCTCCCAGCGACTTAGTGAGGTTGCCCGCGCCCTCTCCGATTCCTTCGATCACTCCTTGATCGAAGCCAGAGTTTGCGGAGGCCGAGAACGCAGCCGAGTCAGTCGTAACGCTATTCACCATCAGCCGGTCGTATCCAAACTGATCGCGAGCGCGAAGCCTAAACTTAGCCCAGAGCGATTCGTCCCAGCCCTCTTTGGCCGGAAGCCCTTTGAAGTAGACCGCGAGGCCGGCTAGGATTCCGAGTGCCGCGGCTCCGACCGAGAGGGCCATTAGCGGAATGCCTTCTGGGTGAGTCGGAGGCGCGACTTTTGCGCCAATTTTCGACGCCATGATCCAGTGCTCAAATCGGTCTCCCTGAGCAAGATAGAAGCCACCGACTGCGCTAAGGAAAGCCAAGACAACCAGGGGAACCCACATTGAGACCGGGACCTCATGGGGCTTGTGCTCGGCATCCAAATGATGGTGTCCATCACCTTCGCCATGGTGAGCCTCAATCTTGCGCCACTGTTCCGTGTTGCCAAAGAAGGTCAGCCACATCATCCTGGTCATGTACATCGCGGTCAGCGCGGCGACGATCAAGCAAATCCAGCCCGACCACTTCCCTACTTCGAGAGCTCCGGTAAGGGCGAGGTCTCCGGCCAGAGCCGACCCGATCACTTCTTCCTTGGAGTAAAAACCGGAAAGCCCAGGAACACCCGAGATCGCCAAGTAACCAATCATCATCGTGCCGAATGTGATGGGGAGGTACTTCGCCAGCTTTCCGTAGTTGCGCATGTCCTGCTCGTGCGCCATTGCATGAATGACTGCGCCAGACCCAAGGAACAAGAGGGCTTTAAAGAATGCGTGAGTGGTCACGTGGAACATGCCAACCCAGTAGGCGCCCGCTCCGCAGGCCACGAACATGAAGCCGAGCTGAGAGACCGTCGAGTATGCAAGAACTTTTTTGATGTCGGTCTGACCGAAGGCAATGATTGCCGCGAAAAGCGCTGTAAATGCGCCCACCGCACAAACTACTGCCGAGGCAACCGGAGAAGTCTCGAAAAGCAACGACATTCGGTTCATCAACACAACGCCCGAGGTGACCATTGTCGCCGCGTGGATGAGAGCCGAGACTGGAGTGGGACCGGCCATAGCGTCAGGGAGCCAAAGGTAAAGCGGGAACTGCGCAGACTTACCACAAGCTCCAACGAATAGCAGCAGAGCCGCCGCCGTTCCCATTGCCGGGTTTAGGGCTAGGATCTTCGGCAAGTGCTGGAAGATAACATCGTAGCTGAACAGCCGCGTCTCACCCTGCATCGCCGGTGAAGTTGCAACGAGCGTTGCGATGAGAAGCAGTCCAAGAGTGAGCCCCCAGTCGCCGATGCGGTTGACGATAAACGCCTTGTTTGCCGCCTTGGCGTTCGCAATATCCTCGTACCAAAACCCGATCAACAGGTAGGAGCAAAGCCCAACGCCTTCCCAGCCGATGAACAACATCAGAAGGTTGTTGCCGAGCACCAGGATCAGCATCGCGGCGATAAACAGGTTCAAATAGGCGAAGAAGCGTGCGAAATCCTTCTCCTCAGACATGTAGCCCGTTGCGTACAGATGGATAAGGGCACCGATTCCCGTGATGATCAGCACCATTGTCATTGACAAGGTGTCGATCCGGAGTTCAAATGGAACGGAAAGGCCCTTCAGCTCAATCCAAGGCACACTGGAAACAATCGCAGCCTTGCCCGGATCGAGTGATTTCGTCACCATCACACCGATGATGAAGGCGATGGCAACCGGAGCGACCGCGAGAAACCCAACGAGCTTCTTGCCTGCGACGGACTTATCGAAGAACCGACCGCACAAGCCCTGGAACAGGAAGCCGAGAATCGGCAGCCCAAGAGTTAACCAAATGAGTGAGTTTCCTTCCAAATTCTTATCCCTTAAGCAAGTTCAATTCGTCGACGTCAATGTTCTCTTTAAGGCGGTAGATCGCCATGATAATGCCCAACCCAACTGCGACTTCCGCGGCCGCAACCGCCATGATGAATACAACCATCATCTGGCCAGCCGCGCCCTGCGCCTCGGTTCCGATTCCTGAGTAGCGGTAGCGAGCAAAGGCGATAAACGCCAGATTAACTGCATTGAGCATCAGCTCGATGCACATGAAAATGACGATTGGATTACGTCGAAGAATGACTCCAACGACCCCAGTGGAAAACATAAAAAGACTCAGGCCAATAAAAGCCGCAAGAGGCACTCCGTTCATGACATTCTCCTTTTTGCCAGCAAGACCGAGCCGACGACGCCCAGCAACAGCAGCACGCTGACGGCCTCAAACGGCAGGACATAATCCGTAAACAAAACTTTTCCGATCACTTGTGGCGACCCGAACTCTTTCGTCGCAACCGGAGCCTTGAACTTCAGAAGGACTGGAACCAGTTGGCTTGCCAGCAGTGCTGCGAGTCCAACACCAAAAGCGATTCCAATTGCCTTCTTTGGATCGCTCTTTTCCTCAAGGACGTGCGAGGCACCCAGGTTTAGAAGCATAATTACGAACAGGAAGAGCACCATGATCGCCCCGGTATAGACCACGATCTGGGTGATACCGAGCATCTCAGCATTCAGCGCGAAGTACAGGAATCCGAGGATAAAGAACGTGAACACCAAGCAGAGCGCTGATCGGACGGCGTTCTTGAACGCCACGACTCCGACCGCCGAAAGAGCCGCCATTCCGGCAAGCATTCCGAAAACAACCAATTCTGGTGTGATCGTCATGCTGTCACCTCTTCAGGCTTCGACTCAACCAAATCAACCGTCCGCCGGGCGGGTTGATTGATGATGTCCACCGAGCGTGTATCCAGATACTGCGTCGACTTCTTCGAGCGAAGCAATACGTAGACCGCCACCGCAACCGCGTAGAGACCGAGTGTAAACATCCAACCGGGTGTCGCACCGTAAATCTTGGTGATCATGATCCAAGCCGCCGTAACAATCAGATTGCCGGTTGCAACTGGCAATAGGAACTTCCAGCCCAGATTCATGAGCTGATCGTAGCGGAATCGCGGGTACGTTGCTCGAACCCAGATGTAGAGGGTCAAACCAACAACTCCTTTGAGCATCATCACGCTGAGGCCACCGAGATAGGAGTTTTCGATGCTGGTCATGAAGTCCATCCCAATCGCCTCCCAGCGAATTGGCAAGTGATATCCACCGAGGAAGACGGTTGAGAACACCATGGAGAAGGTAAACATCGCCATGTACTCCGCCATCATAAACAGCCCCCAGCGCTTGGTGCTGTACTCAGTGTGATATCCGGCGACGAGTTCGTTTTCAGCTTCTGCAAGGTCAAACGGAGGACGGTTCGTTTCGGCAAAGATACAAATCAGGAAGATGAAGGCGGAGACCAGACCGAACGGCGTAAAGATGTTCCAGTTCGGTAAGAAGCCGATGAACCCGAGGAGCGGACCTTCTTGAGCGGCGACGATTTCGGTCATTTTTAGCGAGCCAGTGACCATCACCATCGATGCCAGGGAAACCCCCATCGCAAGCTCGTATGAAATCAGCTGAGCGGATGCTCGGAGGGCACCCAAAAGCGAATACTTGTTGTTCGACGAGTAACCAGCCAGAACCAATCCGTAGGCGCCAAGCGAAGAAATCGCCATAACGTAAAGCAGACCGACGTTGATATCAGCAACCGGTGTGAAGCGACGATCGCCAGCCCAAGGAATTGTGCCTCCAAGAGTGAGAGCAACAAACAGAGCAATCAGTGGCCCCAGAATGAACAAGAACTTGTCCGTCTTGGTCGGCATGATGTCTTCTTTCGTGAAGAGCTTGATGCCATCAGCAATCGACTGGGCGAGACCAAATAGTTTGAACTTCTTCCCTTTGAGGAACGACGGAATCAGTTTGCTTGTTCTAGAAAATGTGATGTTGCCAGTTCGGTTCGGCCCGATGCGGTCTTGCATCCAGCTCAGCAACCGTCGCTCGTACCAAATGATGAACGGAACCGGAGCGAAAACCGGGATAATGGCAAGGATGGCGCGCCCTAGTGCTGCTAGCACGTCTTGAAGGGTGGGGTCGAGGCTCCGTAACCAATCCATAAAGGCCAGTAGAAAATTTACCTGACTTCACCTTGCAGGATTCTGATTCTTGGCAACCAAACTCGCAGATTCCCAGTAAGATATTAATTGTGAAGAAATCGAGTGCCGTACCTGCGGCTCTCTGCGCCGCAGTCGGAGTCGCTATCCTTGAGGGATGCTCCGGCCCATCGTCAGTTCGCCGCTGCGTGGATCCGAAGACGGGTCAGATTTTGCCGGATTCGATGTGCTCGTCCCCGGTCGCGGCAACTCCCTACCGAGGCGGGCGGTATGCGCTTGTTCCTGATTCCAAAGGAGTTGACATCTGCTTTGACACGAAGACTAACCTAGCGGTTGACCGCTCGTTTTGCCGATCTGGTCATCGATACACGCCCGGATTCGTCTACATGGGTCTCGGCTATGCCCTCAGCCGACCAGGCTGGGGTTATGATGGTCAAGTCAGCAATGGCCGGTTACGTGGCTACTCTTCCGCACCTCCTTCTGGTGCTTCGGTTCGAACGCCGAGTGGAACAACGATCACGCGCGGAGGTTTCGGAAGTTCTGGTCGTTCCTCGGGCAGCTTCTCGAGCTAATGAGAAGAGTTCAAATCCAGCCTCGGGACAACTGGCAGGCCAAAGTTGAAGAGCAAGGTCTGATCTTTCATACCGAAGGAGACCGCCCCTACTGGTTCGAATCGGCGTGTTATGAGTTCACCGAGAGCGAAACCGACGGCCTAGAAATCGCCACTAACGAGTTGCACAAAATGTGCATTCAGGCCGTTGAGCACGTCATTTCTAATCGGCGCTACGCAGAGTTTGGAATTCCGCCGCACGCGGTTCCCACTATAGAGACGACCTGGGAAACCGATCCGCCATCTTTGTACGGACGCTTCGACTTGGTCTACGACGGCAACTGGCCGCCGAAGATGCTGGAGTACAACGCTGACACTCCGACTTCCCTTCTCGAGGCGGCAGTCATCCAGTGGAAGTGGCTCGAAGAAATCTCGCCAAGTTCCGACCAGTTCAATTCGATCTGGGAAGGGCTAGTTGAGGAATGGGCCTGGATGAAGGAGAATCGGAAACTCAATGGAGTTCTGGTTCACTTCGGTCACTGCGGCACCGTCGAAGACGAGATGACGGTCGCCGTTCTACGCGACACCGCCCAAGAAGCAGGGATTCCGGGCAAGGCGTTGCTCATGGAAGAGCTTGGTTTCGACGAGCGCCGAGGCCGATTTATCGACCTCGAAAGCATCGATATCCACACGATTTTCAAGCTCTACCCCTGGGAGTGGATGATGAACGAGAGCTTTGCCCAGCAGTGCTTGCAAACCATGGATCGGACTCAATGGATCGAACCGATCTGGAAGATGATCTTGTCCAACAAGGCTCTGCTCGCCATCCTCTGGGAACTCTTCCCCGGAAACCCATACCTTGTGCCCGCCTTCCTCGATTCTCCTCGCTCTCTGCAACGATGGGTGAAGAAGCCCCTTCTTGGACGCGAAGGTGCGAATGTGACAATCAGCGGCCTCGAATCCTCAGACGGCGAATATGGCCACGGCGGTTTTGTTTACCAAGAGTACGTGCCTATCACTCCGTTCGACGGTGCCCACCCGGTCATCGGAAGCTGGGTCGTGGGCACCGAGTCGCACGGAATAGGGATCCGAGAGACCGACAACCTCATTACCGATAATTTGGCGAGATTTGTCCCTCATTTAGTTGGCTAGCCGCGAAACCTAGTAATCCATGTAGGACAAAGCCTGATAAATTACATCAGGTTTTGCACGAAACAAGACCATTGGAAATGCTATGAAACTTCGATTCCTTGCCCTAACGGCGATTGCTTGCTTACCACTTGCGGTAAACGCTCAAAACTTCCTGGATGACTTCTCATCCGCGTCTCAGCTGGACTACTATGGTCCGGACCGATCCGCTCCACAATCCGCCGTCACCGGCACCTACTTCGGCAAAACTGCCCTCAACATGACGATTTGGGACAACCCAACCGTCACCAACTCTTTCTACAACTTCCAGGGCCTTCAGCGATACGCCGATGTCGCTCACACAACCGGATTTGGAATCACCGCTGAAGGCAGCAGCCTCAGCATGGATATCTACATTCCGTCCTCCTGGAACGCAACTAGCGGCGGAACCGCTGATCGCCGAGGCGGCGATCTCTGGGCCCGCTTCGATGACGTCAACGAGACCATCGGAAACGACGCCTACCCAACCCTTGGCTTTTACAACGAAGGCGACGGTCTTGGAGTCGGCTTAGAAGTCTTCCGACCTTACACCGGAAACATCGAAGTCTTCAGCCTATCGACCCTTTCAACGCTTGGTGCAGCTCCTCAGCTGGATGGCTGGAACAGCCTCAAGATGAAGTTCATCAACGACTCGGTGGAGCACTACCTCAACGGAGTTCTCGTCTACACCGACACTGATGCCGGCTGGAACAACGTTGCAACCCTCGATGGAGCATTCATCCAAGGCTGGCGTTCAACCGCAATGATTGGAACAGGTTCGACGTACGACGTGGTCGCGACCAACCTCTCCGCTGTCCCCGAGCCTGCGTCCATGACTGCGCTTGCCATCGGTGGCCTCGCACTTATGCGACGCCGAAAGACTAGCAGGTAAGTCACCCACCTCTGCTGCGGCGGTGCATAATTCAGTTATGCCCGCCGCAGTCGCGCTTGCCGTCGCCCTCCAACTCGACCCAAACAACCTCCCGATCGGCCCAAAGGGCACGGTGCTGGTTCAACCGGGACAGATCATTGAGACCAAGACAGGGCGAGTCATGACCGCATTCGAGGTCGCCGAGGCTTGTAAGGGCCAAAAGTTCTTCTTCATCGGCGAAAACCACGCAACGCCTTTGCACCAGCAAATGGAAGCCAAGCTCGTCGAAAGCCTCGCAATCGCGGGTCGAACCCCCGCCGTCGGTGTCGAGTTCTTTCACCGGACCAAACAGGACGTCCTCGACCAATGGACCAAGGGCGCCCTTGCCGAAGCTGACTTCCTCGCTCAAAGCGAATGGAAAGTCCAATGGGGATACGACTACAATTTCTACCGATCTCTGTTCGAGGTGATCAAAGCCAAGTCGATGCCAGTTGTCGGGCTTAACGTCCCTCGTGACTGGGTCCGAGCCGTATCAAAAGGCGGCTTCGAAGCCCTTCCCCTCTCCGCGCGAATGCAACTTCCTGCGACCCTTGATCTCAACAACAAAAACCATAAACTGGTCTTCAACTCCCTCATGGGTGGCCACGACATGGGCCCCGCGATGGCGAATATCTACCAGAGCCAAATGCTCTGGGATCACGGCATGGCCGACACCGCTGCCAAATACACCGCCGTCCGAAAACCAACCCCCAAGGACATCTTTGTCGTGATCGCCGGAAGCGGACACATCATGTACGGCCAAGGAATCAACTATCGTCTCGCCCAGCGCGGTGCCGGTAGAGGACCGAGCTTCATCATGATCCAATCCGAAAAGGCTGTCGAAGTCGCCAAAGGCCTTGGTGACTATGTCTACTGCACGTTGCCCGAACTGAAGAAGAACTAGCGTACAGGTAACCTATAGGTTCATGTACGACCGTTATTCTCCGGGTGATTTCGAAGCAAAGTGGCGCGAGCGATGGCTCAAGGCCGACCTCTTTCGAACCCGCGAGGAGGCCGGTCGACCGAAGTTTTACACCCTCGACTTCTTCCCGTATCCATCGGGCGCAGGGTTGAGCGTTGGGCACTGCCGCAACTACGTTCCGACGGATGTCCTGAGCAGGATGAAGTACATGCAAGGGTTCAACGTCCTGCACCCGATGGGCTTTGATGCCTTCGGCCTGCCGGCAGAGAACGAGGCGATCAAGCGAAAGAGCCACCCGGCGCCGATGATCGAGAAGTACGCCGCCAACTATAAACGGCAGATGGACTTGATAGGATGCGGCTTCGACTGGCACCGGTCTTTTAAGTCCTCGGACCCGAGCTACTACAAGTGGACTCAATGGATTTTCGGGTTGCTGTATGAGCGTGGTCTGGCAGTTCGAAAGCTGGCTGCGGTGAACTGGGATCCGGTTGACAAGACGGTTCTGGCCGATGAAGAGGTTATAGCTGGGCGCGCAGAGCGGTCTGGCGCTTTGGTCGAAAAGAAGTGGATTCCGCAGTGGTACTTCCGCATCACCGAATACGCCCAGGAACTGATCGACGACCTCGACACCATCGACTGGCCCGAAGGCATCAAGGCGATGCAACGCAACTGGATCGGCCGATCCGAAGGTTGCCAGTTCACCTTCAGAGTCGTCGGAACGACGAACGAAGCAAGGATCGATCTTGATACGGCGATCGAACAAGGCGAGGCTCGGCCACAATCGATCGGCCTCCACTTCGATGTCTTCACCACCCGTATCGATACGATCTACGGTGTCACTTTCTGCGTTCTCGCTCCAGAGCACGGAATCATTGAACATCTTCCCATCAGTGCTGAGGATCGAGCCCGAATCAAGGAGTACCAAGACTCAGCGAAAGCTCTAAGTGATACCGACCGCACCGCCGAGAATCGCGAAAAGACCGGAGTCTTCACCGGCGCTTACGCTCACCACCCGTTCACGGGTGAGCGAATTCCAATCTGGCTAGCTGACTACGTCCTAGCCACTTACGGCACCGGCGCAATCATGGCGGTCCCTGGCCATGATCAACGCGACTTCGACTTCGCAACAAAGTTCCGGATACCGATTGAGCCAGTCATTGTTGGCCCAGGTGGTCTCGACGAAATTCGAGCCCTAAGAGCTCAAGGGAAAGCATTTGAACCCAAAGATGGCACTCTGATTAACTCGTCCCACTACGACGGACTCACCGTCCTTGAGGCCCAAGAGAAGCTTGGGCTGAGATTGGAGGCCGAAGGTATTGGCGAGCGCAAGATTCAGTACAAGCTGCGCGACTGGCTCATTTCGCGCCAGCGCTACTGGGGCTGTCCGATCCCGGTGATTCACACCAAGGACGGCGAAGAGCAGCTTGTTCCGCTCAGCCAGCTCCCGGTCGAGCTGCCGATGGTGGACTCCTACGAGCCCGCCGGAGATGGTTCGTCTCCGCTGGCGCATATTGATGAGTTTGTTAACTGCACCGACCTTGACGGCTCACTTGCGCGCCGTGAGACAGATACCATGGGCGGCTTCGCGTGCTCGTCTTGGTACTTCCTCCGCTTCTGCGACCCAGAGAATTTTGAAGCGGCTTTTGACCCAGAGAAACTCAAATACTGGATGCCGGTTGACTGCTACGTAGGAGGAGCCGAGCACGCTGTCATGCACCTGCTGTACGCCCGATTCTGGACGAAGGTGCTGTACGACGCTGGAGTAGTTCCAGTAAAAGAGCCATTCCAAACCTTGCGCAACCAGGGGCAGGTATTGGCGATGTCGCCCTACCGCAAACCTCGCGAAAACGAGACGCTTGGCGTCGGTGAAGACGGAATCCTCGTGAGCTTCGAAGAAGCGAAGCTGATGCCCGAAGACGACTTGACCTGGAAATGGGTTCGAATGTCGAAGTCGAAAGGCAATGTCGTCACTCCCGACGAGGCTGTTGAGCAGTACGGAGCGGACGCGCTTCGGATGTACCTATTGTTCGTCGCGCCGTTCCACGCCGATGTGCAGTGGAGCAACGAGGGGATGCAGGGCATCTCGCGCTTCCTCGGGCGAATCTTTAAGTTCGCCGGCGAGGTTCAGCCCCATTTTGCCGAAAACTGGATGGACATCCTACCTTTTGAAGAGCTGGATGATCTGAGCAAGCGGATCCGACGAGCCACCCACCAAACAATCCGCAACTGCACCAAGGATCTCGAGAACTTCGGGTTCAATACTTACGTTTCGTGGCTGATGAAGTTCATGAACGAGATCACGGAGTGTCTCGAGCTGGCCCGTCCTAGGATTGCGAACGAGCGTCCGCTTCAACTCGCGATGAGCGAGGCGCTGGAAACACTGGTGCTCCTCATCGCTCCAAGCGCACCACACTCGGCAGACCAGATTTGGGAAGACCTCGGAAAGACCGGATTCACCTATCACGCTCAGTGGCCGATCCACGATGACGAGCTGGCTGCTGAAGATAGCTTGACCATCGCCGTTCAGGTGAACGGAAAACTGCGGGATACAATCACGGTTCCCGCGAATACTCCTAAGGAGCAAATCGAGGCTGAGGCCCAAGCGAGTGTCAAAGTTAAGATGTACACCGAGGGCAAAGAGATCAAAAAAGTGATCACGGTTCCCGGCAGGCTTGTTAACATTGTGGTGGCGGGATGAAGTTGAACAAAACGGCGATTGGAGCGGGAGCGGCGGTTGCCGCGCTAGTGGCGGTCATCCTTCTGTCGGACCGACCGGTTGAGACCCGCGACGGCGTCGTTTTGCCTCGTACTCGAACCGAGTACGAGAAACTGAACAAAGAATCTTCTGACCTAGTGCTTGACATCTTCGGCCGGGCGGATAGCGGCCAATCGATCACAGATGCGGATCGCGCGAAGTTGCGAGATGCAATCAAAAAGTTTGAAGCAATGAAAGCGTTCGAGCCACGTCAGGTTGCTGCCCTGTTTGGCTCTGGAAAATGCTATCTGTTGCTCGGCGAGCCTCAGCTAGCGGCGGATAGGTTGGCCCAGTCGTGGGAAAACCGAATGGTGGACCCGATGAAGGAAATGGAAGCCGTTCGCTTGACCGCGATCGAGGCGGCCGCACTGGCTAGTGAAGCGACTCTGGAGTTAGCCGCCCTGGAAGTGTCTGGGATGAATACCAACGCTGCATCTGGTCAGAAAGCCGAAGCTGAGGAAGCTCGAAAACGGGCAGAGATTCTTTATCAACGAGCGTACTCGCTGGCTGACGATGCGGTGAAGCTGGTTCCAAATGCGCCAAGGTACCTTGCGGCACGCGGTCAGGCGGCACTGGCGGCGGGTCGAAAGGATATAGCTAAGGCCGACCTCGCTCAGGCGCTTCGGTTGGACCCGAATAGCCCGAAGGTGAAAGAGCTGGCGAAGTTGTTGCCGTAGGGTCTAGTAGCCGTAACCCTTCTCTCCGGTTCCATTACCCTCCCAGTCAGCGGAACCATCGGAGTCCTTCACCGTAAACACATATCTCACGGCCCCACCGTAGTCAACTGGCTTTGCACTCATCACTTTGCCCTGGCGAAAGGATGCCTGACCACGAGAGTGATGTAGGAACAAGTATTCGGCCTCTTCTGCAGTCTTGGCTGAGACCTTCCAATATCCGGATACAAACGTTCCGACGGCCTCTTCTGTGACGTTTAGATTGTCTCTGCACACAAAGTGAAGCCGTTTTACTTTCATAGCACTGGCGGAACAGGAGGAGGTGATGCGGGCGACCCGAAGTTCGGTGGAGCCATGCGCTCCAGCATCTTCTTCGGAAGCTCATCTTTTCGATAGGTTCGAGAGTTATCGACGGTGACATCGTAAAGCGACGTGAAGTAGGACGCCTTCTTTGCGAAGTCAAAGGTGAACATGAGAGTCGACTGCTGGGCGAGTTTGTACATGTTGTAACTTCGCTTCATGCCAGAGAAAACCGGGGCTTGAGGGTTGTCCGACTCAAACATCGCCATCATTTCCGGAACGCCGATGGTGTTGATGCCGGTATCGGTGTTCATCGCCATCAGGCTCTTCATGTTGAACCTTTTGAGCTTCATGGTTCCGAACGAGGGAATTCCGACTGGTAAGAGGTTTGTACGCTCGTTCATGACGGTTACGCCACCCATTCCGAACATCGACATCATTGGACCGGCCATCGCCATTCCCATCCCAGCCATTCCGGCCATGTCTCCACCATCTTCTCCGTCCCCGCCACCCGGGCCCTCTTGCATGCCTTCCATCATGCCGTTGAGCGGATTATCCGACGCCATCGGGGGCACCATGCCGTTGTAGACCATTCTGCCGAGAATCTCACGTTGACCTGGGAACAGGCTGGCGAGGGCAATCGGCTTACCGGCTTCGAGTGCGGCCCGTTGGGTCTGGTCGAATGTGCCGTAGAACTTGAGGGCGTCAAATCCCAAACCAGTCAACGCGGTCGCCGCACCCATGTCGGATGTACGGAAGAGAGCTTGGGTGTAAGGGATCGCGAGGGTTTCGGAGCCTCGGGCGAGGGTTTGTTGCGAAGCGAATTTAAGGCAGTCTTCGAGGTTGATGTAGCCGCGACTTCCAGCGCCGGTGATCAGGTTCTTCAGAGCAGTGCGGTTGCAGAACGCCGACCTCAGCTCCAAGGGCGAGGAAGCACGGATGATGGTCCAAGTCCCGTCGGTGTCCACTTCCTGGGTGATTGCCCGGTCGATTGAGTCGAGAACTCCTTCGACCGTCGGATTTTTGCCGTTGATTGCGGTGACCAACGAACCCAGGATATCGTCAGAAGGCGAAGCGATGACGTTTTGGCCCTTCGCCGCGTGCGAGTCGAGCACTTCACCTAGCGTCATGGCGAACGGCTCATTGGTGACCGGATCGAGGAGTTTTGCCCGAAGTGCCGAGGAAATCGGCTTCGTGATCGGAGGTGCAGACTGCCCCATGCCCTCGGCTCCGCCGAGAACGAGTCCCATGACTGAGCTGATATTGCCGTTGAAGTTGACGATCATGCTGGTGAAAGGATCGAGCGTACTGTTCTCTCCAAGGGCCTTGACGTACTCTTGGGTTGCAGGCGAAAGGCTGATGGGGGTTCCGGTTGTTACGAGAGGGCGGCTGGCTTCGGGGTTGACCATCGGAAGCGAAACTTGTTTGGTGTAGATCGCGGCGCCGTCCGGAGTGTAGGCGTTGATCGTGACGTTGAGTGTGTTGCGCTTTTGAATCTGGAACGCCGCTTGGATAAGGCTGACTTTGTTCACAAGCTCTGGCTTGCTCAATCCCCCACCGAACATGGCTCCAAACATCTCCATCGGGTTTTCGGCTTTGGCGTCTGACTTTGGAGCTTTTGCCGCCAGTTTCCTCATTTCCGCCATGATGAGGTTGACCGAGTTGGCGTTCAGCAGGCCTTGCATCTGGTTTGGGTTGCTGCTCAAAACTACCCGGCGACCTTCGATGATGGTGCTGAGGTCTTTGGCTCCAATTGCCTGAATGAGCTTCATGCTCGCCTCGTCCGGGTTGTACATGTTAGCGAAGATCTTGCCAACCATCTCCATCGCTAATTTTTGGTCCTTTTCAGCATCCTTCTCGACCTTCTTGAAATCGGCCTCGGTCATTGGAGCTTTGATCGGAGTGTTGATTGTGGCTTCGAGGGCCTTGACGATCTCGGGATCGCCTTCGCGATCCTGACGAGTTCTGACGTCGGACTCTAAAGTAAGATACAAATTCCCATCACGCTTCGACCATTCCCCGCCGACGGTCTTGCCAATCCGTGTCAGCAAGTCGTTCAAGGGAACATTTTTGACATTGATGTAAAGGGGAAAGTTTTTCAGCTCGCCTGTAGCAAGCATCGGCTGGCCGGTTTGGGCGGAAATCTGCTGAATTACCGTTTCGACCGGAAGAAAATTCGCTCGAAGGGTCACGGTTTGAGTCTGAGTGGCAAGAACACAAGCAAGCGCGGCGGTAAACATTTCACACTGTTATACGCGGTTTCTGTGATCGGGCTACAGCCTGGGACTAAAAGCCGAAACAAAAATGCGATTACAAGTCGAAACCCCCGAACGCTTGGACAAGTTCCTCAGCGCGGCCCTTCCGGAGCATTCTCGCTCAAAACTCGCTAAGATGGCGGACGAGGGCGCGGTGCTCGTGAACGGCGAAGCGGCAAAACCGTCGCACAAGTTGCGAGCTGGCGATGTGGTGGAACTAGATGCTCCTGAGGAAGCTGCACCACACGACTTGACGCCAGCATCAATTCCGCTTGAAATCTTGTACGAAGACGACGTAATGCTGATCGTCAATAAGCCCCGCGGGCTTGCCTCACACCCGGCTGCTTCGCTGAAGGAGCCGTCGTTGGTGAATGCTCTTCTCGGACGAGGAGGACCTTTATCGGAGATTGGTGGCGAATTTCGACCGGGGATTGTTCACCGTTTGGACCGAGAGACGACGGGTTTGATGGTGGTTGCCAAAACCGACGCCGCCCACGTCTCCCTCGCCGCCCAAATCGAGAAGAAGACGGCCGAGCGTCGCTACTTTGCCGTAGTTGCAGGCGATGTGGATCGGGAGAAGTTCACCATTGACGCTCCGATGGCCCGAAACCAGGCGAACCGCCAGCAGATGACTGTGGACATGCACGGCAAGCCCGCCGTGACGCACGTCAAAAACGTGGCAAATTTGGCTCACGGGACTCTGGTGGCTTGCCGCCTGGAGACGGGGCGGACGCACCAGATTCGAGTTCACCTTCGTGCGATGGGACATCCGGTTTTGGGAGACAATCTTTACGCTCCGAAAGAGTTTCGCGAGGGTCCGATGCAACTTCATGCGGCGTATTTGGCATTGGTGCATCCTGTTTCGGCGGAGCCAGTGGTTGCCTTCTGCGCCGCTCCCGATGACTTCCTAGGTGCTGAGTACGCAACCCGAAGGTGGGTTGAAGAGTGGTAGAGGGGGTTTGAGGTTTGAGGTTTGAGGTTGGACGAGTCCGGTTTGAGGTTGGCGGTTTGCGGTTGGCGGTGAGTGCGAGCTCGGACGACAGACGACCGACGACAGAAGACCCCACCTCAAACCTCAAACCTCAAACCTCAAACCTTTCCTCCCACCGCTTACTGCTCCTCGGCTTCGGGCTAACCTTCATCCACCTCTTCTGGTACGGCTCGATCTGGACCGCCTGGCTCGCCCTCTTCTGCTACGCCCCCTTCCTAGCCTGGCTTCGCCTCTACTCCAAACGCCCGTTCTTGGCTGGCTGGACTTTCGGTCTCTGGTACGCCGTCCTCAATAACTGCTGGCTGGGACAGTTCATTGGCAAGTGGACGCAGAGCGTGTTCATTGGCGGACTAGCGGTTCTGATTGTAGGGGCAGTTTGGGGGGTGTTTCATGGCGCTTCAGCAGTGGTTGCAAAAAAGTTCCTTGGAGCGACAGGTCTGAAGTCTGCGATTGCCCCGGTCTCTCTCTGGCTCCCTGATTTGCTACGCTCTTACATCCCCGAGTTCGCCTATCCATTTACCCCCCTTGGTGAGCCGCTAGTTGTGTACTCGTCTGCGATTGTTTTTGCTCCCCACTGCTACTTCGTGAGTCTGATTGTTTGTGTTTTTTCCGTGTACAGCTCTGACAGTCAGCGAGAGTCGAAGCCAATCATCGAAAGCATCGTCGTGTGTGGACTCATCTGGCTAGGCAGTGTAATCGGTCCTACACCAACGAAGCCAACTCCAACCAAAATCGCGCTGGGCCAACTCGGCTTCGACCTCGCCTATACCGAAGACGGCCTGAAACCCTTCAAAATCCGCGAAGCCGCCAACGACCTCATCCGCCAAGCCCGAGCCCAGAAAGCCGACGTCCTCATCCTCCCCGAAGCCGTCGCCGCCTTCTCAACCACTCCCAACACTGCCTTCGACCTCCCCCCCGACTTGCCCGTCCTCTTCGGGGCCCAGCGCGGAACATCACCCCGCTATCAATCGGCCTACCTCTGGGACACAAAGGGCTTCCAATTCACCGACAAAACCCGCCTCGTCGTCTTCGGCGAGTACGTCCCCCTGCGCGGCATCATCCCTTACCCCGCCGGATTCCAACTTCCCGCAGGAGACCTCGCCGAAGGCGAAGCCAAGCTCCTTACCCTTCCAAACGGACTCAAGATGGGAACAATGATCTGCTTTGAGTCCCTCTTCCCTGGCGCCGCCAGGAACCTCAAAAACCTCGAACCCGATGTCCTGTCGATCATCTCTCTCGACGACTGGTACATGGGCACCAGCGCCATCCCCCGCCTAGAAATCGCCGCCCGCTGGCGTGCCGTCGAGACCGGCAAATGGATCTTCCGAGTCGGCTCACTTGGCAAAACCATGGTCATCGACCCGAAAGGCCGAGTCCGGGCCGAGCTTCCAACAGGTGAGCGACGACTCTTGGTCTACGAGTTGTAAGATAAACTCTCCAGGAAATGACCGACTTTGCCGTCTCTTGGAATCTTTGCCGTGGCCGCTTCGCTGACTCCGTTTCAGGGCTCACTGACGAACAACTCAACTACCGACTCCACTCCGAGACCCTCACCATCGGCGAGATGGCTCTTCACGTCGCCGGAACCGAGCTTTGGTTTGTCAGCCAACTCACCAAGCGCGAGAATGATGCTTACGAAACTAAGCTTATCAAGGCAGCGACGGACAGCGTGGTCAACGAGCTTCCCTTCCCTTATTCACCCGAAGAAGTGAACGATGGAAGCGTTAAAGAAGCCCTTGATTACGTTGCAAAGATCGTCCAGCCTCACATTGAAAACCCATCCGAGGAGTTCTTGACGACCGAAATCCAGTCTGTTCTCGGTCCGATCATCACTGGCCAAGGCGCGCTTGCCCGCTTCGCGTTCCACCCCGGCTACCACCAAGGCCAGGTGCACATCATCAAAACCGCACCCGGCTACCCTGCCTAACCCGGTACCATAAATTCACCTTGGAACCGATTCTCTCGCAGGTAGACCTCAACGACGACGAACACCAGCAGAACCGCGCCGCGATGGACGCGATCATGGCTGACTACCGCACTCGCATGGCTAAAGCCATGGAGGGCGGCGGTCAGAAAGCAGTTGACCGGCATAAATCGCGCGGCAAGCTTCTCGCACGCGAGAGAATCGATGGCTGTCTTGATCCAGGTTCTCCCTTCCTTGAGTTCAGCACGCTTGCAGCGAACGGGATGTATGGCGATGGGGCTCCTTCGGCGGGAGTCGTGACCGGGATTGGCCGGGTTCATGGGCGCGAGTGTATGTTTGTCGCCAACGACGCCACCGTCAAAGGCGGCAGTTACTTCCCTCTCACCGTCAAAAAGCACTTACGGGCCCAAGAAGTTGCATTAGAGAATCATCTCCCTTGCATTTATTTGGTCGACTCCGGCGGAGCTAATCTTCCCTATCAAGCCGACGTCTTCCCGGACCGAGACCACTTCGGACGCATCTTCTACAACCAAGCCCAGATGAGCGCGAAGGGAATACCGCAGATCGCGGCTGTCCTCGGTTCATGTACCGCGGGCGGCGCCTATGTGCCCGCCATGAGCGATGAAAGCATCATCGTCAAGAACCAAGGGACGATCTTCTTGGGAGGACCTCCCTTGGTTAAAGCCGCGACCGGAGAGGTCGTGACCGACGAAGACCTCGGCGGCGGGGACGTTCATACCCGGGTCTCTGGAGTGGCCGATCACCTCGCAGAAGACGACCAACACGCACTCGAACTGATCCGAAACGTCGTCGAAAACCTCGGAACTCCGCGCAAAGCGAACCGAGATCAGGACGAACCGCAGGATCCGCTCTTCGATCCGACCGAACTCTACTCACTGGTGCCGACCGACACCAAGACTCCAATGAACATGCGAGCCGTTCTCGCCCGCATTCTCGACGGCAGCAAGATGCACGAGTTTAAGGCCCGATACGGCTCCACGCTCATCTGCGGCTTTGCCCGAATCCACGGACACAAAGTCGGCATCATCGCCAACGACGGAATCCTCTTCTCCGAAAGTGCTCTCAAAGGAGCTCACTTCATTGAGCTCTGCTGTCAACGCGGAATCCCTCTCGTCTTCATCCAAAACATCACCGGCTTCATGGTCGGGCGAAAGTATGAGAACGAAGGCATCGCCCGAAACGGAGCGAAGCTCGTTACCGCTGTCAGCACCGCCAACGTGCCGAAGTTCACCGTCATTGTCGGCGGAAGTTACGGCGCCGGAAACTACGGAATGTGCGGCCGAGCCTACAGCCCCCGCCAGCTCTGGATGTGGCCTAACGCCAAAATAAGCGTGATGGGTGGCGAACAGGCGGCAAATGTGCTCCTCACCATCAAACTTGACCAGTTGGAACGGGAAGGCAAAACCATGTCCCCCGAAGACCAGCAAGCCGAGAAAGACCCGATCCTGAGTAAGTACAACGAAGAGGGATCCTGTTACTACTCGACGGCACGGCTTTGGGATGACGGGATTATCGACCCGGTGGATACTCGCCGAGTTCTTGGTCTAGGACTTGAAGCCGCCCTGAATTCTCCAGAGGAACCCGCAGGATTCTCCTTGTTCCGCATGTAGCGCTTCTTTTGGCATGTCTCATGCGTCTTGGGGCATAAGCTGTCTTAACAAAGCAGTGGGAGGCTTATGCTAAAAGAATTTAAGGATTTTGTATCGAGGGGCAACATGCTTGACCTCGCAATTGGTGTCGTCATCGGCGCCGCATTTGGAAAGGTAACCGAGGGCTTCATGAATTTCATCGTGAACCCGCTCGTTGGACTCATCGGTGGTGCAGATTTCAGCGATAAGTTCATCGTTCTTTCAACTGGCAAAGACGAAGCCACAAAGGCAGCTGTCTTGGCAGCAAATACTCTGGAAGAGGTGAAGAAAGCAGGCGGAAACGCCCTCGGATATGGCGCTTTCATTAGTGCCTTCGTCAACTTCTTAATTGTGTCCTTCGTGATGTTCCTTGTGATCAAGGCGTACAACAAGTTCAAGAAGGGTGAGCCTGAAGCCGTCCTCGCTCCACCCGCCGACGTCGCCCTCCTCACCGAGATCCGCGACCTTCTCGCCAAGAAGTAAGGCCCCGGACAACCAAAACCAAATCGCCCTCGAGAATTCTCGGGGGCGATTTCTGTTTTAGAACCTGGTTTAAGCTGGGATTTCTTCGAAAATCCCCATCGCACGGAACTTGCTAAACCTCTCCGCCTTCACTTGCTCCGGAGTCATCTGCTGGAGTTCTCCGAGGTGCCGACTAATCCCATCTCGCACCGTCGCATACGTTTCGATCGGCTTTCGGTGAGCCCCGCCAACCGGCTCGGGAAGAATCTCGTCGATGATCCCATATTCAAGGGCACTCGCGGATGAAATTTTTAGAGCCTCGGCCGCTTGCTTACCCATCTCTGGCTTTCGCCACAGAATTGCGGCACAACCTTCGGGCGGAATGACCGAGTAAACCGAGTGTTCGAGCATCAGGACCCGCGAAGATGCCGCAATTCCAATCGCTCCACCCGACCCACCTTCGCCGATAACCACGGCGACCGTAGGAACCGTCAGCGCGAACATCTTCATAATCGAAGCGGCAATCGCCTCGCTGATTCCTCGCGACTCGCTCTCCACACCGGGATCAGCGGCAGGAGTATCCACAAACGAGATCACCGGCATCTTAAATCGTTCCGCCATCTCGAATAGCCGAATGGCCTTTCGATAGCCTTCAGGCTTCGCCATTCCAAAATTCCGGAACTGCCGACTCTGAATATCTCTTCCCTTTTGGTGTCCGATAATCATCACCGGGGTTCCTTCGAAGGTCGCAGGACCACCGACAATAGCATTGTCGGCAAAGCCGTTTCGGTCACCCTGTAGCTCCGTAAAGTCTTGACAGAGTGCCGTGACATAGTCAAGCGTGTAAGGGCGTTTCGGTGCCCGAGCGATCAGAGTCTTTTCCCAAGGCCCAAGGTTGTCCTTGTCGTACATCATTTCCAGATACCGATCTCGAGTCTTCTCAAGATCAAGGATCTTGGCTTGCCCAGTTTCCAGGGCGGTAGGATTCGTCTCTTTTCGGGCTTCGAGCTTCATTTTCTCGATGAACTCATCGATTTCCCGAAGCTCTTTTTCAAATTCATTAAAGTTGGAGGGCATTTACTTGATGTTCTCCTTCACGACGCTTCCGAGGGAGAGAAACAAGTGGCCGCCGAGCGTCTTTACTAAAGACGTCAGCGTGGCTCGCATCTCCTTTCGAGGCACAATGGCGTCGATCATGCCGTGTTTGAAAACAAACTCGGCGGTCTGAAAATCGTCGGGAACCTTCCCTACTCCGGCTTGTTTGGCAACTCGGGCTCCGGCAAATCCAACCAACGACTTCGGCTCGGCGACAATCACGTCGGCAATCGAAGCGTAAGAAGCCAGAACTCCTGCCATCGTCGGGTCAGTGAAGATACAAATATAAGGGACCCCGACCTCTCGGCACTGCTGAACCGCCGCCGAAGTCTTCGCCATCTGCATCAAGCTCAGGATGCCTTCTTGCATTCGGGCTCCGCCAGAGGCGCAGAAAATGATCGCGGGAATCCGCTGTTGAGCTGCTCGTTCCAGCGTCCGCGTGATCTTTTCACCGGCAACTGAACCCATCGATCCGCCCATAAATGAGAAGTCAGCGACAGCGACGGAGACCGGCATCTCGTCGATTTTGGCCCGACCCGAAACGATTGAGTCGTGCATCCGAGTCTTTTCTTCGGCGGCCTTTAGCTTTTCGGCGTACTCAGGGAATTGAAGCGTATCCAGCGAACGAAGATCGGTATCCAGCTCTTCGAATGAGTCCTCATCGAACGTCCAGCGCATTCGGGTTAAAGCTGGAATTCGGTGATGATGGTTGCAGTATCCGCAGACGTGCAGGTTCTGCTCAAAATCCACTCGAAAGAGGATTTTCTTACAGCCTTGGCATTGTAAGAAGGCATCGCCTTGTTTCAGTGATTTGGCACTCAAGGTGGTTTACTGTACCCCGTTATAACGATCTTGGTTGCAGAAATTCAGCCAATACACTGAGCCTCCGCCAGGGTTAAAACCCCGACGAAGACGTGGGCGTTAGTTCAAATCTGCCCGGTCGCGAACACTGACAAAGCAGTAGGCTCGAACTCGAATCTCGGCATCTCTACATCGCCAAAGTTCAGTGCCACCAGCGGCTTGATAACCTGCTCGTTCATCACCGTATCTGCGAGGTCTCGGCGAATGGCTTCCAACTGCAAAAGAAGCACTTGCAGGTGAACCCGCCCCATTGCTAGCGAGCCGACTCGGGTGCCTTCGCTGGTCGTCAGAGTCTGACCTAGGATGGCCCGAGTGATCTCACGGTTGTGAAACTCAACCGCATCCATAAAGCCTTGGCTCGCTCCATCTCGGTCACCCAGGGCACGCACCTCAAATTCCTCTGGAAAGACAATAGCGGAGTTTTTCGCAAGTGCCTCTAGCGAGCGGAGCATGGCCGCCTGATCCTCGCTGGTCGCTCCTTTGCCAAACTTGGCGAGCAGAGTCGGCGAAGCGAACTTTTCAAGATGTACTCGCCACGCTTCCATTAGCCGTTTCTTCTCTCGGTAGTGAGGCATCGCCGCCAGAAGGTCGCTTTGTCCATAAGGTCTTCCGTAGCCGGGGCGATGACGGTAGATCACGAATCGATCTGGAGAAAAGCTCTGCTCGGGCTCTCCCGGCAGGTTCAATTTTAGGCTTCTCGTGGTTTCATATTCATCGACTTCGATGGTGAAGAATCGGGGGTCCTTGGCACGGACACTTTGGATCCACCACTTCCCGCCGTCGGCTCGATAGACGATTTCCTGAATGCTCCAGCCGTGGACGAAGGCATCCATCGCATTCTGCAGTACCGTGTGCACCGAGCCTTGCATTCGGCTGAACGCCTCTCGGACAAAGTCAGCCTGCTCGGTACCACCTTCGACTTTCCAGCCGGAAGCCAGCACTCCGAGAGTCTTTATCGTAAGAGAAGTCTGGATCATTGAGTCTTTCGCCATCTCGGTGAAGAGTTCAGGAAGGTTAGGATTCGGGAATCCGCCACGGACCGCTTGGAGTTGCCAGGCAGGGATGGTTGGGGATGGGGTTGGATTGGGGAGTTTGGTCTTTTTGTTGAATAGTCTCATGAGTTCGGTTCAACCTCGGGGGTTGATGGTTAGGATCATTCGGTTGGCGTAGGGGAGGTCTGAGGCGGCGAGGGCTAGGGCGATGACTAGGTCGTCGTGTCCGCATTGGGCGGCGAGGGTGATGTGCCCCGTTGCAGATCTGGTGGCTTCGAAGTTGTCTAGTTCATCTCTGAGGGGTTTGTAGTCGGGGAGTTGGATGTGTTCTCGCTCGATGAGTTTGACGAGGCCGTCGATTAGCTGAGGTTTGTTTGCGGCGGTGATGGTGTGGTCTTTCACGGATTTGGTT